>Ga0208826_1000002_pt1 | contig 687004 bp, 581 predicted proteins | sample AD_UKC115_MetaG_FD_184451 | JGI IMG/M metagenome (GOLD analysis project Ga0208826, IMG submission 184451) | Active sludge microbial communities of municipal wastewater-treating anaerobic digesters from Hong Kong - AD_UKC115_MetaG (SPAdes)... | ecosystem: Engineered > Bioreactor > Anaerobic >...
ACGTTCATAGGAGGAAGCGCATCCGCTAACATAGTATTGCCGTCATTACGGCTTAAGTCCTTATTTTGAGTGTTATTTCCCATTTTAAAAGTTTGTGTTTTAATTAAAGTTTATCCTTTCTATTCCGCAACGAACGGCAATACTCAGCCCGTTATGTGAAAGAATAAAACGGCACCTCCAAAAAAGAAAGTACCGTTTCGAAATCAAATTTACATTATTCTCAATCCACTATTTCTGAAACAGTTGATTTTTCTATTAGGAAAATCCCATCAAAAGAATCTACTATTTCAGTTTTTAGATGTATAGAATCAAAACGAATCTTACTACAATTTTTTAATTCCTTACTTTTATTGATTATTAAACAGCATTCTTTTCCTGATAATTCCTGCATAAAAAATTCAACAGAATCCGACTCTGGAGAATCAAGTGGAAATTTATCAACCCTAAAACCAAATTGATAATCATTATCAGGATACAATGCGGCAGTTTCTCCACGTAGATTAGTTATTGCAAATGCTTTGTATTTTTCTCCAAAAGTCATCGAAAGTCTTTGCCCCATTGGATAACAACTAATAAATCCGTCAAAATCGACCGGAGTTTTTTGAATGTGAGCATTGTGGGCAACTAAAATAATCTTTTTACCAAGTGAATTTTTCAAAAACCAATCAATACTTTCTGCCATATACTGGTCTTTTGCTCCCATATCTCCCTCAATTCCCTTTTCAGTAATGAAGCTTTCCATAGCATCAGCATTATAATTCATATAAATCAAGCCTTTAACTTGATGAAGTATCGATTGAAACTCTAAACTTTCCAGTTTTGGTTGAAGAGTGACCAAACGAATGTAAACTTTTAATAGCAATGCTTTTAATTCATTATGTTCTGCTTCGTCAAAAAGCGATAAATTTAACGCAAGCTGAGAAGTCGAATAGAAATCAAATTTTTCAGCAAGATTTAAAATCTTCTGTAAGACATCAGAAGAAACGATTGAAAGTCTTTGTAAATAATCAGACACAATGTGAAAGTTTGGAAAATAAGAACCTCCATTTTTAGGAATATCAACACCCAAAAAGGTAATTTGATTATTATTGTCTTGATTATACCGACGAAGCCATAGCAAAGTATCTTTAAACTCATTTGGATAATAAAAGTGTGACAGTAACTTATCCAAATCGTCGAATGGAATTTGTGATTTTATCCACTTATCAACTTCTAATCCTTCAGAAAAACCAAACTCAAATGCCAAGGTGTCAAAATCACATTCAGTTACTAAAAACTCAATAACTTGATGTCTGAATTTAAAAAACTCTTTTATAAAATGTGAGTTTTCGCCTAAACCAACAATTGTAGAAGAATCAAAATATTCTCGAAATTGAAAAAGACTTTGCTTTATAGATGTATTATTTTCCGAATTAAACGGAAAAGTTAAAGGTTTTATATTTTTCATTATTAACTTATTTTAAATTAAAAATTAACGTACTAAAAAGTAATCATCTCAAAAAAGACGATTTAATCATTTACTTTAATTTTTAATTACCAAGGCTTGCTGAAATACATAAAATGTGAATTATTTGAATACAAAGATACTAAAAATTCCTTCACATAACATCGCATTGGCAAAATGGCGGGTTAAGTGCTAACTTAAAACTTTCTACATTTTATTCCGCCGAATGTGTTCCACATTCAGCTTTTTTTTAATAATTTAGCTTCTGTGAAAACACATCGGCTACGTTACTGCTAAATTGAACTTTCCGTCCAATTTATCCGCCACTTCGCCAATGCGTTTCCCGTTATGCACCATAAACCAAGACGATTTTGCAGGCAGAACTTAATAAAATATTGAAATATATAAATAGACCTTATCCAATCCAGATTTTAGACAAATACATTTGGTGGGATACGTTTGGAATTGCCCTGATAATTGCAATTGCAATTAATTTGTTGCAACCTTTTGGTATGAATGAATTACACATAAATTATAAATATCTGCTTTTATCGGGGTTCGGAGTAATTTATGCTTTTGTTAATATCTTGTATTATTTGAGTTTTGAGAAGTTTTTCAAAAATCACAAATGGACTGTCAAAAACGAAATTGTTGCTTCTTTGGTGTTATTTTTTATTGCTGGCATTTTTAATTGGCTATATGCAATCAGTTGGATACCTGCGTTTAGTTGCACTTATATTTCATTCTTAAAATTTCAATATTACACATTGGTGTTTGGTGCGCTGCCCGTTGTGTTTTTTTCGTTGTTTATTGAAAATCGAAATCTTAAAAATAGTATAAAATATTCTGAATTAATAAATAGTGAAATTGAAAAACAGGTTTGTAAACCGGAAAACAAAACGTTGCAATTAAATGGTTATTCTATAAATGCTGAACAAATCTTATACTTCAATTCATATCAAAATTACGTTGATATATATATTGTTCAGGAGGATAAATTAACTACTCTTTTATTGCGTTACACTTTTAAACAATTGCTGATACAACTTGCCGATTATCCTTTTTTTATACAATGCCATAAATCGTATATAGTGAATAAAAATAAAATCGTAAAAACAGAAGGTAACTCGCAGGGTTTGTTATTGTACCTTGATAATTGCAAAAATACAATTCCGGTTTCTCGCTCTTATATTAATGTTTTAAAAAATCAATTCACAAATTCTAACTAACTAAATATTATGTTATTGCATTTCGTCACACAACTATGTATTTCATCACAAGTTCAATTTTTTAATTTAAATTACAGGTAATTTTGCATATCAATATTAATTTTTAAATGCAAAAGAATATGAAATTAAAATTTACATTTGTAGTATTAATGCTATTAGCATTATCTTATTCAGCACAAAGCCAACAGTACCCAAATATGAATGGTGGTACAATTTGCCGTACAGGTGCTTCGTATTATTTTTATGGTGGTCAAAAACAAGATGGCACCAAGTCTGATAAGTTGTATATGATTAATCCCGTAACATTTGAAGCATTCGAAATGTTTACGCCTAATCTTACACCGCCTGCAATGAGTGGACATTGTGCAGTTCCTTATGATAACAAAATGGTGGTTCTCTCTGGTGCAAGGGGTGTAACTGATACAGGAATGTACACTTACGACCCAAATGATAATACTTGGAAAGAAGGCGGCGAACAGCCATTTAGCGAGCGTACAGAAGCCGCTGCCTGTGTAGTTGAAGGTGAACCTGCATCGTGGATACACATTGTAGGCGGGAGAAACCCCAACGGAACAGAAGTTTATGGTGATGTGCATCTTTACAATCCTGCGACAGGTGGTTGGTTAACAAGGGACGCTCTACCGGGCGGAAGATACGGACATAGTCTTGTGCAACACAACCAAAAAGTTTATGTGTTAGGTGGTCGTAATAACAACGGCGACCAAGCCCAAGTTTGGAGCTTAGACCAATACGGTTGGGGTATCGAAAATACTGGTGGCGATTTTATGTTTCCACGAATTGGGGCACAATGTACACAATTACCAAGTGGTATGGGTTTTATTGCTGGTGGTACAAGTACTTCGTCGTACAAAAGTACCAAATCGGACGAAATAATCTTTCGCACCGATTTTTATACCATTGACCTTACCACAACGCCCATTACTTTTAAAAAGCGAGCCACCAACTTACCACCACAAGCTTACGGTGTGGCTTGGGTAATGATTGAGAATAGTGATACATTATTCTATACCTTTGGCGGTATTTCGCAAATATCAACCGATGGAGATACTACTTTGACTAACAGTTTTTATCGTTACAATATTAATGAAAATTTAGTTCAACAGTATAACACTATTTCGCAAACGTGGGGTAGCGTAATAACTTCGATATATGAAAGTGAGTTTGCTAAAAATATAAATTTGCAAGTTTATCCAAATCCTGCAACCACCGAAGTAAATTTTACTATTCCGAACAACGAAACAATTGAAAGTATTAAAATTTACAATCAAAACGGGCAATTAATAAAACAAATAACCAAACCCGACAAATCTAGTATAAACGTATCTGACTTAATTACCGGTTTATATTTCATACGAACTGATTGTAAAACAACAAGATATTTAAGCAAATTGATAAAAAAATGATAAAATTTACAGGTGCATAACAAAGGCTATATGCAATAAGGGTTTCAGAGGTAATTCAAGTATTCTACCCCGCTCAAACTTCGGTTTAGGTGGACAGGTGAGTAGCCCGCAATCCCTTACTGCATATAGCCTCAACCGTTAAAACGACAGACTACTAATTCGATACGATATGAAAAAAATTAAAATTGGGATATTATTAGGAGTTGTTGCTGGGATTATTGACGTAATTCCAATGATTATGCAAAAGCTGACTTGGGATGCAAATATTTCTGCATTTACCATGTGGATAGTTGTAGGATTTCTAATTGCGACAATTGATTTAAAAATCAATTCGATAATCAAAGGTATTTTGACAGCTTTTTTGGTCTTATTGCCGACGGCAATTTTGATTGGCTGGAAAGAGCCTGTTTCATTGATACCTATAGCTATAATGACGACAATCCTAGGTGGATTGCTCGGATTTTCAATTAAAAAAATCTTAGATAAAAAGTAAGTTCATTCACAGTGTGAGTAAAAAACAGACACCTAGACGAAAGACCTTGACTAAAAAAGGACGCTTAGCCTCTGCAAAAGACTGGATTACAAAGTATGACGGACAAAATTTAATCTCTGGATATGCGAAATGGTTTGGTGTGGACAAAATTTGTGCGATTAATGAGTTGAAAACTCTCGGAGTAATTATCCCGCAGAATTTAGAGAATCAAATCGTTGAGTCGCTTAAAAGGAGAATAGAACAAAGAAAATTAGCAAAAGAAAAAGCTGAGGCTCTCGACATCGCAGTAAATGACTCGGACTACAATTTCGCTTTTATTGCAGGATACACATCAGGAGGATTTCCGTATGGTCTGACTCATGAGGAATTAGAAAATGCAGAACTGGACAATAATGATTAACTGGACAAAAGAAACACGACCGCATAACAAAAACTATATGTCAATTGCCGTTTCCGTGCTGACAACAAGCCGTGTAGCCCGCAACAGCGGCGGTGCGGCTCGACAGGAAAACCGCCCGCAGTCGGCAACTGCATATAGTTCCGTCCGTTATAGTAGATAAAACACTGAACAGCCATCTGACAATCATCTCAAAACAAAGCTCCGTAACTTTTTCGTTACGGAGCTTTGTTTGTGATATCAATTAGTATTGTTCAAACGGTGCCACCCAATAGTTGTAAGCGGATGCTAACACGTGCATATATTCGTCCACAGCTGCATAACAGCTTAAATCGGGATGAACGGGTTCTACGCCCAGATTAATCTTCGAAAGTTCGTTTTGTACCACGGTCAACCGTCGGTAATCGGGAAACAAACCTTTGATTACGGTCAAATAACGCGCCACATACGCCAACTGCATAGGCGATAGTTTGGAGCAATAGGTACGATGCAAACTATAAATCTGTTTCTCAGCCGCATTTGACCGTGCAATTTCGGCAGGCGAGCAAATTCCGCTGCACAACTGTTTTTCCAAAGGCGCCGATTTTTGTTGAAGCGTGCGCGTTTCCAACGTGTCTTGCAACTCTATGGCTTTTGCCAACTGGCTGAGTTCATTCATTTTGGCTTGAATACGCTCACCAATCTCTTTTTGTTCTTTGGCTAACGCATACAAATGCGCATTTTTGTCCTGCTTTTGCTTTACTTGTTGTGGATTTTCCTGCGCCTGCTTCATCTGCTGATTGGCATAATTCTGCGCCCACTTTTCTTGATCGGCTTCGCTCATCTCACTCACGCTTTGCATTTCGGCCAACGACACATTATACGTATTGCGCATCACCTTGTCGGCTACGGCTTCGGCCTCATCGTCGCTTACATTATCTTGTTCCAAGCGCGCCATATCAGCTTGGCTTAAACCTGATTGCTGGGCAATGGTTGCACGCATATTATTTTGCGTTTTAGTGAGATTAGATTCTGCTTCGGCATGAATTTGATCAATCACCTGTTGCAACGACGCTTGTACCGTAGCAATACGATTGCTAAAATGGTTCACTACTGCCGAGTCGACGCCGCACACGGTATTAGGAATGGCTGGCAATTGCGCCAAAAAAGCTTCAGGAGTGGTTTGTGCCACAGCCAGAATAGGCAAGAACAATAAACCAACAGCACACTTAAAAACTGCAACTGATTTCATAATCCTACGTATTTTAAAGTTTGATAAATTCCACACGACGATTTTTAGCTTTGCTCTCACTCGTGGTATTAGGTGCTAGCGGTTCGGTTTCACCCTTGCCATCGGTTTGAATGCGACTAGCATCGATACCAAATTGGTTGACCAACGTATTTTTAACAGATAACGCACGGCGTTTCGATAAATCAAGGTTTTTAGCATCGTCGCCATCGCTATCGGTGTGACCAATAATTTTGATACGCACCGTTGGATTTTCTTTCAACGTTTGTGCAATTTCGCTAATCGTACCAAACGATTCAGCTTTTACAACATCTTTATTCACATCGAAATAGATGCCATAAGTCACCAATTTACCTTCGGTCAACAATTTGCTGCGCATATCAGGCGTTGCCGTAGTAATTTTCAAATTCGACACATAAGGTGTGCTATACGTGCTCCAACCACTAAATCGGAAGCGATTAAATTTGGTACCAGCATGTATATTGGTAGGCATATCTAGCACTTTTGCGCCCTGATGATACATGCGCAAACGACGATTTTGCACCCAAATAATGACATGATTCACTTGTCCGTACACCACAGGCTTTGTGGTTGACGAACCTTCAATCCAACCACCAGCATCCATTTCATTGTGGTATCCTTTGGTGTACCAAGTTCCTTCATCAAAGGAGATATGTAACCCTTTGGTACCTGGATACAAATCGTCGGTTAACTCCACATTATCGGGATCTTCATAAAACGTAATGGTGTAACCATTGGAGAAATTGCCATCGGGAATCACATCAAATTCCATGATGAAATTTTGAGGAAATGCAATGGATTTAGTGTAACAATAGACCGCATCTTCTTTATTCATGTGAAACCAATTTCCTGAAGCTAAATTGACTGTTTTCACTTCACCACCACCATTGGTGGTCCACAAAGCAGGGAAATCGCCCACCGCATCCTGTGCAAAATCTTCGAAATATAAAATTTTATCGCCTGGCACAAAATCGTACTTGGTGTTCGACATCAATACAGGTGCATTGGCTTGCGCTGGTGGTGTTGTTTTCTTGGTTTGAGCAGGAGTTGTTGTTTCTTCGTCGGAAGCCTCCTCATCGGTCGATTTTGATTTTCCTGTCACCGTATTTTCAATTTCGTCGAGCCCCTTATCTACAGCTTCACCCGCCTTATTTTCAATACGTTCCTCCACTTTCTCTACGGCTTTATCCTTCACACGATTGCCCATATTTTCAATCCACGATTGCGCATGGAGCGGCGCTATGGCACACAAACACACCGCATACATAATCCACTGTTTTTTCATAGTTTTTAGTTTTTAAAAAGTTTCAAGAGGTTATTAAATTAGTTACAAATATAATATTAATTCCACATGTGCGATTGTAAAAAAGCGACAGTCGTAACAACTATCAAAAACCTATAAATTTTCACAAATATACATTTAATTTGTTAATCATAAAACGGATGACTATTTTTTACAAAAAAAATAAAATATAGTATTTATATGCTAACAAATGGCTACTTTTGCAGGTTTTCATTAAAATCAGTATTTAGGTCTTTTAAAGTTATTTCAACTCTCATTATGAGTCAATCACAGTCACATTCCGGCTTGCATAAGATTACGTTAGCCGGTCTTATTGTTACCCTGGGTATTGTCTACGGCGATATTGGTACCAGCCCTTTGTATGTATTCAAAGCGATTCTTTCTGGCGGTAATGGTATTAATGAATTGTTAGTTTTAGGCGGCATTTCGTGTATTTTCTGGACACTGACGCTGCAAACTACCATTAAGTACGTACTTATCACACTACGCGCCGATAATCACGGCGAAGGTGGAATTTTCGCGCTATTTGCGTTATTGAAAAAGAAAACACCATTTATTGTACTTATCACCATGATTGGCGGTAGCGCCCTATTGGCCGACGGCGTTATTACGCCTGCCATTACAGTAACCACTGCCATTGAAGGACTACGCATGGTTTATCCAAGTATTTCTGTCATTCCCGTGGTATTAGTTATTCTTGTACTACTATTTACCCTTCAGCGATTCGGAACCAACGTTATCGGTAGGTTTTTCGGTCCTGTCATGTTACTATGGTTTTTGATGTTGGGCGTGCTAGGTGCCATACAAATTAGCACCATGCCACATGTATTGGTTGCACTCAATCCAATGTACGCCATTAAATTACTCATTGAATATCCTAGTGGGATTCTGCTTTTAGGAGCCGTATTTTTAGCCACTACGGGTGCCGAAGCATTATATTCTGACATGGGACATTGTGGCATCAAAAACATACGTATTTCGTGGATTTTTGTTAAAACAATGCTGGTTATAACCTATTTAGGACAAGGTGCTTGGGCATTGAATCATCCCGATTTAGCGCAAACCGTTAATCCCTTTTTTGGTGTGATGCCTACGTGGTTTTTGTTACCAGGCATTATACTCGCTACAGCCGCCGCTGTTATTGCCAGTCAAGCATTGATTACTGGGTCATTTACGCTAGTAAGCGAAGCTATGTCGCTCAACTTTTGGCCAAAATTCAAAATTAGTTATCCATCTATCATCAAAGGACAAGTTTATATTTCTATTATCAATTGGTTTTTATGGATCGCTTGTTCGTTTGTGGTTATTTTCTTCGGCAGTTCCGAAAAAATGGAAGCAGCCTACGGCTTGTCCATCACCATTACCATGATTATGACGACGCTTCTACTATCATATTGGCTACCATCAAGCGGTTGGAAAAACATATTCCGCATTACTGTAGTCACCCTTTTTCTGACTATTGAAAGTGTATTTTTGCTCTCAAACCTTAACAAGTTCATGCATGGTGGTTGGTTTTCTATTTTACTAGCACTATTCTTCTTTACCATCATGTATGGCTGGTTTTATGGGCGTCGCATCAAAAATAGTTACATCACCTTTACCGATTTAGGGCAATATTTAAACCAATTCCGCGACCTAAAAAATGATACCAGCATTCCTTATCTCAGTGCCAACTTGGTGTTTATAACCAAAGCCGATATGCCCATGGATATTGAATCGAAAATTATCTATTCCATTTTTCAGAAAAATCCAAAGAGAGCCAACACCTACTTTTTGTTACACGTAGACAACGACGATTCGCCAAACACGTTTAAATACAAAGTGAACCAAATTATTCCTGGTACACTCATCAAGATTGATTTTAAATTGGGATTTAAGATTGAACGAAAAATTAATTTATACTTCCGTCAGGTGATAGAAGATTTAGTAGCGAGTGGCGAGTTTAGCCTAGAAAGCCCGTTTGACTCGATGCGTAAATACCATATTAATTCCAATTTCCTATTTATTAATCTCGATCGCATACTAACGGTCGACTATAAATTACCAGCGAAAGAGGGCTTTATTATGAATTTACACAATATCATCAAAAATTTGGGTAATAACGACATTAAAGCTTTAGGCTTGGATTCTAGTTCTACGATAGAAGAAAAAATTCCTATTCTGATTCCACAGCCAGTTACACATCGTATTCAAGGCGACCTGCGTAGCACGCCTCCTGGACATGACCAATAATAACATCAAAAATTCCCGATTGACACACAAGCAATCGGGAATTTTCTTTGAAATAATCACACAACGTTATTTCTCTAGCTCCTACTCAAAGTAAGTAATGACACGTGTTTCAACAGTCTCATTTTCCCATACTTCGCTATTATTTTGGTTGTGACTTTTACGACTTGTCCAATTGCCTTTGGCATCGTACACATAATCATAATATTCGGTTTTATAATAAGAATTGTCACTTATTTGAGACTCTAATACAATATCTTTGGACTCATTATAGGTATAAGTGGTGAGACTGTGTAAATTTCCAGAATAAGCAGAAGTGTCATTGGTTTCATAGGTGTGAACCAACAAATATGTTGGATCTTTTTTATAAGTCGATATACGCTCGCTATAATAGCCTTGTCCAAAAAATCCTTCGGTATATACGTCAAACATGCCATTAGCCTGATAAGTCGCATTCATAAACGAATAATCGGTTACAAAATTAGTTGGATATTTATCGGCATAGTAAATTTTAGTGGTATCTCTGGTCACTTCTTCGCCATAGGTGTACTGACTTGTCATCCACAGTGTGTCGCCCACAAATACATAATCCATACGACTTGACTCGCCTATCAACGCACTCAGATTAGGTGTTAACCCAGCATGGTTAATGTGAAATGGAAAGTTTGGTATGTATTTCCCCGAATTATTATACTGAATGGTATATTCACCATTATTGACTAAAACTCCTTCTGCATTGTAGGAATAAGTCACTTCGCCTGTTTGCGGATTAGTTATTTTTACAACCTGCCCTTGACTATTAAATTCGGTGGTAACTTCATTTTGCGTAATCGTTTTCACAGCGCCTTTTAGTTGCAAACGTACCAAGGCATTAGTTGTCCAATAATTTGTAACATTCCCATTGTTATTATTATCGGTTGGGTCACAAGCCACAAATAGTATCATAAGCGATACCAAAAACATCAATGTAATTTGTTTTTTCATAATTATAAGTTTTAAGGTTAAACGATGAGACAAAGGTATGATCACTTAACATCGTTCGTTTCTCAAAAAGTACAATTTTCACGCAAAAGGTACATTTTTTGTTGTAAAATGCTAACAAAACAAAAAAATCCGTACCTTTGTACGCACATTAAAGACCACACCTATGCTCAAAACATTACTATTGGCCTTCCCTGTATTTGTGACATTCTTCTGGAGTTTAACGTTACAAATAGGACAAAACACAAGGTCCCCACAGTCTTTTTTAGGTAAGTTTATGTCATTTGCGTTTGTGGTATATGCATCGCATTTTCTGTTTTTTGCGCCCTTACACGAATTGTATATTGTTATCGATCCTGTGTACCAATATGCCTCGTTGATGGTTTACCCGATGTTTCACATTTACATACGGCTACTCACGGTTGACCGTAGATTTTCGTTCCGTAAACACATTATTTATTTAGCTGCACCAACCACTCTTTTTATTCTTTATCTTGTTGGTGTCATTTGGATGGATAAAAGCAGCTACGAACAGCTCCTTTTTGGAAACGGGCAGCCCACGTCTTTTGCTGGATTATATCAACGTACCGTGATTTTATTTATCAAACTGGTTTTTCTGGTTCAAGTCGTCTTTACGGTTTGGAAAAATTTTTCGTTGCTTAAAACCTATGGTAATAAAGCTGGGCAGTACTATTCTGATATTGAACACAGTCGCATCAATAAAGCCACTTTATTAAATATCACCATGTTGGTTGTGGCTTGTGCTTCATTCATCTTACGCTGTCTCGGACGAGATTTTTTCACACATGAATTGACTGGAATTACTATAGCTTCTGTTGTATTTTCAACTACCTTATTTGCTATTGGGTTGCTAGGTTTCCAGCAAGAGGTCATTAATCCCCTATTTGAAAAAGCTGACATACGACCTTCCAAGAAAACAACAAATGCTAAAACACATGCATTGGAGGAACAGCTAAAACAAGCCCTCGAAAAGAAAATTTATTTAAATCCATCGCTTACCATACGCGATTTGGCGGCAGCTATCGGTAGCAATAGAACCTATCTATCGAATTATATCAACAGCGCACATAAAACGAGCTTTTGTGGCTACATCAACCGCTATCGTGTGAAGGAGTTGGAAGCCATTCTAAAAGAACAACCACAACAATCATTAGAAACGTTGGCCGACTTAGCTGGATTTGGTTGCATAGACTCACTAAAACGTGCCGTACGCAATGAAACAGGCATGACATTCAACGACTGGCGCAAGCAACTACAAGTACATTCTAAAGAATAAAAACATCAAGGAAGAAAAAATAACAACAATATCTGTTGTAAATAAAATAGCCCGATAAATATCGGGCTATTTTATTTTAAAACGGATTAAATTATTTCACAAAATCCAAAGACCATTTATCTGTATCTCCATCATAAGATAATGTAATCGTTGTATAGGTAGTTTCAGTTTTACATTTAATATTACCACCATCATTTTCAAAGTTAGTAGCATCACCCGTAATGGTTACATTGTCATAACCTAAATTAATATCGTCCCATTTTCCAACAGTACGAACTTTAAATCCATCAGCTAATAACAATTGATTAGATATTCTATACTGCCAAGAAGTATTAGGAACATAAGTAAATGGAACATCCACATCCCAACTTCCTACAGCTGCACCAATTAAACCAAGCGAATAAGTTGCAGGATCTGGAAGATCAACATTCCCAGTTTTTACTAATTTAGAAGTAAACCCAAGACCTTTTTCCAAAGTCCAATCTAAACTAACCGTATAAATAGCTTTATTAGCACGAGTAATTGCAATATCAGATCCACCAGGTAACAACTGATTTACAGTACCATCAAACTTGAAAGTAACGTCTTTAGCCGCCCCAAAATTACAGTTAACTTTGACATTGTCAGCAGCATCAATAACGTATTTCCAACCATCATAACTTTGAAATTTAAAATTGCTTGCTTTAGCTTCAACGCCTTGCAATGAGAAAGACATAGACTCTTTATTAAAAGCAGGAACAGACAATTCAAATACATTACCACCAGTACTAGGGGCAGATATACTATTTAAACGCCATTTCACGGGAATAATGCACACCAAATTTTTTGGTGTATAAACAACTACATGATATATACCACTTTCCTTAACCTGAAATTTGGTACCATTAGCCACATAACTACCACGTTTTACAACAGCTCCAGATATAGACCAATCTTCACCTTTCGTGGAATCATTGACCAACACACCATCTGCGCCATAAACAATTGTAGTTGTACCTTTAACCTCTGCAATCACAAAATCTTTGTCAGCTTCTAAGGCTATATATTTTTCCCACAAACCAGGTACAACTGCATTTTTATCTGCTTCGTTTAGACCTTTAGCAAACATACCCTTGGAGGCTACTGCATTTAAAGCCGTTGCATCACCATACAAATACATACCATCCAGAATAACATCTGTTTCTGGCTCTGGTTCTGGTTTACAAGAAGTAAAACCCAACGCAAAAAGAGTTAAGGTCGCTACAAAAAAACTTAATTTTTTCATAATAAATAAATTTAATAAGTTAATAAAATAGTAAAAGATTAATATTGATTAGATGCACAAATATACTCAAACGTTGCAATCATAAAAACAAACTTAATTTGAATACCCCGGATTTTGTGTCCAAATTGGATTACCCTGTTCATCACGTTGTGATTTTTCGAGTACGGAATAAGGAATGGGAAACCATTTACGATAAGCTTCCGTTCCTAAAACATACTGCACATAAGTTGGGTCATTAAACTTACCAAAACGAATTAAATCGCGACGACGCATATTTTCCCACGCAAATTCACGACCACGTTCGTCTAAAATACCATTCAATGTTAATGCCGTAGGATAAGCAGTTGTATAAGAAACAGCAGGAGTAACATCATAAGCAAAAGCGCGTTTTAGCATACGTTGAAAATCGGGCGTTGCAACACCACTTATACCATTACCTCCACGCAAAATAGCTTCTTCTTTCATCCAAAGAACATCCGCATAACGCAATAAGACGAAATCATTTTCACAGAAAGCATATTTCTTCTCTTTATCAATTTCATATTTCATCATACGTCCACCATCCCACCATTGAGCTTCATCTAATGATTTTATTTCTGGTCGAATTATGGCATCATTATTATTTTCATCCTTTAATAATTTTTCCCCTTTAGCATCATAAATTGGGCCAACAAACCAACCCCATTGTTTTGTATTATTAGTACCTAACCCTTCATTACCAGGACCACGCACATCGGTAGCGGCATAACGATCCAAAAATGTTGGACGTGCACAAAAGCCATTCCATGGCTTCTCAATCATATTCCACGTCGTTTGCTGTGAATAATGCAAAGTTAAAATGGTTAAACGTAATTTATTGGACATGCTGCCATTGTCACGTGCATCAAAATCAGCATTTCCATCTTCTACGATTACAAAAATATTTTCACGGCTTTTTTCATTCTCAATTTTAAAATTGGTAAAAAAATCCTCTTCGATAGAATAGGAACCAGAAGTAATTACTGCATCACAACAGCGAACGGCATTGGTATAGAAATCTTCTGTCGATGACAAAGTAACACCTTCTACAGAAACATTGGCAGGTGTACAACCAAACGATTCCGCGTTTAAATACAAACGCGCTAGTAAACCATACGCCATACCTTGTGTGACGCGTCCATAATTAGCGGCACGGTTACCATCGTTAACCACTGGTAAATTTGGTGCATTACGCTCTAATGTGCTGACTAAATTAGACCAAACCAAATTTGGTTCCATCAATGGCTTAGCTTCCGAAGTAAAATCTTCGGTATAAGGAATGCGTCCAAAACAATCGAACAACATATAGTAATAATAACTACGCAAAACTTCTAGCTCGCCTACATATTGGGCATAGAGTGTTGGCGACATAGAGGCCTGATTATCCTTAAGCGTTGCTAAAATTTTATTACACAAAACGGCACCAGAGATGGTTGTATTCCAAATATTTTTGAATGCATCTGCAAATTCATTCCATTTGTGTGTATTCAAATTTTTCCAATACCCACCATCAGCCCAGTGTTTCCCTGGCATACGTATAGGACAAACACACTCATCAGAAGTTAAGGAATTAACGCCCCAATACCCCCAATGATCATGTAACCATTTAACATCGGCATAAGCCTGACCTACCAAAAGAATCACATTATCCTCTTTTGCCATCATATCTTCTGTTGTAGGATTACCATAGTTTTTTTCGTCTAACATGTCCTCGCATGAAGTAAACAAGGGGAATACTACAGCAGCAATCAGAATGTATATTAAAGTCTTTTTCATGATTAACTATATTTTAAATGATATTATTAATTCAAAGTTAGATTAACGCCGAACATAAAGGTAGCTACGGTTGGATAAAAATCAGGATAATCAATACCTGCATCCCATACACCAGTCGTATTTACTTCTGGATCCTGTCCATTATAAGCAGTTAATGTAAATAAATTTTGACCTGTAGCATACAAACGCAACGATTGTACATATTTATTTTGTTTCAAACCAAAAGTGTAACCTACGGTTAAGTTATCCAACTTCAAATAAGACCCATCCTCGAGATAATAATCGGAGAACAATGTTTTATTTGTATAAACGACTTTACCATCTTTGTCAGGCATCGCGTCTTGTAAATACACGTTCATAGATTGTGACGATTCTGCGCCATAAGCCCAACGTGTTACATTTAACACTTTATTACCATATACACCACGGAAAAACAGGGTTACATCCAAGTTTTTATAACGAATAACATTGTTCCAACCATAGGTAAACAATGGTTGAGCACTACCTAATATCTGCCTTTGACTAACATCTGGTAAATCTGTAAGACCTCCCTCTGGAGTTTTATACAACCAAGTCCCATCAGGTAAAATACGATCTACTTTATAGCCATAGAATGCACCAACAGATTCACCTTCAATCAAAATTTGCGTATTCGTATTCATAATACCATTTTCGCCAACACCGCCTGAAGTAGTTTGTTTGTAATTAAATCCTTTTTCAGGATCGGACAATTTTGTAATCACATTTCTATTGAAGGCAATTGTAGGAGTCGTGGTCCACGACCAATCTGTGGTTTTTACCGCCACACCACTCACTGCTAATTCTACACCATAACTATCCATTTGACCAGCGTTAGCTAATAATGTTGGATACTGATAAGGAGGAGTTGGTACCTCATAATCCCATAACAAATCACGTGTTTGGCGATAATAAACATCTAAACTACCATATAAACGATTGTCGAGAAATGAATAATCCACACCTACGTTATACTCATATTTCTTTTCCCATTTCAAATCCGGATTCACATTTTGGCTCACACCATAGGTATAAACCCAATTTCCATTATACCAGAATGTACCAGAATTCGATAACATTGCTACCGAACGCAAATCCGAAGCCAAATTGTTACCTGTAATACCAAATCCTAAACGTACTTTTAAGTCGTTACACCAGTCTTGATCTTTCATGAAGTCTTCACCGCTTACGCGCCAACCTGCACTGGCGGCTGGGAACCAACCCCATTTGTTGTTAGCTCCAAAACGAGAGGAACCTTCGCGACGTAAAGAAGCGGATAACAGGTATTTCTCTTGGTAGTTGTAGTTTCCACGTACGAACATGGCGGCTAAGACGTTGGAGTTACGATATGAACTGGCATTTAAGTATTGTTTGGTGGCATCACCATTGCCTATTTGGTAGTATTTGGCGTCATCTGTTGGAAAACCTTTGTTGGAGATGTCCATACCGTCGTATAAGAAGTCTTGGTAGGAGAAACCTGCTACGGCCGCCAGGTTGTGTCCATTCCAAGACCCAGCATAGTCTACGGTAGCTTCAAATAAACGGTTGAAGTTGAAGTTACTGCTACGGCCTGCTTTACCTGAACCTTGTTCGTCGGTGCTGATGGCTTTGTTGTACCAGAAGGAGTGGTTATCGCCTTCTTCGATGGCAGCAAACCCACTTACTTTTAGACCTTGTATAGGTTTGATGTTAACTGTGGCTTTAATGGAGCCTCGGAAGTAGTTACCGTCTTGGTACGATTCTTTTTGATTCATGCCTTCCACTGGGTTAGATTGACCTGAGCCACTTGGTTTAAAGTAACCAGAGGTTGTACTGTTGTCGTAAATGGGATAGGTTGGATTAACGATGGCTGCTTGTTTAAAGTCGCCTGTGAAATAATCATTACGATAGTGCATGTACGAAAAATCGTATTGAAGTTCTAACCAGCCATCAAGCGCTTTTTGAGAAGCAGCCAGTTTAGCAATCATCTCTTCACGATTAGATTTTTTAGCAATACCTTCTGCATTTTTATAATTGAACGATGCACGGTAGTTAAATTGTTTGGAAGAGCCAGAAATGGCTAAATTGTGATTGTGAGCAATAGCAACAGGACGGGTAATTTCTGACATCCAATCGGTATTGTAATCCGTGCCTGAACCATCAGAGTAGATGGTTGGAGTTACTTTGCCACCAGAGAGCGTTGCTAAATTACGGAATTCGGCTGGTGTTGCCATACCCATATCGCCATTGCGAACAGAACCTGAGGCATAACCAGAGTATTCAACTTGAGTTGTTGGGAGTTCTGAGAAGTTAGCGCCACGTTTAGTTGTGATAATAATAACACCATTGGTACCACGTGTACCATAAATAGCGGCTGCAGAACCGTCTTTTAAAACGTCCATAGACGCAATTTCTTCAGGAGAAATATTGTCGATACTACTTACTGGAACACCATCAACAATGAAAAGTGGAGATGTACCAGCTCCTTTATCTAATGTAGAGAAACCACGAATTTGAATATTATAACCTGTACTGGTAGGATCACTAGAGGTTTTAATGATATTTAAGCCAGCTACTTTACCTTGTAAAAGACCAACAGGATTACTTTTTACGCCCGCATTAAAATCTTCAGCTTTAACAGAAGCTACGGAGCCTGTGACTTCCTTTTTCTTTTGGGAACCATAACCAATGGCTACAACTTCGCCTAAAGCATAGGAGTCTTCTTTAAGAATAACAACCATTGGCGCTTTGCCATTTGCTATAATCTCTTGAGTTTGATAACCCAAGTAGCTCACCTGCAATTTGGCATTACTTGCCACATTCAACTCAAAATTTCCATCAAAATCGGTAACGGTACCATTAGTTGTTCCTATTTCGAGCAAACTTGCCCCAATAATAGGCTCACCAGAGGCATCCTTAACAATACCTCGTACCAACACTTGTTGCGCAAAGAGACTTACGGAGCCAAAAAGAAACATTAGCACCACAACGATTCTTTGCATCAAAGAAATGATTTTCATGCTTTAATTTGTATTTAAGGTTAAAGAAATAAGTTAAGAAATTACTTGAGAATAGGTTTTTGTGTTAAAAAAACTGCTACAAAAATAAGTTTTTATATTTTAAAAACAAGAAAAAAAGGGCTTTTTAACAAAAAAAATGAAATTAATTATGAACAATTGTTCCAACATTCTCACCATCAATCACTTTTGCTAAGTTGCCAGGGGTATCCATATCGAATACAATAATGGGAAGATGATTCTCTTTACACATTGTAGTGGCAGTCAAATCCATTACTTTTAAACCTTTTGCATAAATTTCATCGTAAGTAATCTCTGTAAATTTGACTGCTTTCGGATCTTTTTCTGGGTCGGCGGTATAAATTCCATCGACACGCGTGCCTTTTAACATGACATCGGCTTCAATTTCAATTCCTCGCAAGGCAGAACCTGTGTCGGTGGTAAAATAGGGATTTCCTGTTCCTGCCGAAAAGATAGCTACTTCGCCACGTTCGAGTGTTTCAATAGCTTTCCATTTGCTATAAAATTCGCCTATTGGCTCCATACAAACGGCAGTCAACATACGCGCTTTAACGCCTATTTTTTCTAATGCCGAACTCAAAGCTAAACTATTTATAACGGTGGCCAACATGCCCATTTGATCGCCTTTAACACGGTCGAAGCCACGTCCTGCGCCGCTTAATCCACGAAAAATATTACCGCCGCCGATAACAATGCCAACTTGAATGCCTCGTTTTACAACATCAGCAATTTGTTGAGCGTATTCTTCTAAACGTTGTTCATCAATACCTTGTTGTTTGTTGCCCATAAGCGATTCGCCGCTTAATTTGAGTAAAATTCGTTTGTATTTCATATCTTAAAATTTTAAAGGTTTCTATTTCATAAGTGCTACCACACGTTGTAAATCTTCAGGCGTATCAATAGAATGATTATCGGAGTGTGTAATGGCAACGTGAATGTGTAATCCATTTTCGAGCCAGCGCAATTGCTCCAACGATTCTGCTTTTTCTATGGGCGTTTGAGTCATCTTGGTAATTTGAGCCAAAATATCGGTACGGTAAGCATAAATACCAATGTGTTTATAATAGGTATGCGCCGCTGCCCATTGTGATTTTTCTACACCTCTTAAATAAGGAATCACGGAACGGCTGAAACAAATAGCTTCACCTGTTTGACTTAAAATAACTTTAGGTGTATTTGGATTTTCTAATTCGTCAATGGAGGTATTTGCATCAAATGGTTTTACCAAAGTAGCTAACTGAATTTGGTCAGACACAAAACAATTTTTCAAGGCTTCTATTTGGTCGATAGCAATAAAAGGCTCATCACCTTGAATATTAATCACCACATCGTATGTTTCTGGTAATTTTGTGAGCGCTTCATAACAACGATCTGTACCCGTTTTATGATTTTCAGAAGTCATAACAACCCGACCTCCAAATTGCACGACTGCATCGTAAATGCGTTGATCGTCGGTAGCAACAACCACCGTATCTAAAACTTGGCTAGCCCGTTCGTAAACCCGTTGAATCATAGGTTGACCTAGAATGTCAGCTAAAGGTTTACCTGGGAAACGCGTCGAAGCATAACGAGCTGGAATAATTCCTACAAATTTCATGGTATATTCTTATTTAAATCGTTTAATAACAGTTGCTGGCTTGCTTTCATAATTGAAACGGTTGACCACTGTTACTGCAAATTTATATTTTCCTTGCAAGCGATTGGCCCATTGCGATAAATCCAAACAATTATCGGTGGTCACCGCCAAAATATTAGCTGGATTAGAGAAATCGCCCAACCGAGTTCCCTTAAATGCATATATCACATAATACTGCGCTTGGCAGCCACCTGTTTCTTCCGATGCATGCCATATTAAATGAGGACGGTTATTATCCATCAAAATACGCACCCGTTGGAGCTGTCCAGATGGTTCTCCTTTCAGTTGCTTATTAAATGGGACTAACGCCGGATATTTGTAATAAGCGCGCAAACTATCGCGTAAATTTTGACGATTTTCCATCAAAGCCACAGCACTGTAAAAAGCAGCACCTTGTACAGCAGGAAATGCTTCGGTATAACGTAATTGACGCATCAGCTCATTACCATTGCGCCAAGCCCAGGCGGCCGATTGGCTGCCTAAATTGGAAGCATATAGTCCAACAAACAAATTACGTCCATGAGAGTTATTACTCCACCACTCCACTAAATGAGCATAATCGGCGTTTCTTTTACCAATTTCCCAATATAATTGTGGCATCACATAATCAATATCGCCATCTTCAAGCCACGCTAAAACATCAGCATACAAGTCGTCATAATTACTTAAACTCCCCTTCGTATTGGAACCACGAGGGTCTTTATCATTACTACGCCAAATTCCAAACGGACTTATGCCAAATTCTACCCAAGGCTTGATACTTTTAATGGTTTTTTGCAACTGATGAATCACTAAATTCACATTATCGCGACGCCAGTCTGTTTTATCACTAAAGCCACGATTATTTGCCCGAAAAGAGGCCTCATCAGGAAAATCTAAGCCATTCACGCGATAAGGGTAAAAATAATCATCAAAATGCACGGCATCAATATCGTAACGACGAACAATGTCAGCCACTACACGATTAAGATGAGCACGCGTTTCATCCAAGGCTGGATTAAAATAATATTGCTCACCATATTTCACAAAAAGTTCTGGTTTTTTGAAAAAAAGATGATTAGGATTCAAATGAGAAATATCGGCACTCGTAAGCACACGATAAGGATTCAACCACACATGTACGTCAATACAGCGACGATGAGCTTCGCGAATCAAAAATTCCAATGGATCATAAAAAGGCTCTGGAGAAACGCCTTGTTTACCCGTTAAGAAACGAGACCAAGGTTCTATGTCCGATTGATAAAAAGCATCGGAAGTAGGGCGAACTTGAAATATAACGGCATTAAATTTGAGCGCAGCCAACGAATCGAGTATAGTAATCAACTCTTGGCGTTGTGCAGCGACATTAGATACCGACGATGGCCAGTCGATGCGACCTACAGTAGCTATCCATGCTGCTCGCAGCTGATGTTTTGGTTGCGCTTGTAGCGACAAAACCATTACAATAGTTATAAGCACAGATAGAAGTTTTCGCATAAAGATAAGTTATTTTTTTAATTTGGATCGCTCCGCTTTGGTATAGTAAGTATAACCTAAGGTATAATTTAAGGTAAAAGTATTACCTGAGGAGTTACCATAGCCAGGCACATACCAAAGTGTTTGTTTTTCGTCCAACGACGTATGTAACAACAACTTCATACGTATAGACCAGCCCATTGTAAACCCTTTAGCCATATCAACACGCACACCTGCCAGCACTTCGCCCCAACCTGCATATGCATTTTTACCGTTCCAAGAAAGAAGTCGATTCTCGTCCCAATAACCGCGAGTTATGGGCACATTAGCCAATTGATAATCGACTAAACTGATACCATATCGTAACCCAAGATAAGCGTAATTACGATGGGGTTTCATGTTTCCCTCTTTATCCTTGGTCTTTAATAAATTAAAATTCATTCCCAAACGAGCAAATGGTGCAGTAGCAGAATAAGTTGAGCCATTTGTCATTTGAGTACTAACGGCGCCATAACCCATCTCTAAAGTTGGAAAAAACCGATTTGATAAATTCACATCGACAGCAGCTTCACCAGTTACAATGCTTTTATCTACAGCCAATCCCATCAAAGGAGAAGCGATGTCTGCATGAGCCGACCATCCATTATAGGTCATTTTCGAGTCTTTTTGAGATTTTGGAGCCACTTTCACTTGTGCCAACGAAACAACAGCCACCGAGCAAAGTAGTAAAATTAAAATGATATGTCGTTTCAACTGACTCATTAATTGGCACGATAATAAATACGTAAATGATTTTCCGACACATTTTGAACATACGTGTTTTCTATCACTAATGAATCAATTTGATGTGTAGTGGTAGCAGTACTTTTTATAGTATGGTAGACAAAACAACCACATTCCAACGAAATAAATTGATTCACATTCTCATGAGAGATAACAATGGTATCAGATTCTAAAACACCGCGCTGCAAGACAAAAGCCGATGTTGATTGCAAAGCTCGTAGTGGTAAATTAAAGTTACTCAGTGATTGTTCCTGATACAATATGGAATCATTATTCAATCCTTTGATGGTCATTTTTTCTTTAGTCGGCGAAGATACAAACGCTTCTTTTTTAGCATCAAATACCGTTTTATAGAGTGATACGCCCATAACCACAACTTTCTCTTTACGACACTCGCCATCCGAAGCCGTACAACCCACTAATACTAGTAGACACAAAACAAGGGTATATGTCAGTTTATGTTTCAAAATGTCTATTTTTTATAAACAAATAACTCGTCATGCGATTTTCGCTTTTTCAAAGGTCGCTCATCCGTTGCAGCATAACCAATTGGCACCATGGCAATTGGCTCTACACCTTCTGGTAAGTCGAGAACTTGGGCACATTTCTGAGCATCGAAATTACAAATCCAACATGAACCAAGCCCCATATCTACGGCTGCCAAAGTAAGATGATCCACCGCGATAGCCACATCAATATCTGTATGATCTTTGCCATCCAACTTGCGATGCCACGCCTGTTGATGATTGCCACAAGCCACAATGCACATCGGTGCTGTTTTAAACCAATCGCGATTATAACAATCCTGCAACTGAGCCAATAGCACTTGGTCTGTCACTACATAAAATACACAAGGTTGAAAATTAACCGCCGACGGTGCCAAACGCACACACTCTAGCAAACGGTCAATCTTTTCTTGTTCTACAGGTCGACTATCATAGTTGCGTAACGAAAAACGGGCTTCAGCTAAATCTCGAAAAGTCATAACTAATAGGAATAATATTAAAAGAAAACTAGCCGATTTACATCAACTTAACCTCTTGCTTTAAAAAATTGAGTGCGATTTCTGTAGGAGTAGTTTCTGTTGCTGCATACGTTTGTATAAGCGATTGCGCCAACTGCATTGCGGAGTCCGAAGGCTGAACTTGTGCCGCTGAACCATTCACTAAACGCATTAAACTTTCACGTGCGTTCATCACCAACGTCCACGCTTCTGGGCTGATATAAATCTGTTGTCCCATATTATGGTCAAACTCATCGCGAATAGTTTTTAGCAACTGCGTTTGTAAATCAAAATTTGATAAATTTGATAAATTCAAACGGAGCAACATCGCTTCAGGTTTGGTACGTTCCAACAACAAAGTTAAACGTTCATAAGCGCGTAAACGAACTGGCGTGATTTGATTTACATTCAATTTACGTAATTCAAAATTACGACGATCGGCCTCGTTAGCCAACTGCTTTGACAACACCACATACGTAGCGCCCAAAACCACTAAAGCAGGCAAAATATACTTTAAAATTTCAAGAAAAATGTCCATAGGAATAAGGTTAAATTTCTTCCGATATTTGATAATTGTTACGTTCCGAGGAACTACGAGAAACTAATTCGCCCACAAAACCAGCTAAAAACATCTGTGTACCTAAAAGCATCATGGTTAAAGCCAAGTAAAAATAAGGTGTATTGGTTACTAAAGGCGCTGGATAATGCCCCCAAAGCGCAGTCAATTTAATCAATCCAACTACACAAACAGCGATAAAGCCCAAAATAAACATAACACTACCCCACAATCCAAAAAAGTGCATAGGTTGCTTTCCGAAGCGGTTCAAGAATGACAACGAGAACAGATCTAAATAGCCATTTACGAAACGTTCTAAACCAAATTTCGATGTACCAAACTCACGCTTGCGGTGCTCAACCACTTTTTCACCAATCTTGGTAAAGCCCGCATTTTTCGCCAAAAATGGAATGTAACGATGCATCTCACCATATACCTCGATGTGTTTTATCACCTCGTTCCGATAGGCTTTCAAGCCACAGTTCATATCATGCAATTTGAGCCCTGTTACTTTACGAGCCGTAGCATTATATATTTTTGATGGAATATTTTTAGTCAATTTATTATCGTGGCGTTTCTTTTTCCAACCCGACACCAAATCGTACCCATCTTCTTTTACCATGCGATACAATTCAGGAATTTCATCAGGTGAATCCTGCAAATCGGCATCCATAGTTATAACCACATCGCCTTGAGCGCGCTTAAAACCGCAGTACAAAGCTGGAGATTTTCCATAATTCCGTCGAAAAGAGATACCATGCACAGAGTCCGATTTCTGTTGCAATTCCGTAATAACGCGCCAAGAGCCATCGGTACTCCCATCATTTACAAAAATAACTTCGTACGAAAAATGGTGTGCTTTCATCACACGCTCAATCCACTCATAAAGAGGTGTCAACGATTCAGCCTCATTGAACAACGGAACAATAATTGAAATATCCATAGATTATGACTTACTGATTATTTGTTTGAGGAACATCGGTATCAAAAATTGATTTATCTTTTTTAGCAAAAGCGGCGGTAACCAACGACACCAAAACGCCCATAATAACGTCCATCCAAATGTACTGCATTGTAACATACAACGGTGTGAGCAACTGACGCACTTGGTTTTCGGTAAGCTCACCTGACAACATATTGAGTTCATCAAGAATTTTCAAACTCTCATTGATCATATTTGGTAAATATTCGGGGTTTAAAAATTTAAAATAGATAAATTTGAACACCGCCGAAATAAGTGCAGCATAAAAAAACAGTTGAGTTCCATACCACAAGGCAGCTCCATACGATATAGCACCACCACTAACACGATTGCGACAATCAACCGTTAAGCGATACACCAAATACGGGATAGTTAATGTTATAACCCACTGCAAAGCAGCAAACCATCCATTATTCAAAGTAGACAAAAAGAAATTAAGGGCAAATACAAGGCCTAACATCAGACCAAAATACATCGCATGTTTCAAAGCTTCTGGTTTCATACTGAAAACGTTTTTATTTATAAACAGACAAAGATACAGTGATTTTTTAAAATAGACAAGAAGAAAAAGGGATTCTCTTAAAAAAATAATCGCCTCATTTTTACGCTAAAAAGCGCTAAATTTCGATTATTTTCAAAAAATCACATCACTCACTTTTGTAATTCCATAAAAAGTAGTACTTTTGCGCCGGGTAAGTCCTATACGACCAGCTCCCTTTGAACTCCCCCAGGGCTTGATCGCAGCAAGGGTAAAAGGTTGTAGCGGTGCGATATAGTAAGCTTACCCACTTGCCTCTTTAGCTCAGTTGGCCAGAGCACGTGATTTGTAATCTCGGGGTCGTTGGTTCGAATCCGACAAGAGGCTCAACCAAAACCACTTTCTATAGCGAAAGTGGTTTTTTGTTTTTCTGGCAATTTTCTATCCATGGTTCCAGAAAAAAGTTGTACCTTTACACATCTATTTATCAAACCTTTTAAAAACCCTATTATGGCAAAGGAAAAAGAAGCTATCGAGTTCGACGATACCGAAGCTATTAATTTCATTTTAAACAGTTTACCTGAAGAGTCACGTGCCAAAATAAGCGACGATGACGTGCAATATCTTCTCGACTTAGTATGTGAATATTACGACAGTAATAATTTAATCGAGGATGATGCTGTTGGCGAAGCTACTATTGCAGAAGATGAAATGTTCGATTTCATTTGGAAACTCATGAAAAAAGAAAATCAAGTAAACCTCACAGAAGACGAACTTCAACAAGTACTTGATGGCGAATTTGAATATGGTAAAAAAATAGGAATTTATACCGAAGAATAAGTCCGCTTCCATTCCATGCGAAAAGTTCTATTTTACATTACCTATTTTGTTTTATGGGTAGTGGCTTGGTTGCCATTACCTATATTGTATGTTTTATCTGATATTACCTATTTTATCATATACCACGTAGCACAATACCGCGTAAAAACTGCACGACAAAATATACACAACGCCTTCCCTCAAAAGAGCGAAAAAGAGCGTCGTAAATTAGAACATCGCTTTTACCATCATTTATGCGATTACGGATTTGAGACCATTCGCATGATGCACATATCAGAAAAAGAGATTCAGCGCCGTATCACGTTCGAAAATACCGAATTGCTTCATAAACTTGCTCAAAATGAACAAAACATGATTGCTTTATTTGGGCATTATTGCAATTGGGAGTGGGTCTGTTCTTTACCGCTACATTTGCACAACACAATGAGCGTAAGCACACTTTACAAGACGTTAAAAGATGATGATTTCGACCGATTTTTTATTCACTTACGATCACGATTTGGCACATATTGTTATCCAAAACAAAAAGTGTTACGCGGCATGGTAGAACTAAAAAAACTCAACAAACCATTTATTTTAGCCTTCATTGCGGACCAAACTCCATCGTGGAATAATTTACACTATTGGACCAATTGGCTCAATCAGGACACACCGTTTTTGACAGGATGGGAAACCATTGCTCACAAAACAAATCATCCGGTGATTTTCTTGGAAATGCACAAAGTGAAACGTGGTTATTATCAGTGTCGCGTAGAGCTATTATGTGAAGAACCCCAAAAAGAAGAACCATTCACATTAGCCGAAAAATACGCACGTCGTATGGAACAAAATATTTTAGATGCTCCTGAATTCTGGCTATGGTCACACAAACGCTGGAAATATCATAGAAATTAATCTATAAAAATTGTACACATGTCTGTCGCTGTTGTCATATTAAATTACAATGGTAAGAAGCTACTCGAAGAGTTACTTCCCAAAGTTATCGCCTACTCACCCGAAGCCGAAGTGATTGTTGCCGACAATGCCTCTACAGATGATTCGGTGGCATTGATGGAAACTACATTTAGAGATACGCGGCTCATAAAACTACCACGTAACTTCGGTTTTGCAGGCGGTTACAACGAAGCGTTGAGTAAAGTGAAAGCCGATTATTACGTACTACTAAATTCCGATGTAGAAGTCACCGAAAATTGGTTAGCTCCACTCATCAGCTACATGGATGCACATCCAAAAACAGCAGCTTGTCAACCGAAAATCAAAAGTTATTATCAACGCACCCATTTTGAATATGCTGGCGCCTGCGGTGGTTACATCGACACGTATGGATATCCATTTTGTCGCGGTCGCATACTCGACACCTTAGAGCCTGACAATGGGCAATACGACACCATTACTGACATTTTTTGGGCAACTGGTGCTTGTCTATTTATTCGCGCCGAAAAATATCATAAAGTGGGAGGTTTAGACGAGCGTTTTTTCGCTCACATGGAAGAAATAGATCTCTGTTGGCGATTGAAAGCCCGAGGGAATGCCATTGTGTGTATTCCTCAAAGTACCGTTTACCACATGGGCGCTCAAACATTAAACAAGGAACATCCGCGCAAAACCTATCTGAATTTTCGCAACAATTGGCTGATGTTATACAAAAACGCCCCTAAACATATAGGTAGAACTCTTTGTGTGCGCCTATTGTTGGACTGGGCCGCAGCAACTCATTTAATGATTCAAGGTAAATTCCCGAATGCGTTTGCCATTATCAAGGCTGAGTTGTCATTTTTAAGCAAATATCGTCAGTTCCGTTATGATCGTAAAAACAACCTACATCTAACAAAAACTGCCCATCCGAAAGGTCTATTTCATGGGCTCATTTTATGGAGCTACTATGTCAGAAAAGAACAAACGGCACAGAATTTGATATGGAAAGAAACAGAAACTAAAATCAAAACACAAAAATAATTAATAAACAAGGTTGCACTAGATTTTTTTTTATACTTTTGCCACCACTAAAATCACTTATCAATTAACTTAATAATAATTTTATTATGAAAAAACTTGCTTTATTTACCATGCTTTTTGTAGCCTTATCAGTAATGGCTCAAGAAAAACCTGTTGTAGAATTTAACGAACGCACACACGATTTTGGCACCGTGAAAGAAGAAGTAGGTAAAATCACTACTGTATTCACGTTTACCAACCAATTTTTGGCGCCACTAACCATCAAAAGTGTAAGAGCATCATGCGGTTGCACCACACCAAATTGGAGTAAAGAACCTGTAGCACCTAAAGCAAAAGGTGAAATTACCGTAACTTACAGCACCACAAATCGTCCTGGTTCATTTACTAAAAGTATAACCGTTGTTTTAACTAACGGTACTGAAGATTTTACAGAAGTTCTTTATATCAAAGGACAGGTAACACCTAAACCTGTAGAACCAGCTGCCGAAGTAAAATAATATTGACTATTACACGTTGTGTAATTAATAGGTTATGTACATAACCACTCAATCAAAGAGGGAGAAGTAGCATTTTCCCTCTTTCATTCTATTTAAACTCATACTGTTATGAAAAAGAGCTTTATCATCTTATTCTTGTTGTGTGGTGCATTAACCGTAGTAGCACAACAAAAAGTGGAAATTGTATTTGACGAAACCGAATATGATTTTGGTAATATACGAGAAGAGGACGGCAAAGTCTCGCATGTTTTTAACTTTCGCAACCAAGGCGCAGCTCCATTTACCATAAAAATGGTAACCGCATCGTGCGGATGCACTACGCCAGAATGGACAAAAGGTCCAATTCCTCCAAAAGGTTCTGGCTCTATTACCGTTACTTATACCGCCGAAGGCCGCCCTGGTCCATTCAATAAAGGTGTAACCGTAATTATAGGTGGATCAAGTGGAGACATTACAGAAACCTTAGACATAAAAGGTTACGTAAGCCCTAAAAACCAACCTCTATCGGAAAGCTATCCTTACAATATCGGAAACGTATTATTCCGTTCCACTATTGTCCCATTTGGAATGGTGCAAAAAGGGAAAACACCTGAACGCCAGCTCGAAATAGCCAATGGTACGAATGAGCCGTTAAAATTGGTAATAGCTGCGCCTAAGCATATTGTAGTAAAAGCACCTGCGCTCATTAAACCTGACGAAGAGACAATCATTACGTTCAAATACTTATCAAATCAAACTGATAAATGGGCGTATGTTGATGATGAAGTAAGTGTGAGTGTAAACGACAAACCGGCTGGCAAACTCAATGTAAGAGCCAATATTCAAGAAGATTTCAGTAAATTGAGCAGCAAAGAACGCATGAGCGCTCCAATAGCGACTCTTTCAGCGAAAAAAATCAATCTTGGTAAACTTAAAATTGGCGGCAAATATAGTGGCAAATTAGCCATCAAAAATAGCGGAATCAATCCGTTATTAATCCGATCGGTAGTGGCAGAAAGCACTTACATGAAAGGTTCTGTGGGTAAATCAACTTTAAAAAGTGGCAAATCGACTGATATTAAAATTGAAATTGATGCTACCAAATTACAGCCATTTACTTTTTATAAAACCATGGAGATTATCACCAACGACCCTACCAATCCTACAATCACATTTGTAGTGGAATGGCAAACCGTAAAATAATCATGAAAAAAAATCACCATATTGAGAATGCTGATTCATTTCCGGGATTAAATGTAAATGAAGGCGTACCTCAACCGCCGAGCATCAATCCATATCTAAAAGCACGTATCAAACGCTCACAGTATACGACAGAAGAATATGTAGATGGCATTCTGCATGGCAATATGTCCATTTTAAGCCAAGCGGTCACTTTGGTAGAAAGCATAAATCCTGCACACCATAAACAGGCACAAGAAGTGATTGAACGTTGCTTACCTTATGCAGGTAAATCTGTTCGTATTGGTATAACAGGCGTGCCAGGCGCTGGCAAATCGACTTTCATTGAAGCCTTAGGTATGCACCTGGTAAATGCCAACCACAAATTAGCTGTATTAGCTATCGACCCAAGTAGCGAACGTTCGAAAGGAAGTATTTTAGGCGATAAAACACGCATGGAAGAACTTTCCGTCGCAAAAAATGCCTTTATCCGTCCCTCACCATCAACTGGTTCATTGGGTGGTGTGGCTCGCAAAACGCGCGAAACTATTGTGCTTTGCGAAGCGGCTGGATTTGACACCATTTTTGTAGAAACGGTTGGCGTAGGACAATCAGAAACTGCGGTACACAGCATGGTCGATTTTTTCCTACTCATTCAACTAGCAGGTACTGGCGATGAATTGCAAGGCATAAAACGTGGCATTATGGAAATGGCGGATGGTATCACCATCAACAAAGCAGACGGGAACAATGTCGAAAAATCACAATTAGCCGCACGACAATTTCAAAATGCGCTCCATTTATTCCCTAAACCAGCATCTGGTTGGGAACCTAAAGTGCTGACATGCTCAGCCTTTCATAAGTTGGGCATCGACGAAATCTGGACTATGGTAACTGACTACATGACATTTACCAAAGAAAATGGTTTTTTTGACCAAAAACGCCATGAACAAAGTAAATATTGGATGTACGAAACTATTAATGAGGCATTGCGAAGTAACTTTTTCAATAACCCAACCATTGAAAAATTATTAGCACATTATGAAGTAGAATTGAGCCAAAACAAAGTGTCCTCATTTGTGGCTGCACACCATCTATTAAATGAATATTTTAATCATCAGAAATAAGAATTACCAACTATATCGTATACATAAAAACATTGAATTTAATGAAAAAATCACTTATCATCGTCGCTGTTCTATTAATTGGAGTAACGACCATTTCTGCTAAAAAGAAAAAAAATGTAGATACTGTAAAACCGGTTGCTACTGTTGACACCGTATTGACCCCAACCCAACAAAAAAGTTATGCTTTAGGTGCAAACATTGGCGAAGGTGTAGCGGGCAACTTCGAAAAGCTAGGTCTCAAAATCGATAAAGAGATATTTCTTAAAGGTTTATCAGATGCTATGGATAAAAAAAATAAATTGACTCCAGAGCAGATGACCGCCGCTTTTCAAGCACTTGATGCAGAAGTAACCGCCATGCAAGATTCTTTGAAAGGACTAGAAAAAGCATTTTTAGTAAAAAACAAAACCAACGCTGGCGTTATTGAAACCGAATCGGGATTACAGTACAAAGTGATTACTATGGGAACTGGTGCCAAACCTAAAGCCACCGACGAAGTAAAAGTACACTACCATGGTACCACTATTGATGGGAAAGTATTCGACAGCTCTGTAGAACGTGGCGAACCTATTACATTCCCACTTAACCAAGTGATTCCAGGTTGGACTGAAGGCGTACAATTAATGCCTGTTGGTTCGAAATTCATTTTTTACATCCCATCAGACCTCGCTTATGGCGAACAAGGAGCTGGGAATGGTACTATCAAGGCTGGTGCTACACTTATTTTCGAAGTAGAATTACTCGAAATAATGCCACAAACAACAGAACCCGCCGTTGGTTCAAAATAACAAACACGTTTCCCATATAAAAAGAGGCTGCATACAAACTATGCAGCCTCTTTTTGTGCTATAAATTAGGTTGATTAAGCCATCAACTTATCCATGGTCTTAACAATTTGTGCACGCAATTCTACCGCACGTACATAGGATGTTGTTCCACGAAACCAAAATTTCCAACGGCGAACACGATTATATACTTTTTTCCATAACACCTTGCTGTGTTGATAAAATACCAAACTTAATGGTAGCACCACTAAATTGACTAAGACTAACCACCAAAGTCCAGTGGTTGCCCACAAAATAGCCGAAGTGATAATATACCAAATAGGATAGGCAAACAAAGCACCAATCACAAAATGGAAAGCTGAATGCAACATTGGATCTTTAATACGACGCGTTACCAAGGAACTGACATTGTATGGCAACAAATTATACAAGAAAGAAAAAACAACCAGAGGAGACAATACAATCGCTAAAACGAAACGGAACCAAAATCCCAAAACCGAAAGTTTTTTACCACAAATCCAATCACGCAAATGCAAGCGTTCCAAATGACGAATATATTCATGAGTTTGTTTCATGAGTTTATCAAATCCTTCAGGATTCTCATTACGATATCCATCCAACGCATTCACAACCTCCTTATCTGCTATTAAATGGTTGGGGAAATATTTGGTTTCCAAATGATTTTTTTTAAGATATTTTTCGCGATATATAGTGCGCACCATATCGTACTCTTCATACAACGATTTATCTTCGATATCCAACATCAACTCTTTTACCGCTACACGAGCACGTTCGGCCAACAATTTTTGCGCACGTTGTGGATGTTCCTTATAGATATCATACAAATCCTCAAAACCAAACGGCTCGCCTACCACAATCATCAACTGGCGTTGCATACCAAAATAGTTAGAATAATGATGAGCCAAAGGTTGAATTTTAATCGATTTCTCAAAGTTCGACATTTCAGCAGCTTGAAAAGCAATACGTGCAAAACCTTTTTTAAAGGTTCCCAAGTGATGACAATCTTCGTGACCAGCTTCAGGGAACAAACCAACGATACCATCTTCGAGTAATATACGAGCCGATTTATTAAAAATAGCTTCGTTTTCGCCCAGATTTTCAACGCCTGTATCTTGTACACGAAAAGCTGGCATGATTTTTAGGAAACGTAACAATTTAGCAGCGATTTCACGTTTAAAAATATCGGCGCGCGCAATAAATACAGGACGGCGCGAATCGCCTCGTAAGGCAAACAAAATACCCAAAGCATCGGACAAACCATTTTGATGATTGCAAATCACCACTAAAGGCTGGTCCTTCAATAGGCGTTCTTTATGTAGCACATAATAGTGATGATAAAACACATAATTATGAACCACATTTACGTAATGATGAAGTAATTCGTACTTCCAATCCGGCTTATTAATGTTTTCAAAACTAATCATTGATTCTTATTTTTTTGAGTATGAGTGACAAAAATACGTTTTTTTTAGTAATCGGCAATAAAAAAAGAGTGAACTTTATTCAAGTTCACTCTTCCTACCAGTATCACATTAGATTAATGTAACTTATGATGTTCTAATTGAAGTGTTTTGGTGGGTTGATCACACACTTCTGTTGGACCGTAATATTGGATTGGACCTGGATAAATGTAGCTCGTATTAGCATCTGCCCAATCGGCACGATGAGCTTCAAAATATTTAAATGGTTCGCCATCTAAACGTACTAACGCTTTTTGGATAACTGGTTTCATGGCTCCATGACGACGTTCCATGTTCATCATCATGGTAATAGGTACACCGCCAGCAATCCACTCGGCAGCAGGAGCTGTCAAATTGCGCACAGATGACATATAACCAGTTTTGCCTTCTGAAATTAACACAGAAGCTGTATAACCTAAAGAATAACAGTAGTCCGCATCAAAATTTGAAGGGATAGCACAACGTCCTTCATAACCAAAGAAATGATTGATGGCTGAGAATTTACCTGCATATGTACCTTCGGCTTTCATTGTCGCCAAACGTTTAGCCACCATCTCGATAAGCAATTTTTCGGTTTCAACCAATGACACTTGCACATTACCATGTGGATCGCGGTCCAATGTCAACTGACGTGCAATACCTTTTGGTAAACTGCGATATACTTCGCGACTGTCAGGTGACAATTTACCTTTTACATATTGACGTTTTTCGTCATCTGTATTCAACGCATTAAATTCGTCGTTGTGTGCCAACAAATCGTTTAATTCAGCGATTAATTTTTTCATGGCAGGAATGAACTCGATTAAGCCTTCAGGAATCAAAATAGTACCAAAATTCAAACCTGATTTAGCACGATCAACCACCACTTTCACAATTTCTTCAACCACATCGTTAAGGGTCATATTTTTAGCTTCCACCTCTTCTGATACGATACAAATGTTTGGTTGGCTTTGCAAAGCACACTCTAAGGTAATGTGTGATGCCGAACGACCCATTAAACGAATAAAGTGATAGTATTTCTTAGCTGAATTGGCATCGCGTTGGATATTACCAATTAATTCTGAATACACTTTACAAGCGGTATCAAATCCAAATGACGTTTCAATCATCTCATTTTTTAAGTCACCATCAATCGTTTTTGGGCAGCCAATAACTTGAATACCAGCTTTTTTCTGAGCGTAATATTCAGCTAAAACACAAGCATTTGTATTTGAATCGTCGCCACCAATAATTACGACCGCATTGACACCTAATTTCTTGCAAATTTCAATACCGCTATCAAATTGAGCTGGTTCTTCGAGTTTGGTACGACCAGAACCAATAATATCAAAACCACCAGTATTACGATATTCATCCACAATCTCTGCGGTTAATTCTACATATTTATGGTCAATCAAACCACTAGGGCCACCTAAAAATCCGTACAATTTATTATTTGGATTTAGTTTTTTCAAACCATCAAATAAACCCGCAATCACATTATGTCCACCAGGAGCTTGACCACCCGAAAGGATAACGCCAACATTCACCGTTGGATATGATTTAACAGCGCCTGCTTCAAACTTAACAATTGGCATACCGTATGTATTAGGGAATAATTCCTTAATAGCATCTTGGTCTGCAACCGATTGAGTCATGGCACCTTCTGTAAGTACTACTCCACCTTTGAGTGAAGCTGGTAATTTAGGCTGATATGAAGCCCTTGCAATTTGTAATGCACTTTTTTTCATTGTTAATATATGAGTTTAAGTTATCGAAATATAGTTTGTAAGTTTTACGAAAATAAAGCTAATAGTTTAACCACTAACACCAAGAGAACCATAGCAATAGGATACACCGTAGCATAAGCGATTTGTGGCGCATTCGATTTGGTCATGGGCGATATAGCGGCTAGCCCTGGCGTACTAGTCATGCCACCTGCCAACGCTCCCAACAGCGTGAGTAAATTGGTTTTATACACCAACTTGGCAATTAGTGCGGTTGCAATCATTGGAACTAATGTAATGATGGCTCCAGCTAAAAATAACTCGTAACCATACTGTAAATAGGTATCTACCAAAGTCGCTCCTGCTTGTGTGCCCACCACCGACAAGAAAAAGATTAAGCCAAGTTCACGTAACAATAAGTTTGACGCACTCGACATCGTCCATAAAATCGGTCCAGTCTTACCCAACCGACTTAATACTAAAGCTACTACAAGAACTCCACCAGTTAAGCCCAAGAAGGTAAATTTGCCAACTAAAACGCCTAACACAATTCCTAATGCAATCGGGAAAATATCCGTATCAGAAAGACGTTTTGCATCGTTACCAAACAAGCGAAAAACTTGTTCCATATTGTCCTTACTGCAAGCCACCACGAGTTTATCGCCAAAACGAATTTTAGCATCGGGTGATGGTTTGATATCAATACCACTTCGGCGAATCCGTGTTACGGTAGCATCATAATTCGACTGCAAATTGAGCTGCGCCAATGTTTTACTAACGACCTCTTTATTAGTCACCAAAACAGACTGCACATCATAATTACCACTCAACGGAATCTCTTGGTCAATAGGCTGACCGATGAGCACCTTTACCTTTTCTATAGATTCTTCTGTTCCAACCACACGTACCAAATCGCCTTGATATAACATAGTTGTTGGAGACGGCGTGATGGCTTCAACCCCATGCATAACACGAGAAACAACAGCATCAGTCATACGTCTAAACCGCAATTCGCCAAGTGTTTTACCATTCACATTTTCGTTAGTAATTCTAAAATTTTGCGCCACTAATAACGGAATATTAGAATTTGTTTCAGCTTCCCAAAGTTGCTCTTCTTTACCAAGATTGGCACGCATAAATTTAGGCAACAAACGCAAAAAGATAATGACACCTATCACACCAAACGGATACGCAATACCATAACCAATAGACGACAAACTGCCAAATTGATCGGTAGCAGAGGCTAAACCCGGAGTACTGGTTAATGCGCCAGCTAAAAGCCCCGCAGCGATGGCGGGTTCAAAATGACACAAATATTGACACACAATAGTGACTATGGCAGCAACTAGAATCAGTATCATAGCCAAGGAAGCCAATTTAACACCATGTTGTTTGAGTGAATCGAAAAAACCTGGACCAGCTTGAATACCAATAGTAAAAATGAAAAGTACCAACCCTATGTCTTGAATAATGGGATCAATAGTCACCCCAAAATGGCCAAAAACTAATGCCACAAAAATAACGGCCGATACATCTAAAGAGATTCCAAAAAACTTAATCTTGCCAATCATATAACCAAGCGCTATGATGACAAACAAAGCAAAATAACTATTTTGAAAAAGGTTAAAAAATAGTTCCATAAATGTTCTGATTTATGGTACAAAGGTAACGTTAAAAATGCAATTGAGCAAATACTTTTAAAGTCAATCAGAACGCTATTATCAATTACTGTACAGACCAAATAAATCTTAGCAAACTATTAAAGTAAGTAATTTTGATTCAAAAGGAACCACGCCTAACACGTTAGTTAAATGGGATGTACGATAAAAAAGAAGAATAGATAAAATAATTTTGACGTAATAAAAAAATATTATCAATCTTGTTGTAATTCAAAAAAAAACATATAAATTTACCGCGCAATTTTTCTCTGGAAGGACTTAATATCTAAAACTTTAAACCTTAATATTTATGAAACAGAATCGATTACACGGTCTTGTTACCCTTGCCATTGTGATGGGCGCTATTTTTTGGAGTGGCACTGTAAATGCCGCATGGATGGGCAATACAGCTATTCAAGTAAATGGAACTTGGTATAAACCATCCACAAATCCAGCCGCTTGGCCAGGAAGCACATTTATAACACAAACCTTCACAACAACAACACTTACATTAGGAGGGCAGTTTGACACATGGGACAACAGCCAAGTTGACGCCTGTAGTTGGAATGGTAATACCGGCTTAGATTACGTAATTACTCAAGCAAGTACAGATAAGCTATCAGGGCATGCAGGTTTTACAAACACAGGATTTGCCAGCAATAACAACACTTGGAAATCAAATGGTTCCAGCACATGTGGAACTGTTGTTGACGGTGGATTCGCTAGTAAATCGGTAGATATAAGTACACTTACACCTGGAAATTACACACTAAAAATTCGTTTTACGAGCCCTTCATCCGTATATGCTCCAAGCCAAACTACCTACGATGAAGCAGCATTGATTGTTCCTGGCATTGTTTGTGCTAAAACAACACATGCCTTTAGCTCTGTCAAAATAAATGAACAAGCCACCGAAAGTTTAGGTACTTTTTCTGCATATGGTTTTTCATCAGTAACAGCGGTTTTATCTGGCACAAACGCCTCTGAATTTGAAATCACTTCACCCATCAGCATCAGTAGTAATAGTGGAAGTATTTCCGTTAAATTCAAACCTACCACCGCTGGTTCTAAAAGTGCTACATTAACGCTTACTGGCACCGTAAACTCAACTAATTTCACTCACACAATAACTCTTTCTGGCACCGCTTACACCACACCTACACTGGCAACTTCTGCTGCCACAAGTATTTCGTCAAATGGCGCTACCGTAAATGGAACAATCAGTTCTAACGGTTATAGTAATATTACCGATTATGGCTTTTATTACAGTACGATTGCCGATTTTGCGGATGGAGCTGGAACAAAAGCGCAAATTGGGACCAGTAATACCACTGGTAACATTAGTAAAGTGCTAACTAGTTTAACAGGAGGAACAACCTATTATTATAAAGTTTACGCCACAAATACAGCTGGCACTAGTTATTCTACAGCAGCTTCATTCGAAACTACTTTGGCCGTATGTTCAGCACCTTTTGCGCTCAATGATGATGCTATCACATTCAACCATTGTGATGCGACTAAACTAATGCCGCAAGTAACAGCTTCGTCGGGTGTATTACCTGCTGGAGCGACTTATAGTTGGACACCAAGTGATGGACTTTCTGCAACCAATATAGCACGACCAACATTTACAGGATCAGCTGCCAAAACATATGTGGTAACAGTCACCAATCCTAGTGATGCGCTCTGTTTTGCTTCTGCCGAAATCACCGTCAGTTATAATAACAATACTCCTGAAACAAATCTTACTACGACATCTTATACTGTAGAAGCAGGGCATTCTATTTCCATCTCTGGAGCATCAGCTACAGGTAATTATGAATGGAGCGCAACAAGCGGCTCATTCAACCAAACAACTGGTACGCTAACTCCTACCTACACTGCTCCTTTAACGGGTGGCTCGTACACTATCACGCTAACGTCGCCAGCCATTGGAAGTTGCGGAGCTTCATCAAGCAGCGCATCGGTTACAGTGCGTGAACCGATTACCTTTAAAGTACGTAAACCAGCTGAATGGAATAATGTCATGTACGCTTATGTGTACAATGTAAACGGTGCAACAACACCAGCAGTTCTTTTACCAATGACTTCACTTGGCTTAGATAACCAAGACAGACAATGGTTCAGCTACACTTTGGGAATAGACACTGCTTCTTGTTATGTTATTTTTAAAGACCGTGTGAACTGGGAAGACGCTTACCAAACAGCCGATTTATTAAGTAGTGTAAGCGCATCCACATGTTATACATTGGATACTTATTCAGGATCTAAACGTCTCTCTAAAGTAGATACGTGCCCTACTTTCTGTGTCAATCCGATAGCACAAGTAGATGGCGTTAAATACGATTTATTGGCGGATGCAATAGCTAGCAACTCGGCAAATCCTATTTTATTTTTAAATAACATCACCGAAAATATTACGCTAACAACCAAGACCATCTTAAATCCTAATGGCAAGATGTTAACAGGGAAAGTTATAGTTGCTCCATCAGGTACATTAGCAATAACCAATAACCTCACAGTTGTAGGTGATTTAGTATTACAAACGAGTAGCACTGGAGAATCGCAAATTACCGGAACAGCAGGATTGACAGTTTCTGCTACCGCCATGTATCTCGAACGCCTTATTGACATAAACTTGGAAGAAGGTAAATATTATGGGTTTTCAGCTCCATTTGACATCGCGCTTGCGGGTGGCATTTTAAATGCTGACAACAATAAACCTATTGGTCAAGGTTACGATATGAAAATTTACGAATGGGATGGCATCAGACGTGCCAACACTGGATATGTTGGCAATAAAGATGGAGCAGATAATGCTTGGCAAGTTGTTTCGGGAGATTTAACGGCAGGTAAAGCTTATTTAATGGCTGTAAAAAATGTCACAAAAATCAAAGCTAAAGCTAAAACACCTTCAATTACATTAGCATCTTCGGGTTCTGCTACTTTGAACAAATTCGAAAGCGCCATTGATGCCAAACATGCTGGTTGGAACTTAATAGCTCAAAAATTAACCAGTGCTGCCACCTCCAGTTTAAGTGGATTTGTTCAAATTTTAAAAGGTGCCGATAGCTATGAAACAAAGGCTATAACAACGGGCACAAGTATCGCTCCAAACACGGTTTTCTTCTATCAAAGTAATGCGGACGGTTCGATTTCATTGAGCAGCACTGTAAATACCGTTACTTTGCGCAATAGAGAGAATATTGAGAACGAATTATTTGAAGTCACACTTTCAAATGCGAATACAAGCGATAGGATCTATTTTACCACTAGCGAAACAGCCAATACGAGCTACACCATCGGCAAACATTTGTCAAAAATGGGTATTGTAACTACTAGACCTCAGCTATTTGTACGCCAATTTGACGAAAACTTGACCGTCAGTGAAGCTGCTAGAGCTAATAATGAAGCGTCATTAGCGTTACGTTTGGTATTTCCAACCAACGGAAGTTACACCTTAGATTTAAAACAACAACCAACTAACACCAAGGTGTATTTAACAGAAAATGGACAAACTATTTGGAATCTAAGCGAAGGCGCTTATACGTTCAACAAATCAGGACTAACCACTTACGACTACACATCTAATTTGGGATTACGCGTGGTTTACGACACCAATGTAGCCACTGAAGTTAGTAATCCAGAATCGGGTATTAAGGTATACACGCAACAAAATGTACTTCATATAGAAGGTTTAACATCTGGAGCACAATACCAGATTTTCGACATCGCAGGACGTTTATTGGTTTCTAGAACTGCCACCAGTGCAAATATGACAGAAACATTAGATAATCAAGGTATTTATATTGTCAAAACAAATGAATGTAGTATAAAAGTGGTACGCTAATAACAACTCAGATTATGAAAACAAAACATAAAAACTACGAAACTCCTTGTATAGAAGTTCTGAAATTAGAATTAGAAGATGTCATTGCAGCGTCGCCATTTGGTGGTGGTGCGCCTCCGCATCCTTTTACTATGACCAATGAAAGCGACGGATTCAATCCTCCTATTCATTTAGCATAAACAATACTATTCATGCATCCACTGTTAAGCGTTTTTAACGGTGGATGCATTTTTTATGTCAAAAAAAAGAGCTATTTTTGTAAAAAAATATACACATTATGAATGAACATGTAAAGTGCTTAATTATAGGCTCTGGCCCTGCTGGATATACAGCAGCCATTTATGCTGGTCGTGCCAATTTAGCGCCAGTATTGTATGAAGGCATACAACCTGGAGGGCAGTTAACAACCACTACAGAAATCGAAAATTTCCCTGGCTATCCTCAAGGAATTGATGGTAATATGATGATGGCAGATTTTCGTGCGCAAGCAGAACGTTTTGGTGCCGACATTCGCTTTGGAATTGTAACTTCGGTCGATTTTTCAGGACATCCCCACAAAGTAACAGTGGACGGCGAAAAAACAATTGAGGCCGATACGGTCATTATTGCCACAGGTGCATCGGCGAAATATCTAGGTTTACCCGATGAACATAAATATGCCGGCAAGGGTGTATCCGCTTGTGCTACTTGCGACGGATTTTTCTACCGCAAAAAACGCGTAGCCGTAGTTGGTGGTGGCGACACCGCGTGCGAAGAAGCTATCTACTTGGCTGGCTTATGCGAAAAAGTGTATCTCATTGTTCGCAAACCATTCTTGAGAGCATCTCAAATTATGCAAGATAGAGTGATGAAAACACCTAACTTGGAAGTTTTGTTCGAACATAACACACTCGGTCTATTTGGGAGTGAATACGTAGAAGGCGCTCACTTGGTAAAACGTAAAGGTGAAAGCGACGAAGAAAATGTAGATATAAAAATCGATGGTTTCTTCTTAGCCATTGGCCATCACCCAAATTCGGAAGTATTCAAACCATTTGTCGAAACAAATGAAGAAGGTTACATCAAAACCTACCCTCTTGATACACCAAAAACAAATGTTCCTGGCGTTTTTGCAGCAGGCGATGTGGCTGACTCGAATTATCGACAAGCAATAGTTGCAGCTGGTAGCGGTTGTAAAGCAGCCATGGAAGCTGAACGTTACTTGAGTCAACTCAAATAACAATAATAGTTTCTTTTTAATACGAGCCGCACCTTATGTTGCGGCTCGTATTGATATAACACATTGGCTATCCCTATTTTCCAAGTCACACATGAATTATTATTCATATTTTATGGTTATCTTTGCGCACTTAAATTAGCTACATGGGCATTATTATTCGACAAACCATAAAAGGAACCATTGTTAATTATGTGGGAATAGCTATCGGCTTCTTTACCACATTCTTTGTGCTGACACAATTCCTGACAGCAGAAGAGATTGGGTTGACACGGGTTTTAGTGGATGCTGCCATTCTATTATCGGGATTAGCCCAATTAGGTACGAGTTCGTCCGTAATTCGTTATTATCCTTATTTTAAAAACGAAAAGCACAAAGATCACGGCTTTTTCTTTTGGTCGTTGATTGTACCATTTATTGGTTTTCTAATTTTCGGAACGCTTTATTTGATTCTCGAAGTTCCTATCGAAAATATATTCTCCGAAAAATCGCCTCTATTTGTCGACTATTACTACTTCGTTTTACCGCTCACTTTTTTCATGTTATACATGGCTGTTTTCGAAACAAACGCCAATGTATTAATGCGCATTGTTGTTCCTAAATTGGTACGAGAAGTAGTGGTACGAGTGCTTGCATTAGTCGTCTACTTGGTATATGCCTTTAAATTATTAAGCCTCGATGGTTTTGTCATAGCCTTTTGTTCGGTATACGCCGTGGCTACACTGATAAATATTATCTATCTATTTTCATTAAATCGTATTTCGTTAAAGCCCGACTTCAAATATATTACAAAATCGCTCCGAAAAGATTATTTGTTATACACACTTTTTTTAATTGCGGCAGCACTCGGAGGAGCCATTACACCTAGCATTAACACATTCTTTATTAGTGCGCAGATGGGACTTAACTATACTGGCATTTTTGCTATTGCCACTTTTATTGCCGCCATCATCGAAATTCCTTATCGATCTTTAGGAGCCATTACACAGCCGCAAATTTCTCAAACCGTGAAAGATGGCGACATGGAAGGAGCTGATTTATTATGTAAAAGTGTCGCTCTACACCAGCTTTTAGCTAGTTCATTTATCTTTTTAATTATCTGGATTAATATCGACTTATTCTTTGCTCTATTGCCTAATGGAACAGAATATAGTGAAGCGAAGTGGGTTGTATTTATCTTAGGCTTATCTAAACTTATCAATTCCACCTTTAGCGTAGGTGTTTCGGTATTAAGTTATTCTAAGTACTATTATTTATCACTAGTATTCACGTTTATACTAACTGCCACAGCCATTATACTAAATAATCTTTTGATTCCAATTTGGGGTATGAATGGGGCTGCAACAGCCTCTTTAATATCCTACATCATCTATTTTGGATTACTACTATCATTGGTAAAATGGAAAATTAAAACCTCCCCATTTTCGCCAAAACAACTCAAGATTTTAGTGATCACACTAGGGCTTTTTATAGTGAATTGCGTATGGACCGCATACATCACGCCTCACTTTTTAGCTATAGCACCAAGTTTAACATGGCAAATAGCCGAAGCTGTATTAAGAACCACCATTTTATGTGTAGCTGGTATTGCAGCTGTTTATTATTGGGGTATCTCATCGGAAGTAGAACACTTACTCCAACTCGCTTGGAGCAAACATAATATCGTAAAACGAACCAAAAAACTATGAAAAATTTAGATTTCAAGACTAAGATTTTACCTAATTTAGGCATCTTGTTTATTTTTATTGTAGCCGCCACTATTTACTGCGCTCCGGCATTGGAGGGGAAAATTATTTTTGCTGGCGATAATGTAAATGGTACTGCTGCTGCACGCGAGGGAGCGGTTTATCACGAACAAACTGGCGATTACACTTGGTGGACAGGTTCCATGTTTAGTGGAATGCCCAACTATCAAGTAGGTGGAGGAAGTTACCTTTCAACTAAAATTCTACAACCCTTCTACAAGTTCTTCCATTGGGGACATCGTAATGCCATTTTTATTGTATTATTTTACCTCATCAGTTTTTTCATACTCCTGCGTTCATTCAAAATTGACAAATGGATAAGTCTTGCTGGAGCCTTTGCCATCGCCTTTTCATCGTATTTTTTCATCATTATAGCAGCTTCCCATCATGGAAAATGTACTGCCATCACATGGATGACGATGGTTCTAGTCGGTTTTCTACTCATGTATCAAAAGAAATATGGCTGGGGTGCCATCTTCACGATGTTTTTTATTCCTATGGGATTTTTTCTGCATCCACAAATGGGCTACTACATTTGTATGCTCATCGGAATTGTATTTTTTGCAGAACTCTACACACACATCAAAGAAAAACGTTATAAAGATTTTGCCATCGCTACCGTGCTATTTGCTGTATCATTTGGTGTAGGCATGGGCGTTGGTAGTGCCAACGTATTTGCCAACCAAGAATATGCCGAACAAACCATGCGTGGAGGACACACTGAGCTTACCAAAGGCGACGATAAACCAAGTGCTGGCAATGGACTTGACTTAGATTATGCCACAGCTTGGAGTTATGGCATTGGAGAAACTATGACATTTTTGATTCCTAATTACATGGGAGGTTCTTCGGGCTACAATGTGGGCAAAGAATCAACACTTTATAAAGAATTGGTAGCAAACGGCGTTCCTCGACCATCGGCTGCTGATTTTTGTAGCGCAGCACCAACCTATTGGGGAACACAGCCTTTCACATCAGGGCCAGTATATATCGGAGCCATTGTTTGTCTGTTATTTGTACTTAGTTTGTTAATTGTAAAAGGACCTTACAAATGGGCTTTATTGGTAGCTACGTTATTTTCCATCTTTTTGTCATGGGGACATAACTTTATGTCGTTGACGGAATTCTTCTTCAACTACTTCCCGATGTACAATAAGTTTAGAGCCGTGGCATCAATTTTAATTGTAGCCGAAATAACTATGCCGTTGTTAGGCTTCTTGGCATTAAAAGAGATAGCTAACAAATCTATTTCAAAAGAAAAATTACTGAAAAATCTTTACATCTCGGCTGGTATCACAGCAGGACTTTGTCTTATTTTTGGCCTCTTCGGAAAAAGTTTATTAGATTTTACCTCGCCAAACGATGTGCAACTCACATCACAATTACCTGACTGGGCTTATAATGCGGTAATCGCTCAACGTGCATCGATGCTACAAGCTGATGCTTGGCGTTCATTGATATTTATTTTATTAGGCACAGGTTTAATTTATTTATTCATCCAAGACAAACTAAAAACCATGTGGTTTGGTATCCTCCTTACTGGTTTAATTGTAGCTGACATGTGGCCAGTGGACAAACGTTTTTGCAACGATGACAATTTTGTAGCGGTCAAAAAACGTGATCAGGCATTTGCCATGCAACCTTATGAGAAACTGCTATTGCAAGATACCACCTATTTCAGAGTACTTAACGTAACTACAAATACATTCAACGAAGCTCGCACATCGTATTATTTAAAATCAATTGGAGGTTATTCTGCTGCCAAGTTACGTCGTTATCAAGATTTAATTGATGAGCACATCTCGTCCAAAAATATGAATATGAGCGTGCTCAACATGTTGAATGCTAAATATATTATTGTACGTGACAATAACGGCGAGATAGTACCACAACAAAATCCTGACGCATTGGGTAATGCTTGGTTTATCGATTCCGTAGTGGTAGTAAACACGCCAAATGAAGAAAGTGATGCATTGAACACAATCAACGTGAAAAATACCGCCGTGGTTGATGCGAAATTCAAATCTTTTGTGGCTGATTTCAAACCAATACAGAGTCCTTCAGCAAATATTCGTCTCACAAAATACACACCAGAATCGCTTGAATATGAGTCGTCATCAAAAACGCCTGGCATTGTTGTCTTTTCTGAAATCTACTATCCTTATGGATGGAAAGCGTATATTGATGGACAGTTTGTAGAACATTTCCGCGTGAATTATGTTTTACGCGCACTCAATGTGCCAGCCGGCAACCACCATATTCGCTTTGAATTCCGACCTGATAGTGTAGAAAAAGGGAATACATTCTCATTAATTTTCATTATCATTATGGGAATTACCATTGTAAGTGTAGTAGGCTACGAAGTATTTAAAGTAGTCAAAAAGAATAAGGAAGCCTAAACGGCTACCAACCATAAAAAACGCTTGATAAGTAACTTATCAAGCGTTTTTTTATTAGATAGCGCCTTGACGCTTACGTTCCCAGCGACGGTACCATTTCGCCCACTTTCGAGGCCAACCCATAACGCGTTGTGGCACTTTGATACACCATCGTACCAATTTATCAAATCGAAACATAAGTCTATCGCCTACTGAGAAAGAAAGGACTTGTACTCCACGAACAGCATACGATTCACGTATGAGATTATCAATACGCAATTTTTGTTTGCCAGCACCCTTTTGGATAAATCGTACCACAAATGACGACATGCTATAAAAACGCGCCATCCAAGCGTGGTAACAAATTGGTTGATTTTGGTGATTATATAAAATGGTAGAAATACCATCTTGATGTTTCTGGCTTGGCAAATAGTAGGTCTTAAAATTGTAAGCTAACCAAAAGAAAAATGGATAATACGGTTCGTAATCCAATAACTCAAAGTTATACGTAGACTGAAGCATATCCATGGGAAATTTGGCCTTCATCTCCTGTTTTACCGATTCATACTGAAATGCTTGAATATCCTTTTTTGAGGTAAATTTTGTACGAATAAGTTCTAAATTGAACACGTTAAAAAATGGATTCGTCACCAATGGATTACCAGCTCTTGGACAACCGCCGCCACCATCGGGACAACCAGCATTGGCATACCCGTGAATCACCACAAATTCAGCCAAATCAAGCATGGCTTGTGGGTTTACCACAAAAGCATCTTCGTCGATATTAATCGCAATATCACACTCCAAATCTTGTAACATAGTGTAGAAATAACCATCGGCCGTTTGGTCAGTTAATCGTACCGTAGGAATGTTAACGACATTTTCAAACAAGGCTGCTGCTTGGCGATATAACTCCAACGAAAAAGAACGTGTAAAAATCTTAATCCGTTTACCGTGAAGGGCGTCACTTAGTTTCAGTTGATGATCCATATTTTAAACTATTACATTTGTGTGGCGAAGAAGACGAGGTAAAACTAACGTTGTTAAACGTGGCATTGCAACTAAAAACAACACAACTACACGCGTTTTAAAGTCGCCTAAATAATACTTATTTGATTTGTAATGAGGAATCAGACTACGCATTTGCTGAGATAATTCCTTCACCACTGTTTTATCTGGTTTCAGGGTATTCAGGCAATAGTTAAACACACCCATCACATACGCTTTTTTGAGATAGATAAAATCTAATTCCGATTGATAGGATTCATAAAGCTGGTTAGCTTTAGCAAATTCAATGAGGCGACTAAATACAGCCAGTTTATGTTGATAGCGAGTTTCATTGCGTGTTTGACTTAACGAATTGGGATGAATGATATAATGGTACAAAGGTTTATCGATATGCGCAAAACTTGTAGTCAACAACATACAACAAGCAATAAAATAACTATCCTCGGCACTTCTTTCGGGAGGGAACATAATATTATGCTCTACAAGAAATGAGCGACGGTAGATAAATGTCCACAAATAAGCAACATAATGCGTCAAAAAGAACGCACGTGATTCAGGAGTTAGTGTACCAGCAGGAAGCTGTGGATTGCACAATGTTCGTGGATTTTGATTCGTGACTTCGAGCCAAGCATCACAACAAGCCACTTCAGCATTATAAGCAGTTGCAGCACTATATAATTCTTCATACATGGTTTCCTCTACCCAATCGTCACTATCGAGAAAAGCCACGTATTCACCTTTAGCCAGTTGAATCCCGACATTACGCGCTTCGCCAGGACCGCTATTTTGCGGAGTAGCTGCAAAATGAAACATCGCTTTACGATGATGGTTAGCTAACAACGCTTTAACCAATTCCAAACTTTCATCACCACCATGGTCGTCCACTAAAATAACTTCTAAGTCGGCCAAGGTTTGCAACAATAGCGATTCTACGCAACGCACAATGGTGGCTGCTGCACGATATACAGGTATTATGACGGATACTTTAGGCATGATTCATTAATTCTTGAAAAAGTGAAAACCATTTATCTGTAATCGGTTTCGAAGCAAATCGTTGACAATCCTTTAAGCCATGTTGAGCCATAGAAACACGTAAATCTGTATGACGCATTAAATGCGCTAACTGATGTGCGTAAGCTTGAGTATCGCCATCGGTAATTACATAGCCATTTTGACCATCCATAATAATATCTGTTAACGAGGCATAACTCTTAAACGCCATAGGCACAACGCCCATCTGTTGAGCTTCGGTGAGCGTAATTCCAAATCCTTCGTGAGCCGATGTCATCATAAATATCGAAGCTTTACTATAAAACGGAATCACCTCTTTTTGAACACCTTCAAACACCACATTCGGAAGATGCCATTGATCCACTAATGATTGATAATAATGCAAATCTGGACCATCGCCCACAATTCGTAATGTCCATTCCGTGAACTCGCCTGAAGCATGAATTAATTGCCAAATTTGCAACGCTCTGGAAAGTCTTTTGGAAGATTCATCCAAGCGAGAAACGATAAGAACCTCTTTAGCTTTGGCCAACAACAGTTTTTCATCAATCCTCTCTGGAAATGACAGCATATTTGGGATGGCCACCAATTTAGAATCAGGCTGCACACCTGCCAAATCAGCAAACGGAGTTATATATTTCGACGATAACACCACCACTTTATCAGCACTTTGATAGAGCTGTCGGTATTTCGTTCTGAGTAATCGTTTTTTGATACGTTTAGTCAATCGGAGATTTGCAAGGAAAGAGCCCGTAAATTCTAAAATACCAACATATTGACGGTTTGTATGTAGAGGTGTCACCACTAATTCGTAACCTGGCATCACATGATAACAAGCAATAATGCGCGTAGATGTGTTACGTGTGGCAGCATACATGGCTGGTAGTAACAAACGAATATAGGCTTTCGATCCCAAATTACTAATGACCATATCAAATGCTTGCTGATGGAGTAAATCTAAAAGCATTTCCACCTCTCTTCCAACCTCCAACTGCAATTTAGCATCAAAATGCGTCAATGGTAAAAGAGGTTCTTTATGCACGTATGCCAAGCTACAAGATACATCGCCACGTGCCATGAATTCTTGAGTTAGCACATGTGTAATACGCCCCACACCACCTTGATTCGGACTTATTTCGTTTTCGGTAATAAAAAGTATTTTCATAAAAAAACGATTAAGACAATGCGTTGGTAATAAACTGCAACGATTCCTGCTTACGTTGGTCAAGCAAGTCATCCACACGTGACCAATCACACGTATCCATATCAAAATGAGCACCTTTAATTCGATGCAAAAGCTGCACATCGCTCAAAAGTGATGTCAAGCGGTTATCGCCACCATTATGCGACAAAAAAACCGTAAATGGTCGGTGAAAAATAAGTGAAAAAGCCGTTCCGTGAAACGAGCTAGTCACTACATATTCAGCAGTCATAAAATAGCCTAAAAACTCATCGGGTGAAGCATATTCACGTCTTTCAGAAGAATTGCGCCAAGAAATAATACCGCATAATTCAATCACCTCACATCCCAGTTTTTTGGCCATCGCATGTGCTTCGCGTAATACTTCCGAACGCCCGTTTAAAGCATAAGCCAGCACAAAACGTTTAGAAGATGGTGCTACGGCAATTTTAGTATAATCAGCAGCAGTAAGCAATAACGTTGGATCTAACACACAAGTTAGTGTTTTAGTGGTTAAAGGCTGCAACAAGTCAACTAATTGCTTCTCGCGGACACTCACCGATGAAAAATTATCCAATGCTTTCCTGCAAAAATCCTCACACTCTGAAGCAAAACCACTCGTAGATAAACTAGCAGCATACGCCATTTTACGAGCATCATCTCTCACCTTAAAATTGCCCCAATACACGGAATCGAATCCGCTAATTTTATCGTAATTCCAAACTTGATCACTACCAATATAATACATATCATAGTGTAATTCAGTCTCAAATGGTTGTGTATAACGTTGCTTGGACAATTGTAATTTTGAAGTTACAAATTGATGAAACACCGTGCGACGACGACGGCGATTACCCTCTTTGTATAACGTAAGTAAAAACAGTACTATGACTTTTAGTTTTCTCACAAAAGGTTCATGCGCCAATGGAGGAAAAAAGCGATAAGACTTAGCAATAGCAGGAGCATAATAATCCACTACCTCCACGTCGTGCCCCAACTGCTTTAAAACTTCTTGCGAAGCATATGTTTGCAGCACCGCGCCATAATTCTGCGCCTTATGATATGTTAAGATTCCTATTTTCATGTCCAATGAATCAGTTTTGCAATACGATGTTTAACACGTTTCAACATATTCTTTTTAGTAAATTGTTCTACCACTTTTGAGAAATCGTTTGTTGCGTGTAAAGCATCAAAAAAGGCTTGGCGTGCAGGTTTTGTGAGCGATGGCACTAAGAAATAAGGATTACCAGCATAAATATCGGCAGGTTTTACCTCAATTAATTGCAAAGGATTCAATTGTTTCAGAACTTCCTGACCTTTATCCGTATGTACAAACACCGCACTGACTCCTTTTTCATCATCCAACTCAGGATGAATGCGCTGAATTCCCCAAAAGTCACCTATACTTAAATCACTACCACTCTTATGATCTTTAAAAGGGCACTCTCCACAGATAGGACGATTGGCCAAGCCACTCAAAAATGCTTTCATGTAGAGATTGTCACCTGTTTTTTCTGCCAACGTAAATGATTGTCCCGAAAGCTCTAACGTTCCATTAATTTTTACACCATTGTAACGCCAGCCTATCTGTTTATCTCTAAATTTAATCTCTTTAATAGTTGCTTTATCACCATTCGCACTAAGACGCTGTGTGAGTTCTGCTAAATAATGCTGCCAAACAAAAGGACTTGGCACACCGTAACAAAAAATATCAACACAAATAAGCGTATCATACGAGCGTCGTATATAGTTTTTAAGTCCCGCCACTTGGCAATGCGTTCCTACAAATAAAACCCATTTACCAGCTTTCAAATGCTGCTTAATTTCTACAAAAGTGGTATTCAACTCACTCTGTACATACTTGGTACCTCGTACTAACTCCAACTGAGCTTCATCCATGGCGGCCGCATGCGATACACTCCAATCAGCGTTATATTTAGCGGCAAAGACGACTCCCTGTTGCGCTAAAACAAATTTGGCTAGCAACATAAACATGCCACCCGATGTGCTATTTGCGAGCGTATCAGCGTCGCCATGTCTAACAGCGTATGCAGCTAAAGGCTTCTGTTGACCAATGGGAGATAAAACGGGGCAAACTTTGTCGCACAAGCCACAATCGATACAACGTGATTCATCAACCTTAGGGTACAGAAAAGCCTCTTCATCCGCCACCATTGCTATGCAATGCTGAGGACAAATATGCTCACAAGCTGTACAACCGCTACATTCTCGTTTATCAACAATTTGAATCATGAAATTGGCTTCAGATGTTACGTATCACAAAAGTACAAAAAAGCACTAGATGACAAACACAAAAAGGTATATAAATCAGTATAAATCCATTTTTTTTGTACCTTTGTTCAAATTTTGATTTTATGAAGATTATTATCGTCGGCACCGCCTATCCTTATCGTGGAGGTTTAGCTACTTTTAACGAACGTTTAGCGCATCAATTTGAGGCAGAAGGTCATGATGTGGAAATTATGACGTTTACCTTACAATATCCAGGATTCCTTTTTCCTGGCAAAACACAATTCTCCGAAGACGAAGCTCCTGAAACACTGGAAATTTCACGACAAATAAATTCGATTAATCCGCTTAATTGGATAAAAGTGGGGAAATCTATTCGTTCAAAAAAGCCCGATTTAGTGATTTTTGCCTATTGGATGTCGTTTATAGCACCTTGTTTTGGTAGCATCGCCCGTATTATCAAGAAAGATAAAAACATAAAATGTGTGGCACTTGTTCACAACATGCTACCTCACGAACCAAGTTTATTGGACAAACTATTACCGCCCTATTTTGTGGCTTCGATGGATGAATTTGTGGCACTCTCCCGCTCTGTTGTAACTGATATAGAAAAGATAGACAGAAAGCAGAAGCCGAAACGTTTTTCGCCACACCCCATTTATGATCATTACGGCGATTTACTTCCAAAAGAACAAGCCGCCACACAATTAAAATTGGATTCGAATATTCCTTATCTCCTCTTTTTTGGGTTTATTCGGTCCTACAAAGGGTTAGATTTATTATTAGAAGCTTTGGCTGATGAACGTTTAAAAACATGGAATGCCAAACTCATTGTGGCAGGAGAATTTTACGAAGATAGCAAATCTTACCTAGACACTATTGAGCGTTTACAGTTACAAGATCGCGTTATTTTACACACATCGTTTATTCCCAACAACGAAGTCAATCTCTTTTTCAGCGTGGCTGATTTAATAGTACAACCTTATAAAACGGCGACACAAAGTGGCGTTACACAGATTGCCTATCACTTCGAAAAACCGATGCTGGTAACCAACGTCGGTGGATTAGCAGAAATAGTACCACACCACAAAGCCGGTTATGTGGCAGAACCAAATGCCAGAGCCATTGCAAATGCACTAGTCGATTTCTATCAAAATCCATCTACATTTGCGGAAGGAATTAAAGCAGAAAAACAAAAATATGCTTGGGACAAATTAACCAGAACAATGCTCAATAGCAAATAAATAATTCCCATAAAACAAAAATGGCTGTACAATCTTGCACAGCCATTTTTGTTTGTAATCTGATGTTTTTAAAACAAACTAAACGTAACCGTTAAACCAGCCATTACGATAGAAACCATCGACATCAACTTGATTAAAATATTAAGTGATGGACCAGATGTATCTTTAAATGGATCACCTACGGTATCACCTACAATAGTAGCTTTATGGTTATCAGAGCCTTTACCTCCAAAATTTCCTTCTTCTACATATTTTTTAGCATTATCCCAAGCACCGCCTGCGTTTGCCATAAATACAGCTAACACAAAGCCTGTACTTAAGCCACCAATGAGCAAGCCTAAAACGCCACCAACACCAAAAACAACGCCAACAACAACAGGAGTTACAATGGCCAAAATAGAAGGAAATAACATTTCACGTTGTGCGCCTTTAGTTGAAATTTCAACACAGCGCGCATAATCAGGCTCTGCTTTACCTTCCATAATACCAACAATTTCGCGGAATTGACGACGAACTTCTTCTACCATCTTTTGAGCAGCACGACCTACTGCATTCATAGTCAAACCACAGAATAAAAATGCCATCATCGCACCAATGAATACGCCAACCAAAACGATTGGATTCATAAGATTCACATTGTAATATTCCATAAAATCAACCAATGAGGCTGTGCTGGTATTTACGACTCGTTCACCAATAGTTAATGTGGCTTCGCCCATACGCACCAAGGCAATTTTAATCTCTTCAACATAAGATGCCAAAAGAGCTAAAGCTGTTAACGCCGCCGAACCTATTGCAAACCCTTTACCTGTAGCAGCAGTGGTATTTCCAAGAGCATCTAAAGCATCCGTACGTTCGCGCACTTCAGGATCCAAGCCACTCATTTCGGCGTTTCCACCAGCATTATCAGCTATTGGTCCATAAGCATCCGTAGCCAAGGTAATTCCTAAAGTAGACAACATACCTACAGCAGCAATACCAATACCATACAGACCAATACTCAAATTTTGAGCAGTAAAGAAATTTTGTAAGTCAAAATTAATTGCGCACAAATAAGCCATCACAATCGCAATACCAATGGTCAAAACTGGAATCGCGGTTGAAATCATCCCTAAACCAAGACCTGAAATAATCACTGTTGCAGGACCTGTTTGGGAACTTTCAGCTACTTTTTTTGTTGGTTTATAACCTTGTGAGGTATAATATTCTGTTGATTGACCAATAATAATACCAGCCAATAAACCAGCCACTACAGAAAAAGATAAACCTAGCCAATTTTCCATACCAAGTAAATACATGATGGCAAAAGTAGCTACCGCAATTAACACCGCACTCACATTGACACCACGTCCCAATGAGCTAAGTAATTGTTTTATAGATGCACCTTCTTTAGTACGTACTAAAAAGATACCCATAATAGACAATACAACACCAACTGCAGCAATCAACATCGGTGCAAACACCGCTTTTTCTTGCATACCTTCGACGGCAGAAGTAGCAAACGCTGAAGCGCCTAAAGCCATGGTAGCTAAAATAGAGCCAGCATACGATTCGTAAAGATCTGCACCCATACCAGCCACATCGCCTACGTTATCGCCTACATTATCGGCAATAGTTGCTGGGTTACGTGGATCATCCTCAGGAATTCCAGCTTCCACTTTACCAACCAAATCAGCACCAACATCAGCTGCTTTAGTGTAAATACCACCGCCAACACGGGCAAATAAGGCTTGTGTAGAAGCACCCATACCAAAGGTCAACATCGTAGTAGTGATATATATTAACTTATTATCAGCGACCACAAAATGATCAAGAATCAAATACCAAACAGCGATATCGAGTAAGGCGAGTCCAACAACGGTAAGTCCCATCACCGCACCAGAACGAAACGCCACCTGCAAACCGCTATTCAAAGAATGACGAGCAGCATTAGCCGTACGTGCTGAAGCATACGTAGCCGTTTTCATGCCAAAGAAACCTGCTAAACCTGAAAAGAAACCGCCAGTAAGAAAAGCGAATGGAACCCAAGCATTTTGAAGATTGAAGTACGCCATCACAGCAAAAATAAGTGCTAACACTACGAATACAATAATAACCACTTTGTATTGCTGCTTTAAATAAGCCATGGCACCACGTCGCACATGTAATGCAATTTTTTTCATCACATCCGTACCTTCGTCTTTCTTCATCATCTGTTTAAAGAACACAAAGGCAAAGGTTAAAGCCAAAATTGACGCTGCGAGAACAGCATAAATCAAGTTGTTCATAGTAAGTAATTTAAGAATTAATAAATAAGGTTAAGTGTGTTTTTTTTAGTTATTGAGCTAATAGCTGTAGCAACGATTGTAAAATAAAATAGTTGTATTGCACAGCCAACTCACTCTTAAATCGTGCTTCTGATTCCACATCTGCATCTTCATTCGTCCCTTCAGCAATGGTACGAATAAATACACATGGAACTTGAAAATCGGCACACGTTTGTGCGATAGCAGCACTTTCCATATCGGCACAAAGCACCGATGGCAAATTACGATTAATGGTTGCTTTACGACTTGCACCTGTGATAAATAAATCACCACTGGCAATATCGCCAAGTTGCAATTTAGGAGCAAGAATGTTATAATCGACCAATTCTTTACGTAATTCTTTGGCCTGTTTTAGAAAATTATGTACCGCGTCTGTAGCGAGTTGTAACTCATTTTCAGGTGTCACAAAAGAGGTTACGCCGCGTAATGGAATTTCGTAACGACGGAACAATGGTCGCATATCCATATCGTGCTGAAAAAGACGCTGAGCTACCACAATATCACCCACATTGAGTTCTGGCACAACGGCACTAGCAATTCCCATCGACACTAATCGATCGACCTTAAACTCCTGCAACAAAATGGAAGTGGTTAATGCAGCAGCCACTTTCCCCCAATGAGAAAAAGCAACCACTATATCGACCCCATCAAAAACACCTTCATAAAATACGCGATTACCTCTTTCAGTAATAGTTTTATGCTGTATCTGTTCTATAATGCGTTCGACCTCTTCGTGCTGGGTAGTTAAGATTCCTATTTTCATAGTACGATTGGTTTTAAGTAAAAACTTGTTATACGCCAATTATCAATGTAAACGTGCTTTGATTGCTTTGGTAGCCTCTTCGTAACCCGGTTTTTCCAACAAAGCAAACATATTTGCTTTATAGGCCTCAACTCCAGGCTGATCAAACGGATTAACGCCTAACAGATAGCCGCTTATACCACATGCCTTTTCGAAGAAATAAAGTAATTCGCCCAAATAATATTCATTCAATTTAGGTAATTCTATTTTTAAATTTGGTACGCCGCCATCTACGTGAGCCAACATGGTACCAAGTTCTGCCATTTTATTGACATCATCCACACGTTTGCCTGCCAAGAAATTAAGACCATCCAAATTGGCCTCATTAGCAGGAACACGCACTTCATGATTCATTTCTTGTACCGAAATCACTGTTTCAAAAATGGTACGTTCGCCATCTTGAATCCATTGTCCCATAGAATGTAAATCGGTAGTAAAATCGACAGAAGCTGGGAAAATACCTTTATGCTCTTTCCCTTCGCTTTCGCCGTACAACTGTTTCCACCACTCTGAAACGTAATGTAATTTTGGATTGAAATTCACCAGTATTTCTATTTTTTTGCCTGATTTATACAATTCATTACGCACGGCGGCATATTGTGCTGCAAGATTTTCGGCAAATGGTTTATCAGCAGCACAAAGCATTTGCATACGCACCGCACCAGCCACCAGCTCACGAACATCAAAACCAGCCACAGCAATAGGCAATAAGCCAACAGGTGACAAAACAGAAAAACGACCACCCACATCGTCGGTAATCACAAAGGTTTTATACCCTTCTTGTGTGGCCAAAGTACGTAAAGCACCACGTGATTTATCAGTAATACCAACAATTAGTTTTTTAGCAGCCGCAACTCCTTGTTGAGCTTCCAACTGAGTTTTCAACAAACGAAATGCTAACGCTGGTTCAGTTGTTGTTCCCGATTTAGAAATTGAAATAATACCAAACTTCTTGGTTTTAAGCAGTTCTTGTAATTCAAACAAGTAATCCTCGCCTATATTTTGACCAGCATACACAATCACTGGCGACTGACGTTTTGATTGCAACCAATCGAATGAATTGGACAATGCATCAATTACAGCTTTGGCACCCAAATAACTACCACCAATACCAACAACGACAACCACTTCGCAATTGTCGCGCAAAATTTTTGCGGTCGCTTCAATATCTGCCAAGTGTGCTTCATCAATTTCAGAAGGCAAATTGAGCCAACCTAGAAAATCGCTACCCTTGCCAGTACCAGCGTGTAAAACGTTGTTCAACCGAGCTGTTTCATCAGCGTATGCTTTGACTGCATCAGCAGAAACAAAGTCAAACGCTTTATCCATGTGTAATTTAATATCTGCTTTCATAAGTGTATTGTTAAGCTTATTCTATACTAGAAAATAATTTATTGCAATTTAGAAGTCAATTCACGCATCACTAAAGCTGGGGAACGACGTTGATATAAAATGGCATAAACGGCATCCAAAATAGGCATGTTTACTTGATATTTTTCGTTAATCTCGTAAATACATTTAGTACCATAATACCCTTCGGCTATCATTTCCATTTCCACTTGAGCGGTCTTCACTGAATAGCCCTTTCCGATCATCGTTCCAAAAGTACGGTTACGGCTAAATTTAGAATAAGCCGTTACCAACAAGTCACCCAAGTAAACCGATTCTTGTAAGTTACGATGGAATGGATAAACAGCATTACAAAAACGATTCATCTCTTGAATAGCGTTAGAAACTAAAACCGCCTGAAAATTATCGCCATATTTCAACCCGTGGCAAATACCAACGGCAATGGCATAAATATTCTTCATTACCGAAGCAAACTCAATCCCGTAAATGTCATCACTTGTATAAGTTTGTACAAATCGGTTACAAAGTAATTGCGATAATTCACGCGCTCTATCACGGTCTTTACAAGCCACAGTCAAATAAGAAGTACGCTCCAAGGCCACTTCTTCGGCATGACAAGGACCGCTCAATACCGCAATTTGTTCTAACGGGACATTATAGACTTGATGAAAATATTCAGAAATAACTAAGTTTTCGTCTGGCACAATACCCTTGATGGCTGATACAATAATTTTACTATCAAGACGTAAACGAAGTTTTTTGAGGTGCTGTTTCAAAAAAGGTGAAGGTGTAGCAAAAATAAGGATATCAGAGTTTTTTACAACCTGATTAATTTTTGATGTAAAAACGATACGACTGGTATCGAAAACAATACCCGAAAGATAAGAGGGATTGCGGCTTTCGCGCTTAAATTCGTCAATTTGATCCTGACGACGCATATACCAAGTAATTTGAGGCTGGCGTTCTAATAAAATTTTTGCTATGGCCGTAGCCCAACTTCCACCACCCATGACAGCAATCCGCGGTTTCGATTCTTCCATAAATTATGATTATTTTTATAATTTCTTGCGTTAAAAATGAACGACAAAGCATCAATCTCGCCAACAAAAGACTGATAGACAAAGAGATGAAAAAAATATCTCTTGTAAAAATAGCATTATTTCACAAAACATATTATCAACTCACAAAAATAACTAAAAAAGTAAGAAAAACAAAGAAAGAAAGCAGTTTTAACCCTTCTACCTATCAATGGCTAAATGCCAACAGATAAAAACGCTTGATTATTAACGCAATAAACCTAATTCATTAAAGAATATGAGCAGGATAGCCAATGGTACAAAATAGCGCATCAAGAACAGATAAACCGGAAAAAATCGACTCTTTAGTTTTCCTCCATTGCTCAATTCATCACGAATATCATCAGCCTTATAAAACCAGCCAATAAAAAGCGCAATCAACAATCCACCAAATGGCAAAAATAACTTAGAAGTGACAAAGTCAAGCACCTCGAAGAGCGATTTACCGTTAATAATCAGAGATGATTTTGGGCCTAAAGACAAAGAAGCGAGTACGGCTCCTACCATCAATAAAAGAGACGATGCGGCTACTACTTTTTTACGTGAAAGATGAAATTCTTCGGAGATGTAGGCCGTTATAACTTCTTGCAACGAAATGGTAGATGTAATAGCGGCAATAGCCAACAGTAAAAAAAATAAGATTGCAAAAATATACCCTCCTGTCATGTGTGTAAACACAATTGGAAGTGTCACAAATACCAGTTGAGGCCCTTCGGCAGGATTAATACCCAGTGAAAAAACGGCTGGAAAAATAGCCACGCCAGCCAATATCGCCACTAATGTATCAATAACGGTAACTTGTATGGCGGTTTGTAGCAAATTATTCTGCTTACGCATGTATGAACCATAAGTAATCATACATCCCATACCCAAACTAAGCGAGAAGAAAGCCTGCCCTAAAGCACTGAGCATAACCTGAGGCGTAATTTTTGAAAAGTCTGGTTTAAACAGAAATTTTAAACCTTCTAAGCCATTAGGCATGGTAACTGATCGAATAGAAAGCAAAATTAAAATAACGGCTAAAAAAGGCATTAATACTTTTGAATAACGTTCGATACCTTTCTCTACACCTGCCAAAAGTACAAATGCCGTGAGGAATACAAAAATGGCCGTCCAAAATAAAGGTCGATATGTGTCAGACGTAAAATCAGTAAAAGCCACAGACAAGTCCGCAGGTGTTTTACCTACAAAATTATTGGACACTGCTTGAGCTACATATTCCAAACTCCAGCCTGCTACCACAAAATAAAACGACAAAATCAAAAATGCGGTTAATACACCCAAAAGTCCAATACCAATCCAATGATTGTTACCTGTTAATTTACGAAAAGCACCCGATACATTGGCATGAGCCCGACGACCTATGGCAAATTCGGATAACATAACTGGAATCCCGAGTAATACCACACACAAAATATAAACCAATAAAAATGCCGCACCTCCGTTCTGACCTGCTTCATAAGGGAATTTCCAAATATTACCAAGTCCAACGGCTGAACCAGCCGCCGCGGCAACCACACCAAATTTACTACCAAATTTTGTTCGTTTTTGAGGTTCTGAAGTCATGTTGTTCGTTTTAGTTAGCGTTATTCCACCACTGTTTTATGACGATATTCGTAAGCTTCTACAATGCGTTGCACCAGTTTATGACGCACAATATCTTTTTGATTAAACTCTACACGCGCAATGCCTTTAACATCTTTGAGCACATCCAACGCATCTTTCAAACCCGATTTTTGCGATGGTGGCAAATCTATTTGAGTCATATCACCCGTGATTATCATTTTGGCATTCAACCCCATACGTGTCAAAAACATTTTAATTTGTTGTGTAGACGTATTTTGCGCTTCATCCAAAATAATCACTGCATCGCTCAATGTTCGCCCACGCATAAAAGCCAATGGTGCAATTTGAATGGTTCCATTCGACAAATAATCGGCTAGTTTGGCAGCAGGAATCATATCTTGCAAAGCATCGTAGAGCGGTTGCAAATAGGGATCTATTTTTTCTTTCATATCGCCTGGCAAGAAACCCAACTTCTCACCCGCCTCCACGGCTGGACGGCTCAAAATGATTTTCTTAACTTCCCGATTTTTAAGCGAACGCACCGCCAAAGCAATAGCCGTATAGGTTTTACCAGAACCAGCTGGGCCAATAGCAAATAACAAATCGTTCGTATCGTAATCTTTCACCAATTTTTGTTGATTCGCTGTACGCGCCACGATGGATTTGCCGCCTACGCCATGTACAATGAGATGATCGTGCTTTATTTCGACAGGTTTGTCACCTTTTACCATATCAATGATGTGCTGTTCTGTCAACGTATTGTGTTGTGAGCAAAAGTCAGCCAACGTTTGTAGGGTATTCTCCAGCGCAGCCACATCGGCATCTGAACCTGCCAACTTCAACACATGCCCGCGTCCCATAAGCTTCACACTCGGATGCAGATCCTTTATCAAACGCATATTGGTGTTATTCACACCATAAAAAACAGCTGTGTCAATATTTTCTGAAAGGTTCAAAACGGTTTCTATCATCTCATTTTTCAAATTAAGTGTGCAAATTTAATAAAAATCTATCAAATTCATCAAAAATAAACCAAAACGGTTAAAATTATAAATGCCGCAGATAATTCTACGGCATTTATCAAAGTATTTTGAATAATTTATTACCAAACAAACAATGGATATTTTGCCATCATCGCATTCACTTCAGCACGCACTTTGGCCATCACTTGCTCATCTTCAGGAGCCGATAACACACGGTCAATTAAATCGACAATCTGCGCCATGTCTTGCTCTTTCAAACCACGTGTAGTAATGGCTGGTGTACCAAATCGCAAACCAGATGTTTGAAATGGAGAACGACTATCAAACGGCACCATATTTTTATTGGTGGTGATATCGGCAGCCACCAAGGCTTTTTCGGCAACTTTACCAGTTAATTCAGGAAATTTGGTACGTAAATCGACCAACATGGAGTGATTATCCGTTCCGTCTGAAATAATTTTGTAACCTTTGGTCATAAATGCTTTCGCCATAGCAGTCGCATTGAGTTGTACTTGTTGTTGGTAACGTTTAAACTCAGGTTGCAATGCCTCGCCAAAAGCAACAGCTTTAGCAGCAATAACGTGCTCCAATGGGCCACCTTGTGTACCTGGAAAAACCGCAGAATCCAACAAAGCCGACATCATTTTCACCTCGCCTTTGGGTGTGGTTTTTCCCCATGGATTTGGGAAATCTTCACCCATGAGAATTACACCGCCACGGGGGCCACGTAATGTTTTGTGGGTTGTAGAAGTTACAATATGCGCGTATTTAACTGGATTACGGAGTAAGCCAGCAGCTATTAAACCAGCAGGATGCGCCATATCCACCATAAAAATAGCACCAATTTTATCGGCCACTTGACGAATACGTTCATAATCCCAATCGCGGCTATAGGCTGATGCACCAGCAATGATTAATTTAGGTTTTTCGGCTAAAGCCACTTGTTCCAATTGGTCATAATCCACACGACCATCTGATTCTTTGACATTGTATTCGAGCGCCGTATAATTCAAACCCGAAAAATTAACGGGTGAACCGTGCGATAAATGTCCGCCATGCGACAAATTTAAACCTAAAAACTTATCACCATGATTTAAGCAGGCAATAAATACCGCCATATTGGCTTGAGCGCCAGAATGTGGTTGCACGTTAGCCCACTTGGCTCCAAACAATTCACATAAACGGTCAATGGCCAATTGTTCTGCTTCATCCACTACCTCACAACCGCCATAATAGCGTTTACCAGGGTAGCCTTCAGCATATTTATTGGTCAATACCGATCCCATAGCTTCCAGCACTTCATCGCTTACAAAATTTTCGGAAGCAATGAGTTCGATGCCTTTCATCTGGCGTTCACGTTCACGCTTAATGATGTCAAAAATGAGTGAATCTCTTTTCATATCTCTTTAGTTTATAATTATTTCTCCTTTGAAAACAAGCGTGGCGGGTCCTGTCAAAAACACATGATTAGAAGCTTCATCCCAAAACACTTCTAAATCGCCACCTAGCAATGAAACAGTAGCTTTACGCTGTGATAAACGGTTTAAAACAGCCGCCACAAGCACCGCACAAGCACCGGTACCACACGCTAACGTTTCGCCAGAACCACGTTCCCAAACACGCATACGTAGATGTGTATCACTAAGTGTCTCCACAAATTCCACATTCGTGCGATTAGGAAATAGTTCATTCGTTTCAATAGCTGCTCCCTGACGCGGCAAATCTAACTGGTCGATGCCAGTTGTAAAGATGACGGTGTGCGGATTTCCCATTGACACACAGGTTATATCGTACACTTCATCATTCACAAAAACCTGTTCATTGATAACACGTTCACGAGCCAAATCGACTGGAATATGAGCCGCCTCCAATATCGGTTCACCCATATCAACGGTCACTAAATCTACTTGATTGTCAGCATTTACAAAGAGTGCCAGTTGCTTAACACCCGCTTTAGTTTCCAACATCAATGATTTTTTTGTAGTCAAACCAAAATCGTACAGATATTTACCAATGCAACGCGCTGCATTACCGCACATTTCAGCTTCCGAACCATCAGCATTGAACATACGCATCCGAAAATCACACGAGTCAGACGATAAAATAAGCACCAAACCATCTGAACCAATTCCTGTGTGACGATTGCTCCAAGCTATCGCCAATTGTTCTGGATTTTCGAGGGTTTGTTGTAGGCAATTGACATAAATATAATCATTGCCTATACCATGCATTTTTACGAAGGGAATTTTCATCGTTATTTTATTTTTTTACGCACACTCCAACCAAATTTGCCTATTTCCTCGCCCAATTTGTAGTAATGTCCATGTGAATAGGCCATTAGTTTTGCTTCCGATAATCTAAATTCATCGGTTATAGGGTCAATATAACGACTATCGGCTTGCACATTCACCACTTCAGAAATAAACATATCGTGACTACCTAATGGCATAATTTGCTTCACGCGACATTCAATAGACAACGGAGATTCTACAATAATAGGTGCACTTACTTGCTCACCTTTGCGTGGTGTTAATTTCATTTCGGCAAACTTGTTATAATCTTTTCCGCTTTTCACGCCACACCAATCGGTGGCAAATGCCATATCTTCATTGGTAAGATTCAACACAAATTCGCCAGTACGTTTAATGATTTCGTATGAATGACGCTCTGGACGCACCGAAATATAACACATAGCTGGATTTGTACAAATAGTACCAACCCAACTGACAGTGAGCATATTATATTCTTCCTCAGAACCACCACACGATACCAAAATAGCTGGCAACGGATAAATAAGAGTTCCTGGTTTCCAATGTTGTTTCATAAGTACAAATAAATTAATGACTTAATAACTCAATCTGAGATGGCTTTTGATGCACCCGCGTTCTTCCGAGCCGTTGAAAAAATATATAACAGTTCAGTTGCTTCTTGCATTAAACTTTCCAGTAATTCTTTTTTTATGAAGCTACCATCCACAAGCATTTCCATCCAAAAAATTGATTCATCGCACTCCTCAATAACAATACTCAACTTACTTTTAAACTCTGCCAACGAACGCGCTACACATGCGGCACGATAATTAGCTGCAACAGAAGTACCAGAGCGCATTAATTGACGTGCTAAAACATCAGCCTCACGCGTATGAGGTAACGATTGAGAAAGACGAATGACTCGTAACGCGAATTGTTTAGTACGATTCTTCATCTCTTCACGGAATGCAAACCTGGTATCCATGTTTTACTTAATTTATTAAATAATTAAGTTATTTCTTCAGCCAGCCATACTTTTCTTTAGGAGTTGCTTTAATCCAAGCTATAGTAGCCACACCGTTGATAACCAAGAAGAAGGTAAATAGTACCAAACTGAAAATATTTGACGTCACAACCACAGCTAATAACATACCAGCCACACTATACACTAACCAATAAAGCCAAGAATCGTTTTTCTTGTAAATAAGCCAATAATTGGCCAATACACTAGCAGCAATCATAGAGCCACTAATGATTTTAGCTACCACATTTTCGCACAAACCATCTCCGTACATAACAAAAGTAGCAAATAAATAATCGACTACAATAATCGCAAGAAAGGCGAACAAGGTAATCAACATCGTCGACATGTTTAAAAATTCTGGCGCAAACACTTCCTCTTTGTGAGTTTTCGAACCTTTTTTCCAAGACATAATAGCCATAATTTGGAAAGGAATAAATACGACAAAATAGAGAAAAGTTAAGTCGAACAAGCCATTCAAATAGAATTGAACACCCAACAAAGCTGATGAACCAACACCTAAATAAAACCCGGTATAGTTAGCGGGATTTTTAATACTTAAAATATAAGCCACACCAATAATACTAGCAGGAATACCAACACAAAAAGCGGGCTGATTAAAAAATAACAATTTACCAGCCAATTCAGGTATCAACAGTTCGGCTACGTATAAAACGCCCAACAAAGCACCAAATAACACAATAGCAATCAACGAATTGGCACCAGTTTCGCGCCACAATTTTGTAATAGTCGAATTCATAAAAAATTTGTTTTGATCAGTTTTTAAGTTAAATTTATTTTGTTTGCAAAGATAATCAATTTACAAAGGACACAAATCACCGTCTTACTTCTTGAATAATTTATCAGCCAAATCCAAGCGATTCATCTTTTGTAAATCGCGTTTAATTTGGTTCCGAGCATCGGGTTTATACCAAAAGAAGAATTGACGTTGTGCCAATTTTTCAGGCTGCGTACGTGCCACATAAATAGGTTTCATGGTGTACGGATTCAGCCCCGTGTAGTACATTTCGGTCGCTAGAGTCATAGGTGTTGGCGTAAAATCCTGCACTTGCTCTAATTGAAAATTCAATTGTTTCGTTTCTACCGCCAATTCGGCCATATCTTGAGGTTCGCAACCTGGATGACTCGAAATAAAATAGGGAATCAATTGTTGTTTGAGCGATTCGCTCTCATTGATGCGATCGAACGTGCGTTTAAACTCTTTGAACAGAGCAAAACTTGGCTTACGCATCACCTTCAAAACCGATTCACTGGTATGTTCGGGAGCCACTTTGAGCCGTCCTGACACGTGATGCGCAATCAATTCGTACATATAGTCCTTATTTCCTTTGTTCACGGCTTCGTTATCGGAACGATGCAACAACAAATCATACCGCACGCCACTGCCAATAAAACTTTTTTTGACGTATGGCAACGCATCCACTTTACGATACAAATCGAGCATCGGGCGATGGTCGGTTTCCAAATTACGACAAACGGCAGGCGAAATACACGAAGGGCGTTTACATTTAGCACACAACTCCAAATTTCTACCTGCCATACGATACATATTCGCCGAAGGACCGCCTAAGTCGCTAAAGTAACCTTTATAATTGGGCGATTCTGACAATTTCCTCACTTCACGAAGCACTGATTCTTCGCTACGCGATACAATGAACTTACCTTGATGCATCGAAATGGTACAAAATGCACAACCGCCAAAACAGCCACGATGCGTATTCACCGAAAATTGAATCATATCAAAGGCAGGAATCGTTTTTCCTTTATATTTAGGATGAGGCAAACGCGTAAAAGGTAAATCGTGTACCGCATCCAAATCGGCTGTAGTCATCGGCGCAAAAGGTGGATTAACCACCACAAAAGCACCATCAACTGGCTGCACTAAATGTGTTTGATTCAGTTTATTCGATTCCTCTTCGATGACGCGAAACGTTTCAGCCGATATTCGTTTATCTTTGGCACAAGCAGCGTGCGACTGTAACATCACTTGGTGCTCATACGACGGTTTTTCTTTCGTCACATAAGCCATTTGTGGAATTGCTTGACAATCCTTGATGGATTGACCAGCTTGCAATGCACGCACTAGCGCACGAATAGGCTGTTCGCCCATTCCATATACTAACAAATCCGCTTTCGTATCGGCCAAAATCGATTTATGATAACTGTCGCTCCAATAATCGTAGTGCGAAAAACGACGTAAACTCGCTTCAATACCACCAATTACCAATGGCACATCAGGATATAATTTTTTGAGAATTTGGGAATACACTACCGTTGTTCGGTCGGGACGCATGCCTGCTTTGCCATCGGGCGAGTAAGCATCGTTGGAACGCAACCGACGATTGGCCGTATAATGATTCACCATAGAATCCATACAACCAGCCGAAATAGCAAAAAACAGACGCGGGCGACCCATTTTTGTAAAATCGCGATGATCGCCTCGCCAATCGGGCTGAGGAATAATCGCTACACGCAATCCTTCCTGTTCGAGCACACGACCAATAACCGCAGCTCCAAACGACGGGTGATCGATGTATGCATCACCCGAAAAGAGCACCACATCGACACTGTCCCAGCCTCGAAGTTCCAACTCTTTTTTAGTCGTTGGCAAAAAATCGGTTAATTTATAGTCCTGCATGTAATCAGCGTATTAAAATCCAAAGCTAAACCCAACGGTACACGTCAAGTTTTCGCCATGATAAAGTTTTGGTGTAAATTTATTGAGGTATTCTTGACCTGTCAAACGTGTTTCTGAAGCGATTGGCGTAGACGTCAAATCGTAACCTTGTGCATTATTCCACTCCACATTGATGATAGCGTAAGCATTATTTACCACTTCGTAAACCGCTTTAAAGACGACCAAATCGTTATGCCAAATCTTTTCGTTAAACGGTTTTTGGCTAATAGCTTCACCTACTTGGCGACGCACATATTCGTAATCATTATACTTGGTGGCGTTGGTGTACGACAGATTTAAATTAAGACTACGAATAGGTTTATAATTGATCGCCACGTAAATATCTTGTGAATTATCGCCCAAATAACTACCCAAATTATAACTATTCGACGCCCAAGTTAACGTCTGAATGGAATGTTTGTAATTGATAATATTACTGCGTGTAAATTCGCCTTGTAAAGACAGATTTTTAATTGGCCAATTGCTAGCATTAAAACCCAACTTATACGACACAGGATTTTGCTGTGGATTAGATGGCTTTAAACGACTCCAACTAATTTCGTCGATATACATAGAGCCATACAAATGTAAATGTTTGATATTACGTGAACTCACATTAAAGAAAATCTGTGAATTTTGATTTTCAGTTTTCAAACCTTTGGTCATTAAGTGATCAATCGATTTATAATAGGCAATCGGAATAAAATAGGCGGCTTGCACATTATTTTCAGCATAAACGATGGCATTCCCAAGCGACAAATTCAAACCTTGAATGGGCGTAAAAGTCAACATATTGGCAGCCAAAAATTTATTGGCTGGACGGTAATGCTTTTTCACAACACCTTCGTCATAATCTTCTAAATAATAATTCGTACTATCGAGCACATTACTGATTAACCAACCGTGTATATAATTCAATTCGAACCATTTACAAGGTTTTAAATTCAACGTCACCATCGGAAACGACGGTGCTTTACCCGAAATAATATTAGAGCCATTGTAATTATCGCCCCACGTAATAACGTCTTTTACCAAACCGATGCTTCCCCACGATGTATAAGCTTTAATACCGCCACGCATATCGCTGTAATCGCCACCATAGTTAGCCTCTTTATATTCCACACCAGGTAAATTATTCAAATACGTCGGTTTCGTTATTTTGGCTCCCGATATTTTATCGTAGGCTGTTGGGAACTCGCTATCGCTCAAATAAGTGCCATTGAATGATTGATCACGATAACTGGCATAAAGCGATACATGGTCCACAATGGTAGCCTGAAATTCAGCGCCAAACCAACGTTTGGTAATGGCGCCCTTTTGATTCGCCAAAATATCCATGCCCAATATCGGTGTAATACGCGCTTTAAACGTGGGTGAATAATAGTGAAATGCTGGCTGTAAAAGCGATAGGTTAAACGATTTTTTATCCGTCCAACTTACGATGTTAGTGGGCATGGTGTCGCGTTCCAAGGCGTAATCGTTCAAGAAAAATTTCAAATCGGCTTTTTGACGTTTCGTCAATAACGAATCTTTAGCTTGCGCCTCTACCAACTTTTGGGCAATAAAGTTACGACTATAAGGTTTTACCACCGAATTTATCGAAATGACTTTATCTATAGCCAATTCGTCGATAAAATCGTAAATTTGTGTATACGCTATATTTTCAGGAATATCCTGCGCTACCACCACAGCCGTAGACAGCAAAATTAAAAACGATACAAGTAATTTTTTCATGGGTTTATGCATTATTTATAAACATAACGTCCTTTTTTCTGAGTCACTTTGCCATACTCAATAGCACGTGTTGGGCAATGATGAATACACGATAAACATTGTGTACAATCCTCCTGCCACGTCGGTTTTCCATTCACTAATTCAATCGTACCAATAGGACATAATTTAGCACACAAACCACAACTTGTACACGCATCGGTCACACTAAACGATTTGCTGCTCATCATGTGTTTACAAAACTGCGGATAAATCATACGCGATTTGATATATGGCAACGAACCACGGCGATAATGCGTCATCTGCGTATCTGTTTTTATAGCCTCTATTAGCTCTGGCAACACATGTTTGGCATCTGCTTTTTTCTGCTCTTCCAACGCTTTTGAATCGACATCAAAACCTGGAAATACAATGTAATTATTGGGCATTTGAACCGAATACACATGACGACTCGTCCACCCTTTCTGTGCCAACAAATAGTTCACTTGACGATCGGTATAACCACATTCGTCGCCACAAGTAAAGATAACAAATACCGCTGGATGTGGATTATTGACAATCTGTAATCGTTCGATAAACTGCACCACCAAAGGCGGAATACCCCACGAATGAATGGGGAACACAAAACCAACATGCTCGGTAGCTCCAAGCTCGAACGTTGGTTTTGGCGCATCTGCTCCGTAATACGTCGCCATTGGCACAAGCGGTTCTACCAAAGCTGTAGAAACCGTTTCGGCCACCCACTTGGAATTGCCTGTACCCGAAAAATAACAGATCATAGTTGCTAAATTAAAAGTGAATTATGCATGCATCCGTGCAATGTATTTTCCGATAATGTCGAATTCCAAATTGACCACCGTGCCAGCTTCTATTTGGCAGAAATTGGTATGTTCAAAGGTGTAAGGAATAATCGCCACTTCGAAACTATTATCCGTTGGTGTACACACCGTAAGACTAACGCCATTTACGGTAACCGAACCTTTATCTACCGTGAGATAACCGCGTTTACGCCTATCGGGCGTGCTCTCATATTCAAAATGGAAATAGTAACTACCATCGGCATTGCGCACTTCGGTACACACCGCCGTTTGATCTACGTGACCTTGCACAATGTGTCCATCAAGGCGACCGTTCATCATCATGCTGCGTTCGAGATTCACTTTGCTGCCCACTTTAAGGTTGCCTAAATTGGAGCAATCAAGCGTTTCCTTAATGGCAGTTACCGTATATTGGTCGCCATCCATAGCTACCACAGTTAAGCACACACCATTATGTGCCACACTTTGGTCAATTTTCAATTCGTTGGTAAATGAGCATCGCATAGTAATGTGCAAATTCTCATTTTCTTTATGTAACGCTGTTACTACAGCCGCTTCTTCAATAATTCCTGAAAACATAGTTTTTAAAATTAAATGTGATACAAAAAAACACTCTTAATGTTTCACTGTCAATGGCGAATAATCGCGTGAATAACGCAAATGTTGTTCGGCATAACCTTCGGTATAATCAATAGAAAGGCCTGTAAATTTGCCATTTTTATCGAACGACGCTTTATAAACTGGGTTCACAAATCCTTTGTAAGGAGCGATTTTCAATTTTTCATAACGTGCTAACACTTCGGCATGCAATTTTGGATCAACTTTAACCGCATAATCTTCCACAATTTTTTGTGCAGCGGCATAGTCGCCAGTCGATTTGATACGTTGAATTTCAGCCAAAAGTTCGCCTAAATGTTTCTGTACCAATTTATAATCGTTAATTACCACATAAGTTTTTCCGTTACGTACACGTAACTCTACCGCTTTGTCGGTAGCCGATTTTTGTAATACCCAGTTGGCGATTAATTGACGATTACGCATGTGTGATTCTTCAATATTTTTACCTGGCTCAATACGTGTCAATTGCGTCATCAAACCATTCATAAAATAGCTGTAATATTGTGCTTTGTAAGCATCAGGATTGGTCAACAAACCTAATTGTTGCATCATTGGGTCGGCCATAAAATACAAACCAAACAAATCGGCACGTGCTTCTTCGATGGTAGCGCCATAGGCTTTCAAGGCATCAGCATCAACACCTGGCAATAATTTACCTGAACCGTGACCCAAACATTCGTGCAAATCGGTATGTAAATTGTCGGTTTGCATTTCGTGTGTATTCATCCAGTCGAGTTCGGTTTTGCTCCACGCAAATTCATCTCTGAAACCATTGCCATGCGATGCTTGGTCATATGCTTCAGTCAAATTTTCAATGGTGACCGATTTAGAACCATGAGATGCACGAATCCAGTTGGCATTTGGCAAGTTGATACCAATTGGGCTAGTTGGATAACAATCGCCACCAAGCATAGCTGCGGTAATAACCTTAGCGGTAACACCTTTCACTTTCTCTTTTTTGAATTCATTGGCTACTGGCGAATGATTCTCGAACCATTGTGCATTGTCGCTTATAATGGTAGTACGTTTACTAGCCTCCACATTTTTGAAGTTAATAAGCGATTCCCAACTTGCTTTCATACCAAGTGGGTCGCCATAGGTTTCGGTAAATCCATTCACAAAGTCGATAGTAGACGCTGTATCTTCCACCCACAAAATAGCATATTCATCAAATGTTTTCAAGTTTCCTGTTTGGTTGAACTCAATCAATTTTTGAATAGCACCACGTTGTTGGTCATTTTCAGCCACGGCTTTGGCTTTTTCGAGCCAATACACTACTTTTTCGAGTGCAGCAGAATATAAACCACCCACTTTATAAACCTCTTCTTGTACCACGCCGTCCTTTTTCACCAATTTACTATTCAAACCATACGAAATTGGTTCTGGGTCGTTTTTCACTTTCATTTTGGCATAAAAATCTTCGGCCTCCACTTGTGTCACACCATCGTAGTAATTGCAAGCTGACGTCAACACTAAATCAGAACCGGCTTCTTGATTCACACGTTTTGCATCTACAGTCGGATCAAAAATAACAGGTACCAAAGTAGCCAACAAGGTTTCTACCGTTTCGCCATCACGCAAAGGTAATTTTTCGGTTGGCAAAGCTTTTACAGCCGTTTCAAAATAGTTCTGTGAAAAAGTAGGCACAAATTTATCGCCACCATAGTGATGATGAATACCATTGGACACCCATACACGTTTCAAATACAATTCCAACGCTTTAAAATCGGCACTGGTTTTATCTTGTTTGGGGTCGGTATAAATGGCTTCCAACACCTGACGAATCGCCAAATTATATTTACCATTTTGGTCGTACAAAATATCGCGACCTTGTAAAGCTGCCTCGGTTAAATAGTACAACAGTTCTTGCTGTTGCAACGAAAGTTGTTCGATTTCGGGCACACGATAACGAAGAATTTGCAAATCGGCAAATTGCTCTACCGTGTAGTTAAAATCTTCAATTGCAGGTGTGGTCAGTGTTTGCTTATTGGCGCCACAACTCGCCAAAACTAATGCTGTCATAGCCATTACAATGGATTTTTTCATAAGTCGTTTATTATTAGAGTTTTGTTTTCAATTTAATCTGTATAAACAGAACCACAAAGATAACGATTTTCAGTGAAATAACCGCCAATTTACCACACCAGCCCCTATTTTGAGCCAATTTTACTATTAAATTGCTCAAAATCAGCAATGTATTTTTTTTGTGTGCAAAAAAGTATACAGAAAGATATATAATACACTATATTTGTCATCATTTAATTCGGTATAATTTTGCATAATAAACAATTATGAAAACCGTACTTATTACAGGTGGAACAGGCCTCATTGGACGCCAGTTGGCCAACCAACTACGCGCCAAAGGTTATCGTGTGACGCTGCTGAGCCGCACGCCAAATCCACATGCTGAATTCACCACTTACGGTTGGAATCATGATACCGGTTGTATTGACGTACAAGCCATAGCGGAAGCGGACTACATCATCCATTTGGCTGGCGCCAATTTGGGTGAAAAACGGTGGACGCCCAAACGCCAACAAGAAATTGTAGACAGCCGTGTCAAAAGTGGGGAGCTGTTATACCACGCACTGAAAACCGAAAAACACCACGTCAAAGCATTCATTTCGGCATCGGCCATTGGCTATTACGGGGCACAAACCACTGACCAAATTTTCACCGAAACCGACGCGCCAGCCACCGATTTCTTGGGAACAACCTGCCGCCAATGGGAACAAGTGGCGCACCAAATCGCCACATTAGGCATTCGCACCGTGCTACTACGCACGGGCGTGGTACTTGCGCCCAACGAAGGCGCATTAGCTAAACTCCGCATTCCAGTAGCGTTGGGCATTGGGTCGGCACTGGGCACTGGAAACCAATACGTGCCTTGGATTCACCACAACGACATTTGTGGGATTTACCTCAAAGCACTCGAAGATGCCACCATGCACGGCGCGTACAACGCCGTGGCGCCCACACACACCACCAACTACCAACTCACCAAAACACTCGCCAACGTGTTACATAAACCATTTTGGTTTCCACGCGTACCAGCGTTTGCACTTCGCCTGCTCCTTGGCGACATGGCAGCCATGCTACTCGAAGGCAGCCGTGTATCGAGCCAAAAACTAAGAGACGCGGGCTACCACTTTCAATTTACACAATTAGAAGCCGCTCTACGTGATGTAATCACAAAATAATAAAAGAAAAAAGTGTTAATATTGAAAAAAAGAAATACATTTGTAGGAAATAACTAGTTACGAATATAAAAGACGGAAATATTCGTAAATAAAATGTTACTAGTAACACCTTAAAAAGTTAATTTTACTCAATTACAACATAAATTCAATAAAAAGGATTGCCATTATCACCAAAAGTATATACTTTTGTAGAAAAATAACACAAAACAAAATATTTGGATTATGATTATCGAATTCTCTATAAAAAATTATCGCTCAGTCAATAATAAGCAATCGTTTTCAATGATTGCAAGTGGAGCTAGAAGTAAATCTGAGAATACATTCAACATTGAACTAGCCAATGGTACAGAGATAAAATTAATTAAAACTGCCGGCATTTTTGGAGCAAATGCATCAGGAAAATCTAATATAATCAGAGCATTCTTTGAATTAAAGAAATGCATTATTGAATCATCAAATATTGATATTGATAAACCAATACCCGCATATGACCCTTTCTTGTTTAATACTGAATCAATTAATCAGCCAACAGAGTTTGAATTAATATTTATAACAAAAGCGAGGAATAAATTTAAATATAAACTAGTACTGGGTAAAGACGAGATATTAGAGGAGACACTACATCATTTCCCATCAAAACAGGCACAAATTGTCTTTAAAAGAGGCATCGAAAGAAAAAAGGAAGACAGCAATATTCATATTGGAGAATTAGGAAAGAACTTTAATTACAAAAGAATTGAAATTTTTAAAAAATTACCATTAATCTCCTATTTTGGGAAAGCAGAAAATTACCACACAACTATATCACCTGTTTATTCATACTTTAATGAACTTGAAGTGTGGAATGTAACTGAAAGCAATTGGGTGAGACGCTTATCCAATCACATAAAAACGACAATGCAAAATTCTGAAAATAAGTCATTAGCAAATCAAATAGAAAAAATAATACTATCTGCTGACACCCAAATTCAGTCTTTAATAATTGACTCAGAAAAGTTAGTGAATGAAGCAGATGTAATTTCCATTGATGGGAAACAGAATATTAGGATAAGAAAGAATGAAATATTATTTGGAGAACATAACATATACAAATCAAATAAAAAAGTGTCTACGTACGCATTACCTTTTATGGAAGAATCCTTTGGAACAAATAAATTGTTTGCACTAAGTGGATTAATCGTAAAGACAATTAACAATGGGGGAGTAATATTTTTTGATGAATTAGATAGCAGTTTACATCCTTTTTTAACTGAATTATTAATTAAATATTTTCAAAGTAATCAGAAAAATAACTCTCAACTAATTTTCACAACACACGAAACATTTATACAAAAGGATTTGCGTACGGACCAAATATGGTTCGCTCAAAAAAATCAATTTGGGGAGACAGAATTATTTTCAGCACAAGACTTTGATGGAGTAAGAGAAGATATCCCTTTTGAAAAATGGTATCTTGGAGGTAAATTTGGAGCAATCCCTTATGTCAAAGAATAAATTAAATAAAATTCTTTATGGCAAAAAAGAAGCTACCCAAAAGTATACTAATTGTCTGCGAAGGAACCAAAACAGAACACGATTATTTTGAATACATCGCAAAAAACATTTCGATTCCTAGGGGCGTTTGGAACATCGTTGATGTTTGTGATAACAACACCCTTCCCAGTGATTTTCCAATACCATCATCTACAGAATTAGGGAACAGAAAAAAACGTTGCTTTATAAATCCGAATAAAAGAAAGATTAGCGCTCCCAATGTTCTAAAAGAATTATGTATAGATATTTATGGAGAAAAAGATGCTTTTGAAAAATACGACAACATTAAAGCCGTCCCATTACGTTATGTAGCACAAGCTCAGTTAATTGAAAAAAGACAGCAAATGTATGATGAACTATGGGCTGTTTTTGATAAAGACAAACACACTCACCATGAAGAAGCCTTCAAAAAAGCTCAAAAAGAAATAAATAATAAAAAAGTTCAAATCGGATTTTCAAGTAGATCATTTGAACACTGGTTAATACTTCACTTCGAAAAAATTAATAGACCATTTTTGAAAAGTGAGTGTAAAAATGAAAAAGGAGTTTCATTAGATTGTGATTCTACTCAAGGTTGCGAAGGAGAAACCTGTCTTGTTGGTTACATTAAGACACATACCCCATTGGTTAATTATCAAAAAAGTAATAACCCAAATGAATTAGAAGCAATGATGAGTGTATTATTACAACCAGAAAATCTACAACAAGCTTTTCAAAATGCAATCTGGTTAAGGGATGAAATTCAAAAAGACCCTTCTATTAAAGATAAAAAATGTTATGAATTAAATCCTTATACAGATGTTGATGTTTTAGTTAAAAGACTAATTGAAACGTAGTAATAGTTCATAGACAATAACAAATAAACACAACAAACAACCATGAGAAAATTACAACTCATTAGCATTATTTTGTTTGCCATTAGTTTTGGTACTTATTTAGTGTGGCGGTTTGTATTACCACTACCCGATTGGTGCATGCGTGCAGCAGGCATTCTGATGTTGGTAACCATTTTTACCAGCGTATTCAGTTCGGTGCGCCTCAACCTCACCAAAAACAACGCACAAAAAGGCGGCAAAAAATAGGCACAAACTAAAAAAATGGACTAACTTTGCATTTTACAAACGTTGCACATAAGTTATGTTACCATTAGCTGAACGCCTCCGCCCCAAATCGCTCGACGACTACATTGGTCAAAAACACCTTGTAGGACCGAATGCCGTATTGCGCCGTATGATTGAATCGGGCCATCTCTCGTCGTTCATTCTGTGGGGACCTCCAGGCGTTGGTAAAACCACGTTAGCCAAGATTATTGCCAACAAACTCGAACGCCCATTTTACACGTTAAGTGCTGTAACGGCTGGCGTAAAAGATGTGCGCGACGTGATTGAAAAGGCGAAACAAACGCGCTTTTTCAACGAACAAAATCCCATTTTATTCATCGACGAAATTCACCGTTTTAGCAAATCGCAACAAGATTCGCTGTTGGGCGCTGTGGAAAATGGCACGCTAACGTTGATTGGTGCCACCACCGAAAATCCGTCGTTCGAAGTTATTACGCCGCTCTTGTCGCGCTGTCAAGTGTACGTACTCAAATCGCTCGAAAAAGCCGATTTGGAAGAGCTCACACAACGCGCACTCACGGTAGATTCTGAACTCACAAAACGCACCATCACCATACGCGAAAACGAGAGTTTACTCCGTTACTCGGGTGGCGATGCGCGCAAACTGCTCAATATTTTAGAACTCGTCTGCAATGCACAACCCGAAGGCGAAATCGTAATTGACAACGAAGTAGTCACCGAGCGACTCCAACAAAACCCAATGGCTTACGACAAGGATGGCGAAATGCATTACGATATTATTTCGGCATTCATCAAAAGTATTCGTGGCAGCGATCCTGATGCAGCTATTTATTGGTTGGCTCGCATGGTAGCTGGTGGCGAAGATCCCAAATTTATTGCACGTCGTTTAGTGATTTCAGCCGCCGAAGATATTGGTTTGGCCAATCCCAATGCGCTGCTGCTAGCCAACGCGTGTTTCGATACGATTCAGAAAATCGGTTGGCCCGAAGGGCGTATACCGTTAGCCGAAACTACGATTTATTTGGCATCAAGTCCTAAAAGTAATTCGGCTTATATGGCTATCAACGACGCATTGGCACTGGTAGAACAAACGGGAAATTTGCCCGTTCCGCTGCATCTGCGCAACGCGCCTACCAAGTTGATGAAAGAGTTGAATTATGGTGCGGAATACAAATATGCGCACGATTATGCCGAAAATTTTGTGAATCAGCAATACTTGCCCGACGAACTGACCCATAAAAAACTATGGAAAGCGCAAACCAATTCGGCGGAAGTGAAAATGAAAGAACATTTAACCCACTTGTGGAAAAAATAAAAAAACGTTTCATGAAATTCATGAAACGTTTTTTAGGTTCAAATCAAGGTTTTTTAAACCTCTTCTTCTATAATTTCTTCCAATTCCGAAACCGACGCTACTGGTTTGTTGACTTCGGTAAATGTTTCGTCCTCGCAATAGAACACGCGACCAGGATACAAATCTAAAAAGGTGTGATTATGCGTTGCCATTAATACGCTGGTACCGCCACGCGAAATTTCGTACAACAACGAGATTAACTCTTTAGCCGTTACAGGGTCGAGATTTCCCGTAGGTTCGTCGGCCACAATGAGTTCTGGTGAATTGAGCAAAGCGCGTGCAATCACAATACGTTGTTGCTCGCCACCCGATAGTTGATGTGGACGTTTGTAGCCTTTTTTAGTCATCCCCACAATAGACAACACCAAATCAATTTGTTCCGAAATTTTACGTTTGTCAGTCCAACCTGTAGCTTTCAACACGAACTCCAAATTTTGATTCACAGTGCGGTCGCCCAACAATTGAAAATCCTGAAAGATGATACCAATTTTACGACGTAAAAAGGGAATTTCAGAACGCTTAATGGTGGACATATCGTATTGGAACACGTGTGCTTCACCTTTTTTTATAGGGATTTCGGCATACAATGATTTGAGCAATGTACTTTTGCCGCTACCCACTTTGCCTAACAGATACACAAATTCGCCACGTTCTACGTGGAAATTGATATCGCGCAACACTACCAATTCTTCTTGGCAAACATCGACGTGTTTATAATTGACTAAACTCATAGTTTACTAACTTAATGATTTAATAACTGAATGACTTACGGATAAAAAAATAATCGCTTAACGTTTCACCACTTTCATGGAAATAATTTTCACATCTTCTTTTGGACGATCGCCTTTACTGGTTTCTACAGCAGAAATCTTATCGAGCACATCAAAACCTTCCACAATTTCGCCAAACACGGTATATTGTCCATCCAAATGTGGCGTACCACCAAATGTTTTATACTGACGGCGTTGTGCTTCGCTATATTTAAAGGGAACGGTAGAACGTAACACCATATTCAGCCGATGTTCCACTTCGTCCAATTCTTGATCGGTAAAACATTTACCTTGTACCAAATAAAATTGACAGGACGACGAGGCGCGTTCTGGATTGGCCATATCGCCCAAACGAGCAGCTGCCAACGCACCACGTTTGTGATATAATTCGGGGAATTTAATTTCCGCAGGAATGGTGTAACCCAATCCACCAGAACCAAGTCGAACGGTAGAATCAGCCGATTTAGATTCTGGATCACCCGCTTGGATCATAAAATCTTTAATCACACGATGAAAAAGAACATCGTTATAAAACGATTCCTCCACCAGTTTCAAAAAATTATCGCGATGTAGAGGCGTTTCGTCGTACAGACGCACTTTAATAGTGCCCAGGGTAGTTTCTATTTTAACCATCTTCGTTTTTTTTACGGCCTGTGCACTTACCGATATCGCGACAGCAAAAAGAAATAGGCAACAAATAAATCGCCATCGGTTAGTATGCATAGTAGTTTTATTTTTCGAGTAATTGTTTGCAAATATAAGCGTTTTTTATGGAATCTAAAAGAAAAAAGTAGCAAAAAACAGAAAGTATAGTTGCCTCCAGATGAACGAAAAGTTTTATGTATCTTTGCACAACTCTTTCGAACTACAAAACATGCTTTACCACTTTCTAGCAGACAAAATACGAACGCAATTGCCTTTTGAGCCAACTCGCGAACAAGAGGCTTGTATTGAGCTTTTAGCACAATTTTGCACCACAGTATCAGCCAACGAAAATCACGCTTTTCTGCTCACTGGTTATGCTGGAACTGGTAAAACATCATTGGTAAGTGCGTTAGTCAATGCTTTGGGCGAATTACAACAAAAAACGGTACTCTTAGCGCCTACGGGGCGAGCTGCCAAAGTGTTTAGCAATTACGCCCACCAACCAGCCTACTCTATTCACAAAAAGATTTACCGGCAACAAAGTGGCTCTCATGAATTTCACCTGAATTTCAACAGCCACAAAGACACACTTTTTTTGGTAGACGAGGCTTCTATGATTGCCAACATCCAAAGCGATGGCACCCATTTTGGTTCTGGACGATTATTGGACGATTTGATGGAATTTATCTATACGGGCGACAATTGCCGTCTGATTTTAATTGGCGATGTAGCCCAATTACCACCCGTGATGCAACCGTTGTCGCCTGCGCTTGACAAACTTAAACTAGAAAGTTACGGTTTAACCGTAGGTTTCACTGAACTCACTGAAGTGGTGCGCCAAACCGCCAACAGTGGTATTTTACACAACGCCACCATCATACGCCAAGCACTAACACAAAATGCATCGACACTAGAACTCAATAGCGCTTTCGATGACATTCGACGAATAAATGGAACCGAACTTATTGATGAAATACAAACGGCTTTTGGGTGTTCAGGTGCCGAAAATTGTATTATCATTACGCGTTCCAACAAACGGGCCGTGTTGTACAATCGCGGCATTCGCAACCAAGTATTATTCAAAGAAGACGAATTATCGAATGGCGATTTACTGTTGGTCACCAAAAATAACTATTTCTGGAGCAAAGAGTATCCTGATTTAGAATTCATAGCCAACGGCGACATTGCCGAAATTGTGCGTATACGTGGTTATCACGACATGTACAACCTCCGATTTGCAGATATCACACTGAATTTTCTGGACTACGATTGCGAAATTGACGCACGGATTTTAATAGATTCGCTTTACACCGAAACACCAGCAGCGGCAGACCAATTACACAAAAAACTACTCGCCGCGGTAGAAGAAGATTTCCTAGAAATTGGGAACCGTCGCGAACGCTACAAAGCGATGATGAAAAGCGACTATCTGAATGCGCTTCATGTGAAATTTGGCTATGCCATAACGTGCCACAAAGCACAAGGCGGACAATGGCAGGAAGTGTTTCTCGACCAAGGAGGAATTACGGCAGATTCCATTGATAGCGATTATCTTCGATGGCTCTATACAGCCTTTACACGTGCACAGAAAAAACTTTATTTGATTAATTTTAACGATAATTTCTTTAATTAAATAAATTATTATTACTTTCGCACTCTAAACCTAACCAAAATAAATACATTATGAAAAACAAATTGAGCTATTTAGTGGCACTGTTATGTGTTGTAAGCTCTTGTACCACAGATATCGACTTCAGTAATTTGTCGACAGAAGTTGGTTACAACACCGCCTTGGTTATTCCTGTAGGCACAGTGCATGCCACCATCGACAAAGTTTTAACACTTGTTGGTGACGATGTCATTAAAAAAGATACAGAATTAAACACCTGCTATCTTTGGTGGAACGACAGTATTATTATCAACACCAACAACATTAACATTGCCGATTTCACGGAGGGAAAAGAGATTATCTCTACTTTTGATTTAGGTCAAAAAGCTGAAGATGAAGGATTTCCTGTTCCAGGCATGATGCCTGCCGGCACTTATTCATTTCCGATGAATTTTCCATACGATTTTGACTACGACGATTACGATGTGAACGGCGTACAGGATCAACGCGTGGATAGTGTTATTATTAGCAGTGCTCGTCTCTACTTAAAAGTGAATGCTACAGATGTGCCGTTGGCAGCTTATCCTGTGACTATGAAGGTAGAGTTTCCTGCCATTCCAGAACTGAGTACCTTAAATTTCATCATTGATCACGACGGACAAGAAATTAACGAAGCATTGGGCAATTTTAAAATCAGATTTAGACCTGATTCTACATTAACACCGCTGAAAGTGACATACACATTTACTTCGGACGGTTCATTGCCTATCGCATCCACTTCTAAAATAACCACACACACCCAATTTCAAATCATTGACTGTACCAAAGCATGGGGATTTTTCAATAAAAAGAATGTAATCACACACGATGATGTGGTACAAGATATTCCAACTGACTTTTTTGAATCATCCCTATTTAAAGATAATAGCCTGCTATTCACCAATCCATTAATTGATTTCCGCATTATGAACGATGTGGGTATCCCTATGGATTTTGAAGTAGAACATATCAAAGCGGTGGACAAAAATGGTCAAGAACGTGTAGCTGATTTTAATGGAAGTCCAAATTGCGTAATTCGACTAGAAAAGCCACAAACCGAAGGTGAGTTCTCTGAAAATTGGGCACACTTTAATAAAACCTACGGACGTACCGATCGTTTATTTGAAATTACACCCGCTAAGTTTGAATACAAATTCAATGTCAGCGTAAGCAATTTTAAAAATGTGTGGGAACGACAACATTACATCTATTTCCCGCCAACCATAAACATGTATGTAACGGCTAAATTACCTTTCCAATTTAACCCAACCTCGTATTTTGCTTACAATGACACCTTAGCAGCCGATATCGAAACATTAACTGGCGTTTCGGCTAAACCAACAGAACTAACGGTTAATAATTTGAATGTGCATTTTAAATCTACCAATAAATTACCTGTTAAAGCTGTTGCTACGGCTATTTTCTTAGATGCATCAGATCAAGAAATTTACCGTCAAGAAGGTATTCAAATTGCTTCAGGCGTAGTCAATGCAGAAGGTATAGTAACAACTGCTGTTAAAAGCGACTTCTCTATCAAATTTGTAGAGTCAAGTATTATCTCCATTTGGAAAACTAAAAAAATTGTATTGTCGGTTCGCGTAGATGGACAGGACATTAGCTCCTTGATTAACTTCCAATTGAACGACGAACTAACCACCGCCGTAAGCTTATATATAAAAGGTGGCATCAAAACAGACTTGGACACAGTAGGTAACATTTTCAAATAATCGACCATGAAAACAAGAAAACTAGTTATCGCTATAGCACTTACAGTAAGTGCGTTATGCACCGTAAATGCGCAAACGAACACGTTCTATTTCATGGACGAAGTGCCTATGCGCAACAGCATGAATCCGGCCTTTTTGCCGAACAGCAGTTTCTATTTTGATTTTGTATTTTTACCAAATCTATATTTGGGCGTAGGTAATAACTCCTTCACCATGAAAGATTTTCTTATCAATCAAAATGGACAAACAGTAACTGCCCTACACCCTTCGCTTAATGTAGACGATTTTTACAAACATATCAAAAGAACAACCTCTTTGGATATGGAGTTCCAATTGAATCTTTTATCATTTGGTTTCCGTTTCAAAGAAAAAAATTACATTACATTCGATATGGATGTAAAACTCAATGGCGCCACTTATTTACCAAAAGATTTATTTAAACTCGGTTTATATGGAACACCTGAGGAATATGGCATCAATCGCTTTGATTTTAGTCAATTAGGCGTAGAAGCCGCATTGTATAGTGAAGTAGGCGTAGGTTATATGCGTCGCATCAATGACCAATGGACCGTAGGTGGTAAATTAAAATTCTTAATGGGTTATGCTGGCGTCACTTCTAAAGTAAATACATTGGAGTTAAATGCTTCGCAAGATGCGTGGACTGTAAATGCCGACGCCAATGTACACGCCTCATTGCCATTAACTTATCAAATGCGTGGCGACACCATCGATATGAATACGTTATCGCCTTATGCAGACGCTATGGATTACGTAAAGATGCTTTATCAGCCAGCCGGTTATGGTGGTGCCATCGATTTAGGGGTAACCTACGAACCTATTAAACATTTAGTTGTTTCAGCTGGTATTACCGATTTAGGTTTTATCTACTGGCATAAAAACATGATAAGTGGAAGCATGAAAGGTGCTTATAGCTTCACAGGTGTAAACTACGAAGTAGGCGACTCTATCGATTTCTCAAAGATCACTGAGGAAATTGGAAATGCATTTGCATTCAAAACTGAAGGTTCTTCACCATTTACTCAAATGTTACGTGCCAATGCCAATGTGGGCGTAGAATATGGCATTTTGGAAAATAAAATCAGTTTCGGTCTTTTATCACGCACCAGATTTAACGCACAACGCGTCTCAGAAGAAGTAACCGTAGCTGCCAACTTCCGTCCACTCGATTGGTTGAAAGCGTATTTAAGCTATTCGTTTATCAATAGCCGTTGGAATAATGTTGGACTTGGTTTAAACTTGCGTGCAGGTATGTTCAATATGTTCATTGCGGCCGATTACATTCCATGCAGTTGGGCTCAAGTAACTATGAATGCTGGTGCTAATGCCATTCCATTGCCATACAACACACAACGCGTGAATTTGCAAATGGGTATGAGTTGGAATCTTGGACGCGACAGCAGCGACAAAGACCGCGACGGCGTAAAAAATGGCAAAGATAAATGTCCAAAAACAGATATTAAAGCACTCCGCAAATTATGTCCAGAAGTCGATCGTAAAGGCTTTGTGGACGTAGAAGGTTGCACGCTCGATGATGACAAAGACGGTGTACCAAACTGTTATGACAAATGCCCTGACACGCCAGCTAATGTACCTGTTGACTCTGTAGGTTGTCCATTTGACGAAGATAAAGATGGCGTTTATAATCATCTCGATAGTTGCGCACACACACCACTTGGTGTTATGGTTGATGCCAAAGGTTGTCCACTCGACGATGATCAAGATAAAGTGCCTAACTATTTAGACAAATGTCCAAACACACCAGCTCTAGTGATTGTCGATTCAGTAGGTTGTCCGCTTGACACCGATAAAGATGGTGTAGTAGATTATTTGGATAAATGCCCAAATACACCAGCTAATGTACAAGTTGATGCAAACGGCTGTCCTGTTGATACCGATGGTGATGGTGTAGCCGATTATCTCGACGCTTGCCCAAATACACCTAAAGAAGCCTACAGTACAATTGATACTAAAGGTTGTCCAAAAGATACCGACGGTGACAAAGTGCTTGATTACCTCGACAAATGCCCAACTACAGTTGGTTTGCCAAGTAACTATGGCTGCCCAGAATTACAAAAAGAAGTAAGAAGTTTATTCAAACAAGCGATGCAAGGCATTCAATTTGAAACAGGTAAAGATATTATCAAACCAACCTCCTATCCAATATTGGATGCTATTGCCAAAGTGATGTTAGATAATCCGACTTATCAATTAACCATCAATGGTTATACCGATAATGTAGGCGATGATGCATCGAACCAAGTATTGTCTGAAAAACGGGCTGCATCGGTGAAAAAATATCTTACCAATAAAGGCATTGCTGCAGAACGTATGACCTCAAATGGTTTCGGCGAAACAAATCCTATAGCCGACAACAAGACTACCAAGGGGCGCGCCTTAAATCGCCGCGTAGAATTTTTGGTAGCATTTGAAAATGTGTCGTACGAAAAAGTGGTAAATCCAGAATTGCAAGATGCACCGAAAACGGGAGAAACACCCTACGTGAAATAACTCACACGTTACACTTAAAAAATAGGAAGCTATGATAGCTTCCTATTTTTTTGTACTTTTGTAACGCCTTGTAACAAACAAAAAAGAGAGCAATCTTTATTCGATTACTCTCTTTTGCGGGTGGCTGATGGGGTTCGAACCCACGACCTCCGGAACCACAATCCGGCGCTCTAACCAACTGAACTACAGCCACCATGTTTTTGCGAGTGCAAAGGTAAAGAATTATTTAATTCTAAACAAGTATAAACACTAAAAAATAACAGATGGATACTCAAAAAACTTATTTTGTTGAAAACAAAGAAATTACGGAACAAGTGAACAAAATAAAACGCATTATACGTGGCTCCATGAATGGGATTACAGTGGAGAGCATGACCCAAAAAGGGATTCATTACAAAGCAAATTTTGGAGTTGCCCTTCCTCGCTTACGTGAAATAGCCTCTCAATATGAACCCAACATGCTATTGGCTACTCAGCTTTGGTTTTCAGAGATGCGCGAAAGCATGATTATTGGTTCTTTACTCGTTCCGCAGGGCGAAATGGATACAAACACAGCCATCACGTGGTGCGAAAAAATACCCAACCACGAGTTGTCAGAAATTACGGCCATGACACTTTTTTGTCGCCTGCCAAATGCCAGCCAATTCATTGAAATGGCTTTAGAGAACGCCAATCCATTAGTGGTTACAACCGCTATTTCTACGGCAACTCGTATCACAAAAGAGCTCCCCAACACATTAATTAAAGAAACAGTACTCAAGTTTAACACATTTGAACAAATAACATTAGTTCACGCTAATACTTTAGCCACCTTTTTGACTCGGGTAGCTAACGACAACACTCAACGCATTGGCCTTATAGAAGAGCTAATACCACCGTTCTCTTTATCAGAAAACAGGTACCATCAGTATATTTTTGAATATGTTACAAAAGAGCTTGAATATCTTAAACAAATCTAAATGCCGCTTGAGTTATTCCATTTTCCAGAAAAAACTCATTATCTTTGCATAAACAAACTAAAAATAGGTCTATTATGAGCAAAAAAGTTTACCTCTCAGTTCTTTTTCTTTTCTCAGCCCTTTCTCTATTTTCACAAATATACGAACCTATCACTTGGAAAATATCATCGGTTGAAGATGGTAATACCGTGGAGATAAAGTTTGAAGCGGCCATTGAAAAAGGCTGGCATTTATATGGCATTTCAATTCCAGAAAATGGGCCACGTCCTACGTCGTTCACATTCAATACGCTCACTAATGCAAGTCTGACAGGAGGAGTTACATCTACCTCCAAACTCATTCGCCAATACGACGATTTATTTCAGATGGAATTAAATTGGTATGCACAAGCCGCCTCGTTTAGCCAAAAAGTAAAAATCACCGACAAACCTTATCACATAGCTGGTGTTATTGAATTTATGGGCTGCAATGGTGAAACATGTTTATCGCCGACAAAAATTCCATTCGAATTTAAAAGCAGCAATGACGTAAAAGCCACAAATACGACTCCGGCCACCAATACGCCAACGGGAAAGAGCGTTGTCACTGAAGTAGTGCCTCTACAAACCGTATCATTAGATACCGCCACTATGGCACCTGCCAAAACGAGTTCAAACGACTTGTACGCGCCAGTAATAGAAGAATTACAAGCCTTCAACAGTGAAATAAAAACTAGCGACACTTCACTTTGGATGATTTTTATTTTGGGATTATTAGGTGGTTTTGTGGCTCTTTTTACGCCTTGCGTATGGCCCATAATCCCCATGACCGTAAGTTTTTTTCTAAAGCGTTCAAACGATAAGCGTAAAGGACGACGCGACGCTATTTTATATGGAATTTCTATCATCGTGATTTATTTGGCATTGGGTTTACTCATTACCTTACTATTTGGTGCAAGTGCACTTAATAGTTTAGCTACAAATGCTTTTTTCAATCTATTCTTTTTTGCTTTATTGGTTCTATTCGCCGTGTCATTTTTTGGTGCATTCGAACTCACACTCCCCTCATCGTGGTCAAGTAAGCTAGATCAAAAAGCTGAAAAAACGTCGGGATTATTGAGTATTTTGCTGATGTCATTCACATTGGTACTTGTTTCTTTTTCGTGTACAGGTCCCATAATTGGTACGTTATTAGTAGAAGTTTCCACCACAGGTTCGTTACTGGCACCTGCTATCGGAATGCTTGGTTTCGCCGTGGCTTTAGCATTGCCATTCAGTTTGTTTGCTTTATTCCCTTCATGGCTTAAATCGATGCCAAAATCGGGCGGCTGGTTGAATTCTGTAAAAGTGGTACTTGGCTTTTTGGAATTAGCATTAGCCCTTAAATTCTTATCTGTTGCCGATTTAGCTTACGGTTGGGGCATTCTCGACCGCGAAGTATTTCTTGTCTTGTGGATTGCTATTTTTGCTTTACTTGGTTTCTATTTATTAGGGAAATTACTTTTGCCACACGACGATAAATTGGAACGCATTTCTGTGTCACGTCTTTTAATGGCACTAGTTTCGTTTGCCTTTGCCATCTACATGATTCCTGGTCTTTGGGGTGCTCCACTCAAAGCCATTAGTGCATTTGCGCCACCATTATCCACACAAGATTTCAATTTGTACACCAACGACGTACATGCTGCATTTGACGATTACGAATTAGGAATGCGTTATGCGCAAGAAAAAAATAAACCTGTAGTAGTTGATTTTTCAGGTTACGGTTGCGTCAACTGTCGCAAAATGGAAGCTGCCGTATGGACCGATGCTCGGGTAGCTTCTTTGTTACAAAATGATTACGTACTTATCACGCTATTTGTGGATGATAAGACTCCATTATCTGAGCCATTTGAAGTGGAAGAAAATGGCACAAAACGTCTTATCGAAACGATTGGCGATCGCAATAGTTATCTGCAACGTCACAAGTTCGGCGCCAATGCTCAACCCTATTATGTGGTGTTAGATAACCAAGGCAAACCATTATCAGGTTCCTTTTCATTCGATGAAAATCCTGATAATTTAGTCAAATTCCTCGAAGATGCTTTGAAACGATACTAACAGCGCAGGATTTAATCAACTTTTCCGATTATTTTAAATGGTAAATCGGCAAAAAAATTATACCTTTGCCAGTCGTTTGTAAAAAATGCAGAAAGTTCAGGTAAAAATTCTAGGTATCAGCGAAGTAAAATCGTCGCAAGATATCTATTGGCTACTCCTCGAAGAAGTACTCGGTGAGCGTAGAGTGCCTATTTTGATTGGAAAAATGGAGGCACAATCCATTTCCGCGTCAAGCCAACAGATAGAAACGCCTGTACCGCTTACACATCAGCTTTTTAGCAAAATTACTGACAATTTCAATATTAAATTAAAAGATGTTTTAATTGTCAGTAAAGAAGAAGGGCTCTTTTTAGCAGAACAAACGTGGCAACATGGAAGTCATGTATTTTTAATTGAATCACGGGCTTCGGACGGTATAGCATTGGCAATGGCCTGCAATACACCTATTTTTATGGACACAGCTATATTTGACAAACTGGACGAAATACGTAGTGAACAAACCGAGACAGAACATGAAACACTTGAAAAGCTGTCGGAAGAAACATTGAATAAACTTTTAGCACGCAGTATAGAAGAAGAGAACTATGAACATGCTTCTCAAATTCGGGATGAATTAGAAAGACGAAAAAACACAACACAAATTTAATTAACTCAAATCTATATTTAATCTTAAATCTCACTTATTATGAACATGAAATTGCGTTTGATTATCATGAATTTTCTCCAGTACGCCATTTGGGGTGCTTGGCTTATTTCGTTAGGTGCTTACTTAGGAGGTAGTCTTAATTTTTCAGGAGGACAAATTGGAAGTTTCTTCGCTACAATGGGTATTGCTTCGTTATTTATGCCTGCCTTAGTGGGTATCGTGGCCGATCGTTGGATTCCAGCTCAAAAAGTATTAGGTATCTGTCATTTAATTGCAGCCTCATTTATGATTGCTGCAGCTTTCCAAACAACATACGACACACTCTATCCTTTGATTTTGTGTAGCGTTATGTTTTACATGCCAACTATTGCTTTATCAAATTCAGTGGCATTTAATGCTATCACTAAATCAGGTATGGACCCTGTAAAAGATTTCCCTCCTATTCGCGTATTTGGAACCATTGGTTTTATCTGCGCTATGTGGGTTATCGATTTACTCCAATTAGGCTTAACCTCAAATCAAATGTTCATTTCGGCTGGTTTAGGAATAGTTTTAGGTTTATATGCTTTCACGATGCCTAAATGCTCTGTCAACAAAAATGTAGAAAAGAAAAACTGGGTGGATACATTAGGCTTACGCGCATTTGCACTTTTCAAACAAAAGAAAATGGCTATTTTCTTCATCTTCTCGATGATGTTAGGTATGTCTTTGCAAATCACCAATGCTTTTGCTGATGGCTACATCCGTAGTTTCGGAGAAAACCCAATTTACCAAGGTACTTTTGGTGTTGATCACTCTGTGATGCTTATCTCTTTATCACAAATTTCAGAAACGCTTTGTATCTTATTAATTCCGTTTTTCTTGAAACGTTTCGGCATTAAAAAGGTAATGATTATATCCATGATTGCTTGGGTGTTACGTTTTGCATTACTTGGAGCTGGAAATCCAGGCGCAGGTGTTTGGATGTTTGTGCTTTCGATGATTGTATACGGCGTGGCATTCGACTTCTTTAATATCTCAGGCTCTTTATTCGTTGAAAAAGAAACAGACGAATCAATCCGTTCCAGCGCACAAGGGGTATTTATGATTATGACTAATGGATTTGGCGCCTTTATTGGTTCTTACGCTGCAGGAGCCATTGTTGATACTTATGCATGGCCAAATTCTTGGTATATTTTCGCAGCTTATTCACTAGTGGTAGCGATCACATTTGCATTAGTATTCAAATACAAGCACGATCCAAACGCCATAGGAGAAATAAAACACTAACTAATAGCGCGTCATTTAATTAAAAACTTACGCCATGGAAGATTTAGGGATGGTATTACGCACCGAACATTTGGTGAAAACATACGGTAAACGAACCGTTGTAAATGATGTTTCCATCAATGTAAAGCAAGGGGAAATAGTAGGATTACTAGGTCCTAACGGCGCAGGCAAAACCACCACCTTTTACATGACCACAGGATTGGTAACACCCAATGAAGGTAAAATCTTTCTGAATGATACCGACATTACTACCTACCCTGTATTTAAACGTGCACAAGCTGGCATTGGCTACTTGGCACAAGAGGCGTCGGTTTTCCGTAAAATGACGGTAGAAAATAATATTCGTGCGGTATTAGAATTGACCACAAAGTCACGCGAAGAACAAAACGAAAAACTAGAAAGTTTAATCAAAGAATTTCGTCTTGAAAAAGTACGAAAGAACATTGGCGACCGTTTATCTGGCGGCGAACGACGACGCACCGAAATTGCTCGCTGTTTAGCGATTGAACCAAACTTCATTATGCTTGACGAACCATTTGCTGGAGTCGATCCAATTGCGGTTCAAGATATTCAAGACATTGTATGGCATTTGAAAGATCGTAATATTGGTATTTTAATTACCGACCACAATGTAGACGAAACGCTTTCGATTACCAACCGAGCCTACTTATTATTCGAAGGAACTATCTTATTTCAAGGAACGCCAGAGGAATTAGCAGCCAACCCAATAGTGCGCGAAAAATACCTCGGACGTGATTTCGAATTAAAGAAGAAAACACGCGTTGATATTTAATGATAAAACAGCCGCATTGTTATGCGGCTGTTTTTATTTTAAGCACAACACGGAATTAAAAAAATCTCTATCTTTGTAAAAAATATGTCTATGAATACTTGGTTCACACTACCACAATTACCGCTAACAGACCCGATACCTATTTTCTTATTGGTATTGCTCATTATCTTATCGGCACCATTGCTCAACAAGGTGAAAATTCCTCATATCATTGGCTTAATTTTAGCGGGGATGTTGCTCGGGCCATTTGGCTTAAACGTACTAGCAAATGACAAAAGTTTTGAGCTGTTTGGCAAAGTAGGCATTCTTTACATCATGTTCTTAGCTGGTTTAGAAATAGATTTAAACACATTCAAAAAAAATAGAAGTAAAGGATTGGTCTTTGGAGTATTAACTTTTCTAATTCCAATGATTTTAGGGATTTTATCTGGCTTCTATATTCTGAAATTCGATTGGATAACATCTACTCTATTGGCTAGTATGTATGCGTCTCATACGCTCATTGCCTATCCAATTGTAAGCAAGATGGGAATTTCTAAACACCGTGCAATTAGTATTACAGTGGCAGGTACCATTTTTACGGTAACTGGCGCACTCCTTATTTTAGCCGCTATAGTAGCCATTCACAATAACAATGTAGGTACACTTTATTGGGTAAAATTTGGCATTTCGGCACTCATTTGTGGCTTGATTATATTTGTAGTGTTACCCAAAATCGCGCGTTATTTTCTACGTCGTTTTAGCGATAGTGTGGCACAATATATATTTGTGTTAGCTATTGTTTTTATTGCATCACTACTGTCGGATGCTGCTGGATTAGAAGGAATTTTGGGGGCATTCTTTGCAGGGCTAGTACTCAATCGACTCATACCCAATATTTCGCCACTGATGAATCGTATCGAATTTGTAGGGAATGCCATTTTCATCCCATTTTTCTTGATTAGTATCGGGATGTTGATTGATGTTAAAGCATTTTTCGTTAGTCCTCAAGCATTACTAGTAGCTGCCGTTATGACCGTTGTAGCAACATTATCAAAATGGTTGGCAGCTATTTTAACTCAAAAAAGTTGCAAACTCACTTCAGATGAAGGACAATTAATTTTTGGTTTAAGTAATGGTCAAGCAGCCGCAACTCTAGCTGCGGTGATGATTGGTCATAATATTGGATTACTCAATGATGATGTGTTAAATGGTACAGTAGTGATGATTTTAGTAACTTGTACTATTAGCTCTATCGTAACAGAAAAAGCCGCTCGTAAAATTGCTTCTGCTGAACTCAAGGCTGAAAAATCGCATCAGAAATTGGGAGACGAACGCATTTTGATTCCTATTTCGAACCCAGCAACCATGCCCCAATTAATTGAATTTGGGAATTTAATAAAACGAGCTAACAATAAAAAGGCTCTGTTTGCGCTCAATATAGAATCGCACAACGACGACAATGTGGCAGGTAGTAAATTGATGGATAGCGCAGCAAATTTAGCAGCTGCCACCGATAATCAACTGACACGTATCGTTAAAAGTGACATCAACATTGCTAACTGTATTGTAGAAACCATCAACGAAGAAAATATCACGGATGTATTAGTTGGTATCCACAAGAAAAATAAATTTGTTGATACATTTTTTGGTAATACCATCGAACGATTATTAAAAGAAACTCGACAAACTATTTTTATTTGTAGCCAAAAAAATCCAACCAATTCAGTTAAGCACCTAATTGTGGTAGTTCCTGAAAAGGCAGAACTAGAAACAGGTTTTGCTGTGTGGTTTGATCGTGTCAAAAACATTGCCACAAATTTGAGTATTAAATTGGTGTTTTATGGTAACAAAGAAACTAACGCGGCTCTGAAAAAATTGAGCGGCACCTATGCCGATTTAATGGTCTCATTCCGAGAATTAGAGAGTTGGGAAGATTTCTTAATCATTACCAAAGCCGTAAAACCGAACGACTCTGTTATTATTATTTCAGCTCGTAAAGGCACGCTCTCCTATAATCCTTTATTTGAAAAATTACCTTACTATTTAACCAAATATTTCACCGAGAACAACTTTGCCATTGTATTTCCAAAACAAGTACAATCAGGTGAAAAAACAGGCGAATTATTTAATCCATTACACCTCTAAAAGGCTATCGCCATGAAAAAAAAGTATGTTGTTTGTTTGGCAAGTTTACTACTACTTGCAAGTGCAGTTTTCTCGCAAACAGAAGCCACTATTGCGGTGGGCAACACCACTCGCTCTTATGTGTATTTTATGCCATCCAACTATGACGCATCAAAACCTGTAGGACTATTTCTACTTTTACACGGTTCAGGAGGCAATCAACACAATTATGATAACACCATAGCCAATTATGCCATTCCGGACACGCACAATACCATTGTCATTTGTCCACAAGCATTAAGCGAAAGTGATACTGAAGTTATAGCCATCAATAACGCCCTCAAAAATTTTGGCAAAGAACCGTTTAATATTACCAACATTTGGAATTCTGGCACTACTATTGCCACTACAAATGTAGTTCCAAGTGAATACCTATTTCTGTTAGCAAGCTTAGCTCCTAATATCGCAGCAGCAGGTAAAATTGAACTTAATAAAGCCACCGATGACGTTCTGTTCATGAACACGTTGATAACCTATTTTAAAACAAACTACAATATTGATGGCGACCGTGTTTTCATGGCTGGTCATTCTATGGGAGGTAGTATGTGTTATCGGTATGCCTTTTCAGACAACCGACAAATAAAAGCATTCGCTTCTATTTATGGCTATTTAGGAAAAGGAGTTGATACTAGCAAAACATTTCAAATTCCTTTCTGCCATTTTCACAGTAAAACGGATGCAGTAGTTCCTTTTTATGGGGGCATTTTTAACGATTCCATTCCCGTTACCATCCGATTGTTAGCACAAAAAAATGGTCAAACAACTCCTATCATTGAAGAAATTGCTGATACAAAAGCTGACAATATCACCGTTAAAAGCTATGATTACAACACGCCAGACAATCCACGTGTGCTATTTTTCGAGATTGATGGAGCTTTGCATGCCAATATCCTTCAGCAAAACGACAATGACATAGACGTATTCAATGAACTATGGCGTTTTTTTGAAGGTACACCTATTGAGTCAGGTCTAAATCATCAAACAGAAAATGACTTAATGGTCTATCCAAATCCAACATCGGATTATATAATATCTAGCAAATCGAGAGATTATAAACTCGTTGACATTTCAGGAAAAATTTGTCAACAAGGCTATACAGAAGCCGGAAAATCACTTTCTATTGGCACATTGCAAAAAGGAATTTATATTCTTACTCTAACTGCTAATCACACCAGTACAAGTCATAAAATTATTATACAATGACCACGTTATTATCACCATTTAATTACAATCGCCGCATAACAAGCGAAGTCACCGTTGGCAATATAACCATTGGCGGCACAGCACCAATCCGTGTACAATCGATGGCAAATACAGACACCAACAATGTAGAAGCCTCGGTAGCACAAGCCATACGCATCAAAGAAGCTGGCGGAGAATTGGTACGCTTTACTACACAAGGCATACGCGAAGCACAAAGCATGAAACTGATACATGAACAGTTGCGAGCACGCGGCGTAAACGTTCCTTTAGTGGCCGATATTCATTTCAACCCCAAAGTAGCTGAAGAAGCAGCTCAATATATTGAAAAAGTACGCATCAATCCAGGTAATTTTGTGGCTGGTAAAACCACCGATTATACCGACGAAGAATTTGAAGCTGAACGGAATAAAATACACGAGAAATTACGTACATTAATCTCCATCTGTAAACAACATCATACAGCCATTCGTATTGGTGTGAATCACGGTTCCCTATCCCCACGCATCATGAATCGCTATGGCGATACACCTGAAGGATTGGCTGCATCGTGTATGGAGTTTTTAGAACTTTGTCAGTTAGAAAATTTCCACCAAATAGTAATCTCCGTGAAAGCATCCAATACTTTGGTCATGGTTCAGGCTGTGCGCTTATTGGTTCAAAAAATGGATGCAGCGGGATTTCATTATCCACTACATTTAGGTGTGACCGAAGCTGGCGAGGGCGAAGATGGACGTATCAAATCAGCAGTTGGCATTGGAGCTTTATTGGCCGATGGCATTGGTGACACCATACGTGTATCACTCAGCGAAGATCCCGAATGTGAAATTCCTGTAGCTAAACTGTTGGTTGATTACATTGGTACACGAGAGCAACATCAACCGATTATAGGAGTTGTAGCTCCTGCATTTAATCCATACGTATATACACGCCGTTTGACAAAAGCGATTGGCATAGTTGGTGGCAATCACCATCCTGTGGTAGTGGCATCTAAAAAGGGTAACTATGAACCGATGCCAGACTACATTTTAGAAGAAACGAATTTACCCATGCGTTCACTTTCGTATCCAGAACTGAATGAACAGATTCTTAATGAGTTAAAAGCCACGCCACAAATTGTGCTGTTACATTCGAGCCATAGAAATCCAGTAGGTGAGATGCGCGCATTTTTCCACCGATTATTAGCAGAAGATATTACAGTACCAGTCGTCATAGCACGTCACTACCATGAAACCAATGTTGAGTCGTTGCAAATCAAAGTGGGAGCGGATTTAGGCGGTCTGCTGCTCGACGGTTTTGGTGATGGCATTATGTTAACGAACGAACATAACACCATTACAAACGAAGCTATAAATTCCATTGCTTTTGGTGTACTACAAGCAGCTCGTCGACGTGTAAGCCGAACCGAATATATCTCTTGCCCAAGTTGTGGACGTACATTGTTCGATTTACAAACCACCGTAGCCAAAGTAAAGGCCGCAACCAGCCATTTAAAGAACCTAAAAATAGCCATAATGGGATGCATTGTAAATGGGCCCGGAGAAATGGCAGATGCCGACTATGGTTATGTTGGAGCAGGCAAAGGACGGGTGAGTCTGTATCGAAAAAATGAATGTATCGAAAAAAATATTGCTGAGGAAGAAGCCGTAGAAAAGCTTTTAGCTTTAATTGAGCATGACAAAGTACAAAATACGCACTAAAAGCAACTTAGAATGAACGATTTAAGCAACACATAACTGGCTCAAATCTTCACTCAAAAACAATACGACATAAAAGAATTTTAATTACCTTTGAAACCGAAATAAGCCTACCCTTGATGGCAGACTCTTTCTACAATTCACGGAATAACGATTATTAAAAACACAGTATGAAAGTAGCTCATAATTTTAATGCAGGGCCTTGTGTATTGCCTAAACCAGCTATTGAATCGGCCATAGAAGCCATTCGTAATTTTGACAACACGGGTATTGGTATCCTCGAAATTTCACACCGTACTCCAGGTTGGGAACGCATCATGATTGAAACAGAACAGTTGTGGCGCGATTTATTACATATCTCGGATGATTACGCCGTGATTTTTTTAGGTGGAGGTGCCTCTACACAATTTTATCAAGTAGCTGCCAATCTCATGAACCACAAAGCAGCCTATTTACAAACTGGCGTATGGGCCAAAAAAGCTGCTAAAGAAGCCAAATTATATGGCGAAGTAGCCATTGTAGCTTCATCAGAAGACAAAAATTACTCCTATATACCAAAAGGATACGAAATTCCAAAAGATGCTGATTATCTGCATATTACAACCAATAATACCATTTACGGCACCGAATTACATACAGATATCGACTGCCCTATTCCTTTGGTAGCTGATATGTCATCGGATATTATGAGCAGACCTATTGATGTCAATAAATACGCTGTAATTTATGGTGGAGCTCAAAAAAATGTGGGGCCTGCGGGTGTGGCATTTGTCATTGTTCGTAAAGATATTTTAGGCAAAGTGGGGCGTACATTACCCACTATGGTGGATTACCGAACACATATCGACAGCGAACCAAAAAATAATTCGATGTTCAATACACCTCCCGTATTTTCGATTTTCGTTATGCACGAAACATTGAAATGGATTAAAGACATGGGTGGTGTAGAAGCAATGCATCGTCGTAATGTTGAAAAAGCGACTTTACTTTATAACGAAATCGATCGCAATAAACTCTTCGTTGGCACTGCCAATAAAGAAGATCGTTCAATTATGAACGTTTGTTTTGTGATGAACGAAGCCTATAAAGACAAGGAAGCCGAATTCCTCGAATTTGCAAAATCACAAGGTATGGTGGGCATTAAAGGGCACCGTTCTGTAGGAGGTTTTAGAGCCAGTATCTACAATGCTTGTCCCCTCGAAAGCGTAGAAGCACTTGTGGCTTGCATGCAAGAATTCGAACAAAAAGTAGGTTGATAGTTATCCATTTTAGTCCCAATAACCATTAATTCAAACGGTCATGAAGCAAAAATTAGCATTACTCTTATTTGCGTTTATTTTTGTTTGTACGGCTGGCGCACAAACAAAAACTGGCATTACAGTAGTTCTTCCTAACGGATGGACGAAGGTTGAGGGCTCTGTACTCGAACACCAATACATGAAAAATGGTGCGTCGTTTATGATTAAAGAAGAGAGTCTATTAAATGGAAAAACGCTTAGTGAAGCAACCACCACGGCTAAAGCTCAAATCGAAAAGTATTTTAAAGAGGTAGAATTTAAAGCAACCGAAGAGCTCACTATTGATGGACACAAAGCACAACGCATGGATTTTTGTTATGCGGTTAAAATGGTAAATTCATCAATCAAAATGCGCATGCAGAGCATTTATGTGATGGTCAACAATAAATGTTACAACATTTCTATTGGCGGCATGTCAACACAATTTGATGCTTTAGCACCAGATATTCCTATAATTTTAAAGAATATCAAATTTAATCAGAAATGATTGAGTTTAAGATTAGATAAAAAAATCCCCACCAAATTTGGTAGGGATTTTTTTATGGATTGATCTTATCAATAAGCAAAGCGTAGATTATCTACCCACAAGGCATTGCCTAAAGCGCCATAAAACGCAGGATAGCAACCAGCTGAAATCATTAAAATAGCATGTGTGGGCACATCATCAGCAGTTCCCCAGCCCACTTCTTGAATATACACCATCTTACCTTTACTATTTTTTGCTTTAAATTGCCCGCCATCAGGAAACAATCCTTGATACTTTTTAAAATCACAACGTTTAGTAATGTCGCCGTAATGGATGGGTAATCGATAATCATTGTGCCAATCTGGAATTGTTTTAGGGAAACGTTGACGCGCTGTACCAATACGTTTAGCATAAATATTACCTTCTTTATCTTCCCAACGTTTTTGCAAATAGATATAAACTTCTGGCTCATCATGTCCTTCGATGGTCGATACGCCCATACCCAATGCTTTTGTTACAAGGCGTTTTTCGGAAACACGCGTTTTAAAATCAAATAACAACGCTTTGGGTTTTTGAGTAAATGGAATACCAATATCAATACTACCGTAAGGATCGTTGGCACTGCGCACAGGCTCTATCACGGAGCCAAAAAATAACGTACCAGCAATAGCCACTTTCACATCCAGCATACCTAATACGCAAACGGTTTCCATACGCGTATCTAGTCGTGCACACCAACCATTACCACGACGTTCTGGCTGTGTGGTTGTAGCGCCTTTAGCCACGCCCATCACATTGGCGTAGGCATTAGAGATTCCCCAAATAGTTTTTCCTGTAAATGTATAAGGCACATTACCATTGGCACATCCAATCGTATCGTTAGGACCTAACACATATAATGTTTTGGTTTTGCCACCTAACAAACTAGATTCTTTGATATAACGTACCGTCCAACTCTCCATATCGCCAAATTTCAACGGGGCAATACGTTCCTGAGCGGACACAAAATTCACTACAACGAGCAAAACGCCCAAACCTATTTTCTTCATCAGCTATTTCGTAAATTCTTAATATCAAAACGTATTATTCCCAACCAGCAAACACGTCTTCGCCATATTGATTATGTTCATTCTTTCCATGCAAAGGATGCCAGACTTGTGCAAAGAATGGATTTCCCTGAGCAATTTCATCGTAGTTCCAAGGCGTAGGCAAGCACTCTGGACACCAATGTCCACCTTCCAGAAGAAGTACTGGAGACATTTCAAACTGATGTCCAAATTGACATTCCCATTGCAACGGTGTACGAAAATCACCCGTAACCATGGCTTCACTCAAACATTTGCCGCCACGGAATTTAGCTGCTTGACGCATATCTTCGATGGTCCATTCGGTGCGAGGTTTTGTTTCATCGTAACCATGATTTAATAAGGTAACTTCTTCACTTGGATGTGACAAATCCTGATGTTTCCAATCTGGAATATTTTTCCATGCTTCCACACTGCCATAATAGGCTGCTATACGCTGTTTTTCGCCAGTTTTAATCCACCATTGAGTTCCCCATTTTTTCTTATAAGCCAACGGACGCATAGCCATTTTGATAATGAATGGAGGCACAATTTTAGCTAAATGATAAAACCAAGGAACTTGTTTGCCCATTTGTTTGAAATACTCATCTACGGGTGTATTAGCACGAAAATGGAGATAATCTTCCAATACTTGTGAATCAGCATACCATTGTCCGTGGAAATTGCGTAACACAAACCATTCAGGATTAAATATCTTTTCAGGAGCTGGGCACGAAATAGTTTTCAATAACTTACATTCAAACTCATAATTACTCAATCGATACTCTGGTCCACTTCCAATATTATAAAAACGATTCCAAAAATCAGGAGCCACGTTTTCTTCGCACAAATTAGCCAATAAACGGCCACTATCTTCCACCGTAGCCCACTCTAAAACGCCACGTAATGGTACATGGAACATGATAGGATCGTAATTCTTCAAAATAGCTGGATACAAAATTCCAGATTGACGCAAACAAACCCACTGTTTAATACCTGACTCCACAATGGTTTTCTCTGCCAACGTTTTAGAAATGGCATAATGGTCGTACACACTGATACAAATAGGGTCGCCAGTGCGTCCCCAATGAATAGGCTCATTACGATCACTTGTTTGTGCTACGGAACCGATATAACACACTTTAATATCGTCAGCATTAGGCTGTGCTAAAACAGCTTTTGCTACATTTTCAGCGGCTTTAACATTAACATAGCGTGTCTTATTCGGAAAATAATCGGCAGCTGGCGAAACCATGCCACCAACATGTAATACATAATCAGCACCACGCACGCCTTCTAAAACATCTTCGTATTTGGTTAAATCGCCCCAAACAACACGAATTTGATTAGCATAAGATGCCAATTTCTTTTTATTTGCTCTACTTGGACGAGCCAGCACTGTAACATTGAAACGATCGAGACGTGGTAAAAACTCTTGTAAACCAGCCCAGCCCATAGTGCCCGTAGCACCTGTTAAAAAAACAGTTTTCTTCATGCGTGATATGATTAAATAAAAATAGATTTTCAAAAAAGACTCGCAAAGTTACTATTTTTTTTCATTTCGGACACCATTTTCACCCATTGATTGATTTGCTCATAACAGAAAAAAGACGTAATTTTGTGAGTCTCAAAACAACGTATAAAACAATGACACAGCGAACCTATAAAAGTAGGCGAAGATTAGTACGCTTACAAACTATTATTCATGAACGAACCAAATAAAACGGTATTTTTTTATTACGTTTCATTACAAATCAATCATTAAAACAACAAAATAAAATAGTCACAACAGCACACTAACACGTGCAAGCGAGACTCATCAAATAATTGCTATCACATGAATTTTATAGAAGAACTTAAATGGCGTGGCATGATTCACGACATTATGCCAGGTACCGAAGAACAACTGGCTAAAGAAATGACTACTGCCTATTTAGGCATTGATCCCACAGCTGACAGCTTACACATTGGTCACTTATGTGGCGTGATGATGTTGCGTCATTTGCAATTGTGCGGTCACAAACCATTGGCCTTGATAGGAGGCGCCACTGGTATGATTGGCGACCCTTCAGGCAAATCGGCCGAACGGAATTTATTGGACGAAGAAACACTACGTCACAACCAAGCATGTATCAAACTACAATTGGAAAAATTTCTCGATTTCAAAAGCGACGCACCCAACGCTGCAGAGTTGGTTAACAACTACGATTGGATGAAGAATTTCACCTTTCTAGATTTTGCGCGTAACGTAGGTAAGCTCATCACGGTGAACTACATGATGTCAAAAGATTCAGTAAAAAAACGATTGAACGGCGAATACTCATCGGGTATGAGTTTTACTGAGTTTACCTACCAATTATTGCAAGGCTACGATTTTGCTTACCTTAATGAAACCAAAAATTGCAAATTGCAGATGGGCGGTAGCGACCAATGGGGCAATATCACCACTGGAACCGAATTGATACGTCGTATGAATGGCGGCGAAGCATACGCGCTCACTTGCCCACTCATTACAAAAGCCGATGGCGGCAAATTTGGCAAAACCGAAAGCGGTAATATTTGGCTCGATAAACGCTATACTTCTCCTTACAAATTCTACCAATTTTGGTTGAATGTGGGCGACGACGACGCTGCTAAATACATCAAAATATTTACATCTATCGAAAAGGCAGAATGCGACAATTTGATAGCCGAACACGCTCAAGCACCTCACTTACGTTTATTACAAAAACGTTTGGCCAAAGACGTAACCATTATGGTTCATTCTGAAGATGATTATAACGCAGCAGTGGAAGCTTCAAATATTCTATTTGGTAATGCTACTGCAGAAACGCTTCACAAAATAGATGAAGACACTTTGCTAGCTGTATTTGAAGGCGTACCTCAATTCGAAATACTTAAAAGCGAACTTGAAGAAGGCATTCGTCCACTCGACTTATTAGCTGAGAAAACACAAATTTTCCCATCAAAAGGCGAAGCTCGTAAAACAATTATGGCAGGCGGCGTAAGCATGAATAAAGAAAAAATGACTGACATGGAAACTCCGATTGATGCTAAAGTACTGCTCAATAATCGCTATATTTTAGTACAAAAAGGCAAAAAAAATTATTTCTTAATTGTAGCTAAATAAAAACTGGAAAAGGCTAGAATAATTGTTCTCTAGAAGTTACATATAACAAGTATTAAATCACTAAAATTTACGACTATGAAAGATTGTATGCAAAATAGCAACCCTACTGGTGGAGCTATTTATGGTTTAGGACTCATTGGAGCCGCCATTTATTTCATCTCTACTGCCACTACATTTTGGCTTGGTGTACTTGGTTTCTTAAAAGCACTTGTATGGCCAGCATTTCTGGTTTATGAAGTATTTAAATACTTAGCCGTTTGATAAAAAACAAAAACGCAGGGGTTCACATTCCTGCGTTTTCTATGTTTTCTAATTCGCAATTAATCTATTTCGTTGATCACAAAAAATATACACTCGCACACATGAACAAAAAATATTTTCCTATTATCATTCTACTCTTCCTTAAAGCAACCGCATTATTAGCCACCGAACCCGCTGTCACCTATAAATTCTATGGATTTGTACGAAACGATTTTTATTACAACAGTCGACAAAATGTAGAGGCGCTAGATGGTTTATTCAACATTTTCCCAAAACCCATAGAGTTAAATTCGTTTGGAGAAGATAAAAATGGGCAGATGAATGCCGAAATGTTAAGTATTTCTACCCGATTAGGAGTAGATTTAACTAGTGCGCCAATAGGGAAAGCGCTATTAAGTGCAAAAATAGAATGCGACTTTGCAGGTGTTGCTACAAACTATTACCTCATTCGCTTACGACAAGCCTACGTCAAATTTAACTGGCCACAAACCGAATTGTTGGTAGGGCAAACATGGCATCCGATGTTCGAAACTTGCTCACCAACTATTGCATCGCTTAACACGGGAACACCATTTCAACCATTCAATAGAAGTCCACAGCTACGTTTAAAACAAGATTTAGGCAAAAACTTCACGCTCACGCTAGCGGCCATCTATCAGATGCAATATGTATCGCAAGGTCCCAACGGCGCAAGTGCTACCTACATGAAAAATGCTGGATTACCCAATCTATTTGCTTCAATTAACCGTGAAATGGGCGACTTTATGGTTGGTGTGGGCGTGGACACAAAAACCATAAAATTAAATCATCAACTCAATTCATCAGTAAGTGGAGTTCTTTTTGGTCAATATAGCAACACCAAACTACAAATAAAAGCCAAAGCTATTTATGGGCAAAACATGAGCGATCACTTAATGATTGGCGGATATGGGGTTTGCGGAACGGATTCCACCTACCATGAAGCAACTTACACCAACTTTAACACGGTGTCATCGTGGTTAAATGTCGTTTATGGCGATAAACTTAAAGGCGGATTATTCTGTGGAATAGCGCGTAATTTAGGCACAAATAAAACCTTGGTAGCTGACCCAATAACCGGATTTACGGCTTATGGATATGGCTTTTACGCATCAAGCCAAGAACTATTAAACACATTATACCGCATATCGCCACACGTCACCTATACAATTAATAATATCAAATTCGGAGTAGAATACGAATTAAGCGCTGGTGAATACGGAAAAATACAAGCAAATGGGAAAATAACTAATCCTTATACCGTGTACAACCATCGCGTATTGGGCACCGTTAGTTATCTATTTTAATTGCTCGGAAGTTGTACTCATAAATAAAGGCAGTTGAATTTCAACTGCCTTTATTTTATTGTTTTTTCTCAATCTCTCGTAACGATTCCATCTTCTTTTTACGCAAGAATCCGTAAATATCTTCGAGATGTTCGGTCACTTTCTGATTCCCAAATTCAAACACTTTAGTGGTCAATCCATCCAAAAAATCACGGTCATGGCTCACAACAATTAATGTGCCGTCAAAATCCTTTAATGCTTGTTTTAATACATCTTTCGTGCGCATATCCAAGTGATTGGTGGGCTCATCTAAAATCAGCAAATTAACAGGTTCCAAGAGTAATTTTATCATCGCCAAACGTTGACGCTCACCACCACTGAGCACTTTCACTTTCTTCTCAGAGCCTTCGCGGTCGAACATAAACGCACCCAAAATATCACGAATCTTAGTTCGAATATCACCTTGAGCAATGTCGTCGATGGTTTGAAATACCGTAAGTGATTCATCAAGCATAGCCGCTTGATTTTGAGCGAAGTAACCAATTTTCACATTGTGACCTAATTGTAACGTTCCGTCAAACGGAATTTCACCCATAATACATTTCACCAACGTCGATTTACCTTCACCATTTTTACCTACAAACGCAATTTTCTCACCGCGTTCAATAGTGAAATTAGCGTTAGTAAATACACAGTGATTATCGTATGATTTCCCAACTTGTTCGGCTGCCACAGGATAATTCCCTGAGCGTGGTGCTGGTGGAAATTTCAAGCGCAATGAGCTAGTATCTTCTTCATCAACCTCAACTAAATCGAGCTTTTCAAGCATTTTTACACGACTCTGAACCTGTAATGTTTTGGAATAAGTTCCTTTGAAACGTTCGATAAATTCAGTAGTTTCAGCAATCATTTTTTGTTGGTCATCATATTGACGTTGTTGTTGTTCACGACGCTCGCGACGCAACTCTAGGTAGTGCGAATATTTAGCCTTATAGTCATAGATGCGCCCCATCGTTACCTCAATAGTACGATTGGTAATGGCATCCACAAAAGCGCGGTCGTGACTAATAACCACCACCGCTTTTGCTGAATTAATTAAGAAATTTTCGAGCCATTGAATGGAGTCAATATCAAGGTGATTGGTTGGCTCATCGAGCAGAATCAAATCAGGGTTGCGTAATAACATTTTGGCTAATTCAATACGCATACGCCAGCCGCCACTAAATTCGGACGTGTTACGCGTAAAATCGGAACGCTGAAAACCAAGTCCCAATAACGTCTTTTCGATATCGGCATCGTAATTACGTTCTTCTACGCCATAAAAACGTTCACTCAAATGCGACACCTCTTCAATGAGTTGCATGTAAGCATCGCTTTCGTAATCGGTACGCGTTTCAAGTTCATGATTAATCGCATTGATACGTGCTTCCATCGCATTTATTTCTGCAAAGGCTTGAGCTGTTTCCTCAAATACGGTGCGATTATCTTCCACTAGCAAATGTTGTGGTAAATAGGCAATTACCGTACCTTCGGGCGACGACACTTGTCCACGACTTGGTTCACGCACACCAGCCAAAATTTTAAGTAATGTCGATTTTCCAGCCCCATTTTTACCCATCAACGCAATGCGATCGGTTTCATTTATGACAAACGAAATATCTTTAAATAAGGTGGTTCCGCCAAATTCTACGGCTAACGCATCTACTGAAATCATGTAAATAATAGTTTAATAGTGGAATAAAAAAAACGTTACAATACAGTTAAACCATGACTCATAAAGATGTCACGAGCATGTTGTAAACGTTCGTGTGACAAGGATTCGGTGTGTGCTAAAGGATCGGTCAGACCCAGTGCTTCATATTTAAAAATGCCTAATTTGTGGTAAGGCAATAGCTCTACTTTTTCAACTACAGAATAGCGTTTTAAGTAGGTTGCTAATTGATGCAGACGTTCATCATTGTCAGTCAATTGAGGCACCAACACATGACGCACCCATGTGGCTTTCCCTATCTGTTGTAAATAATCCAAAAACGCCAAAGTATGATCCAAAACACCTGATGTTAAGTGTTTATACTCTGCGGCATCTATTGATTTCACATCCAACAATACCAAATCGGTGACATTCAATAACTCCTTAACTGACTCATTTAGCAAACAACCTGATGTATCGAGTGCCGTATGTAACTGTTCTTGTTGACACAATGTAAAAAAATCGCGTACAAAAGCAGCTTGCAATAAAGGTTCTCCACCAGTGAAGGTCACGCCACCTTTTTTCTGTATAAAATTTTTATAACGCACTACTTCGGCTACTAATTCTTGGGCGGTCATTTCTATTTTACCTTTGCCAGCGTCCCACGTGTCAGGATTATGACAATACAAACAACGCAAAGGACAGCCTTGAGCAAAAACCACAAAGCGGATGCCCGGACCATCGACCGTTCCAAAACTCTCGAAAGAGTGTATTTTGCCTGTTATAGCCATGATAATAAAAAATAAAGTAGCAAAGTCTAGCTTTTCAAACTAGGCACTTTGCTACTTCTATTCATGTTGATGTTAAATTCTATCGTTAATAGTACGTGAAATTACATCGAGCTGTTGTTCTCTAGTCAAACGTACAAAGTTCACGGCATAACCAGATACACGAATAGTTAACTGTGGATATTTTTCAGGATGTTCCATAGCGTCAATCAACAATTCGTTGTTGAACACATTCACATTCAAATGTTGACCACCATTCGGTGTAAAGTAACCATCCAACAAGTTCACTAAATTATCTACGCGTGCCTCCATATTTTTACCTAACGCATTAGGTGCAATGGCAAACGTATATGAAATACCGTCATGTGCATGATGGAAAGGCAATTTTGCCACCGAAGCCAATGCAGCAACGGCACCATTGCGGTCACGACCATTCATTGGGTTTGCACCTGGCGAGAATGGAGTTCCAGCGGCACGACCATCAGGTGTGCTTCCTGTTTTTTTACCATACACTACATTCGATGTAATGGTCAAAATAGATTGCGTAGGAATAGCGTTACGATACGTTTGGTGCTGACGTAAGTATTCCATAAATTTCTCGGTGATTTGAATAGCAATTTGGTCTGTTCTATCATCATTATTACCAAATGGTACATAATCGCCTTCGCGTTCAAAATCTACAGCCAAACCACGTTCATCACGAATTACTTTCACCTTGCAATCACGAATAGCAGCCAATGAGTCAGTCACAATAGACAAACCTGCAATACCAGTTGCACGGATACGTTGTACTTCCAAATCGTGCAATGCCATTTCAAAGGCTTCATAAGCATACTTATCATGCATGTAATGAATAATTTTCAACGTATTGACATAAACTCGAGCCAACCAACGCATCATTTGATCAAATTTCTGCATCACCTCATCGTAATCCAAATATTCAGAAGTAATAGGAGAAAAAGCTGGAGAAACTTGAACGCCTGATTTTTCATCACGACCACCATTGATTGCGTACAACAAACACTTAGCCAAATTAGCACGTGCACCGAACAACTGCATTTGTTTACCAATTTTCATAGGTGATACACAGCAAGCAATACCGTAATCATCACCATAATCAGAACGCATTAAATCATCATTTTCATACTGAATGGCAGAGGTATTAACTGACACTTTGGCACAAAATCTTTTCCAGTTTTCTGGTGAATTAGCCGACCAAAGAACCGTCAAATTTGGTTCGGGAGCTGGCCCTAGGTTGTACAACGTGTGCAAGTAGCGATAAGAAGTTTTGGTCACCAACGTACGACCATCAATACCTTGTCCGCCCAACGACTCTGTCACCCAAACTGGGTCACCAGAGAACAAATCGTTATATTCTGGCGTACGCAAGAAACGAATAATACGCAATTTAATAATAAATTGATCGATTAATTCTTGTGCTTCTTCTTCTGTTAGTAAGCCAGCAGCAATATCTTGTTGAATATAGATATCAAGGAATGTAGAAGTACGACCTAATGACATGGCTGCACCATCTTGGTCTTTGGTTGCAGCTAAATAAGCAAAGTAGACAAATTGAACAGCTTCGCGTGCATTTTGAGCAGGTTTAGTAACATCAAAACCGTACGATGCACACATTTTCACGAAACGTTTCATCGCATTAATTTGTTCGCTGACTTCTTCACGTTGTTGAATTAACTCAACAGTGATTTCATGCATATCTAAACGTTCCAATTGCTGTTTTTTATCGAGCAACAAAATGTCCGTTCCGTACAACGCTACACGACGATAGTCACCAATAATACGACCACGACCATAAGCATCAGGCAAACCTGTGATAATAGCGGATTTACGACAAGCCACCATTTCTTCGGTATAAGCCGAAAAAACACCTTCGTTATGAGTTTTACGGTAACGAGTGAAAATCTCTTTGGTCATTGGGTCAATCTCGTAACCGTAAGCCTCCAAAGCATTTTCTACCATACGTAAACCACCTTTAGGATAAATACCACGTTTTAAAGGTGCGTCTGTTTGAACCCCAACAATAACTTCATTTTCTTTATCAATGTAACCTGGACCATACACATCAATGCTTGAAGGATATTTAGTTTCAGCGTCATACACACCTTTGGCACGCTCCACCTCAAACATTTCGGTTAATTTAGACCAAATCTTCTTAGTTCGCTCTGTAGATTCAACCAAAAATGTATCGTCACCTTCGTATGGTGTATAATTATTTTGAATAAAATTCCTTACATCAACCTCACGTTTCCACACGTCTCCGCTAAAGGAGTCCCATTTTTTGTTATAAAATTTCATAGTTTATCGAGTTTTTATGTGTTTTTTTTAAGACTGCAAAGTTAATCTTTTTTTTCGACTATACAATTCCAAGGTGTAAAGTAAGCTTAAAATGGGTTAAAAATAGGGAGCTTAAATCAGTCCATAAATGAGGTAAAAGCAAAGAGTTGCAATGAGAAAAATACATATAATCCAATTATGTTGTATATTTGTATAAACACCACCATATAAAACGTGGATGTAAGTAAAAGTGTTGTACTAAAAACTCAATCATCATGGAAATTTTACATAACGACGACGGAAATATAGGGGTATTTTACATCGAGCAAAATGGGGAACGGTTGGCAGAAATGACCTACAAATGGAATGACAACAGCATTCTAATTGATCACACACGCGTCAGTGATGCTCTATCAGGTAAAGGAATAGGAAAACTACTTGTAAATAAAGGAGTTGAATTTGCAAGAACACATCACATCACCATTATACCAATATGTCCTTTTGTTGAAAAAGTACTCAAAGCGGACAGTAACTATCAAGATGTATTACAACCGTAACTCATAGATTAGACTATTAGATTCATTTTTAACCTTTTTAGAGCATTATTAAGAATAAATTCTAGGCTCAAAATTAGGAATTCAACAAATAATGATGTATATTTGTAGTCTAAATTTAAAGCTACTAATCAGATAGTATATTGCGTTAAGATTAGCAAGACATACACGTGGATGATTGTTATTTCATCACCTAACATCAAAAACACCAAAGACTCCTACTAATCTTCGTTAGTAGGAGTCTTGCCATATAATGAGGTCACGCAACCTCACAACCAATGATTGTATTGTGACTATTTACAAATTAAAAACAAGAAATTATGAAAATAAAGAAAATCGATACCCTTGAAATATTAGACTCAAGAGGTAATCCTACGGTAGAAGTAAATCTAACTTTAGAAGATGGTTCAATGGGTAGAGCGATGGTTCCAAGCGGTGCTTCTACCGGCGAGCGTGAAGCATGCGAATTACGCGATGGCGACAAAAAACGCTACGGAGGGAAAGGCGTTCTCAAAGCCGTTGAAAATGTAAACAAAATAATTGCCAAAGAGTTGGAAGGCAAAAGTTTTGTCAGTCAGCGCGAACTCGATTATACCATGATTGAGTTGGATGGCACACCTAACAAAACCAAATTAGGAGCTAATGCATTATTGGGTGTGTCTATGGCGTATGCACGAGCCAAAGCACAAAGTGTAGGTTTGCCTTTATATCAATATCTAGGCGGTAGCAACGCTTACATTCTGCCTGTGCCTTGTATGAATATCATCAATGGAGGAAGTCATGCCGACAATAACGTGGATTTCCAAGAATTTATGATAGCTCCGCACGGAACAACCTCATTTACTGACGCCATACGTATGGGCGTGGAAGTTTTTCATACGTTGAAAGATATATTGAAAACAAAAAACTATAGCACAGGCGTAGGCGATGAAGGCGGTTTTGCACCTAATTTACGTTCAAACGATGAAGCCATTGAAGTCATTCTCGAAGCTATTACCAAAGCAGGTTATAAACCTGGTAGCGAAGTAAGTATTTGCCTGGACCCAGCTACCAGTGAACTTTGGGAGGATGGTAAATACAAATTCTTTAAAAGCTCACAAAAACTATTGTCCAGCGACGACATGATAGACCTTTGGGATAGTTGGGTGCGTCAATACCCAATTGCTTCAATAGAAGATGGATTGGCTGAAAATGATTGGAATGGTTGGAAAAAAATTACGGACAAACTAGGAAATAAAGTTGACCTCGTGGGTGATGATTTGTTCTGTACCAACAAACAGATATTAGCCGAAGGAATTCAAAAAGGCATTGCTAACTCCATTTTAATCAAATTGAATCAAATTGGCACAGTAACTGAAACATTGGAAACTATACAATTAGCTCAGGCCAATAATTACAGAGCCTTTGTATCACACCGCAGCGGCGAAACTCCTGATAGCTTTATAGCCGATTTAACAGTTGGATTAAATACGGGCTTAATCAAAACGGGTAGTGGTTGTCGTGGTGAACGCATCGAAAAATTCAATCAACTCATGCGCATAGAGCATGAGCTAGGTGGAATGGCACGCTTTGCTGGGAGCAAGGCCTTTAAAAACGAACAACGCTAATGATTTAATATCATATTAGATATTAGTTAACACAAAGAGGCGCGTAAACAATTTGTTTACGCGCCTCTATTATTTACACAGATTATAATGGCAAATCGCGTTTTTCAAATCGTGCTATACCGACAACAAAGAAGATAGCGCCAATAACTACTAATGCGCCACACATCCACCAAGCGGAAGTGTCACCTGCAATAATGGCTTTTGGATTGAACAGCGTGAATATAGTCGCATATTTCAAATCGGCTAATTTACCACCCATATTGGCTAACATTTGCACCAAATAGAAAAACGTTGGAACTCCGGCACCAAACATTACCGCTTTACCTGTTTCATTACTAATACACGATATAAAAAAGCAATAACCACACAACGCAAAAAGCAAACAAACCAAGCCCAAATTCAGCCACAAAAAATCGCCAATAACCAATGCACCAGGAAACATAGCCTCACTTACACCAATGGCAATTCCCACACAAATAACCAACAGCACAAACGTCATGGATAACAATACGAACATTTGAGTAAAAGCTACTTTACGACGGGTATTAGGCGAAGCCAATAAATAAGTCATGGAGCCACTATCGACATGAGCCACCACTAAGCGATTGGCCAACATGATAATAAAAACCATAGGGAACACAATCATGAGCATACCGTACAAGTAATTCGACAAAAAGTCAATTAAGGTTGCCCCTGTTTCTCCCATACCAAAGAGCGACATCATTTCAGGCATTGCTTTAGCAAACAAGTCCAGTGTCTCACCTAGTTTAGGATCAAACATAGAAATAATAACCGAAATATACATGGCTAAAATAGCAATAAAAATAAGCCATAATTTATAACTAGAGCGCAATTCGCGCTTAAATAAAGTTGTATTCATTTGTTCAATTTAAAAGTTTGTAATCTAAATCAGTGACTATTTATTTGCCATAATAATGCATAAAAATCTCCTCTAGACTCTGCTCCACCGCCACGATATTCACAACTGTATAACGAGACATGGCTGCCACAAAAGGCTGGAAATCATTAACTGTTACTGTCACTTCTTGGCCTTTCACCAAATCAACAGCAAGAGGTTCTTTAGCAAATGCCTGAGCCTCTTTTTCGGAAGCAAAACTCACCGTATAACGCTTGCGTTGTGCCGCTTTTAAAGCCGCCACACTATCCACTGTAACTAAATGTCCTTCGCGAATAATTCCCACACGGTCGGCAGTTCGTTCCACTTCTTCAAAGATATGACTCGACATCAAAATGGTTTTACCTTTTGACTTTTCCTCCAACACTAAATCTATGAAATGATTTTGCATCAACGGATCCAGTCCACTCGTAGGTTCATCTAATATCAGCACTTGTGGATCGTGCATAAACGCACACACAATACCAATTTTCTGTTTCATACCTTTGGACATACGTTTCAAGTTGCCACGTACGTCCAATTCGAAACGCATCATGAGTTGCTCTACTCTAGTCCAATCCGTAACACCACGATAATCAGCCATAAAATGCAGAAAATCCAAACCCGTCATATCATCGGGCAGTGCAATTTCGCCTGGCATATAGCCCAAATTACGTTGAATTTCAGCCGAATGCGTGCCACAATCAAGCCCATTAATACTACAGTTTCCCGCATTGGGATGAATAAATCCCATCAAATGACGAATAGTCGTAGTTTTCCCCGCTCCATTAGGACCTAAAAAACCAAAAACTTCGCCACGTTGTACCTCAAACGTGAAATCAAAAACACCGCGTTTTTGTCCATAATCTTTTGTTAAGTGATTAATTTTAATCATACTATGAATTTTATAAATAAATATCTTAATATTGACTTTTGATTCGCTCAATCATTTGCAAATAAGGATAACTTTCATCATGAAAAGTCATCAACACGTTCAACCCTTTTACAAACGTAGAAAAGTAAAAATACTCCTCTAGTCCATTTTCGAAATTGGTGATGAAATAATTGTAAACCGCCATAGCAATCGCACGTTCTTTCTGACCGATATTTACAGCTACTTCATAAATCTGTGGCTGCATAATCATGGACATGTACAAGCGAAAAAAAGTACTCTGCTCATGATATTTGGTATAACTGAAATCTAGGAAATGGTGCAATGCCGCACGATCGAACGGCTCTGGCAATTCATAATCGCCATAAATACGCGCCATACCATCATCCAATATCGCTTTAAGCAGTGCGTCCTTACTTTCAAAATAGTTATACATCAAACCTTTTGAAACACCACATTTTTTAGCGATATCGCTTACCGATGCGGTAACGAAACCCTTTTCGACAAACAATTCCATGGCCGTCTGCATAATTTGCTGACGGCGATTTTCACGCAATTCTTGATTCTTATTCTTTATCATAATTTTAAATGACTGAACGGTCGGTCAAAAATAGAGGTTAAATTTATATATAGCAAGAAAAAACAGAATTATTTTCAAAAAAAATAAAAACCAGACCTCATATTATTACAGTAAAAATCTACTCCAATAAGCAGAATTCGAACAATTTTTAGTATCTTTGCACGTTAGTTCTTTAATACAAAAAATATGAAACAACTCGTTTTTGCCACGCACAACGCACACAAACTAGAGGAAGTCGCTAAAATGCTCGATGATATGATTCAGGTCGTGAGCCTCACCGATCTTCGCTGCACAGAAGAAATTCCTGAAAAAGGCTTCAATCTACAATCGAATGCGTTGCAAAAAGCACAATTCGTGGACGAACGTTTCAAATGTGACTGTTTTGGCGATGACACTGGCCTTGAGGTGGAAGCTTTGAATGGAGAACCTGGTGTTTTTTCGGCACGGTACGCTGGAGAGCCAGCCAATTCGGAAGCTAACATTGAAAAATTATTAAAAAATCTTAAAGGTATCACCAACCGCAAAGCACAATTTAGAACAGTCATTGCTCTGATTTACAGACAACGCATCCATTATTTTGAGGGCGTTATCAAAGGGCGGATTATAGAAGAACGACAAGGCGATCACGGATTTGGTTATGACTCTATATTTATGCCTGACGGTTACGACCAAACATTTGCAGAATTACCTGCCGAAGTTAAAAATACAATTAGCCACAGAGGGCAAGCCATACGTAAACTTGTAACTTTTTTGAATACTCAGAATTAAGCTATGAAAATAAGAATTCTACTTCTAGCCTGTTTGATCAGCACTACGCTATTTGCAGAACAACTACCCATGGGAAGTTGGCGTACACATTTAGCGTACAACAACACCGAAGTAATAACACAAACTAAGGATAAAATATACGCTGTAAGTGAAGGTGCACTCTTCTCTATTGGAAAACAAGATGACGGCGTTGAAATTCTATCAAAAATTTCAGGGTTGAATGATAATAACATACTACGCATTGGCTATTCGAAAGAAAATGACATTTTACTTATCGCTTATGCCAATTCAAATATTGATTTATTAACCGAAGATGGCATTTTCAATATTAGCGATATTTATCGTAAAAACATGAGTGGCAGTAAAACCATTAATGACATTTACTTCAAAGGCGAGTATGCTTACCTATCGTGCGATTTTGGTATAGTGGTACTCAACTTAAAAAAACAAGAAATTACTGACACCTACATCATTGGAACCACTGGAGAAACAACACCTGTATTGTCATTGGCGGAGTTAAATGGGAAATTTTATGCTACCACAGAAACAGCCATTTTGACTGCAAATACCACAGGTGTAAATTTAGCAAACTTTGAAAACTGGAAGCCTTTAGCAACTGCCCCTACAAGCGGCAATAATGTACGTGCCGTTGCATATGACAACACACTATTACTTTTGCAAACCGATGGCGACGTACATGCTTATTCTTCAGAAGCTTGGGTAGGTGAAAAAACCTTTTCTGGAATTCTGAATATCAACTCAAACGATGGCTATCTATTTATTATTAACAAACAACAAATCAACTATTACCACAATGGTGATTTAACAACACCAACAACTATCAGTCGAGTAGATACAAAAATGGCTCTTTACGATGCCGAAGACAATAATATCTGGGTAGCGGCAAGCTATGCAGGTGTGGGCAAATGGTCCATAGCAAATCAGTCTTTTGATCTATTTCGCCCAAGTGGACCAACAGTCAATTATGCTTGGCGTATTATTTACAGCAATGGTAAAATTTTAACTATTCCAGGAGGTCGCTGGGCAGTAGAATACAACCGAATTGGGCACGTTATGATGTTTGAAAATGGCGTATGGACGAATATCCTCAATGATTTTATTCCTGGACCAACAGGAGCCGCAATAAAACTCTATGCAACTGACTTTGTGGATGCAGTAATAGACCCTTTGGATAATTCACATTTTTTTGTAGCCACTTACGGAACAGGCATTTACGAATTTAGAGATAACAAATACTATAAACTTTATAATGCGGATAATAGTGGCGTTGAAAGTATATTTCCAACAAGAAAACCCGAATATGCGTATTATAAATATCAACGTATTGATGGATTAAAATATGACGACGAAGGTAACTTATGGTTCCTAAATAATAAAACCTCGTCGACTATCAAATACTTTCCTAAAAATTCAACCGGTGCTGTTAAAATGGTTCCATTTGAAAGCATCAAATCGGTAGAAACAGCTCAAGATATTATTATTTCTAAACAAAATAAAAATCAAAAATGGGTGCTAATACCTCGACTCTTTAATAGTACAACCACAGGTATGTTTACCTTTAACGACAATGGTACAGAAACATCGGATGATGATATTTCTCGTTTATTTACGTTCTTTTACGATCAAGATGGGAATAAATTCCAACCCACCAACTTTCTATGTGTAGCACAAGATCAGGATAATGCGCTTTGGATGGGAACAACAGATGGCCCTATAGTGTTAAACAATCAATCCAAAGCATTTGATACGAACTACACGTGTACACGTATCAAAATTCCACGAAATGACGGTACTAATTTAGCGGACTTTTTGTTAGATGGTATGAAAATCAATGCTATTGCAGTAGATGGAGCTAATCGCAAATGGATTGGAACAGAATCGTCAGGGGTATTTTTGGTATCGGCAAACGGTTTAGAAACCGTGAAACATTTTACTAGCGAAAATAGTCCATTGCTATCTAATAACATCATCAGCATTGGCATCAACGAAAAAACGGGTGAAGTATTTTTTGGTACAGGAAAAGGTTTAATCTCCTACCAATCGGATGCTATTGAAGGCGGCGACTCTTTCAATAATGTACACGCCTTCCCAAATCCTGTTCGCGAGACCTATAAAGGTGTAATTACAATCACAGGCTTGGTAACTGATTCACGTGTCAAAATTACAGACATTACGGGCAATGTGGTTTTTGAGACTATTTCAAACGGAGGTGTGGCAACATGGGATGGTAATCGCCGCACAGGAGATCGTGTTGCAACTGGTGTATATTTAGCACTTTGCTTCAGTCCCGATGGAAAACAATATGCTACGGCCAAAATATTGGTTATTAATTAATAGTCATACCATGCAATCGAATATAGTTAAATGGTTGATACATACATTTGTATGTACTCTATTTATTTTATTCACTTGTGTTATCGCCGATTTTTTACCGTTACCATCAGCTACTCAAGTTAACGATATTCTTTCTGCAGGCTACCATTTTGTAGAAATTGGCATTACTTTATGGGCTTTTTTGCTCTTATTGTCCCTATTACCACCGATAGCCTTTTGCACGCTTTATACTATTTTGGGAGGTATTAGTGCCATTTTAGCGTTTTTTCGTTATAAAATAGGATTTGCATTTAATACCATCATTTTAGACGTTATCTTCCAAACTGATTTTACGGTTTCTGCCGACGTTCTATCATGGCAGTTATTCGTATGGATAGTGCTATTTGTAACCACGAGTATAATTCTTTCAAGAAAACGCTACGCCTATAAAATTCAGTATAAACATCTGGCTTCCATCATTATTATTGGGTTATCATCAGTTTGTTTAATTATTTTTACAAGTAATTTTTCGCCACTGGCGAACTCTGTACGCAACCACTTACCATTCAACATATACAGTGTTACTCAGGATTACCTATCTGAGAGGCAAGAGATAAAAACGGAACGACCATCGGTTTTCTCGTATGCCACAACATCAGAAGACCTGATTGTTGTTGCCATAATTGGAGAAGCGCTACGGTCCGACCATCTACACTGCAATGGTTATAAACGCCAAACTACACCTCGTTTAGAACAATTAGGAATTGTTTCGTTTGATAACATCTATTCAGAATATATTCACACCAATCGCAGCGTACCTCACATTTTAACGCGCGCAGACTCTTTAAACCCAGATCGGGCTTTTTCGGAGCCGTCGTTTATCGATGTATTCAAAGCTGCCGATTACCAAACCACTTTTATCGCTAACCAGAATCCTGAAAAACCTTATTTCTATTTTTTCTCAGAAGCTGATACCAGCATTCGAATAAACAGTGGACGATCATTTGTCACCTTTGACAAATGGCTTGATGGCGACATGTTGCCACTTTATAATAATATAATACAACGGCCATACAAAAAGCAACTAATCGTATTACATTGTATCGGTTCACACTGGTGGTATAATGCGCATTTTATAAAAACACCAGATATGGATTCACTATTTACACCAATTGTAGAATCACGCGTTATTTCAGGTGCAGACTCTATGGCTATTGTGAATTCATACGATAACACAATTTTATACACAGATTATTTCCTGAGTCAAGTAATCGCGTCGCTAAAACATAAAAACGCCATCGTTTTATTTCTGTCTGACCATGGCGAAGCATTAGGCGAAGATGGTAAATGGTTGCATGCCTCCGATCCATCAATAAAGGCGCTTCATGAAACGGCATCTTTTGTTTGGTTTTCGGATATTTACAAGAAAAAATATCCTACTTTTGTTGCAGCTGCGCATAAAAATTGTTGCCAACGCTATAGAACTGATTATTTTTATCACTCTATCATTGATGGAGCACATATACAAACAGACGTACTAGATACAACCTTGAGCATTTTTAGATAATGTACACAACACAACCCAAGCATAAAATTCACCTGTCATCTCAATCGGTGCTTGTAATTATACTATCCACCATCGTATTATTACCAAACCTGGTGGCTACTTTTGTGGCTATCGATTTAGGTTCATTTTGGATGAGATTATGTTACCTCATTGGTTCGATATTGATTTTTCTTATACCTGCGACCGTTCTCAAAGCACGTTGGTTTTTTGCTTTTCACAGCGTAACGCTTATCATTGGTTTGGTTGAATTAACACATTTAATCATAAACAAAGCAACCACTTCGCTACTCTTTGTTTATACCATTTTAATATCAGAAACGGGAGAAGCGGTAGAACTTTGGTCAACGGCTTGGCCTCTTATACTGATTGTTTTTTTATTTTTTATACTTTATTGGAAAAGCATTTTTCATCGATTGGATAATACGTACTTATTCCCAAGTAAAGTGCGACGCTATATTATATATGTCATTTTACTGTCTCTAGCGTTATTTGGCGGTGCTTACAAAGCCAACGACCAGTTTCTAAATACATTGGAAATTCCGATTCACAATGAAAAAATACGGACTGAATATTTATCTTTTGGTGAAAAAATTTTCCCACTCAATTTAATAATGCATGCCTACAAAATTGGTGTCATTAACCAAGACATCGAAAACCAAAAGAAACAACTCGAATCATTCTCATTTGGAATAAAAAAACAGAAAAAACGCCCTAAAGAAATCGTCGTACTAGTAATAGGAGAAACTGCGCGCTACGGCAATTTTGGGATTAATGGTTATGCACGTAACACCACACCGCGACTCAGTAAACGTACGAATCTTATATCCTTTGATAGCACTTACGCTATTGCCAATTTAACCACCGTATCGGTTCCATTTATTTTATCACGTGCAACTCCACAGACAACAGAAATATTTAACAAGGAAAAATCTATTGTAGAAGCATTTCAAGAAGCGGGTTATCACACAGCATGGATTGCCAACCAAAGTTTTGGTAACAAATTACTGATGCCAATTTCGAGTTCATGTGATTACACACATTATTTGCCAGCTGATATCACAAATCACCAAAATCTTGATATCAAACTACTAGATTATTTACAACCACTGCTAGACAAAGAAAAAGGCCGACAATTTATCGTTTTACATTCGTTAGGATGCCATTTCAAATATAATTGCCGTTACCCAAAAGAGTTTGCACAGTTTCAGCCCGATTTAAATAGTGAAACCGATGTGACCGCTTTTTTGGACAAATATAATCTGCGCAAGTTGGAAGATATTTCCGGTAAACTGGACAACCAGCCGCTAATAACAGAAGTAAAAACATTATTAGTCAACTCCTACGATAATGCCATTTTATATACCGATTATTTTCTCGATAGCACCATTGAGCGGTTAGAAAAAACAGGTAAATCATGCATTTTAATTTACGTGGGCGACCATGGCGAAAATTTATTGGATGATGATCGCCACATGTTCTTACACGGGACATACAGTGGTAGTGCATACGAATATCATGTTCCTATGATGATTTGGTATTCAAACAAATATAAGCGATTACATCCTCAAAAAATTGCGGCCTTACAGGAGAATAAATCAAAAAGAATGTCGTCGATGGTAATTTTCAATTCACTAATTGATATGGCTAGCATTCACTATGCCAATTTGGATAGTTCGTTAAGCATAGTAAACCCTCAATTGCAAAACCAAGACACCATTTGGGGACTTGATGCAAATCTCAAACTAATAGAAATTCCAACACAAAAATAACGACTTATGCGACATAGTTTTACCATCATCCTTATAATCTCGAGTTTGTGGCTCACCAAGTTGTACGCACAAACATCAGAACCATTTATGAATCACACATGGTCTATTGGTGTTGGCAATATGACACTACATGATAGCTACCTATCGCCAGCCTCTTATTCGGGACTAAATTTAAATTTGAATATTGCAGAAAGTGCTTTTTATAAAAATTGTGACGAAAAAATATCGTGGGACACACGCCTACAACTCTCTTACGGCGACACGTACAATCCTGCCAAAACGGCATCTATCAACTATTTTGGAGGGATTTTGGGATATGGAAGTCACTACCATTTTCAACCATTGCACAACTTAACCATTATGACTGGAGCATTTGTAAATGTAGAAGGTGCACTCAAATACAATAGTCGCAACGTGAACAACATGGGCTCTGGCGACCTCAATACCACCTTGTATGCATCAGCCATCATGCGTTACAAGGTGCGATCCGAACGTTTACACATGAATATTCAATATGAATTGATGACGCCAGTTTTAGGATGTATGTTTATTCCAGAAATGGGACACTCTTACTATGAAATTTACGAAAATCTCCCCAATGATTTAGACAAAGTCACTCATTTTTCATCCTTTCATAACAAACAAGGCATTCAAGGAAAATTCACACTCGATTTTCTACTGAAAAACGTAACACTGCGTGCTGGATTTTCACACAACAACCAAACGTGGCAAGGTAACGACTTGAATTTCAAACAATCGCAGTTTAATATTCTTATAGGAGCCACATACAATATAATCCGATTGGGCGGTAAAAAGGCAGAAAAATAAGTCACTGAGATTTACTAATTTTCACTCACACTCGAAACAAACGCTATGAAACGAACTATCATAATTGCCTTCAGTACTCTTTTATTGTTGGTCAGCTGCGAAGATAACACTTATAAAACCTTCGATGCTAACCCATACACCAATTTTGATGCCTTGTGGAAAACACTCGACCAAAAATATTGCTATTTTGAGACCAAAAACCTCGATTGGGATGGTGTAAAAACAGTTTATCGCGCCAAATTGACACACGTAAAAACCGCTTTTGATTTATTCGATGTCTGTGCCCAAATGCTCGACACATTGCAAGATGGACACGTTAATTTATATTCATCATTCGACATATCGCGTTGCACAGGTTGGTTCGACAACTATCCAGCCAACTACAACGAAAACATTGTATATGGTCCACAATACCTAGGTGCAAATTATCGCATTGCTGGCGGTTTCCATTACGGGCGCATCAACAACGGAGAAATTGGCTATATACGTTATCGCGATTTTTCAAACGGCTTTACAAGTGCAAATTTCTCGTACATGGATTACTATTTTAAAGATTGTAAAGGCATTATTATTGATGTACGAAATAACGGAGGCGGTCAGCTCGATTACAGCAAAAATTTTGCGTCGTGTTTCTTTACCGAGAAAACCATTACGGGTTATATGCGTCACAAAACAGGTTTTGGTCACACTGATTTTTCGGAGATGCAACCCATGTATGTCGATCCCGCTTTAGCCCCTATCGATTGGAGCAAACGAAAAGTGGTGGTACTTTGTAATCGTCGCTGTTACAGCGCAACCAACGATTTTGTGACGAAAATGTTACAAGCACCAAACGTCACGGTAATTGGAGGCAAAACTGGCGGAGGAGGCGGCATGCCACTTTCGAGTGAATTACCCAATGGTTGGATGATTCGCTTTTCGGCCGTGCCTATGTACGATCAAAATGGCTCCGAAATCGAATTTGGCGTCAATCCTGATATTCAGATTAACACCACCAACGAAGATGCTTCAACTGGAAAAGATACCATTATTGAATACGCCATCAATTTATTAAAAAGCAATTGAGTATGAATTTCAGAACAGTTATAGCCATACCCAAACAGAAAACGATAAACTACCAACAGCGAATTTTGCTTTTGGGGTCTTGCTTTAGCGAAAATATAGGGCAAAAGTTAATCGATTATCATCTGCCTTGTTTGAGTAATCCGTTTGGAATTCTTTATAATCCATTGTCAATAGCAAGCGCCGTGCAACGACTTATAGCACAAAAGCCATTTGTAGAAGAAGAACTTTTTGAGCACCACGGGCTCTACCACAGTTGGGCGCATCACGGAAGTTTTTCAACGGCTTCAAAAGAAGAAACGCTAGCGAAGATTAACACACGTTACGACGAAGCCTCCAAGCATTTACAACAAAGCGAGGTATTATTAATCACTTTCGGGTCATCCTGGGTGTACGAATATCACGGTGTCGCAGTAGCCAATTGTCACAAAGTAGCAGAAACAGAATTCACACGACGACGCTTAACAGTAGCAGAAATTGTGAACACCTATACAAAACTGATACTGCAATTGTCAGAAAAAAATCCGCATCTACAGGTTATTTTCTCGGTCAGTCCTATACGTTACATGCGCCAAGGAGCAAGCGAAAACCAAACTAATAAAGCTATTTTATTATTAGCCGTTGAAGCGCTTTCTGAACGATTTGAAAACGTCACTTACTTCCCAGCGTACGAAATTGTGCTAGACGAGTTACGCGATTACCGTTTTTTTGCCGAAGACATGATTCATCCATCAAAAGTGGCAATTGACTATATTTGGGAACGATTTGTCGATGCATTTTTCGACCAAGAAACACAGAAGTTGCTTCCTAAAATTGAAAAGCTCAATAAACTAATGGAACATAGGCCACTACATAATGATACAGCTGATTACAAAAAATTTATAGCTTATAAAGAAACACTCATGGCAGAGTTTGCAAAACAATATCCAGCGTTGATATTTTGAAACAAACTTAAAAATAACAGAAAAGCATAGTTAACACGCCTTTTTTTGATGTAACACTTTGATACACGAAAAAAAAATGTTATTTTTGAACCCATAAAAACTAACACAACTCATGGTTTATAAATTTTTACTTTTATCGGACGAAGCGGACAATTTTAGCCGCGAAATTGAGATTAGTTCAGACGCAACTTTCTTTCAATTTCACGAAACTATTCTAGAATCGGTAGGCTACAACAAAGACCAAATTACCTCATTTTTTGTTTGTGGCGACAATTGGGAAAAACGTGAAGAAATAACCCTCATCGAAATGGATTCTAGCTCAGAATATGACAATTTCGTAATGGAAGATACACGTTTGGATGAGTTTGTGGAAGACGAAGGTCAACGTTTATTGTACGTGTTTGATAATTTGACAGAACGCTCCTTTTTTATTGAATTAAAAGCGGTAATACCTGGCAAAAGTTTATCAGCTGGTGTATGTACTCTCAGCAAAGGCAAAGCACCAGTACAAACTATGGATATTGATGATTTTGCAGCAAACCAAAAAGTCAATTTCGACACCGAATTTTATGGTGATGAAGAATTTGACTTAGAAGAACTCGACGAGGATAGTTTCGGCGATGTCACCTTTGACGAAAACGGTCGAGAAATTTAAGTTCATACCATCACATAAATGCTCGATTTATCGGGCATTTGTTTTTCTAAATCGTTAACGAACGACTTAAAATACGCATCTTTTGAATACACTTTTTGTTATTGTAGGCCCCACAGGAGTTGGCAAAACCGACATTAGTCTTCAACTTGCCAAGTTATTGGGTTGTGCCATTTTTTCATGCGACTCGCGCCAAATGTTTCGCGAACTGAAAATAGGTACAGCCGCGCCTTCGGAAAAACAATTACAAGCAGCAACGCATTTTTTTATCGGTAACAAATCTATTTTTGAGACGTATAGTGCCGGACAATTCGAGCTGGATGCCATTCCGATGATTGAATCAGAGTTGAAACGTACCGAAAACACATTACTTGTTGGAGGTTCTATGCTTTACGTGGACGCCATTTGTAAAGGCATCGACGACATTCCAACCATCGATCCTCAAATACGACAAGACATTCTTGATTTTTATAAGCAAGAAGGCATTGAGGGTGTACGTCGTAAATTAAAATTGCTCGATCCTTTACATTATCAAGAAGTGGATTTAATGAACGTAAAACGCATGTTGCATGCTCTGGAAGTTTGTACCATGACAGGGCGTCCATTTTCAGAATTACGCACACAATCAATCAAAAAGCGTTCATTTAAAATCGTCAAAATAGGGCTCACTCGCCCACGCGAAGAACTTTATGAACGTATCAACCAACGTGTATTACAAATGATGGACGAAGGATTAGAAGCTGAAGCGCGGCAATTCTATCCACACAAGCATCTGAATTCGCTCAACACGGTTGGCTATAAAGAATTATTTAACTATTTCGATGGCATTTGGACTAAAGAGTTCGCCATCAATATGATTCAACAAAACTCGCGTCGTTATGCCAAGAAACAATTAACTTGGTTCAATCGCGATAAAGAAATATATTGGTTTCACCCTCAACAAACAGACGAAATAATAACCTTTGTAAAAGCACACGTATAAGTAACTCATTGTAATTATGTTCCACACCATTCTAACAGGCATTATCATCGGTTTATTCATATCAGTTCCAGTGGGACCGATAGGAATACTGTGCATCCAACGCACGGTAAATCGTGGACGTGCACATGGAATTATCACTGGATTGGGTGCTACTACATCCGACTTGATTTATGCTGTTTTAGTGGGATTTAGTATGAGTTTCGTTATCAACTTTATTGAAACACACCAAGTGATGATTCAAATTGTAGGCAGCCTTATTATTTTCGGTTTTGGTCTACATATATTTCGTACAAATCCCGTACGGCAACTATCGTCAGCAGGCAAACCGTCTAAAGGAAGTTATGCCAACGATTTCTTTTCAGCCTTTGGATTATGTTTTAGCAACCCACTTATTATATTTTTGCTTATAGGTTTATTTGCTCGTTTTCAATTCTTTACACCAACTCAAACACTTTTTGAACACATTGTAGGATTAATCGCTATTTTGGTGGGAGCATTTGCATGGTGGCTTTTACTCACTTTAATTGTGGGAAAATTGCGCAATCAATTTAACGTACGTGGACTTTGGATTTTAAATAAAATAACTGGTGCTATTTTGATGTTATTAAGTGTTGGTGGCATTGTGATGGCCTTATTAGGTATTTCGTTATAAAAACACCCGTTCGATTATTTCCTAAATACTTAGATAATATGGAAAATTTTGGATTTATAAAAGTCGCTGCCGCTATTCCTGCGGTACAAGTGGCCAACTGCACAGCCAACATCATTGCTATTGAACAATTGGTAAAGCAAGCTTCTGCCAAAGGTGTGCAGCTCATTGGTTTTCCCGAACTCTGTATCACGGGATATACGTGTGCTGATTTATTCCATAATCAACTACTCATAACACAAGCCGAAAAAGCGTTGGCTGAACTCATACATCACACTGCGCAGCTCAATATTGTAACCATAGTAGGATTACCTATACGCATTCAAAATCAACTCTTCAACTGCGCTGTGGTATTTCAAAAAGGTCAAATTTTAGGCGTGGTTCCCAAGAAACATCTTCCAAATTATAACGAATTCTACGAAAAACGCTGGTTCGCTTCTGCTGCCGATACAACCACAAACGAACTACTCATATGTGGCCAAAAAGTGCCCTTTGGCGAACATCTTTTGTTTGAATCACCACAAGTCACCTTTTCCATTGAAATATGTGAAGATTTATGGACGCCAATTCCACCGAGCAGTATCGATGCGTTAGCAGGTTCGCACGTCATATTCAACTTGTCGGCATCCAACGAACTGATAGCAAAAAATAGTTATCTCCGCGATTTAATAAAACAACAATCAGCACGTTGTTTGGCTGGTTATGTTTATGCCTCTGCAGGGTTCGGAGAATCGAGTACCGATTTACTATTCGCCGGTAATGGTTTAATAGCTGAAAACGGTACGCTTTTAGCTGAAAATGAGCGTTTTTCTTTGGAGGAGCAACTTATTGTGAGCGAAATAGATGTAGAACGCCTACAACACGACCGTCAAAAAAACAGCACCTTTATACAAGGTCTAGCTCACACTGAAGTGGATACACGCATCACCACTGTTCCATTTGAGCTACCAAAAAAATCATTGGAATTAACACGTTCAGTCTATGCTACACCTTTTGTGCCGACAGACGAACGTATGTCACAATCTTGCGAAGAAATCCTCAACATACAAGTCAATGCATTAGCCACCAGACTGCATCACACACATATTACACATGTGGTGTTAGGTATTTCTGGCGGATTAGATTCCACACTTGCTTTGTTGGTTTGCGCCCGCACATGCGACAAACTTGGTCTATCGCGCAAAAATATCATCGGCATTACCATGCCAGGTTTTGGAACTACGGATAGAACTTATCAAAATGCGACGCAATTGGTCACTAATTTAGGTGCCACTTTACGTGAAATCAGTATCAAAGATGCTTGTAACCAACATTTCAAAGATATTGCACACGACCCAACGCTACATAACGTGACCTACGAGAATACACAAGCACGTGAGCGGACGCAAATCTTAATGGACGTGGCTAACCAATGCAACGGATTAGTTATTGGCACTGGCGATTTATCAGAACTAGCACTAGGTTGGGCTACTTACAATGGCGACCACATGAGTATGTATGCGGTAAATAACAGCATTCCAAAAACTTTGGTGCGTTATTTGGTGCGTTACGCTGCCAGTGGCGAAACAGATAAAAAGGCACAAGCTACGCTACTCGATATTATTGACACACCAGTAAGTCCAGAATTATTACCTGCTGATGAAAATGGATTGATTTCACAAAAGACCGAAGATTTAGTTGGGCCTTATGAACTACACGATTTCTTCCTCTATTATATGCTCCGCTATGGATTCGCTCCAGCTAAAATTTTCTATTTAGCTACGAAAGCATTTGCGCAAACTTACGACGACACCTGTATCAAAAAATGGTTGAAAGTATTCTTGAAACGTTTTTTTGCACAACAATTCAAGCGATCCTGTATGCCCGATGGACCAAAAGTTGGTAGCGTGAATTTATCGCCACGTGGCGATTGGCGCATGCCTAGCGACGCTTCATCAGAATTGTGGCTTAACGACTGCGATTAATAAAAAAGGACTCAAAATTGAGTCCTTTTTTTTATGATGATGTATGATTGCGCGGATGCTTATCCAGTACTTCAGAACGCAAAAAATCAACATCGATGTGCGTATAAATTTCAGTCGTTAAAATACTTTCGTGCCCTAGCATTTGTTGAATAGCTCGCAAATTAGCACCACCTTCGAGCAAATGCGTGGCAAACGAATGACGGAATGTATGTGGACTAATCGTTTTTGTAACACCAGCCATGGCAGCCAATTGTTTGACAATGATAAAAATCATTTCACGTGTCAATTTTGCACCACGACGATTCAGAAATACAAAATCCTCATTCCCTTTTTGGACAGTCAACAAATTCCGATCGCGCAACCACAATTGAATAGCACGTTCTGAAGGTTCCGACAACGGCACTAATCGCTGTTTACTGCCTTTACCTTCCACCTTCATAAAATGTTTATCGCTAAACATATTCGAGAGTTTCAAATTAACGAGCTCCGACACACGCAAACCTGAACCATACAATGTTTCAATAATCGCCAGATTACGATGACCTTCAGGTTTCGATAAATCCACCGCTGCCACAATCGCTTCAATTTCTTCTATCGAAAGAACCTCGGGCAAATATAAAGGCAACTGTGGTTGCTCCAACAACTCTGTAGGATCCACATTCAACTCATCATTGTAAAGTAAAAAACGATAAAACGACCTTATGCCCGACACCACACGCGCTTGCGACCGTGCTTGTAAACCTAACGTATTCAACTCCAACAAAAACTGTTGAAAATCGGATAAACGAGCCTTTAAGTAATCTAGTTGTTGGTTATCGAAAAAATCGAATAACAAGCCTAAATCACGCATGTAAGCTTCAATAGTATTTTCCGACAGCGATTTTTCGAGCCGCAAATAGGCACGATAACGTTTAACTACTGGTATGTGTGCAATGGCATCAGCCATAAGTAAGTTAATTTACGCGAAAACGATCGACGCCGTCTTTCAAAAAGCCAACGACTTGGTTTGCAGCAGCAAGACCTGCATTCACATTGGCTTCAGCGGTTTCTGCACCCATCTTTTTAGCTGTAGCAAATACCCGTGTACCAAATTTTTCTTGCAAAGCCGCCAAGGAATCTGGTGCGATATCAGACACATATTTAAAGTCTGGTCGTTCTTCCATCACACGCATCAAATCTTCTTCATGAATTACCTCTTTACGAGCGGTATTCACCAAACAAGCCCCTTTAGGCATCACACTCAAAAGGTCATAATTGATTGATTTCTTGGTTTGCTCGTTGGCTGGAATATGCAACGACAAATAGTTTGAACGACGATATAATTCTTTCAAATCAGTGATAGGCGTAACACCTTCAGTCACCATTTTATCAACTGGCACAAACGGGTCGAACGCCAACACGTCCATGCCAAAGCCTTTAGCCAATTGAGCCACCAAACGACCCACATTTCCGTACGCTTGAATGCCGAGTGTTTTACCTTTCAATTCGGTTCCTGTGCCCGGTTGAAAATTGTTACGAGCCATAAACAACATCATACCAAGCGCTAATTCAGCTACCGCATTTGAGTTTTGTCCTGGTGTATTCATCGCCACAATGCCTTTGGCAGAACAAGCCTCCAAATCCAAATTATCATAACCAGCTCCAGCACGAACTACAATTTTTAATTTTGATGCATGCGCAACGACTTCAGCCGTTACTTTATCGGACCGAACAATTAAACCATCGGCATCCGCCACAGTATCGTACAATTGCGACACATCGGTGTATTTTTCCAATAATGTTAATTCACAGCCAGCAGCTTCTACTATTTGACGTATGCCATCTATAGCCACCTTGGCAAAAGGTTTTTCTGTTGCAACTAAAATTTTCATTGCTTCTAGTATTAATCGCGTTTATAATGAATGTATTGAGGAGCAGTTGGTTGATAGGTGTCATCGTCCCACAAAGTGCTAGTTATCATCAAATCGGCACTGTAACGATTACAAGCAATCGGCACATTATGCACCCGACATTGACGCAAAAGCATCTGGATATCAGCCTCGTGAGGTTGAGCACTCAAATCGTCGATTAAGAAAACTGCCAAATCAATCTCCTTGCGTACTACCATGGCTGCAATTTCGGCGTCACCACCATAAGGTCCCGAATGCATACGTTGCACTTCGGCTTCCACACCTTTATCGGCAAATGCTTTTTCTATCAAGCTACCAGTGGTTCCTGTGCACACAATTTTGTGCTGCGACAAGAAGTCGGCATTGAACACTGCCCACTCTACCATATCGGCTTTCCGTTGATCGTGCGCTACCAGCGCTATGGTTAATTTCCTTTTCATAATCTACTAATGTATTAAATGACTGATTTATTTTTGACTCTGTTTATTACGTTCCCACTGGCGATAAGCGCGGTAGTAACGTTGTGTATTCTGGTTGTGCTCGGCTAACGTGGTCGCAAAATTATGTTCCCCATTGAGCGTCTCTTTAGCACACATGTAAATGTAATTACTTTTTGTATAATTCAGCACCGCATCGATACCAGCAATACTCGCCATACGAATGGGACCTGGAGGTAAACCACGATTTTTGTACGTATTGTAAGGCGAATTCACGCGCGTGTGTTCGGTCAACACATGCGTTAATGCGAAATCACCTAACGCAAATTTCACGGTAGGACACGCTTGTAAAGGCATTCCTTTACGCATACGATTGAGGTACAAACCTGCAATTACTGGTTTATCTTTAGCCACATTCGTTTCTTCATCCACAATAGAGGCCAACGTGGACACTTCTACTGGCGTGAGATTGGCTGCTTGAGCTTTAGCCAAACGTTCTTCTGTCCAAAAGCGTTTGTATTCTTGAAACATGCGATCAAACAATTTTTCAGCGGTTACATCCCAGTACACTTCGTACGTATTCGGAATAAACATGGCAATAACAGTTTCAGGCGTCATATCATAACGTTTGAGAAATTCAGCGTCATTCATTAAGTGAATGAATTGGGTAGAATCCGCCATCAGTTGTTGTGCTAAACGAGCTGCCAACTGTTCCTTCAAACGAATATTATTAAATTTCAATTGCACCGCTTCCTGCATACCAAAAATGAGATGTTGCCCCAAGGTACGGTTGGTCATACCATCTTCAATCCGATATTTCCCAGGTTTTAAGCGTTTATCGTAGTCTTTGGTTTTCATATAGCGCACAAAACCCGAGGCATTACGTACCACTTGCAACTGTTGGAGCTGTACCGACACACTATCCACGGTCGTGTTAGGATACACATAAACGTATACCTTTTCACCATTTGGTACGGAAAAATTCGGCAAAAAGGCAATCGCCACACGACGATAGCCCACAAATAAAACGATAAAAAGTCCGAGTAAAATGGGCAATATCAGCCGCTTATTTCGTACTATAAAATCACGCATCTTTTTAAATGTCATAAATCTCTCTATAATGATTTAACGTGTAAAGGTAGTAATAAGTTTTTTGAAAAGAAATAGTTTTTTTATTTTCAAATGTAAGAAAATTATCCTATCTTTGCACCGCTTTTGCGGCTTAGCCGACTAAGAAGGAAGTTTGGGTGAGTGGCTGAAACCACCAGTTTGCTAAACTGACGTACGGGTAACCGTACCGGGGGTTCGAATCCCCCAGCTTCCGCAAAGCAAAAAAAGAGCGAGATAAATTATCTCGCTCTTTTTTGTGCTTTAAAACGTGTATTTACTAGAATTACCTATAGAAAATTTGATAATTTGCTTTTTCTAGTTCAGCGTAAGTATATTTTACTTTCCTTTCGTACAGCTGTTTTTCAACGATTTGCTCCCAAGTACAATTTTTCATAATTTCCTCTTTAATAAAAAAGAAATACACATAATCAACATCATCAAATGGTTGCCATTTTGAGTATCCTACAAAAAACGTTTCGTTATGAGCATTAACTCTGTATTCAGGTGAAATAATTGTATCTAAATCATTCCCAAATTTATCTATATCCCGACTATGGCTTTTTTCAAATAAATATAACTTTGGTAATAATTGAATGGAATCATATTTGGAGTGATAAATATACACCGCTTCATCTGTAAAATTATGAATATATAAAACTGGCTTCATTTTGGGGTCAATAGAACATCCATATATATTTATTAGTAGTACAGATATTAATAGGAATTTCTTCATGTGAGGTAAATTTAATTGGTAGTGAATTAACACTACAAGTGATTTGATGTCGTTTATATTTCTATTTAAAAAGCTCCTGCATTGAATATTTCTTAATAACTTACAAATGTAACAAAATATCTACAACCTCGTTGGATTTATGCTAAAATAATAAAAAAATAAGATTAGGTTCGGCATAATTTATCTACTTTTGCAGGTCAAAAAAAACAGAAACCTGTGAAAAAGAATAACTTATTAATTATCATTGCCTTAGTGGCAATCTCCTTCAGCAGTTGTAAAACCTTACAACTGGATGCTCCTAAAGAGTCGTACCTGCCAACGAGTTTGGCACCAGCCAATTCGGAATTTCCTATACAAGCCGAAATTGATGTGAAACAGCTGGAAACCACGTTGAATAAAAAGCTCACAGGACTTTTATACGAGGGCAAAAACATCAACAATCAAGATTTAAGTATCAAAGTGTGGAAGGCCCAGAACTTTGCTTTTACAGTCAAAAATAATGTGATTGAATACCAAGTTCCACTCAAAATATGGACGCGCTTTGCGTGGAACATCGAAAAATTTGGTTTTACCATTGGCGACCATTACGAAGCCACGGGCACCATTGCACTTGGATATAAAACCACCATTACTATTGACAAAAATTGGAAATTGATTGCTAAAACCACACCAACGGGTTATCAATGGATTGAAGCACCCAAATTGAACGTGGTTGGTGTAACCGTTCCTGTGACGCCCATCGCCAACTTTGCATTAGATAAGAGTACGACGCTCATCACCGACCAAATAGACCAAACGTTGGCACAAATGGTGGAATTGAAAAAATACGTACAAATGGCGTGGTCGGAAATACAAAAACCAATGCAAGTGAGTCCCGAAACCAATTTATGGCTACGCATTACGCCCAAAGAGATGAGTGTGGCACCATTTACCACAGTAGGTCAGAAATTATCCATTGGCATGTCGATGAATGCGCAAATTGAATCGTTTATGGGCGTTCAGCCCAAAGCCAATGCTCCCGTAGCATTAGCACCGCTCAAAAATGTACCCGCCATTTCTAAAAATTTCAACCTCAACGTGGCTGCCGATGTAACGTTCGACAAAATTACCGAACTAACGCGCCAACAGTTGGTCAATAAAACCTTTGCCGACGGCAAAAAATCGATTACTATCACCGATGTATCTATTTATGGCAGCGCAGGCAAAGCCATTTTTGTGGCCGATGTAGTGGGCTCTGTCAAAGGTCGCATCTATTTTACAGGTAATTTGGTATATAATGCCAATAAAACCGCCATCGAAGTGGAAAATCCACAGTTCGAATTAAAAACCCAAAATGGTCTACTCAAATCTGCCGAATGGTTATTGCACGGTGTGATACTCAATAAACTGAAACCATACTTGAGTTATCCTGTAAAAAGTGATATCGAATCGATGAAAACCGAAGCCAACACGATGTTGAAAAACTACCAAATTTACGATGGTATCTACTTAAATGGTTCGATTTCAACCATCACAGTCACAGGTTTAAATTTGGTTCCAGGAGCCGTTCGCCTCGATGCCAATGCGCAAGGCACGATGTTAGTCAAGATTAACGATTTGAAATTATAATTTCGTGTCACTTTCACACATAAAAAAAGCTCCCAATTGGGAGCTTTTTTTATGATACAAACGTTAGCCAAACATCTGTTTGAAATGGCTAAAGAAATTTTTAGTAGCCGTGGCTGTCGGTTTAAAATTCGACGATTCGTCCAACTTTTCAATTACTTTCTTCTCGTCCGACGACAGTGTTTCGGGAATATAAACGCCAATATTAACCAACAAATCGCCAGTTCCATAACGATTCACATCAGGTAAACCTTTGTTACGTAAACGGAGTACTTTGCCAGGCTGTGTGCCTTTATCAATTTTCACTTTTACTTTACCATCCACAGTTGGAATTTCTACCGTTCCGCCCAAAATAGCCGTTGGCAAGCTCAATAGTAAATTGTATATCAAGTCGTTTTCGTCACGAATCAATTCGGGATGTTTTTCCTCTTCAATCACAATGAGCAAATCGCCATTAACACCACCACGACGGGCAGCATTACCTTTTCCTTGCATCGATAGTTGCATGCCTTGAGCCACGCCAGCAGGAATTTTAATGGTAATTATTTCCTCGGCACGTACTACACCTTCGCCACTGCAATGTGTACATTTGTCGGCCACAATTTTACCTTCGCCACCGCATGTAGGACAAACCGATTGTGTTTGCATTTGTCCCAAAATAGTACGTTGAACTTGAGTTACATAACCAGAACCATGGCAAGTATCGCACGTTTTTGTGCTATGACTATCGCGTGCACCGCTCCCATCGCAATGAGAACAAGTGACGTATTTATTTACTTTAATTTTTTTCTCTACACCAGTAGCAATTTCAGCCAATGTCAATTTCACTTTTACACGCAAATCGGATCCTCTGCGCACACGTTGTCCGCGAGAGCCGCCACCGCCAAAACCACTAAATCCACCAAATGAACCGCCAAAATGTCCGCCGAAAATATCGCCAAAATGCGAGAATATGTCATCCATATTCATGCTGGAACCTCCACCAAAACCGCCGTTATTACCCATGCCTGCGTGTCCAAACTGATCGTAACGTTGACGTTTTTGTGGATCGCTCAACACTTCGTAGGCTTCGGCAGCTTCTTTGAAGTTTTCTTCCGCCACTTTATCACCAGGATTTTTGTCGGGATGAAATTCAATCGCTTTCTTACGATACGCTTTTTTTATTTCTTCGGCCGAGGCAGACTTGGATACGCCAAGCACTTCATAATAATCTCTTTTTTCCATGTTGGTTTGTTTTATTGACCTACAACTACTTTAGGAAAACGAATCACTTTGTCGTTCATCAAATAACCTTTTTGCACACAATCGATAATTTTGCCCTTCATCTCGTCCGAAGGTGCTGGCGTAGTCGTAATAGCTTCGTGAAACTCATCGTTAAATAATTGATTTTCAGTTTCAATTACCGACACACCTTGTTGTTTAAGCAAGGTCATCATTTGTTGATAAATGAGATTTACACCTTCAACTACAGGTTGAACAGACTCCGACGTTTCCATCGACTTCAAACTGCGTTCAAAATTATCAATGATAGGCAACAAATCTAACACGACACGTTCGGACGCATTTTTAATTAAATCGACACGTTCGCGCATCATACGTTTACGGTAGTTGTCAAACTCAGCCATCAAACGCAAATATTGATCGTTTAGCTCGTTAAATTTAGTTTCATAATCCACCGCTCCTGCGGTAGCCTCAGCTGCTTCTTCTGGAGCGGCTTGCGTAGCCGCAGTTTCTTCTACAACCTCGTTTACTTCTGGCTTCTCAGGATGAGTTTGATTCGTATTCTTTTTCATAATCTACTTAAAATAAAAGTTGGCAAACTCTTTTAATCAAAAAGCTTGCCAACAAGAAGTTGAGGACTTATGATAGCCAATCTGACAAAGTGACTGCACTTTTGTCAGACTACCCTATTTAAATTGACCATTTCAACCAAACCGAACCCCAGGCAAAGCCTGCGCCGAAGGATGAAAGAATCAAATTGTCGCCTTTTTTAAATTTGGCTTGATTATCCCACATTAAAATGGGGATAGTAGCCGACGATGTATTGCCATACATATCAATATTGATTAACACTTTAGTGTCCTTATCAATACCCATACGGTTAGCCACAGCATCAATAATACGTAAATTAGCTTGGTGAGGCAATAAATAAGCTACATCTTCAGGTTGTAAATTATTACGCTCCATGATTTCTGCTGACACATCGGCCATTTTAGTTACTGCCCATTTAAATACATTTTTACCATCTTGATAGATGTAATGTTGACGTTTATCAACCGTTTCGTGACTAGCAGGATGTAACGAACCACCTCCAAGCATGTAGAGATAATCTTTACCTACGCCATCGGTACGTAAAATGGCATCTTGTACGCCTGTACCATCGGTACGACCTTCGAGCAAAACAGCTCCAGCACCATCACCAAATAAAGGACATGTATTACGATCGGTATAATCGGTAATAGACGACATTTTTTCGCCACTCACCACCAATATTTTTTTACAAAAACCACTTTCAATGTACAACGAAGCTGTTTTCAAAGCATGAATAAAACCAGCACAAGCAGCATTCATATCAAAGGTCATGGCATCCACAATACCACATTCGCCTGCAATAATCGACGAACTAGAAGGGAATACCATATCAGGAGTCACTGTAGAACAAATAAGTGCCCCAATTTCACTAGGATCAATCTTGTTTTTTTCCAACAATGCTTTTACAGCCTTCACAGCCATAAATGTCATACCATATTCGCCTTTTAAGATGTGACGTTCACGAATACCAACACGCGACATAATCCACTCATCGGATGTGTCGACCATGCTACTCAATTCATCATTAGTAAGAATATAGTCAGGAACATAGGCCTCTATAGCGGTGATAGCAGCCCGTAATTTAGTTGTTTCCATTGAATAAAAAATTTTAGCGAGTACTCACAAATTGGAGTATTCGTCTGTTTTGGTTATTTTGGTTGTTTTGGTTTCTGTATAATTACAAACGGGAAATCCACGTTATGTTTCGGCTGCAAAGTTAGTCATTTTGTTTAAACAACCACAACTTAGGAGACAAATTTAACCGACTTAATAACGGAATTAACATGCAATTAACTAATAAACAATCGCTTACAAAATGTTAAAAAATCTTAGGGTTTAATCTCAAGAACTAGCTCCTGTTTTTCTTTATTCAACTCAACACGTACCACATCGCCTTTATTTATTTCGTTAGAGAGTAATTTCTCCGACAAACTATCCTCCAAATAACGTTGAATAGCTCGTTTCAACGGACGTGCACCAAATTGAACATCATATCCCTTTTCGGCTATAAATTGTTTAGCTTCATCCGATAAATCGATGGTGAAGCCCAAATTACCAATGCGTTTATACAAATTGGCTAATTCCAAATCAATAATTTTAAAAATAGCCTCTTGATTCAACTGATCAAACATAATAACATCGTCCACACGATTTAAAAATTCTGGCGAAAAGGTCTTTGACAACGCTTTTTGAATAACACCATGGGCATACTCATTATTCGCTTTGTCGGTGGGCACAGAAAAGCCAACACCTTGTCCAAAATCCTTAAGCTGGCGTGTGCCAATGTTAGAGGTCATAATGATAACCGTATTCTTAAAGTCAATTTTACGACCTAAACTATCGGTTAAACGACCTTCATCAAGCACTTGTAACAAGATATTGAACACATCGGGATGTGCTTTTTCAATTTCATCGAGTAATAAAATGGCGTATGGTTTACGACGTACTTTTTCGGTCAACTGCCCACCTTCTTCGTAACCTACATAGCCTGGAGGCGCACCAATCAAACGCGATACACTGAATTTTTCCATAAATTCACTCATATCGACGCGAATAATAGCATCCGACGTACCAAACATAAATTCGGCTAAACGTTTAGCTAAATGCGTTTTACCTACGCCCGTAGGGCCCAAAAATATAAAGGTGCCAATTGGTTTATTAGGATCTTTTAATCCCACGCGATTACGTTGAATAGACTTCACCACTTTGCTAACAGCGTCATCTTGTCCGATAACCTCTTTTTGGAGCGTTTCTTTCATTTGCAACAAGCGTAAACCCTCTGCTTGCGCAATACGTTGCACAGGAACGCCAGACATAAGAGAAACAGTGTGTGCCACATCTTCTTCGGTCACGGTAACACGATTTTCTTTCGATTGTTCAATCCATGCTTGTTTGACATTCTCCAATTCTATCGACAATTGACGAATTTGATCGCGCGCATTGGCTGCCAATTCGTAATTTTGCAGTTTTACAAAATTATTTTTCTCGGTATTGATAGCTTCTATGCGTTTTTCTAGTTCTTCAACCTCCGCTGGCACGCTTAAATTGAGCATGTGTATGCGTGAACCTACTTCATCGAGAGCATCAATAGCTTTATCAGGAAACGCACGATCGCTGATATAGCGTTCTGTCAATTCTACACAGGCAAGCAATGCTTCTGGTGCATAAATAACCTGATGATGATCTTCGTATCTGAATTTAATATTTTCAAGAATTTGCAACGTTTCTTCTTTCGAGGTAGGCTCTACCATAATTTTTTGGAAACGACGTTCCAAAGCGCCATCTTTTTCAATACTTTGACGGTATTCGTTCAGTGTAGTAGCACCCACGCATTGAATTTCACCACGCGCCAAAGCTGGTTTCAACATATTGGCGGCATCTAATGAACCAGAAGCGCCACCAGCACCTACAATGGTATGAATTTCGTCAATGAACAAAATGACATTAGGATTTTTTTCGAGTTCGTTGAGAATCGCTTTCATACGCTCTTCGAACTGACCACGGTATTTTGTACCTGCCACAATAGATGCCATATCCAAAGCTACAACGCGCTTATCAAATAAAACACGCGACACTTTACGTTGCACAATACGCAAGGCCAAACCTTCGGCAATAGCCGATTTACCAACGCCAGGTTCACCTATCAGCACTGGATTATTTTTCTTACGACGACTCAGAATTTGCACAACACGTTCTATCTCTTTATCGCGACCAACAATAGGGTCCAACTTATTTTCGATAGCTGCTTTAGTAATGTCTTTCCCAAAATTATCCAATACAGGCGTATCGCTACTCTCTTTGGTTTGAGTGGCTTTAGCGGTAGGTGTCACAGGTTTTTCATCTTCTAAATCATCTTCATCACTAAATACAGAACCCATTCGCACATCGGTGTGTTCTACTACTTTTTCGCGTACCAAATCGTACGAAACACCTTGTGCCAATAAACTATCTAACACCACACCGGTACCATTTTTAAGAATCGACAACAGTAAGTGTTCCGTATCAGCTATTTTTTCGTTCAAAGAACGTGCTTCTAGGTGTACTAATTTAAGAATACGTTCGGCATCATCCGACAACGCCAATGATACATTGGGCGTGATAATATCTAATCGAATTTCTTTTTCAATAGACTGTTTTACTAGTTTTAAATCGACCTCTAATGATTGCAATAAGGTAACCGCTTTAGATTCGCTTATACGCAACATGCTCAAAACCAAATGTTCTGGGGTAATTTCACGGTTCCCTAAACGTTCAGCCTCTTCACGACTAAAGGTGAGCACTTGTTTTAATTGATCTGAATAATAATTTTCCATATAATGAATGTCTACTTTTCTTTAGTTATCACGCGACGTTCTGCTTCGTCACGCATATTATTCATAAACCCTTGCATACGCCACTCAACAATATCTCGATAGCGTTTTTGAGTTATAAATATGTTAAAAAACCAACCAAATCGAATATGAATGCGCATTGAGAGCATCACCTTATTTGGTGCTATAGGAGTGACAAAGAATGTGCCATAAGCTTTTTTCAAAAGTGAATTTGAATAAAATATATCGACAAAAACACGAGTTCCCCCATTAGTGAGCTTTGTTTTCGTCACTCTACTATCTATAGCAACATCTTTGTATGTTGTAAAACCAGGTACAACAATATCTGTCAACAACCGACTTTTTCCTGTCATTTTGTCAAAAGTGGCCAGTTTCAATTTAATAAGTACCTCATTTTTTGAATCGTCGCCAGGCTGTTTTCCTAAGTTTTTAAATGCCCATTCAAACAACTGCTCAGGATCGCCTCTAAACTGATCGATTAAATCATCTACAACGTCATCAGCCACAACCATTGGTGCGTCGGTTTCAACACTACAATAGCTCACAAATTCGCCATCGGCATAGTGTGTCGAAATGGAATCGCGTCCAAATAGCTGGAACACGCACAAACACGTTAGTAGTATGATTAAACCACGTTTCATTCTTAAATAATAAAAAAGGCCATCGAGATGACCTTTTTATGTTAATTCCATATTAGAAACCACTATAAATAACCTTGAGGCGCATCGGCGAATTAGCATTAGTACCACTCCGCAGGGTGACTGCCCCCATTTTACGTAAGGCTCTCACACTGGTAATGGAACTTGAACTGTTCAGTGTAACAGAACTTGGTACCAAAAGCAACTCAAGCGTTTCATCTGTTTTGTCATTCACATAGTGAGGCGGGATTTCGCTATTTAGGAAGTATGATAAATCAAACACATAACTTTTGGTTTTGCTATTATACGTTCCCAACACCGCAATAGAGTCGGCTGTTTGTGGGATATGATTTTTTGTTACAAACTCCTCTATCTTCGACCGTCTAATCAAAGTCATATACTCTGGAACTGGTATTGCTAAAGTACCAGTTTGTAATTCCGTAGCCTCGACCACTAACATAGCGCTGTTCACATTGAACAATCGACTACCAATTTCACTGCGTACTTTACGACGTATTTGACCTATTGGCAACGTTACACGTGGGAACATACCCGCAGGCGATTTAGCATACACCACCGAGTCTGGAATGGTTGTAGCTAACACATCTGTGTGCGAAAATTTATTTAACTGACGTACTTCTTTATTGGCAGGATAAACAATAGACGTATTCACAATTGTATCTTTACCATTCTTATTGTAAGTATAATGGTAAAAGAGTTTTAAATCTATTTGATTGAAATACAAAACCGTAGAAGCTCCGTATTTGGTGGTAATATACATTCCTTTGAAATATTGGGCAAATTGCTCTTCGGAAGCATACGCTGAATGAGGAATAGCAAAGAAACGATCCAATTGCTCTTTCGAAAATTTATAACGCACTAGCGGATTGTAATCATCATCGTTCAACACGGAATCAGGTAACGTTTGGTCTACCGAAGTCACCATACGTTTGCCCATTAATAGCGATTGATCCGTAAAATCCGCCACATTCAAATTTGAATAGTAAGTTTGATCATACACCAAAGGTTGCTTATTCAACTCATAAATGCTCAATTCAAGCGGTGATGTTTTTGAACCAAACCAACTATCATAATACATATACAACACCAAAGAGTCTGGAGTTGGATTAAGAGAATCTGGTGCAAACTTATAACCAACTGGAGGAGCCAACTGAACCAATAACTCCGCTTTTGTAGATCCATACTTAGCATCATAAAACTCACCCAAAGCCATACTCGATGTATCACATTGAGCGGAAATAGCGTCTACGTATGCATTCTGCGTTTCCACAGTAAATGTATCCATGCGAAGTGCAATCTTGTCACCTTCGGGCTGAAGTAGCAGTCCTAACTGTTCGGTATCGTTACACGACGACACCACTAATGCCAGCACTGCAAAAAGTACCAGTTTATAAGCCCTTTTCATACTATTCAAATCGTAATTATATTAAATATCTTCTCCAAATCCTGGGAATACCGAGGCATAAAGCTTAGTATAATTTGCCTTATAATCTTCGCTATATGGAGCATATACCACATCCTTTTGACGAGCATATGCCTCTACTTCGGGATTAATTTGAGGACTTGCCGCTACCACTGCATCTGAAAAATCGATGGCCAACTTAGACAAATCAACAAAACTAACCTCTTTTTTATCAACCGCTTTCATATCTTCGACCGAAACCCCTTCGGTGATTACACGATTAGTGAATCCATCGCGAAACGAGCCATTAAAACCATCGGCATAAACGGAATACACAATTTTAGATTTGCTAAAAAATGGGTCTTCGTTATACGCTTTTTTGATGTAAAGTGGCGCTAATGCTGTCATCCAACCATGACAATGGATGATATCTGGTGTCCAACGGAGTTTCTTAATGGTTTCCAAAACACCACGTGCATAAAACACGGCACGGTCATCATTATCTTCATATTCATTATTCTGATCATCGGCAGCTATACCGCGACGACGGAAATAATCGTCATTATCAATAAAATAAACCTGCATACGAGCCGACTGAATAGACGCAACCTTGATAATCAAAGGGTGATCACAATCGTCGATAATCAAATTCATACCTGACAAACGCTGAACTTCGTGCAATTGATTGCGTCGTTCATTGATGTGTCCGTAGCACGGCATGAAGATACGAATTTCACAGCCTTGTTCTTGAACGTACTGAGGTAATTCACGACAAATGGTCGCCAATTCATTCTCTGGCAAATAGGGCGTAATTTCTTGTGTGATAAATAAAATCTTTACAGGATCTTTCATGCTTTGTTTTCAAATTAAAATGATTATGCAAAGATATAAAAAAAAAATCAGTAATAAACAAGTTTTTCTTACAAAACATGTTATTGGAAAAATAAAAATCTCAGCACAAGGATTTTAACAACAACAAGCCTCAACCAATTGAGCCCCCAAAATAATCGCATTTTTCAGTAAAATAGATTTGATGTTTACCAAAAATATCATTACTTTTGCAAAACCTTTTCAAATTGGGTGTTTTATACCCTATTGCGAACTTACAATACAACTAATTATGGCCTACAGCAGTCCTAAACAACGTAAAGATTCCTTCTTTAACTTACATTTCACGTCCACTATCAGTATTTCACTAGTACTCTTTATGGTTGGTTTAATCACATTTCTCTTTTTGATAACTAAAGAGATTGCCACATTTACCAAAGAGCATGTCACTTTGTCGATCATTCTGAAAGAGAACACATCGGATCAAGATATAAAACGAATTCAAACCTATTTAACCGCTACCGACTTTACGAAGCGTCAAGAATACATTAGCAAAGAAACTGCACTCGCCGAACACGTTAAAGGATTAGGCGAAGATCCTACAGAACTATTAGGTTTCAATCCGCTACGCGCTTCCATCGAAGTGTATTTAAATGCGGAATATGCACAAACTGATAGCATCGAACAAATAGAGAAAAAACTTCAATCATTTAAAAGCATTGAAGAATTTGTCTATCAAAAAGATATGATTCAAATGCTCAATGAGAACGTAAGTAGAGTATCTATTATTTTAAGTAGTATCGCTATTATTTTACTTTTTATTTCGATTGTACTTATTAACAATACAATTCGTATTTCGGTTTACTCGAAACGTTTCATCATAAACACCATGAAGCTAGTGGGTGCTAGAGCCTTATTCATTCGCAAACCATTCCTAAAACATTCGCTAATTAATAGTATTGTAGCAGCTCTGATTGCATTAGTGTTATTAGGAGTAGCCGTATGGTATGTACAATCAGAAATTGGTGACGCCATGAACTTATACCAATGGCATATTATTTTACCTGTGTCGGCAGTTGTGATTGCATTCAGTTTTTGTATCACTATGCTATCCACATTCTTCGGTGTAAACCGCTATTTACACATGAAAACAGACGATTTATATTATATTTAATCAAATAAAATGGGAAATTTCGCATTCAAAAAAATCAATTTTATACTAATGGCAATCGCGTTTGTGCTTATTGTCGTTGGCTTTTTTCTAATGCACGGCTCTTCTACCACATTAGAATTCAATCCTGATATTTTTAGTTTTCGTCGCATCACCTTAGCACCAATTGTGAGCATGAGTGGATTTGCTTTGATGATTGTTGCTATTTTGTGGAAATCAAAAAAAGAGGATAAAAAATGAATTGGTTAGAAGGACTTCTTTTAGGTATTGTACAAGGATTGACAGAATTTTTACCTGTCAGTAGTAGTGGCCACCTTGAAATTGGACAAGCACTATTAGGTAACACTGGCGGCGACAACTTGACATTTGCCATCATCGTACATGCTGCCACAGTTTTAAGCACGTTGGTGATTTTATGGTCGGAAGTAGCACAACTATTCAAAGGGAGTTTTACAACGCTTGCTTGGAACTCAGAAAAAACCTACGTGGCAAAAATCTTTGTATCCATGATTCCAGTATTCGTGATTGGTATCTTTTTCAAAGATCAGGTAGAATCTTTCTTTGGTAATGGGCTATTATTAATTGGCTGTTGTTTATTAGTAACAGCAAGCTTACTGGCATTTGCTTATTTTGCTAAACCTCGCCAAAAAGAACACATTTCTTATCGCGACGCCTTCATTATTGGTTTAGCCCAAGCAGTGGCGGTTTTACCTGGTTTATCACGCTCTGGTTCCACCATCGCCACAGGTATTATACTGGGTAACAAGAAAGAACAAGTCGCCAAATTTTCATTTCTCATGGTGCTCATACCTATTTTGGGAGAAGCATTATTAGAACTTATTGACATGTTAGGATCTCACACAGAACTAGGGATTTCAACGAGTGCGCTTATAGCTGGCTTTTTAGGGGCTTTCTTAGCTGGATGTGTGGCATGTAAATTTATGATTAACTTGGTAAAAAATGGAAAACTGATTTATTTTGCCATTTATTGCGCCATCATCGGTACTGGTACTATTATATTTTCACTGATTTAAAATGGATTTCGAAGCAGGCGAGATACTATACGTTAAAAAACCGTTACACTGGACTTCGTTCGATGTAGTAAATCGCGTACGACGTGTTTTATGCCGTCAGTTGGACAAAAAGAAATTAAAAGTGGGCCATGCTGGTACGTTGGATCCGCTAGCTTCGGGAGTAATGATTTTATGCACAGGCAAAGCCACCAAGCAAATTGAAACATTGCAATACGGTATTAAAGAATACGTAGCAACACTTGAGTTAGGAGCTACCACACCATCATTCGACTTAGAACATCCTGTAGATGCACGCTATCCAATAGCACATATCACACGAGAATTGGTAGATGAAAAACTAGGTGCCTTTATGGGCGAAATCTGGCAAGTTCCACCAGTTTACTCTGCCGTAAAAGTGGATGGTAAACGCGCTTTTGATTATGCCAGAAAAGGAGAAGAAGTGGAGCTCAAGGCCAAATTATTAGTCATCGACGAATTGGAAGTATTACATTTTGCACCACCCGTATTACAGTTGCGCATCGTATGCAGCAAAGGAACCTACATTAGAGCTTTGGCACGCGATATTGGTTTAGCACTTGATAGCGGAGCACATTTAACAGCCTTAGAGCGTACACGCGTAGGCGATGTGACTTTAAACGAGTGCTACGAGATAGATGAGCTACTAGAGAAAATTCAAACAAATAATATATAAAAAGGAGACTTATGAAACTATCTAAATTCAAATTCAAATTACCAGAAGAACTTATTGCGCAATATCCTACCGAAAATCGCGATGAGTCTCGTTTGATGGTATTGAATGCAAAAACTGGTAGTATTGAACACCGTATTTTCAAAGAAATTATTGGTTATTTCAACGAAAAGGATTTGCTCGTATTCAACGACACACGCGTTTTTCCTGCACACATGTTGGGTAATAAAGAAAAAACAGGTGCTCAGATCGAAGTTTTTTTACTCCGCGAACTAAACCAAGAACTACGTCTTTGGGATGTTTTAGTAGAACCTGCGCGTAAAATTCGTATTGGCAACAAACTCTATTTTGGCGACGACGAATCATTGGTAGCCGAAGTTATCGACAACACAACATCACGCGGTAGAACGGTACGTTTCCTATTCGACGGCGATCACGAAGAGTTCAAAAAAGCCTTATACGCTTTAGGTGAAACACCCCTTCCACGTTACATTAAACGTACAGCAGAACCTGATGATGCAGCACGCTATCAAACTATTTTCGCACAAAACGAAGGCGCCGTAGTAGCACCAGCAGCAGGTACGCACTTTAGCCGCGAATTGCTTAAACGTATGGAAATTAAGGGCATCAATTCTGGCTTTATCACGTTACATGCTAGTTTAAGTATGTTCCGCGACATCGATGTGGAAGATTTGACAAAACACAAGATGGATTCCGAGCAATTAGTCGTAAGCGAACCGTTTACAAAACTATTTAATAAAACACATGAAGAAGGTGGACAAATTTGTGCTGTTGGTACCACGGTATTAAGAGCCTTAGAAACAGCTTCTATGGCCAACGGCTTTATTAAACCTTACGAAGGCTGGACAAACAAATTCATATTCCCACCTTACGATTTCGCATCAGCTGATTCGTTGCTTACAAACTTCCAATTACCATACAGCACCATGTTAATGAACGCTGCTGCATTTGGCGGTTATGACACTGTGATGAACGCCTACGAAGTAGCCATAAAAGAAGGCTATCGCTTTGGCGCTTATGGCGATGCAATGCTTATTTTGACAAAATAATAAAGCTTATAAAACTAAAAAAGGCTATCTGTAACAGATAGCCTTTTTTTTATTTTGTATCGGAGAGCAACTTCAAGTCAACTTCATCACCATGTTTATCGATAAAACGAAACTCTAGAAAACCTAATTCGTAGAGTGGTTGTACGCGAAAACGGCAATGATATTGCCAACGCCAACGGCGTTCCAAAGAGAACAATCCTTTTTTAAGATAAGCTGCCACATACGGATGCACCACCAACTTAATATTTTTGATTTTTAAATCTCTTGAAATATTTTTCAATTGTTCTTCAATTTCTTCTACCAATAATATCGCTGGACGCGCTTTACCTGTACCCATACATGTTGGACATACTTCGTCTGTTTGTATGGCCATAGCTGGGCGCACGCGTTGACGAGTAATTTGCATCAAGCAAAATTTACTTAAAGGCAAAATATTGTGTTTGGCTCTGTCATTAGCCATCAAAGCCGTCATGTGATCGAATAATTTCTGGCGATTTTCGCCATCCATCATATCAATGAAATCGATAACCACGATACCGCCTAAATCGCGTAAACGCAACTGACGAGCAATTTCGGTGGCAGAAGCCATATTCACTTCCAAAGCGTTTTCTTCTTGGCTTTGACCAGCTCGTGTACGTGTACCACTATTGACATCAATCACATGCATCGCTTCAGCTTGGTCAAAAATAAGATAAGCACCGCGTTTCACCGAAACCGTACGACCAAAAAGCGATTTGAGTTGTTTGGCAATATCAAAACTTTCGAAAATAGGTAACTCGCCCGTATAATGACGCACCACGTTTTTTCTATCAGGTGCAATGACCTGCATAAAATCGTTTAGCTCATCATATACCGCCTTATTATCGACATGAATACATTCAAAATCGTCGTTAAACAAATCACGCAAAATAGCGGCGGTACGACTCATCTCTTCCGAAATAAGACAAATACCTTTCGATTTTTGAATGGATTGTACCGACGTATTCCAACGTTTTACGGTCAATTTTAATTCTGTATCCAACTCAGCCACACGTTTACCTTCGGCCACTGTGCGCATAATTAAACCGCAATTGGCAGGACGAATGCTTTGCATCAACTGACGCAAACGCGTGCGTTCTTCTTGAGTTTTGATTTTTTGTGATACCGAAATTTTATCACCAAATGGCAAAAATACCATATTACGACTGGCAATAGAGATTTCAGCTGTCAAACGAGGTCCTTTGGTTGAAATAGGTTCTTTTACCACTTGTACCAAAATATCTTGTCCAACGGTCAATACGTCACGGATATTACCATCTTTATTGAGATTTGGAAAGCGTTTTATCTTTTCGGGCAAGTGTTTACGATCGGCCAATAATTGCTTCACGTAATTATTCATCGTGGCAAATTGCTCACCTAAATCGTGGTAGTGAATAAAGGCCTCCTTACCAGAACCAATATCCACAAACGCAGCATTCAGACCTTGCATCACTTTTTTGACGCGGCCCAAATAAATGTTTCCAACCGCATATGACGGCTGCAAAGTATCTTTATGAAGTTCGACCAGATTTTTATCTTCTAATAACGCGATGGTTATCTGGTCATTCTGTACATTAACTACTAACTCTTTATTCACCTTTTTTAAATCTTTGCAAGGTTAGTAACCCAATAGGGTCGATATAAAACAAAAAAACAAATTTAAAGCACCGTTATATAATGATATCGAACTCTAAATTTGTTTTTGGACTCAGATATAAAAATTATTTCTTTTTATGTCTATTTTTTCTTAAACGTTTTTTACGTTTGTGGGTAGACATTTTATGTCTTTTTCTTTTCTTTCCGCTTGGCATAATTCGTTAATTTTAAAATGTTAAACCAACTTATCTTATTTCAGTTTTGCAACGAATTCTTTCGAAGGCTTGAAAGCTGGAATGTTGTGTTCTGGGATAATAATTGTCGTATTTTTAGAAATGTTACGAGCAGTTTTTTTAGCACGTTTTTTTACGATAAAGCTACCAAAACCTCTCAAATATACATTTTCTTCTTTGGTTAACGATACTTTAACAGTTTCCATGAAAGCCTCAACTGTTTTCAATACGTCATCTTTGCTAATTCCAGTGTTTTTAGCAATTTCATTTACGATGTCTGCTTTTGTCATTTCAGTAAAATTTATGGGTTATTATACTTATAATCTATTGTCTAATTTTGAGTTCGTTTACGGCTTGCAAAGATACTACATTATTTTTGACCTACAAGCATTTATCTCTTTTTTTTGAAAAATTTTTCCATTTCACAAAAAAGATGCACCTTTGCACCGCTTAATAGCCCGAATGCCCATTAACAAAAGATTCATGAACACAAACGACGATTTTAAACCGTTCCGCCAAGCATTAGCCACTTGGTACCAAAGCAACAAACGCGATTTGCCTTGGCGCCACACAACCGACCCTTATATCATTTGGATTTCAGAAATTATACTACAACAAACACAAGTGGTACAAGGCTTGGGGTATTTCAACCGATTTATAGAGCGATTTCCAAACGTTAAATCGTTGGCAGAAGCTCCTTTGGATGAAGTTTTAAAGCTATGGCAGGGCTTAGGTTATTACAGTCGTGCTCGAAATTTGCACGCCTCTGCGCAACAAATAATGACACAATTCCACGGTGAATTCCCAACAGAACACGCACAAGTACTTTCACTCAAAGGTATTGGTGAATATACTGCAGCCGCCATTTGTTCATTTGCTTACCAACAACCATTTGCTACTATTGATGGTAATGTTTATCGTGTTTTAGCGCGCTATTTTGGCATTGACACACCGATAGATTCAACCGAAGGCAAAAAACTATTCAGTGTATTAGCCACCGAATTACTAAACCCTGAACATCCCGACATGCACAATCAAGCCATGATGGAATTTGGAGCATTGCAATGCACGCCAAGTTCACCTAATTGCGATGCGTGTCCATTACAAAATAGTTGCATCGCCTTCAACCACAAACGTATTGCCGAATTACCTAAAAAAGTAGGAAAAACAAGTGTACGTGGGCGTTATTTCAATTACATATTTGTGCATCTTGATACAAAAACCTATCTACACCAACGTGGTCCGAAAGATATTTGGCAAGGGCTTTACGAATTTCCGCTAATAGAAACCACACAAGCTACAAACGTAGAAGAGCTCCTAAAATCGGAGCCCTTCCAAAAATTGACCGATGGCCAATCATTTACTATTTTAGGGACGTCGCCTACCAAAAAACACGTTTTGAGTCATCAACATATTTTTGCACAGTGTATTCACATTCAACTTGATAAAAAAGCAACTGCGCTTAATCAATATACTGAAATTGACCTAAAAAATTTGCACGACTACCCTACTTCACGTTTGATGGAATCCTTTCTAAAACTAAAGTGATGCCAAAAGCGCCACCAATAATTTCCAAAATTTTTCAGTGTGAGCTATGTGTAAACGTTCATCAGGTGAATGCACGCCACGCATAGTAGGTCCTACAGAAACCATATCTAAATGAGGATATTTTTCGAGGAATAATCCACATTCCAAACCGGCGTGGATAGCACGAATTTTAGCTTTTTCGCCAAATAATCTTTCGTATGTTTCGGCAGTCAATTTAGCTAATTTTGAATTTGGATTTGGCTTCCAACCTGGATAACCATCGCCATGAGTAGCCGCAGCGCCAGCCAACACAAATACACTTTCGACCATACGAGCGACATCATATTTTGCCGATTCCACAGAACTACGTTGACTTGTAGCAATTAAAATTCGGTTATTTTCGCCCATTTTTACAGACGCCAAATTTGTCGAAGTTTCCACCAAACCTGGCATATCGTCGCTCATACGTAAAACACCATGAGGACAAGCATATAAAGCGTACAACAAACGTTTAGCAGTTGAATCGTCAATAACCGCAGTTGGCTTTTCCGCCGATTCCAAATCGATTTTTATCTGTTTTTCGGTCACAGCGAATTCCGCCTCTACATCAGCAATAAATAAATTTAGTTGAACACGTAAGGTTTCTTTATAGCTAGTAGGCACTGCTGCCACAGCCACCGCTTCACGAGCGATAGCATTACGTAAATTGCCACCATCAAACGACGCCAAGGTCAATTTTGTTTCCTGAGCCGTTTGCCACAAAAAGCGTGTCAACAATTTATTCGCATTAGCGCGTCCTTTGTCAATATCATCGCCTGAGTGCCCACCAGTTAAACCTTTTACGCTCACTTTAAAATAAAACAAACCATCGGGCACAGGTTGTGGTTGGTAATCAAAAACCACAGTGGTGTCAATACCACCAGCACAACCAATGAAAAATTCACCATCATCTTCCGAATCCAAGTTAATCAACATGGAGCCTGTCAATAGGTTTTTATCTAAAGCAAACGCGCCTGTCAAACCCGTTTCTTCATCTACGGTAAATAGACATTCAAGTGGTCCATGTTTCAAATTATCGGCACTTAATACCGCCAATTGAGCTGCCATACCAATACCATTATCAGCACCCAAAGTAGTCCCACGAGCCTTTACCCATTCGCCATCGATGTAAGGTTGAATCGCATCCGTTTCAAAATTATGAACTGTATCGCTATTTTTTTCGCAAACCATATCCATGTGAGCTTGCATGATTATAGTTGGGTGGTTTTCGTAACCAGCCGTAGCCGATTTACGAATCAATACATTGCCAGCAGCGTCAACTACCGTTTCCAAACCCTGTTCTTTACCAAATTTTTGAAGGTAAGCTATCACTTGTCCCTCTTTTTTAGAAGGACGTGGAATAGTACAAATTTCCGAAAAATAATGCCAAATAGCTATTGGCTGAAGTTCTTTTAATGTCATATCCATTGTATTTTAGAGTTTAATTATTTATATTTGCAAATGTAGTGATATTTGGGCACACCAACTACCACACAAAGTGCATTTATTAAAAAAATAAGTTAAATTTGAGGCTAAAAAGCCACTTTTTGAAAAAAAACAATTTTACACCATAAGAATTGATTACCTTTGTGCAAAATTTAAAACGATGGTAGAGACACTCATAATTACCGCTTTATTGGTTGGCATTTCGTTCTTATTACTAGGATTGCGCATCTTTTTTGTAAAAGGAGGAAAATTTCCCAATATCCACATTGGAGGTAGCAAAGCCATGCGCGACCGCGGTATTTCGTGTGCCACTTCACAGGATCGGATGGCTCAAAAGAAGAACTGACTTTATAACCCTTATTTTATAGAATATGAAAAAATTATCTTTACTTTTTCTTAGTGTTTTAACGTTTGTTGCTTGTTCAAATCAAAAAACTGACACCGCTACGGCTCCAGAAGCTGCCAAGTTAGACGGGCAGTCGTTGATGCCTATAGCAGTAGTGAACGTCGATTCTATTTTATCACAATATACATTTGCTAAAGAATCAAACGAAAAATTAATCAAAAAGCAAGAAGATTCGCGCGTCAATATCAACACCAAAGCACGTCAATTGCAAAACGAAATGGTTGATTTTCAACGCAAATTGGAAAATAACGCCTTCTTAAGCCGCGAGCGCGCCGAACAAGAGAGCCGTCGTTTGCAACAAAAAGAAGCTGATTTACAACAACTCGATCGTCAATTGAGCCAAGAATTGGTAACTGAGCAACAAAAACTCAGCACACAACTTCGTGACAGCATCAATGCAGCAATCAAAGCGTTGAACAAAGATAACAAATACCACTTGGTACTTTCCACAAATTCATTGAATGATAACATTTTATATTCGGCACCTGAGTATGATATTACTGGTGACGTTATCGAATATCTTAACACAAACTACAGCAAATAACGCTATAGCTAACCATAAAAAAAGCGAGATAATAATTATCTCGCTTTTTTTATGGTTATAAGCCTCGTGTAATATCCTGCCAAAGTTTATCCGAAGGCGTCGGAGCTACAATTTTTACGGGTTCGTGACTCACGGGATGCTCAAATTCCAACGAACGCGCATGAAGCGAAATTCCTCCATCGGGATTGGAACGTGAAAAGCCATATTTTAAATCGCCTTTTATCGGACAGCCCATTTGAGCCAATTGACAACGAATTTGGTGATGTCTACCCGTTTCCAACTGAATTTCGAGTAGTGTGTAGTTTTCGGATTTCGCAATCACTTTATACGAGAGCACAGCACGTTTTGCTCCTGCTTTCGGTGTTTCGTAAGCGTACGATTTATTTTGTTTCTCGTTGCGCACCAGATAATGTTCCAATCGTCCTTCCAACTCTTCAGGTTGTTGCTTCACAATAGCCCAATACGTTTTGGTCATAGCATGCGTTTGAAACATTTCGTTCAATCGCGATAATGCCTTACTTGTACGAGCAAACAACACAACACCAGTGACCGGGCGATCGAGACGATGTGTAACACCACAAAAAACGTTGCCTGGTTTATTATATTTTTCTTTGAGATAGCGTTTAATCACTTCGGGTAGCGGTTCATCGCCAGTTTTATCGCCTTGTACGATTTCTGAACAGCTTTTGTTAACCGCAATAACGTGATTATCTTCGTATAAAACCTCCATACTCATCAACTCAAATTAGTTCATACGTTGTTTCACCGCTTCGTAAATAAGAATACCAGCAGCTACCGACACATTGAGAGACTCAATTTGTCCCAAAATAGGAATGGAAACCATATCATTGCAAATACGCAAAATATCGGGTGCAACACCCACATCTTCAGCACCCATAATAATGGCCAATGGGTTTTGATAATTGGCTTCGGTATAACTGTGGGTCGCTTTTTCGGACGCAGCAATCACTTGAATGCCACATTTTTGTAAGTACGACACGCAATTATGCAAACTTTGTTCACGACAAACCGGAATCACATGCAACGCACCAGCCGATGTTTTAATAGCATCCGCATTGGCAGCAGCAGCTCCACGCACAGGAACGATAAGCGCATCAACACCAGCACATTCGCAAGTACGAGCAATAGCTCCAAAATTACGCACATCGGTCACACCATCCAAAATAACCACAAACGGATTTTTGCCTTGTTCGTAAAGCGTTGGAATAATATCTTCGATACGTTGATATTCCACCGACGAAATGTAAGCCACCACGCCTTGGTGATTTTTCATCGTCAAACGATTCAATTTCTCGAGTGGCACACGCTGAATAGCCACTTGTGCATCTTTTAATTTATCAAACAGTTCACGTGCTAAATCGCCACCCATTTCACGACGTAAAAAGATTTTATCAATTTCTTTACCCGCATCAATAGCTTCGATTACGGCACGAATACCAAAAATCATGTTCTTTTCTTTTTGTTGCTTCATATACATCTGTTTGATAATTAAAGTTTTATATTTAAATCGGTTATTTAGTAACCTGAGAACAAAGATAGTGTTTTTTCTTGATTTTCACCTTTTTACTTTTTCAAGAAAGAAAGTCGTTTTTTTTTTGTACTTTTGCACACCTTTTTGGTAAAACTCATGAATACGACTGATTTACGTTTTTTTAGTATTGGCAGCGGCAGCAGTGGTAACTGCTACTATATTGGCACCGGAGAATATGGTTTTCTCATCGATGCTGGTGTAGGCATACGTAGCGTAAAACGCGGACTGAAAGAACATAATATTTCTTTAGATCAAATTTGGGGCATTTTTATCACGCACGACCATACCGACCATATTTGCTCGGTAGGCGTACTTGGCGAAAAATACCACATTCCCGTATATGCCACCAAAGAAGTACACGAGGGCATCAACCGTAATTATCGTGTTACGGAGAAGCTCTATTCGTGTCGAAAATATTTCAAAAAAGGAGAACATCTTACCATACGCGACTTTGTCATTCAGTCGTTTCCTGTAAGCCATGATGCGAGCGACAATATGGGTTATTCCATTACGTACAAAGGTAAGACATTCGTCATTGCTACCGACTTGGGCTATATTGGCAAAGAAGTGGCCGACCACATTGCCAAAGCAAATTATCTGGTCATCGAAGCCAATTATGATGAAACCATGTTGAAAAATGGACCTTATCCTTATCCTTTGAAACAACGTGTGCGCAGCTACACTGGTCACTTAAGCAACGAACATACCGCTCGTTTCTTGGCCGACAATTGGCACGATAAACTCACGCACATATTTCTCTGTCACCTCAGTCAAGAGAATAACACGCCCGAAATTGCCTTTAATACAGTAAATGATGCTTTGGCAGAAAAAGGGATTACGCCCGAATTAGTGCATCCGCTAGAACGAATAGCTTTGTCAGAACTCTACATCTTTAGTGTGGAAGATTAATCCGTCACACGCCAATCTATTTCACGTCGTACAGCATAATGGCTTCTTAACGCTTCAAAACGTTCAGGATGAGTCCGCAATTGGTCACTATCGACCCGTATATCGTAATTAGCCAACAACGCTTGAGGTAAGTGATGACGCGTAACCAACTTAACCTGTTTGGGCGACAAGTCCGACACCGTGAAATCGTCCAACCCTAAATCGAAAAAACGACTCACCGCACGCACACTCATTTCGGTGGCTTTAGCTTTACCATCGGCTGAATAACCAGCAATATGAGGCGTCGACAGCAGCGTGGCTTGCAATAAATCGTTATCGACAATCGGTTCATGTTCCCAACAATCCAACACCGCATCAGAAATTTTGCCAAGTTTTAACGCAGTTTTGAGGGCAGATTCGTCCACCACGCCACCACGCGCCGAATTAATTAGCAGCGGTTTATGTTGTAATTGATTCAGAAAATCAGCATTCGCCAAATGATAAGTTGGGAACAAACCATCGGTAGTGAACGGCGTATGAAATGTAATCACATCAGCATCGCGCGCTATAACATCCAGCGATACGAAACCAGTTTTTTTATCTTCCATGGCTCTTGGTGGGTCATTGAGTAACACACGCATACCCAACAGCTGCGCCATACGAACCACTTCGGTTCCAACGTGCCCTACACCAACTACGCCAAGCGTTTTGCCAATTAACGTACACTGGTTTTTGTTTGCCCAAAATGCCAACGCCGAACCAATATATTGCGCCACCGACGACGCATTACAACCTGCAGCATTGGTCCATGCAATATGATGAGCCGCACAAAATTCGGCATCGATATGATCGAATCCAATAGTGGCAGTAGCTATAAAACGCACCGACGAATTGGCCAACAACGCCTCATTACAAGCTGTGCGTGTACGCACAATCAACGCATCGGCATGGCGCACCACATCAGCCGTTATCTCGTTAGCGGGATAATAACTCACATGCGCCACTTGTTCCAACACACCTTTTATAAAAGGAATATGCGCGTCTATGACAATGGTGGGTTTGGTCATTTTATCGTTTTTTGGAAACGCAACTCGGCGGTTCCTAATATCGGAATAGTACGTTTTTGATATAAAACGCTATCTTTAAACAGTAATATTTGTTGCACATTGGCGGTGTCAGTAGCAATGACCGAATCGCCTTTGATAATATACTTACCATGCGTTCTACCATCTTCGCAATCACTATCCATGTGGAAGGTACTATCGAGGGCAAATGTAGCCGTTGAACTTTCGATGCACGGATAAATCACCTTCACCGAAGGCAACACGTCCAAATTACTGCCATTCAAATAGACAGCATACAAATACCATTCACCCGACAAGGAATCGTAAACCGTTTCCACTTTACGTTCTTCGCAACTTGCCAAGACACCAAGTACACCTAAAAGTAACCAAACCGATTTTTTCATACTCAATTTATTAATGCCGATATTAATCACCTTGCAAAGATACAAATCCTAATAGAAAATTGTTACTTTTAAATCACTTAAAATCTACCAATAGACTCTTTTTGCGTACAAAACCACTAAGAAAGCGCATAAAAAAACCGCTCAGTGAATCACTAAGCGGCTAATTATCAATAAACTTTGTTGCGGAAGCTGGACTCGAACCAACGACCTTCGGGTTATGAGCCCGACGAGCTACCACTGCTCCATTCCGCGATGTTTTGTGAGTGCAAAGGTAATACTTTTTCGGCAGAAAACAATAGCTAGACTGTTAAAAAGCAAAATAAATCGGCACACCAGGCGCGAACCTCTGAAAATGAAAGAGATAACACATCATTTATGTATTATCTCTTTTTACCGCGGAAAGCGAGGGATTCGAACCCCCGGTACAGTTACCCGTACACCGCATTTCGAGTGCGGCCCATTCGACCACTCTGGCAGCTTTCCAAAGCGACTGCAAAGTTACAAACTATTTGAGAAAATGAACCAAAAAAGAGATAAAAAGAACCTCATTTTTTTTAATTTGAGCCATAAAGTGTGAAAATAAAGAATTACATTTGTGAATGTATGCAGAAATTATATCATAAAGAAAAAAATAAATACAAATGAATAGACTTATTCTCGTAGGAAACGGATTCGACTTAGCCAAAGGTCTAGAGTCTAGCTATCAGCATTTTATTGATTGGATGTGGAAAAATATTATTGACGAATTAATTACAATGCCATCACAATTACAATACCATAAATTTGTCAAAATTCAGTTTGGGGAGCTCCAACTTAGCGAAAAGAAAAACTACGACTATAATACTTTAAAAGAATTCGTTGATTTATCTGGAGGTCATTTTATTTTTCAAAATAATTTTCTCAAAATTATTACTGAACAATCATATTCAAATTGGGTGGATATTGAAACGGAATATTTCAAGGAATTAAAATATATTTTACAAGAGAAAACATCGGGAGAAGCTCAAAAAAAGATAGAAAAATTAAACGAAGATTTTGAACAAATTAAACTCGAGCTCAAAAAATATCTGACAAAAAAACTTGACACCTTTTCTCTCCGAGAAATTGACCCTACAAACCTGAGTGAAAATTTTAATCTACTAGATTTTACCAGCAAAGGTATTGAAGAATTTGAGAAAGAGTTCCAAGACCCAAAGGACTCAAGTCAAAGAAGCAGAATTCTCGAAATAAAAAATAAAATGAAATTAGGAAAGTATTCTGATTGCAATACTTCTACATTTCCAGAAAATGTTCTTTTTCTTAATTTTAATTATACAGACATTGTTCCAAACCTAATCGCAACATTTGAGGACCCTGATTGGCCTATAAATGATTGGAGAAAATCTAAAATAGAACATATTTATATACACGGAGAATTAAACAAAAAAGAAAACCCCATCATCTTTGGTTATGGAGATGAAAATGATGAAATTCAAAGTGAAATAGAAAAAAGAGGAGGCGATTATCTCAACAATATTAAGACCATCAATTACTTGAAAACGCCAAATTACAAAAAGGTTTTAAGTTTTCTGGATAGTGCTAACTACCAAGTTTTTATTATGGGGCATTCGTGTGGCTTATCAGATAAAACACTATTAAAAACAATATTTGAACATCCGCATTGCATATCTATTAGACCTTTTTACTACATTGATAAAAATGGGAACAACAATTATGATGACATCGTTAAAAATATTTACCGAACATTTACAGATAAAGCATTAATGCGTGACAAAGTTGCAAACCAAGAATATTGTCGTGAACTTAAAGTATAATTGATTTTTTATGAAACTCCTTTTTGTCTGTTTGGGTAATATTTGCCGGTCGCCCATGGCAGAAGCTATTTTTAAGCAAAAACTACACGAGCGGCATCTTACTGCCGAGGTGGATTCGGCTGGTTTGGAGAACTACCACGAAGGCGACCAAGCCGATAGGCGCATGCGCGCACATGCGGTGCGTAGAGGTTACACTATTACCCATATTTCGCGTCCAATAACACGCGACGATTTTCACCAGTTCGATCTCATTTTCGGCATGGACGCGCAAAATATGCGTGCGCTCAAAAGCCGAGCACCACAAGGCACGGAACACAAACTCCGTTTAATTACCAATTATTGTGAAAAATTTCTATTGGCGGACTCCGTGCCAGACCCTTACTACGGCGGCGACAGTGGCTTTGAAACCGTTATCGATTTGTTGGAAGATGCGTGCGAAGGCATTATCGCACAAGAATTGACGTAAACTTACTCGAAATTTAAACAAATAGTGAGCATACGCGATGTGAGGCGACTAATGGCGTCGGAGTATTTACGATCGGCAGGCAACAACACATCGTTAGGACGTTCACTCCATGGAATGAGCATATCGTTAAAACCAAGTGCAAATTTGATTTCAGGCGAAAATCGAAAATAGTTAAAGTAAAACGTACAGCCTACGCCAAAATCTATAAAATAGTCGGTTCTATCTAACAACACGGGCATTTGTCTATCGCCAGCCAAGTCGAACATGACACCGCCACCAGCCATCAGATACGGGCGGTAATTATTGATACGTGGTGCGCTGAATTTAATATAAGCCGGTACCGACAAAATAGTCGATTTTACACTGGTAGTGATAATTTCATCGTCTACATTATTGGAATACGAAATCGTTCTGTCCGCCAAATGCAGAGCTGGGATAAATCGAAAATTAAGATTATTGGTTAAACGTACATCGCCAATAACGCCCACCATAAAACCTGGCATTACCATGGACACGTCGGCATTGTACACTTTGCCATCAATTTCTTGTTGACTTTGTGTAAACCCAAAATCCATGATATTAGCGCCTAGCGTAAAGCCAAAATGCAAGGTCTTATAATCGACCATAGGCAAATTGTCCTGCGCACGTACACCGACGCACAAGCTAGCGAACAAACTAAGTATGATAAAAAGACGTTTCACGATATCAAAACGAATAAGTGAACTATTTATTGTCAAAAGCGAGAACGAAAACCTTTACAAACGCGATTTTCAGAGTAAATATAAATATTTGTGTTAAAAAGTTTGCCAGCGATGGAAATTAGTGTAATTTTGCAATGCTAATTAGTACTAATCAAAAACAATAAAAACATGGCTTACGTTATTAATGATGATTGCGTTGCTTGTGGCACTTGCATTAGCGAATGTCCAGTAGAAGCAATTTCAGAAGGCGACATTTATGTAATCGATCCAGACATTTGCACTGAATGTGGAACTTGTGCTGATGTTTGTCCTTCAGAAGCAATTCACCCTGCTTAAGTAATTTAGAAAACATGAAAAGGCTGTTTTGGTTTACCAAGCAGCCTTTTTTGTTATACTTACATACGCTCTGGCACATCGATGCCGAGCAAATACATGGCATGTTTAATCACTTTTGCCACGTTAGCCGATAGCACCAAACGGAAATTACGTAAGGCGGCATTTTCTTCACGTAAGATAGAAAAATCGTGGTAAAATTGGTTGTACTCTTTCACTAAATCGTACGTATAGTTAGCAATAATGGCAGGACTAAACTCCTCACCAGCTTGCTTCACCACCGAAGGATAATCAGCCAATAATTGTATTAAATAAGCCTCTTTTTCAGATAATTGTAACGTATTATCGACTGACACCAATGTAATACCTTGTTCTTCCGCTTTACGCAAAACGGACTTGATACGAGCATGCGTGTATTGAATAAAAGGGCCTGTATTTCCGTTGAAATCAATCGATTCCTTTGGATTGAAGGTCATATTTTTCTTTGGATCGACTTTCAAAATAAAATATTTCAAAGCACCTAAACCAACCATCGTTGCAATAGCATTGGCTTCTTCTGGCGTACAACCATTCAATTTGCCAAGTTCTTGCGATGTTTCTGTGGCCGTTTGCACCATTTCGTCTACCAAATCGTCAGCATCAACCACGGTACCTTCCCTACTTTTCATTTTACCTTCGGGCAATTCTACCATGCCATACGAGAAATGCACCAACTCTTTGCCCCATTCGAAGCCGAGTTTGTCCAACAAAAGTGATAATACTTGAAAATGGTAATTTTGCTCATTACCAACCACATATACCATTTTTTTGATGGCGAAATCATCGTAACGCAATTTGGCTGTTCCCACGTCTTGCGTCATATACACCGACGTTCCATCGGCGCGCAACAAGAGTTTTTCATCGAGTCCATCGGCTGTTAAATCAATCCAAACAGAACCATCGGCACGACGGTAACAAACGCCTTTTTCAAGTCCTTCTTCTACTTTTTGTTTTCCTACCAAGTAAGTTTGCGACTCGTAATATATTTTATCAAAATCGACACCTAATTTCTTATAAGTTTCGTCAAATCCTGCATACACCCAGCCATTCATAGTTTCCCACAAACGACGAATTTCAGCATCGCCTTGCTCCCAACCCAACAACATTTTTTGAGCAGCTTGCATCAATGGCGCATTTTTCTTGGCTTCGTCTTCGGTTTGACCTTGCGACATCAGTTCTTTTATCTCTTTACGATATTCTTTATCGAATACCACATAATATTTGCCGACCAAATGGTCGCCTTTCATACCGCTGCTAGCAGGCGTTTCGCCATTACCGAACAGTTGCCAAGCCAACATCGATTTGCAAATGTGAATTCCACGGTCGTTCACAATGTTGGTTTTTACGACGTTCCAACCATTAGCAGCCTGAATGCGGCTGATGCTAAAGCCCAATAAATTATTACGGATATGACCCAAATGCAAAGGTTTGTTCGTATTTGGTGATGAATATTCAATCATCATCAAAGGCGCATCGGCAGTAGGCTGCACAGAACCATAATTGGCTTGATTCGCCATCTCATTTAATTGTTTCACCCAATAATCTTGACTGATTGAGAGATTCAAAAAGCCCTTAATGACATTAAAATTCGCAATAAGCGCTTGGTTATCATGTAGAAACTGACCAATTTCACGAGCTGTATCTTCTGGCGATTTACGAGCAGCTTTTACAAATGGGAAAATCACAACGGTAACATCACCTTCAAACTCTTTTTTGGTTTTTTGAAGTTGTACACTGTCGAGCGAAACCTCCACATGGTAAAGTGACTGAACAGCCTGAACTACGGCTTGCGAAACAATTAATTCTAATTTCATAATGCGAATAACTTAATAATTGGGGCAGCAAAGATACAAAAAATACAGGCACAAAAAAAGGACACAAAATGTGTCCCTTTTTGTCTTTTTAAATAAGTTTTACTTATTTGATAGCGTCAGCTAATTCTGCGCCAGCTTTGAATTTAGCTACTTTTTTAGCAGCGATAGTAATAGGTTTTTTAGTTGCAGGGTTGATACCTTGACGAGCACCGCGAGCGGCTACTGAGAATGTACCGAAACCAACTAAACCTACTTTATCACCAGCTGCAAGAGCTTTAGAAATGTTAGCTACTACTGCTTCAAGAGCTTTTTTTGCGTCAACTTTGCTAAGGCCTGCTTCAGCAGCAATAGCATTGATTAAATCTGCTTTGTTCATAGTCAAAGAAAATTAAAAGGTTAGAGAACAATTAAAGGGTTAAATGAAATTCCTTGACAAAAATAGAGGATTTTTTTTAGGTAACAAATTATTTTACTAATTTTTTCAAAAAAAATGCATAAAAAGGTTGTTTTTGTGCTACAAACCACTTTTACCTCCTTTTTTTTGCCTATTTTTGCGGAAAATTTGAATTTATGAATCTCAATAAACCATCCATTTTTAGCCAAGTTCCACCTGTTCTACTTAATTTAATCATTATAAATAGCTTATTTTGGCTAGCGAGTATGCTTTTACCAGCCAAATTTGGCATCGATGTAACCGATATTTTAGGTATGCATTATTGGGAATCTGATAAATTTCATCTTTATCAGTTGATTTCATATATGTTCATGCACGACACATCGTCTATTTCGCACATCTTTTTCAATATGTTCGGGCTTTATATGTTTGGTCGTATTTTGGAACAGGTGTGGGGGCCAAAAAAATTCTTACTTTACTATATGGTCACAGGCGTAGGCGCTGCTATTGTACAACAACTTTTTTGGACTATTGACTTTTGGGGTGTATCACAAGCATTTTCTACAGCTATCGCACAAAATTCGGGAGCCGCGTTGGTGAGCCAAGAGGGATTTTTAAGTCATTATTTCAAATTTTCCAACTTAGAGGCACTTTCAGCGGTGGATGTCATGAGTATGAAAACAGCGCTATTTAACCTTCCTGTGACGATAGGAGCTTCAGGGGCGCTATTTGGTATTTTATTGGCTTTTGGTTGGTTATTCCCAGAAATAAAGTTGGTAATGATATTCTTCCCCGTGCCTATTAAAGCACGTATTTTTGTATTGCTCTACGGCTTGGCAGAACTCTTTCTAGGCGTGGCAAATTTTGCGGGCGACAGTGTAGCTCATTTTGCGCATCTTGGTGGTATGATTTTTGGTGTTTTACTGATACTTTATTGGCGTAAAAAAGGCACGTTATACAGACAATAAAATACTTCCAAAAACGTAAATATAACGAAGACTCGACATAATCAGCTACAATCATCATGAATGCTTTTATTAATTCATTAAAAGGAACCTTGAAAAATGGTTCTTCACTCACCAAATTACTCTATTTGAACGTAGGGGTTTTTGTTGTGTTAAAATTGAGTTTGGTTATACTCCTTTTATTTAATGTAGATACGAGCAATTGGATGACGTATATAGAAATGCCAGCGGCTTGGAATACACTTTTGCATAGACCTTGGAGCATTATTACCTATATGTTTCTACATCTCGATTTGTTCCACGTGTTATTCAACATGCTGTGCCTTTATTGGTTTGGCAAGTTGTTTTTAAATTTCTTTTCGCAAAAACAGTTGGTCGGTTTATACCTATTAGGCGGCTTGGGAGGAGCGCTGCTCTATTTTGTGTCTTACAACAGTTTTCCGTACTTTGCATCGCAGGTGAACCAATCATACCTATTAGGCGCTTCGGCTTCTATTATGGCCATTATTTTAGCCGTAGCAACCAAATCGCCAAACTACACCATTCGTCTATTATTAATTGGTGATATTCGGATGAAATATTTTGCAGGCATTACCGTATTAATAAGTGTACTAAGTGTGGCTGGCGAAAATGCTGGAGGTGAATTTGCTCATTTAGGGGGTGCCTTAGTAGGATTCTTGTACGTCTACTTGCTAAACAAAGGAACAGACTTAACTGCACCACTCAATCGCATGATAGATTGGTTCGTGAACCTATTCAAACACCAACCAAGTATGCGTGTCACCAAATCGAGCAAACGGAAAGCCACCAAAAGTGATGCCGACTATAATCAAGCAAAAGCTAAAAAAGACGCCGAACTCGATAAAATACTCGATAAGATAAAACGCTCTGGTTACGATAGCCTCACAGCTGCTGAAAAACAACGTTTATTTGAACAAAGTCAATCTTTGTAACCATGTTTCGTAAAATTATAAAATATACATCGCTACTTATCAACCTATTTTTTGTGTTGCTTTATGTGTGTGGATTACTGTCAAGTGTAATTCCCGCTGATAAATTTGTGTGGTTTTCGTACTTAGGACTCATTTTTCCTTTCCTCATTGTGGCACAAATTGGGTTTGTTATTTTTTGGATCACGCGTAAAAAATGGTTATTCCTTATCTCATTGGGAGTTTTAGTAGCCTCATTTCCTGCTGTGAACCGCGTATTCACATTGCCTTTTCATAAAAATCATCCAATCACAGAAGAAAAGCCAACGGTAAAATTACTCACCTACAACGTGGCCATTTTTGGCGGCGAAAAGGAGTTCAAAAACATTATGAATGTGATAGAGGAAGCCGATGCCGATATTGTTTGTTTACAGGAGTTTGGTTTTTATACAAGTCACAATCTATTAACCGAATATCAAATTCTATCGCGACTTCGCAAACACTATCCATATAAACATTTATGGTACAAAAACCAGCGTGATAATGTATCGTGGGGCGTTGCTACTTTTTCAAAATATCCGATTATTAACAAAGCAAAAGTAGAATATTCTTCCGCTTACAATGTTAGCATCTACTCTGATATCGTGATTGACTCGGACACCGTACGTGTTTTCAACAACCACTTGGAATCGAACAAATTCACGATGCGAGATGTAAAACATTATAAATCGCTCTCCGACGATTTTAGTCGTGAAAAATTTTGGTTAATTACCGAAAAGTTATCGTACAAATTAGGTGCGGCCTATCGTGTACGCGCGCACCAAGCGCGTGCAGTAAGAGCCTCTATAGAAGAATCGCCTTACCCGGTTGTTGTCTGTGGCGATTTTAACGATGTGCCACAATCGTATGCCTATCGAACTATTGCCAAAAATCTGGACGACATAGAAACTACGACCAGCTGGGGTTACAACTACACATTCCATGCTAATGGTATGTTTGTAGACATTGACCACGTATTGGTGAGTCAACAAAAGATTACGCCCCTTCACTACTCCGTTATACGTGAGTCCTACTCCGACCATTACCCTGTACTTACAGAGTGGCAAGTCAAATAGGGATTCTATATAATTTACTGATTCAAAAATAGTTAAAAACTAAAACTTTATAAAATAATTAAATTTATTTGCGGCTTCAAGTAAGAAGTTGTATCTTTGTAGCCGAAAACATTGTGGAGAGATTTGACCGCTTGCAACCACTAAAAAAAATGCTAAAAATAGTTTTTACTACTGCACTTTTTTATCGCTAATGCGAAGCCTCGTTTCTCCCAAATTAACAAAATTGTTTCACGCTTAATTCTGTTATTATGGGATATTTATTTTCATCAGAATCAGTTTCAGAAGGTCATCCTGATAAAGTGGCCGACCAAATTTCGGATGCCATACTCGATGAGTTTTTGGCTTTTGACCCTACATCCAAAGTAGCTTGCGAAACGTTTGTAACCACCGGACAGGTAATCCTTGGTGGCGAAGTAAAATCGAAAGCGTACGTGGACGTACAAGACGTAGCACGCCAAGTAATTAACCGCATTGGTTATACCAAAAGCGATTATATGTTCGATGGTAATTCGTGTGGCGTATTGTCGGCTATACACGAACAATCAGCTGACATTAATCGCGGTGTAGAACGCGCCGATGCCATGAATCAAGGTGCTGGCGACCAAGGTATGATGTTTGGTTACGCTTCGAACGAAACGGACAATTACATGCCTTTAGCGCTCGACCTAGCACACCAATTATTGATAGAATTGGCGGCCATTCGTCGTGAAGGAAAGGAGATGACCTATTTACGTCCCGATTCAAAATCGCAAGTAACTATGGAGTACGACGAAGATGGTTATCCAAAACGTATTCATACCATCGTGATTTCAACGCAACACGACGAGTTTATTCAAGCAAGTAATACGAAATCACAACTCGAAGCGGATGAAGAAATGGTGAACACCATTAAACACGACGTACAAACCATTTTAATTCCACGTGTATTCAATCAAAATAGCACATTTAGCCGCTATCTCGATAACGACTATATTTTATTAGTAAATCCAACTGGCAAATTTGTGATTGGTGGTCCTCATGGCGATACCGGTCTCACAGGGCGTAAAATCATTGTCGACACGTACGGCGGCAAAGGCGCACACGGCGGCGGTGCTTTTTCAGGCAAAGATCCTTCCAAAGTAGACCGTTCGGCAGCTTATGCGGCACGCCATATTGCTAAGAATTTAGTGGCAGCAGGCGTAGCTAATGAAGTATTGGTACAAGTATCGTATGCTATTGGTGTAGCAGAACCACTTAACTTATACATTAATACGTATGGAAAATCGAATGTGAAATTGAGCGACAGCGAAATAGCCAACCGTATTTCGACCTTGTTTGATATGCGCCCTAAAGCGATTGAAGAACGTTTAAAATTGCGTAATCCTATTTATGCTGAAACTGCTTCATATGGCCATATGGGACGTACGCCACAGGTGGTGACAAAACAATTTGGTTCACGCTACGAGGAACCCAAAAGTATCGAAGTTGAACTATTTACATGGGAAAAGTTAGATTACGTCGAAGCCATCAGAAAATTGTTTGGTATTGTATAATTCGTCTAAAACTAATACTAAACAAAAAAGCGGTGAAGAATAATCTTCACCGCTTTTTTACCTTTAAATGTTATCTATAAGAGCAAACTTCTATTACAAAGAACCCAATAGTTGTTTTACTTTTTCTGAAATTAAACGACCTTCTGTTTTCCCTGCTAACTGTTTGCTAGCAACACCCATCACTTTACCAAGGTCTTGCAACGAAACTGCACCAACTTGAGCAATGATAGCACGCACAGCAGCCTCTAATTCTGAATCGCTCATTTGAGCTGGCAAATAACGCTCATAAATAGCCACTTGCGCTAAATATTCATCGGCTAAATCCATGCGATTTTGTTCTTTGAAAATAGTAGCTGCATCCCGAACCTGTTTCGACATTTTTTGGATTATTTTAACCGCCATCTCGTCGGTCAATTCACCATTACCACCTTTGGCAGTTTTAGCTTCCAAAAATTCTTTTTTGATGCCACGCAACGCTTCGGTTTCGGCGTGATTACGAGCCAACATGGCTTTCTTAATATCTTCACTAATTTGATCAAACAAATTCATAAGTTGTTATATTTAATGATTAGTTTTTATTGCGTAAATAAGCAGGTTGATTTTCGAGATAATTCAATGCCTCATCGTCATCTAAATCAAACAATGTGGCCGACTGCACATTTTCTGCAGCACTTTTCGATTCAGGATACAACTCTTGACGCCACTGTTCCTTGGCATCGACAGGCTTAGTTTCCCAAGGTTTTGGGGTTTCTTTAGGAGCTTTAGGCTGAACCTCTTCTTCGGCAATCTCTTCATCTTTTACATATTTTGGTATAGCTGAAGAATTAAATCCTGTGGCAATGAGTGTAATTTTTACACCGTCTCCCAAATTATCGTCAAACGTAGCTCCCCAAATCACTTCAATATCTTCGCCCATTTGCGCCATAAACGCATTGATTTCCTCAATTTCTTCCATGCGAATTTGGTTAGTTGTTGAGCAATAGATATTCAACAAAATCTTTTTAGATTCATGTACATCATTATTATTCAACAAAGGAGAATGAAGCGCATCAAGAATGGCATTCGTAATACGGTGTTCGCCTTCGGCATACCCCGTATTCATAATAGCAACGCCACCATCTTTCATAATGGTATTCACATCGGCAAAGTCGACGTTGATATAACCATCTATAGTGATAATTTCAGCAATTCCCTTGGCAGCTTCTGCCAACACATCGTCGGCTTTGGCAAACGCATTCGACAATTCTAAATCGGGGTAAATTTGACGTAACTTCTCATTGTTCACAACCAAAATAGCATCCACGTGTTGGCTCATTTGTCGAACACCTTCGAGGGCTTGATCAATTTTACGTTTCCCCTCAAACGCAAATGGAATAGTAACAATGCCAACTGTAAGAATTCCCAAATCGTGTGCTACTTTAGCAATAACGGGAGCCGCTCCAGTGCCAGTACCACCGCCCATACCTGCGGTAATAAACACCATTTTTGTATTATCTTGAAGTAATTGTTCTATTTTAGGTAACGACGCCTCTACAGCCTGACGAGCTACTTCTGGTCGACCACCTGCACCAAGTCCTTCTCCAAGTAAAATTTGTCGACTTACAGGCGAGCGTTTTAGTGCTTGATCATCGGTATTACATACAACAAACGACACATCGGCTATTCCTTGACGAAACATGTGATTGACCGCATTGCCGCCACCACCGCCAACTCCAATTACTTTGATAATTGACAAGCTGTTCATGGCGGTTGTCAAATCTGTCAAATTTTGTTCAAGACCCATACTATCAGATTTTATGTTAGTGTATTTATTAATTTACATTTTCTTTTAAGGGAGCATCGTCCGAAAAAAGGTCGCCCAATTTTGAACCAAAAAAATCTTTTAAACCTTTCTTTGGCGCTTTTTTAGCTTGTTTCTTAGGATTTTTATTTAAGGGTTGACAACAGTTTTGTGTGCCACAGAGCAAAAGCCCTACCAATTGGGCATATTCACGACGCACAAAATCATCATTCGTGGTTTCGGTGAGATGTGCGAGATAAGAACCAACGCGCACTTCCATGCCTGTTTTTTCTCTTACTATTTCATCCACATATTTCATATTGGTAACGCCACCAGTAATAACCAAACCAGCATTAAGCGCATCAGCACAGCCCGATTTATGAATTTGCGACATCACTAGATCAATAATTTCGTGTAAACGAGCTGTGATAATAAGTTCCACATCTTTGGTTGAAACAGAACGTTGTTCAAGCCCTTCGGCTGTGGCTGGCAACTCAATTTTTAATACTTTTTTGTCGCGCATAGAAAATTTTTCGCCACACATCAGTTTTAGCTTTTCAGCCTCTTGCTCAAGTAGTTTCAACGATTTTAAATCGTTAGTAATATGTTTACCGCCGATAGGAATGACGGCCAAATGTTTCATTAAACCATCTTTATAAACCGCTACAGATGTACAACCAGCCCCAAAATCAATAACGGCACTGCCAAGTTCCTTTTCTGATTCACTCAATAAGGCAGTAGCTGTAGCCATAGGAGCTAAGAATTTCTGCGCAATTTCATAGCCTAAAGTACGCTCTGCGCACTTATCAATATTCAAATTAACTTCAGGTTTGCCTACAGCTAAAATGTAAGACGCTGCCAAATTGCCACCAATTACGCCGATAGGATTCTGAATAGGTTCGTTATCAAGCATAAATGTGTCAGTCAAAACACGTAATATGTCGCGCTCTGGAATAGCTGTATTTTGAGCTACCGCTTCCATTTCAGCTAAAATTGCTTCCGTAATTTCTTCGTTATGACCAAAAATGCGAGGTACATTCACACGTACCGTACGCAACGAGCGCCCATTGACACCCACATAGAACTGATAAATCGGTAATTTAATACGATTTGCCAACAATTTGAGCATCATACTCAAGCGTGCAGCCACCTCACTCGGCTTAGTGATTATGCCGTTACGAATACTATCCTGAGGTGTTGGCTCCGATTCTAAAGCAAGAATTTCAAGCTTTCCATCAGCAAACTTTTTAGCGGCCATAACAGCCAGCTTAGAATTACCCAAATCGGCGGCTACAATAATTTCAGAGTCCATAAATAGATATTAATTTTCAATTTTTATTTCAGGTTCAGGTGCGGGCTCAGGTTTTACACAAACTACCTGATCGCGATAACGTAGGTCAATACGCGTATATCTATTCCAACCTACACGAGGTAAACCTTCTTTATAAAAGGTAAATAATTTTGCGAGTTTTTGCTGCGCATTTTTCACCGAACCCAAATAGATGATGTGTGATCCAACGCGAGGGATTAATTCCACATCCAAATTGGGATAAACATGAATTTGCGTGATTTGATTCGACCAAAAATCATCATCTTGCAAAGATACTATAAAATCAAATAACTCATTTCTAATAAAGTCTTTATTTACATAACCTGTAACAATAGGCACGTACACAGCATATTTAGTAGAAACTGGCATACGTAAACGATTTTCGTCGACATAAAAATTATTCCGATCGGTCAATACTTGAAATACTGGCTGACGTTGTTTTACGTCGATATTTAAAATGCCAGAAGGCGTTTGATAGCACGATACAAAATTAATCATCGGATGCTTTTTAACCGCCTTTTCCACCGCTTGCAAATCAATTTTGGCAAAAGATAAACCTTTATATTTAGTACGATTATTTTCTAACAACGTCACTATTTCTTGAGTGGTGACAAAGCGCGAATCGTCAGCATCTAACACATTTACTTTTAAACCGGTGCACAAACGATTTTCAGTCATTGGCGTCACAAAAATAACCGCCACCAATAGGTAGCCGCACAACAGTGTGACACTAACTGCAATTAATATGATGCGCCAAATTTTCATGGTTCAGATTACCGATTTGCAAAATTAATGAAAAATCTCAACCAACTTTGGTAAATAAGTATCAATATCGCCGGCACCGACCGTTAATAAAACATCAAACTGCTTAGTTTTTAGCAAATCTATCAACTCCGCTTTGGTGGTCAATGTTTTCAAAGGACAGGTTACTTCGTCAAAAATAAGTTGCGACGTAACACCAGTAATAGGCAGTTCACGCGCTGGATAAATTTCGACCAACACCACCTCATCGAGGTGCGACAACGAAGCCGCAAAATCTTTATAAAAATCGTGTGTGCGACTATATAAGTGCGGTTGGAAAACGCCCAATACTTTTTTACCAGCATATAGCGCTTTTACCGACTGAATACTTGCCAAAAGTTCGGCAGGATGGTGTGCATAATCGTCGATAATGGTTAGCTTATCGGTTTTTAAATGCGTCTCAAAACGGCGGCGAATACCGGCGAACGAAGCCATTCCTGCACGTAATTCATCGGCGGTAACGCCATTGAGATAAGCCAACGCCATTGCAGCCACACCATTTTCCACATTCACCAACACCGGAACACCCAAATTAACATCGTCAATACGGCTCGTAGGCGTTACAAAATCAAAATGTAACTCGCCATTACCAATTTTAATATTTTCGGCATAAAAATCGGCAGGTTCTGTAGCTGAATAGGTATATAGTTTGACTCCGGCTTGCAAACGAGGTTTCAATTCGATTCCTTTTTTCATAATCAAACAGCCACCTGGTTGAATAAGCGAAGTAAAATGAGCAAAACTCTCTAAATAAGCTTCGTGTGTGCCATAAATATCAAGATGATCGGCATCGACCGCAGTAACTACCGCCATATAAGGCGTAAGGTGATGAAACGAACGATCGAACTCGTCGGCCTCAATCACCACCAAATCACTTTTATCGGACAAGAGTAAATTGCTTGTATAATTTTTTGAAATCCCGCCTAAAAACGCATTACAATCCACATGGCTTTGCTTCAACAGATGAGCAGTCATGGTACTTGTAGTGGTTTTACCATGCGTGCCAGCCACACATAATCCACGCTCAATGCGTGTCACTTCACCTAAAACTTGGGCGCGTTTTTGAATGGTAAATCCGTGTGCTACAAAATAGTTATATTCACGATTCTCAGCAGGAATAGCTGGCGTATACACTACCAATGTTTTAGTGTTATCAGTAAATGCGAGCGGCACTAAATTCACATCATCGTCGTAATGAATGGAAATACCTTCTTGTTCCAACTCTTCGCAAAGTTGACTACGTGTACGGTCGTAACCAGCCACGTCAAAGCCTTTTGCTTTAAAATAACGTGCAATAGCACTCATACCAATACCGCCAATTCCGAGAAAATAAAAATGTGTATAATTCATAAAAAAACTATTTACGAAGATTTGCCAATTTAATAACCTCTTCTGCTATACGTCGTGCCGAATCTTTTTCGGCTAATTTCAAACTATTTTGTGACAATTGTGCCAATTGTGTTTCATCAAAAATTAATTGTAACGCTTTGGAAATTAACTCTTTTTCCGCATCTATATCTTTTACCAATACCGCGGCTTGTTTATTCACCAAAGCCATAGCATTGTGCGTTTGATGATCCTCAGCTACATTAGGCGATGGCACTAAAATAGTCGCTTTGCCAAGCAAACACAATTCAGAAATAGAACTTGCTCCAGCGCGCGAAATCACCAAGTCGGCCATGGCGTAGGCTAAATCCATACGACTAATAAAATCGGTAACAATAAAATGAGACGATACAAATGGCGCTGCCGCTTTCCGTGCCTCATCGATATATCCTTTTCCTGTTTGCCAGATGACTTGAATACCAGATTCGGTTAATTCCTTTAGATGTAGAATAACGCTTTGATTAATGGTTCGAGCACCAAGACTACCACCCACAATCAACAATGTTTTTTTATCGGGAGAGAAACCAAATTCCTGATAGCCTTCTGCTTTACTACCTTGTGTTAGATTTTGGCGAACAGGATTACCTGTCAAAATGATTTTATCGGCTGGAAAGAATTTTTCCATGCCCTCGTAAGCCACACAAATTTTAGCGGCTTCTTTAGCTAATAATTTATTGGTAACGCCTGCAAATCCATTTTGTTCTTGTAGTAAAGTAGGCACACCTAACTTATGAGCCATTTTCAGAGCTGCTCCGCTCGCATAGCCGCCAACACCGACAGCCACATCGGGCTGAAATTTCTTAATCAGTTTACGCGCGCGCCACATACTGATTTCCAAATCCCACAGGACCGAGAGGTTTTTGAACCAATTCTGACGATCGAAACCACGAACAGGCAAACCAACAATATCGTAGCCTGCTGCTGGCACACGTTCCATTTCCATACGTCCTTGTGCTCCAACAAATAAAATTTCGCACTCTGGCTGTAACTCCCGTAAAGCATTAGCAATACTTACTGCTGGAAATATATGTCCACCAGTACCACCGCCGCTGATTAGATATTTAGGCTGTTTTTTCATTGTATTACGCATTATTTTCAGGTTTATCAACAGACTCCAATTCATCGGCAGGTAACACATCGGCAGCAACTTCACCATTGGCAGTAGCATAACGTGTTACACTCAAAATGAGTCCAAAATAAATACAAGTTATCAAAATAGACGTACCACCACGACTAATTAATGGCAACGGTTGTCCTGTGACAGGAATCAACTGAACCGACACGGCCACATGTATAAACGCCTGTAAAACAATAATCAGAGCCAATCCCATTACCAAAACGGCAGGATAAACCGTAGTCGATTTCCAAACAATACGCCCCGCTCGAAAAAGCAAAATTAGGTAAAGCATAATCACAAATACGCCACCGATTAAACCCAATTCCTCAACAATAATAGAAAAGATAAAATCGCTAAATGCTTCGGGCAAGCGATTACGTTGTACACTAGTACCAGGTCCGTGAGGGAAAATACCGCCACGTGCTATGGCTATTTGCCCATGAACAGGTTGTAAGTTAGCACTATGTATTTTATATTTTTCATTCGGGTCACTACTTTTACCAAAATTTTCGATACGGGCTACCCACGTATAAGCACGTCCAAATGTTTTATAAAAAGTACGTGCTACAGGATTTGCATTTCTTAAATTATCAGCTTGGTAGTTTTCTTCTGGTATAAGCACCGCAATAGCAAATACAAGAGCAATAAACAATACGATAATTCCCCAAAATGAGGCTAATCGCTTAAAAGCAATTTGGCCGCAAAACAACATGGCAGAAACCACGGTAAAAAGCAATGCTGCGGTAGAAAAGTTCTCTGGTAAAATAAGCCCACACGTAACCACAATGGACAAAGCTATCCATTTAAAATATTTGCGTTCAAATTCATCATCTTCGGTCTTTTTGGCTCTACTTATCCAATCAGCCGTCATGATAATTAAACACAATTTAGCGAGTTCCGATGGTTGAAATTGTGCACCACCAATAGATAACCAACGTGCAGCATCGTTAGCCGAAACACCTTTAATCAAGGTAAATACCAACAATCCGAGCGACACTACCCAACCCACATAACCCAACATCTTAATCAATTTATAATCGACCTGCTGAACGATAATCATCAAAGCGGTACCAATGCCAAGGAACATAATATGGCGCAAAATTGGGCCGCCAATAGAAGAACCTCTCGACACCAACGTACTAGATGCACTGAACATCTCGATAATAGAGATGATACAGAGAAAGAAAAAGACCATCCAGATGACGTAATCGCCTTTCAACTGATTTTTAATGTTGTTGTTCACGCGCTAAATAGTTAAGTGAAATTACAAGTTACGTACGCAAGCTTTAAACTGCTCACCACGGTCTTCATAATTTTTAAACAAATCGAAACTAGCACAACATGGTGATAATAAAACGGTATCGCCAGAGTGAGCCACTTCATAAGCCTTGGCTACACAATCTTCGATGGACGACACTTCGTACATGGCACATGTGCAATGGTCGCTCCAGTATTCGCGTAATTTGGTATTATCCACTCCCATAAAAATGAGCGTATGTACTTTTTGACGCACTAAATATTCTATTTCCGAATAATCATTGCCTTTGTCGGTTCCACCAAGAATGAGCACAGTAGGCGTTTTCATACTTTGTAGAGCATACCAACAAGAGTTCACATTGGTGGCTTTAGAATCGTTAATATAACGCACACCACGCACCGAAGCCACATATTCCAAACGGTGTTCAACACCTTGAAATTCGGCTAACGATTTACGAATAGTCTCTTTACGAATGTGTACAAGTTGAGCAGCCAAGCCGGCAGCCATTGAGTTGTATACATTGTGAGTTCCTTGTAAAGCTAATTCTTCTACTGGCATAATCATATTATCTTCTTTATGTTGTGATTTTATAGTTAAATCTTCATGTTCAACAAATGCTTCTGTTTTGTCTGTTTTTTCCAAGGCAAATGGCAATAAACGTGCTTTAATATCACGTTTTTCCAACTCTTCTTTTAATACAGGATCATCGTTCCAAAAAATAAAAGCATCTTCAGGTGTTTGATTTTGAAGAATACGGAACTTGGAATCGATGTAATTTTGAAATTTATAATCGTAACGATCGAGATGATCAGGCGTAATATTTAAAATAACCGACACATCGGCTTTAAAATCGTACATGCCATCGAGTTGAAACGAACTCAATTCAAGTACATAATAATCATATTGGCATTCAGCCACTTGCCAAGCAAAACTTTTACCAACATTACCTGCCAAACCAACATTCAATCCTTCATTTTTCAAGATAAAATAGGTCAACATGGTGGTAGTAGTTTTACCATTCGAACCAGTAATACAAATTTTCTTGGCGTTGGTATAACGTGATGCGAACTCAATTTCTGAAATAACAGGAATGTGTTTGGCGCGTAACGCTTTCACCATAGGTGCTTTATCAGGAATTCCAGGACTTTTAACTACTTCATCGGCATTTAGAATCAAAGCCTCGGTGTGCTGTTTTTCTTCATAAGCAATACCACGACGCTCCAACTCCTCTTTATACAAAGGTTTTAAAGCCGACAAATCGGATAAAAACACATCAAAACCGTGTTTTTGTGCAAGAATGGCTGTTCCAACGCCACTTTCGCCTCCACCGAGAATTACTAACCGTTTCATAGATAAAATTTAATTACTGACATATTGTTTGTTATCTCATTTTAAGTGTAATAATCGTCACCGCAGCCAAAATCAAACCTACAATCCAAAAACGAATGGTAATTTTAGATTCTGGTATGGCTTGTTTAGAGCCTTGAATTAAAGCCTCTACCGTTCCTGCTGGTTTTTGATAATGATGGTGCAAGGGCGACATCTTAAATATGCGTTTACCCACGCCTGTGCGTTTTTTTGTAAATTTAAAATAGGCGGTTTGTAAAATCACCGATAAACTCTCTACCAAGAAAATACCCGATAAAATAGGAATCAATAATTCTTTGTGAATGGCAATAGCAAAAACTGCTATGATACCACCCAACGCCAAACTACCTGTATCGCCCATGAATACTTGTGCTGGATACGAATTGAACCACAAGAAACCAATAGTAGCACCAATAAACGCTGCAGCAAAGACCAATAATTCGCCCGAGCCTGGTATGTACATAATATTGAGATAGCCAGAATAATGCACATTACCCGACACGTAAGCCAAGATACCAAGCGTGGCTCCTTGTATAGCAGAAGTTCCTGTAGCCAATCCATCCAAGCCATCGGTTAAATTAGCACCATTTGACACCGCAGTCACCACAAAAATTACGACTACTACAAACAAAATCCAACCGAGCAATTGTTTATTTTCGCCTGCCCAATTGAAAGCATCAGCATAATCTAAATTGTTATTTTTAAAGAAAGGAATGGTCGTTTTAGTCGATTTTACTTCATCTTTGGCGTATTCTACCACTTCCAATTGCGTTTTTGTATCTACATGTTTTTGTACATTTTCCACAATCACAGCATTGGGGCTAAAATAGAGAGTAAGACCCACAATTAATCCAATACCAACTTGACCAATAATCTTAAAAATACCACGTAAGCCATCTTTATTTTTTTTGAAAACCTTAATATAATCGTCAGCAAAGCCCAATAAACCAAGCCAAACGGTAGTAATAAGCATCAAAATCATATACACATTATCCAACACACCTACAAACAAACAAGGCAAAAGAATAGAAAGCAAAATGATAATTCCACCCATAGTTGGCGTGCCTGTTTTCTTCATTTGTCCCTCAAGATCCAAATCGCGAATAGTTTCGCCAATCTGCATTTTCTGAAGACGATTAATAATACGACGGCCAATCAGGGTCGAAAAAATTAAAGCAAACAAAAAAGCCAAAACTGCACGAAACGAAATGTAATTGAACATACCTGCTCCAGGAACGTCCAGTTTGTCGAGATAGTTAAATAAATAGTAAAGCATAGGCTTAAATTTTATAGTATGAATAGGTAAAATTCACAAGTTGTCAAAAAGTGGCTTTTATTTCTTCGTGATCATCAAAATGGTGTTTAACGCCATTGATGATTTGGTAATTCTCGTGACCTTTGCCCGCCACAAGCACCACATCACCCGATTGTGCCAAAGTACATGCTGTTTTAATAGCTTCGCGGCGATCAGAAATCACTAGCACTTTACGTTTTTCGATCACATCGAGTCCAGCCAACATATCATTCAAAATATCTTGTGGGTCTTCAAAACGCGGATTATCGCTGGTCAAAATAACCCGATCGCTACCATTAACAGCCTCTTTTGCCATCATAGGACGTTTGCCTTTATCGCGATTGCCACCACAACCAACCACTGTAATAAGTGTACCTGCGCCTTCGCGAATATCGTTGATAGTAGCCAATACATTATTGAGCGCATCTGGTGTGTGAGCATAATCCACAATAGCGGTAAATCCCGTTGGCGAAGTAATGGTTTCGAAACGACCAGAAACAGCATCCAACGTACTCAAATGACATAAAATTTCTTGTTCCGAATATCCCAACAAGACACCTGCGCCAAAAACCGCTGTTAAATTATAGGCGTTAAATTTACCAATGAATGGCAACGACACTTCATGACCGTTCATATCAAGCAACATGCCCTCAAAGGAATTTTCAAGAATACGAGTTTTGAAATTGGCTATAGAGCGAACCGAATAGGTTTGTTTGGTCGCTTTACAATTTTGCAACATGACCATACCATTTTTATCATCTATATTAGTCAGCGCAAACGCCTCTTTGGGTAATTCATCGAAAAAACGTTTTTTTGCAGCTAAATAGTTGTCAAATGTCTTATGATAATCGATATGATCGCGTGTAATATTAGTAAAAATGCCACCTGCAAATTTCAATCCTGCAATACGACGTTGATCGACGGCATGTGAGCTCACTTCCATAAACGCATATTCACAGCCAGCAGCCACCATCTCCGTCAACAACGCATTCAAATGTAGGGCATCAGGTGTCGTATGCGTGGCTTCTATGGCTCGACCATCCACATAATTACACACGGTTGAAAGAAGTCCCACTTTGTAACCTAACTTACGGAACAATTGATATAACAACGTAGCAATAGTGGTTTTACCATTCGTACCTGTAACACCAACCAAGGTTAAATTATGCGACGGATTGCCAAAAAAATTGGCCGCCAACAGACCTAAGGCCTCATTACTTGAAGCCACTTGAACAAACACGACAGATTCTGGTTTATCTTCAGGCATAGTTTCGCAAATCACAGCCACCGCACCTTGCTCAATAGCTTTGGATATATAATCGTGACCATCGGTAGCGGTGCCACGCGTAGCCACAAACAAATCGCCTGATTCAACTAAACGCGAATCAAATTGAATATTCCGCACATCAACATCAGCACCCAACTGCTGTTGAATCGCCACGCCTGTCAATAGAATTTCAAGTTTCATAAGTATATTAATTAATTCCGATCAATATCATTTAATTCCCAAATACCAAACTTACAGTTTGTCCTCTCATGGCTTTCACGCCTGGCTGTATCGACTGGCTTTGAACCTTACCACGACCATATAATTGCACACGTAAACCAACACGTTCCATTAAATACACAGCATCTTTTGCTCCCATACCCACCACATTTGGCACATGATAATCGGAAACTGGAATAGGCTCTGTTTTGTAATTTTGAGCGGCCTGTACGCGCCCCCAAGTTTCACCAGCACTCAAATAATCAAAATTCAATTCATCCAACACTTCGGATAAAGCAACCGTTTTCCCTGCTTTAGCTGGAGGTAAACCTGGTGCCACCGTATCCACCACATGGGCTTGTACACTTTGGGCATACACACGTTCTGCAATAGTTTTAAACACACCACCGCTCATCAAACCTCCAGAAGGATAACCATTGCGTGGTTGACGAATAACGACAATGGCAGAATACATTGGTTTATCAGCAGGAAAATAACCACAAAACGATACTTGGTGCGTTACTGGTTGACCTTTGCCATACTGCAACTGCGCTGTACCTGTTTTTCCAGCAATAGAGACATAATCGGAATGAACAGATTTCCCGGTACCTTCTTCAACTACCGCTTGCAACATCATGCGAATATCACTCAACGTGGACGATGAACAAATAGATGAATTAATCGTTTCTGTATCAAATGTCTCTAAAATACGTCCATTTTGGCTTATCGATTTCACAAAATAAGGACGAATATATTTCCCGTTATTGGCTATTGCATTGTAAAATGCCAACGTATAAATTGGGGGCATCTGAACTTCGTAACCAATTGACATCCAAGGCAAAGCCGTTTTATACCAATTTACATGTTTATCTTTTGGGTGACGAATTTTAGGACGACCAGCACCAGGGATTTCAATATTCATAGGTTTACCAACACCCATTTTATACAATTGATCAACATATTCACTCGGATTGTGGGCAAAATACCGATCCACCAAACGTGACACTCCAATATTAGATGAATTAGCCAATACTTCCTTAACAGTCAACACGCCATAACCACCCGTTTTATGATTATGATCAGTCATAATGCGATTATACATCGGCCATTTCCCATTTCCTGTATCTATAGAGTCGGTAGGTTTCACCAAACCTTTTTCCAATAGCACCATCAACGACATGGTTTTGAACGTAGAACCCGGTTCCGACATATCGCCGACAGCCATATTCACAATTTCACGATATTCACCAGGAGCTACACGCGACATGTTAACACACGCTTTCACTTCACCACTCACCACATCCATCAACAAAACACAGCCTGAAGCGGCATCTATCTCTACCAATTTATCAACCAATGCTCGCTCTGCAATATCCTGCATTTCAATATCTAAAGTGGTTGTAACATCAAAACCATCTTGTGGCTCAACCACCGGCACATAGACCCAACGACTGCCAAGTAATTCACATTTGGCCAAACCTGGCTTACCGCGCAACAATGAATCATACGCCAACTCCAAACCAAACTGTCCACCTTTATCGCCTTCACCATAAATATTACCAATAGTTCGCGAAGCCAAAGAGCCAAAAGGTTTAATACGTTTTACATATTCACGCTCTATCAAACCACTTTTATTGCGTCCTAAACGAAATAGAGGAAATTTTTTAATCTCTTTCAACTCCGAATAAGTAATTTTCTTTGGATATAACAACAAATTACCTTTACCAGTTTGATAACCATGTGTGATGTAACGACGGTATTCTCCTACCGAGCGATCACCAAATTTACGCGACAGACACAACGCCAACGAATCGATATTTTCTTTAAACAACTCACCATTTTTCATATGAAGCGCCTCTACACGAGTGTCCATATATAAATAATAATATGGAATGGTGCTTGCCATTAATTTGCCATCATGCGAATAAATGTTGCCTCTATTGGCTGGAACTTCTTTATCGGGACGATCTAAACGTTCAGCCACCGCCATCCATTTATCCTTTTCCACCACTTGGATAATCACAATCTTGTAAATGGCGAGCAAGAACAACACAACCATCACTAAATAGACAATGGCAAATCGAACCAATATGGATTGATGTGTTGACGACATATAGTTAATTAGCGATTAATAACCACAGCTGGTTCAGTTGAAACTTCCAAGTCACTCCCTTGTTCACGCAATTTGTCAATCACATACGATTGACGACTCATTTGCATCAACTCCTCCGAAACGGTTAAGGATTCATATTTGGCATCAATCAAATCTTTTTTCAAACGATCGATATCACGCAATTGAGCCTCGTACGTAAACCTATTATTAATGTAAAAGAGCGCTATCATCACCAAAAATAAAATAAACGGAATTTGACGTTGCAACCATTCGCGCCCCAACGCCTCACCAGAAGCAACATCTTTCAATGTCATCTTAGGACGCTCAGCACGTGCTTTATCTTCCAAAGCCACCCGTTCCTTTATGTTGGTAAATAATCCCATCGTTATTATTTTTTTTCAGCAATACGCAATTTAGCACTTCTAGCACGAGGATTCTCATTCACCTCAGCATCAGATGCCACAATCACCTTATTATTAATAGCTCTGAAAGGAGCCACCACTTGTCCATAAAAATCTTTTTCTTGACGACCTTCAAAATTACCAGCTTTCACATAATTCTTCACCAAACGATCTTCTAATGAGTGATATGTCAGCACAGCCAAACGTCCTTCAGGAGCTAACACTTGCACCGATTGTTCCAACAAACTTTTCAAAACATCCATTTCACGATTTACTTCAATACGGAGTGCTTGAAATAGTTTCGCCATATCCTTCTTTTCCCGTTCGCGCGGGAAGAACACTTTAACAATATCCAAAAATTGTGTAATAGTTTCGATAGAAGCCTCAGAACGAGCTACCACAATCGCTTTCGCAATACGTCGTGCCTGTTGTAACTCGCCATAATAAAAGAAGATGTCGGCCAGTTGGGCTTCCGAATAGGTATTCAACACCGAAGCCGCTGTTTGCGAGGCACGTTTATTCATACGCATATCCAAGTCACCCTCGAACCGAAATGAGAATCCACGCGTTTCATCATCAAAATGATGCGAAGAAACACCCAAATCGGCCAAAATACCATCAACCCGTTCAATGCCGTGATAACGCAAAAAATTAGTCAAATAGCGAAAATTACTACGCACAAACGTAAATCGCTTATCATCCAAAGCATTCTTCATAGCATCTTCATCCTGGTCAAAACCAAACAACCGTCCACCTTTGCCAAGACGTTCCAAAATAGCACGAGAATGCCCACCACCGCCAAATGTCACGTCCACATACACACCATTCGGTTTGATATTCAAACCATCCAGCGTTTCATTCAATAGTACAGGTACGTGATACATAAGCAATTAGTAATTAATTTAGAAATTCAGAATAATCAATCAACACTTTTTTTCATCATTTTTTCAGCCAAACGTTTCGCAAAATCGTTCGACGACAAGCGAGAGCGTTCATAAGCAGCCTTATCCCACAAAGCAATGCGATCGAGCATTCCCACAAAAAGCACATCAAGCGATGCGCCAATTTGTTGAAGATAGCGTTTAGAAATCAACACACGACCTTGCGAGTCGATATCCAACCACTCAGCATCCGATACAAACTGCATCAACAGCATTTGATCGTCAGAATTCCACTCATCAAGCTTCTCTTTGAAGTCGGCAACCTTACGATTCCAAACGCCTTCAGGGTACAAAATCAAGCAGGCATTATTGGGATCCATACGCATCACCAAACGCTCTCTTTCGCCTTCTGGAAGCTGCTTCCGATAAGATGCTGGGATAAAAATTCGCCCCTTAACATCTGCCTTCGCTTCAATATTTCCGATAAATGTTGCCATAGCACTCCTTATTAATTATTCTGGGTGTAAAATTACAATATAAATTTAATTCCCCACATTCCCCCACAAAAAACTTATCAACAATATTTACCTACAATATAAACATATATAACGGACTTATTAACAACTTTATAAACACCTTTAACACTATTAACATATTTAATAAATAATTGATTTACAATACAATTCAAGGGATTAACTTAAAATCAAAAGCCAAATGGCGAAAAGTGGGGAAATTTTTAGAGTATATTCTCAAAACAACACGTTAAAAACACCTATTTTCAACCAGCAAAAACCCGCAAAAGCGTATTCTTATGTTCGCACAACGAATTTGTTATAAAATATTTTGCCAAGCAGAAAAAACATCGTATATTTGCGAGCCCAAAAATCGTATGGGCAACTAATATTAACTTTAACCAATCGGGAGGACTGTACAATAGCTAAGCAGTTGATTATCAAAAAAAGAAACGAAGAAGCGCACCGCATTAACGAAAAAATTCGTGGTGTGAGAGAAGTTCGTTTAGTTGGCGAAAATGTCGAAGTTGGCGTTTATCCTATAGAACGCGCACTAGCCATTGCTGACGATTTAAATCTTGATCTAGTTGAAATTTCGCCTAATGCGGAACCACCCGTATGCCGTGTTGTTGATTATCAAAAATTCCTCTATCAGCAAAAGAAGAGAGAAAAAGAAATCAAAGCCAAAACTGTAAAAATGGTGGTTAAAGAGATTCGTTTCGGTCCACAAACCGACGACCACGACTACAATTTCAAGCTTAAACACGCACAATCGTTCCTAAAAGAAGGTTGTAAAGTCAAAGCATTTGTATTCTTTAAAGGTCGCTCTATCTTATTTAAAGAACAAGGTGAAGTATTATTACTTCGTTTTGCCAATGATTTAGAAGATATTGCCAAAGTTGATTCGTTGCCAGTACTCGAAGGTAAGCGCATGATTATCATGCTGTCGCCAAAAAGCACAAAAAAATAAGAAGTTTTTTTTATTAATTTATAATTATACTGAGAAATGCCAAAAATGAAAACTAATTCCGGTGCCAAAAAGAGGTTTGCCCTTACCGGATCAGGAAAAATCAAACGGAAACATGCTTTTAAAAGCCACATTCTAACTAAAAAAACGTTGAAACAAAAACGTAATTTAACTCATTCAGGACTTGTTAGTTCTGTTGACGAAAAGAACGTTAAAGCGTTATTAGCACTTAGATAACTTTTAATTGTAAAGAATTTAACTTTAGTGATTAACCGAGTGATTAGCCGAAAGATTCCGATAACGGAACGCTAACATTCAAAAAAGAAAAAAATTATGCCAAGATCAGTAAATCACGTTGCCTCAAGAGCAAAACGTAAAAGAATTTTGAAACTTACCCGTGGGTACTTTGGTGCACGTCGCAATGTTTGGACGGTAGCAAAAAATACTTGGGAAAAAGGTTTGCAATATGCATTCCGCGATCGTAAAGCTAAAAAACGTAACTTCCGCGCTTTGTGGATTCAACGTATCAACGCTGCTGCTCGCATGGAAGGAATGTCTTATTCTCAACTTATGGGCGCTTTACACAAATCAGGTATTGCCATGAACCGCAAAGTATTGGCAGACCTTGCTATGAATCACCCAGAAGCATTTAAAGCTATCGTAAAAAAAGCTGCTAAAACAAAATAAGTATTAAGCTATTCGATAAAAAAGAGAACACCAAATTGGTGTTCTCTTTTTTTGTATCAAGTTGTAATCTAATTTAAAACATAGCCTTTTTAATCATCTCAGCCACAGAGTCGCCTTTAATATCGGCCACCAACTTTAAAGCAAAATCCAAAGCATAAGCAGGACCTTTAGCCGTTACAACACGTTGCGACTGAACTACGTTGTAGTTACTCAAACGCGCGCCTTGTAATTCGTGCTCAAAACCCGGATAACAAATAACTTCCAGCCCTTGCAACAAACCTAAGCGACCTAGCACCAAGGGAGCAGCACAAATGGCTGCTAAAGGTTTTTGAGCCTCGTAGTGCGCTTGTAAATGTGCTGTAAGTGGTTTACAATTCGACAGGTTAGTAGCACCAGGCATTCCTCCTGGTAAAATCAAATAGTGAGCCGCTTCAAAATCAACATCTTTAAGCACGCAATCAGCCAAAACCGTTATAGCATGCGCACCCACAACGGTCAAATCATCGGTAATAGATACGGATTTTACCGAAATATCAGCACGGCGCAACACATCGATTACGGTTAATGCCTCAATTTCTTCAAAACCTGGAGCTAAAAAGATGTAATTCATTTTATACAGCACTTAATTCAATCTAAATTGATAAGTAATTGTTCCCATAGCCACATCGCTACCTGCAGTAAATTTAGTACGTTTAGCTGCTTCGCGCGCAGCAGTACGTAAGTTTCCATCAGTAATATTAGAGCTCTTCTCATCAATGATAGCATCAGTAACATTACCCGATCTATCTACTCGAATATTAATAATAATACGTCCTTCTTGATTTCCATTGTAAGCAGGCTTTGGCAAACCGCCATTTAATGAGCGACCAGCAAGCGACCACGAATGTCCACCCGACGAACCTGAACCAGCAGGATTGCCTTGCATGGCATCACCAGTTGTATTTCCACTGCCAGCTCCAGGCGACTTACCAAAGGCTCCAGCAGCCGCTTTTGCTTGATCAATTTTGCGTTGATTTTCGGCAGCAATACGTTGTTGTTCTTGGCGTCGTTGTTCTTCCAACAGACGTTGGCGTTCTTCTTCTTTGCGTTTTTTCTCTTTTTCCTTAGCAGCCAACACGACCGATTCGTCATCTTGAGTCATCAAATCCTCATTTTTAGGAGTCGATACAGGTGGAACGACAGGAGCCACAGCTGTAGGCGGAGCCACTAGCTCCGATTGTCCAAAACCCTCGATTTCTTCGCCAAAGCTAACCATAAGACCTTCGTCTATATCTTTTTTAGATATAGAAAAGCCAAACAGTAGCAAAATAGCTAATACTATTCCGCAAACAACGACCGTTCCTACAGATGCGTATAGTTCAGATTTTTTCATTTATTTTTCAGCCACTTTAGTCGCAATAACTAACTTCATTTTATTTTGGTTGGCAATATCCAACACACGAACAACCTGTTTGTAAGGAACTTCTTCATCAGCATGAAGAGCCACATACAACGTTGAATCGGTCGCCTGAGCCGCTTTTAACATCGGTTCAAGGCGCTCAAAATCGACATATTGAGGAGCTTCAACGCCTTCGGCAATGCTGAATGCTCCGTCACGATCGATACCCACTTTGATAATATTTGCCTTAGTAGCCGTTTTAGCTTTACTTTGAGGCAAATTGACCTTCATATCATTCGGAGACGACATAGTTGAAGCTATCATAAAAAATAATAGCAACAAAAAGATTATGTCAGTCATCGACGACATGCTAAAAGAAGCGTCAATTTTATTTCGTTGTTTAATAGCCATATCTTACGTTTTTTGACAATTCGTCAAGTTATTTTTTACCAGCAGCGGGCTCGTTCAATAAATCCATGAATTCCATGCTACGCATTTCCAAGCGGCGCATCACTTCACCCACTTTACCTACTAAATAATTGTACGCAAAGAAAGCACAAACACCCACAATTAACCCAGCAACAGTAGTTACCATTGCGGTATAAATACCACCCGACAATTGACTCAAATTAATGGTGTTACCACCAGCTTGCTCCATTTCAAAAAATGCTTGAACCATACCAAGTACAGTACCCAAAAATCCTAACATTGGTGCACCACCAGAAGTGGTAGCCAACAATCCAAGCCCTTTTTCCAATTTAGCAACTTCAATACTTCCCACATTCTCAATAGCTACTTGCACATCGCCCATAGGACGACCCAAACGGCTAATACCTTTTTCAATCATACGAGCCGATGGTGAATTTGTATCACGACACAAGTTCAACGCCGATTCCAATTTACCGTCGTAAATATAATCTTTTATGCGATTCATGAACGACGCATCTTCTTTAGATGCCTTATGCAATGTAATTGTACGTTCTATAAAAATATAAATAGCCAAAACAAACAATAAAGCGATAGGAATCATAATCCATCCGCCCTTAACAGCCATATCAAAGAAACTCAATGTTTTAGCAGCTTCAACTACTGGAGCTGCTGCTATTGGAGCTGCCACAGGCGCTGCTGTTGGAACGGCTGCCATCGTTGTATCGGCCACAGCAGCTACAGTTTGTAATAAAATAGTAAGATTCATATTTAATTAATTTTTAGATAGTTACAAAATTATCCCAAAACAACACGTTTTATAACGTTTGATGGTTTCTTCCAGACCTAAGTAAAGCGCATCACAAACAAGTGCATGACCAATAGAAACTTCAGCCAAAAATGGAATACGCTTGCAAAGATAAGTCAAATTTTCCAAACTTAAATCATGCCCAGCATTCACATCCAAACCAAATTTACGAGCATGCTCAGCGGCTTTCACGAAAGGCTCTACAGCGAATTCTTTCCCTTTTGGATAGTTGGTTGCATAAGGTTCGGTGTATAATTCAATACGGTCGGCACCCAACGCTGCAGCACGTTCAATCGTGTGCAAATCGGTTCCTACAAATATAGAAACACGAATACCGTGCGTCTGAAATTGCTCCGTAATAGTTTTCAAAAAATCGAAATGAAGATCACAATTCCAGCCTGCATTCGACGTAATAGCATCGGGAGCATCGGGAACAAGCGTAACTTGTGCAGGTTTAACGGCACAAACCAAGTCAATAAATTCGGGCGAAGGATAACCTTCGATATTAAACTCCGTGGTAAGCACGGGACGTAAATCATACACATCGCGTCTACGAATGTGGCGTTCGTCTGGGCGAGGATGAACAGTAATGCCTTCAGCCCCAAACTTTTCACAATCGAGTGCCACTTGTACCACATTCGGATTATCGCCTCCGCGAGCATTTCGGATGGTGGCTATCTTATTGATATTTACACTTAATTTTGTCATTTATTCATTCCTGTTTGGTCGTTTCATTTACATTTTGTTACTTTGCATAGTGAAACAAATTCACGAACAAAAGTAATCTAAAAAAATGAAAATTGCTATATTTAGCACCACTTATAAAGAAGAAATTGATGCGCCATTGCGGCAAACAGTCAATTTCTTACTTAGTCATGGTGTCGATGTATTGATAGAACGTGATTTTTATGCGCAAATTGCGACTAAAATGAAAAATTTCCCAACGTGTAAGACCATCAATACAGATACACTGAACGCTGATTTAGTAATTAGCATTGGCGGTGATGGTACTTTTTTAACAACGGCAGCGTGTATTGGCGATAAGAATATTCCAATTCTTGGCATTAACACAGGTCGTTTGGGGTTTTTAGCCGATGTGGCTCACGAAGAAATTGACACCATCTTACAGGAACTTTTAGATGGTCGCTATCATGTAGAAGAACGAACGGTGCTAGAACTGTCAACCTCTGATGGCTCTGAAAAGAATTATCCATTTGCACTCAACGAAGTGGCTATTTTAAAACAAGATTTATCGTCGATGATTAGCATTCGTGCTTCAGTGAACAATGAATTTTTAAATACTTACCAAGCTGACGGGTTAATAATAGCAACACCAACTGGCTCTACAGCTTATTCCATGAGCGTGGGCGGTCCACTATTAGTGCCTCAAGCGCAGAACTTAATCATTGCACCCGTGGCTTCGCACAGCCTCAACGTGCGACCACTCATTATTCCAGATTCTTGGTATATTGACTTAGAAATAGACAGCCGATCGAAGAGCTTTCTCATTTCGCTTGATGGTCGCTCTCAAGTGATGCCACAAACTACCAAGTTGCATATTGCCAAAGCTAATTATACGATAAAAGTGATTAAACCTTTACACCACAGTTTTTTTAAAACACTGAAAAACAAACTTATGTGGGGAGCGGACAAACGGAATTAAACAGACAAAAATGACAAAAGACGAGTTACGGATTGTATATATGGGAACGCCCGAATTTGCAGTGGCAAGTTTAGATGCGCTGGTTTCAGGAGGTTATAATGTAGTAGGCGTGGTCACCATGCCCGACAAACCTGCAGGACGGGGCTATAAAGTTCAATTTTCGGCAGTCAAAGAATATGCACTAGCACACAAGTTGCCTTTGCTACAACCTGAAAAATTGAAAGATGAACAATTTTTGGAAGCTCTAAAAGCCTTAAAAGCCGACTTGCAAATTGTAGTCGCTTTTAGGATGTTACCAGAAGTTGTGTGGAATATGCCACCGATGGGCACATTTAATTTACACGGTTCATTACTTCCACAATATCGCGGAGCAGCGCCTATCAATTGGGCTATCATCAATGGTGAAAAAGAGACTGGCGTTACCACCTTTTTCCTACAACACGAAATAGATACGGGTGATTTAATTCTACAGAAAAAAATAGCCATTCACCGTACCGATAATGCGGAAACGATTCACGACCAACTTATGGTATTAGGTGCTCAAACTGTTGTAGAAACGGTTGACTGTATTTTAGATGGCACAGCTCCCAAAATGCCACAACCCGAAGTGGCTGAACTTAAAATGGCTCCGAAAATTTTCAAAGAAACGTGTAAAATAAATTGGGACAACGATTGTGAATCCATCTATAATTTTGTAAGAGGCTTATCGCCCTATCCCACGGCTTGGAGTGAGCTAATGAACGACAACACACCATCAATTCCAATGAAAATTTACGAAGTAACAACAGAACAAACTTCGCACACACATACCCCTGGGACCATCGTCACAGATGGTAAAAAGGAGTTAAAAGTAGTTTGCAAAGATGGTTTTGTAAGCATCCAATCGCTCCAATTGGCAGGTAAAAAACGGATGAATAGTGATGAGTTTTTACGAGGCTATAAAATCGATTTACTAAAGCAATTAGCATAAAAAAGGCTGCTCTTACTGAGCAGCCTTTTTTTATTTTTCATCGAGTATACGACGAGCAACATCCAAAATAGTAGTATCGTCGAGCATCACAAGGCCACCATCAGGACCTGGTTCAATATGAACACCACAACTTCCACCTTCTTTGTAATTATGTCCGCCAAAATAGTTTCGAACAGTTTCTACATCAACACGAAGTTCATCGGCAATGCGTTGCATACTGCCCGAAGGTAAACTGTCTTTGATTTTACGCAATTCGTTAAATGTGATTGTCTTTGTCATGGCTGTAAAATTTATTAGATGAATAATGATTAAGGTTATAATTCACATATGAGCTACACCGCTGTGTAGTGATAGACTAAAGGTTCTTTAATTTTCTGCTAATTTATACGTTTAATTTCAATCTTACAAATTTTTGAACGATAAAATTGCAATTTTTACGCTAAAAAGAGTAAAAAGTTATTTCCGATAGCTATTACAGCAACCGAAATAATTAATACAGAAATGATTAGATAAATGCCTTTATCGAGCATAATATCATCCATTCGTTGTCTTAATTGGGGTTTGATGCGTTGCATCAGATAAAAACTAAACCAACCACAAGCTAATCCAACAATGGCGCCACCTAAAATATCCAACGGATAATGCACGCCCAAATAGATTCGGGTGTACACATTGGCAGTAGCCCATAAGAAAATTGTCCACGTATAAAGCTGACGACGAAATAACAAAGAGGTAAATAAAGCAACTGCAAAACTATTGGCGGCATGCGAAGATACAAATCCATAACGACCACCAGTATAACCATGTACCAACTGCACCATCCCCTGTAAAGTCGGTTCGTGTGTTGGCCGCCAACGCGCCACGAGTGGTTTAATAATACCTGACGAAATTTGGTCAGCTAATACAATAGTAATCACCAAGAACAATAAAACCCACCACGAATCACGTTTCTCGGTACGAATAATCACGTACAACAACACCAATGCCGTTGGAATCCAAATGAGTTTTCCGCTAAAAATAGAGATAAAATTATCCCAAAAAGGCGTATGAAAACTATTGCCCCAAAGCAATAGCTGTTTATCGAGTTCTATCAGTGATTCGAACCAACTCATATGCGTTCTATTTGAGTGGTTTTAACCCAACCTACATGACCATCGGCAATACGAATCTCGAACCAACCACGTAATGAACTTTTGATAACAACCTTCGTGCCTTCGTGCAACACAAAGAGTTCTGTACCACTGTCGTCTGGCGCGCTTTTTACAGGCATCGCACCAACCATCACAATTGCTTCAGCACGTTCTTGAGCCTTATGTTGCAACGAAAAACTATAACTTAAAGCGGCTACCGAAATAACTAAACAGGTAATTGCGCCAAAAAAGCCCACTTTACGCAACGAACGATGCGAAGCAAATACGTATAATAAGGCCAAAATCAAACATACCACAAATCCACTAATGCTAGTAATGGCCCACTGATTGGCAGTTTGTAAACTACCTAAACTTTCGAGCCATTCCGTTAAGAAAAATTGTTCGATTGGTTCTATTTTATCAGCAATTTGAGCATTTACGAAGGTTAAATTAAACTTAGCATCTTCGTAATTGGGACGTAATACCAAAGCACGTTCGTAATTTAAAATAGCCTTACCCAATTGTCCCGATTTATAACAAGCGTTAGCATAATTATAATACAATTCGGGTGACACCACATCGGTTTTCAGGATATTGGCATACACATCGGCAGCCTGTTCATACGATTGAGCAGCGTACAAATCAGCCGCCTTTTGAAGTTGATTGTCGGCTTTGATAGAACCTACAACTGCCAAAAGTATAACAACTACTACAAGTTTTACAAGTTTATTCATAACCGTTAGCGTTTAATAGTTTCCTCTAATTTAGCAATCATTTCGAGTGTTTGTTTAAAAATATGATCCATCGTAGCACGATCGTCGTTCGACGGTGCATAGCGCACAAATTCACAATCATCAAGCAAACGAATAAATTTATCAATATCAGCCTGATCAACTGCATGAGCAGTCAACTGAGCAGCTACATTTTCTTTGTTTAAATCTGCCAAAGGCAAACTCAATTTATCGCACAAATAACCCCACAAAGCCTTCAAAACCTCATCATAAAATGCCTTTTTGGCATCCGTTTTTAAATATTTTTCAGCTAATTTCAAACGTTTACGGGCTACGGAGTTCGCCTTTTTATTACGCATCAAAGCTAAATCGGCATTCTCGCGAGCCTGTTTACGGAAAAATACTAAAGCTAATAGAGCGATTGTAAGTGGCAACAAATAAGCTAACCAGAACTTCCACCCACCAATCCAAGAATCTTCTGGTGCAGCGAGTTCAAACTGGCTAATATCGATATAGCGAATATCAGAGGCAATCATACGAACCTGTTCTTGATTCGTAAAATTACTTACCGAACCACCTTGTGCATTATCAGAGCCCTTACCTACTTTTAAATGATAAGCAGGAATGGTAACCGTTTTGTAACTTTGTGACGCCACATCAAAGTAAGAAAACTCGGTAGCAGGAATATCATAATCGCCTGCATGGCGAGGGATGGCAAGATACTCAATCGTTTTTGTGCCTGATACACCAGACGTTGTATTAGTAAACGAATTGGTAACTTTCGGTTCGTATGTTTCAAAATCAGGTGGAAATTTGAGTTCTGGATTTTTCACCATTTTCATATTACCATTGCCCGAAATCGTAACCGTTATAGTAACCGCTTCATTGGCTTTTAATTCCGAAGCATTAATCTTTGATTTTATAGAAAAAGAGCCGACTCCTCCCGAAAAATTAGTAGGTTTAGGTGTTGGCAAAGCGGCAACCGATACTTTAAGAGCTGGAGTTGAAAGTGGCTTTTTAACCTCTTGATAGGAATCAAAAAAATCGTCGAAGATACTACGAACTTGTGCCTGATTTTTTACACGAATCACAGCATTACAAGTTAGCTTATCAATATTCAATGTACCAGAACTTTGTGGATACAATAAATATTGACGCAATACAATGGTATTGTAATTTTTACCATCGTAATTTTCTAAAGCGAATTGTTTATTTTGTGGAAGTTCTACTTCTTGCACAAAAAAACCTTTAAAATCGGGATATTTAACTTGCTGAATATCTATTAAATCGACACGAGCGTATATTTTATAAGTTAATAAAATATGTTCTTGTTCTCGCACTTTAGTACGTGAAATGACTGGTCGAATAAATAAATTATCGTCCGTAATTTGTTGAGAAATTGGTGCAGAAGTTTGTTTATCTTTCCCCGATTGATTGGATGTATCAGCAGACTTATCTGCTGGCAAAACTTTAATAGTCAATGCATTCGACTGATAACGATCTTGATCTACCACAATGGATGCACTCGGTATATTAAATGTACCTTCCTTGGTTGGTAGTAAGGTATAAGTATAACGTAGCGTAGTTTCCGACGACGATTTTCCATTGATAATCTGCACACTATGACTTTGTGAGGTAAACGGCCCAGCAATCACCTCAAAGGCATTAAATGCAGGCACGCGTAAATCTTTGGCTGCTGCATTAACCGTATACACTAACTGAAACGATTGTCCATTAGGCACTGCTGCTGGCGCACTGGCCGTAAAGCTCACATTGGCAGCAAAAACAGACACTGCCGCCAATATTCCAATCATTACTAATCCTATTCTTTTCATCTTCGCTTTTCGATTAAAGTTCTTCAATTACCAATCTTTATCAACACGATAACGTTTTGCTTGTTGTGCCTGAGCCTCTTTTACTTTATCTTGCGTATCACGCTCGTCTTGCTCCAACGCTTTTAAAATTTCTTCTGCGCGTTCTTTCGACATGGCAGATTGTTGCTGCTGTTGCTTTTGCTGTTGTTGCTGCTGTTCTTGCTTATTTTTATCTTGTTGCTGTTCTTCTTTTTGTTGCTGTTTTTCTTGTTGTTGATTCTTATTTTTATTTTGGTTTTTGTTTTGTTGCTGTTTCAACATTTGCTGAGCATATACCAAATTATAACGCGTGTCGTTGTCGTTTGGATTGTTACGTAAAGCTTGTTTGTAGGCATCAATACTTTTGGCAAATTCACCAGATTCTAAAAGCGAATTACCTATATTGTGGTATGAAGCTGCCAAGCGCCCTTTATCATTTCCAGCCAAAGCGGCAGCTGCTTGAAACTGCTCAATTGCTTCGGCATATTTTGCTTGGCGATACAAGGCATTACCCAAATTAAAATTACCCGAAAATGATTTGGCATTTTTTTCCAAACCTTTGCGGTAATCCACTTCGGCATCCACATATTTTTCTTTCTTGTAGGCTGAATTTCCACGGCGCACATCGCCACTCTCTTTTTGAGCAGCAACCAACGAAGTCACAGCACACAGGATAATAAGAATTGAGAAACGTTTCATAGTTAATCGAACCATTTAATTTTATTCAACGCTTTATTCTGACGATTAAACACATAAAATTCGATGACAAGCAAGAACAATGCAATCCAGACAAAAATATAAAACTTTTCATCATATTCAGCATACGACTTAGTTTCTAGGTTGCCTTTTTGCATTTCACCTATCTGTCCTGACACCGCTTTTAAAGCTGTATTGGAATTATCGGCACGTACATAAATGCCAGAACCTGCTTCGGCTATTTGTCGGCACATGGTTTCGTTCAATTTAGTAACCACTACATTACCATCTTTATCTTTACGGAAACTCATTGTACCTCCCACAGGAATTGGTGTTCCTTCGGGTGTACCCATGCCAACCACATTCACTGTAATACCTTTTTCTTGAGCCAATTTAGCCGCGCCAATAGCGTCGTCTTCATGATTTTCACCATCGGTTATAACAATAATCGTGCGCCCAGCTTCTGACTCATTTGGGCCAAAAGACTGAATAGCTAAATCAATAGCGGTTCCAATAGCGGTACCTTGACGTGGTACTAAATTGGGATTAATCGACGATAAAAACATCTTGGCAGACACATTGTCGGTGGTTATGGGCAATTGCACAAAGGCATCACCAGCAAATACAATTAAACCAATTTTATCATCCACCATATCATCAATCAACTTTGAAAGAATCAATTTAGAACGCTCTAAACGATTAGGTTGTATATCTTGCGCCATCATAGAATTGGATACGTCCAACACGATCATAGCTTCTACACCTTGTTTCTTGGCGGTTTGGAGTTTTGACCCAAATTGAGGACGAGCTAAAGCCACAATCATCAACACCAAAACGACCATAAGCGTGTAAAATTTCAATTGAGGACGTATAATGGAGGCATTGGGCATCAATCGTTTCAATAAGTCAGGATTCCCAAATTCACGCAAACGTATTTTTTGCTGATAGGTGACATACACAAACATCGCGACCAATAGTGGAACGGCTATCAGTAAATACAAAAAATAGGGGTGAGCAAAACGAAACATATAGCTTGGATATATAAAATCGACAGTGTAAATATTAAGGTAATCGGCGTAAAACAGTATGGCGCAAAACAATTTCAGCCAGTAATAACAAGAGCGCCGCTAGCAAAAATGGCATATACTCCTCGTTTTTTTTACTATATTGATGTACACGTAATTTGGTTTTTTCTAATTGGTCAATTTCTTGATAAATAGATTTCAACTTCGTGTTATCGGTAGCTCGAAAATAAGCGCCACCAGTCAACTCGGCCACTTCTCGTAACATATCTTCGTCGATATCAACAGGTAAATCCTGATAGCGAATACCAACTGGTGTTTGTACCGGATAAGGCGCTACGCCACGAGTTCCTACGCCAATAGTATAAACACGAATACCAAACGATTGAGCTATTTCGGCTGCCGTCATTGGATCAACATCGCCTGCATTGTTAGAACCGTCGGTCAATAAAATAATGACTTTTGACTTAGCTTCACTATCTTTAATACGACTGACAGCATTAGCCAATCCCAATCCAATAGCAGTACCATCTTCAATCATACCATACTGCACGCCTTGAAACAAATTAATCAAAACGCTATGATCATTCGTGAGCGGACATTGGGTAAAGCTCTCACCTGCGAATACAACCAATCCGATATTATCATTAGGACGACCCGAAACAAATTCAGTTGCCACGTTTTTAGCCGCCTCCAATCGGTTTGGGCGTAAATCTTCAGCCAACATGGTTCCCGAAATATCTAATGACAACATAATATCAATACCTTCGGTAGTTTCGGTTTGGAAACTATTACTCAATTGAGGGCGCGCCAATACCAATATTAGCAAAGTAATAACCAAAGCACGCAACGCAAACAAGGCATAAAAATAGTAATGTTTTCGACTTCTAGGCATTTTTGAAAATGGCTCGGTAGTCGAAATCTGCATACTTGCATCCGATTGAAACTGCTTGAAAACGTACCACAAAATAAGTGGTATCAAAATCAAGAGCAGCCATAAATATTCAGGATTATTAAATTTCATAACTCAATTAGACTTGTTGATTAGTTACATCGTCATCTGTTATTGGTGCTTCCTCCACCACTTGTTTGGTGTTTTCTACAAAACTATAAGCACGCGACAGACTTTTTTCATCTTCTTCAATCAACGGATGATATTTAGCAAACTTGACTAAATCGGCTAGTTGTAATATATTTTGCAACAGCACAAACGAATCTTTTTGTTCCTTCAAACAAGGTTGAATGGCTTGCAATACTTCGGCAGACGTCTGTTCGGTAGCGTTAATGTCGAAACTACGACGAATATAATCGCGCAAGACATCGGTCAATTGTGTATGATAATCTTTGGGGCGACCTTTTTGCCATAATTTCTCTTGACGAATGGCATTCAAACGCTCTAATGCGATTTCATAAGCTGGACGAGTGTCTTGTACTTCCGCTTCTTCATCTTTGGCTACATGCTGTTTTTTGTAACGACGATACAACCAAATACCCAATACAGCAACTGCAATCACCAACAATTGAATCCACACAATTTGCCAAAACAAAGGCCAGTTGAAAGGTGGTTTGTATACTGGTTTTATATCGGCAATTGCCTTTTGAGTTGTATCTACAGGAATAGAAACTACCTTTAACGATAATGGGTTGGTATACTGTGTATCATTACCCAAAATAAACGGTTGTGGAGGAATAAACAACAACGCCGAATCGAAACTGGTAACCAAATAACTTTGTTTGATAAGCAAATCAGTTTCCCCATTTGCGGCAGTATCAATAGGTAAACGCTCTACAATTTCAAGACCCGACACGATGGTGTCAGAAAATAGAGGCGCCTGTACTTTAGCCTTTTTAGGTTGCGACCATTCAAATGTGATTTTGGTCTGCTCGCCTACATACAAAACCGTAGAATCAATAACAGCTGACACCGAAAAGGTTTGTGCTAACATAGGAAATGCTAACACCAAAACCAGGCAAACTGTAATAAACTTTTTGAAATTCATATTACGACTTTCCTCTTTGTTTAAATAATCCAATCAACGCCTTAATATAATCACCCTCACTGACATCGATTGATACTTTATCCACACCTGCTTTCATAAGTAAGTGTTGTAATTTCAAGCGATTTTCATCCCACAAATTTTTATACAACATGCGCCAACGACGATCATCGGTATCAATCCAAAGACGTTCGCCCGTTTCAGCATCTTTCACTTTCATCAAACCTACTGGAGGTAACTCAGTTTCGCGTTTATCATACACACGCAATGCAATAAGATCGTGTTTGCGATTTGCAATAATCAATTCATCTTCAAAGGATTTTGAATCCAATAAATCGGAAATTAAAAACGCAGTACACCGTTTTTTGATGATATTGGTAAAATAACGCAAAGCCAAGGCAATATCAGTCTTATTACTTTCAGGTTTAAAATCAATCAACTCCCGAATAATGTACAGAATATGTTTACGCCCTTTTTGAGGAGGAATAAACTTTTCAATTTTATCGGAGAAGAAAATCACACCAATTTTATCGTTATTTTGAATGGCCGAAAAAGCCAAAGTAGCTGCTAATTCGGTCATTACATCACGTTTGTACAAATTACCAGAACCAAAATCATGACTAGCCGAAACGTCAATCAATAACATCACGGTCATTTCACGTTCTTCTTCAAACACTTTGACATACGGATGTTGAAAGCGAGCCGTCACATTCCAATCAATACTGCGCACATCGTCACCATATTGATATTCGCGAACTTCAGCAAAGGTCATACCGCGCCCTTTAAACGCCGAATGATATTCACCGGCAAAAATATTGCGCGATAAACCACGGGTTTTTATCTCGATACGACGGACTTTTTGTAATAATTCGCTGGTTTCCAAAGCAATTATGAATTAATATTAATACACTTAAAGTTACTCACTCTCATTCCTTAAAACAGTATGTTAAGGCACTTCAACTGCATTTAAAATTTCATTGATAATTTCTTCTGAAGTTAAATTGTTCGCTTCAGCCTCATAACTTAAACCAATACGATGGCGCAAAACGTCGTAAGCCACAGCACGAACATCCTCTGGGATAACATAACCGCGACGTTTTATAAAGGCATAAGCACGAGCAGCTAATGCTAAATTGATAGACGCACGAGGCGATCCACCAAATGAAATCATACTTTTCAATGATTTCAAGCCATAATCTTCAGGAGCACGTGTAGCAAAGACAATATCAATAATATAACGTTCAATTTTTTCGTCCATGTAAACCTCACGAACCACTTTACGAGCATCTAAAATGTCTTGCAATTTCAAAATTGGCTTTGATACTGGTTTGGCTTCAGCAATATTCTGACGAAGAATTAATTTTTCTTCTTCTTTTTGAGGATAATTTACCACCACTTTCAACATAAAACGGTCGACCTGAGCTTCTGGCAACGGATAGGTACCTTCTTGCTCAATAGGATTTTGAGTGGCCATTACTAAGAATGGAGCTGGCAAAGCAAAGGTTTCTTCACCAATAGTAACCTGACGCTCTTGCATGGCTTCCAATAAAGCACTTTGTACTTTAGCTGGAGCACGATTTATTTCATCGGCCAAGATAAAATTGGCAAAAATTGGTCCTTTTTTAATAGAGAATTCTTCTTTTTTCTGACTGTAAATTAATGTACCAAGAACATCGGCAGGCAATAAATCCGGAGTAAACTGAATACGGCTAAAATCCGCATCAATCAATTGCGACAATGTTTTAATGGCTAATGTTTTTGCCAAACCAGGAACACCTTCGAGCAAAATATGACCATCGGACAATAAACCAATGAGCAACGACTCCACTAAATGTTTCTGACCAACAATGGTTTGGTTCATACCCATTACTAACGCATCAACAAAAGCACTTTGACGTTCAATACGTTCGTTCAATTCTCGGATATCAATAACTTGATTCATGATGATAAATAATTATATGTGTTTTATATAAATTCAATTGCAAAAATAATCTTTTATGTTAAAATTAAACGTTTAAATGCGTTAAAAAAAAGCGATTTACACATATTTAACATAAAAACAAAACGCTTCGGCCCTTATTTTCTTAAAATAATAATTCTCTTTTGTGTACTAACAAACTCACTTTACACACAACACACTATTGGTGTGCCTCATAGTCAATGAGTAAAGTGGTTCCAAAAGGACGTTATATTTACAAAAATAAAGCAGGAAAGGGATATCCGTTTTCTGCTTTATTGTTTATGACTGTCAATATTATTCAACAATTCTTACCGAAATTTTATTCGCTATCTTGAGCGCCGTAGTGAGCGTGCTCAAGTCAGGAGTCAGGCTGCCATCTTTACCTGCGTAATGACTATGACCCACAGCTTTAAAAACAACTGGTTGCAAATTACCACTTTCAACATCAGCACAATACACCAACGCTGGCTGACTTGAAGTTTTGTATTCCTTATCGTCTGGATATTTAGCATTGAACCAGAATTCATTCCAGTCCCACGATTGGTTAATCTCAAACATAACTTTATACTTACCACGCAAAATTTGTTCTGTCTTGACTTCCAAAACAAAAGAATTCTTTGGTGTAGCTCCCGTGTAAGCATCTACAACTGGCGATTTTGGTGTAGGCAAAACACCACCATTTTCGTTAAGTACAGCACGCTGATGCGCCCAGTAAGGCAAAGCAGCCGGACGTTGAATTTCACCAGGCATCCACTGACCAGTTTTACGACTTCCACGCAAGAAAACACCTTTACCTATACTTTGTGATACATACAAGGTTTGAATATAATTTCCCTTTTCATCTGCCAACCAAATAGCAAAAAGTGGATGGTTATACTCTTTCCCTTTTTCGAAACTAATTTCAAGCTTGGTTCCTGCATTCTCCACACCATATTGTACACGTACAGGAGGTTCTTCTTTTATCTTTTTTGCCGATACTTGTAACGACAAAACTATCATTATAATTAAAACTATTCTACTTTTCATAATCGTTAGTCTTTTAAGTGGTTTACAATAAAATACACGACCTTATATTTTGACTATCAAACCAATAGTAGGCAGTAATACACCGCTAAAATTATCTTCAACTTCGCGTAAAACATAGCGCGTATTATCATTAGGGTCAATTACTGGCTGTCCCGTCACTTTATCCTTATTGGTATAAATTGGAGCCCCTGCCGTTTTAAACACATACGCATTTTGCACATCGGCATACACATTTAACACCCATTTTTTGAAATAAAATTCCTTATCAATTCTAATATCCAATTGATGCGTATCACCTAAACGGTTAGCATTATAATTAGAGAAATCAAGATAAGGCTGATTGGTAATATCCCAAGCTGCAATAAGCGAAGATTTTTCCATATCAATAGGCGTATAAGGTGCGCCACCAACATAACGCCAGCGCGCTGCAATATTCCAATTTTTAGGCAATTTATAACTAGCTATCAAATTCACCATGTGGCGTGTATCCCACGCTGAAGGACGATAAATATCATTTTTATCGGTAAATTCACTACGGAAGAACGTGTATGTCGTGGTTACATTGATATTTTTAAATTCAATCAATTTAAATAAAAATTCCACGCCATAAGCACGACCTTTACCCGTTGATACTATTTCTTCATCACCCACTTGGCCATAGTCAGCGCCTTTACTAGCAATACTCAATCCATCAAGCACTGATAGTGGATAATTGTTGTAATATTTGTAAAAACCTTCAACCGACAATCGCATCGATTCCATAGGACGATATTCAAAACCTAAAATTCCATGATAGGAAATAATGTATTTTAAGTTCTCGGTTTTATTCACATAATCGCCAGCGGTATTACGATAGCCCAAAGTTGTATAGGCAGGTTGTGATGCATAACGACCAACATTAGCATTCAAATCCCATTTATCGCTAATAGCATACGATGCTGAAAAACGAGGCGATAATTGATTGAGTGGATTAATCATGTTTTTGTTGAAATTATTACCAACAGTGCTAATACCAAACGAAAGTTTCAGTTGATTGTCAAGATATTCATCAGAAACCTGACCAAACAGTTGATAACCAAAAAGATTTAGTTCTGTATTATAACGCAATTCGTAAGGTGCATTATTAATAAAGATTTTACGATACGTATCGTTGGTATAATGCGAATAACGCACACCTGCTCCTATTTTTAATTTAACTGGCAAATAGGGATAATCGCGCTCAAAGCGTAATTTATTCTCGGCTTCATCCGACAAATAATCAGACGTTTTGGGTTTGGTTTCGTCGTTATCCTGAAATTTGAAATTTTGATTACGCAACATATTGCGACTCAACACCCATTGGTCAATAAAATTTTCATCAAAATGTTTATAAATAACACCTGTGGTGTAATTCCATTGCTTGTAAATAGGTAAATACGATAATAAATATTTTTGTGCTTCGGTGCCTGTTTGTTGTAACTCGGTATTTAACACCAAATTATCGATAGCTCCAATTCCAATAAACGTCAGTTCATTTTTCTTATCTATTTCATATTTATATTTTACTTGAAAGTCGTTGTAAGTTGGCAGAAATGGCAAGCCGATGGCTTGAAAAAGCAACTGCAAATACGACTGGCGAGCAGAAACGATAAATGTAGATTTTTTACCAATCGGTCCATCCACCGTCAAGGCTGCGTCGGAAGCGCCAACTGAGAGTTTAGCATGAACGCGATCTTTACTACCGTCCTTTTGACGGATTTCCATCACCGAACTTAACGCATTGGTACGATTTGCAGGGAAAGCGCCAGTATAGAAATTAATCTCGCGCACAAAATCTGGGTTAATAATGCCGACAGCTCCGCCTGATGAACCTTGCGTAGCAAAGTGATTAATCACAGGAATTTCGACACCATCAAGATAAAACACGTTTTCTGAAGGGCCACCGCCACGTACAATCAAATCATTACGATTTGGGTCAGTTGCTCCCACACCTGGCAAAGTTTGCACCACTTTTGACACATCGCGATTTGCACCTGCACTTTTTTCAATTTCCTGAACGCCCACAGACAAAACTGAAATTGGACTTTCGATACGTTTCAAATTAAAATTAGGGCGCACCACCACTTCGTCAAGCACCAAGGCATCTTCCGGAACGGCAATGTCCACAAATGTGGTTTGGTTACCTTGAACCTGAATTTCAGCTGATGTTGTGGTTTGAAAACCGATGTAGCTCACAACTAGGCGAACAAATCCTGGGTCAATACCCGTAAAAATATAATTTCCATCCAAATCGGATGTAGAGCCAATGCCTGTTCCTTGTACAAGAATGTTTGCAAACTCAATGGGTTCATTGGTTTTTGCGTTATACACTCTACCCTTAATCACCCCTTTTTGAGCAACCAGTGAAAAGGACAACATTGCTAATACAAATAATACCAAATTTCTTTTCATTACTGTAAAATAATTAAATTTGTATTCAGTCCTTTATACACACAATTACACACATGCTAATGAGCATGATTATGTCGAAAATTATCTAATACCCACGTATTGATCGTGCAACTTACGGGCATAAACTAGCGTCTCTGAATTATCTAAGTTGATTAATTCTGGATTTAGTTTTGGTATGCGTACCAACGTGCCCACTTCTATCTTATCAGGATTTTGAAATTTTTCTTTATTGGCTTCGTAAATATAAACCCAAAAATCTTTATGTCCATAATATTTTTGAGAAATCAGCGTCAAACGACCACCATCAGGGACACGCACTTCGGCTATAAATTCGGTATATTCACGAGGTTGATCAAACACAGACGTTTGTACAACAGGAGTTTCCGTAATAGAATCCGTAGCAGCCACTGCTACTTGTTCAACTGGTTTAGCTGGCTCGATTGCCTGTTTTGGCTGTTTATCCGATTGCCAATCTGCCACCAAATTCATCACCGACGTTTGAATCATCGTTCCATAAAAATAGTACACAGCAAAACAACCAGCACCTAAAATATGTGCAACAAGGAGTATCCACAACCAAGTCAGTTTCCGTTTTTTAGGTTCTGGTACCATCGAAGCATTGGAAGAAATAGTATTCAACATAGGCTTTGATTCTTCAACCGTTGCCACTGGTGTATAACGACGTTCCGCCGATGGAGTTTCAACCGAAGTTGGGACATCAAGCGCCTCGTATTTAACCACTTCAGGCTCAGTTTCAACAACAGGCTCTGGTTGTATCTCCACTACTGGTTCAGTCTCATTGATAGACGACAAAATATCTTGAATTTCAATAGCTTGCGAAGCTAATTTTTGCAAAGGCATCTCTTTCGATACCTCCACTTTTTTCACAGGAGCACCATCCATGGACGTTGTCTCAAGATGTGCAAATGGTTCATTCACACGGTCTTTTAAACTCGTTTCAGGAACAAAAACCACTTTATAATGTCCGGCTATCTCAATAGCTTCGCCTGTTTGAACATTCACGCTACGGCGCGGTTCTACCCATTGCAAACGAAAGGTTCCGAGCCCTGTGATTTTAACGTTCTTGTCACGCAATAATCCCTCTTGAAAGATATCTTGAAATGCAGCAACAAAAGCCTCTGCATTCTTCTTGGTAATAGTGGTTCGACGTGCTAAAGCATCCGTCAAATCAGAAACATTTACTTTTTCGTCGCTCATGATTGTGATTGATTTTTAAGTTTGTCTTTGAACGTGCCTGTAACACGAAATGCGGGAGTCAATTTTTGTGGCACCAACATACGCTTTTGAGTCGTTGGATTAACTGATACACGTGACTCCTTTTTACGGACCTCAAGTACACCAACTCCCAGAAAAGCAACCTGCTTTCCTTCAGTTAATTGCACATTAACTTCCTCAACAAATGCAGCTAAATGTGCAGCTGTCTCTTTTTGAGAGATACCTAATTTTTTAGACAGTTCTGCCTGTAATTCTTTGTTGTTCACGACAAGTATATTAAGTTAAAAGATGGGTGCAAGTTACATTTTTTTTTGAAATGTACAAACTCACACTTTAAAATCGCCATATAAATCAAAAGTATCGGCACGCGTTATAGTGATTGGATATAAAGCCCCTATTTCTAATGCTGGATTTGATTCAATAGGAATCAAGACTTCGCCATCGACTTCGGGAGAATCATATTCAGTACGACCAATAAAGTATTCTCCTTCCTGACGGTCAATCATAACACGTAACGTACGACCAACTTTCTGTTCATTAAGTTCAGCAGCAATGCCTTCTTGTATCGACATTATTTCGTCCACACGTTGTTGTTTCACGTCAAACGGAATGTCGTCGGAATAGGTTTTATTAGAATAGGTTCCTTCCTCATCGGAATACGCAAAAGCGCCTAATCGCTCAAAACGAATGTCACGTATAAATTGTTTGAGTTGTTCTACATCATCTTCTGTTTCACCAGGATGACCTAGCAATAACGTAGTCCTCAAATGAATACCGGGAACTTCTTCCCGCAGACGATGCATTAATTCATACGTTTGCTGAGATGTTATGTGTCGGCGCATCTTAGTCAACATATTATCAGAAATATGTTGTAAGGCAATATCTAAATAGTTACAAACATTGTCACGCTCGCGCATAACACGTAACAAATCGAATGGGAATTGTGCAGGATAGGCATAATGCAAACGAAGCCATTCCACACCTGGAATATCAGATAAACGCTCTACTAACTCTGGTAACTTGAGCGATTTATACAAATCCATACCATAGTAGGACAAATCTTGCGCAATAATTTGAAATTCCTTAACACCTTGAGAGGTCAACCAACGCACTTCTTGTTCTATATCCTCCATAGAACGACTTTGATGATGACCTGTTATGATAGGAATAGCGCAATAAGAACACATACGATTACAACCTTCCGAAATCTTAACGTAAGCATAATGACGAGGTGTTGTAATAACACGTTCTAGTTGGAAATTAGGTTGAAATTGTTTGCCCAAGTCAGCCACCAATTCATTGTAATTAAATTTACCGTAGAATTTATCCACTTCAGGAATCTCAATCTGCAACTCTTTCAAATAACGCTCAGACAAACAGCCCATAACAAACAACTGTTTTAACTGTTTGCGTTTTTTTCGCGCAGCAAACTGGAGAATCATATCAATGCTCTCTTCCTTAGCATCACCAATAAAACCACACGTATTCACCACCACGACATCTCCATCTGGTTCTGGCGCATCGTGACGAACGGTATAGCCCACAGCTTCTAGCTGACGCATCAGGCGTTCTGTGTCCACCAAGTTTTTAGAGCAACCTAACGTTATAAAATCTATCAGTATCATAAATTTTAACCAAGTAAAGAGTCAACAAACTCTTCTTTATTAAACAATTGCAAATGCTCCAACCCTTCGCCCAGACCGATATATTTTACAGGCACTTTAAATTGATCTGAAATACCAATAACCACACCGCCTTTAGCCGTACCGTCCAATTTGGTAATGGCCAACGCGGTCACCTGAGTCGCTTTGGTAAATTGTTTGGCTTGTTCAAAAGCATTTTGTCCAGTCGAGCCATCGAGCACCAAAAGCACTTCATGCGGTGTATCGGGCACCACTTTACTCATCACATTACGAATTTTAGTCAACTCATTCATTAAGTTAACCTTATTATGCAAACGACCAGCGGTATCAATAATTACAACATCCGCATCATTCGTTTTAGCCGACATAAGTGTATCGTAAGCGACAGAAGCCGGATCTGCTCCCATTTTTTGTCTGATAACAGGAACACCTACCCGATCGCCCCAGATAGAAAGTTGTTCAATAGCCGCCGCACGAAAAGTATCGGCTGCGCCTAAATATACTTTTTTACCAGCCAGTGTAAATTGATAAGCCAATTTCCCTATTGTAGTAGTTTTACCTACTCCATTAACCCCAACCACCATAATTACATAAGGCTTAGCTGGTAATTCAGCTCCAAAATCAAGAGCAGTAGTTGTTTCATTTTCGGCCAACAACTTAACTATTTCGTCCTTGAGAATTACATTTAATTCGGCCGTGTTAATGTACTTATCACGAGCCACACGTTCTTCGATACGCTCTATAATACGCAACGTAGTTTCCACGCCGACGTCAGATGTAACAAGAGCTTCTTCCAAGTTATCAAGTACCTCTTCATCGACTCGTGATTTACCCGCTACAGCGCGCGTCAATTTTTCAAACACATTCTCCTTGGTTTTTGACAACCCAGAATCAAGCGTTTCTTTCTTTTCTTTGCTGAAAAAATTAAAAAATCCCATAATTCTTTCTTTATTCTAAATTAAAGACAAAAATACAATTTTTTCTCGATTTTATCAATAAAAAAATCCTCATATCTTCGATACAAGGATTCTTTTATTATTGTAAAGATAATAATATCTTATTTAGCGAAAAAATCTTTTACTTTTTCGTTTAATACCATTTCTTCGTGGAACACATAAGCTCCCGTTTTTGGTGATTTCACCATCTTGATTACTTTGGCGTAACCACGACCTTCACCTCTTTGCAACGATGCAACCGCTTTCTTTGCCATAGTAGTTTATCTTATTTAATTTCTTTGTGAACAGTTACTCTTTTCAAAATCGGATTATACTTTTTAAGCTCTAAACGCTCAGTCGTATTTTTACGATTTTTGGTGGTAATATAACGAGAAGTACCCGGCATACCACTATCTTTATGCTCTGTGCATTCCAAAATCACTTGGACTCTTGCTTCTTTTGATTTTTTAGCCATTTTGCTTTTCTCCTAAAATTAAGCGATGATACGAATATTTTTCCAATCGCAATACCCTTTGGCTACAGCATCTTTAAGAGCAGCATCCAAACCTTTTTTGTTAATGGTACGAAGACCAGCAGCCGAAACTTTAAGGCTAATCCAGCATTCTTGCTCTACATAATAGAACTTTTTAGCAAACAAATTCACGTCAAATGTACGTTTTGTACGACGTTTTGAGTGTGAAACATTGTTTCCAACCATTGCTTTTTTACCGGTAATCTGACAAATTTTTGACATTTTACTATTATATTTTTGCGTTTTACATTCCCTGAAAAGAGTGTGCAAAGGTAATATATTATTTCTTATTGGGCAAGTGTTTTAGAAATAATTTTCAAAAAAGTGAAAATCAATACGTCTTTCTACTTAACACCAATACCTTCGTACACAAAACCCGCCTCACGTAATTCGTTGCCATCGTAAATGTTACGACCATCAATGATGATATTTCCAGCCATGGCTTTACGCACTACCGACCAATTTGGAGCACGAAATTCTTTCCATTCTGTAACCAAAAAGAGCGCTTCCGCATCGTTCACAGCATCATAAATATCCGAGGCATAGTAGACTGTATCGCCCAATTGTTTGTGCGCTTCTTCCATGGCAATCGGGTCGTAGACTTTAACCTTGCAACCTACAGCTAACAAAGCGTTAGCAAGCACAACAGAAGGCGCCTCACGCATATCATCGGTATTAGGTTTAAAGGATAAGCCCCACAGTGCAACAGTAGCACCTTTTAATTGATCTAAGGAGATATATTTCTGTAATTTACGAAACAAAATTGTTTTTTGAGACTCATTCACTAACTCTACAGCTTGAAGCACTCCCATTGGAACGCCATATTCATTTCCCGTTTTAATCAACGCTTTCACGTCTTTAGGGAAACACGACCCGCCATAACCACAGCCTGCATATAAAAATTTCGAACCGATACGTCCATCAGCACCAATACCTTTGCGTACCATATTGATATCTGCACCAACTTTATCACACAAATTAGCAACATCATTCATAAAACTAATGCGAGTGGCCAACATGGCATTGGCAGCATATTTTGTCATCTCAGCAGAAGCTACGTCCATAAAAATAACTCGGAAATTATTCAATAAAAATGGACGATATAAACGCGATAAAACTTCTTTTGCTTTTTCAGAATCAACGCCTACCACCACTCTATCGGGCGTCATAAAATCTTTAATAGCATCACCTTCTTTAAGAAATTCAGGATTAGAGGCTACATCAAACGAAATATCAACGCCACGTTTATCCAATTCTGCCTGAATAGTTTGTTTTACTAATTTAGCGGTACCAACAGGCACGGTACTTTTATCCACTATCAAACAGTATTGTGATAAATTTTCGCCAATAGTTTTGGCTACTTGTAGGACGTATTTTAAGTCGGCACTACCATCAACACTAGTTGGCGTACCAACTGCGATAAATAAGACGGCAGCATCAGCTAATGCTTCGGGCAACGAAGTTGTAAACGTTAAACGGCCTGCCGCTGTATTACGCACAACCATGTCGTCCAAACCTGGTTCATAAATTGGTATTTCACCTTTTTGTAAACGTGCGACTTTATTGGCATCTACGTCAACGCACTGAACATGCATACCCATTTCGGCAAAACAAGTCCCCGAAACTAATCCCACATAACCGGTTCCAACAATTACTACATTCATCTGTTTTATTCTTTATTCATGTTATTTTCTTCAAATTCTGTCTGCACATAGTAACCACTACGGTCACCATAAGCACTATTACCGTAACCATAACCGTTACCGTAATTTCCTAGTTTTTTGACATCTATATCATTCAAAATGAGATAAACATTAGGCACTCGGTCGGCCTTCACTTGCGAAATAAAACTCTTGAAGAACGCTTTATTCGTTTTTCCACTACGAGCTACAATCAACGTAACATCCACCAAACTCGATAACGAATAAGCATCGGCCACCAAACCCAGCGGGCTAGTATCGATAACAATGTAATCGTATCTAGTTTTCAATTCCATGATAATATTTTTCAATTTTTCGGAGCGAATAAGTTCACCAGGATTAGGAGGGATAACACCACCTAGCAAAACATCAAACCCAAGAGTCTCGTCCTTAATAATGGCTTCATCCAATGTGATATCGCCAATCAAATGATTCACCAAGCCCTTATCATGTTTATGCAATAAGGCAGCAACACTAGGCTTACGAAAATCGAGGTCAATCAACAATGTTTTTTTGCTTATCAAGCTGTAAACGCCGGCAAAATTAGCTGAGAAATAAGTTTTTCCATCGCCAGACTCCGCTGAGGTCACCATGACACAAACTGGTGCTTTACGTTGTGCCACAAACTCAATGCGAGTTCGTATGATGCGTAATGATTCCGTAAATGCTGATTTTGGAGCTATCGTTGACAAAACAGCTTTATCGCTATTGGTATGACGAACGCCACCAATCAAGGTAAACTTGGTTAATTTTTCAAGATCTTTTTCGGTACGAATAGTAACATTAAACATCTCGCGCAAAATGATGAATGCCGCAGGAAGCAACAAACCTATGATACAAAACATCATGTAAGTGCGCGATTTTTTATCGCCATTGACCAACGAAATAACACGTGCCTGTTGCAAAATAGAATTATCTGGGCTATTCGACGCTTTACGAATTTGGGCTTCAGAGCGTTTTTGTAGCAAGAATGTATAATAATTGTCGTTAATCTTATACTCACGCTCCATATTAATCATCGCATTTTCCTTTTCAGGCAATTGACGACTTTCACCTAAAGCTTTAGCATACTGTTCATTAAAACTCGTACGGTCTAAATCATATACACTACGAACATTACGTAACACCTCAAGCAACATATTGCGCACCTTCTCCATTTGACGAGAATAGCGTTCATAATTAGGATTTTTAGGGCCAACATCTGAACGTTGTAGTTGTAATTCATTGTATTGACCGACCAAATCGAGTAAAGTAGGATCAGAAACACCAATACTAGAAGGTGCAACTAATACATCTTCGGTTATGTTGTCCTTTAAATATTTAGAAAGATATCTAAAATAACGCTCTTTTTGATCGAGCACCATACGCTGTTCGTCCAAAGTAGTCAACTTGGTGAGCACATTACCCATGTAACTATTAACATCAATAATGTTATTTTCCCGACGGAAATCACGTAAACGACCTTCCGATTCCGAAAGCGAGCTGGCAATCAAACCTAACTGCTCATCAATAAATTCAATCGTTCGGATAGCTTCAGCATTCTTTTTATCTAAATTATTCGCTAAAAATTCATTCGCTAAAGCATTTAAAAAATCTTGATCACGTACAATATTTTCCCCTACCAACGTGGCGCTAATAACAGAGGACATATCCCCCACATAACTCAACGATAAACGCCCAGAAAATTCACTTTCTAATGATTCAATAGTTCTAAATTTTAGAAAAAATTTGTTCCCATCAGCCAAATTCCGCTTACGAACGGTAGCAAACATAAGCGAATGTTCAAAAGGAACTCCAAATTTACCTTTGATCACTATCGGCTTATCACTTTCGCCGTCAGCTGTTAACGTAAACGTGTTGTCGTCAATTACATTACACTCAAATTCATACCCATAAGCTCGCTCATCCAAATATGCCAACTCAATACTTATAGGTTCTCTACCATACAAGCTATTAGTTTTAAAACGTCCACGGGTATAATAATCCACCCCAAATGGTAACTTATTCAGCGTTTGACGAATCAAGTCGAAAGAGCCCAACAATAGTAATTGGTTATTACTATTGCGATAATTGTTATTCACGCCAAATCCCTGCATAAAATTATACTGATTGGCCGAATTATCTTCAATAACAATTTTCGTCTCGGTAACATATTGCGGCACCCAACTACGATTTTGGAAATAGGCAATTCCCAACGCTATAACAACTCCAGCAACAAACAAATACCAATTACGTAAAAAGCGTATAATCCACTCCATAAAATTGAATGACGAGTTGTCGTCGTCATCAAAAATGGGTTGATTAGGTTGCGTATTTTCAGGATAATAATTTTCCATAATTTCAAATTTATTTAGCTGTGGCATTATTCCAAACCGTCAAAAAGAGTGTGATAGACGATGTTATAATTGATAAGAAATTCGAGTATGATTCAACTGCCCAGAAGCTCTTTTTAGTTACGTCCACATAAATAATATCATTTGGATATACATAGTAATATTCAGAATCTAATAAACTTTTAGAACGCAAATCAAATGATACGATTTTTGTTCCATCGGGCGTTTCTCTAATAATTTTTACCGCGCTATAATCGCCAGACTCATTAAGTCCTCCTGACAAAGCTAGTGCTTGAAAAATAGTTAAACGCTCTTTATAGATGGTAAAGTAACCTCGCCCTGCATCGCCAATAACACAAAAAGTACTAGTAGCAAGCGCCAGTTTAACTTGTACATCAGGAATATAGGGTTTCAATTGTTCTCTCACAAAAGCTTCAGCTTCTTCAAGCGTCAAACCCACTACTGGAACTTTACTTAAAAAAGGTAAATCTACTGTACCATCAGGATAAATACGATACGAATAGGTTTGACTCACACTCATAGTTTGCTGCGCACCAAACATCTCCGCAGACTCTTTGTTAGATGTAATAATACGCGCTGTTAACTCATCATTGGGACGCAGTTTATACTCACGATAAGTACCTTGATTGTATACTGGCAATCCTTTCCGATCTTGCAATAAGCCAATACTACGATTAGTGTAGCACGAAGCAAATACAAAAATTGCCACCAAACAAATTATATATTTAAATGCTTTCATCACGGTTTGGAAAATTGAGTAACCAATCCATAAATAAGTAATCCGAATGAAAAAGTCGAAATAACAAGCGACAAAGCCCCTGTCACATGCGACACACCAAAAAATTTGGCATTATCAAAAGGCACGTAAATAACGTCATTGGGTTGAATGTAATAATACTCCGAATTGATAATCGATTGGCTACGTAAATCGAATGTTTTCACAACGGTACCATGCTCCGTTTGGCGAACAATCTGAATTTTGTTGCGTTTGGCATACAACGACATATCGCCACTCATAGCCAAAGCTTGAAAAATGGTTAGTTTTTCCTTGGGTATAGAATAACGACCCGAGCCAGACTCACCCAACACAGAAAAAGAACGATTGGACAACTTAACATCGACAGAAAAAGCGGAAATAGACTCACGCAAAACATCTTCTAACAAAAACTTTACTTCGCGAGTAGTTTTGTTCAGCACTTGCAACTTTCCGACATAGGGATAGTTAATTGTACCATCTTCAGCTACTAAGTACAGTAACAAGCGTGCATTCGCATTATCACCAGCTTGCGACAATTGTTGATATTGATTAGAACTTCCTGTTGTTCCATTGTAAGTGGCCAAATCTTCAGGATTTGGGGAGTAAATACGAATATATAAATAGTCACCCTTTTGAAGGCGATAATCCTCATATTCTATAGAATCTGCATATTGAGGAATACCAGAGCCCGTTTGAAGGTAATTCAAACGTTTCGTGGTCATACAAGATGACAATAATAAGACCAGCGGTAAAAATAGCAGTAAAAGTTTGGTCTTCATGGTTATTGTGCGATTTTTTCCATAGTAGCTTGCAAAGATACAGCTTTTTTCTAATTTTTTACGGTTCTAAAAAAAAATCTCGCCACAAACCTGTTGATGGGAGATTTTTTTTTAGAACACCAATAGTTATTTAACGTCCTGACTGTTCGATAGAATTTCTTAAAAACTCATTGAAATCATCACATTCCAAGAGCGTTTCCAATGTCATATGCATACGATATCGCCAACTAAATAGAGAATTAGAAGGTACGTTAATACGCTCATCATTAGGATTTTCGCGACGTAGCTCTGGCGACATACCCATCAAATCTTGCCATTGAAAAATAGCCCACATAGCTGGTGAGTATAAATGCTGTGATACAATATCACGGTTAACCCACCACTCACAGAAATAAGGCGCTTTTCCCCAATGTCCTAATTGTGAATTATAAAAACGTTGCGCTACGCCATAATCTTCTTCCCACCAACCACGAACAGTGCTCATATCATGCGTCGAAGGAGTTACTACCGACAAATAAGGTGCATCCGCTGGATGAAAAAATTCTATTTTATCATCTTTAGGTGCTCGTTGAATTTCAAGACTTAAAATACCTAATTCTTTCATAACCGAGGTCACACAATGCGTCATCATACCCAAATCTTCACCACAAATTAGCATATTGGAAGCTCGCTTCAATGCTGGTAATTTACGCATACCCGATTGGTACCAGAACGCATCTTGACGACGGTAAAAATAATCAACTGATAATTCTCGAAAAACCCGTTTTTGAGATTCGTCCAACGCCTGAAAAGTAGACAACGCTTCCATTCCATAACGTGGATAGTACTGCCGTCCGTGACTATCGGGAACTTCAAACAATAAAACGTTTGATATTAAATCAAACAAACCCCATTTTACACGTTCAGAAATTTTTCCGTCTTCATATAACTTTTTAATCGCTTTTTGTGAGAGATATTCAGACTTAAGACGATAGGCAAAACCATGCTCAAGATACAAACAATTTTGGCGCACCCAATCGGCTTCTTCTCCGAAATTTTCCCACAAAATATGGTCGGTAATATAAGGTTTAGTAAAACGTTCATAATCGAACCAAACACCACGACTCTCAAATTCGTCCACATAAAGAGGAACTGATGGATTTAAGTAACCCATAATACCCTCTTCTTGATCCATCGGTATTTGCCAAATACGGAAAAATCCCAAAATATGATCAATACGGAACGTATCAAAATAGCACGACATCTGTTGGAAGCGTTTTTTCCACCAATCGAAATCGGTACTTTCTATCACATCCCAATTATAGGTAGGTAACTCCCAATTTTGACCTTTTACAGCAAACATATCGGGCGGCGCACCAGCTTGCATATCCATATTAAACAACTCTGGAGAAACCCACGTATCCACACTATTACGATTCACACCTATTGGTATATCACCCTTAAGCACAACGCCTTGCGTATGTGCATACGAAACCGCGTCTTGTAATTGTAAATGCAATTGATATTGTGTAAACCAATGCACTGCCACTTCGTCGAACCACGCATGACTTGGCGCCATCAACGGTGCCACTTTCGCCTCATCATAAACCGCGAAATCGTTCCAATGACGATAATCGCACGTGCCAAATTTGTCGCGTAAACAACAATAAATAGCATACGGTTTTAGCCAATACGCATTATTTTTAAAAAATTGATTAAAATCTGCGTCTACTAAAAACGCTTTCTTTTGTAGCAAATAAGCCTCTTTGGTATACTTTAATTTATACGTAATAACGGACATAAAATCCATCAACGGAAGTTCATTTAAACGCTGTTGCTCTGAGGCATAGTTATTTTGTAACGGATGCTCGGCAGGCAATTGTATACGTTCAAGATTGAGGAACAAAGGATTGAGGGCGAAAGCAGAAATAGCGGCATAAGGCAAAACGTCTGCATCTGAATGAGTACCAATCGTATCATTAAGTGGTAATACTTGAATCAGTTTCATACCCACGCGTTTCGCCCAATCAACCATCAACTTCAAATCGGCAAAATCACCAACACCAAAACTCTTATTGGAGCGTAAACTAAATACAGGAATACTTACACCTGCACCGTGAAATGATTGGTTATCAACTCTAACAAATGTATCGTTAACAATAACTTGTTCCTTTTTAGCAGCACTTGGCACTATACGATCTGCACCGTGTTCAAAATAGCTAAACTGTTTATTGTCAATATTCCAAATACCATATTTGTAGTGAACATCACCCTCTATTTTAGATAAATCGACAGACACATGCCACGATGATGCATCATAATTCATAATTAATGCATTATGTGTATCCCAAGCGCCCAAAAGAGGCGAACTGCCAACCATACAAAGTGCTTCATGCTCTTTGAGAAGAGGTGCTTTCACTCGAAAAACATGCGTACTATTTTTGGGAGTTTGAGTGCCTAAAAAAGATGCCCGTTTAAGCAATACTTCTTGAAAAGGAGCGGTCATAAATACATTATCAAGCACGGATACACTATTCCAAGCATCAACTAATGTGAGTTGATTCAATGTTTGTGGATTCACCGTAACTACACGTCCATCGCCCCACTCCCAGGTTTCTGTGTGCGTATTTTCATCTTTTAAAAAATAACGATAATGAACTTCTGTAGTAGTTTTTAACGTAATTGGCAGCACTAATTCCCACGTTTCAGAAGGTACAAAATGCATCGGAACAGCTTTCGAGGCATCGTCATTTCCTAATTCTGGAATATTACCAACCACGTAAAGACTTTGGCCCCATTGGGTAAAATACGAGATTTTAAAGTGAAGTTTCATTGATCAATTAGTTTTAGTTGAACAACACACAATGATATTTTAACGTTCAAAGATAGTTGTTTTTTTTTATTCTCAAACGTCACATTATTTAAAAAATCAACCGAAAAGAATAATCACACCCTTTAAAGAAGATTTTTAAGTTTTTTATTGGTCACGATATTAAGAATCTGTATCTTTGCAGGAAGTTTCCAAACACATTCAACCCCTGTTTGTATGTCAATACTACCTTACAAAATCTTTTCAGGTACTAAAAGCCAATATCTGGCGGAGAAAATTTGTCAACATCTCGATTGTGAATTAGGGCAAATGAAAGTGATGCGTTTTGCCGATGGCGAATTTGCTGTTTCGTACGAAGAAACTGTACGTGGACGCTATGTCTATTTAGTACAATCAACGTTCTCACCTTCGGATAATTTAATGGAACTTTTATTGATGATTGACGCTGCCAAACGTGCTTCGGCTTACAAAATTGTAGCGGTCATCCCTTATTTTGGATGGGCACGCCAAGACCGCAAAGATCAACCACGTGTATCTATTGGAGCTAAACTGATGGCCGACTTACTGAGTGCTGCAGGCGTTGACCGAGTTATCACCATGGACTTACACGCAGAACAAATTCAAGGTTTTTTTGATGTCCCTGTGGATCACTTGTATGCATCAACCATTTTTATCCCATTTATCAAGAATTTGAATCTAGAAAACTTGGCAATTGCTTCTCCTGACATGGGTGGTTCAAAACGAGCAAACTCTTACGCCAAGCATTTAGGAGCGTCATTAGTATTGTGTCACAAAACACGCGAAAAAGCAAATGAAGTGGCGCAAATGCGCATCATTGGTGATGTAGAAGGTAAAAATGTAATTATTGTTGACGATTTAGTAGACACAGCCAACACTCTGTGTAAAGCGGCCGATTTAATGATTGAAAATGGTGCAAAAAGTGTTCGTGCTATCGTAACACATCCAGTAATGTCGGGTAAAGCTGCCGAAAACGTAATGAACTCTAAAATGGAGGAAATTATTTTTACCGATTCTATTCCTTTTGACCAAGCACGATGCCCAAAAGCACGCATTATATCTATTTCGGATATTTTCGCAGACACCATCTCTAGCGTGTACAATAACCAATCTATCAGTTCGCACTATTTACTATAACCAAACTCCTGTTTGCAACATAAAAAAAAGGATATTCTTTCGGAATATCCTTTTTTGTTATAATCAGTTGGGAATAATCTAAATTTTTAAATTTAATCCTACGAAATAGGTACGAGGCAATGATGGCCCATAAATATAGCTAGCATCGCGATTCACACCTTTATCTATGTCAGGTTGAAAACTATCTAAAAGATTTTTGACACCAGCATTTAGTTCGAGTGTATAAAAACGATACAGCGGAATTTCGTACGCTAATTTTAGACCTAAATCCCAAAACGGCTGAGTTTCCACCTCTTCATCTTGCGCCACATAACCAGCAAAATGTTGTACTAACATAGATCCCGTATATTTGCTAGAAACGGAAATCGAGAAATCTCTCAAAGGATTAATATTGACTAACGCATAACCATAACTATCGGGCGTACGGAACATACGTGTTTGAGGTACTATATTGGGATTATTTGACCATTGCACAGGATCAATATAACGACTTTGCTGATACGTATAACCCAACTGAAGACCCAAGAGTTTACGATACGATAGTTTGCCCTCTATATTAAGTCCAGCCACACGAGCACCCGAAGCATTGGTTCTCATCAAAAGCAAATTACCAGCAGCATCATGTCCTTGATCTTCCAACGTAAAGACATCATTCAATTGAGTAAAGAAACCTTCCAACGTTAAATTAGTGTCCCACTTACCCCAACGTTTGTATAAATCGATAGAACCACTCACACTGTGCGAATATTCTGGTTTTAAATTAGGATCCAACGAGATAAGCGACACTTCGCCTCCTACAGCACCCACGTGCAAATCCTCTTCGTAGGTTTGAGGCGCACGATAACCGCTCGAGTAACTTACTCTCAAAATGATGTTTTCAATAGGCGTATATCGCAAATTAGCACGCGGTGAGAGTACTGGCTTCTTAATAAGGCTATGTTTTTCGAGACGTGCGCCAATTAAGAAACTCAACACGGAATTTTTCCACTCGTTTTGCACGTAACCACCATACAAATGCACTTGTTGGTGTAAATCGCGATTATAACCGAGAATTTGATCGTGTAATTTATTGTACGAATATTCAGCTCCTGCGCTCAAATCGGCTGGCATAAACAGAAACTTATCCATCGCGAAACGATATTGCGCTCCCACAACTGCGGTGATATCTTGCGATTGACCATAGGCCTTTAAATTTTGCTGCGTGCCAAAATAACTTTCGCGAGCAATATATTGAGACGATGCATAGGTCGACAAAAAGTGTTTACTATCGGGCGTAAAATAATCGAACTTCACACTTCCTGCATCAATATTATGTCGCAATTGTTCGGCAATATCAGCTTCATGCGGAGGACGGTCCAGATTATTACCGCCACGACGAAACTCTCCTAAATGATGATATTCAGCCGTAATTTTTGAGTAATCACTGGTTTTAAAATAACTTCTAAAACCAACCGTCGAACTATTTAACGTAGGAATTTCCGAAAAACCATCATTGTCGCGATCATACGCTTCTCTATTGCGATGAACACCAAACAAAAAGACGCCAATCTTAGAGTCCGAAGTCACAAATGAACCATTCAACGTTGTATTCATATCTAATGCTTTGGCTCCTATGTAATTGGTATGATTCGAGATATTCAGAAAATTACGCACAGGCTCCTTAGTAATAATATTCACCACGCCGCCAATAGCATTGGCACCAAATAAAGCAGAACCACCACCGCGAATGACCTCTACACGGTCAACCATGCCCGTTGGAATTTGTTCTAAACCATACACCGAAGCTAACGAACTAAATATGGGGCGACTATCCATTAAAATTTGCGAATATTGGCCTTCCAGTCCATTAATACGCAGTTGTGGTACACCACAATTTTGACACGACATTTCAACACGTAAGCCCGTTTGATAATCGAGCACTTCTGCCATATTATTGGACGAAGTAGTTTCAAAAATCAAGGGCGATATCACATTCACGATACTCACCGCTTGTTTCTGTTTCGTTTCGTACTTATTAGCAGTAACCACCACGTTATCAATTAAAAATGACGCCTCATTCATTTTTACATGCAGTTCCACCGTACTATTTTCTTTCACCGTAACCACACGTTCTTCAGACGTGTAGCCCACCATCGAAAAGAGCAATGTATGTTCACCTAAAGGTAGATTCCTAAGAAAGAAATGTCCTGATTCATCCGTAGTGGTACCAATAGAAGAACCTTTTATTTGAATATTGACAAATGGAATATGTTCAGTGGTGGCACCATCAATTACATGTCCGGTAATGTGAGCATCTGTCACTTCCAACGATCGACCTTTGCCGTAACGATGTTGATTTTGCTGTGCGTAAGTTACCGACGAAAAAGACACAAAAAAAAGTGCTGCCAGAAGGCAGTATAAAGTATTTTTTTTCATTTTGTTGTAATAATTAGTTATAAAAATAGCTATGAAAATTCGGAGGATATACTCGAATTTTCATCAAAAAGAATAGAAAATAACTGATTTATTAACAACTAGGAGGTGCTCGAAGTGGGGCAAGAGGATTATAAAAACGGATATAGTCAAACAAATCACGTTTGCAAACTATAATTTGCATGACATAACAAAAAACAGAGGCAAAAACCATAGCAAAAGCAATGGTAACAGCCAACGAAAGTGATCTAATTAAGCTAAAATCAGCGGAGGAATGTTGATGTTGAGAATTGGAATATGGGTGCGAGTGGGTAACGAAACGAGATCCTTCGACATGAACGTGGGTAAAAAATACACCATTCATGTAATGAAACATAAACAGCACTACCAATAACCACTTCAAAAAAGGATAATTCCTTAAGCGCATAAATTATTTAGAAATTGTCTAATTAACGAGTGCAAAGATAAACAAAAATGGCGAAGAAATACATGTTGTATATCTTCGCCATTACATTTTAATTTTATTTAACTATACAACACCTTGTGCCAACATCGCTTTAGCCACTTTCAAAAATCCAGCCACATTAGCGCCTTTCACATAGTTAATATAACCATTCGGTTCTTTACCGTGTTTTACACATTGTGAATGAATATCGCTCATAATTTGATGTAATCGTTGGTCGACTTCTTCAGCAGCCCAACTGATATGCATCGCATTTTGGGTCATTTCCAAACCTGATGTAGCAACACCACCAGCATTAACAGCTTTACCAGGAGCAAATAAAATTTTATGTTCAATAAATAAATCAATAGCTTCAGGTGTGCATCCCATATTGGAAACTTCACCCACGCACAGCACATTATTAGCAATTAACGCTTTAGCATCGTCCACATTCAATTCATTTTGTGTAGCACATGGCAACGCGACATCTACTTTCACTTCCCAAGGTTTTTTACCAGCCACAAATTTAGCACCAAACATGTCGGCATAAGGTGCTACAATGTCATTACAAGTGGCACGTAACTCCAACATATAATCTATTTTTTCACCAGAAATACCTTTCTCGTCATAGATATAGCCGTCAGGTCCTGAAATAGTAACCACTTTAGCGCCTAATTCGGTAGCTTTAATCACAGCTCCCCAAGCCACATTCCCAAAGCCAGACACGGCCACAGTTTTTCCTTGTAAGCTATGACCTGCATTTTCGAGCATTTGTTTAACAAAATAAAGTGCACCAAAACCTGTAGCTTCAGGACGAACCAACGAGCCACCAAATTCAAGACCTTTACCTGTTAATACACCCGTATTTTCACGAGCCAATTTTTTGTACATACCATATAAATAACCAATTTCACGTCCACCAACGCCGATATCGCCAGCAGGCACATCGGTATCAGGGCCAATTTGACGCCACAACTCCAACATAAACGCTTGGCAGAAACGCATTACTTCAGCATCCGATTTACCTTTTGGATTAAAATCCGATCCACCTTTTCCACCACCCATAGGCAACGTGGTCAAAGCATTTTTAAATGTTTGTTCAAAACCTAAAAACTTCAAGATTGACAAATTTACAGACGGGTGAAAACGCAAACCACCTTTGTAAGGTCCAATAGCATTGTTAAATTGAACACGGTAGCCAAGATTTACTTGCACATCGCCACGATCATCAGTCCAAGCTACGCGAAACGTAGAAATACGATCAGGTTCAACCATGCGTTCGATAATTTTTGCCTTTTCAAATTCAGGATGTTGGGCATACACATCTTCAATAGAAAGTAACACTTCATGTACGGCTTGCAGAAACTCTTTTTCAGAAGGATGTTTTGCTTCAAGCGCATTCATTAAATTTTTAACGTCCATAGTAATAAGATTTATAGGTTATAACAAATTGTTTTTAGTGATTCGAAGAAGCAAGAGAGCCACTTCGATAGGGAACAATAAGTTCCACAAATTCCACAGCAATTGTAAGGTTTATTTTTCAAAAAAAAAAGGGTTTATGGAAATTATTTTTAGCCCACATTTAGATTCTGAACCTTAAAAAAATAGGGCAAAATGAATCAAAATGCAATTATAAAACAGAAAAAAACAACAAACATTTAAAGTAGATAAAAAATATAAACGACACTTAACAAAAAAAACCGTTTAATTTACTAATTTTGTCCTGAAAAATGACAAAAAATCTGTCGACCATGAAAAAAACGCCAAACATAAAAAAGCTCTATTTTAAAGATACGTCGTTTGCAAATTTAATGAACAAACGTATTTACAATGTACTCCTCATTGCAAGTAACTACGATGCTTTTATGTTGGAAGAGGACGGGCGCATTGATGAACAAATTTTCAATGAATATCATTCGCTCAACCTGCGTTATCCACCACGTTTTACGCTCGCCAGTAGCGAAGAAGAAGCTAACGAATTTCTCCACAAATGGGCCTTTGATTTAATTGTCATTATGCCTAATAACGAGAGTATCGACACTTTTAATTATGCAAAAACTGTCAAAGAAAAATATCCTGAGTTACCAATCGTTTTATTAACACCTTTTTCGCATCAAATAACACAACGGCTCGAACATGAAGATTTAAGTGCCATCGATTACGTATTCAGTTGGCTGGGGAATTCAGATTTACTTTTAGCCATCATCAAACTGTTTGAAGATTTGATGAATGTCGATGCTGATGTTGATTCCGTAGGCGTTCAAGTAATTCTCTTAGTGGAAGATTCTGTTCGATTCTACTCCTCATTTCTCCCTCACGTCTACAAAGTCATTTTCACCCAATCGCGTTCATTTATGACAGAGGCGCTGAACGAACACGAGCAAATGTTACGTATGAGAGGAAGACCTAAAGTTATGTTGGCACGTACATACGAAGAAGCGTTACGTATTTACACCAAATATCGCACACATATATTAGGCGTTATTTCAGATGTAGATTTCCCCAAAAATGGAGAACTCACTAAGTTGGCTGGCTTTGACTTGTGTGAGCAAATACGAGTAACCGATCCTTTCTTACCAATTATCCTACAATCATCGGAGAGTAAAAATGAAGAATTGGCAGCCTTAATCAAGGGCTCATTTATCGATAAAAACTCTAAAAAACTGGATGTAGAATTGCGCGATGCCATTATTACCAAATTTGGTTTTGGCGATTTCATATTTCGCGATCCACAAACCCGAGAACAAGTGGCCGTGTGTCGTAATTTGAAAGATTTACAAAATCTGATTTTCTCCATTCCAAGCGATGTACTTTATAACCATTTGGCACACAATGACGTATCGCGTTGGCTCTGTTCGCGTGCCATGTTTCCACTCTCCGACTTTTTAAAACAAATATCGATTGAGCATTTAAAAGATGTAGACGAAGCGCGCCAAATTATTTTTGATGCCATCGTACATTATCGACGCATTAAAAACCGAGGTGTAATAGCCGTTTTCCAACGCGATCGGTTCGATATGTATTCCAATTTTGCACGTATAGGTGACGGTTCATTAGGAGGTAAAGCACGTGGATTAGCTTTTATTGATGCTATGTTGAAGCGCAATCAAAACTACATGGAATATGCAAATGTGCAAATCAATATTCCGCGTACCGTAGTTTTGTGTACTGATAATTTCGACACCTTTATGGCTTCGAACAACCTGTATCCAATTGCTTTATCTGATGCTCCTGACGAAGAAATTCTGACTGCATTTCTCGCTGCCAAACTCCCCAAACATCTATTAGGCGATTTGTATGCATTGCTCTCGACTATCAAAGGGCCTATTGCTGTACGCTCTTCTAGTTTATTAGAAGACTCTCACTATCAGCCATTTGCTGGAATTTACTCCACATACATGGTGCCATTCAGCGATAAAAGTAAAACACACATGCTCATGGTATTGTGCGAAGCTATTAAAGCTGTGTATGCTTCGGTCTATTACAAAGACAGCAAAGCCTACATGACCGCCACACGCAATGTGATTGACCAAGAAAAAATGGGCATTGTATTACAAGAAGTTATTGGACAAGATTACGAAAATCACTTTTATCCATCTTTTTCGGGCGTAGCTCGCTCGCTCAACTTCTATCCAATTGGAGCAGAACGACCAGAAGAAGGTGTTGCCAACATTGCCCTGGGACTGGGGAAATACATTGTAGATGGAGGAGTAACACTCCGTTTTTCGCCAAAGCATCCACATAGTATATTACAAACAAGCACGTTGGAATTAGCATTACGCGAAACACAAACCCATTTTTTCGCCCTCAATACAGAAGAATTATCATTTAAACCAGAAGTAAATGATGGTTTTAATCTAGTAAAACTACAAATAAAAGATGCTGAGAAAGATGGTGCACTACAATACATCGCGTCCACATTTAACCCTCACGATCAAGCCATTTACGACAACATTAGTGAAGGTGGACGCAAAATCATAACATTCGCCAACATTTTGCAGCACGATGTGATGCCACTAGCCGATATCCTTGAAAAAGTATTAACTATTGGCGAACGAGAAATGGGCAAACCTATCGAGATAGAATTTGCCGCCAATCTCAATCCAAGTACCAACCAACATCAATTTTATCTGTTGCAAATTAGACCTATTGTTGACAATCAAGAAATGTTGCACGAAAACTTAGACGAAATTCCAGAACAGGACACAATCATTTCGGCTCACAATGCGTTAGGACATGGAATTACAAAAGATGTGGTGGATGTGGTGTATATAAAAACAGAAAACTTCAATCCCGCCAATAACCAACTAGCAGCTTCTGATGTAGCCTCTATCAATGAATGGATGCAAACCCACGACAAACACTATATTTTAATTGGGCCTGGTCGATGGGGTTCGAGTGATACGTGGTTAGGAATTCCAGTAAAATGGGCCCATATTTCGATGGCGAAAGTGATTGTAGAATGTGGATTAGATAACTACCGCATCGACCCAAGTCAAGGAACACACTTTTTCCAAAATTTGACATCATTTGGAGTTGGCTATTTTACCATCAATCCTTATATCAAAGACGGTTATATTGACTACACGTTTCTAAATCAACTACCCGCGATACACGAAACAGAACACCTGCGTCACGTGCGTTTAGAAAAGCCAATGACAATCAAAATTGATGGCAAAAAAAATCGTGGAGTAATTTTGAAACCGGAGACGAACAATCCGAATGCCTAAAGAGCTATCTAATAGCTATTTATGACCGGAGTATAATAAAAATGCTTCGGTCGTTTCGTTACCATAACTTTTCGATACGGATATCTGCTTCAAACCTGGCACATCAAGTTCTAGGTTTATTTCATCATTATGACGACGTAAAGCCACAACATGTTCAAAATTAACCATATACGAGCGATGGCAACGTCTCAACGAGGTATTTTTAAATTCTTCGGACATTCTCTTTAAAGTATTTCGCAATAAGAATTCCGACAATTTCCCTTGATTCACATACTTGATTACCACATAATTGTCGGCAGCCTCCAAAAATATAATATTCTCAAACGCCACAGAAAAACGCAACTCGCCTTTTTCGTCCTTAAACTGTGCAACCGCTGGCCCTTTAGGCAAAGGTAAAAGACCTTGTTCCATCATTTGAAGACGCGTTTTTTTATCGTCGTACGAAAAATACAACCATGAAACAGCATATGGCAACACAATCACTAACACAGTATTAATGTTCGCATTTTTAAATACTTCGAGTACATCTTCCCACGACCACCAACTCAAATGGTCATTTACTGCAATAGTATATAAGGTATAGAACCCTGAAAGCACCACTATTTCAGCAATAATCCAGAGGGCGTATTCAATGTAATATAACGAATAGCGATGCACAAAACGATACATTAGAAATCGACTAAAGGCAATGACTAATATACCAGTGAGTACGAGTAAAAAAGAGAATAAGAAATACTTGATAGGCGAAACATGATACCAATTCTCAGAATTGAATGGGCGATAAATATTTATGAAGCACAGCGCAAACACAGCTGTAAAAGCAATCAACTTCACCAAATTCGCCTTGTTGATAAGATAATCATCTACTGACTTCCCTTTCTTACGCCAATATAGGTTTAATTTCATAAATAAATACTTTTGTGCAAAAATAGGTTTTTTTTTCGTACAAACAATCATTTAAACAGTACAAACAAAAAGCAAAGACCACAAATAAACAAAATTCACCACATTCTCACCCCACAAACATTTTAGGAGAACTTAAAAACACCCCAAATAGGCTATTTTTACCCCAAATACTAGAAATTAATACCTGCCCATCAGGGATTATCCCTTTTTTTTTCACAATCAATCGAAATGGCGTTCTTTTGTAACATCCAAAGTTTAACGCTAAAAGATTGATGTATGACAAACTGGAATATCAACGAACGCATTCCGCTCTTACAGACATTATTTAAAATGCCCAGTACTACGAGTGGTAGCACCTCGGATGTCAAAATTGACTTTGTCGATTTTAAGCAACGTCAATTCGATACACAGGTTGAAGAACAACAAACAAACTTTTGTAAAACCAACTTTTGCGATACGCCAGATAATGGTATCGACGAAAACAAACAGTTTCAATATCCCATCTTCCACAAAGACGATGGCATAAAAGCGAGTGAATGTATCATTCTATTACATGGACTCAATGAACGCAGTTGGGAAAAATACCTACCTTGGGGCGATTATTTAGCAAACTATACAGGTAAACCTGTGATTATGTTCCCCATTGCTTTTCACATAAACAGAACGCCTACATCGTGGCACAACCCACGCAGCATTATGAAATGGGTTTTAGAGCGCAATCATCGGTATGGAAATCCAAACAATTTGACATTTGCCAACCTAGCATTAAGTGATCGTTTAAGTCAAGCTCCCGAACGATTTTACACTTCTGGACGTGAAACAGGACTCAATATCGTACAGTTAATAAACGAAATCCAAAGCGGCAATCACCCCTATTTTAAGGAAAACACCAAAATTGACTTTTTTGCTTATTCCATAGGTGCATTGTTAGCACAAGTATTGTTCCTAAGTAATCCACAGAAATTGTTTAGTCACTCACGCTTATTCATGTTTTGTGGCGGTTCCATTTTTAACGAAATGAATGGCAACTCACGTTATATTATGGATGAAACATCTTTTAAACAAATGCTTAATTATTACCAAAACAATTTTTTATCACAACCTCTCAATCCGAGCGATTGCTTCAACAGAGCGTTTCGTTCGATGATAGACAAGAAAGAAGAGGCCGCCTATAGAGAAGGCTTTTTTGAACAAGCCTCAGACCGCATCCGAGCCATCTCACTGAAAAAAGATTTTGTAATCCCCACATCAGGTATTCACGATGCATTGGGCGAAACATGCGCCAAGAAGTGCTTAACTGAACTCGATTATCCATTCGAGTACTCGCACGAGACGCCTTTCCCAGCGGGGAAAAATGCGCCACCGGAAGTCAACCAAATGTTTAACCACGTGTTTTCCACCGCCGGTGATTTCTTAGCGTAATAATTGGGTCGTATTTTTTAGGAATACGGCCCAATTTCTTTTACACTTTTGTAATTATTTCAAATTATTTTACATATATTTGTCGCTATCTTTGAAACTCACAACGTTCTTTATCCTTATACTAAACCAATTAAGTAACTTATGGATAACATCATTGAATACAGCTATGTGGCCAATATTGCCGCATGTATTATTCTCGGCATCGTGCTCATCTTCATAGAAACCCCTCCACATCAACACAACACACGTTATTTAAAGGCCAAGCGATTTATGGCATTAGCAGCTTTTCTCGCACCTATAGCCGCTAGTGTCGATCTATTTACTGGTGATGTAAACGCCTCTGAAGTGGAGATGTTAAACGTCATTACACTCATCGATTTTGATGTACAAATCATCATTTTTACTTTTGCAATGATGACGCTATTCGACTCAAAACTAGTATGTCGTAAAAATATTTACATAGTACTAATGCCACTCATTGCGTTGGTTGCGGCTTACCTTATCGCGCTCTTGTTTTATGGCGATGTGCACGTTTTCTCACACACCCATTATTTCTGGGCCATTAAGCACGAACCTGCTTTAGTAATACGTTCACTCATGTTCATTTGGGGACTTGTGAGTTTAGTTATTTGCATTCGCTGGTTTTTTAAAGCTGAACGAGAATTCAACAATACCATGAACAACTATTTTGATGATATTAAAGATTTACACATACAATGGGTCAGCTATTTTTTTTACGCTTCACTTGTATTAGCAGGTTTAGTAGCAGTCAGTTATATCGTTATTCTCCCCTATTTTGATGCTTTATCTACCATTGGCATTACAGGATTATTTACCGTCATTAGTATTCATTTTCTCAATTACCCACAACTTTTAAAAGTAATATACCCAGCACTTGAAACCGCCGAAGAGGTTATCATGAGTCCACTTATAAGCAACAATATTGCAGAAAAACTCAAAAACTGGGAGAAAAATAATGCAAAACCCTACACACGAGAAGGAATTACAGTAGGAGAACTCGCCGACGAAATTAAGGAAAATAAACGTATGGTTTCGAAATATTTAAATACCAATTGCAATACTAACTTCAACACATGGATTAACACCCTTCGGATAGAAGAAGCCATTAGATTATTAGAAAATAACGGATTACCACTACACGAAATAGCAGCACGTACAGGCTTTTCGGACTTAGCTAAAATGAGTAATTTTATGAAAAAACACACAGGTTTATCACCTTCCGAGTATCGCAAAATACACTACAACAAGCCGTAACGATATTTTTAATAGTGTTAAATTTAGTTAATTGTAAATAAATAACAAAAAAAACTCACTAACTTTGGGTGTTCCAAGTTTTTAACCCCTTATAATATTAACCTAAAAAGACAAAGCATTATGAAAAAAATCTTTACTACAGTAGTGACAATTATTATTGCAACGACAATTTGGGCGGCAGAAGGTGGAACCTTAACCGTAGCACCAGATCCTATTGACCCTACTCAAGATGCCGTTTTTTCTTATGATGGCACAGGTACTAATTTTACAAATTGGACACCAAAATGTTTTGTACACGCATGGCTAGATCCAAAAGATGGAGAAACATTTAGTACTGGAGGCTATTCAACTGCATGGGCATCATGCAATGGTGACGCAGCGTACGATGCTTTAGATGCCAAAGTAAAAATGACACACGACGGCGTAGACAAAAGCGGAAAATATTCAATTACTATTAACATTCAATCATTTTTTAATGTGGCTTCGGAGGATTTAAGCAAAATTAAAAATATCGGAGTTATTGTAAGAGCTCAATATGAGGGTGAAAACAATAAAACGGTTGATCTTTTGAAAGATGTATCTTATAGTGCAACTCCTACTATAATTGTTGCCGCAGAAAACGCAAATGCGATTTATTGCAATAACGGATCTATTTTTGCCGAAGGTGAATTTAGAATATACAACATTGCTGGTCAAGACGTCACCAAATTAAACGGTTCTTTGCAAGGCGTTTATATTGTAAAAGCACTTGATGGCATGCACAAAGTCATGGTCAAATAACGACTTACAAATAAACTTGAAGAAAACGGGAGTGCAGTTAAACGCATTCCCGTTTTTTATGGCAAAATAGTTTTGTCACCTAAAAAAAAAAATGTACCTTTGCAGCCGCTAAAAGCGATTAATTAACTTATTCATTAACAAAAAGTTTTATCAGTATGATGAATCACTATGAAACTGCTTTCATTTTAACTCCCGTTTTATCTGATGTTCAGATGAAGGAAGCAGTAGAAAAATTCAAAAATCTTCTGATCGAGAAAGGTGCAGAGATCGAGAATGAAGAATGCTGGGGTTTGAAAAAATTGGCTTACCCTATCCAAAAAAAATCAACAGGTTTTTATGCTTTGCTTCAATTCAAAGCAGAACCAAGTGTAGTAGCACAATTGGAAGTACAATTCCGTCGTGACGAACGCGTTATCCGTTTCTTGACTTTCCGTCTTGACAAATACGCACTCGAATATGCTACCAAACGTATTAACAAATCTAATCAAGGGGAGAAATAAGACATGGCAAACAATGCAGACATCCGTTATTTGACTCCTGTTGCAGTTGACAACAAGAAGAAAAAATATTGCCGTTTCAAAAAAAGCGGTATTAGATACATTGACTACAAAGATCCAGAATTTTTGAAAAAATTCTTGAACGAACAAGGAAAAATTCTTCCTCGTCGTCTTACCGGTACTTCGTTGAAATTCCAACGTAAAGTTGCCCAAGCAGTTAAAAGAGCACGTCACTTGGCTTTGCTCCCTTACGTAACCGATATGATGAAATAATTTTAAGGAGGAACAAACTATGCAAGTTATTTTAAAAGAAGATGTAATCAACTTAGGCTACAAAGATGACGTGGTAACTGTGAAAGACGGTTACGGACGTAACTTTTTGATTCCTACTGGCAAAGCTGTTATTGCAAGCGAATCAGCTCGTAAAGTATTGGCTGAAAACTTGAAACAACGCGCTCATAAATTGGCTAAAATCAAAACTGATGCTGAAGCATTAGCAGCTAAACTTAATGGTTTAACATTGACCATGGGCGCTAAAACTAGTGCAACTGGCACTATCTTCGGTTCTGTAAACAACATCCAAGTTGCTGAAGAGTTAGCTAAGAAAGGTTTCGAAATTGATCGTAAAACGATTGTAATCAAAGACAGCATTAAGGAAGTAGGTACTTACAAAGCGATTGTAAAATTACACCGCGAAGTGAGTGCAGAAATTACTTTAGAAGTTGTTTCTGAATAATCAAAATACAATTCAGTAAAAAAGGTCGAACATTGAAATGTTCGACCTTTTTTTATGCTACAATCTGCATTTATCGTGCACTTAACACGCATATAATTTTCTTTTGTATGCGACTTCCACCTGGATGTATAGCCTCTACAAAAAGAACATAAATACCCACATCACACAAAGTGCCTTTATCAGAAAGCCCATTCCAAGTAATAACTCCATCCGTTCCAACCAATCCACCATTGAGCAATTGTCGTTGATGCACGCCATTGGCATTCAATACGTCCGCATAAACCGTAAAGCCATCTTGTGGCAACTGATAATTCAGATGTAACAAATCGTGCATTCCATCATTATCGGGCATAAAAGTATCGTATTCAAGCCAAAATACAGTCTTTTCAGTAGTGCTAGTAGGTACACTATACTGTGAATTTTGAGAACCAGGAGTTCCATAACCCGATTCAAACGAAGCCGACTGCCAATTATCTGGCGCTTGTGTTGGCCTAAATGGATTCACACGCTCTAATGAAACACCTTCGGAATTTATTACAAACGGATGATGCATTTTGGCAGAATAAGAGAACTCATCCACAACAGTACCATCCCGTAATACCAAAACCACTGAACCTTCATCATCGTTCATAGAAGGAGTGGCAACTTCCGAAAAATGAGCTAACGGAGCACACGAAAATTGAGCACAAACAACCGCTTGGTCAGATGTCAACACCCAATAATCACCAGGGAAACAGAGTGCTTGACGAGTGGTAATAGATACTGGGACATCAAAATAATCGCCTTTACGTTTGGTAACCAATAAGGAAGACAAATCCAACACCTTATCTGAGATATTTAAAATTTCAATATAATCAACACCATCAGCTTTAGGATTAAAAAGCACCTCATTAATAACCACATCACCCGCCATTGGCTGCTGAGGCAATGACACACGTAACGACATAGAATCCAAAGACAAACCATCAACACACTTTAAATTCGAAATATGTAATACAGCCTTTTCACTTACGGTAAGTGAATCATTCAAAATAAGTGACACGGCAGTAGCATACGGTTGGTTAGCTACAAGTGAGCGAACCGAAGAAGGCGCGAGTTGATAATTAATCATATTCAGTAATGTAGTATCCGCCATGGATTTTGAAAATTGCAATAATAATGTATCTGGAGCCAACACAGCAAGGTATTGCAATTGCGGTTCACGTTGATCAGATAAATTGGACGACACAGAATTCGGCGCAGAAGGAGTTCCACCTGCATTATTTTGCGAAGGCATCCAATTATCTTTAAAATTATCTAAATAATCAACATTTATACGCTCTAACGACCAACCGCCAGCTTTCTTAAATGCGTCGTCACCATACCACGCATCCGAAAAATCGGTCCACGCCACCACTTTTTGCTCATCAGAAAGTAATGTAATAAGGGAGCCTGAATTAGGAATTGCCGGAAAAGATGAAACTGGAACAACTTGTCCATAAGTCAGAAAATCAGTTACTTTACTACTCGCACACAATAGCGCAAAAGTATGTGGCAACAATTCTCCCTCGATAATCGTTCCGCACTTATCGCCCACGCACAACGACCAACCTGCCAGATCTATCATTTCGTCTGTACGGTTATAAATTTCCACAAATTCCGTATTGGGTAAATGAATAACAGGATCAGGGTCAGCCAGTATTTCAGTAAACACGACATCGTGCTTAGACACATGTTGAATAGGTTTGATATAAGGTTGACCGACAGCAGAAATACTATCACAAGCAAAATTAGTTTTGTTTGATGAAGAATAATTAAAAAACAACCCCGAATAAGCGGCTTTTAATAATGTTTTATCGCGACACGTGCCTTCAGATACGAATTGATTATCGGCAGTAAGTTGCGACCACAGTTGCCATTCCCCATCTGCACTCCGTTCAACTTTTAATTGCACGGAATAGCCAGCAACTGCAGGAAGCCTATTATCATTCCCATCAATTAATTTGGTGATTGTTAAACCATTTTGTCGATAGAGGGAAATCTCTTTAGTGGTTCCGCCCAACATCACAAAATAACCATTAAGTGATGATGATAAATCTAACGTATCGGAAACCAAATAAAAACGCACATAATTCGCCGAAGTTAGTACCACTTTGATCGATAACGTGCACTCCCACGTGGCCGACATGATAGCTTGAGACTGAGTCGCTAAATACGCCTTATTAGAACCCGTTGTCGCACCATTATCATTCAGTTGTAATTGCCCTGAATTATTCACTACGAATTTCGCTTCACTACCCTGCCAAAGAGGGTTTTGCGTAAAGTCTCCATCCGAAAAATTATCGGAAAATTGTGCATACATCGTCATAGAAAATAGCACTAGAAAAAACAGTAAAAATCTTTTCATCTTCGTTGTAATTAATGAACAAAAAATTGTATTTTTGCTGACCGAATTTACTTCGTAAATATATTTATTTTTTTCAAAACTAACAAACTAAACTCTTTATCTATGAAAGTAGCCATTGTTGGCGTTAGCGGCGCCGTTGGTCAAGAATTTCTTAAAGTTTTGGCTGAACGACAGTTCCCCATTGACGAACTTTTACTATTTGGTTCGGCACGTAGTGCTGGTACCGAATACGAATTTAGAGGCAAGAAATATATCGTAAAAGAACTCCAACATGGAGATGACTTCAAAGGTGTAAATATAGCCTTTACATCGGCAGGAGCTTCTATTTCAAAAGAATTTGCGGCCGACATTACAAAATTTGGTGCCATTATGATTGACAATTCGAGTGCTTTCCGTATGGACACGGATGTGCCACTAGTTGTACCTGAAGTAAACGCAAGCGATGCTAAAATGTGCCCACGCGGTATTATTGCCAATCCAAACTGCACCACGATTCAAATGGTGGTAGCTTTAAAAGCCATCGAAGATATTTCACACATCAAACGCGTACACGTATCTACTTACCAAGCAGCCAGTGGTGCTGGAGCGGCTGCCATGGATGAATTGGAAGAACAATATCGTCAAGTGTTGAATGGAGAACCTGCCACCGTAAATAAATTTGCGTATCAATTGGCTTACAATCTGATTCCTCATATTGATGTATTTACTGAAAACGGTTACACCAAAGAGGAGATGAAGATGTATCACGAAACACGCAAAATCATGCATTCTGACGTAGAAGTAAGTGCCACTTGTGTACGCGTTCCTTCGTTACGTGCGCACTCGGAAAATGTGTGGGTTGAAACCGAAAAACCTATTTCGGTAGAAGCTGCCCGTGAAGCTTTTGCTGCGGCCGATGGTGTAATTTTACAAGATAATCCTGCCAACAAGGAATACCCAATGCCTTTGTTTGTTTCAGGAAAAGATCCTGTATTTGTGGGACGCATTCGTAAAGATTTAGCGAATCCTAATGGATTAACCTTTTGGTGTGTAAGCGACCAAATCAAAAAAGGCGCCGCTTTAAATGCTGTTCAAATTGCAGAATATCTCATTAATGATTCAAAAAAATAAGCCATCGTTTTAAAAGATGCCTATTTCTCAAACAAAAACAGTCTTTAAATTAAAGACTGTTTTTTTATTACCGCTTTGGTATATAAAAAAATAAGAGCCAGTAAACTGACTCTTATTTCTAGTAGCGGGAACGAGAGTTGAACTCGTGACCTCCGGGTTATGAATCCGACGCTCTAACCAACTGAGCTATCCCGCCATCTATTCCTATTTTTAGGAGTGCAAAGGTAAGCATTTTTCACGAAAACCACAAAGACTTTTCTTAAAAAATTGCTTTTACCCCTTTAATCTACAATTTAGAAGCAATAGCCGACGCTATTTGAATCATTTCCTGAGCCGATAATGTTAATTTCGGATTAGAAATAATCATATCTGATTCTTTGGTAATAGGAATCAGATGCACATGAGTATGAGGCACTTCCATGCCCATTACTGCCACACCAACACGTTTACAAGGGATTGTAGCACCAATCGCCACAGCCACTTTTTTTGCAAACAACATTAAACCTGCATACGTCTCATCATCAAGATTAAAAATATAATCTTCCTCACATTTAGGAATAACCAACGTATGACCTTTAGTCATAGGATTAATATCCAAAAAGGCAAAATAACGTTCATCCTCCGCTACTTTGTAACAAGGTATTTCGCCATTGATAATACGTGTAAAAATGGTAGCCATAGACTTATAATGAGATAGCTAAAACTTCTAATTTAATAAGACCAGAAGGTACTTGTAACTCTGCGATTTCACCAATTTTCTTACCAAGTAATCCTTTAGCAATAGGTGTCGTAATCGCTAATTTGCCCTCACGAATATTCGCTTCGCTTTCAGCAACAATCATATACTCCATTTCTTGTCCATTAGCCTGATTGCGTACACGTACTTTGGTCATAATTTGAACACTATCGGTATTCAATTTACTTTCATCAATAAGGCGAGCATTAGCCAATCGTTCTTTGAGTTGCGAAATTTTCATTTCCAACATCCCTTGAGCCTCTTTTGCCGCATCGTATTCAGCATTTTCAGACAAATCGCCTTTATCGCGTGCTTCTGCTATTTGATGTGAAATAAGTGGACGTTCCACGGTTTCCATATGCTCGATTTGCTCTAACAATTTTTTGTAACCATCTTCGGTCATGTAAACTGCAGCCATAAAAAATGAGGATTTAATTATTAATGATAAAACAAAAAGAATTCCAACATAGAGTTGGAACCCTTCCGACGTGTCATAAACACTATGCAAAGATACTCTTTTTTTTTGATATTACAAATTTTGTAATTTAATATTTTCGAGTTAAAATTTCGGAATATATAATAGCCTTAGCAGCATCTTCTTGATCGTCAAGCTCCACTAAAAGAGACGATTGTGACACCTCCTGATCGTTTACCACTGCCGTTCGATTTACTACCGAGCGTGCACCTTCAGCTGCTGACACAACCGAAACCATAGGCTCTTGCGTGGGCGATACAGAGACAGCTTTTGCTACCACAGGAGCCACTTTCACAGGAGCTGGTTCTGGAGTATCAACTAACTCTTTACCCTCAGCCATTTGTTTAATAATTTCCTGCCAATTGGTTGCTGGCGCGGGATGTTCATTGGGCTCCGTTTCCTTCTTTTTTTTCTTGCCAAAAAAGCTAGAAACAACTGCTATAGCAATAAAAATCAAATAAATATAATCGCCTAAATCTTTCATAATAATCTATTTTAATATATTTAGGTTAACCTGCCCAACCTTCTCTATCAAGGTTACGGTAATTAATGGCTTCTGCCAAATGCTGTATCTGTATCGATTCACTTTCGTCTAAATCCGCTATCGTGCGTGATACTTTTAAAATACGGTCGTAAGCACGCGCCGATAGATTCATACGCAACATAGCCGCCTTCAGTAATTCTTGGCCTGCAGAATCAATCACAGCATATTTACGCAATAATTTGGACGACATTTGCGCATTACAATACACACCTTCAGCATCTTTAAAACGAGCCTCTTGCATATGACGAGCTTTCATCACACGCTCGCGAATCTGCGCACTAGGTTCTGCTGGAGCAGCTTCTGATAACTTATCAAACGGAACAGGAATAATTTCAATGTGCATATCAATGCGATCCAACAAAGGCCCAGAAATGCGACTTAAATATTTTTGAACCATACCTGGCGAACAAACACATTCGCGATCGGGATGATTATAGTAACCACACGGACAAGGATTCATAGAGGCCACTAACATGAAACTCGCTGGATATTCTACCGCAAATTTTGCGCGCGAAATGGCTATTTTACGATCTTCAAGCGGTTGACGCATAACTTCCAATACCGTACGTTTAAATTCAGGTAATTCGTCCAAAAACAAAACACCATTATGAGCTAACGATATTTCTCCAGGTTGTGGAAAAGCTCCGCCACCCACTAAAGCCACATCAGAAATGGTATGATGCGGACTCCGAAATGGGCGTTGTGCCATCAATGCGGTATCGCGATCAATTTTTCCTGCCACCGAGTGAATCTTGGTCGTTTCAAGTGCCTCGTGCAATGTGAGTGGAGGTAATATGGTTGGAATACGTTTTGCCATCATCGATTTGCCAGCTCCCGGAGGACCAACCATAATGATATTATGTCCACCTGCAGCAGCTACTTCAATGGCTCGTTTTACATTTTCTTGACCTTTTACATCCGCAAAATCAATATCAAACGCATTGACACGAGCAAAAAATTCTTCGCGCGTATTCACCTCAGTGCGTTCTAATGTTTTCTTATGATTGAAAAAGTCAACTACATCCGTAATATTTTCAACGCCAAACACATCCAAATCATTGACTACCGCTGCTTCTTTACTGTTTTCTTTAGGTAAAATAAAACCTTTAAAGCCTAATTCACGCGCTAAAATAGCAATCGGCAAAACACCTTTCACGGGTTTCAAGGTTCCATCAAGCGACAATTCGCCCATGATAACATATTGTTCTATATCAGCAGCATCTATCACTTCGCTGGCGGCCAACATACCAATAGCAAGGGGTAAATCGTATGCCGAACCTTCCTTACGAATATCGGCTGGTGCCATATTTATAACCACTTGCTTGCGCGGAACGGGTATTTTATTGTACTGTAAAGCAGACATTATACGTTCGTGGCTTTCCTTCACAGCATTGTCGGGCAAACCCACCAAAAAGAATTTGATGCCAGCCGAGATATTCACCTCTATGGTTACCAAAGTAGCTTTGATGCCTTGAACTGCCGCTCCAAAAGTTTTAACTAACATACGATTTGTTTAAACGCTAAGGATTTAAAGATGAGGAACTGATATAAAACTCTCACAAAGATACTCATTTATTTGACATTTCGCCCAACTCTATCAAGAATTAGCTATTAGAACTTCGAGAGCCAAATAGTACTCATCGACTTGTCGGCAATCACAAATTGATCGTGCCACCAAACAAGTGAAGACGGGTTCTGCCATTTCATAGGTACAGCCATAAAATCGACAACACCTGTAGCAAATTCTAACCGACCAAGTTTGTCGCTATTTTTATCAATAAAATAGAGCGATTCGCCATCGGACGTTAATGCCAAATCTTGATATTGTCCAATTCTATGCGTTATAGGCTGTGCCACCGGATTACTTAAATCATCAATCATGTAAATAACATTGAATTCAGTGGGCTCGCCATACGTCGTAGAAGAACCTATAAACAGATGATAATCGGACACACATAAACTGGTAGCACCTGGCACCACGGCATAAACAGCCAACGACCCAACATCAATATGAGCTAGATTACTAATATCTAAAGCATAAATACTACTCGTATTAGTAACCGATGCGAGTAATACATTACCAACAATGACCACATCACTCACGAAATCATTTCCTTCGGGAAATGGAATCACTTGTGGTTGGCCAGACGTTTCATTTAAATTATATACAACCACTTTATTGACATCGGCCACAAATAAATAATCGTCCTTGACAGCCATGCCTTTAGGAGCTGAAAGCGTGCCATCGGCAGGAATGAGAATAGACGTAACGCCTTCTTTGTGAAACGCGATATAGCCTTTCCCTTCCTGATTTAAAGGGTTGATAGAATCGGTGCCCCAATTGGAAATAAGTAACCCTTCTCGATAAGGACAAACGCTATAACAGATTTGTAGATTCCGTGTCAGAACATCTTTTTCACGCACACAAGCCACCATGGCAAGAACCACCAAGAGGCCAATCATGTTTTTGTATTTCATAGTTTCAAATAAACCTTAAATTTAGAACAAAGATAGTACATATCTTTGAACCCAAAAAACAAAAAAGTGCCAAACACGTTGACACGCTTTTGGCACTTTTTTAAAATAACAAGATGAACTTATTTCAATTTGTTCATTTCTTCGTCAAATGTTTGTTTGAATTTTTCGTATTCGTAATCGATACGCAATTTATCGTCAGCTTTCACAGCATTAGCTACTTTTTCAGCTACTTCTGGACCACCTAGTTCAACTACGATGTAGCAACGGAATTTACCTTCTGGAGTACGAGTAGTTTCGTCACAGATGACAATGGTTCCGCCTAATTCACGATTAACTACGGTACGAGATAAATCTTGGAATTTGCTTTTTGCTTCTTCTTCTTCACCCATTTGATAAGATGATGCATAATTATCAACTACACGTTTGATAGTGGCGTTAATTTGAGTAGCCAATTCAGCACGTGCATTTTGTAATGCTTTAGAGCGAGCAATTTGCATGTCGGTGCTGAAACCCATACCTAACGCACGGAATGTTTTGCTGTTACTTTGATAATCTTTGCCAGAGCAAGGAACAGTTACAGACACATCACCTTTGTAAGCTTCTTGTTGTTTGGCTTCTTTTTTTGATGCGCAACCAACCGATAATAAAGCGATAGCAACAAATAGGAATACTTTTTTCATAATGAAAAGATTTTAAAATTAAAAAATAGTTTTATTGTTTCTGTTTAACATTTACAAATACCGTGCTAGAATATGTGTTTCTCAAAATAAATTTTACAACTAATTAAAAATCAACATATTAATTTTTAATAAATTTTTATTCTGTCGGCTAACACTACGTATAGTGGTATAAATAAGTTTCAAGTAGGCAAATGTATACGTTATTCCGTGAATTACCAAATTAATTGCAAAAAAGGTTTAAATTTCATATCATTCACTCTTTTTCTGCACCACTCACATCAAGCTGACTAAACATTAACAGCGTTTTGCCGTAGTTATTTAGGTTGCACCACTACCATTTTATATAATTTGTCGTTACGACGAATAGGCTCATTCGTTTTAATGGAAAATAACGTTCCTTTTCCAACACGTTCCACAGGTTGTAACTCAACATGAATAGCTTGAACCACATCTTCGTAGGCACCAGTAGTAGCACCGGTAATCAAAATTTCATCACCCACCGCCAACTCTTGCGATTCCAGCAAAAATTCAGCTACCCCGATTTTACTAAAATAGTTAGTACATTTACCAACGTACATTTTGCGGCGTGTAGCTTCCGAACCATAATTATGACTCCATTCACCCAATCGCTGTCCCAAATAATAACCATTCCAAAAACCACGATTGAAAACACGCGACAAACGCTCATCCCAACCGTCAATTTTATCGTCGGTAAATGAATTGTCGAGGTAACTTTCAATGGCTTCGCGATAACAAGTCACCACCGTTTTTACATATTCAGGACCACGAGCGCGTCCTTCAATTTTGAATACTCGCACGCCAGAATCAATCATTTTATTGAGGAAATGAATAGTCTTCAAATCTTTTGGCGACATGATATATTCATTATCAATGTCGAGTTCGATATTAGAGTCTTTGTCGTGCACGGTATAACCACGGCGACACACTTGCATACATGAACCGCGATTGGCCGATGCATTCATTTCGTGTAAACTCAAATAACATTTGCCCGAAACCGCCATACATAAAGCACCATGACAAAACATTTCGATACGGACCAACGATCCATTTCGACCTAACAACTGCTCTTCAATAATCGTTTTATGGATTTCAGCCACTTGATCCATGTTGAGCTCACGCGCTAAAACCACCACATCGGCAAATTGCGCATAAAATTTGAGTGCCTCACGATTCGAAATATTAAGCTGCGTAGACAAATGCACTTCTACACCACGACTATACGCATACATCATCACCGCCACATCGGCCGCAATAATAGCTGAAACGCCCGCCTCTTTAGCTTTGTCGACAATGGTGCGCATTAATGCTAAATCATTGTCATAAATAATCGTATTGATAGTCAAATACGATTTTACACCGTGTTCGTTACATTGCTGAACAATGGTACGCAAATCGTCCGTCGTAAAATTACTCGACGAGCGACTACGCATGTTTAAATTTTCAATGCCAAAATAAATGGAATCGGCTCCAGCCTGAATCGCCGCAGCAAGGCTTTCCCAAGAGCCAACAGGTGCCATAATTTCAAAATCGGCACGTTTTAATAATGTATTGTTGGAATTCATAATCAGTTACAAGTAAAGGTAATAACAGCCTCTCAAAAAGAGATATACTAGAAGTGCAAAAGTACTATTTTTTTTGGCACTTTAGGGAGTTAAAACAAAACATTTTAATAGGTTACCTGCTGTTTTCGATTGATAATTAGGATTTCACCAAGTACTTTTTATATCTTTGCGTTGTTAAATCTTTATACAACATGAAACAAAAAACCTTACTAAGCTGCTTAATTTTGGGGCTAATTGCGTTGACCGCTTGCGAAAAAACAGGAACGCCAAACAACCCAAACACCTCAACCGACAACGACTCCGTAGAATCTTACACGATAAAAGAAACCGTTGCCATCACATTTAATGGAGAAACGGCCACCGTTACAAATTCCGCCTCAACAGGTGTCAATGTTGTGATAAATGGTGCGCATGTAACAGTGAACTCCACCATAGAAGGACTTGCCATAAACACCACAGGAAACACTACCAATGGCGGTTTAAAAATATACAGTTCCTACAAGTTTAAACTGCTTTTAAACGGCGTAAACATAGCCAATACAAGCGGTTCTGCCATCAACATTCAATCCAGTAAACGTGTATTTTTAGTCTTACAAGATAGCACAACGAATGCACTCACAGATGGATCCACCTATCCAATATCAACTACAGAAGACGAAAAAGCTTGCTTATTTAGCGAAGGTCAACTTATTTTTAGTGGCAATGGCAGTTTAACACTCGAAGGAAATTACAAACACGCTATTTGCAGCGACGATTACGTACGTGTTCGCAGCGGTAATATCACCGTTACCAAATCCATGTCGGATGCACTTCACACAAAAGATTATTTTATTTGCGATGGCGGCACACTTACGCTAACCACCACAGGTACAGGAGGCGATGCTATCGATGTAGATAAAGGCTATATCGAAATAAACCAAGGAAGTATCACCATCAATTCGGTAGACAAAGGAATTACCGCTTCGTTCGATCCACTCACCACGGTTACAACCGATAGCATCACACCCTACATTACCATAAACGGTGGAACCATTGTCATCAATACGAATGGTGAAAAAGCACACGGAATCAATACCACCAACAACGTTACCATGAACAATGGTTCAGTGACCATAAACGCAGCTGGAACTAAATCGGACGGCATCAACGTAGACGGAACGATTACGCTCAACGGCGGTCACCTCACCATTACCGCAGTCGACGACTGTACCAATGTTGTTCCTACTGATAATGCCAACGTGTTGACTTGTAACCAGAAATAGTTAGATAATAAATGCTATTATAGTAAAAAACGCTGTTTGAAATAACACTTTCAAACAGCGTTTTTTACTATTGCCAACAGAGGATTTTTTTTGTACTTTTGCACATGTGAGTAAATTCGAGTCTAAAATCATCTTATAACACGTTTTTACGCACCAAAAATCAGTCTAATTCACTCAAAAACAGATACTCAGATTATGATACCATAATTTGAAAAATGACGTATTATGGAATATAATTTCAAAGAAATCGAGCAAAAATGGCAGCACTATTGGATTGAAAATGCCACTTACAAAGTTGAAGTCGATCAAACTCGTCCGAAATACTACGTATTAGACATGTTTCCTTATCCTTCGGGGGCTGGATTACACGTGGGACATCCACTTGGCTATATCGCTTCTGATATTTACAGCCGCTACAAACGTTTGAAAGGTTTTAACGTGCTCCATCCCATGGGCTATGACGCTTACGGATTACCTGCCGAACAATACGCCATACAAACTGGTCAACATCCTGAAGTAACCACTAAAAAGAACATCGCTCGCTACCGCGAACAGATGGACAAAATAGGTTTTTGCTACGATTGGAGTCGCGAAATACGCACCTGTGAACCCAATTACTACAAATGGACACAGTGGGCTTTCATTCAAATGTTTAACCACTGGTACTGCCAACGCACCAATGCCGCACAACCCATATCAGAATTAGTAGCACTCTTTGCCAAAGAAGGTAATGCCAATATACGTGCTGCTCAATCAGAAACACCTATTTTCACCGCTAACGAGTGGAATAGTTGGGATGAGAAAAAGCAACAAGAAGTGCTCATGACTTACCGCATTGCTTACTTAGCCGACTTAAAAGTGAACTGGTGCCCTGCTTTAGGAACCGTATTAGCTAACGATGAAGTCAGCGAAGGACTTTCGGTGCGTGGTGGACACCCCGTAGAACAACGCATCATGCGCCAATGGAGTTTACGTGTATCCGCTTACGCACAACGCTTGTTGGACGGACTTGACAAACTCGACTGGACAGAATCGCTCAAAGAAACTCAGAAAAATTGGATTGGACGTTCGGAAGGCGCGCAACTATTTTTCGGTTTAGCTAATAGCGATGCCAAAATTGAAATATTTACCACCAGAGCCGACACTGTTTTCGGTGTTACATTTATGGTGTTGGCACCCGAAAGTGATTATGTAGCACAACTTGTAACACCAGAACAAAAAGCAGAAGTAGAGGCTTATCTCGACAGCGTAAAACGCCGTACCGAACGCGAGCGCATAGCCGACCGCAAAGTGACTGGCGTATTCTCTGGTGCTTATGCTATCAATCCATTAACAAACAATCAGATTCCTATCTATATTTCGGATTACGTATTAGCAGGTTATGGCACAGGAGCCATTATGGCGGTTCCTGCACACGACAGTCGCGACTATGCTTTTGCCAAACATTTCAATTTGCCTATCATTCCTCTGATTGAAGGATGCGACGTAAGCGAAGATAGCTACGATGCCAAAGAAGGTGTGATGACAAACTCAGGTTTCCTCAACGGGAAAACCGTAAAAGAGGCCATCGCTGCCATGAAAACCTACATCGCAGAACATAAACTGGGACAAGTAAAAGTGAATTACCGTTTGCGCGATGCTATATTCAGTCGCCAACGCTATTGGGGCGAACCATTTCCTGTGTACTACAAAGAAGGAATGCCTTATGTGCTAGACGAAAGCAAATTACCACTCGAATTGCCCGAAATTGACAAATATCTGCCAACCGAAAGCGGCGAACCGCCACTCGGACGTGCACAGAATTGGAAAACCGACGATGGTTATCCGTTGGAACTTAACACCATGCCTGGTTTTGCTGGTTCATCGGCGTACTACTTGCGCTACATGGATCCGCACAATACCGAAGCCTTGGTTGGGAAACTCGCTAACAGTTATTGGCAAAATGTCGATTTATACATTGGTGGCACCGAACACGCCACGGGTCACCTGATTTATAGTCGCTTTTGGAACAAATTCTTATTCGATTTAGGCGTCATTGTGAAAGACGAGCCATTCCAAAAATTGATTAATCAAGGCATGATTCAAGGGCGAAGCAATTTTGTATACCGCATTGTGGGCACCAATAAATACGTATCGTACAATCTGAAAAACGATTACCAAACACAAGAAATTCACGTCGATGTCAATATCGTGAGCAATGATGTGTTGGATTTGGAAAAATTCAAGAATTGGATGCCCGAATACAAAAATGCCGAATTCATACTCGAAGACGGTAAATATGTGTGCGGTTGGGCAGTCGAAAAGATGTCAAAATCGATGTTCAACGTGGTCAATCCCGACGACATTGTAGAAAAATATGGTGCCGACACGCTGCGTCTGTACGAAATGTTCCTGGGTCCATTGGAACAATCGAAACCTTGGGATACCAACGGTATCGATGGCGTACATCGTTTCTTGAAAAAACTATGGAGCCTTTTCTATAAAGAAGACACTTTGCTCGTTACCGACGAAACACCAACAGCCGAAGAGCTCAAAACGTTGCATAAAACAATTAAGAAAATCGCTTACGATATCGAGAATTTCTCGTTCAACACATCGGTTTCTGCCTTTATGATTTGCGTGAACGAACTAGCTACACTCAAATGCACCAAACGCGACGTGCTGGAACCTTTATTGATTCTCTTGGCTCCGTTTGCACCGCATATTACCGAAGAGTTGTGGCACACATTAGGTCACACCAACTCCATTTGCGATGCCACGTTCCCACTTTGCAACGAAGCCTATTTGGTAGAAACAAGTGTTAAATACCCTATTTCGTTCAATGGTAAAGTACGTTTCATACTAGAACTGCCTGCCGATATGAACAAAGAAGAGGTAGAAAAAACCGCTTTAACCAACGAACAAACCATTAAATTCCTCGAAGGAAAACAGCCTAAAAAAGTGATTGTAGTTTCTGGTAAAATTGTAAATATTGTTCTTTAATTTAATACATTAACGCTATGACAACGCTCAATAAATCAGTGTGGAGTGCCATCCGAGAATATCTCATGATTGCCCTTGGGTTACTTATGTATGCCTCTTCGTGGAAAGGTTTTTTGATACCACACGAAATTACGGGCGGTGGAGTCACTGGTATTGGATCTATTATTCAATATGGTACAGGATTTCCTATATCAGCCACTTATTTCATCATCAATGCTGTACTACTTATTTTGTCCGTGCGCGCATTGGGCTGGGCATTTAGTTTGCGCACCATTTACGGCGTTTTGGTATTGACCGCCTTTTTGGCATTTATTCCTGCCGCCAAAATTGGAACATTCGTTTCAGAACAAGAACCATTTATGGCGTGCGTACTAGGTGGTTTATTGGCAGGAACGGGCATGGGTATTGTGTTTTTAAACAATGGCAGTTCTGGCGGAACCGACATTGTGGCTAAAGTAGTCAATAAATATCGTAATATCACATTGGGACGTGCGCTCCTCTATTGCGACGTATTGATTATCAGCTCATCGTGGTTATTGCCAAACGGAAATATTGAAAAAATTGTGTATGGTTTAACAGCCATGGCAGTCACTACACTCACAGTCGATTTGGTGGTGAATGGTGTACGTCAATCGGTACAATTCTTTATTTTTTCGCACGAATATGCTAAAATTGCCGATGCCATCAATACCGAAGTGCATCGCGGTGTGACCATTCTCGATGGCACAGGTTGGTACTCGCAAGCTCCTGTAAAAGTAATTACCGTGTTAGCACGCAAAAACGAATCGGCCAAAATATTCAAACTCGTAAAAGATATTGATCCAAACGCGTTTGTTTCCCAATCATCTGCTATTGGCGTATACGGACAAGGTTTCGATGTGATGAAAGGCAAATAAAACTAAGTTTATAACATAATAAAAGGCGACTTCCAATTGGGAGTCGCCTTTTATTATTTAGAATGTAAATTATCTACTTTTACGGTAAAAAATCGGTTACATCTTTGCCAAACGCTTTGAGTTCGCGTACCAACGACGAAGAGATAGAAGCCGTATCAGCATCAGCAAAAAGCAACACGGTTTCGAGTCCTGCCAACCGTTTATTTACGTCGGCTATGGTGCGTTCATATTCAAAATCGGCCATAGTGCGCACGCCACGCAACACATACTGTGCACCAACAGACTTCGCAAAATCAACCGTTAACACATCGTAAATACATACCTCAATGCGCGGTTCGTTGGCAAACAACGCCGCTATTTGCTGTTGACGTTCTTCAGGTGTGTAAAGTGTCTGCTTGGTGGTATTACGTCCAATGCCAATCACCAACCGATCGAACAGCGGCAACGCACGCTCAACAATGTTTTGGTGTCCTTTGGTAAAAGGGTCGAAACTGCCAGGAAATAAAGCTGTTTTTGCCATACAAAATTACTGTTTCATGTTACCCAAATAGAGTTCCAAAGCACGCGACGAAATGATAATTTCCCAAATAGAAAGTCCTAACGACACAATCAACGCTAACAACGCCAAGCCAAAAATCCACACAGCAGTAAGTGATAATCCAATGTAAATAACAAACATAGTTACCACACATAAAAACAGACTCACCGTACCAAATACTTGCATCAAGCGAGAAAGATTAAGACGTTTACGGAGGTTTTCAATTTGAGCTTGTGTTACTGCCGAACGATCCTGTTCGTAACGGTCTTTGAGTGTACGCACCAACTGCGCGTAGGCCAAAAATCGGTTAGTGTACGCCAATAAAATAAGCGACACCGCCGAAAATAGGACCGAAGGCGTGATTAAAGTCAATTCTTCCATAATTATCAAAGATTAGCAATGCGTTTGATTTCATCGATTACCGCTTGGGCAAATTTATCAGCTTGTTCCATCGTTGGCGCTTCACTGTAAATACGAATAATCGGTTCGGTGTTCGATTTACGCAAATGAACCCATCCTTGTGGAAAATCGATTTTCACACCGTCGATATCATTAATTTTGAATTGTTTATAACAACCTTTTATGACCGTTAAGACACCATCTACATCGATGGCAGGAGTCAATTGAATTTTATTTTTTGAGATAAAATAGTTAGGATACGAAGCGCGCAATGCCGATACTTTCTGACCAGTTTTTGCCAAATTTGTCAAGAATAAAGCAATACCCACCAAAGCATCACGTCCGTAATGCGAGGCAGGATAAATCACGCCACCATTACCTTCGCCACCAATCACGGCGTTGGTTTCTTTCATTTTAGTAACCACATTTACTTCGCCCACGGCTGCGGCACTGTACGAGCCGCCACGCGCCACGGTTACATCGTGCAACGCACGGGTTGAACTCAAATTGGAAACCGTGTTACCTGGCGTATGTTGCAACACATAATCGGCCACCGAAACCAACGTATATTCTTCGCCAAACATGGAGCCATCTTCACAAATAATGGCTAAACGATCGACATCAGGATCAACCACAAAACCAACATCCGCTTTTTGCGATTTGATTAAATTAGAAATATCGCCTAAATGTTCTGGCAATGGTTCTGGATTGTGTGGAAAATGGCCGTTTGGTTCACAATATAATTTTTCAATGTGTTGTACACCCAACGCTTCTAACAACGCTGGAATAGCAATGCCACCAACCGAGTTCACACAATCGACTGCCACTTTAAAATTAGCTTTACGAATAGCGTCCACATCAACTAACGCCAATTGCAGCACATGGTCGATGTGTTTTTGTGTATAATCAGTTTTCTCAGTTAACGTGCCAATTTCATCCACTGCCACATAATCAAAATCGCCTTTATCAGCAATTTCTAACAGAGCTTCACCTTCAGCTTTGTCCAAAAATTCGCCTTTTTCGTTCAATAATTTAAGCGCGTTCCATTGTTTGGGATTGTGGCTAGCGGTCAAAATAATACCGCCATCGGCACCTTCCATAGTCACCGCCAATTCGGTAGTAGGCGTGGAAGCCAAGCCAATATTCACCACATCGCAACCAGAGCCGAGTAATGTTCCAATGACAACGTGATTGACCATTTCGCCCGAAATACGAGCATCACGACCAACCACGACTTTGCAATGCGATTTATTGGAATATGTTTTTAACCAAGTGGCGTATGCGGTAGTAAACTTTACAATATCAATAGGCGACAAACCATCGCCTACAGCACCACCAATGGTGCCACGAATACCTGAAATACTTTTAATTAATGTCATATAGCAATGAATAATAATGTATCTATAAAAAATTCTTCGGACAGGTGCTTATTTAGGCACCACTTTCATCGATAGTTTAAAATGATAAGGAATAACACTATTAGCAGCATCGGAAAAGCCTAATTTTGATGGCACAATAACTTGAGCGATTGTTCCCGAACGGCGCATCATACCAAACGCATCGTCCCAACCTTCACAACTATTAGTCGTTGATCCTTTGATAATTTGAGTGGGATAAGGTCGATCCTGCGTAGTCCAATAGCTGACCACGACTGGATTTTCATCCAATGTACTTTGAATGTAGCGCACAGCCAATTCGTCGCCATCGACTACCTCTTTGCCAGTTCCCAACGAATCGATGCAGATATAAATGCCTTCATCGCTGAATCGGTACCACTGACCAATGATAAATACAGAGTCGGCTGGATAATCGGAAATCACTGTTTTCCCATTACGAGCCAAATAATCATCCATTTTAATTTGTTCTTGTTCCAACTGTTTTGAATAGTTCGAGCTACTCTCACATGCTACCAAAAACAGCAATGCCACAAAGGCAAACACCAACTTTACTTGTTTCATTTTTATATTATTATCGAATATTTGCAATACTTATTATATCGGCAAAAACGCCTGCCGCAGTTACATCGGCACCAGCTCCTGCGCCTTTTATAATCATCGGATAATCGTGATAACGTTCAGTAGTCAACATCAGAATGTTGTTGCTACCTTCCAAGTCGTAAAACGGATGATGTGGATCGGCCTCTTGCAAAGCCACTGCGCAACGCCCCTCTTTCATGGTTGCTACAAATCTGAATTTCATCTGTTTAGCGTCCAATAGTTGGCGTTTTTGTTCAAATTCCGCATCAAACTGTTTAATCGTTTGCCAAAACTCTTCCAACGTGCCTTGAAAAATAGAATCAGGCAAAAACAACTGTTTTTTGACCTCTTCCTGAGTCACACGATAGCCAGCTTCACGGGTCAAAATCACCAATTTACGAATCACATCAGTGCCGCTTAAATCGACACGCGGATCGGATTCGGTATAACCTGCCTCTTTCGCCATCAAAATAGCTTTACTCAACGGAATTTCTGCACTAATCGTATTAAAAATAAAATTCAACGTTCCCGAAAGAACGGCTTCCATTTTCAAAATTTTATCGCCAGAATTAATCAAATTATTGATGGTATTCATCACTGGCAAACCAGCTCCCACATTGGTTTCAAACAAAAATTTGATACCATGCTTACGTGCACTCTCTTTTAACGCTAAATAATGCTCATAATTGCCTGAAGCCGCAATTTTATTTGCTGCTACCACAGACACATTGGCTTCGATTAAATCTTGATAAATAGATGCCACTTCCGCACTCGACGTACAATCGACGAACACAGAATTAAACATATTGAGCCCAATAATTTGATCGCGCAGGAATGTGGACGACGAATCAACACCTTCTATATCGAGTAAAGTTCGAATATTGCCAAGCGGCAACCCTTCACGGCGAAACAACGCTTTTTTGGACGATGCCACACCAACCACATTAATTTTCAACGCCTTTTCGGTCATCAATTTCGGTTGTTGCTGACGAATTTGCTCCAACAAACTCGTTCCTACAGCGCCCACGCCCACCATAAACACATTCAGCTCTTGGTATTCGGACAAGAAGAACGAGTCATGAATAACATTTAATGCCTTACGTAACGATTTTTTATCAGTGACAAACGAAATGTTGGTTTCTGATGCACCTTGCGCACACGCAATTACGTTAATACCATTACGCCCCAGCGTACCAAACAGTTTACCCGCAATACCAGTTGTCCGTTTCATGCCTTCACCTACAATAGCCACGGTAGCTAAATCCTTTTCAGCTTTGATACGATTAATCTCGCCATTAGCAATTTCGGCAGCAAATTCAGTTTGCAGAACCGCTACCGCATGTTCTGCCTCAGCATTACACACTGCAAACGATGTTGTATTTTCGGATGAGGCTTGCGATACCATGAACACGCTGATACCATTTTTTGCCAATGCACGGAAAATACGGTAATTCACACCTATCACGCCCACCATACCAAGTCCTTGTATGGTAATTAAAGCCGTATCATCAATGGACGAAATACCTTTAATCATGCGTTCACGTTCAGCTACCTTTTCATGCGAGATATAGGTACCTTCTGATTCTGGATGGCAGGTATTTTTGATGCGGATTGGAATGTTTTTATGGTAAACAGGAAATATAGTTGGCGGATAGATAACCTTTGCTCCAAAATTGCACAACTCCATAGCTTCCACAAACGTGAGTTTTTCAATCACATAAGCCGTATCAATAATGCGTGGATCGGCAGTCATAAAACCATCTACATCAGTCCAAATTTCGAGGATAGAAGCGTCCAACTGCGCAGCCAAAATTGCCGCTGTATAATCAGAGCCACCACGTCCTAAATTAGTTACATGGTTGGTAGCGACATCACTCGAGATAAAGCCTCCGCATACCACAATCTCTTTTTTATGCGAAAAATAACGATCAATCAGTTGATTTGTCGTTTCAAAATCGACTACACATTTACCGCCAATTTGTGGTTTTGTTTTAATAAACAACCGTGCATCAAGATGTTGAGCACCCGTTATCAGTTGGGCTACAATAACCGACGATAAACGTTCGCCATAACTCACAATGGAATCGATAATACGTTCCGAAATATCTTGAATAAGGCAGACGCCTCGCAAAATATTCCGTAATTCGTCGAATAAATGAGCCACTTCCACAGAGGCTGGCGTATCATTCATGCCTAAGTCACGAACCAACTGTACATGGCGCTCTTCCATTTCGGTGAATTGTTCCATATAACCCATATCGCCTTTAGACGCCGTACGAGCCATGTCGTACAACGTATCGGTAACACCACCTAAAGCAGACACAACCACCACAACGGGTGTGTCGCACGCTTCCACTATGGTTTTGACATGACGAATAGCTGTTAATGAGCCGACAGAAGAACCTCCAAACTTTAATACTTTCATCGTACAATTGATTAATAAGTACCTATACTAATCGGCAAATTTACAAAAAAACAGCCATATACGTATAATTATTCTGGAAATGCGAGGAAAAAATTGTTTTTCTGACAAAAAAGCAGTAATTTTGCACCCTCAGAAAACGTAATATTTGGTTCCGTAGCTCAGCTGGATAGAGCAACGCCCTTCTAAGGCGTGGGTCGAGCGTTCGAATCGCTCCGGAATCACACAGTGAACGTTTTCACACGAACCTCGAATGAAAATTCGAGGTTTTTTTGTCAATTTATAAAATAATAGTATCTTTACAAACACAACCAAATTTCAAATTTATAATAAAATGTAGAACAATAACAACATATCTTAAACAGCATTAGCTATTATTCGCGTTCAAAAAAAAGCCTAGGAAACTGATTTTTTGAAAAATCGGAATAATTCACGGAAAGCCTAAAAAGGGTTTCCTTATGCACTCTTTAAAGTTAACGCTCATACCAGTAGGTGTGAGTACTTCTATGAGTGCATAAGGGTTTCTCCTAGGCTCCCCGTGAACGCGATAGAAAAGGCTCGCACCTTTTTTATCGCCCAATTTTAGAGATTGATAGTAATGCACAAACTATCAATCAATTATGAAAAATCACGGTTTTACTTATTCAGTAGTTATTAGAACAATTGGGACTGGAGGTAATAGTTATGAACAACTTCTAAATTCTATCGAGCAACAAACAATACAGCCCGAGGAAATCATTGTCGTCATTCCCAAAAATTACAAATTACAACACACCCTAGGTTATGAAAAAATAATTTATTCCGAAAAAGGAATGTGTATACAACGTGCCGTCGGAATAAATGCAGCTACAAGTGATTACATCTTAGTGGTTGATGATGATTTAAAATTTGAAAGTGACTTAATTGAACGATTGCATAACTATTTATCAAAAAATCAATTAGATTGTGTTTTACCTATGGAAGGAATTTCAAATGGGCAACCCACACTTGATTTTCGAAAATCACGCTTAGTAAAATTACGCGGTGCAATCACAGGACAATATTTTGAGAGCAATAAAAAATCCGAATTCTTAGATGTCTTAACCGTAACAGCAGGACATAAAGTTTACCTTAAAAGCTGTGAAGTAGACAAATTATATTATTGTCAAACAGCCTGTTTTCAGTGCTTTTTCATAAAAACAAGTATTGCTCAGTCAGCAAAATTTGAACAAGAAATTTGGCTACAGGAGGGAACTATGAATCAATACACCGCATATGACGAACCTGTCTTTTTCTATAAATTATCTTCAAAAGGTTTAAAAATGGCATATGCGCTTCAAGTACGCTATCAACACCTTGATGCAAGATGTGGTCATATAGCAAAACATCCACTAGAAGAAAAAGCTAACCGCTATTATTCAATGGCACGGAATAGAACGATTTATTGGTATAAGTTCTTATGGAAGGACAGTAAAACAATAAAAAGGAAAATACAAGTTATTCTCGGAGGTATGTATTTCCTAATAAATTATACGCTTTACAATATAGCTATCAACATAAAGCCAAAATCATGGGTTGCGTTAAGAGCCATGTTTACTGGTTATAAAGATGCGTACATTACAATTAAAAAAAAGAGATTGTAACAGGTTTACAATCTCTTTTATATTACCATTGAGCCTTTATTAGTTCTAACTTCTTTTGCACATCGGGCTGATGCAGTTTAACCATAGCAGCTCGATAACCAATATCAAAGATTTCTTGTGTTTTAGAAATATCAAACATGCCATAATTACGGGCTTCAACGGGCTCAATCACCACGTCGCAAGCGCGTTTTTCACTCACTGTACTCGACTGAATAGCCAAATGATACACACGTTCCATCACATCCATCATACCATCGATAGAACCTTCTGTCACAATAGGATTAACATGTACGCCAAACAAAATATCGCACTCTTGACGAATCACCTTGGCTGGCATATTGCAAAAAATACCGCCATCCACATATACTTTCCCTTCCATCTCTTTCGGTGTCAAGAAAATAGGAACACTCGATGAGGCGACTATTTTATCAACTAATGGACCTGAATTAAAATAGACATTTTTACCTTCAATCAATTCGGTAGCATTTATGGTCAGTGGCATTTGTAGTTCCTCAAACGTTTTAGCGGTTAAAAAACCATCCAACAAGTTATAGAACCGCTCGGTGGACATCACACCTTTTTTGGGTACCACTATTTTGACAAATTTAAAGAAACTGGAATCTTTAAAAAACTGACAAATTTCTTGTGGCGTTTTTCCATCGGCATACAAAGCACCAATAATAGCACCGGCACTCACACCAGCTATCACTTGAGGTTTAAAACCACATTCTTCAAGAGCCTGGAGCACACCCAAATGTGCAATTCCTTTAGCACCACCACCACTTAAAGAAATACCTACTCGAAATTTGCGAGGACTTTCTGTTGTCATATAATTACAGGATTTAAAGACTCGTTAATAACCAAACTAAATAAACGCCATAACACACCAAGAAGAAAGCACCTTGCCATCTTTTCAGTTCTTTATGACGATTGGTAGAAACAAATAATAATAAAAGTAAGCTGCCCAAAGCAGCCAATGAAGCATCAATCCACAAGTTGGAATAGCTTGGTAATGGACGAATAACCGCACTAATGCCCAACACAAAAAACACATTAAAAATATTGGAACCAATCACATTACCAATGGCTAAATCGGGATTTTTCTTAAAAGCGGCAATAGCCGAAGTGGCCAATTCTGGCAACGATGTTCCTAGAGCAACAACCGTAACACCAATCACCGCTTGACTCACGCCAAACGCTTGAGCAATAGAAACTGCATTTATCACAATCACTTTCCCTCCAACAACTAGAGCCACCAAACCAACGGCAATCAACAACACCGCTTTCCATATTTTCATCGGTAAAAAACCCTCTTCCTGATTCTCAGTATTATTTTTAGCCATTTTCAAGGTATAATACATAAACAAACTAAAAATAAACAACAAAACAACACCATCTAAACGCGAAATAATAGCCTCGCCGCCGCAGAATCCGAAACACTCAGTGCCCATAACCAAAATGATAAGGCCAGCAAATACACTCCAAGGAATTTCGTATTTGCGAGAGCTTTTTTGTGATTTGATAGGATAAATCAGTGCTGAGATACCCAGAATAATAAATGTATTGATGGTATTACTACCCAAAATATTGGTCAGTGCTATTTCGCTCTTATTATTGAACGCCGCCATTAAATTCACCATCAATTCAGGAGCCGATGTGCCAAATGCCACCACCGTTAGACCAATAACCAAATCAGGGACATTCAATCGTTTGGCTAAACCTGACGCGCCACTCACTAACCAATCGGCACCTAAAATCAACACCACAAAACCAACAATCAACAAACCAAAAGATAATACCATAATTTTAAACTTTTTCCAGTAAGAACTTAGTTATACGCTAAGTGTTATTTTAATTTTTCTACCGCTTTTTTCACCGTCATATCGTAGCTGTTCAAATAAGGGAAAAATCCAGCATCACCTAACATCGTGCGTAAAACATAGGATTTCAGTTGACGTGTGATAATATCTTTAGATACCGCTTTGTCGCGCGCACTTCCTTTAACCCCTTTGGCTGATGCATACGTATCGAATGACGCCTGCAAATTTTGAGTATCTAAATAAGCTGATAGTGTTTTCCAATCTTTATAAGTGCTCAATTTGGCACGTTCTTTTTCGGTAAACAACAACGCATATTGATAGATATGACCACCATTAGCTAACGCATTGAAATACGGTGTAAATCCAATCGTATCGCGAGGTACAAATACATCGGGCATAATGCCACCACCGCCATACACGGTGCGTCCACCGACCGTTTTATACGCCACCGTATCAGTTTGATGAATACTATCTTTGGAGAAAAACTCGCCGTGTAAATAACGATTTAGGATATCGCTTTCATAGTCGCTGCTATTACCGCGTTCATACGGTTTTTGAATACATCTGCCCGAAGGTGTGTAGTAACGAGCCACTGTGATACGCACTGCGGATCCATCAGAAAAATCCACTTGTTGTTGCACCAAGCCTTTACCAAATGAACGACGCCCTACAATAGTTCCACGATCATTATCTTGAATGGCACCTGCAAAAATCTCACTCGCCGAACCCGAAAACTCATCAATCAAAACCGCTATTTTCATGTTTTGACAACTACCATTTCCATTGGCGTAAGAGTCGCTGCGGGGATAGGCTTTGCCTTTAACATAGACAATCAAATCGCCCTTTTTCAAAAATTCGTTCAACATATTCACAGCAGCATCCATATACCCACCAGCATTACCACGTAAATCGATGATTAACTTCTTGGCATTCGCCTTTTGAAGTTTAGCTATGGCTGTCAAAAATTCCTTATACGTATTAGCGCCAAATTTATTGACAGAAATATAACCAATTTCTGGCGTCACCATATAACTTACATCAATACTGTGTACCGGAATATCGCCGCGTGTAATTTTGAAACGGAGCATTTTAGGCGCGTTTTGTCGTACAATGCCGAGCTGCACCACCGAACCTTTAGGACCACGCAAGCGTTTCATCACCTTTTCATTGTTGATGGATTTGCCGACAAATAAAGTGTCATTTACTGTCACAATACGGTCACCATCACGCAATCCTGCTTTTTCCGACGGACCACCCGAAATAACATCTACCACATAAATCGTGTCGTTCTGCAAATTGAACTGCACGCCAATTCCGCTAAAACTGCCACCCAACTCTTCGTTTACCGCCTCTAAATCAGACGCAGGAATATACGCTGAATGAGGATCGAGTTGTTTTAAAATCATGGGGATAATCGACTCTTCGATACTATCAGTTGGCACCGAATCGACGTAAGCATTATCAATAATTTGAATCAAGTCGGATATTTTATCGCCAGACGAAGCGCCATTATTCATGCCACCAATTCCTGAAAGATAAGCACCTTGGCGCATAGCGAAGAAATTACCAATAAGAATACCTATGACTAACACACAGGCTAAAATAATAGGAATAAGTGTTTTTTTCATCTCATAAATTCATTAATAACCACCATTATTCTTCTACAAAAACCACATCAATACCAGCACGTTTAAGTAAATTTAAACCATCCATAATGCGATAATTTTCACCATATACCACGCGTTTGATGCCAGCTTGAATAATCAATTTAGCACATTCAATACATGGCGAAGCAGTTACATACAACGTAGCGCCTTGGCTACTATTGCTAGAACGAGCCACCTTGGTAATAGCATTGGCTTCGGCATGAAGAACGTACGGTTTCGATACATTATCTTCATCTTCACAGTTATTTTCAAATCCAGACGGCGTTCCGTTGAATCCATCGGAAATAATCATTTGATCTTTAACCAACAAGGCACCCACCTGACGGCGTTTGCAATAAGAATTCTCTGCCCATATACGCGCCATACGCATGTAACGACGATCTAACAGTTGTTGTTTATCCATTGTAATATTGAAATTTTGTTGCAAAAATACGCTTATTTTACCGATTTCAGGCACATTTGGTCAAAAATTATTGAGCTCAACTCGCATCTAAATGCATTTTTAACCATTATAAACGCTGATAAATAGATAAAGTAACAAAACTCAAATTCTTACATTCAAAAAATATCTATTGATAACCAGCCGTTTAAAAAAATATTAGAAAATTTTATTAGAATATTTGCACGATTCAAAAAAACGTTCTATCTTTGCACTCGCAAAATAAGCCACGCTTTATTTGCAAAATGGCCCATTCGTCTATCGGTTAGGACGCCAGGTTTTCATCCTGGAAAGAGCGGTTCGATTCCGCTATGGGCTACCAATTTTAACGTATAAATTTGTTCTATAATGGCAAATCACAAATCATCTATCAAAAGAATTCGACAAATCGAAAAACGTCGTTTAAATAACAGATACTACGCTCGTACTACTCGTAATGCTGTACGCAAATTGCGCACGACTACCGAGAAAACAGAAGCTGTAGATTTGTTCAAAAAAGCGTCTGCTATGTTAGATAAATTAGCTAAACGTCGTGTTATCCACAAAAATAAAGCTAGCAACTTAAAATCTAAGTTAGCTTTACACGTGAATAAATTGGCTTAATTAGCTATCACAAAAAATAAAAAGGCTTTTCCAATTATGGGAAAGCCTTTTTTTATATCTTTACGGTTCAAACAGAACCAGGTTATGGAACAACGCATGAATCTAAAAGCGTGGGCGGAAGAGGATAAGCCACGCGAAAAATTACTAAAGAAAGGATTAAATGCACTCTGTGATGCAGAATTACTGGCCATTTTATTGCGCACAGGTACTCGCAATGAAACGGTAGTGGAATTATCGCGACGTATATTGAATTCCGTATCGAACAACTTAGATGAGCTTGGGAAACTCTCTATCAACGATTTACAAAAAGGATTCAAAGGCATTGGACAAACAAAAGCTATTACGCTTATTGCCGCTTTAGAACTCGGGCGACGTCGGAAGTTGGCACAAACATTGGAACGCACACAAATACGCGAAAGTTTAGATATTTACCACTATTTTGAACCTATTTTGGCGGATTTACCTCACGAAGAGTTTTGGATTTTACTCTTAAATCGTCATCATAAAATTATTCAAAGTGTGTGCATTAGCAAAGGCGGCGTAGCTGGTACAGTGGTAGACATTCGGCTTATTATGCGCCACGCGTTAGAACAATTGGCTTCTTCCATCGTCATTTGCCACAATCATCCTTCGGGCAATAAAAACCCAAGCGAAGGCGATCGTAAAATTACACAATCGATAAAGGAAGCTGGCCAATTAATGGAAATTCAATTGATTGATCACATTATTATTGCAGGCAAAACCTACTATAGTTTTGCAGACGAAGGTTTATTATATTAGTTATGAAGCAAAAACGTATCGCTATAAAAATTGGTAGCAATGTATTAACACGTGCCAACGGCACTTTAGATATTACGCGTATGTCGGCCTTGGTTGACCAACTAGCCTTTCTACACAAACAAGGCTTTCAATTGGTTGTGATTTCGTCAGGAGCCGTGGCGTCAGGTCGCAGCGAACTGAACCTTAATAAAAAACTAGATAGCGTAGAGCAACGCCAACTCTTCTCAGCAGTAGGACAAGCCAAACTTATCAATCGCTATTACGAGCTGTTTCGCGAACACGGCATTTCGGTGGGGCAAGTGCTCACCACCAAAGAAAATTTTGGTACACGTCGACATTACCTCAATCAACGTAACTGCATGCGCGTGATGCTCGAAAACAACGTTATTCCGATAGTGAATGAGAATGATACAATTTCGGTTTCAGAACTCATGTTTACCGATAATGACGAGTTATCAGGCATGATTGCCTCGATGATGAATGTACAGAAACTCATTATTTTGAGTAATATCGACGGCATTTATAACGGCTCGCCTAGCGACAAGGATTCCAAAGTTATTCCTACCATTTCAAAAGATGATTACATCGATACCTACATACAAGCCTCTAAGTCAACTTTCGGAAGAGGTGGTATGTTGACCAAAACTACCATTGCCCGCAAAATTGCAGAAGAAGGTATTGAAGTTATTATTGCTAATGGAACAAAAGAAGATATACTTATCAAATTATGCACGCAGCCACACACCACTATTTACACCCGATTTATTCCATCGAATAGCAACGTGTCGAGTGTAAAAAAATGGATTGCACACTCCGAAGGATTTGCCAAAGGCGCCATTTACATCAACGAAAATGCTGAAAAAGCGCTCTGCGGCGCGAATGCCGTAAGTTTATTACCTATTGGCGTAGAGCGTATTGAAGGCGATTTTGAAAAAGATGATATTGTACAGATTATCGGACACAAGCAGACGCTTTTAGGTGTGGGCAAAACCCAAATAGACAGCGAAAAAGCACGTAATTTGATTGGTAAAAAAGGTCAAAAACCTATTATACACTACGACTATTTATATTTAGAATAACAAAATCCGTTATTACAAAGATGTTTTTTTAGTGGTAAACAGTACATATTTACGAATAAAGAAAATCAGCGTGAACACTAAAATCATGGCAATCACTTTGGAGAACATGTAGTAAATCCCGATGCAATCGGTAAGAATCCACAAGAAAAAAACATTAAGTAACAAACCTAATGCACCAATAGCGGTAAACAAAATAAACTCCAACGGTTTATTTTTTACTTTCGATTGATTAAATACCCAAAACGAACATAATAGATAGTTGATACCACCAGCACATAACGAGGAAAAGACAGATGACCACAAATAATAAACATGTGCGCATTCCGTCAGTAGATACATCAAACCTAACTCAAGCACAAAAGCGAAAGATCCCACCAAGGCGTTACGAAAAAACTGCAAAAGCGTACTATTTGCACTATTCACAAACAATTTTGATAGGGTCTTGCCCATATTCCCTACTTATTTTAGGATTTCAAAACCGTAAGGCGGCAGTTTAATTTGAATTTTCCCGTCGTCTGTTTTCTTAAATTTGTTACCAAATGTGGCTGTCAATGCTTTTGCCGAAAGTCCGTGCGCGTTACAATCAATCAAAAAAGATTTAGCTGAAGCCGAATTATTTAATAACACGATGGCCTCTTGATCAAAGTATTTACGTGCATATACCCACGTGGCATCAGTGACTTGCAAATTGATAAAATCACCATAAATCAAAGCCAAATTGGTGCGTCGCAAATGATTAAGTTCGCTCACTTGATTAAACAGACGTTCTTCGCGAGAATTCCAATTGGTAAATCGCATCATACGACGACAATCGGGATCGTTCGCTCCTGTCATGCCAATTTCATCGCCATAATAGATAACCGGAACGCCTGGAATAGTCAAGTTGAATGCATGAAACAAAGCCAACTTTTTATAGGCGGTGCTATCTGTAATACCAATTTCGCGTGTCCAAGCAGCCGCTTTGTAATCTTCGCCCACTTTTAAATCGCCCGAAGCCATCGCCATAAAACGAGGTTTGTCGTGATTTCCACTAATATAACCCATCAAATTATGCGCTCCATAAACTTTCAAACTACTGCGCAAAATATTGCTCACACGCGTCAAGGTGCCACCACTCACGCCATTGAAAGCAGATGTAGCTTCATCAAATACATTAAAATCAAATTGTCCATCGAGCATACCGCTGTTCACGTAACTAGCCATTAATTCTGGACTTCCGTACGATTCACCAATTTGATAGAACTTACCTTGAGGGTCATATTCTTTCAATTTATAAGTCAACAAACGCCAATATTCTTCATTCACATGCTTGCAAGCATCGTGACGGAAACCGTCGATATTAAATTCTGACATCCAAAACATAGCAGAATCTACCATCATACTCACTACTTTAGGATTGCCAAAATCAAGCGATGGCATAAACGTATCGAACCAAGTAGTTAAGCGTTGTTCATCCCACAACTGCGTATTCATACGACCATCAGGCAAATAAAGTGGCGTGGCATATTCTGGATGATTTTTATATAATGGATGATCTTGATGCACATGATTGGCCACATAATCAAGCAACACATTAATACCATGCGCATGTGCTTCGGCAACCATCCCTTTTAATTCTTCATTCGTGCCAAATCGAAAATCTACTTTAGATGATGATATAGGCCAATAACCGTGGTAACCCGCGAATTTGGTTTTACCAACTTCAGAATAACCATAAGGTTCCATGGGGTTTTGGTTCAATGGTGAAACCCATAACGTATTGACTCCCAATTTAGTAAAATAACCATCCATAATTTCTTGTTGCAGACCCGCCAAATCACCGCCTTGATAATCGGCTTTTGGATTTACGTCGGGTCGATTCATAGGGTGATCATTTTGGGGATTACCATTTTTAAAGCGGTCGACCAACATGAAATAAATAATATTGGCATATTTATCGTGACGTGTGATGTTAGCCGTATTTTGTAACACTTCGCCACGGTCGAGTGGCACCAAAATATCGTTGCTCACGCCATATTGGTTGACACCCCACACACGTATATACGAACGCTCTAATTCAGATGCTTCACGTGGTAATTTAACACTAATGCCTTCATCTGTTAATGTGATAAAATCGGCAGGTAAACGGTAGTTTTGCCAATAAGCATACACTTTAGTCACTTCATTGGTAAATGAAAGTTCAATCTGTTTACGACTAAATGTCTTCGTATGCAACACAGGAAATTCTGACTCATAACCATCAACTTGTAAAATGGAATTGAATTTACCATAACCATTGTCCACCTTATTAGGATTCGTAGAATCGTGATTTTGTTCACCATCAATAAGCAGTTGGTATAAATAAGTGCCTGGGCTTAAATGCAACGTCACTTCGTATATACTGTCGGCATTCAGTTGCAAATCGGGCGACATAGAGGCAACCCAATTGTTCATTTGTCCTGCAATCTGTACACGTCCCAACGGTTTTCCCTGTGGGTTATAAGTAAACACATAATCAATCTTATCAGATTTGCGTGCCGGCACAGAATAAGGCACTCCCGATACCCAAAACTGAATATCTACAAATTGCGGTAAATTCTTAGGAGCCGTCACCACCAATTTCAGTTTATCGGCGGACAAAGCACACTGCACATCAGCAAAATCACAAGTGACGGAATCAATGTCTTCACATTGCGGAATAAAATCTTGCGTGTAAATCTGATTGTCGCCTTCACTAAGCGTTAACAACGAATTAAGACCAACCACTTTACCTGAATCGGCTGGTAAATCGAGTGCTGGCTGGGAACACGCCACAGCTACCAACATCAGAACGGAACTAAAAACTATTTTTTTCATAATAGATAATGATATGATAAATTTACTGAATGTCTAACACTAAAACTGTTTTAGCTGGAAGTAATATCGTTTTATTCAATTCTACAGATTCACGAGTTGTTACCTCAATGGCTTTTTTGCCTTGAATCTGCATTTCATCAAAACGCGCTAAATCGAGTTGTTTGTCTTCTTTGTTATTATTGGCCACCACCATAACGGTTTTATGGTCATCGTAACGAAAATAGACATAAATACCATCATACGGAATAAATTGTTTCATGCGACCAGTCTGCAACGCTGGCGATTGTTTACGAAAATCCAAAAGTGCTTTCAAATAAGTAAATATTTCCTGTTCTGTTTCGGTTCTCTGCGAAACTTGAAATGCATTGCGCGTATCAGTAGCCCAACCTCCAGGAAAATCGAAACGATGACCTTCATAATTCCCAGCAATACCATCGAGCATAATTTCGGTGCCATAATATATTTGAGGATAACCACGTGTTGTACAAAGCATTGCCAAAGCCATTTTGTAAATAGAAATGTCACCTTTGGCAACCGTTGCATAACGATTGATATCGTGATTATCCAAGAAATTCATTACTAAATTGGGATTAGCGTAGACAAAATCTTGGGCATAATGGTTATAAAAACGAATCATACCTTTATCCCACGATTCATTTTCTGTAAAAGCGGTTTCAAACACATCTTTCAGCACAAAATCCATCACACTTTGCAAATGCGAATCAAATCCATCTTTATTATTGTTACCCGATTGATAATAGGCAATTTCGGCTGGAATTTTTACCCAACACTCACCCACCACATTCATCTGTTTATATTCGTCGCGAATACGTTGAATAAACCGAGCTGCCGTGCGAATATTGTTATAAGGATACGTATCTACACGCATACCATCAATGTTCGCCAATTCAATCCAATAAATATACACTTGCGATAAATAATCGAACAATAACGGATTTTCCAGATTTAAATCGGGCATATTGGGCGCAAACCAACCTTTGGCCAAGCGTGTTCTATCAAACTCGGAAGCGTGCGGATCTGTCCAAGCGGTCATACGGTAATTGGACCCTGTGTACAAATCCCAGCGATTGAACCAATCTTTTGCTGGTACATCTTTGTTCCACCAATGAGCTGCGCCGCAATGATTTGGCACCACATCAATCAATAATTTGAGTTGATTTTTGTGGCATTCATCAGATAATTTACGATAATCGTCAGCGGTACCCAGACGTGGATCAATTTTGTAATAATCGCCACACGCGTAATGATGATAAGAATAATTGGAATCGTTATTATCAAAAAAAGGAGTTGGCCAAACAGCTGTACAGCCCAGTTCGGCGATGTGAGGTAAATGATTAATAATTCCCTGAATGTCGCCACCATGACGTGCACCTAAATCATTGCGATTGACAGTTTGTACATAACCTTTCACATTATCATTGGCAGGATTTCCGTTTGCAAAACGATCGGGCATCAGCAAGTAAATAGCATCAGCCGATGTAAAACTTGCACGGTCGGCAGAACCTTCACGACGCGGTTTGAATTCGTAATTAACAACTTGTTTTTTACAACCATTTTTGATTATGAGTTGATATTTCCCAGCGGTCACACCAGCGGTGTTTACATACACAAACAAAAAGTTAGGATTATCTGTTTTTTCAACACGTGAGATAGAAATTGCGTCATCTGCAAAACTAATGTCACATTGCGCCACATTGGACCCATGTAGCATCAATTGTAACTCTGTATTAGCCATGCCCGACCACCACGAAAGTGGTTCTACACGGTCAACCAGTACAGGCGCTTTAGCAAAAGAAACTAAAGCTGATAAACTAAATACCAAACAAACGATTATTTTTTTCATACGCAATCAAAACTATGCATTTTTATGTTCTTTGATGAGCAACGTACAACCTGCGGCAATAACCAAAAATAGACCCGCTAACGCCAACATATACACTTGGTGACCGCCAACTAAATATAAAAGGCTGCCTCCCACTAAGGCAGCTACAATTTGAGGCAAACAAATCGTACCATTGAATAAACCAAGATAAGCACCCATGTGTTTCCCTGAAATATTATTGGTTAAAATAGTAAAAGGTACCGCCAACATAGCAGCCCAAGCACAACCAATAAGCAGATACGAAACAAACAACCAATAAGGATTATGGAAAAACAGAGTCGACACAAAACCAACACCACCCAACACTAAACTTAATGCATACACCAATTTGCGATTTTTGAACAGAGGAATGACCATCGCCCAAAGCACAGAACCAACGGCTTGTACGGCAAACAACACGCCAACCCAATTTCCAGCTTCTTGATAACCAGCCGAAACCGTATCGGTTGTTCCCCAACACGTGTCGGCAATAGCACCATTCGTATAAGTCCACATATACATAAAAGCTGCCCAGCTAAAAAACTGCACCAGTCCAACAGTCCAAAATACTTTAGGCGCATGTAACAGAAGTTGAAATACATTCATTTTAGTATGTTCTTCACTTTCTGTAATGCCATGAAATTCAGCATATTCCTTAGGCGGCATTTCTTTTACTTTGAGGGACGTATACAGTACACAAAGAATTAAAATAGCTGCTCCTACGTAAAACGAATAAATCACGGAATCGGGCACTACACCTTCAGCCGCTATATTGCTCACGCCGATAAATGTAAAAATAAATGGGAACAAATAACCCACCAAACTACCAGCATTACACAAAAAACTTTGGATAGAATAAGCGAGCCCTTTCTGTTTTTCGTTAACTAAATCGCCCACTAACATTTTAAACGGCTGCATTGCCATATTAATACTGGTATCGAGCAACATCAACGAAAGCAAACCAAACAACATAGCCGAACCAACAGTCAAGCCAAAACTACCTGCATTGGGCAACAATACCATCACTAAAACCGCCACTAAAGCACCCACAAAAAGATAGGGAATTCGTCGACCAAAACGTGTCCAAGTTTTGTCGCTCATCACGCCAACTACTGGCTGCACAAGAATCCCCATCAAAGGTGGTAATATCCAGAAATAACTTAAATTATGCGGATCAGCACCAAGCGTAGCAAATATACGACTGATATTAGCACTTTGCAGCGCGTAAGCAATTTGTACCCCAAAAAATCCAAAACTAATATTCCATAATTTCAGAAAACTCAAATCTGGCTTTGTTTTCATAGTTTTATATGCGATTTAGCAAACTCCCGCCAAAGATAGATGATTTTTTAAACTAGTCAAAAGAAATGCCCATTTTTTTACGCTCGCTCAAAAGAAAAATTACACCCATTTTAAGCTGAAAATAGCACGATTTAATTGCCATTATGGAAATTTGTTGTATTTTTGTTCGAACTTTTGATTTTACAACACTATTAATCCTATAAATAACACAATTATGTCTGACGAGAGAGTAAAAAAATACCTCGATGTAGCTGCCGAAGAAATGGATGCATCGGTATTATTTTTAGATGAAGCCTTAGCACATATTCGTGCTGGTAAAGCCAATACACGTATTTTAGACGGTGTTCGTGTAGAATATTATGGCGGACTAGTTCCACTTGCCAATGTTGCTACCGTAACCACACCAGATGCTAAAACTATTCAAGTTCAACCTTGGGAAAAAGGATTAATTCCAATTATCGAAAAAGCCCTTCTTGGCTCTGACGTTGGTATTACGCCTATGAACAACGGTGAAACCATACGTTTGTGTATTCCTCCCGTGACCGAAGAACGCCGTAAACAGTTGGTAAAAATTGCAAGTGGCGCAGTAGAAGAAGCCAAAGTAAGTATTCGTAATGCGCGTCGCGAAGCTATTGATAAGTTGAAAAAAGAGGTAAAAAATGGTCTACCTGAAGATGTTGAAAAAGACGGCGAAGCAGAAGTTCAAAAAGTACACGATAAATTTATCAAGAAAGTAGAAGAGATGCTTGCAGCCAAAGAAAAGGAAATTATGACCGTATAATACTTTGCGCAATACTAACAATAATATTCAATAACAGACAGATTCTACTGGTTATTATCATAACAGTCGGTAGAATCTGTTTCTTGCTTAATAGAATTCAAAAAGCGTGTTTTTAGCCATGACAGATACAACCCAAAGAAGACTGTTTTTATTCATAATTAGTAGCTTATGGATAGGCATTGGCTTGCACGCACAAACCGACAGTATAGCAACCGTAACAGACTCTGTAACACCGAACAAAATATCACGTTGGGATTCGCTCTTTGACTGGAATTTTTTAGCCGTGCCAACCATCGCCTATCAACCTGAAACCAATTGGTCTTTTGGTTTGGCTGGTGCTTATTATTTCAAACTGAATGACGAAAAAACAAGCGATATTGGATTCGATATGGCTTATACACTGAACAAACAGTGGAATGTAAACGTATTGTCAACCATGTATTTCGGAGGCAATAAACGTTGGTTTATGTATAGCAATGTGGGATTTAAACGCTATCCCGATTTGTTTTATGGCATTGGGAACCACACCAACCAACTACTGGCAACGCCCATTCATTATTCGTCGGACAATGTATATTTAACCGCACAACCACAATATTACATCACCGACCATTGGATTGTAGGAGCTAATATAACTCTGCGTTGGGAACAAGCATCGACTACGGCGAACCTCGATTCTATTGGTACATTTTGCTCAACCTCAGGTTTAGAAAAACCTTATTTCATGGTTGGATTAGGTGGCATCATTTCGTACGACTCGCGTGACCAACAATTTTATCCTTCACGAGGTATCTTTTTCAAAACTGTAGCCAGTTATTACGAACCGTATTTAGGAAGCACTTACCGCATGGGTAAAATTTCTGCCGACTTTCGCTACTTTGTGCCTATTTATAAGGAGTTAGTATTCGGTTGGCAAGCTTCTACAGAATGGACCTTTGGTGACGAAAAACCATTTCAACTACTGCCCACATTAGGCGGTATGGATGTAGTACGTGGCATACGCCGAGGCACTTGGAGTAATGATGTGATGATGGCCTTACAAGCCGAACTGCGCATACCTATTTGGCGATTTTTGAAAGGCTCTATTTTTACCAGCATTGGCGATGTGTATAATTTAGACGATTGGCAATGGAGCACACCTAAAATAGGTTATGGAGCCGGCTTGCGGGTTGCATTAAATAAAGCAAAAGTAAATGTACGATTTGATGTGGCACGACAAAATTACGATAACAACTGGAGTTTTTACTTGACTATAAAAGAGGCTTTTTAAAGGAATTTGAACAATTATGACAGGATTAATTATCAAAAATACAGGTAGTGATTACGTGGTTCGATCTAGTGATGGTTCGAATAGCGTATGTCGCGTGAAAGGTTCTTTTCGTATCAAAGGGATAAAAAGTACGAGTCCTGTAACCGTAGGCGATCGTGTAGAGTTTGATGATACGGGATACATCACAGAATTGCATGAACGAAAAAATTATATAGTCAGAAAACCCACAAATCTATCGAAACAGCTACATATTATTGCTGCGAATTTAGATCAGGCTATTTTAATAATAACCATTAAAAACCCAGCTACGTCAACCACGTTTATCGATCGTTTTTTAGCTACTGCCGAAGCATATCACATTCCCACTATTTTGGTATTCAACAAAATAGATTTACTCAATGCCGAAGACGAAGCATATGTAAACGCCCTCATTCATTTATATGAAAGCATTGGTTACCAATGTTTAAAAATGACAGCCATACAAGGCAACGGAATCACAGAACTGCAAAATACATTAGCTGGCAAAATTTCACTCTTGTCAGGTAATTCGGGAGTTGGCAAATCGACCATTATCAACCAAATTGTACCCAACAGCTCTGCAAAAACAGGTGAAATATCTAATTCGCACCATAAAGGAATGCACACCACCACTTTTTCGGAGATGTACGAAATCAGCGCAGATACGTTTCTAATCGATACACCAGGCATCAAAGGATTTGGTATGGTTGATATGAACGAAGAAGAAATCGGACACTTTTTTCGAGACATTTTCGAGGCATCAAAAAATTGTCGATTCAATAATTGTTCACATCGCCACGAACCTGGCTGTGCCGTATTACAGGCAGTAAATGAACATCGCATAGCCACATCGCGTTACGAAAGTTACCTCTCTATTTTAGAAGATATTACCGAAGGAAAATACCGATAAATGGAACCTGTGAAATTGACAAAAAATAGTTTACAACAGCCATTAATAGTGGTTGGTTGGAATTTTTTACTGGCAATGCTGCTCTTGTCGGCTTGCCGTATTTTTTTCTTTTTAATCTATCACGACACCTTTTCGGACGTCACTTTTTCGCATCTAATCACCATGTGCGCTGGAGGTTTAAGGTTCGATTTATCTACCCTGTTACTCTTCAATTCGCTCTATGCTTTGGTCATGTTGTTGCCATTTCGATTTAGAGCCAACCGACTGTATCAAACTATCGCCCAATACATATTCAGTGTCATCAATAGCCTTTTAATCGTTATGAATTGCGTCGATATGATTTATTTCCCCTTTAACAATAAGCGAACCACCATCACCTTTTTAAGTGAATTTCAAAATGAAGGAAATTTACTTAAAATAATAGGTATTAGTATGGTACAATATTGGTACGTCACGCTCTTTGGAGTTATCATGATTGCCTTACTGATAGTTGGCTATAAACGATATAAAGGCACTAGCAAGCAAAAAAGCTGGATATACTACCCGCTTCATATGGTAATTTTATTAGTTTCCATTTACTTTAGCGTCATTGGCATTCGCGGCGGATTTGGCGCCTACACACGTCCTATAAACATCAGTAATGCAGCGCAATACGTAAATAAACCGATTGAAAATGCGATTGTATTAAATACACCTTTCAGCTTCTTTGCTACCATTCAACAATCGGCATATAAAAGCCCCAATTACTTTTCACAAGAAGAATTACCAACTATTTACACGCCAATACACCAAGGGAAAACAGGCGAAACATTCCGTCCGATGAATGTGGTCATTATTATTCTTGAAAGTTTCAATAAGGAATATATTGGCTACTTCAATCGTGACCTTGACCAAGGAACATACAAAGGCTACACACCGTTTCTGGATTCCTTACTTGCGGAAAGTCGCACGTTTAAAAACAGTTTCTCTTCGGGACGAAAATCGATTGACGCCATGCCATCAACCTTGGCTAGCATCCCCATGTTCATTGAACCATACATCGTAACGCCTTATGTGACAAATGAAATTTCGTCGATTGCCAAAATATTGAATAAAGAAGGCTATTATTCATCCTTCTTTCATGGAGCTCCCAATGGTTCCATGGGTTTTCAAGCCTTTGCCAAAGCAGCAGGATTCAAAGATTATTTCGGCATGACTGAATATGGCAACGATGCCGATTTTGATGGTGTTTGGGCTATTTGGGACGAAGAATTCTTTCAATTTTTTGGGGCTAAACTGAACACGTTTCAAGAACCATTTGTCTCTACTATTTTTTCAGCATCATCACATCATCCGTATAACGTACCCGAACGATACGAAGGGAAATTTCCAGAAGGCACACATCCAATTCACAAATGTATTGGCTATTCCGATCATGCTTTACGCCTATTTTTTGAAAAAGCCTCGCATGAATCGTGGTACAACAACACGCTATTTGTTTTCACTGCCGATCACACCAACGTGCTAACACGCAAAGAATATCAAAATGATAAAGGATTATTTGAAATTCCTATTTTCTATTATCAACCCAGCAGCAAGTTACGAGGCGAAAGCAATATACCAACCTCACAGGTAGATATTTTACCATCCATTTTAGGCTATCTGAATTATCCGAAACCCTATTTTGCCTTTGGTAACGATGTGCTAACAGACACCACGTCGCATCACCGAGTGATTAACTACAACTACGGATTATACCAGTTATTTTCGGATAGTATGATGTTGCAATTTGATGGAACAAAAACAACGGCTGTTTATAATTTCAAAAACGACCGATTCCTGAAACACAATTTGAAAGACACACAACCAATGACCAATGACGAACGCTTGTTAAAAGCCACTATTCAACAATATATAGAACGCTTAATCAACGACCAACTTACCATGAAAAAACCATGAAAAAACAGTTAGTCTTATTCCTACTTTTTGCAGGCATATACACACAGGTACATGCGCAAACGTTTAGTTACGATGTCGATTTTATAACCTACTTCGACAACCGCGAATATCAGAGTGCATTACAACCATCACAAACCATTTTTGGTACACGTCTTTCGCCCGAAATAGGCGCTATATTCAACGATTCGTTAGGCGGTACACACAAACTGATGGCTGGCGTTAGTTATATACAACCGTTTATTATCAATACAAACAAAGCGGATTTACGGTAAGTCTAGGCGCCATTCCTTACACACATTTACAGCATGCACTACCCGATTATTTGATGAGTGATTCCATGTCGTTTGCTTATCCAAATATCCAAGGTGCCCTGTTTCAATACCAATCAAAATGGGGATTTGCAGAGTTTTTATGTGACTGGCGGGGTTTACCGAGTGCTACTACACGTGAAGCGTTTCGGTTGATAATGAATGGCCAATTTCATTACAACTGGTTTCTCGCTGGAGGTTATGGGCAATTAAATCATTTGGCTAATAAATCGAGCGATCAACCAAACTTGGGCGTATGCGACGATAGTTATGTCAATCCATTTATTGGAGTCGATTTTTCAAATAAAACGCCGTTCGATTCGTTATTCTTAAAACTTGGTTACTTGGTGGGTATGCAGCGCGATCGAAAACAGAACCGCACATACACACCACAAGGAGCCACTATCGATTTGTTTGCGCGCTGGAAATTCTTAGGAATTCAAAATCGACTCTATGTTGGCGATAACCTTATGCCTTTGTATGGCACTTACGGTACGTTGTTGAATCAAGGCAACGCCTTTTATCAGTCGCCGATTTATAACAGAACCGACTTAATGATTTACATTGTTCAACAACCATTTGTAAACTGTTATTTCGCCTGGAACTTACACTATACCAAAGGTGAAAAACTAGGACATCAGCAACAATTAGTAGTTCACTTTAATTTGGATGCAATAAAACACAACTCAGGAAGATTACAAAATTTATTTGATAAATAACCAATATGCCGATGACACGAAACTCATATTATTTCAAAATTGGAGCATGGGTAGTGGCGTTTATTATTGTTGCCACTTCATTACTCTTTACCAATCGCTTGGCGGAAAAACTAACGCTTGAGCAACATCGCAAAATGGAGATTTGGGCCGAAGCAATGCGTCAGTTTGTAAATGCCACAGAGGAAACAGAACATGTTGATTTTTTGTGGAAAATCATTGAAGAAAATGATAACATCCCCGTACTCATTGCCGACCAAGCCGACCAAATAGTGACTTCGCGTAATTTTGCACATGTGCCAGAAGAAAATGCTGAGGCCTACTATGCCAAAGAACTAAAACGACTCAAAGGACTACGAAAACCCATTGAAATAAGTTTAGGTGATAACCAAAAGCAATATATCTATTACGACGATTCAAATTTACTGAAACAATTGGCGTATTTTCCCTACATCCAATTGTCCGTTATTGCCATATTTTTAATTGGCGTACTCATGGCATTGGCCACCACTAAAAATGCGGAACAAAACCGTGTTTGGGTAGGCTTATCCAAAGAAACAGCACATCAATTGGGCACACCAATTTCGTCGTTATTAGCGTGGATTGAAATCTTAAAAAGCAATTATCCCGACGACTCCATGATTGATGACATGGGCAACGATATCAATCGACTAAAAACCATTGCTGAACGCTTTTCTAAGATTGGATCAAAATCGGAATTTGAACTCGTCAGCATCAACGACACCTTGCGCCAATCGGTACAATATATGCAAAAACGGTCGTCACAAATGGTTACTTACACACTCACCGAAACAGAACCAACTATCCAAACACAACTCTGTGTCCCTTTATTTGAATGGGTGATTGAAAATCTGTGTAAAAATGCCATCGATGCTATGGACGGTAAAGGCAGCATCCAAATAGAAACAACCATTGACGAACGTAAACACGTGATTATTGATATCACAGATACTGGCAAAGGCATAGATAAACGACAATTCAAAAGCGTATTCAAACCTGGCTATACCACCAAACGCCGTGGCTGGGGATTAGGATTATCCCTGGCAAAACGCATTATCGAAGAATACCATCACGGTAAAATATTTGTCAAACAATCGGCTCTTAACAAAGGAACCACGTTTAGAATTATTCTTTCACAAAAGAAATAAATCCAAAAGATTGATTTTCAAAATATAAGCCGCTAAATTCAGGAAAGTTCGCGATAAAAGAAAAATATATTTCGTAAATCAGATATTTTTGCGTACTTTTGTGCCACTTTTTGATATCTCGTGTATCTATGGCAAATTTAGACTGTTACAACATCATTTTCAAATCGTTAGAGATTGGTAATCATACATTTGAATATGAATTAGATAACAATTTCTTTAAGAGTCTTGAAGATGCAGAGATTGAAGATGGCTCGTTGAGTGCTGTAGTGACAGTACTGAAAAACGAAAAAAATGCTGAATTGAACATACAAATTGAAGGAACGGTTCAAATTCCATGCGACCGCTGCTTGGATGAGATGACACAAGAGATTGAAGTAGATGAAGATTTACTAGTTCAATTTACAAATGCAGGTGAAGAAACTGAAAACACGCTGTTTATACCTGAAAATGAAGGCGTTTTAAACATAGCTTGGCATCTATATGAATTTATAGTACTCGCTATTCCTATTATGCATACACATCCTGATGGCGAATGCAACGAAGCTATGATGGATAAATATAACCAGTACGTAGTACGGCACATCGACGAAGATCAAGATGATTGTAAAACCGACGATGTAACAAACGAGAGTGATAGAACGGACCCACGATGGGACGCTCTGAAAAATATTAGTAATAACAACTAAAGAAATTATTTACAATGGCACATCCTAAACGAAAACATTCAAAACAGAGAACCGCCAAACGTAGAACGCATGACAAAGCAGCAATGCCTACATTGGCTACTTGCTCTAACTGCGGTGCTATCCACATTTATCATACGGTTTGTCCGGAATGTGGTTACTACAGAGGCAAATTGGCAATCGAAAAAACAGTGAACGCCTAATTGGTTTGAATGACAAAAAGACAAAAAATCCTCCCTAAATTTAGGGAGGATTTTTTTATTTATATATACCACCAACCAAGCTACAAAGCTGTAATTAAAAAAGAATAATTTGCATTTCATACTTCGATGAACACATTTTGCCCTATGACACAACCAATACATACTATACCCAGAACAAAAATAGCACAGCTAAATTTTATCCAAAGCATTACAATAAACAATTATTTAGAAACACTTGGAAACCTAAATAACTTATTTTACCTTTGAAATTTTATTAACCTCTTCTAAATTAATTCAACACAACTACTAACTATGACTTATACTGACTCCCACGGCGTACAATTCTCTAATGATGATGAAGAACTTCTAAAGTGTCCTGAAGATTTTGAAGGCAGCTATAGCATTCCTAACGGCGTAACGAAAATTTCTGAAAATGCTTTTGAATTTTGTACTCAATTAAACAGTATAAACATCCCGAACAGCGTAACGGAAATCGGTGAAAGTGCTTTTGAATTTTGTACTCAATTAAACAGTATAATCCTTCCGAACAGCATAATTAAAATTGGTAAATATGCCTTTTCGGATTGTAGTAGTTTAACTAGTATTGCCATCCCAAATGGTGTAATTGGAATAAGTGAAGGTGCTTTTGAAGGTTGTAATGGATTAATTAGCATATACCTCCCAAAAAGTGTAACAGAAATTGGTGAAAATGCTTTTAAAGAGTGTACTCAATTAACCAGTATAAACATTCCAAATGGCGTGACGAAAATTGGTGATTATGCTTTTTGGGGTTGTGATGAATTAACCAGTATAAACATCCCAAACAACGTAAAAGAAATTGGTAAATATGCTTTTAGGGGTTGTAGGAGATTAACCTGTATAACAATTCCCAACAGTGTAAACGAAATTGGTAAAGATGCTTTTAGTGATTGTAGTGATTTAACAGAGATATATGCATCAATATATAATACAGTATATGCCTCGGATGAAGGTGTAGTATTCAACAAACAGAAAACGATTTTATTAAAGTGTCCAGAAGGCAAAGTGGGTAATTATTTGATACCTGACAGTGTAACGAAGATTGGTGAAAGTGCTTTTGAAGGGTGTGGTGGATTAGCCAGTATAACCATCCCCAACAGCGTAAACGAAATTGGTGAACGTGGTTTTAAAGGGTGTAGTAAATTAATCAGAATAAACCTTCCAAACAGCGTAACAAAAATTGGCAATGATGCTTTTGAGTTTTGTAGTAATTTAATGGAGATAAATGTCTCATCACGTAATACGGTTTACGCCTCAGATGAAGGTGTAATATTTAACAAACAGAAAACGATTTTAGTTATGTGCCCTCAAAATAAAGTAGAAAGTTATTTAATCCCAAAAGGAGTAACGGAAATTGGTGAAAATGCTTTTAATTATTGCACTGAATTAACCAGTATAACCATCCCTAATAGCGTAACAAAAATCGGTATAGATGCTTTGCGGGGTTGTAAATATCTTAAATACATTTTTATACCAAAAGAAACTACTACCAAGTTTATACGATGTGGATTGAGTGAGTATCAACACCTGCTTGTAGAAAAAGATATCTAACAGTAACTAAATGTTAATTAAAAATCCTTCCTAAATTTAGGGAGGATTTTTTTAATTTATAGTAAATTGCTACCACGTTTAATAGTATGAAAGACGACCCAAGAGAACACCGTGGGCAAAAAAAGTGTATATTTGCAAAAAAAATAGTTGACTTATGACACTCTATCCAAAACTAATTTTAGATGCGCTAACGCATGTACGATATCCTGGTACAGGTAAAGATATTGTTTCTTCGGAAATGATAGAAGACGACTTGCGTATCGAAGGAAACAAAGTAACCTTTTCACTCGTCTTCGACAAACAAAACGATCCATTTGCTAAATCGCTTGTAAAAGCTTGCGAACAAGCGATTTTAACCTACGTATCGCCCGAAGTAGATATCAAAGGTAATATTACCATAAAATCAAAACAACCCATTGCAAAACCAACTGAAAAACCATTGGCTGGTGTAAAATACACCGTTGCCATTTCATCAGGCAAAGGTGGTGTTGGAAAATCGACCGTATCGGCAAACTTAGCCGTAGCCTTGGCAAAACTTGGCTATAAAGTAGGTTTATTAGATGCCGATATTTATGGACCGTCGATGCCAAAAATGTTTGGACTCGAAGACGAACATCCCACTGCTGAATTAATTGATGGGAAAGAATGGATTCTTCCAATCGAAAAATATGGCGTTAAACTTCTGTCCATCGGTTTTTTTGTTGACCCCGACAAAGCGCTTATTTGGCGTGGGGCAATGGCTAGCAACGCCATAAAACAACTTATCAATGACGCACAATGGGGCGAACTAGATTATTTTCTGATTGACTTACCTCCTGGGACTAGCGACATTCACTTAACCTTGGTACAAGCCTTGCAACTAAGTGGCGCCATTGTAGTAAGTACGCCACAACAAGTAGCCTTGGCGGATGCACGCAAAGGCTTACAAATGTTTCAAACGGATAAAATAGAAGTGCCAATTCTCGGATTGGTGGAAAATATGGCGTGGTTTACACCTGCAGAGTTGCCAGAAAATCGTTATTATATTTTTGGTAAAGATGGCTGCAAAAACCTAGCTGAAGAAAAAAATGTACCACTGTTGGCACAAATTCCAATCGTACAAAGTATTTGCGAAAGTGGCGACACGGGAGAACCCGTTGCCTTAAAAGATAACTCGATATTAAGCGAAGCGTTCCGCATGCTAGCTACCAACGTAGTAACTAGCTTAGAAAATGCAGCAAATCATCAATAAGAGAGAAACACATATGAAAACAACTTTAAAAGTGGGCGTAATTGGCATTGGAAATATGGGCGGCGCTATTGCTAATGCTTTAGCCACAGATAGTATAACCCCACACAACCTATGGATTTCGGACATTAACACGACGGCAACAAACGCTTTCAAAAATAAATTTACCGATGTACATGTCACGTCTAGTCAAGAATTGGCGTCTACTGTTGACATTCTTATTCTAGCCGTTAAGCCATGGTTAGTGGAGACGGTTTTATCAGAAGTAAGCCCTAAATTATCAGACAAACAACTGTTGATTTCGATTGCAGCGGGCATCGATTTTGAAACGTTAGGCAAACTTTTGCCAACCATGCCACTCTTCCGAATCATTCCAAACACAGCTATTGCAGTGCATGAAAGCATGAGTTTTATAGCGGCACATAATGCCACAGAAACACAAACCAAGGTTGTAGTGGAATTATTCGAATCTATGGGAAAAACAATGGTTATAAATGAATCCTTGATGACTGCAGCCACCTCATTGGCTTCATGCGGTCTTGCTTATGCCCTTCGCTATTTACGAGCGGCTTCGGAAGGCGGTGTAGAGTTAGGTTTTACAGCTTCGGCGGCGCACCAAATAGTAGCACAAACAATGGTTGGTGCAGCGCAACTCATCTTAGAACAAGATACACATCCAGAAGCGGAAATCGATAAAATATGTACCCCTGGTGGATGGACTATAAAAGGATTAAATGCGATGGAAGAAGCGGGTTTCACAAACGCTGTGATACAAGGTTTACTCACCAACAAGTAAAAAACAACTTCTCATAAAATTAAAAGCCAAACAAATGTTTGGCTTTTAATTTTTTATTGTTCAGGATTGAAATTGATAAGCTTTTGTGCAATAGTACGACCCAGTGTTGGAGACAAGTCGAGCTCTAAATCTTCAATGGATTTAAGAGAACGTTTCGCCTCGACTAATGAAGAAATCTGAGACGAAGATAAGAAATTATCACTCACATAGTCGACTGCAGGATCAAACGGTTTGTCCTGTTTTTCCCACGAACCGGTACGGATATTCAAATCACGACTGTCATTTTTATAATAAATATAATGAACAGCATCATTAGCTGAAGCCGAAGCTATTCCAGATAGTATAATTAATCCCGTGGAGGTAGACGTCAAATCGTACGACACTTGTGCCCACGCTTGCGCGCTCTGTTCGCAATCGTAATAATAAATTTTATGATAAACAACCGACTTGTCAGATTTCACTTCGCGTAAAAAGCCTTTCATCTTCACCTCTTTGAACTTTGATTTCTGCATATTCACATCGTTGATACGGCAAGCCAAATGAGCTCGCACAGGAATTATAGCCGATTTCAAATCCAAATTATTGGCCAAAGCACGTTTCTGTTCTTCAATCAAAGCTTCGGTTTGATATAAATCGACAATACGCAAAAAAGGATCGTTATGGCGTTCAACCAATGTTTTCACTTCGGCTACCATCATATTAGCCAACTGGCGATGGCCATAGGCATTGCGTACATCGACAAAAGCAACTGTTAATACACCTTTATTTATAGCTTCTTGGCGTAAATCGAGGGCATCTTTAAAACTACTATCGATATTGAGCACACGACCTAATTGTAAATAAGCTGCACGATATTTACCATTCGTCATATTAGCCACTGCTTGACGATAGATAGGTTCACATTTGCAATATTTGACCAATTCTGCCGCTCTTTCATAAGTAGGATCAACATCCACTACTTGGTCGAACAGAGCCGCAGCCTCGCTAAATTTTTCTTCATCCATCAAGGCTTCTGCTTGACGATATTTATTAGATAAAAAACGCGTTTTTGATTCTCGAAATTGCCCCTCAATGCGCGAGTCAATATTAAGTTCCATATCGTACGGAGCGACTTGATTTCGCAAATCTCTTAATTTGAGATAAGAACTCACCACCTGATCATCATCCAAAGCAGCATAAGCTTGCTCTATTTGATCTGAGAGCTGTTCCGAATAGCGTGTCGACATACGTATCAAACCGATACGTGCATCGATATAATCAGGTTTCTTTTTGAGTGCTTTGATGTATTGATCCAAAGCCGACTCGTACAAACCTGCTGCCTCGTACTTATTAGCTTGTTTGGTATATTTTATATACACACACGATGAAACTAATAAAAGAACAAGAACACTACTCGTAAAAAAAAGTAAAAATCTCTTCATAAATTGCTTATTGTTTTACAATGGCGGCCTCAAATTCCCGAAAATAACGAATTTCTATTTGACGAGCCCCCTCTTCATAGGCACTTAAGCCTGCTTTAACATAGTCTAATTGCGTGCCAGATATATTATTTAAAAAGCGATCGTACACTACACGGTCTTTATAATACAACTGAATTTGTCCATTGAGTGCGGTGGAATACAACCCATTTGATTGGCTTTTGGCCGTGGTATTAGTCGCAATTTTTAAAATATAATCCGCCTTTTGACGATTAGTTGAAATAAAATAACCCGCATTCAAAAATAGATGTTCAAACATAGGTGCCAACACTAAACATGATGCAGCTTGAGATAAATTTTGTTCAATTGATTCAATAAACACAGATGGTTTAACCACCGAAACCTGCATGGTGGCATCTTGAACTGGAATTTGAACCAGCCAACGACGTACCGCAAAATCGACTGCCGATTCCAACAAGAGTTTGTTAATATCCAATGCAAACCGAATGGTTTCTACCGATTTCCTTGAACGAACTGTTGGCAGCACAAACCCGGCTTTCCCTTGGTCATCAGTGAACTTATTGGCATTTTGTACCGATCGTTCTGAATAGGTTATCATTACCGGGAAATTTGCAATGGGTTTTCCCTTTGACGTCTGCAAAGAACATACCAAATCAGATTCTGGAATAGATTCACCCATCTTGCAAGTCACTTCATTTCGTACCGTCTTCAATTGTAAACTATTGAGTAATTCGTACGAACGACTATACGCTATTTGGGTCAAATTGATTTCGGCACTATCAATAGTTACTAAAATTTGTTCATTCAAATAGGCTTTTACCGCATCTAACGATTTTGCATAATCAATAATGGCGGTTTTGTAATCCATTTTTTGTTCTGCCTCTTGGGCTGCTACGTAAAACACTTTAGCCGATTCCACCGCCAATCGACGTTTACGTGCCTGAGTGGCCGCATACTGTGATTTGGACAAACGATAATAGACCCAATACCCTTTACGATCTTCATAAGAAGCTACTTTCTCGTAACCCTCAATATCTTTTTGTGCACGTGCTTTGATGATGGAGGTAAAATCATCTTTGAGCTGTTTGTCATCTTCAATCGTTATCATCAACGTAGATGCTGAAATGCTAACTGAAATTTCAGACGCTAAATCATTCAATGCATTTTGCGCTGCCAAATCATAATGAGCGGTTGACTTCTTAACCTTGGGCGCATAACCAATACCAATATAATAATTAGCATCAGACACACGATTAACAACCCACTCGGGCGCTTTGTTTTTTGCGCATGCATGAAGTGTGCCACCGCCAAGCAGTAGCACACCACATAATATTAGGCTTGTAAACCTATTGACATTCTTCATATACACGTTTTATTTCTTCAAATAGATGTCTTTTAAAGCGTTAGCTTTATCAATCGCTTCTTTACTTTTTGGATCCACTAGCTCTGGTGCCATTTTTGGTATCATCAGAGTTATACCTGGTTCCACGTTGTTAGGATCGGTTATTTGGAACATATTAGCTTCATAAATATATACCCAGAAAGCTTGTTCTCCATTGAACCACTTACGTGAAATTTGTGCTAAGTAAACCCCTTTCTTCACCTCTTCTTCGCCAATAAACTCAGTATATTTCAAGAATACTGGCACCTCACCAACACCCTCTAGGTAAACAGTTGGGATTTTCCGTTCTGTTTGAGGTTGGCTTGGAGTTTGAGTTTGAGTTGGCGTACTTGGTACTTTCGATGAAACTGCAGGAACTTCCACTTTTGGTTGTTCCACGGTTGGAGGTACATATCCAATAGGTACAATTTCTACGCGACGATCTTTAGAGATTTGATGCGAATGTTCGTTGTACTTAAATGGACGATTAGCACCAAACGAGGCTACTTTCAACTGGGATTCTGTTACACCTTTCGTTTTTAAAATATTGGCAACAGCCTCTGCACGTTTCATGGCAAGACGTTGATTATACTCGTCGGTTCCTGTTTTACAAGCGTGACCATTTACCGAAACGCCCATATCAGGATGTGCCACCAAAACAGCCGCTACCTTATCCAAAATATCTGCTGGTTGCAACTTTGGTTCGTATTTATCAAAATCAAAATAGATTACAGAAGTAGACAATGCTTTTTCAAGTACCACAGATGCTTTGGCAATTGAATCTTTTTTGCCTTGAGTAATGGTAATTGTATCGCGTAATACCAATGTATCTTTTACAATTAAGGTATCATACACGTACACAATTTTTTCTTTCACCTTCTTCTCTTTTTTCTCCTTTTTCGCTTTTGGAGTTAAACGTCCCATATACACATTCAAGCCCAATTTCACTCCACCAGAAAGCGCATTAAATCCACTTACATTTTGCGTGCCAATCAAACCATTATAAGCCGTCATAAATTGATGATCGGCATTTTGAAAGCCAAGTGGCACTTTATTAGCCTCAGCCACAGGTTCTATGTTATTAAAACCATAATTGGCATAAATTCCCACTAATAAATCGGTACGTTTACCAATTTGAAACAAGGCGCCAAATTCCATAAAGGCTTTATAGCTATATAACGGATTTGCAAATGTTCCGTTCTGACCTTGATTTTGTTCGGTGTAAAATTCATGAACATCGTGCAACGTCAAATCCCATTGTGGATAATAACCCGTATGGGTCATAGAGCCACCTGTGACACGATAACCTGAATAGAGTGGGATGCCAAATTTAGCACCTAAAGCGGCATAAATACCTGTTCTTCCGTTAAAATTATGTTGGAATTGAAAAGCTAACGGAATTTCGACCATACAAGTCACTTGACGTTCTGTCCAATCATTCATTTTAACATGATGATTATAGGTTTCACCCTCAGAATCAGTTACACCATTCCACACATATTCACCATTGAGTGTTGCCACCGAACCATAATTGCTCGCATAAGCTCCCGTACCAATACCCATCCAAGGAAGGAAGAAATAGGAAAAACCAATATTAGCGGTAGCCGATGGAAGAAGAAATGTTTGTGCTCCACCTTGTACGGTATATAGCAAATCGCTCACACCGCCACCTGCGCCAAATTGGAAATAAAAACCCTTTCGTAATGGATGACGTGGCTCTTTTTTGGAGGACGACACAGTATCAGTTGCTTCCGAATTTACCAGTAAAGAATCAGAATTGGTTGTAGAATCGTTCACAGGTGATTCCTCTGCCACAGCAAACGGATCCACAACAGGAGTTGCTGGAGTAGTTTTAATTTCCTCTGTTGTGGTGGGAGCAAGCACGCTACCACTTATGGAATCGGGTGCACCAAAAACGAAATCAGCCTCTTGAGCAAACGCATTTAGGCTAAAAGCCGTAATGGTTAAAGATAAAATTAAATTTGTTTTCATATTGAATCTGATCTGTGTTATTCTACAATGAATTTAGAAATATACTGTTGACCGTTGGTAGCCGTGAAGCGCACTAAGTAAACACCTTGAACCACCATTGCAGGCATCGACGTATATTCCGTAATTTGATTCGTTTGATACACCTTCATACCTTGCGAATTAAATACTTCTAAATATCCAGCACTTAATTGTAATTCATCAAATGGCAATTCTACCATCAGTGTTTCATGTGGTCGGGCAGGAACTGGATACACTTTAATACGAACATCTGAACCAGTTTGTGCTAACACACACACTTTATCACACGAACGGTAAACAAGACCCTCGGTAGTGGTTAATACTACATAATAAGTTCCGCTTAAACCTCCCGTTTGTTGATAGAATTGCTGTGTAGCACCCTCAATTTTTTCACCATTGCGATACCATTGGTATGAATTAAATTTAAGACTTTCACTTGGAGCTGGCTGCTCATTAGCTTCCTGATTATCAACAAAAATGATATCATTCCATTTAGTATGTAAATAACCATCTACCGAAATAGACATTACCAATGTGTCGACCACACTTTCGCAACCATATTGAGAACGAGCATCCATAAATTGTACAAACACTTTGTAAGTTCCTGCATGAGCAGCAGCTGGTTTGGTGATTACAATGACGCTATCTAACGGAATTGCTGTGTAATCAACATCAACAAATCCTTGAGCTTTAGCACGATCGTCGAACATTAATTTATAACGATTTGGAACACCTGCAAGTGTGCTAATTTCAAATTGCATCGTCGACTCCGTTTCACAAATTGGTGCAATTTGGGTAACTTCCACTACTGGCGTTTTACATAACACAGCACGTAAAGTAACTTTATAATCGCAACCGTACGAAGTGAAATCATTCATTAAGAATGTTTGTCCATCTTCAAAGAAACGTACATCTTCCGTATGGCTATCGTAAGAATAAGTGTATGTGTAATTGAATGGGAAATCGTCTTGACAGATATACACATTACGAGTAGTAGCACGATGATCAGACATAATGTAACGTACAGTATCGGTCGAAGCTTGCCAGCCACCACTACAAAGCGTGTCTTTTGCCTCACGTATAAAGGTAAATGTCATTGGGAAACGCGCATTCAGCACATTAGCTCTAACAAACTGATACGTTTCCGTAGCCAACGCATTACCAATAACGGCATAACTAGTGGTATCCACTAACACCGTAACAGGAGTTTCACCCGAATTATCAATCACCGCTTTTGCCCAATCACAACGCATTCTCCAACGATATTCAATTTTTCCATCGCCACCAGTAGCTGGTGTAGCGCTACCTAAAACCATATCATAGAACCCATCAGCCGTGGTGAAACAAAGTGTATCATTCATAGCCACTACAGCACCCGGATCAAATGGTGCATAAATTTTCATCGTCGCTTTACCAGTCGAATTAGTCCAAGGTGCACATCTACCATCTTTAACTTGACGAACAAATTCATAAGCCACGTTGGCAGTCATAGTGGCTGGATCAGGCGTTAAAGTAGCCGCAGTTGCACCTGCTATTTCAGCGCCATTCATTAACCAACGGTATTCGATATTGGTATCACCACCTGTGGCAGCTGTTACTTCTGTAATTTCAGGAACTACATCAGAGGCACAAAGTACAGTATCTATTGCTTGTATTTCGCCTGCTACAAATGGGGCATACACTACCAATGTCCACGCGCCAGTTGACTGAACGGTATCACCTAACTGACATTTATCATCAGTAACCCATCTCTTATAAGTATAAGTGCCTGGAACCATACCAGTAGGAGGTGTAAATGCTTTAGCAGCTGCACCAGCAATAATGGTATCGTTACATTTCCAAATATAGGTGGTATTAAATCCTGTTGTTGCATCGGTGATGCTATTGATTATTTTTGGTGCTACCCCATCACAAACCGTATCATTTGTAGCTGCAATTTCACCTGGATTAAATACAGGATAGATTACCAAACGATAGTCGCCAGTAGATTTTGTCCATGTGTTGCAACGACCATCCTTAGCCTCACGTGTATACACATACTCACCAGCAACGGTTTCGGTCGGCGTATAAGTAGCGGTATTGGTTGATGCAATTACCACATCATCTTGTTTCCAACGATAGGTAATATTTTTATCTCCTTCTGCAGCATCGGTTATGCTACCAATTGTTTTAGGTGCTCCTACACCGCAAATCGTATCATTGGTAGCTTCGATTTCTCCTGCTGTAAAATTTTCAAGTATCACGAGTGTCCACAAACCAGCAGATTGAATATAAGACAGTTGACAAGTATTGTCTTTCACCCAACGTTCAAAGTTATAAGTTCCAGGAACGGTTTCGGTAGGTACAAATTCTTTGACAGTATTATATATGGTATCACGATCTGTTGGAGTCGCGGCATTAATTTGAATCCACATGTAATCATATTTGCTATCACCACCAGTAGGAGAAGTCACGTCGTCAATTTTATTATTGGTGCTTCCAAAACAAGTTGTATCATTTTTGGTATCAATTGTACCAGCCTCAAACTTAGACAATTTTGGTAATTTAATTTGCACCTTCTTATATGCATTATTTACAGAGTCCGTTAAAATAATCGTTTTATCGGATTCACATTTAAGAGTAACTGTGGCATTTCCAGCAGCCAAGGCAACCCAGTCATTATTAGAAGAACTCCATTTTGAGCCATTAACCGTGCTTACTGTAAAATTCTGAGTTACTTTACGCACATCTTCAATACCGGTGTCGGCAGTTGCCTCTTTCAACATAATAGGAGCTACAGAAGCCAACGCTGCATCGGTACCATCTAATCCTACTAACTGAGGATAAACCGATGCTCCGCACAACCAATTGACAGGATCGGAGGTAAACATGGCAATGTTATACATTTCAGATGTTTTACGAGCTACAACCGTAGCTGTTCCCAAATTGGTACCTACAGCCGTAGTGGCACACATTTGATAGTCAAAATAAGCATTAGTTATTGAACCCGTAGCTTCATTTTTACCAGCAAATGCGCCCAAAATATCACCAGCAGCATTTACGTCGCCAGCATTGTAAACGCTATCAATAACACCCGTATTCAAACCAGCTATACCACCTGCATAATCGGTTGATTTATAAATAATACCAACATTATAAGCTTGTTTGATAGTTCCATCATTGCGACCAACCAAACCACCAACATTTTCGCCACCTTTTTCTATTTCACTCATATTGTAACAATGCATGAGTTTACCCGCATTTAAGCCAGCGAAATTACCAATTTGGTTTCTACCCGAAATACTACCTGAAACGATAGCTAAATTTTTAACAGTGGCTTCAGATCCAATAACACCAAAAAGTCCAAGGTAATCGAGATCTTGTTTGATATATAAATTGCTCAATTCATGTCCGTTGCCATCAAAATCACCTTTGAAACGATTGGCAAGTGCTAGTTTACCAATTGGTGACCACTCTTGACCACTCCAACCTGTAGTTACAGGATTATAAACACCTCCCAAATCAAGATCATTCATCAAAATAAGATGTTTGTTCAAGAATGTTTGTGTTCCTGTATTGGCTTGATTGGCAACCCAAGCCAGTTCGTCGGTGATATAAATTAATAATGTATCGCCAGCTAAATTGCCAATAGGAGCCGACATACCACCTGTCCAAGCAGGTGCTTTGGCAAATATGGCTCTTAATTCAACATCAGATGTTGGAATGAATGAGTAGATTAATTGTCCATTTTCTGCTCGTACGCTATTTTTAACATCGGTAGAACCACGTTCTAAAGCCGATAAATAATAACCTTCGGCAGGTGTAATACGATATGATTTAACATTAACACCATTACTTACAATGGCAGGATTTGTATCGACAATAGTACCATTAGAAGTTGGAGCAAGAACGACTTGCACTTCGGTTACGGTTCCAATGTGTAATGTATCTTGCAAGCCGCTAGGTAAAGCTGTGCAATAAACATCACTTAAAGCATCGAGGTAATAATCGCCAGCACCTACGTTGAATGTAACAACTGGATTCATAACACCGGCAGCAGGAATCGCTACTCCATTGTTGTTGAATGTATACGTATAAGGTGGAATACCGCGCAATAAGAATTGAATGGTTGTGGTGTTTCCTGAAATGACATTATGGTCCTCAGTCAACATTTCCATCGTTGGCGCAGCGCGTAAAATAGTGGTTAAGTCAACAATACTATCACAACCGTGTATCGTTTGAAATGTAACTAACTCCTTAATAGTATCGTTAGCAGTATCAAAATCAGTTTGAGTATACGTTACGGTTGGCGTTACCACATAAGGCAAATCAGACGGACAAATGTAACGTGTATCTGTTAAATTAGCACTTTGTACATATTTTGGATATGTATTTTTAAGTTCGGCCATTACGGTTTTCGTAGCGCTATTGAGCGTAGCCGTAAAAATTGCCGATTCAGGTCCATCGCACATAGTAGAAATAGTACCAGCGGTACCTACAATCACAGCGTGTGGATTGTTACACGACCAAACAACGCCGTTATCGGTGTTAACTGTAAATGCGTTACGTACGCTATCTACATTTTCAGCTACGGGAAATGTGATAGGCGAAATAGCCAATTTGGCAACATCACTCGTTGTCCAAAAACCATTTTGAGGATACAAACCCGGTGTCAACACAAAACTCCCAAAAGGACCAGCTAAATTAGTTAAATCAGTGGTATTATGAGCCAATGTGTCGGTAAGCGTAATAACGCCGCCATTATCATTGTGACAGGAATCTATACACTTAGCATTGGGTAATAATTGTTTATCAAAATAACAAGCAGTAATAGTACTCGTACCTGCTGCCTCTTGTTGGAAACGGCCCACCAAAGCACCAACCTCAGACGTAGCAACACCCAAAACCGTTCCGATATTGTAGGAATTAACAATAGTGGCACCAGCTTCGGCCATACCAGCTAATCCACCAATCAGAAAATTACTATCTGTAGAAATAGCTCCAGAATTAAAACAATCTTCGATAGTCCCTCCGCGCAAATAACCTGTGATACCACCCACATTTTTAAACATCTCACCTGTAGTTGCGAAAACCGAACCCGTATTAAAAGATTGGTGAATAGTAGAATTGTCAGCTTTACCAACCAACCCTCCAACATGTTCTACGCCCGATATATGAAGTGTATTATAACAATTTGTAATCACTGACGATGATTCTGCCAAACCTACCAAACCAGCCACATTTGTTTTACCTTTTACTTCACCATTTTCAAGCCCAAGGTTTGAGATAGTAGCCCCGTAGATGTGACCGAATAATGCTTGACAATCTGATGCAGATGCATCAATCTTAACATTTTTGATTACATGTGCATCGCCATTAAAATGACCTGAAAAAGACGAAACCGAATTGCCTATTGGCGTCCAAGGGGAATTTGCTAAATCAATATCAGCAGTTAAAATAAATTCAACACCTAAATAATTAGAACCCATATTGACTTGTTGTGCCAAATAAGCTAATTCGTCAGCGTTTGAAATTTGATAAGGATTACCAAGAGTCCCGTCGCCTACAGTCCAAATAGTGGGAGTAAATGCAAAAAGAGATGAAAAGAAGAGAGAGAGAAACACAAGAGAAGTAAACTTTTTCATGGTTTTCCAGTTAAAATTAGTATCATCGAAAGGTTAATTGTCGGCAAAGTTATAAAATAAATCGAAAAATGTACTATTAAAAACAAAAAAAAGCATGTTAAATGCTTAAAACAGGGCATTTAAGCTATTTTAAATTCGACAAATACTTAAATTATTGCATAAAAATTCAGCATTTTTTAAAAAATAGTGTATCTTTGAAACGTTTTGAAAACCATGAATAAACTATGCAAACAGACTTATTTTCAAGCCGTCACATCGGTATTACCAATCAAGAGTTACCACAAATGTTGGCAACCATAGGTGTCAAATCTATCGAAGAACTGATTGACCAAACTATTCCCACAAACATTCGTCTAAAAAAGCCTCTACAGCTTCCCGCTGCAATGACAGAAGCCGAATTTTTAAATCATATTCGTCAAATCGCCGCCAAAAATAGTGTAGCCGATAATTTTATTGGTTTAGGCTATTATGGCACGGTTACACCATCAGTCATTCTGCGTAACGTATTTGAAAATCCAGTGTGGTACACTTCGTACACGCCTTATCAAGCCGAGATTTCTCAAGGTCGATTGGAAGCACTGCTGAATTTCCAAACCATGATTTGCGATTTAACGAGTTTACCGCTCGCAAATTGTTCCTTACTCGACGAAGCTACAGCAGCTGCCGAAGCCATGACCATGATGTACGGCTTACGCAGTCGCACACAGGTAAAAGACGACGTAAACACCTTATTTGTTGATAAACAAATCTTTCCACAAACATTGGATGTATTAAAAACGCGCAGTTTACCTCAGGGCATCAATTTGTTGGTAGGTGATTTTCAAACATTCGATTTTTCAACACCCATTTTTGGAGCCATTGTTCAGTACCCAAATAATAACGGCGAACTTTACGATTACAAAGCCTTCACCGACAAATGCCACGCTCAAGAGGCAAAAGTAGCGGTTGTTGCAGACTTGTTGGCACTTACTATTTTAGCGTCACCTGGCGAATGGGGCGCTGATATTGCCGTGGGAACCACACAACGATTCGGCATGCCGCTCTATTTTGGAGGACCTTCAGCCGCTTATATGGCTTCACGCGACGAATTTAAACGCAACATGCCTGGTCGTATTATTGGCATTTCGAAAGACGCTAATGGCAAACCCGCTTTACGACTAGCTTTACAAACACGTGAGCAACATATCAAGCGCGAGAAAGCAACATCCAATATTTGTACTGCACAAGCATTACCCGCTATCATGTCGAGTTTTTATGCTGCTTATCACGGCAACAAAGGTTTGCAAAATATAGCGATGCACGTGCATATTAAAGCCGTTTTGATCGCCCAAGAATTAACAAAATTAGGCTGCACACAACTCAATAAAACCTATTTCGATACAGTTAAGATACAATTGCCAGAAGGTTTCTCAGTGGAAACTCTGAAATTATTAGCAGAAACCAATTTGGTGAATTTCCGTTACTTTGAAGATGGCACCATTGGTATCAGTACCGACGAGACAACTTCCACCGAACAAATTGCTAAAGTGGTGGCTATTTTTGCACAAATTCTAGGCAAGGCTATGCCAAGTACACTCGGTGAAATTTCAACGATTTCGATACCTGCAAATCTCATTCGCCAAACGCCCGCTTTGAACCACGACATTTTTGAAAAATACCATTCCGAAACCGAGATGATGCGTTACATCAAGCGACTCGATCGAAAAGATATTTCACTTACGCAGTCAATGATTTCGCTCGGTTCATGCACCATGAAACTGAATGCTGCTTCAGAAATGTTAGCGCTCAGTTTACCACAATTTACCAATATTCATCCATTTGCTCCGGCATCACAAACCAAAGGTTATCAAGAAATAATAGAAAATCTTACAGCTTATCTTTGTGAAATTACAGGTTTAGTTGGCTGTACTTTGCAACCAAATTCGGGTGCTGCTGGCGAATATACAGGTTTGCTCACCATACGTCGTTATCAAGAATCCATTGGACAATCGCACCGCAATATTGTGCTTATTCCATCGTCAGCACACGGCACAAATCCTGCCAGTGCCGTACAAGCTGGTTTTGATGTAGTTGTCACAGCGTGCGACGAATTGGGCAACGTAGATGTAGCGGATTTAAAAACAAAAGCAGAAGAATATAAAGACCGATTAGCCGCTTTGATGATTACCTATCCATCGACACATGGTATTTTTGAACCAGCCATTGTGGAAATTTGTGATGCTATTCATGCAGCTGGCGGTCAAGTATATATGGATGGTGCGAATATGAATGGTCAAGTAGGATTAACTTCTCCTGGCGTTATTGGTGCTGACGTTTGTCACCTCAATTTGCACAAAACATTTGCGAGTCCACACGGCGGTGGTGGTCCTGGTGTTGGTCCAATTTGTGTGGCCGAACACTTGATAGACTTCCTACCTCAGCACTATGTATTGGACTCAAAAAGCGCTTTTACTGCGGTATCATCATCACCTTGGGGTAGTGCTGGAATTCTACCAATAACCTACGGCTACATCCGTATGATGGGCACAGAAGGTTTAACTAAAGCCACTCAAATAGCGATAGTTAGTGCTAACTATTTAACCAAACGACTTGAAAACGATTATGGCATTGTGTACATAGGCGCCACAGGACGTGTGGGTCACGAAATGATTTTGGATTGCCGCCATTTTAAAGCGGATACAAACATTACCGAAAGTGATATTGCCAAACGCCTTATGGATTTTGGATTTCATGCGCCAACATTATCATTTCCAGTACACGGAACTTTAATGATAGAACCCACAGAAAGTGAATCGTTAGCCGAACTAGATCGTTTCATTGAAGCGCTATTAGTGATTCGCGACGAAATAGACGAAATTGCTTTGGGTACAGCCGATAAGGAAGATAATGTGCTCATCAATGCACCACATCCCGATTATGTGATTGCTTCAGACACTTGGAATCATCCTTACGGTCGCGAAAAAGCCGCCTTCCCATTACCTTGGGTCAGAGATAATAAATTTTGGATTGCAGTAGCGCGTGTGGACAACGGTTGGGGCGACCGCAATCTTGTTTGTAGTTGCGAAAATTAAGTATCACCATAAAGACATCATAATTATGATTTTAGACATTCATTCATTCAATTTTCTACTGTACGTAATGGCCTTTATCGCTGTTATTGTTTTTATAGCACTCTATTTTGTAGAAGCTGGCTATGGTAAAATGATCTCTTCTAAATGGGGACCAGCTATTAACAATAAAGTAGCATGGGTTTTGATGGAATGCCCTGTATTTTTGGTACTTATCTACTTCTGGAGTCATTCGTCACGTCAATGGGAAATTACACCGCTCTTATTCTTTTTATTTTTCGAATTGCACTATTTTCAACGTTCATTTGTGTTTCCATTTTTACTCAAAGGGAAAAACAAAATGCCGATTGCCATCATGTTGATGGGTGTGATTTTTAATACCATCAACGGCTATTTACAAGGAGAATGGATTTTCTTCCTTGCGCCAGAAGGACTTTACACCGAGGCATGGCTTACCACACCACAGTTTATCATCGGCTCCATTCTATTTTTTATTGGCATGGGTGTCAATATACATTCCGATTATGTTATTCGTCATCTACGTAAACCGGGCGACACCAATCATTACTTACCTAAAAAAGGCATGTACAAATACGTCACATCGGCCAATTATTTTGGTGAAATTATCGAATGGTCAGGTTTTGCTATTCTTACATGGAGTCTTCCTGGTTTACTCTTTGTCGTGTGGACTTGCGCCAACTTAGTGCCTCGTGCCAATTCCATTTACAAAAAATATCAAAAAGAATTTGGGGATGAATTTACAGAACATCCTCTAAAACGAGTTTTCCCTTTTATCTATTAACATGGAATCGCTGTTATTTACGCCTTATCAATTAGGTCCTATTACGTTACGGAATCGCACCATACGTTCGGCTGCTTTTGAAAATATGTGTTATGGCAATCGTCCATCACAAGATTTATTTAATTACCATACAAGCGTGGCCAAAGGTGGAATCGGCATGACTACTATAGCCTACGCCGCTGTCAATAGAAGTGGCGTTTCGTTCAATGGTCAGCTATGGATGCGCGAAGAAATTATTCCCGAATTAAAAACGCTAACCGATGCCATTCATGCGGAAGGAGCTAAAGCTTCTATTCAGCTGGGACATTGCGGCAACATGACACATTTCTACACCTGTGGCTGTATGCCTGTGGGAGCGTCTACTGGATTTAATTTGTATTCGCCTACACTGGTTCGCGGACTCAAAAAACACGAGATTGAATCACTGGTGAAAGATTTTGGCAAAGCTGTGTATTTAGCACGAAAAGCAGGATTCGATTGTGTGGAGATTCATGCAGGACATGGCTATCTTATTTCTCAATTTTTGTCGCCTTACACCAACAAACGCAAAGATGAATACGGCGGTTCGCTCGAAAACCGTATGCGGTTTATGCGTTTGGTAATAGCGGAAGTCATGCAAGCCGCTGGTACTGATATGGCAGTAGTGGTAAAAATAAACATGTACGACGGATTCAAAGGTGGCATGACACAGCCTGAATGCACACAAGTAGCCAAAACTTTAGAACAACTCGGTGTGCATGCATTAGTACTAAGTGCTGGCTTTGTAAGTAAAGCGCCTATGGCAGTGATGCGCGGAGCAATGCCAATTAAAACGCTCTCTCACTACATGGATATGAAATCGTTTTGGTGGTTAAAACTCGGCTTACACGTGGCAGGTAAATGGATGATTCCAACCGTACCCTTTAAGGAAGCCTATTTTTTAGAAGATGCTAAACAATTTCGTGCTGAATTATCACTGCCGTTGATTTATGTCGGAGGCCTCGTGTCACGTACTAAAATTGACGAAGTCCTCAATAGTGGTTTTGAATTGGTACAAATGGCACGCGCCTTAGTGCACGATCCAGCGTTTGTAAATAATATGAAAGAAAGCGACCAAACTTATCGGAATGGTTGCAAACATTCCAATTACTGCATTGCTCGCATGTACACACTTGAAATGAAATGTCACCATTGTGTAGCGAACCTACCAAAACAGATTCAACAAGAAATCAGTATCGCAGAATCAGGAAAATACGATATAAAATGAACGCAACACATCGACCATTAGCACTGGTAACTGGCGCCAGCAGTGGCATCGGATTGATGTATGCCACCGAATTAGCACGTCAAGGTAACGATTTAGTTATTGTAAGCAACCAAGAAAAAGAACTTCAAGAAACCAGCGATAAACTAACCGCTGATTTTGGCGTAACAGTGACACCGCTTTATCGTAATTTAGCCACTCCCCAAGCCGCCGAAGCACTCCACCAATATTGTATTGATCATCAATTAGAAATTGATATACTCATCAACAATGCAGGCGTCTTTTTCTTCAACGAACTCACCAATACAGACATTCGTCGTGTGGAGTTAATGTTGTCATTGCACGTGGTAACCGTCACCAAACTATGCCGATTATTTGGCGAAGATATGAAACAGCGCAGACACGGCTACATTCTCAATATGAGTTCCATGAGCGCCTGGATGGCGATGCCTGGCATACAAACATACAATGCTACCAAAGCCTACATTCTCAATTTTAGCCGCTCTTTGTGGTATGAATTGAAACCATACGGTGTCACGGTAACAGCTATTTGTCCTGGCGCGGTAGATACTGGTTTATATGGATTAAGTCCTAATTTACGGCGCTTAGCAGTAGCCATTGGCGTTTCCATGAAACCCGAAAAACTCGTCAAAATCGCCTTGAAAAAGCTGGCAAAAGGCAAAAAACAAGTACTACCTGGTGGCATCAACCATCTGTTTGTACCGTTCATCAAACACCTACCCGATTGGGTAGTTTTTTCCGCCATGAAACGCATTAATAAATTCCAAGCATAATAAAAAACAGACGTATGAAAAAAACAGGTCTATTTTTGGCTCTATTACTCAGCATTATGAGTTGCCAAACCACTAAAACACAAACTTCTATGAGTTCTATTTCAGAAAATACTATTCAGGCAACAATTGATTCGGTGAAAGTTCATGCGCCCGAAATTGATGCAACCATGATTACACGAGGTGTAACTCATGCTGCAAAATTTTGGCAAACGACTGATGGTTCGGAAACCGAATTCTTGCAATTTTGCGTGGCGAATTTTGCTAAAACGAACGCCGAAAAACAGCGCCTATTTTCCACGATTCAAATCAACTTGGAAACATTATTTGGCAACTACAATAAAATAAGTGTCGACTTAAAATTACCACTACACGTAGTCGGACCCGATGTAACGCCTATGGACGAACAATTTGGTGCATTCGATCCATTTGCGCATTTTTCCGACGACATGTTTGCCTCCAAAATAGCCTTTACCACACTACTCAACTTCCCTTTTTACACGTTGGAAGAAAAAAACAAGTTAGGCAAAACTTGGACCCGACAAGAATGGGCTTACGCACGTCTTGGCGATTTATTCAACGCGCGCATTCCTGCCGAAATTAATCAAAACATAGCTAAACAAAGCACCGAGGCCGATAGCTATATCTCGAACTATAACATCATGATGGGACAGTTGCGCACCGAACAAGGCCAGCAACTATTTCCTGACCAAATGGCACTCATTTCACATTGGGGATTGCGCGATGAGCTCAAAAGCAATTATGCCAATGCCGACGGACACGGACTAGAAAAACAGCAGATGATTTACGAAGTTATGAAACACATCGTCAATCAAACTATTCCTCAGCAAGTGATTAGCAACGACACCTACACGTGGCAACCATTGTCCAATAAATTGTTTGAAAACGGAAAGCCAATCACACCAACTCCTGAGCCCAACACGCGTTACGAAAAACTTTACAATATTTACAAAGCCACCATCGCTGCGGATGCTTATTGTCCTACTTACCCCACTTACATTCAGCGTTCATTCGACCAGCAAATGGAAGTGTCGGCTGAAGAAATAGAAACGATGTTCACCCAATTCATTGCTTCACCACAAGTTGGAGAAGTCGCCAAATTGATAGAAACTCGTTTAGGGCGCAAATTACAACCGTTTGATATTTGGTACGACGGATTTAAAAGCCGTAGTTCTATCAACGAAGACGAACTGACCGCACAAACGCGTAAACGTTATCCAAACAAAGCTGCTTATGAACAAGATTTACCAAATCTATTAAAGCAACTTGGCTTTTCGGACGAACGCGCTCACTTCATTTGCAGCAAAATACAAGTCGATGCATCACGCGGTGCTGGTCATGCTTGGGGTGCACAAATGAAATCAGACAAATCGCGTCTACGCACGCGGATTGCTGCCGACGGCATGGATTACAAAGGCTACAACATTGCTACGCACGAATTTGGACACAATGTGGAGCAAACCATCACGCTTAACAACGTGGATTACTACCTCATGAATGGTGTTCCAAGCACCGCTTTCACCGAAGCGTTGGCATTTGTGTTTCAAAAACGCGACCTCGCTTTACTGGGTTATAAAAACAACGCCACCAATCAAGCAGATTTACAAACACTCGATATTTTTTGGGGCTGTTACGAAATCATGGGCGTTTCGCTCGTCGATTTATACACGTGGCAATGGCTTTACCAACATCCTGATGCCACGGTGGAAGATTTAAAAGCAACCATCATCACCAACGCCAAAACCATTTGGAACAAATACTATGCACCGATTTTAGGCGAACAAAATTCGCCGATTTTGGCCATCTATTCGCACATGATTGATATTCCTTTGTATCTGCCAAATTATCCATACGGGCATATCATCGAATTTCAATTGGAAAACCAAGTACACGGTAAAAATTTGGGTGACGAAATTCAACGCATTTATCCAGTGGGTAAACTGACACCAAATTACTGGATGCAACACGCCGTAGGACACGATGTATCGACCACGCCACTACTGGAAGCCACCAGCAAAGCACTCAAAACCATCCATTAATCTAGCACATACAACAAGCCCCATCTAGTTATCACAACTCGATGGGGCTTTTACTTTCAATTTTTGGCAGTTTAGTTTTTTGGTAAATACCTACCACATATTTACACCTATTTTACTTGATAATCTTGACCGTTTGATTACCACATTTCAGCACATAAACACCAGTCGCTAATGTCGATGTATTAATACGTGATTCATTAGTTGACAACACTTTAACACCCGCTAACGTATAAATTTCAACAGGTGCTTGTGCGTTGGTTACTTCTACATAATCGACAAATGGATTTGGATACACCGTTATTTTTTGAGCCATCAACTCGCTCACATCCGTTGTTTTTGGAACAGCTACTTTCAACTTATCCATAGCAAAATAGGTAGCGGTATTTGAAAAACCATAGGACATATCGGTAGAACTCACCGAAAAAGAGATGCCCCCAACTCGACCTAATGAACTCATATCGAACCATTCCCAGGTATTATTTATCGTCCACTCCGCTGGATTTTCAGAACGATAGTCCGCTAAATAAAACGAGACCGTTTGTCCTGTAGGCGCAAAGGACGCATCCAACGCTTCGGCTTTTAACACAAACGAGTCGCCAGCAGCAAATTTTCGCGCATACGCATCGCCTTGCGTAATGGCTTTGTACGCCATCGGATTATTGCACACATACATGCCTACCGCATCGTATTGTTCGCCCGTGTTGAAAATCACTTGATTGGAACTCGTTGAGTTCAACATCGAATAATACTCCGAATAATAGCCCAACACATACGGCGTGCCTACACCATCAACACCGCCACGCGCCATACAACCAAAATAACCGCTGTCGGCAGCTACTTTACACACCGTAAATCCTTCGTACGACATACCACCATAACTCTGTCCGCTTGGCAAATGTGACAAACCAAACACTTGCGATTCAATGTAGCCGTAATCGGTTTCGTTGTACGTTTCGGTCCACGCATCGACAGCATTAAACGTAAAAGTAGCTGGATTGGTTGGGGTAGTTAAATCCAACGTAATCGTATCGCCAGGCGCATACGCAAACACATTGACAACTAAAAATGTCATCAAACAAAATGTAATTAATTTTTTCATGTTGTTACAATTTAAAAAGTAAATAAAATAATATATCGAATTCATAATGAACTACTTTCACTTCCAAAAACAGGCGGTTATATCTTCCAATGTACCTGCTTCAGTGATTTTATACAACCGCTGATTGGTCGTTTTATGATTCAGTCCGCCAAGTTCAGGCACATATGGCCCCAATTTGACATAATCGAACCACTGATTATCAAACGCTTCAGGCAACGTTTGTTTTCCTGAATACCAACCGACTTTCAGCTTGAATGCGGATTGTGTTTTCACCCAACGCGCCAACTCCGCCACGGCGTGCGGCTCTCTATCGCCACCCATAAAACAGACACACGTAATGGTTTTACCGTATGTTTGCAACAGTTCGTCCAATGCCTGTTCCGTGAGTGGATTTCCCACATCGTCCATCAAATAGGCACTATGGCAACCCACACACCGATTGGGACAATTGGAAATATTAATAGCCAGCGTTACTTCGTTGGGCAGTTCCTGAAATACCACATCGTAATCGGCATATTTTAGCATGTTTCGCCTGCCTCCATTTTTGCATAATGACGCTTGGCAGCTTCCTTTTGACGAGCAGCCGAAAAGTTGCTAACGCGTTTCATATAACCAATAATGCGCGTCAAATAATCCACATTCTGACTGCGACACGAAGGGCATTCGTGCAAATACCGTTTATCGATACAACCGCACTCGTTACAAATCGTATTCGGAATATTGAAGGTAAAATAGTTGCACCCTTCGGTAGCTGCCACGCGCAACAAATGGCGGTATTGTGGTTCGCTCAAATGCTCTTCCAAATTCAGATGTAACGCCGAGCCGCCAGTTAAATGTTCGATGTATTTTTTGCCATGTAAACGGAATTTATCCAACACATTGAGCGATGTATCTTCCACCGCATAGAAATAGCTATTGTAACAATCGCGTGGCACAAAATAGCCATCTTCTTTATCCCATTTAGCGTGTTTTACGCCCACATTTTCAGCCGGAATCATTTCGCAATTGAACATCACATCTTTGCTACGGTATTTCTTATTGTATGTTTCCACAATGCCTAAAACACCTTGCACAAACGTGGTATATTTTTCGTTATCACTAATTTCAATACCGAGAAATTCAGCCGCTTCCACCAAGCCATTGACCCCAATGGTTAAATACTGACGACCAATGTTGATATAACCCGCATCGAACAGAGGCAACATGCCTTTAGCTTGTAACTGTTTCAGATTTTCGTTGTAGCCGAGTTGTACTTTGTGCGTCAAATCCACCACATCCGACAAATACGTTTGATACGGAATACCCATTTTCACCGCATGCTGAATGCAGCGATTGAGATTGATGGTGAGCACGCTTTTGGAACCTGTGGACACGCCGCCAGCTCCCAACGTATAACTAAAGCCGTTGTCGGTAATCTCGTTGCGCAAACGGCAGCAACTACTCAACGAATCGGCATTATCGCTCAAATACGTGAAAAACGAATGACCTTCGGCGTACATTTTAGCGGTAAAATCGGCATACTCTTTATCTTTAACATCGCCATTTTCGGCGAGCAACGCCATAGTTTCCACAGGAAAGGTAAGCACCGTTTTAGTGCGTTCCTTGTTGAACCACTGCATAAACCGTTTTTGAAGCCAGTTGAGCGATTCCCAATGTGGCTTTTCGCCATTCGGGAAATAGAAGTTTTCGAATAAACTCTCGAAATAGTAACGATCGTAATAAGCAATATTCCAAAAAACGGCTTGGAAATTGCGCGCGCCAGTAGGTTGATTAATCGAATAGACAATTTGTTCGAAACAATCGGAAATCACCTTATCCAACGTGCGTTGTTTTTTCGATAAATCGACCACTTTATCGGCGTTTTTGTAGTAATCATCACCAAATTCAAGCTCGATAAAATAGTTCATGTACATCAAAAATTCGGGCGTGGCGCACGCACCGCTCAACATACTCGACACGATGAATACCATGTTGACAAAACCGCCACAAAACGACTTTAAATTGGTCGGTGGCGTGGAGTTACCACCAATGGACAACGTGCCACCAATCAACCACGGATACATGGTAATGCTGGCGCAATAGTTGGCCAAACTGGTTTCGTCGTTTTTATAAATCACGTGTTGATTCAACAAACTCAAGTATTTGTCGGACAGCTCTTTGCCATACATATCTTTGAGTCGGTCGGTTAACAAACGACGATTGAGGCGAATAAAATTAGGTTTGGGTAATTCGCCTATCAACGTGGCAATATTTTTCTTGTCCACGTTCGCGTTCGCATCAAACTTACTACCTGTAGCGGCATTGGTAGCCTCGCAATAATCGATGAGAAATTCGAGTTTGTCACGCGTTTCACGATCTTCGGAATGACTTTGGCGATAGAGCATAAACGACTTAGCCACCGCATAATACTGCTCCGCCATCAGTGCCATTTCCACTTGGTTTTGAACCTCTTCCACACTCATGCCATTGGAAATATTGAGCCGACTAAGCACAGCCGTCATCACCTCTTGCGACGCAAAACTGCCAACCGACAGAAACGCTTTAGCAATGGCATTTTTAATTTTGTCAATCGAAAAAACGGCGCGTGTGCCATTACGTTTGACAATGAAAATTTCTGTTGAATTCATCTGATTCTGGTTTATAGTAATTGTAATAAGTCACCATAAACTTCCGAAGCGAACGGACGTACGAATAACCTGCAAACACGCGTTTGCTAAGTCACATCGTAGAAAAAAGACTGTAAGAATCATGCGGACAAACATGTCCTCAGGGTTCATGCGCTCTATTCCTCGAAAGCGTGATAAAACAAAAGCATTTGGCAGGTCTTCTGACTTACTCCCGTAATTGAACGCCTTCCCGTCAATAATTGACAGTGGCAAAAGTGTTGTTCAATACGTTTCCTTAATTATCAATTGTTAACTATCAATTGTCAATTAAAGAATGAGCTTACAGCAGCGGGTCTGTTCAGGATTTACACCTGATTCTCTATTATTTTTGTACCGCGAAACGATACAAAAACCAAACACTGTACATTAAATACGCTGCAAAGATAGTATAAAAACCAAAATGCAAATCGAAAAAATAGAATTAGTTATCAACATCATTCACACCAACACCGAAATGCACCTTAAAACTTGGCGTTACAACGAGTTAAAAGAAGTTGCTTCTTTTTTTGTAAAAAGATGTTAGAATTTTACAATAAATACGTACATTCGTGGCATTGTTTTGTAAGCGCAGTTTCCAACTAACGAATTTAACCAGATTAAAAATCCATTAGACAAATTAATAAATTGGATATGCGCCATAACATTAAATTTACATAAAATAATAAGACGCTGATTATAAATGTGTTGTATTTTTCATAAAGTAAATATATGCGCCACATTATGGCGTATACACAGATGTTAGCGCCAATTATAAAAAAATAAAAAGATATGAGTATTGACATTCGAAATTCTAAAATTAAACCATTGATTGCTAACTTACTTCGAATAAATATTGGAAGATATTTAAAGACAAGTGATTATACCCATTTGGCAATTGAACATAATTTTGACAAAGCTTGGGAATCAGCTAACGAAGAAATTAGACGACGAAGTAGTGTCGTTTTTATAGGTTTTGACAACACTGGAGATTATGAAGAAGCATTTCAGTTACTTTTAGACTCAGTTTGGAGTCAAGACAAACCAAGTTTCTTTGAACTCTTAGAGATAACTCTTAAAGATTATATTCGTTGGGACAAAGCAAAAACGGATTTAAGTAAAATTCTTGAAAATCTAGAACAACTTGGCATGTCGACCAACCAACTTGACAGCCTAAAAACAACAAAGAAAATTCCAATGTCAACTTCACAATCTGACATACCTGAGAAACAAATTGAATTCAATCAAGCAATTGCTAAATTAGACGAAAAACTATGTTTTATAATCATGCCTTTTACTGACAAGTTAAATCCAATTTACGAAAGCATTATAAAACCGGTTGTAAAAGACTTAAAACTTAATTGCTTAAGGGCAGACGAAATTTTCACTTCAAAACCAATAGTAGAGGAAATTTGGGAAAACATAAAAAAGGCTAGATTTCTAATTGCGGATTTGACAGACAGAAACCCTAATGTTTTTTATGAACTTGGACTAGCACATGCACTAAATAAGAATGTAATTCTTTTAACCCAAGACATTCAAGATGTTCCATTTGATTTGAGACATTATCGAATTATTGTATATCAAGACAGTATTTCAGGAGCCGACAAACTTAAAAGTACACTTAAAGGATTCATAAACGAACAAATTAACGGAAAGAAAAAATAACTGGCGCTAACACACGCCTATGTTCACAGGCTGGCTGACGTGCACTTAGCGGGTTTTGCGCCCGCATTCGCCTTGTCGCTGTGCGACAGTGAACGCTCCCGCAAACCGCCCGTGCCCATAGCCTCGGTCGTGATGCACAAGCAAAAAAACAGCGTCTTATTGACGAAAATTACTAATATTTTGATTTTTCGTCAATAAGAGTTATCTTTGCAATAAAAAAGTATGATACAGAGAGAAATATATTTAAGCAAATTAAGGCAACTTAAAGACCAAAATTTAATAAAAGTCATTACGGGGATTCGTCGTTGTGGAAAATCAACTCTACTCGAAGCCTTTAAAGATGAATTATTATCAGATGGCGTTTCGGCTAAAAATATCGTATTTCTAAACTTTGAGGAAAGAGAAAATCTAAATTTTACAGATTGGACTGTATTGTACGATGAAATAATAAAAAATGTAAGCGAAAAAGAAAGATTTTACATATTCCTTGATGAAGTTCAGTTAATAAACGATTTTGAGAAACTGATAAACAGTCTGTACACAAAGAAAAACATTGATTTATATGTAACGGGTTCTAATGCCTATCTTCTTTCAAGTGAATTAGCGACCCTATTGACTGGCAGATACATTGCTATAAATATTCAGCCATATTCATTTAAAGAGTATGTTTTGGCTAATAACGATGAGAAAAACACAGACAGATTATTTCGTAAATACATTAATGATAGTAGTTTTCCTGAAGCTGTTACTCTTTCGAAAAACAATCAAGATTTAGTAAACGATTATCTTCAATCCATTTACGATACTGTTGTAATAAAAGACATTGCACAAAGGAATAAACTGAGAAACATCCATAATTTAGAGAGAATAATTAGCTTTTTGTTTGATTCTGTTGGCTCTTACGTTTCGCCGACAAATATTGCATCAGAACTCAATAAAAATTCGCCTAAAAACATATCGCACAATACGATAATTAAATATTTGGATTTTCTTACTCAATCATACATTCTTTATGTTGCTCCTCGATACGATATAAAAGGTAAAGAGTTGCTCTCGACAAATGAAAAGTATTATGTTGTTGATTTAGGGTTGAGAAATATTACAGCTACGAATAAATACGATACAGATTTAGGACATAAACTTGAAAATGTAGTTTATTTCGAGTTGTTTCGACGAGGAGGAAAAATTTACGTAGGAAAACACAACGACAAAGAGATTGATTTTGTAGTACAAAAACCAAATAACGAAAGAGAATATTATCAAGTTGCCTACACCGTTAATGACGAAAAAACGTTTAAACGAGAAATTTCGGCATTTAAGAATATTAAGGACAATTATCCTAAATATTTATTGACACTTGATTTTGATAATACAAGTATAGATGGTATCCAAAAAATAAATGTAATTGATTGGTTACTACAAGAAGATGAAAAGAAAAACTAATGCCAGTGCATAACAATGGCTCATAGGTAATGGCGGGTGAAGCTCGTGTTCGAGCGTCGGATTCCCGCATTAGCTTCGCTGATTTTTAATTCACTTTTTCGCAGTGCGACAGTGAATACTCCCGCAAACCGCAGGATGCCCATAGCCTCGGTCGTTAACTGCTATTTTAAAATAGCAGAGACACAGTATTTTGCAAACAGATAATATTTAAAATAAACAGTCATAGAATGAACAGATTTTTTTTAGTAGTTTTTTTGTGTACAAGTATTATGACTTTTGGACAAGAGACAAAAAATCAATTACTCCAATTTAATGGTTTATATGAAACAGAGCGTGTTATTGAAAAAGATGACGATGAGGGAACTCAATACTATTTACGATTTTACTCAGATGGAAAAGTAATAAGTGTTTCGACAGATTGTGAAGGACCGGCTTAGGATTTAAAAGAATGGTTTAATTTAGAGAATAAGAATGTAAGCGTTGGAAACTATAAAATAAAAAGACATAAAATTCAATTTTCAACCACAAGTGAGACAGGTACGGTCGAATATCGTGGTCGTATAGATAAATATGGTTTCATTAAACTTCGGTCAAAAAGCTTAATAAATGGACATAAAGACAGAGAAAAGTATAAGTTCATTCGACTAAATGATATGAAATAAAAACAGCAGCTAACATCATGTATCCGTTAGGGGCAAGTTTTAACAATAAGAAAAAATGAACAAAGCCTTGGTCATCATTGATATTCAAAACGATATCACAAAGAATTATAAAGACATTATTGGGAATATAAATAACGCCATCGATTGGGCGGTTAATCAAGGAATTCACGTGGTTTATATCCGGCACGAAAATTTATCAGACGGCACACGCACGTTTAAACCCAATACACGTGGAGCGGAATTAGTGTCGGATTTAAAAATGGTGTCCAACCACATTTTCACCAAAACCAAAGGCAACGCTTTAACCAGTGAGGAGTTCGCCGATTTTATTACTAAAAACGGCATAAATGAGTTCTACATAACAGGAGCAGACGCTATTGCCTGCGTGAAATCGACCTGTTATAACTTGGCGAAGTCCAACTATCAAGTAAATGTGCTGTCAGATTGCATCACCAGTTATGATAAACGGAAAATTGACGAAATGCTCCGCTATTATGAGAGTAAAGGGTGTAAAATCATCCGTTTGAACGACGTTTGCTCGGCGTCCTGATAAAATCAGGTCAAATTACCAACGCATCATCACTTTTTGTACTGCATTGCCAATTTTTACGAGGTAAAAGCCCGGCGTAGCGATTTGAAAACTAGCTTGTTTCACAGCTGGCGACTGCGCCACACACACGCCCGAAATCGTAAAAATTTGAATCGGTTCGTCGAATGAATTTTCAACCGTCAATTGTTGCCCTGCGGTATAAATCAGAACCGACGAAGTTTGATAATCAGGCAAAGCAGTCGGCGTATGTAAATCCACCACTCCCGAAACTTCGGTAGAACATTCGCCCGTCCAGCCATTATCTTGCAAAACGCCTGTGTAGATTTTTACAAAATCGATACCAGCCAACTGCACGGCTTGTCCCAAATCATCCACCGCCCATTCAATTTTGAATTGAGCACCTTCGCTGTTATTAGGCGCATTGTCGGCATAACCAAACGCAAACGACGTCAATTGCGTGTACGAGCCTGTGCTCGATTTTACACCATTATTGGGCAAACGTGTGCCTTTAAATACCAAACTATCGGCAGCGATCCATTGCGGGAAATAACTCTGAGTGTGAAATGTATTTTTAGCCACAAAACCAGTGGAATCGCGGTTATCTTTCCAACGAATATAGTCGGTAATATTACCTGTAGCTGCCTCTTTTTCGACGGAAGGACGATAGTAAGTCACCTCGTAATTGGTCAATGTGGTTGATTTACCAAATTCACTGCCAGCCAATTCGTACCACGTATCATCGGGCAAGCCATTGCCATTTTCATCAACTGAAACCATAACCACGCCTGGTTCGGTGTTATTAGAAAAAGCATTGCCATTTATTTGAAAATCGTACGCATCAGCCACATTCGCAATAGTATGGTCAAAACCTACCACCACATAACCGCCCCAAGCGCCTAAAGTCAATACGGTTCCATTGGCTTTGCCTACCAAACAATCGTTGACTTTAGCTAACATCGCTTCGGCATTGTCAGCCGAATCGTACGCGGGCAACAGATTGACAAACTGGCCAGGAGCAGGCACAAATTCAAACACACGCGACACATAAGGCGATGCTGCCCACAGCGGCAGAATGCCACACATTAAAACACCAAATAAAACATTTTTTTTCATAGCAGTTATTTTTTCAAAAAGGCAAAATGAGCGGGAATATCGCCCGTGGTGGCTTGCCATTTTAGTTTTCCTTGAGCGGTGAAACAATACAAAGTGCCAGGCACTAAATAATTCTGCGCATCGCTCACAAAAATATCGTGATTTTCAGGATTCACGGTAATGCCATACGGCCGTTTTATCTGCTGTTCAGTGCCGTCGGTAATAAAATTAGTTGCGACTTGACGTTTCTGTTTTACATCGTACAAACCATACGAAATAGTATTGGCGCCCGTATTATTATTCCAACCCACATTTATAAAATACAAACTATCGCCAGCGATGCACAAATTACTAGCAGCGAAATTCAATGTATCACGCACCGTATTAGTAGCCGCATCAATCACATACGTATTGGCACCCACACCTTGGTAATCGCCACGCGAGGTGACATAAATGCGGTCGTAAGCATCTTTGCGCAGGCGATGCAAATTGATAGCGACATCAATTTTTTGAATTTCGGTAAATGTGGTTAAATCAATTACCGACACGGTTCTATCATAATTTGGTACACGATAACCGCCCGAATTGGCAACATACAAGTGATTGTTGACCACCACCAACTCTTCGGGTTGATAACCAACCGCCACTTCGCGCGTTACTTGTAACGATGCCGTATCAAATTCCGCCACATAACCTAAGCGGGCATTCGGGTCGATAGAAACGGGACCAGAATAGGACGACACATACCCTTTGCCATTGTGAAACGTGAGATAACGACCATTCGGAATTTCAATCGTGGCAATATGGCGTGCCGAGGCAGCATCCATCACTTCCACTAAATGCGAGCAATTAATAACGGCATAGAGTTTAGAACCGTAAATTTGTAAATCATTACCCACATCGCCCAACTCTTTCACCACTTCTGGATTACGTGTTGGAAAAATATTGCAGGTGTACTCGCCTGAAGCATAATCAAAATAATCGAGCGTACAACTGTTGCTGCCCATATTACCTTCGTTGAGCACATACAAACCTTTAATGTGTGAAAGATTTGCCGCGGTGTCCACAACGTCAATTACAGGTGGTTGAGGTGGCAACACTTTGCGGCAACTAAATGCCACGCAAGCGATGGCTATGATAAAAAGAGCGTTTCTAAATTTCATGATCTGTTATATTAAATGTCACTAAAATTTCACTTGAGCAATCACTCTAAAATTGGTGCCCGGCATCGGGTAACTGCGCACCACTTCATACTGCTGATTCAGCAAATTATTCACTTCCGCCGTGAGTTGTAAATCGACTTTTTTCAATGTCAACGTTTTCGACACCGACAAATCGTGCGTGTACCACGGTTGCTCATAATTCACAGGAATATTGGCCGAAGCACTGTAACGTTCGCCGGTATAAATAAAACTGTAATTGAACGACCAACTTTTGACCAACGCATTCAAAACCAACGAGCCACTGTGCCACGGAATATAAGGAATTTGACCGCCATAATAGGGCGACGACGGATCGCCTAAATCGCGTGCTTGCTGATACGTATAATTCAACCGCGCATTCAAACTAATCTGTTTAGCGATGGTGAAATTGGTCTGTACCATCACATCGGTGCCCACAATTTCGACATAACCCAAATTAATCATCGTCCACCGAAAAAAGTTGGACGTAGGCGTGGCAATAATTTTATTGGTAACTTGATTAAAATAACCATCGACCTGACACGTAAATAACGACAACACGCCATCAAACGGTTGATTATAAGTCAACCCCACATTATACTGAGTCGTTTCTTCAGGTTTTAAATAGACATTGCCAATAAATGTGTAATACAAATCGTTGAACGTGGGCATGCGCATACTCTGTTTGTAAAACGCACGCAAATTGAGGTCTATTTTCTTAAACGGTTGATAGGACAAATAGACCGCTGGCGCGAGATGAAATTGATTGGCGGCCGAAAGCGTGTCGGTATTAATTTTATCGTACACATAAGTGGCTAACAAGCTCGCTTGACATTTGAATTGATCGAAATAAAAAGCAGTAGCCAACGCACCCATAGCCGTGTAGCGATTGGGATGAACAAAGTTGTACAAATTGGCATCCAAACCATTCCATTGCACATCGACCGACAGATTGGCGTCCCAAAAATCGAACAACTGAAACCGATTGGCATTGGACAAATAAACTTCTTGTTGGCGGTACACATTATTGACATACATCAAACTCGCATCACGATTGGGGTCGGCCAAATAGTGCAAATAATCGTACGCATATTTGCCTTTTAGCATCAACGAATACACATCGCCAAAGGCTTTTTGAAACGACGATTGGAGAAAGAAATTTGAATCCCATTGGCGATCTTCGTGGGTAAATTTACCACGCACCACCGCGCCAGGATAACCACGTTCCGAATTGTAAAAATAGGCTTTTGTGCGCCAGTGTCCATCGGTAACTTTGCCATACAAACCAATTTCGGCACGGAGCGCATTCACGTCGCCATTTTGACGAACCGCTGTGGTGTCGTAGCCACCCAATGTTTGATAGGTAAATTTATAGCGACCTGTGGTGTATAAATACTCCACACTCGACGACAACGATAATTTATCGGTCAATTTTTGTTCCCATAAAAACGAGGGATTCACCGTCCAAAAAGAACCAGCTTTGAGCGTTCCCGTGACGTGATAAGTTTCACCACTCTCGAAATAAGGTGATTTCGATTGCATATACACATTGCCAGAAGCACCAAAATCTTTGGCCGACTGGAAACTGCTATTTTTTTCGCCATTATATAAAGTGATGGACTCCATATTATCGAGCGAAAATTTGCCTAAATCAATCGTGCCATTCTGCGCATTTCCCAACTCAATACCATCGTAAAATACGCCCACATGATTGGTTCCCATGCTACGAATATTGATGGTTTTAAGTCCACCAATACCACCATAATCTTTAATTTGCATGCCCGAAAAATAGCGCAACGCATCGGCTACCGAATGAGAGTTGAGATTTTCGAGTGCTGTACCCGACAAAATCTGTACGGGCGACACCGACTTAGGCATAAACCGTTGTGCAGAGACCGAAACTTCTGGAATTTTATAAATACGCGTCGTATCAACACGCAACGAATCCTGTGCCACAACCATGACAGAGCAACTCAAACAGAGAGCTACCCACACACATCGACGAGCCTTTAAAAATGTTGCAAAGTTGACCATAATGACTGCACTCTTTCCTCGAGAGTGAAAGTTAATTGTGTAAACACTGGCAGGTCTTCTGACTCGTTTTTACGTTGCACATGCCTTCCCAAATTATCAGTGGCGTTGAAGTTGCAACCGATCAGCACGTAACTGATCTCAAACTTACAGCAGCGGGACTGTTTTCGACTTGCACGAAATTCCCTTTTAATCACGTTTTGCGATACGCAAAATGATGTGAACCAATGCAGTGCAAAGATAGACATATTTTTACAAATCACAACGTAAAAAAGTTCACAATCGAAAATTTTGCAGTTTAAGTAACAATCCCTACCTTTGTACGTTGCTGAATTCACTTCGCCAACGCATTACCGTTTTGTAAACTTTTTGTTATGATAAAAAAATACATTCCAAACACCATCACTAGCCTCAATCTCTTATCAGGTTCTATCGCTGTTATCATGGCCTACGAAGGCAACTACCAAGCTACCGTTTTACTGGTCTTATTAGCTGCCACATTCGATTTTTTAGATGGTTTTTCAGCGCGTTTACTCAAAGCATATTCGCCGTTAGGAAAAGAACTCGATTCGTTGGCCGACATGGTAAGTTTCGGTTTGGTTCCAGGCATGACAGCGTTCTCATTATTGCGTGATAGCCAATGGGAATGGGCGCGTTATTTAGGATTACTCATTGCTGTATTTTCAGCACTACGGTTGGCAAAATTCAACATCGACGAACGCCAAACCACGTCATTCATCGGACTAGCAACACCTGCTAACGCTATTTTCTGGACAGGTTTAGCCTACTCTTACGGCGAAGTGATGTCGTTGCCAGCTTATCCTTGGGCCATTTTGCTGATGATTGCTTTGTCATGTTATTTACTCATTAGCGAATTACCTATGTTTTCACTCAAATTCAAACAATTTGGTTGGTTGGGTAATCAAATTCGTTGGATTTTTATTGCTGGTTCTTTATTACTTCTTATTTTTCTAGGGCTAAATGCTTTGCCCGCCATTATTGTTTGGTACACGCAATTAGCTTTAATCGTTTGGTTATTTAAACGTTTATCAAAGCCATCATAAGTATACATTCCCTCAAAAACCTTACACCATGAAACATCGTACAGTCGTAATTATTCTACTCGCGGCCTTAGCCATTCAGATGAATGCAGCCGTTCCTGCTGGTTATTACTACTTAGCCGACGGTAAAAAACAGGCCGAGCTTAAAACAGCGTTAAACGACATTGTTTCTTCGGGCATTTTTCTTTTATATGGTGCAGGCGTAGGTTATACGTGGCAAGGCTTTTACTACACCGACCGCAATCCATTAGACAACATCGTCACCGATCGTTATTCTAACACGGTACGCAAACAAGCCGATTTCAATGGCGTAAGCGGCATGCACATTGAGCACTCGTTACCTAAAAGCTGGTGGGGCGGTTATGTCAACAATGCCTACAAAGACTTAAATCACCTCTATCCTGCGGACGGGCTCACCAATTCAACCAAAAACGATTTACCACTAGGCGAAGTGGAACTACCCGCCGCCCTACTCGATAATGGCGTGAGCAAAATTGGCAAAAACACCTTTGGAACGGATTATACGGGCAACTGTTTTGAGCCTGCTGATGAATACAAAGGCGATTTTGCACGGTCGTATTTTTATGTAGCCACCGTTTACGAAGAATTTTCTACACTTTGGCAATCGCCCATGATGAATAACAACACCTATCCTGTTTGGAAACCGTGGGCACTCGATTTACTATTGAAGTGGCACCGCGAAGATCCCGTTTCAGAACTCGAGCGTGCACGCGTTGAAGAAGTGTATAAAATTCAAGGCAATCGTAATCCATTTATTGATTATCCTGATTTAGTGGAATATATTTGGGGCAACAAGACTAACGAGACTTACATATTCCCAGCAGAAACAGAACCATTTTTGGTAACTCCTAACCGATGGACAACTATCGATTTTGGCGTGATTATGCAAAACGATGCAAAACAAAAAACCATCAATTTGAAAGGTATTAATCTAACCAGCAACATCACTTTAGCACTTAAGGATAATAAACCGGGACTTTCTATCTCATTTGGGATGCTTACATCCGAAGCAAAGACCTCAGACATGGCTATTTTTGTAAATTGTAATGCTAGCATTATTGGACAAACAATCGACACTCTGCTGATAACAGGAGGCGGATTAACAAAAACCATTGCTGTACCTATCAAAGCAACTGTCAGTAGCGATTTTATGGTACTAGATGCCACCAACATCACCGCCACAAGCGCTACACTCAATTGGATTAATTATCCCAACACCACCAACTACGCACTTGATGTCTATACAGGTTCAGCACAAGCAGGCGATTTATTCTTTTGTGGTTATGTAGAAGGTTCTACTGGATTCAATAAAGCATTAGCTATCTACAATGGCACTGGTGCTACAGTCGATTTATCAAAATATTCGCTCAAAAAACAGAATAATGGTTTTGGATTGTTCGAAACAGAAACTCCACTTGTGGGAACACTCGCCAATGGCGCTGTATATGTGGTAGCGCATTTAGGCGCTGGCACCGACATTGCCAATCAAGCAAATTTAAAACTTGGAACTAGCACTACCGATCAAAACACCGTTGTATCATTCAATGGAAATGATGCCGTTGCCTTATATCACAGTGGCTTACAAATTGACGTTATGGGCGAAGTGAACAATCCAAACGATTGGGGAAAAGATGTCACACTACAGCGTAAAACAGCTGTAACGAGTCCTTCCACACAATTTGCTTGGAGCGAATGGACAAATAAAGGAATGGACATTTACGCCAATTTTAATGTGCACACAGCTACATTCAGTAATGAAATATACGTCAAACAAAACATGACTGTGAATGCCGCCACATCATTCAGTGTTAGTGAATTAACACCTGAAACCGAGTATTCCTATCGCATAAAAGCTGTAGAACCTAATGTTTCGAGTGCTAACTGCATCCGTTTTAAAACCAAAGCATTAGAAGCTCCATTAGCATTAAATGCTTCTATTATTCACGATACTTCGTTCGAGGCAGAATGGGAAGAAGTACCTGGTGCCACCAACTACTTACTGGACGTTTACCAGTTAGCAGGAACAGGCGTAAAAGCCTCCGAAGAAGGTTTCAGCAATATCGACTCCTGCAAAACGGCTGGTTGGAATTTTGGTTCAACAAGCACTTACACCAGCGCTTCGTATGTTGGTAAAAGTGCGCCAGCTATCAGTTTTTCAGCTACAGGACACACGGTTACCACACCAACCTATGGAGGGCAAATCACCGGACTTACATTTATGTACCGCTACCCCACGGTCGTAGAAGCCGCAATTGGTTCTATCTTCGCTATCGATGGGTATAATGGAACAACATGGGTCAATATTGACAGTTTAAAAAATACGGGATCAACGACTAAAAATTATCCCAATTATACGTTTACTGCGGCACAAAATTTCACCGCCTTACGATTTGTATATGCGCTCAAAAAAAGTGGCAATGTATCGTTAGATGATATTAGCATCACCTATGGCCAATTGGATACAACCTATTTGATTCAGAACGAATCCGTAGCTGGAGCCCATTACATGGTAACCAATGCCGAAGCGCAATCGGACTATTATTATCGCGTGCGATCAGCAGTTGGAACCTATACATCACCCTATTCGAATGAAATTAAAGTAACCACTGATATGTCAAATACCACACCAATAAGCAATTTGAGTGGCATTGAACTTTTCTCAACGCCAGCAGGAATTCATTTGGTAGGACTCACAGAGGAAACTACAATTACCCTCTATAATTTGAGTGGAATATGTATCTATCAAGCACAACATGTGTCGAATAGACATTTTATTCCAATCACACAAAAAGGCATTTTCATTGTACTAGCGAAAGCTGGAAACAATACAGAAGTATTTAAATTGATAAAATAACCACTTCTAAACGAGCTAACAGGCGGACTTTCAATTGGATTTCCGCCTGTTTTTTATAGTACCAGTTCTGAGCTACATGTTAAAAAACATTGTTTTCAAACTTACTTCACAAACATACTGTTTCGTAAATAATTTACTAAATTGCTAACCGTTTTTTGAATAATAGGTCGTTTATTTTTAATTCAAATCAACACTATTTATTAATTCCTTAATATCTAATCGGTTATGAAAATTTATCAATCAAATGAAATTAAGAACATCGCCGTTATGGGTTGTTCTGGTTCTGGGAAGACCACTCTTGTGGAAGCCATGCTTTACGAGAGTGGAGTTATAAAACGTAGAGGAACCATCGATGCGAAGAACACCGTTTGTGACTATTTTCCTGTGGAAAAAGAATACGGATACTCCGTATTTTCGACACTGGCATCCTTCGAGTGGAAAGACAAAATGATGAATTTTATCGACTGCCCAGGCTCCGACGACTTTGTAGGTAACGTGGTATCGGCACTAACGGTAACCGATATGGCACTGATGCTTATCAATGCAGCTAATGGTGTAGAAGTAGGTACTATCAACCAGTTCAGATACATTGAAAACTTAAAAAAACCGTTATGTTTCCTGATTAATCAAATTGATCACGAAAAAGCAGATTATGAAAACACACTGATGAGCCTCAAAGAAATTTACGGAGGCAAAGTCATTCCTATACAATATCCTATTGGCATCGGCGCATCTTTCTCAGCTATTGTGGATGTGCTCAAACAAAAAATGTACAAATTCAAAGAAGGCGCTGCCTCACCTGAAATTTTAGAGATTCCAGCTTCTGAAAAAGAGCATGCCGACAAACTTTATAAAGCACTATTGGAAGTAGCTGCCGAAAATGACGAAAAGTTGATGGAAAAATACTTCGAACAAGGTACACTTTCGGAGGACGAAATGCGTGCTGGGATTCAAGTAGGTATGATTAACCGCGATATTTATCCCGTATTTGTTGCTTCGGCAGAGAAAAACTGGGCGGTTCACCGTATCATGAATTTCTTGAATATAGCAGCTCCAGCTCCAAATCAAATGCCTGCGTCGGTCAATACCAATAATCAAGAAGTGAAAGTTGATGCAAATGCTCCTACAAGTTTATTCTTCTTTAAAACAACCGTAGAACCTCACATCGGTGAAGTATCGTACTTCAAAGTGATGTCGGGCAAAGTAAAAGAAGGCGACGACTTGACCAACGTGAGCCGTAATGATGTGAAAGAGCGTATCACGCAATTATTCCACGTAGCTGGACAAACGAAAACCAAAACCGAAGAAATGGTGGCTGGTAACATTGGCGCAACAGTAAAATTAAAAGAGACACGCACTGGCAACACACTCAACGGTAAAGATTGCCGCCACGTATTTCCTGCTGTAAAATATCCAGATCCAAAATACCGTCGTGCGGTAAAAGCCGTAAACACAGCCGACGAAGAAAAATTGAACGAATTGCTCACACGCATGCGTCAAGAAGACCCAACGTGGATAGTAGAACAATCGAAAGAGTTGAAACAAACGTTGGTATCTGGCCAAGGTGAATTCCACTTACGCACACTCAAATGGCGACTTGAAAACAACGAAAAAATTGCCATCAAGTTCGAAGAACCAAAAATACCATACCGCGAAACCATTACCAAAGCGGCTCGTGCCGACTACCGTCACAAAAAACAATCGGGTGGCGCTGGTCAATTTGGCGAAGTACACTTAATTGTAGAACCTTATGTAGATGGCATGCCCGATCCAGTGGTGTACAGATTCAATGGACAAGAATTTAAAATCAGTGTACGCGATAAACAAGAATTCCAACTTGATTGGGGCGGCAAATTGGTTTACATCAATAGTATCGTAGGTGGTTCTATCGACGCACGTTTTATGCCAGCTATTCTCAAAGGAATTATGGATCGTTTGGAACAAGGTCCATTGACAGGTTCCTATGCACGTGATGTACGCGTCATTGTGTACGATGGTAAAATGCACCCAGTAGATTCTAATGAAATTTCGTTCCGCTTGGCTGGACGTAATGCGTTTGCTACAGCTTTTAAAGAAGCAGGACCAAAAGTTATGGAACCTATTTACGATGTAGAAATTTTAGTACCAAGCGATCGTATGGGCGATGTGATGAGCGATTTACAAGGACGCCGCGCCATTATTATGGGTATGAATAGCGAAAAAGGATTTGAAAAACTACAAGTTAAAATACCTTTGAAAGAGCTTTCGAGCTACTCTACTTCGTTGAGTTCACTCTCAGGTGGCCGCGCTTCATTCACCATGAAATTTGCTTCTTACGAACTCTGTCCTGCCGATGTACAAGACAAGTTGCTGAAAGAATACGAAGCGACACAACAAGACAAAGAATAAGTCGATTTTGGCTTCTACAAACAAAGCAGCCGACCTACATTGGTCGGCTGCTTTTATATATTACCATGGCTGTCTCAGTATTGTCAACTATCTATTCCGCCTTAAACACCATCCGTGTTTTACAAAGTGAACGCCCTTCTGATGATTTTAAATCAAAATGTGTTTCATGTTCCGTATCGGCACGTACAATGGCTATTTGCTCACCAAACAAGGCTTCATGCGTATAATTCACATCGAAACGAGCCAATATGCGATGTTCAAATTGCGCTAAATCAAACGTGTTCAACATCCACTCCACATATTTCATACTGTTGGTGTGTTTGTTTAAATCGATGTCGCTATAATGCACCGTGTGCGTGGCTATGGGTTCCAAATGTAATTCGTCCAAGCGCGCAGGCGGTTCAATAAAGGCAGGTTCCGCAATAATCACATCTGACAAATCCATCTTTTCCTGCAAATTTACGGGACGACGTGTCGACAAATCAATCATCGACCACAACGAGGTGGCATCGCCCAATCGTTCGCCAGCCGCATTGAAGATGGCAAAATTACGCGTCGTTACCAACTTACCACAATCATTCACCCATGTTTCCACCGTAATCTGCTCGTATTGCGTTGGGTAATGTTTCATCTCTACCGCCAAACGCGAAACCACCCACGCCCAGCCTTGCGCATGCATGGCTTCCATGCCAAATCCTTTTTCGGCAGCAGCCAAACCGGCCGCATTGAGTAAACAACTCCCCAAAGCTGTTAACGTCATCCGTTTGGTGTAATCTACCTCTTGCGGATAGATAAAGAATTCAAAGCGTTGTTTTTCCATGTAGCGTTAGCGTTTCAATAAATCAAATAATGATTTGGATTGCCAAGTATACGATTTACGTTGGTACAGCCAGTAAGCCACCAACGTCATAACGACGCCAATAAAAGAACCCAACAATACATCTTCGGCAAAATGTTGTGATAAATAAATGCGCGAATAAGCTGTGAACACTGCTAAAACAAAAAAGCAAACTGACAACCACGATTTCTTCTGAAACAAAAGTGTCAATCCCAGCATCAAGGAAAATACGGTAGCCGTATGTCCCGAAGGAAAACTATAGATTTGATGTAATGTAACGCCATCGACCTGATGCAACACAACATCTGGAAAATGTGTGTGAAAAAATAGTGACGGACGAGGCGCACTCACCAAATGCTTAATCGGAAAAACGAATGCCGCCGTGAATAGTTGTGCTACCAATAAAAATAACGCATCGCCCACTTTATAAAACAACAAACCGCCCATAATGATAAATGGAACAGAACTGCCCAATTCGGTGATATATTTAAAGAACTGGTCTTGAAAACCAACCCAAGTAGGATTTAAACCCGCCAAATAATCGAGTGTCAGAGCCAAATGCAAATGAGCCTGTTCAGTACAGAGTACCACGCACAGCAAACCCATGGCAAATACAAGATATAAAAACAGAAAAAGTTTACAAGCGGTAGATTTCATATAAGCAAGTTTTAAACGTCACACAGTATTACTGAAAAATAGACATCGTTGCATCATAAATAGGACTCTTGATACCTAGAAAATTAAGCACACTGTGAAACACATGGTATTGAGTCAACTCCTTGTTAGGTTTTAATGGTCGTGAATTATCTGATTCCCAAACAATAAAAGGAATTTCATATTGCTCTTTTGGAGCTAGGCTTAACGGAACACCGTGCATGTATAAATTATTTTCACCTAACGATTCGCCATGATCGGACACATACAACATAGCACAGTGATACTCTTTAAGAGATTTCAAATCGTCAATCACACGAGACAATAGATAATCGGTATACACAATGGTATTATCGTATGCATTTATTAATTCGTCGTGCGAACAATTTCCGAGTTCAACACTGTTACAAACTGGCTTAAACACTTCAAATCGAGGTGGATATTTTTTGCTATATTGTGGACCATGGCTAGTGCTCGTATGCAACACCACAAATAGTTTATTTTTATTGCTCGCTAAAATTTGCTCTTTCAAACCAGTTAAAAGAACTTCGTCATACGCACACGCTTCACCTTGACAATTAGCCTTCAGCTCCTTTTCTGGTTGATAATGCTTAATATGAATTGGAGGTTCGCCCCAGTTAGACGTTCGCCAGATGACTTCCACGCCATTGCGATATAAATAATTGGGCAACAGTTCATATAAATCACTCGTTTCCTTATAATCTAAAATACTTTTGACGCTGGCGGTTGTGTAAGTCGCTGCCGATTTCGCTTTAAACGCCGACACATTAGGTATTTTTGCCAACAACGGATTAGTGTTGCGACGATAGCCATAAAGCGAAAAATTCTGACGTCGAGCCGATTCGCCTATCACTAAAACAACCACTGATTTTTCTTGATCCATCTCTGTCACGTCGGGCAATAAAATTTCTTTTTGATTCGCCTTATGTTTATGAGATTGGTACAATACGGCATTAACCGAATAAGACCAAGGCATGGCCAATCCACCTAACACTTTTGAATGTTTATCAATCCAAAGCCAGTTACTCGCATTCACAAAAATTAAAATCACCAAAAACAATACACTTAACGAAGTGGTCGTAAAAAACCGCTTCCAAGTGCCAAAAATGATTTTAGTTCTAATCAAGTAGATGCTAGGCACAATGCCCAAAAACAGAAGATAACACACGAAACTGAGCGAGAAAAAACCAGTAGCTTCGGCATAATTGGTATTAAATACATTCCCAATCATACTCTCATCGAGTATCACACTATAGGTATTCACAAAATAGAGCGCTATCGAATTAAGCAAAAACGATAATACCAACAACGCTTTACCTACGCCTCGAAACAAAAAAAGCAGCAAATAAAACACAAAAAAGTTCGCTACCAACATCACGATAATCAAACTCACAATAATAACAATACCATTGAGACTATGATAATCAACATTTTGGAACACAAACGAGAAAAAAGGGATGTGGAAAAACAGGAAATTAACAACGCTCATCAAGCAGGCAAAAAACATGAGCTTAACATCGCTTTTTAATAGCGATAAATACGTACGAACTTTAGAAAAAAAAGGCATATTCAAGAAAAATTAGTGAGCAAAAAAATGCAAATCAAGCTAGACCATAGCTAGGCAATACGCCACATTGGTTTTATTTTTCCAACTTAAACGTTTGAGTCCCTATTAAATGACCATCTACAAAAATATCAACGCGATAGGTGCCAGCCGCCAAGACTTCTTCTACATTCCAATACAACGTAGTGGACAACTCCTCACCGCCATATTCAATCTCTTTTTTACATGAGTATTGAATCGACTGATCTTCGTAAGGGAACACATCCGTAGTACGTTTCTGTAGCACATCATCGTCGGGCGTCATAACACGCAGATAAACCGTTTTTTGCCCAGTGGTTGCCGTCGTGTTTTTGGCAATTGCAAAATCGAATTGAATCAGCGCAATTTTCGACAAACGCGTTGTTTTCTTATTCCTGCTATTCAAGGTGGTGACCACAATATTGCGTGCATCAAGTTGTGCGGCAATAGACACAATTTTCGACAATTGTTGTTTTTCCGTAGCCAATTGTTCCGCCGTTTTGGTAGCTTCTTGATATTTTTTTGTGACAGAACGATTTTCGGTCACCAATTTCGTATTCACCCGATTCAACGAATCGACTTGCGACACATAATACACCAACACTTTACGCACCGAAGCTAACTCTTTTTTCAACTCGGTTATACGACGTGCATTAGTAGCTTTTACCGTTTTCAACTCTTCCAACAACAGTTGCACACGCGTTTGTTCTTGGTCGAGCAATTTTAAAATAGAGTCGTTATTGGTTTTATACGAAAAACCTTCCATTTCAACTGATAAATCGGTATAATCTTGTTGCAATTGTTCCTTCTCGTAAGTCATCATCTCTACCATTTCGGCCATTTCCACATCCTTTTGTTTCGATTTTTGCCAAAAGAAGAATACCGCAGCCACCAATCCTACTATAAAGATAACACCTACAAACGCCCATACTGTATAATCTTTCTTAACCATAATAACCTGTTTTTCAATTCATTAAAATAAATTCTAAGCGGATAAAACCGATGCAAAATTAGTATTTTATTTGCAATATAACAAATGTGCAGAGAGAAGAGTCTATCGATAACAATTTATCATTTTTTGAAATAGATTTTGAATAAAACAAAACCTGAGCACACATAAAGCAAAGCGCCCATTAACAGAAACGAAAATTGTAGAAAATAATTATGGAAAAATTTCTTTAATCTCTTTTTTCGCTTTATCTTTGTAGCAGTTTCAGTAGACTTAAAACTAAACAATCTATCATAACCCTTAAAATTTAAAAATTATGTCAAAAGTAACCGTTGTAGGTGCAGGTAACGTAGGTGCTACGTGTGCCAATGTATTAGCAGTCAACGAAGTAGCAAACGAAGTTGTACTCATCGACATCAAAGAAGGTTTTGCAGAAGGCAAAGCTATGGACATTATGCAAACAGCTCAATTAATGGGCTTCGACACGGTAGTAACTGGTGTAACTGGCGATTATTCAAAAACTGCTAACTCTGACGTAGTAGTTATCACTTCTGGCCTTCCACGTAAACCTGGTATGACACGCGAAGAACTTATTGGCGTAAATGCTGGTATCGTAAAAGCAGTAGCAAAAAGTGCGTTGGAATATTCACCAAATGCTATTTTGGTTATTGTATCAAACCCAATGGACCCAATGGCTTACCTCACACTTAAAACACTTGGCTTACCACGTAACCGCGTGATTGGTATGGGTGGTGCTTTGGATAGCTCACGTTTCAAATATTTCTTAAGCCAAGCACTTAACTGCAACGCTAACGAAGTAGATGGTTTAGTAATCGGCGGACACGGCGACACTACTATGATTCCTTTGACTCGCTTAGCTACTTACAAAGGCGTGCCAGTAAGCACTTTATTGAGCGCTGAAAAATTAGAAGAAGTAGCTAAAGCAACTATGGTTGGTGGCGCTACATTGACTGGTTTACTTGGTACTTCTGCTTGGATGGCTCCTGGGGCAGCAGCCTCATTCTTAGTAGAATCTATCATCAAAAACCAAGGTAAATTAATCGTTTGCGCTGCTTCATGCGAAGGCGAATATGGCATGAAAGACATCATGATTGGTGTACCATGTATCATTGGTAAAAACGGTATCGAAAAAATCGTTGAATTTGAACTAAACGCTGACGAAAAAGCAAAATTAGCAGCCAGCGAAGCAGCTGTACGCGGTACAAATGCAGTTCTTTACGCTGAAGGCATTCTCTAATAAGTTCGTGTATATAAATAGGAAAAAACCTTGAACACTTCGTTCAAGGTTTTTTTGTGTACACAGACGCCTACTTTCATAAATTTTATTACTTTTGTTGCATGATGCATTACCAACTATTCGAAGCGCACAAAAACCTTGTAGCCTTCACTACCGAACGTGACGGTGGCGTAAGCGTAGGCAACTACCAATCGCTAAATTTATGCCACTACGTGAACGATAATCCCGAACACGTCGCCCGTAATCGCCAAATCGTGTGCGAACAATTGGGCATCGATGCTGCTCAGCTCATTTTTTCACGTCAAACACACAGCAATCATCTATTAGTGATTGACGAGGCATTTCTCACACTAACAGCTAAAAAACAGACCGCTTTATTAGAAGGCGTGGATGCGTTGATAACGGCACAAAAATCCATTTGCCTTGGCATTAACACCGCCGACTGCGTACCTGTGCTGCTGTTTGATCCCGAACACAACGTGATAGCCGTGGCACACGCTGGCTGGCGTGGCACCGTAGCGCGCATAGCTGCCAAAACAGCGCAACAGATGATACAAGAGTTTCAGTGCCGTGCCGAAAACCTGTTAGTGGCCATTGGCCCCAGCATTTCGGCTGCCAATTACGAAGTCGGCAACGACGTATTAGCCGAATTTGTAAAAGCCGACTTCCCCACGGGCAAATGCTTTACCAAAGCACCCAACAGCGATAAATTACAGTTGGATTTATGGGCTGCCAATCGGTGGCAACTAGAAGAACTCGGCATTCTACCAGAACATATCGAAGTGGCAGGAATTTGCACCTTCGACCAAGCCGACACCTATTTTTCGGCACGCAAACTCGGCATTCACTCTGGTCGTATTGCTTCATGTTTGATGATGAAATAAAATTTCTGTCTTTTTGCCAAAAATAATAAAATAATTGTAAATTTGGCGTCGAAACATAAAACGTATCATATCTACAAAAATACAACAAAATGAAATTTGGTAAAACCATAAAAATATTTCTCATTGACGGAGATCCAAATGGTCGAATGAGTTGTGAGCTTTCTAATTGGACAGGGAAAGCATACAAAATTCCTCGGATAAAAATTAAAGAGTGTACTGATCGTGATGACTTAATGAATACTGGAGTTTATTTACTTTTTGGAAGAGATGAAGAAGGCAAAGATTTAGTTTATATTGGAGAAGCAGAATCTATTTATAAGCGACTCACACAACATCTTAACCAAAAGGATTTTTGGAATGAAACAATTGTTTTTATAAGTAAAGATGACAATTTAAATAAAGCACATATAAAATACTTGGAAAATCGCCTTCACGATATTGCTCATATAGCAAAACGTTATAAGCTGGAAAATTCTGTTATCCCGACACAATCTTCAATTTCTGAATCTGACAGAGCGGAAATGGAAGAGTTTATTGAAAATATTAAAATGCTCGTAAATACTCTTGGACATAAAGTATTTGACGAAAAAAGAGAGTTTAAACCTAAACAAAAGCACGAGATATTTTCAATTAAAGCTGCTCGTGGTGCAGACGGGCAAGGAGAACCTTCGTCAGATGGCTTTGTGGTATTGAAAGGATCCAAAGCTGCGGGCACAATTGTAAACTCGATGACTCAAAATTTCATCACATTACGACAGAAATTAATCAATGAAGGTGTCCTTGTTGACAAAGGCGAATATTATGAGTTTTCAGATGATTACATTTTTAGTAGTCCATCTACAGCTGCTGTAATGGTAATGGGCAGAAATGCTAATGGCTTGACAGAGTGGAAACAAAAAGACGGTAAAACGTTGAAAGAATTTGAAAATAATGAAAAAACAACTAATCCACAGATAGCGCTGGTCTCCTGATTCGTGCTACAAAAACTGAATAAATACAACACCAAAACTAAAAAAGAGGCTTTCGCCTCTTTTTTTTATGTGTTATTTCTGGTTGTATTTTTTCAGAAATTTATAGGTCATCAACTCATACGACAGACGCGCTGCCAAATAGTCGGACGCTTTTTGATTAGGATTTGGGCACAATTCTACCACATCGAAACCTACCACATTGAAGCGTTTAAATACGCGGCGTAAGAAATGTAGCACTTGGAAGTACTGCAAACCGCCTGGTTCTGGCGTGCCAGTAGATGGCACAATAGCTGGGTCGAACACATCTAAATCAATGGTGAGATACACATTTTCGCTCAACGTGTCGAATGCTTCAGTTTCCCATCTGTTTTCGTGATCAAAATAGAGGTCGCGTGCCCAGAAAATACGACTTGGATCGTAATTCTTAGTTTCTTCCACACACATACTACGAATGCCCACTTGCGTAATAGCCGCCACTTGTTTGGCTTGATTCATCACGCAGGCGTGGTTCAATTCGGAACCTTCGTAGCTTTTACGTAAATCGGAATGCGCATCGAGTTGTAACACGGTCAAATTTTTGAATCGTTTGGCTGCCGCGCGAATAGCACCAATGCTCACGGTGTGATTACCACCAATGGTAACAGGGAATTTGCTCGCATCGAACAAATCGCCCACACGCTGCTCTACCGCAGCACAAAGAGACTCTGGGGTTTCCATTTCGGTTACCGCCGCTGCCGTGTGAATGCCTTGTTTATACACTTCAGTTTGAGTTTCGGTATCATACCATTCTAACTGAACCGATGCTTCCAACAACGCTTCAGGTCCTTTTTCAGAACCGTGAATCCAACTGCTTGTAGCATCATAAGGAACGGGTAACACGACAATTTTAGCACTGTCGTAATCGGCATATTTGCCAGTAAGTCCTGCAAAGTTTTCCATAATAGTATTGATTTTAAAGTCCCTTTAAGTGCTAAAAGAGCAGCAAAAAGTATTCCAAATTAAATATAAATTAACTAATCGCGACGATTCAATTTTTTCACTACAAATTCTTCCCGTTTTCCACGAAATAGTTCGTATTTCCAGAACTCACAATCGAGTGCGCCATTGAGCAATTTCACCTTAGCCGATGGGCGTAATCCTACGCGCTGTAAACAGTCCACATGCGACGAAATAACCCAAGCCGTAGAACCCGTGAATTTGTGTTTCAAAGTTTCGCCCAACTGCGCATACAAACCAAACAAATCGTCCGACAAAAGACGTTCGCCATACGGTGGATTGGTCACAATTAAGCCCGTTTCGGTTTGTGGTTCCCAATCAGAAATAGAGCGTTGTTCCACCGTAATATATTTGTGAAGACCGGCTGCTTTAATGTTTTCTTGTGCAATTTTCACCGCACGAGGCGACACATCGGCACCCATGATTTTAAACTCAAAGGGACGTTCCAAACTATCGTCGTTATACAACTCTTCGAACAATTCTTTATCGAAATCCGCCCATTTTTCGAAGGCAAACGACTGACGATAGATACATGGTGGAATGTTTAAAGCAATCAACGCTGCCTCAATCAAAAACGTACCAGAACCACACATCGGGTCGATAAAATTGGACTTGCCATCCCAGCCAGCCAATAGCAACATACCAGCAGCCAAGGCCTCGTTGATAGGTGCTTCGGTTTGCGCATCGCGGTAACCACGTTTATGCAACGACTCACCAGAACTATCCAACGAAATAGTACATTGCGTATGCGAAATATGGACATTCAAAAATAAATCTGGATTATCTAAACGAATGGATGGACGTCTGTTTTCACGTTCCATAAACCAGTCCGCAATAGCATCTTTAACACGATAAGTCACAAATTTAGAATGACGAAATTCTTCCGAAAAAACAGTAGCATCAATGGCAAACGTTTTCTTCACGTCGAGATACTGACTCCAATCAATCAACTTCACCTGTTCGTACACTTCGTCGGCGTTAGTAGCCTTAAACGACACAATCGGTTTTAAAATACGTGACGCCGTACGACAATACAAATTGGCTTTGTATAACATGCGTTGATCGCCCGTAAATGATACCACGCGTCGCTCTATCGACACATTATTGGCGCCCAAATTAACCAACTCTTTTGCTAAAACTTCTTCCAATCCTCGGAAGGTTTTGGCCGCCATTTGAAATTCTTGTTTCATATAGAATAAATAATAATAACGTGAAAACTACAACTGTTTCCCTTTTTGTGAAATTTTGCCATCGGCAGGTACATCTTTATCGACCCACACGTTACCACCAATGGTGGCATTTTTGCCAATGGTAATGCGACCTAAAATAGTCGAATTGGCATAAATAATCACATTATCTTCGATAACTGGATGACGCGCAATGCCTTTAATTGGATTGCCTTGCTCATCCACGGGAAAACTCTTAGCGCCCAAGGTAACTCCTTGATATATTTTGACATGTTCACCAATGATGGATGTTTCGCCAATGACCGTTCCAGTGCCATGATCGATGGTAAAATAACTACCAATAGTAGCTCCTGGGTGAATGTCAATACCCGTTTCGGAATGCGCCAACTCAGTAATAATACGTGGAATAAGTGGCACGCCCAACAGCAACAGTTCGTGCGCAATACGGTAATTGGTGATTGCGCGAATCACAGGATAGCAAAAAATCACTTCCATACAACTTTGCGCTGCAGGATCGCCTTGATAAGTAGCCTCTACATCGGTGCCAAGTTGCGCACGCAATGCTGGCAAACGCCCAATAAATTTGGTAGTTATGGCTTTGGCTTGCTTGCGAGCTTGATCCAAATTAATGGCGCGATCGGTAAAACAGATGCCCGCAAAAATCTGTTCAGCAAGCAATTTATTTACCTCTTCCACACGCACACCTATTTGGTATTGGAGCATTTGTGGGTCCACCAACAAGGAACCAAAATAACCTGGAAATAAAATACTACGCAAAACATCAACTACTTGTCCGAGCACCACCGTATTAGGAATTGGTGCGTCTACATTTTGTTGATGGCACAAAGCTTGGCAATTATCCATATTTGATAATTCCGCAATGGCTTGGTTCATAACGTCATGTTGTGTCATATTGTAACTATGAATTAACTAATTCGTTCTATAAATTTTGAATGGCTGCTACGGCATTTTGCAAGCGCGCAATGCCGAGCCCACTAATTTCGACAAATGGTTTGTGTAATGCTTCCAATTCGCGTTTGTACCAATCGTACAAAAATTCCCGAATGTCTGGATTTTCACGTACTGGGTCATACTCCCACGGAATATCGGGTTTACACACTAAATACAAATCCACTTCCGACGATTCCAAAGCTGGTTGCAACCACTCAGGACAACGATTGAATCCGTGTAAAAACCACACTTTGGTAATCACCAAATCGGTGTCAAAAAAAACATATTCCGCATCGGCATAAAGTTGCTTGGCCTCCTCTTGTTCGTGCATTTGCTGACGCGCAATCACTTCCACATCGGCATACGTATAAGCACGGTTCAAGCCAGCCACATACTCACGCGCATATTCTGGAATCCAAGGGCTAGCAAATTGGTCACTCAACGCGCGGCACAAATCTGTTTTCCCTGTCGATTCTGGACCTAAAACGACTATCTTTTTCACCGTTTCGTGTTCTTTTCTAATTTAGTCCAAGCGGCTTTATAATCGCTCAGCACTTCAATCGCTTTTTGCACCGTGGCGTCATCTGTATTCATCACTTTGAAATAATCGGCATTGGTAAATACATCGCGCGCAATCAGCGCTTTCAATTGCAAACGCATCAAGGGTTTTGAAATCTCAAATTCTGCCGCATTTAAGGCTACGCCAGCTTTTGTGCCATTTTCTACCAAGGTATTGAGCAATGGTTCGTCGGCTTCAAAATTGGTTTGATACGCGTCAAACGAGCTATATTTCTTGATAAGTGCTGCACGATTTTTCTCCACAAATTCCACTACCGTTTTATTAAAAGCACCTTTCGCCACAATATTACGATGATACGTGGTAAACTTAGTAGTATCGAGTGGAATAAAGATATCAGGCATAATTCCGCCACCACCATATACCGTGCGTCCAAAACGCAAGGTTTGGTAACGCAAAGAATCAGGAAACGCAATGCTATCGGCATGTTGTAACTCGCCATGGTTGTAGCGTTCAATTAAATCTTTTTGATACTTTTCGGCTCCGTCGGCATACGGTTTTTGAATATTACGACCGCTTGGCGTGTAATAACGAGCCACAGTTAAACGCATCATCGAACCATCCAATAAAGGAATTGGACGTTGCACCAAACCTTTGCCAAAGGTACGACGTCCCACAATAATAGCGCGATCCCAATCTTGCAAAGCACCCGACACAATTTCGCTCGCTGAGGCAGAATATTCATCCACCAAAACTACCAAATCAGTATTCTCAAATGACCCAGAAGCTGTTGCACGCGCCGTAGATTGTGGTTGATTCAAACCTTTGGTGTACACAATCATTTTGTTGTTATTCAAAAACTCATCTGACAGTTTAATGGCGGCATCGAGTAAACCTCCACCATTGCCTTGTAAATCAAGAATTAATTGCTGCATGCCTTTTTTGCTCAACTCCTTCATCGCTTGATGAAATTCATCCATCGTCGTGCTCGAGAAACTATTCAGTTTCACATAACCAATGGTAGGCGTAATCATATAAGCGGCATCCAACGAGTAAATAGGAATTTTACCACGCGTAATCACAAAATCGATGGTAGTTTTAACACCAGCACGTTTTATTTTCACGGCGACATCGGTACCACTTTTACCACGTAGCAATTTCATAATATCAGAATTTGGCTTCTTCACGCCAGCAATGGTTGTTCCGTCTACTTCCAAAATACGGTCGCCAGGCAATACGCCTACTTTTGCTGCAGGACAGCCCGAAATAGTTTGTATCACAAATAGCGTATCGTTTAACATTTGAAATTGAATGCCGATACCTTCAAAACTACCTTCCACACCTTCGTTCATACGTTGCACTTCTTTGGCAGGAATGTAGGTTGAATGTGGATCTAATTCAGTCAAAATACCTTCAATAGCATCTTCCACCAAATTATCCACTTTCACAGAATCAACGTACATATTACTAATGGCATACAGAGTTTGATTCAATTTCTGCAGTTGTAACATTGGAACATCACGCTGCGCTATGGCAGACGAAATAGTTAACACGCACACCAATAAGGTTATAAGTTTTCTAGTCATGATTCCATTTTAGATTTAAATACAATCGTCAAAGTTAATCAAAAATTAGAATTATCGAAAAAAAAGATGATGCTTCGGTAAATTTAGTGCAAACAGAACTAGCACCTATTGGGCTCTAAGAGCAAAAAACCATTTTTCATAATCCTAACAGAAGAACAATCAAAGCCATTTTCACGATACAAAAAATAAGCGTACCTTTGCAGTGCCTAATTGTTAGGCCTCATCACCTCATGCATTTTGACTTATGAAAGAACAAACCGAAGAAAAAATAACGCTTGAAACATTGGGCGAATTTGGGCTTATCAAACACCTCACCAAATCCATCAAACTCAAAAATAAATCATCGCTCAAAGGTGTTGGCGACGATGCAGCCGTACTCGATTTTGGCAAGAAAAAAGCATTAGTTACAACGGATATTTTGCTCGAAGGCATTCACTTCGACCTTACCTACATGCCACTTAGACATTTAGGTTACAAAGCTGCCATGGTCAATTTTTCAGATATTTGCGCCATGAATGGCACACCCACACAACTGCTTATCACGATTGGTGTTTCTAAACGCTTTGCTTTAGAACAAATCGAAGAAATATATGCGGGCATCTACATGGCTTGCGAACAATACAATGTCGACGTAGTAGGAGGCGATACCACCTCGTCACTTACGGGATTAACCTTAAGCATCACCTGCTTAGGCGAAGCCGACGAAAACAAAATTGTTTATCGTAGTGGCGCCAAAGTCAACGATTTGGTGTGTGTCACAGGCGATCTTGGCGCTGCTTACATGGGATTACAGCTATTAGAGCGCGAAAAAATGGTCTTTCAAGGTCAAAAAGATCCTGAATTCCAACCTGATTTTGCGGGCAAAGAGTACATACTTGAACGTCAGTTGAAACCTGAAGCACGTAAAGATATTATTGAAAATTTAGCCAAAGCAAAAATCGTTCCCACAGCCATGATGGACGTGTCCGATGGCTTGTCGTCAGAATTATTGCACATTTGCAACCAAAGTGGCGTCGGTTGTCGCATTTACGAAGAAAAACTGCCAATCGATTACGTCACAGCTACCATGTGCGAAGAATTCAACATCAACCTCACTACGGCGGCACTCAATGGTGGAGAAGATTACGAACTCTTGTTCACCGTACCACTTGATTTACACGACGCCGTAAAAGAACTAGACAATGTACATATTATTGGTCACATCACCGATGCATCGGAAGGCTCTGCCTTGGTTACACGCGACGGACAAGAATTTGCTATTCAAGCACAAGGATGGACCGCCTTTGCACACGACCAAAAATAAATGCGTATCTTTGCACACCGAATTTATATAACACAAAAAACATAATAATATGAAACCTTTACATCATTTATCTATTGGTATTGCATCCGACCACGCTGGTTACGAACTCAAATCGGCAATCATTAAAATGCTAGAAACACGCGTTGCCAACGTCTATGATTATGGCACACACAGCACCGACAGTTGCGACTATGCCGATTTTGCACATCCACTAGCCAACGCCGTAGAAAACGCAGCGTGCGATTTTGGTATTGCCATTTGCGGTAGCGGCAACGGTATCAACATGACAGTTAATAAACACCAAGGCATACGCGCTGCACTTTGTTGGAACGAAGAATTAGCATCTTTGGCACGTCAACACAACAATGCCAACATACTTACATTGCCAGCTCGTTTTATCCCACAAGATTTAGCGTTCAAGCTCGTTGAAACATTTTTAGCAACCGATTTTGAAGGTGGTCGTCACGAAGCTAGAATTCAAAAAATTCCTGCGTGTAAATAATTTTTTAGAAATTGGTTGCAAAAATCAAAAAGATTAAATACCTTTGCAGCCCGAATTTAGATTTATTAAAATTTCAAATCATAAAACTCATCAACATGATTGTAGTTCCTGTTAAAGAGGGCGAAAACATCGAAAGAGCCCTAAAAAAATTCAAACGTAAATTTGAAAAAACTGGCGTAGTAAAAGAACTTCGTCGTCGTCAACAATTTGACAAACCTTCTGTCGTAGGTCGTGAAGAAAGAATGCACGCTATCTACGTACAACGCATGCAACAAAAAGAAGATTAAGATTTCTTTCGAAACGCTTGTGCGATTCGAAAATATCTTCTAATTTCGTTGCAGAGTTGTAAAACTATTTTTATGATAGAATCCTTTCTGCAATATTTACAGTATGAGAAGAGCTACTCTTCTCATACTGTTTCGTCATATCATAGTGACCTCTTACAGTTTCAAGATTTTCTGAAACAATCTCATCAGGAATTCATTCCCCAAAACATCCAATCGGAGACTATCCGCTCGTGGCTCATGGAGTTACGGGATTCAGGCATATCTGCACGCACAGTAAATCGCAAGCTCTCCGCATTAAAATCTTTCTACCATTTTTTGCTAAAACAAGGACTTGTGACCATCGATCCAACGGCAAAAATCAACTCACAAAAAAAGAGTAAAAAACTACCTTCTTTTTTCAGTGAAAAAGAATTAGACCAAGCCTTTGCAAATACCGAAAATTGTTCTAACTTTGAAGCGTGTCGAAATCAGGCGATCATTGAAACGTTTTATCAAACAGGCATACGGTTGTCCGAGCTTATCAACTTGAAAGATACGGATATTGATTTTCACAGAAACACCATCCGCGTCTTCGGTAAGCGCAGCAAAGAACGCATTGTTCCCTTTGGTGAAAGTCTTAAAGACTTTTTTCAAACTTACATAGAACATCGCAATAAAGAAACCGAGCGTACTACACCGTATTTATATGTACGCACTAATGGCGAAAAATTATATCCAAAATTAGTGTACCGCATCGTGCATAACACCATGTCGGCCGTTAGTACACAAAACAAATGTAGTCCGCACGTTTTGCGACATACGTTTGCCACCACGTTACTCAATCATGGAGCCGATATCAACGCAGTAAAAAAACTACTCGGACATGCGAACTTGGCTGCTACAGAAGTGTACACCCACACCACATTCGAGCAATTACAACACATTTACGAACAAGCCCACCCAAGGGCAAAAAAGAGGAGGAATTATGGAAATTAGAATTCAAGCGATGAAATTCGATGCAAGCGAAAGATTACAAGCTTATATCGAAAAAAAAGTGACTAAGTTAGAAAAAGTGTTTGATAGCATCCTTACCGCAGATATTTATTTAAAAGTGGTAAAACCAGAAACAGAAAATAACAAAGAAGTTGAAATCAAAATTAAAGCCGCTAGCGCAGAATTCTTTGCAGCTAAAGTGGCCGACACCTTTGAACAAGCTGTTGATGAGTGCATTGATGCTCTCGACAAACAACTCAAAAAACAAAAAGACAAACGCTAAAAGCGGTTCATGACACTGAAAGGTAACTAGTGATTAGCCACCTTTCAGTGTTTAAAAACACTTACTAACAAGACATTACAAAAGTTTTCAACAGAAAATAATCGAAAAATTATATTTTTCTTTGTAGATATCAAATAAATATCTATCTTTGCAAGCCGTTTTAGTACTACTCTGTTGAAGAGTGGCTAAATGGGATATGCCTCTTTAGCTCAGTTGGCCAGAGCACGTGATTTGTAATCTCGGGGTCGTTGGTTCGAATCCGACAAGAGGCTCAAAATTAAAGTATTGCACACATTGGGCAGTTACCAGAGTGGCCAAATGGGGCTGACTGTAACTCAGCTGTCTTTCGACTTCGGTGGTTCGAATCCATCACTGCCCACAACGAAAAAAGTAGAGCTTTTTTTACTTCAGAAGTAACTTTTAGGTTATTTGCTGAATAAATTGCGGAAGTAGCTCAGTCGATAGAGCATTAGCCTTCCAAGCTGAGGGTCGCGGGTTTGAGTCCCGTCTTCCGCTCTCTTTTTTTTCGCTGTTGTAGCTCAGTGGTAGAGCACTTCCTTGGTAAGGAAGAGGTCACGAGTTCAATCCTCGTCAACAGCTCAACAAGCAATAAGATAATTGAACAATTTTAATTATATCACTTTTAAATAAATTTTGAGTTATGGCAAAAGAAAAATTTGACAGGTCAAAACCGCACGTAAACATCGGTACCATCGGTCACGTTGACCATGGTAAGACCACTTTGACTGCTGCAATTACAACAGTACTTGCAAAAAAAGGACTTTCTGAATTACGTTCATTCGATTCTATCGACAACGCTCCAGAAGAAAAAGAACGTGGTATCACTATCAACACTTCACACGTTGAGTACCAAACAGCAAACCGTCACTATGCACACGTTGACTGTCCTGGTCACGCTGACTACGTTAAAAACATGGTTACTGGTGCTGCTCAAATGGACGGTGCTATCATTGTAGTTGCTGCAACTGATGGTCCTATGCCACAAACTCGTGAACATATCTTGTTAGCACGTCAGGTAAACGTACCTCGTTTGGTTGTTTTCATGAACAAATGCGACATGGTTGACGATGCTGAAATGTTGGAATTAGTAGAAATGGAAATGCGCGAATTGCTTTCATTCTATGATTTCGATGGCGACAACACTCCTGTTATCCGCGGTTCTGCACTTGGTGCATTGAACGGTGTTCCAGAATGGGAAGAAAAAGTAATGGAATTGATGGATGCTGTTGATAGCTGGATTTTATTGCCAGAACGCGCAGTTGACAAACCATTCTTGATGCCTGTTGAAGACGTATTCTCAATCACTGGTCGTGGTACAGTTGCTACAGGTCGTATCGAAACTGGTATCATCAAAGTAGGTGAAGAAGTTCAAATCATCGGTTTAGGTGCAGAAGGTAAAAAATCTGTTGTAACTGGTGTTGAAATGTTCCGTAAACTTCTTGATACAGGTGAAGCTGGCGATAACGTAGGTTTATTACTTCGTGGTATCGACAAAGACGAAATCAAACGTGGTATGGTTATTTCTCACCCTGGAAAAGTGACTCCTCACTCTGAATTCAAAGCTTCTGTTTATATCTTGAAAAAAGAAGAAGGTGGTCGTCACACTCCATTCCACAACAAATACCGTCCTCAATTCTACATCCGTACATTGGACGTAACTGGTGAAATTACTTTACCAGAAGGAACTGAAATGGTAATGCCTGGTGATAACTTAGAAATCTCTGTAAAATTGATTTACCCAGTAGCTTGCAGCGAAGGTCTTCGTTTTGCAATCCGCGAAGGTGGTCGTACAGTAGGTTCTGGTCAAATTACCTCTTTAATAAACTAATACGAATACCTAACGGTACAAGTACTATACAAACAGATAGGAAACGAGTAATCCTCGGATTACTTGTTTCCTTCTTTTAAAAAAATAAACGGGTCTAGCTCAGTTGGTAGAGCACCGGTCTCCAAAACCGGGTGTCGGGAGTTCGAGCCTCTCGACCCGTGCAAAAAAAATCTATTTGCGAATTATGAAACTCATCAATTATTTCAAAGAATCTTATTCAGAACTTGTTCACAAGACCTCATGGCCTACACGACAAGAACTGACCAACAGTGCGGTAGTTGTTTTAGTAGCTTCCCTCCTTATTGCACTTGTAGTATGGGCAATGGATTCTGGTTTTGAAAGCATCATGACGTTTATTTACAACAAGGTTCTCTAATTCTAGGAGGTGATCATGTCTGAGACAACAAAAAAATGGTATGTATTGCGTGCCGTAAGCGGCAAGGAAAATAAGGTGAAAGAATATGCTGATGCAGAAATCCGAACCTCTGACCTTGGTCAATACGTATCTCAGGTTTTGATTCCGATGGAAAAAGTCTACCAAATTCGTAACGGAAAGAAAACAATTAAAGAGCGTAGTTATTTACCAGGCTATGTACTTGTAGAGGCTAACATGACCAATGAGACGATGGGACGCTTGCGTAACATCCCTAACGTGTTAGGTTTCTTGGGTGAAGCTCCTGGTGGAAGACCTATGCCCTTGCGCGCATCAGAAGTAACCCGCATTTTGGGTTCTGTTGATGAAATGCAAGAAATGGGCGAAGAAATTGCTATCCCATACAGCGTAAGCGAAAATGTGAAAGTAATTGCAGGTCCATTTAGTGGCTTTTCTGGCGTTATCGAAGAAGTAAACAATGAGAAGAAAAAACTCAAAGTAATGGTGAAAATTTTCGGGCGAAAAACACCGCTCGAACTTGGTTTCATGCAAGTAGAAAAAGAGTAAACGACGAGGTTACGCCCGTATAGTTGCTCAATCTAATATGTTAATAACAAAATCTTAATTAGAATTATGGCTAAAGAAATTGCTGGACTTATCAAATTACAGATCAAAGGTGGTGCGGCAAATCCGTCTCCTCCTGTTGGTCCTGCTTTGGGTTCCAAAGGGATCAATATCATGGAGTTTTGTAAGCAATTCAATGCCAGAACCCAAGAAGCAGCAGGTAAAATTTTACCTGTAGTTATTACGTACTATGCAGACAAGTCATTCACATTTGTCGTTAAAACTCCTCCTGTAGCTATCCAATTATTGGAAGCTTCAAAATTGAAGAGTGGCTCAGCAGAACCAAACCGTAAAAAGGTGGCTGAAATTACTTGGGAACAAGTAAAAAAGATTGCTGAGGATAAAATGACCGACTTGAACTGTTTCACACTAGAGTCAGCCATGACAATGGTTGCTGGCACAGCGAGAAGTATGGGTATTACCGTTAAAGGTGAATTCCCTAATATTTAACACTTAACTTCAATTCAACAATGGGTAAACTTACAAAAAATCAAAAGTTAGCTGCAGAGAAAATTGAAGCAGGAAAAGCTTATACTCTCAATGAAGCCGCAAAATTGGTTAAAGAAATTACTAAAACCAAATTTGACGCCTCTGTGGATATTGATGTACGTTTAGGTGTAGACCCACGTAAAGCAAACCAAATGGTTCGTGGCGTGGTATCATTACCTAACGGAACAGGCAAACAAGTACGGGTTCTTGCATTATGTACTCCTGACAAAGAAGCCGAAGCGAAAGCTGCAGGCGCAGACTATGTTGGTCTCGATGAATATATCGAAAAAATAAAAGGCGGATGGACAGATATTGATGTTATCATCACTATGCCTGCTATCATGGGTAAAATTGGTGCTCTTGGTCGCGTATTAGGCCCTCGTGGCTTGATGCCTAACCCTAAAAGCGGTACTGTAACCATGGAAGTTGGTAAAGCGGTAACAGAAGTAAAAGCTGGTAAAATTGACTTTAAAGTAGACAAAACAGGTATTATTCACACTTCTATCGGTAAAGTTTCGTTCAACGAAAAACAAATCGTAGAAAATGCGAAAGAATTCATGAATACTATTATGAAGTTGAAACCATCTTCTGCTAAAGGTACATATGTAAAAAGCATTTATCTTTCAAGTACAATGAGTGCAGGTATCAAAATTGATACTAAATCAATTGATGAAAACTAATTAAAACGAAAGTATGAAAAAGGAAGATAAAAGCATAATTATTTCGCAAATACAGGAAACACTCCAAGCGTACAGTCATTTTTATATTACTGAAGCGCAAGGTTTGAATGCTGAACAAGTGAGCAACCTTAGACGTCTTTGCAACAAACAAGATGTTAAGATGCTAGTTGTTAAAAATACATTGTTCCAAAAAGCATTAGAAGCTAATGGTATGGATACCGCACCACTAGCTGAAGCTTTAAAACAAAATTCAGCTATCTTGTTTTCTAACACTGGTAACGTTCCTGCTAAATTAATTAAAGATTTTAGCAAAGCTAATCAAAAACCAGTATTGAAAGCAGCTTACGTAGAAGAATGCTTGTATGTTGGCGAAAATCAACTTGAAACTCTTATCTCAATTAAGAGCAAAAATGAACTTATCGGTGATATCATTGGCTTATTGCAATCACCTGCTAAGAACGTTGTGTCCGCACTCCAATCAGGAGGAACTACAATTCATGGCGTGTTGAAAACACTCTCTGAAAGAAATTAATTATTTACAAAAACAAAATTACAAACACATAAATTATTATTACAATGGCAGATTTGAAAGCTTTTGCAGAACAATTGGTTAACCTTACCGTTAAAGAAGTAAATGAGTTAGCCGCAATTTTGAAAGATGAATACGGTATCGAACCTGCTGCTGCAGCTGTTGCTGTTGCTGCTGGTCCTGCTGCTGCTGCTGCTGAAGCAGTTGAAGAAAAATCATCATTTGATGTTATTTTGAAATCAGCTGGTGCCAACAAATTGGCAATCGTTAAGTTAGTAAAAGAACTTACCGGTCTTGGCTTGAAAGAAGCTAAAGATATCGTAGACGCTGCTCCAGCTCCTGTTAAAGAAGGCGTTGCTAAAGAAGAGGCTGAATCTCTTAAAAAGCAATTGACTGAAGCAGGCGCTGAAGTTGAACTTAAGTAAGTCTAAATCCTGGTTTTCAGGGTATTACGGTTTAGAATCCCGCTCAAACGGGACTCTAAACCTTTTTATGTATAACAAATAAGTTCAACTAATACACACTAATAAATGTCTTCAAATACTGAAAATCAAAGAACGAGTTTTGCCTCCATTAAGAATCAGTTGGCCTACCCTGATTTCTTGGAAGTACAACTTAAATCATTTAGAGATTTCTTCCAACTAGATACTCCTCCAGAAAGAAGAAAAAATGAGGGATTGTACCGCGTATTTGCTGAAAATTTCCCAATAGCAGATACACGTAATAATTTCGTTCTCGAGTTCCTCGATTATTATGTTGATCCTCCACGTTACTCTATCGACGAATGTATCCGTCGTGGTTTGACTTATAGCGTTCCGTTAAAAGCCAAATTAAAATTATATTGCACCGATCCAGATCATGAAGATTTTGATACGGTTATCCAAGATGTGTACTTGGGACCTATCCCTTACATGACTGCTAAAGGTACATTTGTTATCAATGGTGCAGAACGTGTTATTGTATCGCAATTACACCGTTCTCCTGGCGTATTCTTCGGCCAAAGCACACATGCTAACGGTACAAAACTTTATTCTGCACGTATCATTCCTTTCCGCGGATCGTGGATTGAATTTGCTACGGACATCAATAATGTAATGTACGCTTACATCGACCGTAAGAAAAAACTACCTGTTACCACGCTGCTACGTGCCATCGGCTACGAAAGTGACCAAGATATTTTGGAAACATTCGGGTTAGCAGAAGAAGTAAAAGTAAACAAAACCAATTTAAAGAAAGTTATTGGCCGCAAATTGGCAGTTCGTGTTGTTAAAACATGGGCCGAAGATTTTGTGGATGAAGATACCGGTGAAGTAGTAAGCGTTGAGCGTACAAAAGTACTTATCGACCGCGAAACTATCATCGAATCTAACCATATCGACGACATTATCGAATCAGGAAATCAAACCATTTTGCTTCACAGAGAAGATCAAAATGTGGATGATTTTGCGATTATCTATAATACCTTACAAAAGGACCCTAGTAACACCGAGAAAGAAGCTGTGTTACACATTTATCGTCAATTGCGTAATGCAGAACCTGCTGATGACGCCTCTGCTCGCGAAACGATTAATGGTCTTTTCTTCTCTGAAAAACGCTATGACTTAGGCGAAGTTGGTCGTTACAGAATCAACAGAAAACTCAATCTGACAACAGATATGGGTGTTCGTGTATTGACAAAAGAAGATATTATTGAAATTATCAAATATCTGATTAAACTGATCAACTCCAAAGTAGATGTGGATGATATTGACCACTTAAGCAACCGTCGTGTACGTACTGTAGGTGAGCAACTTTATCAACAATTCAACATTGGTTTGGCTCGTATGGCTCGTACTATTCGTGAACGTATGAATGTACGCGACAACGAAGTATTTACGCCAATCGACTTGATTAATGCTAAAACAATTTCGTCGGTTATCAATTCGTTTTTCGGTACCAATGCGCTCTCGCAATTTATGGATCAAACCAATCCATTAGCTGAAATCACTCACAAACGTCGTTTGTCAGCCCTCGGGCCTGGTGGTTTGAGTCGCGACCGTGCAGGTTTCGAGGTTCGTGACGTTCACTATACACACTATGGTCGTTTGTGCCCTATTGAAACACCTGAAGGACCAAACATTGGTTTGATTTCTTCGTTGTGTGTCTATGCTAAAATCAACGAACTTGGTTTTATCGAAACGCCTTATCGTAAAGTAGAAAACTCAACTGTTGATTTATCGGCTGAAGGTGTAACTTACTTAACCGCTGAAGAAGAAGAAGATTTAGTGGTAGCACAAGGTAACGCACCACTCGATACTAATGGTAAATTTATTCGTAACAAGGTTAAATCTCGTTTGGAAGCTGACTTCCCAATGGTGCCTCCAACAGAAGTAGATTTGATGGACGTTGCTCCACAACAAATTGCCTCTATTGCAGCAGCCTTGATTCCATTCTTGGAACACGATGATGCTAACCGTGCGTTGATGGGATCTAACATGATGCGTCAGGCCGTACCATTATTGCGTCCTGAAGCCCCAATCGTTGGAACAGGTATTGAACGTCAGCTTATTGCTGATTCACGTACCCAAATTATGGCAGAAGGTGATGGTGTAGTTGAATTTGTAGATGCAAGCGTTATTCGTATCCGTTACGATCGTAGCGAAGAAGAAGCGTTTGTGAATTTTGAAGATTCTGTAAAAGAATACCCGCTTCCAAAATTCTTAAAAACCAACCAAGATACAACCATCGACTTACGTCCTATCGTTAAAAAAGGCGAGCGTGTAACGTTTAACCAAATTTTGACAGAAGGTTATTCTACTCAAAAAGGTGAATTAGCGTTGGGCTGTAACTTAAAAGTAGCTTATATGCCTTGGAAAGGTTACAACTATGAGGATGCTATCGTTATCAATGAACGCGTAGTTCGTGAAGACGTTTATACCTCTATTCACGTAAGCGAATATACACTTGAAGTGCGCGAAACTAAACGTGGTATGGAAGAGTTAACCTCCGACATTCCAAACGTTAGCGAAGACGCTACTAAAGATTTGGACGAAAACGGTATTATCCGTATTGGTGCTCACGTAATACCAGGCGACATTTTGATTGGTAAAATCACTCCAAAAGGTGAAACCGATCCAACACCTGAAGAAAAATTATTACGTGCTATCTTTGGTGACAAAGCTGGTGATGTTAAAGATGCTTCGTTGAAGGCTTCACCTTCATTAAGAGGTGTGGTTATTGGCAAAGAACTTTATTCTAAAGCACAACGTAATCGTAAATCACGCAACACAGATAAAGAGATTTTAGCGAAATTAGATGCTGAATTCGAAAGAGAAGTAAGTGCATTAAGAGCTCAATTAATTGACAAATTAATTACTATCACCAACGGTAAAACATCGCAAGGTGTGAAAGACTTCTTAGGCACAGACCTCATTCCTAAAGGCGTGAAGTTTACACAAAAATTACTCAACGAAATTGATTATAACGTGGTTCAATTGACCAAATGGACAACAGACCCACATAAAAACGATATGATTAGAGATATCGTAATCAATTACTTGAAAAAATACAAAGAATGCGATTCTAAATTAAAACGTAAAAAATTCAATGTAACTATTGGTGATGAACTTCCATCTGGAATCATTCAATTAGCCAAAGTTTATATTGCTAAAAAACGTAAAATTCGCGTTGGTGATAAAATGGCAGGTCGTCACGGTAACAAAGGTATCGTTTCGAAAATTGTTCGTCAAGAAGATATGCCATTCCTTGAAGATGGAACTCCAGTTGATATCGTATTGAATCCACTTGGTGTACCTTCTCGTATGAACCTTGGACAGATTTTCGAAGCTGTACTTGGTTGGGCAGGCAAGGAATTAGGTATGAAATTTGCAACGCCTATTTTCGATGGTGCAAACCTCGACGATTTGAACGAATGGTGCGACAAAGCTGGTGTTCCACGTTATGGTAAAGCTTACCTTTACGATGGTGGTACTGGCGAACGTTTTGACCAACCTGCTACGGTAGGTGTAACTTACTTCTTGAAATTAGGCCACATGGTTGAAGATAAAATGCACGCACGTTCTATTGGACCTTACTCACTTATTACACAACAACCATTGGGTGGTAAAGCTCAATTTGGTGGTCAACGTTTTGGTGAGATGGAGGTTTGGGCACTCGAAGCATTTGGTGCATCTTACATTTTACAGGAAATTTTGACTATAAAATCGGATGATGTGATGGGCCGTGCTCGCGCTTACGAAGCCATTGTGAAAGGCGATCCAATGCCACAACCTGGTATTCCGGAATCACTAAACGTATTATTACACGAGTTGAAAGGTTTAGGTTTAAGTGTTAATTTGGAATAAGTTTATTATTTCTGCATTAAACCGAATTTTTACATCTTACAAATTTCAATAAGAATATGGCATTTAAAAGAGAAAATAAGATCAAAAATAATTTCACCAAGATTTCCATCGGGCTTGCATCGCCCGAGGAAATTCTTGAATCGTCGTATGGCGAGGTGTTGAAACCTGAAACCATCAACTATCGTACTTACAAACCAGAACGTGATGGTTTGTTCTGCGAACGTATTTTTGGACCAGTGAAAGACTACGAATGTCACTGCGGAAAATACAAACGTATTCGTTACAAAGGAATCGTTTGCGACCGTTGTGGTGTAGAAGTTACTGAGAAAAAAGTGCGCCGCGAACGTACCGGACACATTCAACTAGTTGTGCCTGTGGCACATATTTGGTACTTCCGTTCATTGCCAAACAAAATTGGTTACCTTCTTGGAATGCCTAGCAAAAAACTTGATTCAATCATCTATTACGAAAAATATGTGGTGATTCAAGCAGGTATTTTAGCAGAATCAGAAGGCGAGCCAGTGGTAGAAGGCGAATTGATTGATGAAGACAAATACTTAGAATTGATGGAGAAACTTCCACGCGAAAACCAAATGCTGGAAGATACCGATCCTAATAAATTTATCGCGAAAATGGGTGCTGAAGCTATCTATGATATGCTTGCTCGCTTAGATTTAGATAAATTATCATACGAATTACGTCACAAAGCCGATACTGATTCATCACAACAACGTAAAGCAGAAGCTTTAAAACGTTTGCAAGTAGTAGAATCATTCCGTGCCGCACGCCACAAAAATCGTCCTGAATGGATGATTTTGAAAACAATTCCAGTTATTCCACCAGAATTGCGTCCTTTGGTTCCATTGGATGGTGGTCGTTTTGCCACATCGGATTTGAACGACTTATATCGTCGTGTGATTATCCGTAATAACCGCTTGAAACGCTTAATCGAAATCAAAGCTCCTGAAGTAATTTTACGTAACGAAAAACGTATGTTACAAGAAGCGGTCGATTCATTGATTGACAATTCCCGTAAATCAAGCGCTATGAAAACCGATTCAAACCGTCCATTGAAATCTCTTTCGGATAGTTTAAAAGGTAAACAAGGTCGTTTCCGTCAGAACTTATTGGGTAAACGTGTCGATTATTCTGCTCGTTCGGTAATCGTCGTTGGTCCTGAATTGAAAATGCACGAATGCGGTATCCCAAAAGATATGGCAGCCGAGCTTTTCAAACCATTTATTATCCGTAAACTGATTGAACGCGGTATTGTTAAAACCGTAAAATCGGCTAAAAAAATTATCGACCGTAAAGATCCTGTGGTTTGGGATATCCTAGAATATGTAATGAAAGGACACCCTGTATTATTAAACCGTGCTCCAACTTTGCACCGTTTAGGTATTCAGGCATTCCAACCAAAAATGATTGAAGGTAAAGCTATTCAATTGCACCCATTGGCTTGTACGGCGTTCAATGCCGACTTCGATGGTGACCAGATGGCTGTTCACTTACCACTTGGCAACGAAGCTGTATTGGAAGCCCAATTATTGATGCTTGCTTCACATAATATTTTAAATCCAGCTAACGGTGCACCTATCACAGTGCCATCGCAAGATATGGTGCTTGGTTTGTATTACATTACAAAACCACGTAAAGGCGCGCTTGGCGAAGGTTTGAAATTCTATTCTCCTGAAGAGGTAGAAATCGCTTATAATGAGAAAAAAGTAGATATTCACGCTATCATTTCGGTTAAAACGAAAGATATTGATGAAAACGGGAAACCAGTTGTACGTATGATTGAAGAAACAACGGTAGGTCGCGTGATTGTAAACAAATTCATTCCTGATGAAGTTGGTTACCTCAACGAACTACTTTCTAAAAAATCATTGCGTAACATCATTTCTCGCGTAATCGAAACATGTGGTGTGGCTCGTACAGCTCAATTCTTGGATGATATCAAAAACTTAGGTTACCAAATGGCATTCCGTGGTGGTTTGTCGTTCAACCTATCGGACGTTATTATTCCAGAAGAAAAAGAAGCGTTGGTACAAAAAGGGTACGATGATGTAGAAAGCATTATGGCCGACTATAACATGGGCTTTATTACCAATAACGAACGTTACAACAAAATCATCGATACTTGGACTGAAGTCAATAGCAAATTGGCAAAAGTCGTTATCAACCAATTGGCAAACGATAACCAAGGTTTCAACTCTGTATACATGATGTTGGATTCTGGAGCACGTGGTTCTAAAGAACAGATTCGTCAGTTATCCGGTATGCGTGGTTTGATGGCAAAACCTCAAAAAGCTGGTGCCGAAGGTGGACAAATTATTGAAAACCCAATTTTGGCGAACTTTAAAGAAGGTCTGTCGGTATTGGAATACTTTATTTCTACCCACGGTGCTCGTAAAGGTTTGGCCGATACCGCTTTGAAAACTGCCGATGCTGGTTACTTAACTCGTCGTTTGGTTGACGTTTCACACGATGTGATTATCAATGAAGAAGATTGTGGTACATTGCGTGGTTTGATTGCTACTGAATTGAAGAACAAAGAGCAAGTAGTTGCTTCATTATACGAACGTATCTTAGGACGTGTTTCTGTGCATGATATTTTCCACCCAATCACGGGTGAATTGATTGTTGCTTCAGGAGAAGAAATCCAAGAAGCTGCTGCTAAAATCATTCAAGAATCACCAATTGAACGTGTTGAAATCCGTTCAGTATTAACGTGTGAATCTAAACATGGTGTTTGTGCTAAATGTTATGGTCGTAACTTGGCAACAGGTCGTATGGTTCATAGAGGTGAAGCTGTAGGTGTTATCGCAGCACAATCTATTGGTGAGCCAGGTACTCAGTTGACTTTGCGTACATTCCACGTCGGTGGTGTGGCTTCAAATATTGCTGCAGAATCGAACATGGTAGCACGTTACGATGGTATCTTGGAAATCGACGAATTACGTACTGTAGAAGCTACTGATGCTGCTGGTAAACCATATCAAGTGGTAGTTAGCCGTCAAGCTGAATCTCGTATCGTCGACCCAAATACAAAAATTGCACTGACTACTCAAAATATTAACTACGGTTCTAAACTCTTCTTCCCTAACGGTTCAGCCGTGAAAAAAGGAGATAAAATTTGCGAATGGGATCCATTCAATGCCGTAATTATTTCGGAAGTTGAAGGTAAAGTCGACTTTGAAAGTATGATTGAAAACGTAACCTATAAAGTAGAATCGGATGAAGCTACTGGCTTACGCGAAAAATTAATTATCGAGTCGAAAGATAAAACTAAAGTACCATCGGTTCACATTGTGAACAAAGCTGGTGATATTTTAAAAACCTACAACTTACCAGTGGGTGCTCACATGGTAGTAGACGACAAGAATGAAGTGAAAACTGGTGACTTGTTGGTTAAAATACCACGTGCCGTAGGTAGCGCAGGTGATATCACCGGTGGTTTGCCACGTGTAACTGAATTATTTGAAGCACGTAACCCATCGAATCCAGCTGTAGTGGCTGAAATTGATGGCGAAGTAAACTTCGGAAAAATCAAACGTGGTAACCGTGAAATTAGCATTACTTCCAAAACTGGAGAAGAGAAAAAATACTTGGTTCCATTGTCAAAACAAATATTAGTTCAAGAAAGTGACTACGTACGCGCAGGAACTCCACTTTCTGACGGTGCTATTACACCATCTGATATCTTGGCAATTAAAGGACCTACCGCCGTTCAAGAATACATAGTAAACGAAGTACAAGATGTATACCGTTTGCAAGGAGTGAAAATCAACGACAAACACTTTGAAGTCATCGTACGTCAAATGATGCGTAAAGTTGAAATAGCTGAACCAGGCGATACGCGTTTCTTGGAAAACCAAGTAGTCGATAAAATCGAATTCATGGAAGAAAACGATCGTATTTGGGGCAAAAAAGTGGTAGTAGAAGCTGGCGACTCTGCCAATTTAGTACCAGGACAAATTGTTACCGCACGCAAATTGCGTGACGAAAACAGTGCTCTTAAACGTCGTGACTTGAAGTTAGTTGAAGTACGTGACGCTATGCCAGCAACATCGCGACAGATGTTACAAGGTATTACCCGCGCCGCTCTCCAAACTAAGAGCTTTATGTCGGCTGCATCGTTCCAGGAAACCACCAAAGTACTTAACGAGGCTGCAATCAATGCCAAAGTTGACAAATTGGAAGGTATGAAAGAAAATGTGATTGTTGGTTTAAGAATTCCAGCAGGTACAGGTTTACGTGAATACGATAAATTTGTAGTAGCATCGAAAGATGATTACGAACGCTCGCTAGATATCAATAAATCAATTACGGATATGGACGAAATAGTGGAAAACATTCACTAATTAAGCCATCCAACTCAAACAATGGCCGCTCAGCAGAGTGGCCATTGTTATTTATAATCCAACGTTGGTTAAATCCTTACATCAATTTCGACAAAAAACAGTGAGTATTTGGTAATTAAAATATTTTTATTACCTTTGTAGCGTTGATTATGAAACGTGTGTAGGGGACTCGAAAAGTCCCCTTCTTCGTACAATACATTACAAGTTATGATTAATAAAGAAACTATAAAACAATTAGTTAACGATAAAATAGCGCATTCTGACTATTTTTTGGTAGATGTTACCGTGTCGACTAGTAATCACATTGTAGTAGAAATTGACAATCAAGATGGCGTCAATATTGATTTTTGCGCAGAACTAAGCCGTCATATTGAGTCTCAACTCGACCGTGAAGTGGAAGATTACGAACTAGAAGTAGGTTCGGCAGGTCTTACAGCTCCATTTAAAGTGATTGAGCAATATCACAAAAACAAAGGCAACGAAGTAGATGTATTGACCAAAGAAGGCAAAAAAATAACTGGTATCCTCACCGAAGTGACCCCCGACACATTTACCGTTACCGTAGAAAAAATGTTAAAACCTGAAGGAGCAAAACGCAAAGTATTGCACAAGGAAGATATCATCTTGCATTATGATTCTGTAAAATATACCAAACATATAATTAAGTTTAAATAACTATGGCTAAAACTGAAAATGTCAATTTAATTGACACCTTCGCGGAGTTTAAAGAGCTTAAAAACATCGACCGCTCTACTATGATTTCTATCTTAGAGGAGTCTTTTCGCAGTGTTATCTCGAAAATGTTCGGCTCTGACGAGAATTACGACGTTATTATCAACCCTGACAAAGGCGACTGTGAAATTTTCCGCAGCCGTACAGTAGTTGAAGACGATGAGTTGACCGATCCTAATTTGGAAATTTCATTGACCGAGGCTAAAAAAATTGAAGAAGATTACGAAGTGGGTGAAGAAGTAACCGACCAAGTAGATTTCTTATCATTTGGTCGTCGTGCGGTGTTAAATTTACGTCAAACATTAGCATCTAAAATTCTCGACATTCAAAAAGATGGTCTTTTTAGTCGCTACTCAGAAATGGTAGGCCAAGTGGTAACTGGAGAAGTTTATCAAGTTTGGAAAAAAGAGATTCTTTTGCTCGACGATGAAGGTAACGAAATGTTATTGCCAAAAACGGAACAAATCCCAAGTGATTTCTACCGCAAAGGCGAAGTAGTTCGTGCTGTAGTTGATAAAGTGGAAAACAAAAATAACAATCCTAAAATCTATCTTTCACGTACCTCTCCTCTATTTTTAGAACGTCTGTTCGAATTGGAAGTACCTGAAATTCATGACGGATTGATTACTATCAAAAAAATTGCTCGTATTCCTGGCGAACGCGCTAAAATTGCCGTAGAATCATACGACGATCGTATCGATCCAGTAGGAGCTTGCGTGGGCGTAAAAGGTACACGTATTCATGGTATTGTACGTGAATTGCGTAACGAAAATATTGACGTTATCAACTATACCAATAATTTAGGTTTATTCGTGGCACGTGCTTTAAGCCCAGCCAAAATAACCTCGATCGAATTTGACCACGAAAACAAAAAAGCGAGCGTCTATTTGAAACCAGAAGAAGTTTCATTAGCCATTGGTAAAGGTGGTTCAAATATCAAATTGGCAACCATGTTATGTGGTTACACTATCGACGTATTTCGCGATGATCAAACATTGGATAGCGAAGATATCTATTTGGATGAATTTAGCGATGAAATCGACCAATGGATTATTGACGCATTGAAGAGCATTGGCTGCGATACCGCTAAAAGCGTATTGGCTATTGCACGCGAAGAATTAATTCGTCGCACCGACCTTGAAGAGGAAACTGTCGATGATGTATTAAAAATTTTGCACGCTGAATTCGACGCAGAATAACTATACACACACGCTAAGCAATAGGTTTAGCACACTCTGAATCAGAGTAACATCTATCTTTTAAAAACATTTCAATTTCAAAATATGGCACGATTAGCACAGGTAATAAAAAAACTAAACATTGGACTTTCCACTGCGGTAGAGTTCCTCAATAAAAAAGGGGAACAGTTGGAAAACAACCCGAATACCAAACTAACTGATGAGCAAGAAGCATTGCTTGTCAAAGAGTTTAGCACAGCCGAAACAGTAAAATTAGAAGCTGACCGCCTAAATCACTTACGCCAAGAGAAAGAGAAAGTGGTAGAAGAAGCTCCTGTCGTAGAAAAAGTGGAAGAAGTCAAAATTGAAATTGAACGTCCACACTTCAAACCAGTAGCTAAGATTGATTTAGATAGCATTGGTAAACCTAAAGCAAAAGCTGAAGAACCTAAAGTGGAAGAAGTAGTGGTGCCAAAACCCGCTCCTGTAGAACCAAAACCTGCACCTGTAGTGGTGGTTCCTGAGCCTGTAAAAGAAAAAGTGGTAGTTGCTCCTACGCCTAAACCGGTGGAAGTAAAACAACCAGAAGTTGTAAAACCAGAACCAGTAGAAGTGCCAACAACACCTTCAAACGACGTGTTTACTTTGCGTAAAGTAGAAGTGGAAAACCATATCAAGATGGTTGGTAAAATAGACTTAGACGCTATAAACAACTCCACTCGTCCTGCAAAAAAGAGCAAAGAAGAAAAACGCAGAGAACGCATTGACAAAGAACGCGTAGAGTTTCAAAAAAAGAAACCAATTGCAAAATCGCCTGTCAATGAGGCAAATCCTGCTGCTCCTAAAAAATCGAACATGCCTAACATCGTTCTGAAAGCAGACTTAAATTCAGAAGACGCCAAGAAAAAACGTAAACGTATTGGCGGTAATGAGCGTGTTGAAATCAATAAATCGGTGTATGCCAACACCCCAAACACCAATACTGGTGGTGGAGCCAATAACAAGAAATTTGCGAAACGCTCACCACACGTAGCAGAAGTAAACGAGGAAGATGTAGCTAAACAAGTAAAAGAAACATTAGCACGTTTAACCCAAGGCAAAAAAGGCAATAAAAAATCGGCTGAATACCGTAAAAATAAACGCGAAATAAACATTCAACGTCTACAAGATCAAGCTGATGCAGAGCGTCAAGCAGAATCAATCTTGAAATTGACGGAATTCGTAACCGCCAATGAGTTGGCTACGATGATGAACGTAGCAGTAACACAAGTTATTCAAACCTGTTTTAACTTGGGCTTGTTCGTTTCTATCAACCAACGTTTGGATGCAGAAACGATCAACATCGTGGCTGATGAATTTGGTTTTAAAACCGAGTTTGTAAGTGCCGACGTTGTAAATGCTATTAGCGAAGTAGAAGATAAAGAAGAAGATTTACAACCACGTTCGCCAATTGTCACGGTTATGGGACACGTTGACCACGGTAAAACTTCGTTACTTGACTATATTCGTAAAGCCAACGTTATTGCTGGTGAAGCTGGTGGTATTACGCAGCACATTGGTGCCTACAATGTAAAATTAGACGACGGACGCCGCATTACATTCTTAGATACTCCTGGTCACGAAGCGTTTACCGCCATGCGTGCTCGTGGTGCTAAAGTAACCGATATCGCCATCATCATTGTGGCTGCCGACGACGGCATCATGCCTCAAACCATAGAAGCTATTAATCACGCTTCGGCTGCTGGTGTACCAATTGTATTTGCTATCAATAAAGTAGATAAACCAAATGCTAATCCTGATAAAATTAAGGAAGCGTTGGCTGCCATGAACTACTTAGTAGAAGAATGGGGCGGAAAATATCAATCACAAGATATTTCGGCTAAAAAAGGAGACGGCGTCAAAGAATTACTTGAAAAAGTATTGCTTGAAGCAGAATTATTGGATTTAAAAGCCAATCCTAATCGTAAGGCAACTGGTTCGGTTATTGAATCGACATTGGATAAAGGACGTGGTTACGTAGCCACTGTACTCGTAAGCAACGGAACACTCCATATGGGCGATGTCATATTGGCAGGAACGGCTCATGGCCGTATCAAAGCCATGTTCAACGAACGTAACCAACGTATCAAAGAGGCAAAACCTGCTGAACCAGTGATTATTTTAGGCTTGAATGGCGCGCCACAAGCTGGTGATAATTTCAATGTATTTGATCAAGACCATGAAGCACGCGACATTGCCACACGACGTGAACAATTAGCACGCGAACAAGGTTTACGTACTTCTAAACACTTAACACTCGAAGAACTTGGTCGTCGTCGCGCATTGGGCGATTTCCACGAATTGAATGTGATTGTGAAAGGTGACGTGGATGGTTCTATTGAGGCTTTATCGGATGCATTAATTAAACTGTCGACCGAAGAAATCCAAGTGAATGTGATACACAAAGCTGTAGGACAAATTTCTGAATCAGATATTATGTTGGCTGCTGCTTCTAACGCTATCATCATTGGTTTCCAAGTGCGTCCATCGTCGGATGCACGTAAAATTGCAGAACGTGAAGAAGTGGACATTCGTTTGTATTCTATTATTTACGATGCTATTGAAGAGTTGAAAGATGCAATGGAAGGTTTACTCTCACCAGATATTAAGGAAGAGATAACCGCCACTTTGGAAATTCGTGAAACATTCAACATTACCAAAGTAGGAACAATCGCTGGTTGTATTGTAAAAGAAGGTAAAATTAAACGTAATAATAAAATTCGACTTATCCGCGATGGTATTGTGGTGCACACCGGCCAATTGGCTTCGCTCAAACGTATGAAAGACGACGTGAAAGAAGTAGGAAATGGATTTGAATGCGGATTAAATCTTGCCAACTATAACGATATTAAAGTGGGCGACATCATTGAAAGCTACGAAGAAGTAGAAGTAAAAAAGAGCTTATAAATAAGTAGTTAACCCACAGTTTCGACTAACGAAACAGACAATAACAATAACGGTTGGTAAGTAAATACACATTTGCTTGTCAACCGTTTATTCATAACAGAAGATGAACACATTAGATATACTTTTACTGATTCCATTGGGGTACGGCTTAATTAATGGACTAGTCAAAGGCTTGTTTAAAGAACTGGCTTCGCTCTTGGGCATTATTTTAGGCATTTACATAGCGCGTTTGTGGGCGCCCGATTTTAGCCATTGGCTCGGTACATGGCTCGACTATTCCCCAAAAGTGTTAGTGCCAGTATCATATCTAATTATCTTTCTGGTAGTCGCCATTGGGTTGAACGTGGTGGCCTTTATGCTCGAAAAGCTCATGCAATTAGCCAGCTTAGGTTGGATTAATAAATTAGGCGGCGGTGCATTTGGGCTCTTGAAATTTGCGCTCATTTTGAGCATTTTACTCAATGCCTTTGCCATGCTCAACAGCCATTTGAAACTAGTAGAATCAAAAACATTGACCGAATCGTATTTGTACACACCCGTGAAACAAGTAACGCATTATTTACCATTTTTATCACTCGACGCCTTGGAAGAGACAGCGAATAAACTCAATTCCAAACAATCATGAAACAGGTTTTATTACTCATCACCTTTTGTTTGATAGGTTTCTCCACTTTCGCGGCTGAACCCGATTGCAAAAAAGAAAAAATAGACTGCTTAGGAGAATGCGGTCGTATGGTGGACGAAAATGGAGATGGCTTTTGCGACCACGGCGGCTTATCGACTCCTGAAACAGAGAAATCCAGTTATCTATTATTAGAAATTATAGCTGGAACGCTCGTTTTATACGCCGTTTCCTTGTTATTAGTCAAAACCAAACGCTACAAGAAAATAACCCATCGTAAAATTTGGAATTACCTGTTGCTCGTCACTTTTTTGGTGTCTGCATTGCTCGGTTTATGGTTGGTGGTTTTGATTAATTATGAACTCGATACCGAATTTTTCAAAAGCTATTTAACGTGGCATGTCGATTTTGGTATTGCCATGTCTGTGGTTGGCATTATCCATTTTATATGGCATTGGAACTATTATTTCCGTAAAAAATAACACTATGAATACGTTCACATCCTTCGATTATACACAAATTCCATCGCCTTGTTATGTGATGGAAGAAACTTTATTGCGCCGTAATCTCGCCCTGATTAAATCGGTGAAAGAGCGCGCCAACGTCGAAATTATTTTGGCGTTCAAATCATTCGCCTTGTGGAAAACATTTCCTATCATTCGCGAATACATTCCCTACTCTACCGCCAGTTCGCTCTCCGAAGCACGCTTGGCCTACGAAGAGATGGGCAGCAAAGCACACACTTACGCACCTGTTTATACCGACCAAGAATTCGCGACGATTGCCGCTTGCAGCAGCCACATCACGTTCAATTCGTTGGCGCAATACGCCAAGTTCGGTGCAGCAGCTAGAGCGCAAGGCATTTCGTGCGGACTACGCATCAATCCTGAATTTTCGGTAGTAGAAACCGATTTATACAACCCCTGTGCTCCCGGCTCGCGTTTGGGCATTATTGCCAACGAACTCGACACACAACTGCCCGACGGCATCGAAGGATTGCATTTTCATACTTTGTGCGAATCCACATCGTACGACTTGGAACAAACGCTACAAGTGGTGGAACAACGTTTTGGACATTTCTTGCCACAAATCAAGTGGTTGAACATGGGCGGCGGTCACTTGATGACCAAAGCAGGTTACGACACCGAACATCTCATTCAATTGCTCCGCACATTCAACAACCGTTATCCTAATTTACAACTGATATTAGAACCAGGCAGCGCGTTTACGTGGCGCACAGGCGTATTGGTAAGCACGGTGCAGGACATTGTAGAAAATCACGGCATCAAAACCGCCATGCTCGACGTGTCGTTTGCGTGCCACATGCCCGACTGTTTAGAAATGCCTTACAAGCCAGCTATTATTGGAGCAACTGACGAACTTCCCGACAAACCAACGTACCGCATGGGCGGCAATAGCTGCTTGAGTGGCGACGTGGTAGGCAGTTGGAGCTTCGACCAGCCGCTACGCGTAGGCGACCGAGTGGTATTTGAAGATATGATTCACTACACCACTGTGAAAACTACGCAATTTAACGGCATTTCGCACCCAGCCATAGCGCTGCGTCACACCGATGGTCGCGTAGAACTGCTCCGCGAATACAGTTACGACGATTACAAACACCGCATGGATTAACACCTACACGGTTACTTTGCTCACTTAAAAGGTTTTGGAAGTCTATTCCAAAACCTTTTTTAGTTTCACCCATTAAAAAATTTACTAAAAAACGTAACCAATTTAAAAAATAATGCGTACATTCGTTGCACCGAACAGCACGCAAAAAAAACACTATTCGTAAATACTTTTTATCCATGTATGATAAATTACTTATCCATAAGTAATTATGACTTTAATAACGGATTCATTTACGAATGTTTTTATGGGTAGTTACGTAAATAAAACGTTGTGTGCAATAATTGAGACCCGAAATATGCAAAATATAAGACTTACAAGATATACTAACTGTTTCTATAGAAACAGAAATAATACGATTTATTTTACTCCAAAAATAAATGCATACTCAATCCTTCAGTTTTGTTCGGCAATAAATTATTTTAAGAATGTGGGTAAAACTTCACTAACAATTGATTTTAGTAACGTAACGAAAGTGTTCCCGAATGGAATGTTGCCAATAATTTGTTCTGTTGACGATTTGCGAGAATCTGGAATTAAAGTATTTGTAAAACTTCCAAAGGATAATGAAACAAGAAGACTTTTCAGAAGTGTAAATTGGGCACATTTTTTATCTCCAGAACAATTTCAAAAGTCTGACTCTACTTATGACAGGCACTTAGTGACAAGAAGATTCATTAACGCAGAAGAACAATTAAAGGCAGTAAATGATTTTATGGATGTTGTTCTAAGGACAATGTCAATTCCAAAAGATATTATTTCAGGTTTAGAATGGTCAATCAATGAAATAACTGATAATGTCTTAAATCATTCTGACTCAAAAAATGGAGGAATAATCCAAGCGTCGACACATTATAAAGAAAATAAGATTGTTTTTGCTGTTGCGGATGGAGGTAGAGGGATTTTAAAATCTATGCAAGAAGGTTTTCCTAACTTAAGAACAGAACTGGATGCAATTGGGGAGGCAATTAAGGCGGGAGTAACACGTAATCCAAAGTTTGGTCAAGGAAATGGTCTTGCAGGTACACTTAGGGTTACCACCTTGACAGGTGGTTCTCTTGAGGTTTTCAGCGGAAACGGTAGGCTTATCGCAACTAAAGATACAACACTTAGAAAACCTTTAAGAAACGCAAGTTTCAATGGGGCTTTAGTAAGTGGAGAAATTAATATAGTTGATGGCTTTTCAATCTCAGATGCTTTAAACTTTAATGACAAGAATTATATTCCTCTTGACATAGTTGATTTAAAATATGAAATGGAAGATGCAGACTGCTTATTACTAACTATGAAAGAGGAATCTACTGGATTTGGTTCAAGAAAGTCAGGACTGCAGATTAGAACAAAACTAATCAACTTATTAAAAGCCAAACCCAATTATCCAGTTGTAATTAACTGGGAAGGAGTTCCAGTCATCTCAAGTAGCTTTGCAGATGAATTAATAGGGAAACTTTTTATAGAATTAGGAGCTATGACATTTTCTTCCTTAGTCAAGAATAGAAATATGGAACCTTTAATAAAAAATTTATTAGATAAGGCAGTTGCCCAACGTTTAACACAAGAAGTTGACTGAAATAAATACTGCACACAACAAACGGTTTTGCAATAGTGCGGCTGACGAATACATGCTCGACTTTAGTAATTCTATTTAACTTTAATGCAAAACTCAACTGACGGTTCGCTATTGCCGCACCATCGCAAAGCCGCCGGACGTTATACCCCATTTAAAAAAACATTAGTAACATTAAATAATAGAAATATGAGAAAAATAGAATCTGTAATAATTGAAAATTTCTGGGGAGACAAAACTGTCACGTTGAAATTTAATGATGATATTAATTTCTTAATAGGAGTAAATGGCTCTGGAAAGACAACGATTATCAATTTAATAGCGGCAACTTTAAAAGCTGACTTTTCAACTTTAGATAAAGCTCAATTCTGTAAAATAAGAGTAAATTTCTTTTCAGATGTTAAAATAAAAAATGACAGTGCATATATTGAGGTAACAAAAAAAGAAAAAGAAGCATCTCCATTCCCTAATATAATTTTTAGCATAAAATTACCGAATGAGCCAAAACCCAAAACTTTTAAACTTAACGAGATAGAAGAAGAAACTTTTTTTAGATATCCAAAGGAAATATACAGACAAAGAATGCATATGTTAGGGGGACAGTTAGGACATGACATTAATCTAGCATTACAAAGTTTGGTAGATTTGACTTGGCTGTCAGTTCACAGAACAAGTAAAAATAGTTTTCATCAGGAGGAGAAAAGCTTTGAATCTAGTATTGATAAAAAGATAAATGAGCTTTCAACTGAATTAGTTAAATACTTTGGTGTTCTTGATAAAAGATATTCAATTGAAACTGAGAAGTTTCAGAAAAATGTCTTTTTGTCTCTTATTGAAGGAGAAAAACCAGTCAATCTATTAAAAACAGATGACCTAGAAGCTGAAAAGGAAAAAGAATCTTTGAAACAAATATTCTTATTGTTTAAATTAAAGGAAGCAGAATTTTCCAACAAACTAGAAAAACACTTCAAAGGTTTTGAAGATGCAAAAAGAGTTTTTGAAGAAACTAATTCAATACAGTTAGACAAACTATCTTATATCTTAGGAACAAGAAGAATACATTCGATTGTTCAAGAATGGAATAACCTTAATTTTAAGAAGAATGAAATAAACAAACCGAAAATTACTTTTATTGGTGAGTTGAACAAATTATATCAAAAAAAGGAATTGTTTATTAATGAAAAAAATGAGCTGAATGTTAGAACCCAAAGTGGTAAAGAATTTAATCTATTAAATCTTTCATCAGGTGAAAAGCAATTGCTTATTATTTTAGGAGAGAGTTTTTTACAAGAAAATAAATCCCATATTTATATTGCAGATGAACCAGAACTTTCTCTACATGTAGATTGGCAGGAAAAACTTGTTGAAAGTATTAAAAGTGTAAATCCAAACTCTCAAATTATATTCGCTACTCATTCTCCAGATATTGTTGGCCCCTTTTCGGAATGTATTATTAATGTGGAGGATTGTATAAAATGAGTAGCTTTAAAAGGACATCCAGTGGGTTGAATAATCAGCACAAATTTTATGGTGTTGACCTAATAGTATTTCTTGAAGGAGGTAGTATCTCATTTAATAAGGAACAAGTCTATTCTGGTAAATATTCAGTTGAAACAGAAGATATAATTTTTTGGAGAAGTATTTTTAAAATATTTGATTCTCAAAAAAAGATTAAGTTCAAATCAATTGGTTCAAAATCAACTGTTAAAGAAATAGCATTAGACATAATTGATGGGAAATTAACAACCGTAATGGTTGCTATGGATAATGAATTTGATGAAGTACTAAATAAGCGACTTAAGCATCAAAATGTCTTCTATACAAATGGTTATAGTTGGGAAAATGATATTTGGAAAGAAAATATTATTAAATCAGTAATTGAAGAATTATCTGCCGTTCAAATAAGCAATAATGATATCGAGAATAATTTTAAGGAATTTCTTAAAAATATTAAAACTGCTGTTTATGCGGATGCTTATCTTTTTAAAGATGACTTATCTTTTTTTCCAAGGAAAAATGGTTATATGTTCTGTGTTGAATGTAATCCCACAGATTTGCCATTTATTAAGACAGATATAATTGACCAAAGAATAATTGATAAAGGAATTACAAAAAGGAAGGCTAATTTATATGGAAATAAAAACTCAATTAATACACTAAAATTTTGCTTTGGCCATTTTTTAGCTGATTATTGTTGTCAGTTAATCATTCATTATTTAAAAAATCGACACGGCTTGAAAAATTTGTCAAAAGAATTTATTTATAGAATGGGAATAAAGAAATTTTTCGACATAGAATTCTCAACAAGTCCATTATATAGTTATTATGAAAATCAATTTATAAAAAACGTGGTATAACAGCACCTATGCCCAATAGCCTATGAAAGAACAACTTGAAACAGCGTACCCCGCGGAAACATAGTGCTAGTTGCCAGTGACGAAGCCCGCAAAACGGCTACTGGGCATAGCTGCCGACCGTTAGCGGTCATAGAAAACGAAGACTCACGGATATATACAGCTTAAAATATTGAAAAATAAAATAAGATAAATAACATTAACCCCTGCTTTCTGAAAAAACTTCTTGTAATAACCAAAAATTACAAAAAGTCGTTTCAAAAGCTCTAAATTTTAGACAAACAAATGAAGACAGCAAAATTTATTTTTTTATTTTTAGTTGCCTTATTTGGCACCGCGAATGCCACAATGGCTTATACCGTTTCGGGAAAAGTATATGTGATTTCAAGCGGAATCATAGGATTGGAAAACGTCAAAGTTTATTCAACTTACCCTTACGAAGCGGTTACCTACACGGATGCCTCGGGAAATTACACTTTCGAGAATGTGCCTGCATCAACTTTGATGACTATTTATGCCGAAAAAGACGGTTATGCTTTTTCTCCGGATCATTTTGAAAGGATGGTTACAAAAGATTATTCAAATCTAGATTTCACAGCTACTACCATAGGATATTCCATAAGCGGAAAAGTTACCTACAATTCAGGCAATTTAGACAATGTCTTAATTACATCTTCCGATGGAAAAACCACAACAACCACTGCAAATGGAATTTATTCCATCACGGGAATCACAGCTTCGTCCGTTACCCTTACCCCCTCTAAAACGGGCTATGTTTTTTCTCCGGAAAGTAAAACTCTCTCGATGACCCAGAACTATACCGACCAAGACTTTGCGGCATCCATGCCAAGCAATTCAGTTCCTGTTACTTTTTATTATCAATCAAGCGGAAGCACACCTAACGCTGTATATTTAGCCGGCAGTATGAATGAATACGCATCAGCAAATCCATCGTACAGGCTATATGAAGAAGGGAATGGTCTTTTTAGCATTACGGTTTATCTTGCACCCGGTGATTATGTTTACAAATACGTTGTTGACGGGAATTGGATTACCGACCCATGGAATTCTTTGACTGATGGATCGGAATATGGTAATTCCAAAATAACGGTAGCTAATCCAATGATAAGCTATTTACTTCCTTTGAGTGGAAATTATTCTAGCCCAAGTCTCCCTGAAATTAAAGCATTTGTAGCTACAAATAGTAGTTTGACATCAACAAATTATAGCTTAAAAATAAATTCCAATGCCATCCAAGGTACACCCATAATGAGCAATGGCAATCAAACATTTGCTTATACGCCCTACTCCTCTGAACTGCAAAATGGAACGAATACTTGTGAATTAACAGTGGTAGTCGGGGATCAAACAATTTCTAAAACCATTCAGTTTGAATATACCGTGGCTTCAGGGCATTCAGTGGGAGGACAAGTTACAACACTAGCCGAAAAAATGCCCTTAGCAGGTGTAGTAATAAACTACGCAGGCGGTTCGGTAACAACCGACGCCAATGGAAATTACCTTATCTCTTCTATTTTAGACAACGGCATTACGCTTGAACCGGTAAAAGAAGATTACACTTTTACACCCGACCGCATTAATCTGGAATTAACCCAAGATTATACCGAACAAAACTTTACGGCAACATATTCCCCTGGCGGGGGCAATGGAGATGTCGAAAAATTTCCTTACACCGTTAGCGGGACAATAAGCGTTTGTGGAAACCCAATTGAAAACGTAGCAATTGAAAGTCGTGGCAAAACTGTTTACACCAATGCAGAAGGATACTATCTGATCAAAGATACTGTAGAAAGAGACTATACTATGATTTATGAGCCAAAAAACATCGATATTACGGTAAATAGCGACACTTATACATTTAACGACAGCCCCTATCAAATATCTTTTACGGGCGCTACATACGATTTTTCCAATGTCGATTTCATTGGTTACAATACGATTGACAGCATTACCGGAAATGTAAGCTACGAAAACGGAATGCCAATAGCCGGCGCCGCATTAAAATGGGAAATGATTTATAGAGATCAGTTAGTGATTGACAGTATTGTTTACACGAATGCCAATGGAAATTATTCTGTCCCTCATTTTTACGATAGAGATGCAACCTTAACCTTCAAAATAGCGCCTCAAATACTTGGCTATAATTATGGTGGAGAAATCAATGTTTGGAGCAGTCAATCCTGCGATAACATCAAAAACAAAAATTTTACCGTAACTCTCAAACCAACACCTATTTGTATGGTCAGCGTATCCGAAACAGGACATAATATCGTAGTATGGGAAAAGCCGGATATAAATGTTATCAGTGGATTTAAAATTTATCGTGAAAGTAATTTTGCAAATATGTACGATTCAATCGGATACGTTCCTTATACAGAAACAGCAGTATTTGAAGATGCCAACTCCGAACCGACAACTAAAGCCTACCGATACAAAATAGGTACCGTAACTACTTACAATGGCGCCGAAACAGATTTAAGCGGAGAACACAAAACCATCCATTTGACTATAAACAAAGGAATTGGTAACTCGTGGAATCTTATTTGGTCGGCTTACGAAGGGCTGGACATATCTACCTATAAACTCTATAAAGGTACTAGCGCGGACAATATGACTTTTCTTACAGACATAGCGGGTACACTTACTTCATACACCGACCAAAATTCAACGGAGGGTGATGTATTTTACCAAATAGAAATGATTCTTGAAGATGCTTGCAATCCTGAAGTTGCTAAACCACTTTTAAAAAGTACAAAAGCTGGAAGTTTTTATTCATCAACCAAATCAAATATTGCAAATTCCGCTAATGCTTCAACAGACATAAATAAAATAATAGAAGACAAAAATTTTATTTATCCAAACCCCGTTGAAAATACTTTGTACTTTAAAAATTCTAAAGCTTTAAATGAATTTGAGATTTATTCAATTCAGGGGGCATTGATAAAACAAGGAGTTTTAAATACTTCAATTGATGTGTCTAATTTACAAAGTGGGCTTTATCATATTAGAGTCAAGAATGACGAGAAATGGGAGTCTTTTAGATTCATAAAGAAATAAAAACACTGCAACCAACAAGCGGTCATAAAACATGCCGGGTTTAGTGGGTTTGCAAGCGTTTCGTCCCGCATCAAGATTTGTCACGGGGGATACGTTTGCAGCTCCGTAGTCCGCTACGTTTCATACCGCCAGCCGTTGGTCGTAATCAGAAGAAAACGAACACACGATAAGCAATCAAAATTCAAGAAGCGTTTCCTCAGACCTACGCTTCTTTATCCATTAATTACCGCTTGGAGGTCTGGTGCGGAAATTTAAAAATCTACCTGATGAATAAAAAATGTACCTTTTTGTTTCTGCTCGCACTCTGCAGCTTGAGCGGATTTGCACAGTTGAATTGGACTACGCCTGTTAATTATGCTACGCCTACCACTACCAACACCGACGACGCCATTTGGTTTGGCGATTTCAATAATGATAGCAAAACGGATATGGTAGTCAGACACTGGTTTACGGATAAGCTAACACTCTTCCTAAACAACGGAGATGGCACGTTTAATACCGCTTCCACCATCACTTCAAACCCATCTTTGAACGATCTTGTTCTGGCTGATTTTAATAATGATACCTATTTGGATATAGCCGTGACAAATGCTGATTGGTATGCAAGCTATGACATGCTGTCTATTCATTTAGGCAATGGCGATGGTACGTTTCAACCAATAGCATTCTATTATGGTAGTGGAAGTTACCAATACACGCTCGATGCTGGAGACATAACGGGTGATGGCTACAAAGATTTAGTGGTATCGTCTGCTGGATGGGACGGATTTTCAATCTTAGTGAACAACGGCGATGGTACATTTAGTAATGGTAATAGTTATGCCAGCACACATGAATGTGGTTCGATTAAACTCGCCGATTTTAATGGTGACACTCATTTAGATGTAGCGTTAGGCAATGGCAGTAGTGGATGGGCAAAGCAAATAGACGTATTTTTTGGAAATGGCGATGGTACGTTTAATCCCACATTTAGTTCGTACCCTACAGCGAACCATCCACAACTGATGGTATGTGATGTAGATAACCAACATGGGACAGATATTGTGTTCGATATCCCTGATAATCACGTATCATACTATTTAAAAAATGATGGCCTTGGCGCTTTTACCCAAGTGCTGATTAAAAACAATTACGACGTAACAGCTGTTTGTGACTGGAATAATGACAATAAAATTGACTTTGTAGCCGTTGGTTGGGATCCTATTCATAATACTACAACTGGCACGTATATTATTTTAAATGACGGTGCTGATACATTTGCGGAGCCACTATTGCTCGACGCATCGTATAAAGGTCTTGTTGCCAAATTGGATGCTGACGCCTACTTTGATTTTGCCTATGTGAACGTTGCCCAACAAGCAGTTGGCGTAAAATTACAAATTGTAACACCTCCTACAAGCGTCACCCAAACAACGCATGGAAACATGCTGGTTTATCCAAATCCGGCAAACGACGTGCTTTATATTAACACCTGCAAAAATTCTGAAACCAGAACCAATTACAGCATTAAAATTGTCAATACGCTGGGACAAACGGTGTTTGAAACTGTTATCAACAACCAACTCGTGTCAGTGGACGTGAGTACTTTGGGCGCCAACGGCATCTACTTTATACAACTAATGGACCAAAACGGTAAAATACAGGAAATAAGCAAATTCATACGCGAGTAAAATTGTTTGGAGTTTGAAATAGTGAACAAATAAATAGCTCAAATAACTTTCCATAACATCGGTCGCCTCGTCAAGGCGACCGATTGTGTTTATACTGCGCGCATTTTACCAACTGCAAAAACTTTTATATCTTTGTTTCCGTAAATTTACACAACCAAACGTATGAAAATAAACTATTGGTGCATTATGGCAATTACCACCGCTTTAACAGCCTGTAACAAACCTAGCGACGAACAAACCATCATTGGTCGTTCGGATATCAAAGTAGAAAATGGGAGATTAACTCCTGAAGCCTTATGGGCATTTGGGCGTTTGGGCGATATGCAAGTAAGTCCTGATGGCAAGCAAATAGCGTATGGCGTAAGCTACTACAGCGTTCCAGAAAACCGCAGCAATCGCGAAATCTTCGTCATGAATAGCGATGGTAGCAATGCGCAACAAATAACCCATTCGGCTAAAAGCGAATATTCTGCACGATGGGTAAAAGATGGTACCAAAATAGCTTTTCTAACAAGCGAAAGTGGCGACGTACAACTGTGGGAAATGAATCCCGACGGTACGGAACGCACCCAAATAACCAACCGCACTGGTGGCATTACCGATTACCTATATGCACCTAATGGGAAACAGATTTTGCTGATAGCCAATATTCCTTTCGGACAACGTACCACCGATCATTATCCCGATTTAGACAAAGCGAGCGGTTTTGTGGTAGATGAACTGATGTACAAACATTGGGACGAGTGGGTAACCTCTATTCCACATCCATTTTTGGTAGACTACGATGGCTCACAAGTAAGCAACGAACGCGATTTATTGGCTGGCGAACCTTACGAATGTCCCATGAAACCATTTGGCGGCGTGGAGCAATTGGCATTTTCGCCCGACTCTAAATTGATCGCTTACACGTGTCGTAAAAAAACAGGTAAAGCCTATGCCGAAAGCACCAATAGCGATATTTACCTATATGACATTGCGCAAGGTAAAACCATCAGCAACCTCAGCGAAGGCATGATGGGTTACGACATTAATCCTACGTTTTCGCCCAATGGTGAGTATTTAGCTTGGGAAAGCATGGAGCGCGATGGTAACGAATCGGACAAAAATCGTCTTTTTGTAATGAACCTGGCCACCAAAGAACGTACCGACGTGAGTGCCAACTGGGATCAAAGTTGTGCCACACTCAACTGGGGAGCCAATAATCAAACGATTTACCTCACCAGCGTACAACACGGAACAACACAGCTCTACCGTGCCGATATAGCTCAACGCACGTTTACTAAACTGACCGAAGGTCAGCACGACTACGAAGCCATTGCTGTGAGTAAAGATGCTTTATTTGGCGTGCGTCATAGTATGAGCGCACCTAACGACATTTACCGTATTGACGAAATAACAGGCGCACAAACCCAATTGTCGTTCGAAAACAAAGCCTTGTTAAATCAATTGGAAATGGGACGCGTAGAAGAACGTTGGATTACCACTACGGACAACAAACAGATGCTCGTGTGGGTGATATATCCCCCACATTTTGACCCAAACAAGAAATATCCTACACTACTCTACTGTCAAGGCGGTCCACAAAGTCCCGTAAGTCAGTTTTGGAGTTACCGCTGGAATTTCCAAATAATGGCAGCGAATGACTATATAATTGTAGCACCAAATCGCCGTGGATTATATGGTTTTGGTCAAGAATGGTTGGAACAAATCAGTGGCGATTATGCTGGTCAATGTATGCTCGATTATTTTTCTGCCATTGATGCTGTAGCCAAAGAACCATTTGTGGATAAAGATCATTTAGGTTGCGTAGGTGCAAGCTTTGGCGGTTATTCTGTTTATTGGATGGCAGGCAATCATCAAGGCCGTTTCAAAGCCTTTATTGCACACGATGGCATGTTTAACCTGGAACAACAATATTTAGAAACCGAAGAAATGTGGTTTGTCAATCATGATTTAGGTGGCCCCTATTGGGACAAAACCAATAAAGTGGCTCAAAAAACATACGCTTCGTCGCCTCACTTGTTTGTCGACAAATGGGATACACCCATTTTATGTATTCATGGCGAGAAAGATTATCGTATTTTGGCCTCACAAGGTATGGCCGCCTTCAACGCCGCCAAATTGAAAGGTGTACCTGCCGAATTGCTCATTTTCCCTGATGAAAACCACTGGGTTTTGCAACCTCAAAATGGTATTCTGTGGCAACGCACCTTCTTCAATTGGCTCGATAAATGGTTAAAACCCGCTCAAAAATAAGGATTCACGAACCTAAAAATAATTTCGTGTAACATAGTTGGTTATTGAAAAAAATATACGAACTTTGTGAACGTATTGGTGAGTTGATTTCACCTCGAACGATAGGAGTCGCCAACAAACACATACACAAAAGTGTTGGGAAATTTATGAAAAAGATACTCTCTTTCATTATTGTCATAAGTTGTTTACTACTAACCGCACACGGAACGTCATCTGTGTCTGATGTGTTGGAAGTGGCACCTAACACCAATGCAGAGGTTTCGTCTTGTTACTTTTCTAAACCAGAATCGACTACCGATTTTCGGTCAATTTTAGCGGCTAATGCCATTCAATGTCCCCCTGTAAGTTCTCTCATTTTGTCTGGCAACGAATCGTTTGCCTCTCCAGTTCCACCTTATGCTGTGCTAACACGCCATGCTGGCCGCCTCGAAAAAACACAGTGGAATATCTGCGCCGAACTTAAGTTTGTGCCCAACGATATTGTTCAAGCTCATTATTATATTTTTGCGTTACGACGTATTTTAATTTAGAATTTAGATAAATCAGTCGCCTTCAGTATCCATTACCGCGTGTGTAATGGCTTTTATCTGTATTTATTTATCTAAAACAAACTAAATTAATTCGTTATGACAAATTCATTTATATCTCCAGCCCTCATTGCTGGAGAATCGAACGTGGCTATTCGTAAAAGCAAAAAAACAATGGCTGTAGCTCTTTTATTAGTATTAATTGGCATCGCTTGTGCCGTAGTTATCGTGATGCTTCCTGCACAAACAGCAGAATTCGCACCAGTATCATTAGGTTTAGTGTCTGCTACTTGCCTTATTATAGGAATTGCACAATTAGCATTTGGTGGCAAAGCATACATATACACACCAACCAATAGTAAAGTATACGGACGCGTGTTCTTTTGTACTTCAGGAAAAGGTCAAGAAACTATTAGTGCTATTAAATCAAAAAACTGGGCTCAATTGGAAAAATTGATTGCTCACAATGAAAGTGGTGTTAAATTGGAATTTGTCACCTCTAAAGACAGACAGTTTGCACGTTGTCAAGTACTCACATTTATTCCTTATAACTTTGAACCATTATCGGATATTATAACATTATCAGGCGAAGAAATGGAAGAACTTTTGAAAGTAACTGGTACTAAAATTTAGGATATTCACCTAACAACAATTACATTATGAATTTCTCATTTTTAGATTTTTTGAATCTCTGTGGTGGTCTGGGATTATTCCTCTTTGGTATGACCATGATGAGTGAATCTCTGCAAAAAGTGGCTGGAGACAAAATGCGAGCCATTTTGGCTGGCATGACTAAAAACCGTGTAATGGGGGTTTTAACTGGTGTAGCCATCACCTCTATCATCCAATCGTCCAGCGCGACGACCGTAATGGTAGTGAGCTTTGTTAATGCAGGATTACTCTCTCTGGCGGAATCTATTACGGTGATTATGGGTGCCAATATTGGTACCACCGTAACAGCTTGGTTGGTGTCCCTTGTTGGATTTCAATTCAGTATTGCCGACATCGCCATCCCGTTAATTGGTCTGTCTATTCCTCTATTATTTTCAAAACGTGATAAACGAAAATCTATCGGACAATTGATGGTAGGTTTTGCCTTATTGTTTATTGGTTTGGAATATTTGAAAAATAGCGTACCAGATATAAATTCAAACCCAGAAGTCTTAGCCTTTTTGCAGCACTATAGCAACATGGGGTATGGTTCAGTACTATTATTTGTATTAGTAGGAACTATTTTAACCCTTATTATGCAATCGTCGAGCGCCACTATGGCTATCACGTTGGTCATGTTAAATCAGGGATGGATTGGTTTTGAAGTTGCAGCAGCCATGGTATTGGGTGAAAATATAGGAACCACCATTACGGCAAATCTAGCAGCGATTCCTGCTAATGCCAACGCCAGACGAGCCGCTTTGTCGCACACCTTATTCAATGTTCTTGGTGTAGTGTGGTTGCTCATTGTATTTTATCCATTTACACGCTTTGTACAATGGGCTGTTACATGGGGCGAAGCCTCTGCTAATACACCTTTATACGCTTTGTCATTATTTCATACCATGTTCAATCTTGTGAACGTATGTATTATGATTTGGTTAGTAAAAGTGTACGAGAAAATTGTGACCACGTTGATTAAAGATAAAAAAACAGACAGCGAATTTGGGTTACAATTTATTTCGGGTAGTCTGCTGTCGACTGGTGAATTATCACTTATAGAGGCCGAAAAAGAAATTGAACATTTCACACAACGCACCCAATTAATGTTCGAAGAAGTCCGTAAATATGCGGTTCAAAAACATAATAACAAGAACAATGAGGGTTGCGCCGAACGCATTGAACAATTTGAAAATGCAAGTGATAAAACAGATTTAGCTATTGCGAACTATCTGCACGCCATTGCCGATTCGCCAACTAGTAGCGAGTTGAAACGCAATATTCGTAATTACGTGTATGTAACGTCTGAAATTGAAACAATAGCCGACTGTTGCCACAATATAGGACGAACAGCCACACGCAAAAATAGCAGTAAACTCAATTTCACGCCTGATCAAATAGCCGACTTAAATCAAATGTTTGATTTGGTAGAGGCTCACTTAAATCTCTTCTATAAAAGTATCAAGAAACATCAAATTACTGAAGAGTGCCGTGCCGAAATTCTCCGCATCGAGAATGACATTAATAACTTGCGCTATGCGCTGAAAATGAAAAGTATTGATCAAGTGAACAATGGCACGTTAACCTATGCTTCGAGTACGCATTTTATGGATATGATAGAAGAATGTGAACGCTTGGCCGACGCCATTACGAAAGTAACAACAGAAAAGAAGTTGTAATAAGCAATAAAGGCTGCCAGTGATTGGCAGCCTTTATTTTTTCAAAACAATTTATTCTACAAATTTTATTCAAAATCGATAACAAAAGGCATGATAGCCTGCACCCCTTGTCGCGATTGAATTTCTTTAAGATAACTCACGTAACGGTAATTATCTCCTAATTGATTACGAAGTGTACGTGTCTCTAACGACGACGACAAATCGTTCATTAATTCTTGTACAAAATCCTTTTTAGCTGGATAAGTTTTGAGGTTATAATCTTTTAAGCCCGCTTTTTGAACAGCTATTTTTACTGCGGTATCCAAACCACCAAGTACATCCACTAAACCGATTTTTTGAGCATCCGTGCCAGTCCAAACACGACCTTCGGCAATCGCTTTAATAGAATCGGTAGCCATACCACGACCATCGGCACAACGTTTTACAAACAGCTCATAACCACGATTCACATAATTTTGAAATAAGACTTTCTCTGCGGTTGTTACAGGACGCATCACCATACCAAAATCTGCAAAATTATTGGTTTTTACACCATCAAATGCCACGCCTATTTTTTCGGTTAAACCTTTAAAATTAGGCAATAATCCAAAAATGCCAATAGAACCTGTTATGGTAGTTGGTTGAGCCACAATAGTATCGGCCACACACGAAATATAATAACCGCCAGAAGCTGCGTAATCGCCCATCGATACAATCAACGGTTTTTTAGCTTTTACCAAACTAGCTGCATGCCAAATTTGTTCCGATCCATAAGCGCTACCGCCTGGAGAGTTCACGCGTAAAACAACAGCTTTAATGTCATCATCATCGGCCAATTCAAGAAGCGTTTCAGCGATTTTATCCGATTCCATATCTTCTTCATTACCACCATCGATAGCACCAACAGCATAAACCACTGCCACTTTATTTGACGAATATTTTTCGTCTACCGTAGCATTTTTCATCGCTTTGAAACCAACCGTTTTGTAACTATCGCCAGCAAATGTTTTAAGCATGCTATCGACGGAATTTTCATAAATCAACGTGTCCACCAAACCTAATTCGTAAGCTTTTGCGGATTCTGCAAAAAATAAACCTTCATCTGCAAAACGATTCAATATTGCTACATCCAATTTACGCGATTTACCCATATCGGCCAACATATCTGACCAAATAGAGCCCGACATTTGTGTCATTTGCAAACGATTCGCATCACTCATTTTGGTGTTAATATAAGGCTCTACTGCGGATTTAAACGTACCGACTTTGAACACTTGCATTTCAATACCCAATTTATCCAAGGCATCTTTGAAAAATACGGTGTTCATAGCAATACCGGTCAACCCTAACATACCTTGTGGATTCATCGCCACTTTATCGGCCACAGAAGCCAAATAATAGGTACCATTGGTATAATTGTCGGCATAGGAAGCTATGAACTTGCCACTCTTTTTAAACGCAAGCAACGCTTGGCGAATTTCTTTAATGGAAGCTGGCGCAGCCGAAAACTCTTCAATATCTAAATATATTCCTTTGATATTTTTATTTTTAGAAGCTTTATCAATTGCTAATAGAACATCATCCAAGCCCATAACAGCTTGAGAATCGTCAATGGTAGAAAGAATCGACGATAAACTATTTTCTTCGGAGCGTTCTACTAACGTACCTTTAAGCGTGAGTTTAAATACCGAATTAGGCTCAATTGGCATCGTTTGATCACTCGACGCGGCAATAGCGCCAATCACACTCAACGAAATAATTAAACTTAACACAGAGAACAAAAGCATACCAACAATAGTAGCCAATGTCATTTTAAAAAAGTTCTTCATACGTGGTTATATAAAATTAAAAAATAAGGAACCATACACACATCGTAAACGACGAAGCAAAGTAAGCTATTATTTTTTGAATCACCAAATTTTTTTATTGTTTTTCGATAATTTTTTATCAAAAAACAATCCAAAAGGTATCACGTCAACCCATTTCATTATATAAATTAGTTTTTGTATCTTTGTCAGAACTAATTATATACGCTATGCACCTTGTCATCATCAACGGCCCAAACCTCAATTTACTAGGGAAACGCGAACCTGAAATTTATGGACAGGACACGTTCGAGAGTTATTTAGAAACACTCAAAACGCGTTATCCACACATCACGTTATCGTATTACCAATCTAATATAGAAGGGGAACTTATCGACAAAATACATGAAGTGGGTTTTTCGGTTGATGGTATTATTCTGAATGCTGGCGGTTACACACACACTTCTGTGGCTATTGCCGATGCGGTAGCTGGCGTAAAAACACCAACTATCGAAGTGCATATTTCAAACGTATTCAAACGCGAAGATTTTCGGCACAAATCATTACTGTCGCCTGTAGTCATTGGTACTATTGGCGGATTTGGGCTTGATTCTTACCGATTGGCCATTGAATCTTTTTTAGCGCGCCATTAAACGTTTTTATCACTTACGGGTCTAATGAACTGTCAGCATGATTTAGTTGACCTATTTAGATTACTTACACTAACCCTTTTCTCAATGAAACACATCTGTTCTGCGCTTATCGCTCTTTTTATCTTCACCGTAAGCTTACAAGCCGCTACTATTAAAGGTAAAATTCTAGACCCAAACAATCAACCGCTCGATTATGTAAATGTCGTTTTGCTACGTCAAACTAACAACGCCCTTGCTGGTGGTGGCATTACCGATGTAGATGGACTTTTTAGCATCGATAATATCACCATAGGCAGCTATCGTTTGGAAGTGTCGTTTGTTGGTTACAAAACTTATACAAAACCAATTGTCATCAAGTCACCAGAAGATAAACTAACCGTAGGAGCCATTAAACTCGAAGAAGATGCCCAAGCATTAGGCGAAGTAGAAGTGGTGGCCCAAGGCTCACAAATGCGATTTGATATCGACAAAAAAGTGTTCAATGTTGATCAGAATATTGCAGCAGCAGGCGCTTCAGCAAGTGAGGTATTAGAAAATATACCATCGGTACAAGTGGATAATGATGGCAATATCTCATTGCGAAACAACAGCAACGTAGAAATTTGGATTAACGGAAAACCATCTGGTTTGGATAGTGAGAATCGGGCACAAATTCTCGAACAAATGCCTGCTGGTAGCATTGAATCGATTGAAGTCATCACCAACCCTTCGGCTAAATTTAGTCCTGAAGGTACAGCAGGCATTATCAACTTAGTGATGAAAAAAGAACGCAAAAGTGGCTACATAGGAAGTGTGTCGGCTGGCGCCAGTTACCAAATGAATGGTAAATTGAGCGGAAATGCAAGTGCTAACTTCAATTACAACAGTTCCAAAATTGATTTCTATGCCAACCTCGGCTTCCGCCAACGCGACCGAGTAGGTACGGGATACACCGATCGCTATTCGTTTGCACCAAACACAAACAGAGGCGATACGCTTTCATTGATGCACCAAGATAATGAAATGATTCGTAGTTCGTGGGGATTATTTGGGCGCACAGGCTTAAGCTGGCATATCAATAAAAAAAATACCATCGGTATTTCTGGTATGTTTAACACGCAGGACAATAATAACTACTCCGTAATTGACTACGATGTTATACGCTTTACCACATTAGATACGGCACGCTATAAACATTTCAGCGATGTGGATGCGTTACGTTTATCGTATAATGTCACCTTAGATTATCTTTACGAAATCGACAAAAAAGGCTCTGAAATTCGCTCGTCGATCTCTTATGGAGGAAACCAACGCGACCAAGATGCCAATTATAACCAAACAGTGGAGTACGGAGATGCATCGGCTTATACGCAAAAACAATATAGCGGCTATAACAACCATACTGCTGAATTCAAATCGGATTACGTTCAAAAATTTAGCGACAATATGAAACTGGAAGCTGGTGTAGCCGTGAATTGGCAAGACCGTTTTTCCAATTCTAAAACGTGGGATTATCCAACACCCACCACAGACACATTATCTGCTTACAACGATTTTGAATACAAAGAATTAATTAGCGCAGCTTATGCTACTTATGGTGCTAAATTTGGGAATTTTAGTTTCCAAGGCGGTTTACGTGGAGAATATACCAACACCATAGTAAGCACACGCGATGCAGCAACGGACAACTATCTGACCACTACCAAGGGTTATTTTCAATTATTTCCAACCGCTTACTTGTCTTATTCGTTACCTGAAGGCAACGAACTACAACTGAACTACACACGCCGTGTCAATCGCCCACGTGGACGCGAATTAAGCGCTTACCGCAACGTATCGGACTCTACCAATATTTCGTACGGTAACCCACGCTTAAGTCCTGAGTTTGCCAATGCACTTGAATTAAATTATATCAAAAGTTGGGAAGAGCATGTATTATCAGCGTCGTTATACTATCGTTATACCACCGATGTAATACAACGCGTACGTTTCGAATCGCCATTGAACAATGATATTATGGAAACCACATACGAAAATATTGCTAGTGCACAATCGGTAGGTGTGGAAGTAGTTGGAAAGAACCACATTGGCAAATGGTTGAATTTAACTACCACGTTGAATGCCTATTACGAAGAGATGAGTCCGATTGTTTACAATAATATTTTACTGCAAGGTAAAAGTGAAGGCTTTTCGTGGGACGCACGCCTGATGGCGAACGTTTTAATCAGCAAAACATTTTCTGGCCAACTCACGGGCGCTTATTATTCACCACATGTGATTGCACAAGGTAAAACCAAAGATGCCTACACCATTGACCTTGGTTTAAAGAAATCGTTTCTTAACAAAACACTGAACCTCAGTTTAAGCGTTCGCGATGTACTCAATTCACGTGGATGGAGAAATATCACGTGGGGCGACACGTTCTATCAAGACTTTGAACGGGCACCAAACGGACCACGCTTCTCGCTTACAGCCACCTACAACTTTGGCAATATGAAAGACAAAAAGAAAGCCAAATCGAAAGAAGAAAACGGTGGTACTAGTTCAGATAGCGGTGAAGAGTTTATGGAATAACTCGAATTCAAGAGCGTATTATGAAAAACACCCTTTACGGGGTTTGATTCAAAAGAAACAATTAATATATTTCCGTTCAAAAGTTACGCTTTTGGACGGATTTTTTATAGAACCGAGCGTTCATTTATCGCTCAACGGCACACCACTTGTGTTAACACGAATTTAGGTGAGTAATCGTTAATAACGTTCGTTAAATATAACATTATTCGACGGAACAGGAGAAAGCTATTTAAAATAAAAAAAACGTCGTAAGAAAATTCTTACAACGTTTTTTATATGAAAACATTCACTATAAAACTTATCAACGATTGACAACGACTTTTTGAACAGTTGTTTTAGCGCCTGCTTCTACTTTCAATAAATAGATACCATTGCTCAAATCGGTTACAGAAATTTGGTCGCCTGCATTTACACGACCTGATTGAAGCATTTTACCTGATAAATCAACCAATTGGTAGTTCATTTGATCTACACCATCAGCAGTAACTAATAGGTAATCAACGGCTGGATTAGGCGATACTGATAGCCATTGCATTTCTACTTGATCGATAGGAGTAGAAGTTTTATACCAAGCTTGACCTTTTTGTGTACCCCAAATAAATTCTGCCAACATAGGATAATCGATAAAAGGATTACGATTATGTTGTTTGGCGTAAACGGCTTCGTTACGATCGATTTCTTTTTGTGAAACGGGATCTTGACGATGCCATTTTAAAAATAAAGCAACAGAATAGCTAGACAAACCCGAAGTAGAACCAAATGCATTTCCCCAACCTGTACATTTATCAGCATAGCGCGTAGCCATGTAAAAATAAGAACGAGCGAAGTCACCTTTATATTGGTCTGCTGGTTCAAACACTGTAGAACTATAACCTGGAAAGGTACTTTTACCTAAACGTCCCAAAGCTTTACCGCCTAATGAGGTTCCACCTGAACATTCACCAAATTGGTAATTACTACGTTGACCATTGACTTTACCATCTGTCGGATACACGTGAAATGCGTCACTCACCATTGGTGAAGCTTCGCCAAACCAGCTTTGAGGAACTGAGTGCTCACGGTTATAACAATCGCAGACAGCGCCATAATTACCACATTGTTTTTGACCGTGTGTCCACGTACAAGTAGAATACATATCCCACACTTTACCATCGGCAGTGTTATCACTGGTTTTATAAACATTATAAAGACCATTATAACCAACATTGGTATGACCCTCAATTATGCTTTGTAGGGCATAACGGAGGTTATCGCTAGATTGTCCTTCGGCAGAGTCATAATACGTAGTTGGCGCAGCAGCAAACGCTAACGTGGCAGGCACCAATAACAGTATAAAAAAAAGTTTTTTCATAATAAAAATAGAACTGATGATAGATTGATGAATAAGTTTCTCCCTTTATAGGTAGCACCTATATAGTAAACAAAAGTTTGCAAATAGGCAGCCTACAAAGGTAGAACTTTATTTTGTAACCACCAATTTCATCACCTGTTTTTTTGAATTTGCATCAATTTGCAATAAATACACGCCAGCGTTCAACTGTTCAATGGAAATTAATTCGCCAGATTGTGCGATACCTGAATGTAATAACTGTCCTGATATATCGAATATGGTGTAGTTAAATTGATCTACTCCATCAGCCGTAACAGCGACCACTTGGTTGGCAGGATTTGGATAAACTTGTAAATTAGTAAAAACAACTTGTTCTACAGCAGTTGAAGTTCCATACCAATTTTCGCCTTTTTTAGTACCCCAAATATATTCCGCTAAGTCAGGATTGTCAATAAATGGGTTACGGTTGTTTTGATGAACATACACAGCATCGTTGCGAAGCGTTTCTTTGATAGAAACAGGATCGGCACGGTGCCATTTTAAAAATAAAGCAGCTGCCGCAGTTGTCAATCCATTACTAGCAGAACTAAAGGTCTGTCCACCCCAATTTGCACATTTATCAGCATAGCGCGTAGCCATATAAAAATAGGTACGAGCGATATCGCCTTTAAACTCATCATCAGGCTCATAAACAGTACCCGAAAAGCCAGACACATTACTAGTACCCAAGCGTCCTAAAGCACTTGTGCTACCCGATATATAACTAGTTGATGAAGTTTCGGCATACGGATAATTACTACGGAAATTATTCACACGCGCATCGGTAGGAAACACATGAAATAAATCACTTTTCATAGGTGATGCTTTACTAAACCAGCTTTGTGGTACTGAGTGTTCTTTATTCCAGCAATCGCACACATTTTTTTGTGGACAATTGGCATTACTAAACTCAAAAGTACAGGTAGAATACATATCCCACACTTTGTTATCAGCGGTAGCATCAACACTTGGATAATATGCCTCTAAATTATCATAGCTTAAAACGGTATGATTCCCAATAACCCCTTGCAAAGCTAATCGTAATGCATTATCTGTTTTACCTTCGGCAGATTTATAATAAGTAGTTGGAGCTGCAGCAAAAAGCATGGCAACAGCACACAACATAACCATTATAAAAGTCAGTTTTTTCATGATTATCTATAAAATATTATTTTGTAACGACCAATTTAACAACTTGATTTTTACCATTGGCAGCAATTTGTAAGACATACACACCACCATTCAACTGGCTAATAGACACTAAATCGTCAGACTGAGCCATGCCTGACTGTAACATTTGCCCTGAAATATCGAAAATAGTATAAGTGAATTGATCTACACCATCGACCGTAATAGACACCACCTCATTAGCTGGATTTGGATGCACTTGTAAGCTTGCAAAGGCAACTTGTTCTACTGGAGTAGAATTACCATACCAACTTTCACCAGTTTTAGTTCCCCAAATATATTCAGCTAAAACCGGATAATCGATAAATGGATTACGGTTGTTTTGCTTATAATTACCTTTATTATAAGTACTGTTGCCATAGATTACTTCGTTCCGAAGAATTTCTTTAGTAGATACTGGATCTTGACGATGCCATTCGAGCAGCATATTGATTGCCCAAGTTTGGAAGCCTTTGTTGTTACTGCCAAACATACCGCCACTCCAAGTTGCACATTTGTCGGCATAGCGTGTCGCCATATAAAAATAGGTACGCGCTAAATCGCCTTTATATTCATCATCAGGCTCATATACTACACCGGAATAACCTGGGTATGTGCAATTACCACGACGACCAAGAGCTTCTGTCATACCATTCGTTGTACATTTGGTGCCATTTGCGCAGACTCCCAACGCATAATTACCACGATACGAATTTACATAACACGATGTTGGATATAAGTGGAATGCATCACTATACATAGGTGTAGCTTCGTTGAACCAACTTTTAGGCACGGAATGCTCACGGTTATAACCGCCACCACAAGCGCTAGAAGCACAATATCCACTACCTGGCACAAAACCACAAGTAGAATAAATATCTATGAGAGAGGTGCCAGCATCACTTTCAGTATTCTTTGTGTCAGAATAGATGTACAAAGGTTTCAAATTATCGTATGAAACAACCGTGTGATTATCAATAACATCTTGTAATGCCAAACGCAGTTCATCCCCTTGCTTACCTTCGGCAGCCTCATAATAACCAACTGGTACTTGGGCAAATGCCATCAAAGAAAAGAGACCAAGAAGGCATAACAAATTAATTTTTTTCATGTTTAGTGATTAGATATATAATAATTAACGTACAACTTTAACGCTTTTTACAACGCCATCGACAGACACTTTAAATACGTAAACGCCTTCTGGTAAAACAAATGCTTCTTCGGCAGCACATTGTAAGCGTTGCGCACACAAACGACCTGTAGCATCAAATACATTCACCGCGCTACCAGGTTGTAAGTTAAGAATATGAATAGCTTCGGAAGTCGTGTAATATACAAGTGCATTGGCATCGGTATATTGCATGCTAGTTGGCGTACTTTCTTCCAAAGTCATCACAGCTATTTGTTCAGAAACAGGAACACCAGTAGGAGTTACCGTGTAGTAATATTGTGTGTTAGGTTCTAAGCCAACTACCAAATACGATTGGACATTGCCCACCGATTTTGGATAGCCTGTAAGCGATGTATTTGTAATAGTTTCTCCGCCCACAGACACAATTAACCAATCGATATACGCACGTGGTTTTGATCCACCAGTTGTCAAGGTAACTGAAGTTTCACTTGAAACAGGTATGTCTGCCGTTAAAGTAGTAAAATCTGCCGTCACATTCCAAGTTGTAATAATCGTTGTTCCCACTTTTAACGTGATGGTTGAAGCATCGGTTGCACTATACATTTTAGCTGATACTGAAATGCTAGCTCCTGCGGATAAATCAAGACCTGTAAGTGTCATAGTAGCAGCAGTAGAACTTGAACCTATACGAATAGCTGTACTGCTTAATTCAGTCAATGTACTATAACCTGAGACAGAAACACTAGTCGACATAGAACCATTAAATTGTTCGGTGAGAACTGGTACTGAAGCACTTCCTACCACGGTTTGTTTAAATACATCGAGCACATAATTTGTAACACCCGCATTGGTCCAATTCGCATTAAACGCATTTTTGGTAACATTACTAGCTTCCAATGCTTGGAACGTGCAAGTTCCGGTAAGCGGCACATTTACAGTGGTAAAATCGCTACTTGTAACAACCAATGTGGCCGTATGCGAACCCACAGTTGTAGGCGTATAAGACACCGTGATATTTTTACCGGCATTTGCATCTGTTGCAATAACTGAAGCTGACGACACTTTGAACAATGCAGCATTAGTACCTGTTATAGATAAACCAACCGTTGACGATAAATTAGTACCTTTTACTAAAACTGTTTGATCATTTTTGACCATCACGTTATCAGAACTAAATACCAATCCGCTAGTAGTTGGTGAAACCAATGACGCTGAACATGAACCAGTAAGCGTTACTGTGGTCGATTGTGCTAATTCTGTACTACTAATAGTAAGCGTAGCTGTATGATTTCCTAATGCAGTTGGTTTGTAAGAGACCGTAACTGTAGTGCCAGCTAATGCATTAGCGCTAGTCACAGTTGTAGGCGACACGGTAAATAAACTTGCATTTGTACCTGATATAGCCAGCGATAAACTCTTGGTTAGTAATACACCTTTTACGGTTAATTGGGTTGTTACTGTTTCGTTTTTACCAGCAGCACCAACTACCAATGATGACCCATTAGTTGGAACAGTTAAAGTTGGAACCGAAGCTGCGCAAGAACAACCTGATAAATCGGTAGTAGTGGCATAATCTGCAGAATAAGTTGACAAAATTTGGGTAAAATCTACATTAGTTCCTTTTTTATTACCCCAAATATATTCGGCTAAACAGGGATAATCGATAAATGGATTACGGTTACCTTGTTTGTAGTCAGTAGTATTGTTGATGCCATAAATAGCATCATTACGCACGCGTTCTTTTTCAGATACAGGATCTTGACGATGCCATTTGAGAAATAAATCAACAGAATAGGCTGTAAGACCATTATTAGCAGTACTAAAATGGTTCCCCCAGCTCTCGCATTGATTAGCATAACGCGTAGCCATATAAAAATAGGTACGTGCAAAATCGCCTTTATAGTCATCTACAGGTTCAAATACAGTCCCAGAAAAACCAGAGAATGTACTAGTGCCTAAACGTCCAAGTGCATCCGTAGTTAAAGTGGTTCCACCTGTACATTCACCAAATGGATAATTACTACGTTGACCATTTACTTTACCATCGGTAGGATAAACGTGAAACGCATCGCTCACCATAGGCGATTTGCTACCAAACCAACTTTGTGGAATAGAATGTTCTTTGTTATAACAATCGCAAACTGTTTTGTAATTACCGCATTTTTTTTGATTATGTTGCCACGAACACGTAGAATACATATCCCAAAGACTACCATCAGGATGTGAATCGCTAGCTATATAAAGCATATTCAAATTATCGTAGCTAACTACCGTATGTCCATCAATAATATCCTGCAATGCCAAACGTAACGCATCGCTTGTTTTACCATTGGCGTTTGTGTAGTAACTTGCTGGAGGAGCGGCGAACAGTGTAACACTCACCACAAGGACAATGAATCCTAATATCATTTTTTTCATAACCATTTATTATTTAGACTATTAATAAGCAATTTTAAAACTACGCGTTGATTTTCCGACTGTTACTTGTAGCACGTAAACGCCTTTGGGCAATTGGAATTGTTCTTCAGTACGGCAATTACTCTGTTTGTTAATTAATCGACCAGCACAATCAAAAATAGAGACAGAACTATTATCTGCAAGATTGGATACATATACCGTTCCGTTTTGAGCATAATAGGCAATGTCGTCAATGGTTGTATAATTGATGGCAATTGGGTCGTCATTTGTTGCAATAGTAACAGCACCTGTAGCTGACGAAATAGTTAAACGACCTAAAGTGGCTTCGTATTTATAAGTTCCACCAGTCACCGTAACAGCAGCAGGATGAGTACCATTATTATAGGTTAAATACGTCACAAAACCGCCAGGCGTCGTGTATTGATAGTTAGGCACAACTGAAGCTGTAGTACTTGTGGTAACGGTATAATCGGTTACATTAGTAGCATCTTTCAACATGTTGATAGCCAATTCAGGGTAATCAATAAATGGATTACGGTTACCTTGATATACCTCACCACCATCGTTACGAGTCATTTCTGTTAATGAAGGAGGATCTTGCATGTGCCATTTCAAAAGAATAGCCAATGATTCAAATACAGAATTAGAATTGGTGCCAATTTGCACCAACAAGTCCGTTTTACACAATGGCTTATAAAGCGCATTATAGTATGTACTATTTTTTCCATAAGTTATATAATCATACAAAATAACGCGTGCACAATCGCCACGATAGCTACCATTAGATACACTGGTATAATTAGGATTGCTAATAGAAATGTCATTAGGGTCATAATAATTACTTCCTTCACCATAAGCCGTATTACCACGGTCTGAATTCACCGATGTACTAGCAGGACGAACCGATTGCATATCGTATCCAATAGGAATAGTTGTGCCTTTTGTCGTTTCAGAACCTTCAAATTTAGATTGTGGCCAAGTATGCTCACGATTCCAAGAACTACCAGAATCCCACGTAGCATCCATGGAAGCACCATTATAATAAGAAATAAAATTGGCTGAATTATTCAAGTCCTTATCAACTGACGCATAAGCATAACGCAAAGCGCCATAATCATAACGTGACGCTGCAATTTTATTCGTTTCGCCCATCAACTGATTCAACGCTCCAAAAAGAGTTGATCCTGTTTTAGACATTAATTCGGCATAAGTATAGCCTGTTTTATAATACGCTGCCTGTTTAGTAACATAGGTTGTGTAGGCTGCTTTACCTGCATCCGAAGCCACATGCGATTGCATATCAATACCTGCGGCAAAAGTTATCTGAGTAATTAAAAGAAATGAGACCAAGGCTAATTTAAAAGCCAAATAAGTGTTTTTCATTTTGGTTTATGGATTAGAATATTAACGTTTTAATAGTATAGTGATTTTCTTCAGAAAGAATTTGAATCAGGTAAACACCTTTGCTTGGAACATCAAAATGTTCCTCGGCAAGGCAATTAACACGTTGCACACACAAACGACCTGTAGCATCAAAAACCTTCACAGCACTACCTGGTTGTAAGTTTAGAATATGAATAGCTTCAGAAGTCGTGTAATATACAAGCGCATTGGCATCGGTATATTGCATGCTAGTTGGCGTATTTTCCTCCAAAGTCATGACAGCAATTTGTTCCGAAACAGGAACACCAGTTGGAGTTACTGTGTAATAATATTTTTTGTTTGGCTCTAAACCAACTACCAAATACGATTGCACATTGCCTACCGATTTTGGATACCCTGTGAGCGATGTATTTGTAATAGCTTCACCACCTACAGACACAATTAACCAATCGATGTAAGCACGAGGTTTAGTACCGCCACTTGTAATAGTAAGCGAAGTTTCAGCTGACGCTGGAATTTCTGCTGTTAACGTACTAAAATCGGCTGTTACATTCCACGTAGTAATAGTAGTTGTGCCGACTTTTAATGACAATGTAGAAGCATCAGTGGCACTATACATTTTAGCCGATAATGCAATACTAGCTCCATGTGATAAATCAAGACCAGTAAGTGTCATAGTAGCAGCCGTACCACTTGCGCCGATACGAATAGCAGTACTGTTTAATTCAGTCAATATACTAAAACCTGATATAGAAACACTCGTCGACATTGAGCCATTAAATTGTTCGGTAAGAACGGGTACAGAGGCACCTCCTACAGTTGTTTGTGTAGATACATCTAACACATAATTAGCAGCACCTGCATTTGTCCAATTTGCAGTAAATCCAGAAGGCCCCACATTGGTAGCTTCTAATGCTTGAAAGGTGCACTCACCCGTAATAGGAACAACTACTGATGCGAAATCATTACTTGATACAGTAAGTGTAGCTGTATGCGCCTTAATGGCTTCTGGTTTATATTTAAGTATAATCACTTGGCCAGCATTTACTTCTGCAGCTGTTAAAGATGATTTTGTTAATGTAAATTTAGCAGCATCGGTTCCGCTTAATGTTAATGATACATTACCAGCTAAATTTGTACCTTTTATCATCACATCTTGTTGTTGTGTAACAGTTGCATCGCTACCCGAAAACGAAACACCTTGTGTTGTTGGCGAAGTTAATGTAGCTAAACATGAACCGGTTAAAGTTACCACAGTACTAGCTGCCAGCTCACCACTCGAAAGAGTCAAAGTGGCACTGTGTTGACCTAGAGCAGTTGGTTTGTAAATCACCACAACATCTACGCCATTTAAAACTTGTGCTGCAGTAAGCGAAGTTTTTGACACTTTAAACAAAGAGGCATTTGTGCCCGAAATTGCAAGTGATACATTTTGAGTAAGCAAAACTCCTTGTACATTGATTGTGGCTGTTAATTCTTCGTTAAGATTAGCTGCACCTACATTTACAGTAGCGTTTTTACGAGGTGATGTAATAGTTGGCTCTGTAATTTCACAGCTACAGCCCGATTTATCGTCGCCACCTAAATAATTAGGATTAGCAGTCGACATTAAATGGGTAAAATCTACAGTCTCGCCTTTTTTGCTCCCCCAAATATATTCAGCTAAACACGGATAGTCAATAAACGGATTACGGTTTTTCTGAAAATCATTAACTGCACTTGCACGATTCATTTCTTTAGTAGAAACTGGGTCTTGACGATGCCATTGCAATAAAACATCAATTTCCCAATCCAAAAACTCAAGATAAGCATCCTTATCTGTTGGGTTACGCATAGCATAATAAGAGCCCACATCTGTATTATCTTTACGCCAAGTCAATTCGTCACCGTAACAAGTTGCCATATAAAAATAAGCTCGGGCAAAATCGCCTTTATATTCATCTTTGGGTTCAAAAACAAAAAACGTTTGACCATTATAAGTAGCTTTCCCTACACGCAACGAACCTGTGTTGCTTTTCAAATCTTGAGTAGGTACACCCAATGGATAATTACCACGACTTGAATTTGCAGTAGAATTTGATGGATTCAAATGATAACAATCTTTATAGGCATCATTTGTACTACCACCCCACCATGATTTAGCAAAACTATGTTCAATATTACAACCGCTAACTACAGCACCTGGCGAAGAAAAAGCCTTCCAATCATCGGAATACATATCCATGCATAATCCTGTAACAGGATCGCGGTCAGCATAATAAAAACAATACCAACTAGAATTACTGCCAGAGCCATAACTCAACACCGTATGTTTACGAATAATTTGACTCAATGAAGATTTTAAGATAGAATCTGATTTCCCATTGGCAGCTGAGTAATAGGCATCAGGCATCTCAGCCGCTGAAACCAGCAGAACAAAGAACAAAAGAAGCGCTGTTAAATTTACTTTTTTCATGATTTAATTAAAGGTATTTAGACAATCAAAAGAGCACTCTTGATGGCCAAGTAGCGCTCTTTTGAGAAAATTTGCGACAAAGATAACTCTTTATTTATTGAAATACAATGATTTTAACGTTTAATGTATATAATTTACATCGATTATACGGCCGGTTTCGTCGATTAATCGACATGTAAACATTTGATTTTCATCCTTCTTTGAAACCACGACCTGTCCATTGAGTATTTTTTTCTTACCGTTGACATCGGTAAACCAAGCTCCTCGCAATACGCCATTATTAGTGGATGCAGGCACCAAAGCATAGGTATTTGTTCCTGAAAATGGATAGGTTCCATTTGGCACTTTATCGGTAACACTTAAAGGCGCATAAAACTCCAATTGCAAAACCGTATCTTGAGCATGAGTTATGGTATGTCTAAACACATTAAGACCAACACCATCAATATCACCCAAAAAGTCAACCTTCACTGACGAAGGATTTAAGGTAATGGTTTCTGGTGGATTGGCACCCGTTTTATCAATAACAGGAATGGTACCTTGGAATGAAAGCACTATATCCTCTTGCTTTTCACCTACCAAATGAGCTTCCAATCGATATGTATCGCCTGTAACGGTAATCCAAAACGAACCCGATTTTACAAAAATAACTTTTAAACCTTCACTCGTGCGTTGTCCGACAAAAGTTCCAATCGCATATTGCGTTCCCGATTCTTCATAAATTTGACCTGGCGCAAACGTATATTCACCTCGTTCTTCCGACATATGATAAGTTCCTGCTGTCAACTTAAAATCGGTTAAAGGGAGTTGCACATCCAAATTCACAAAGAGTCCTTCACCTGATAACATGCCATCGTTGTCCATAGCAACACCGTCGCCCAATAAGCGTAACACAAAATTATGAGTGCCAACATCGTAAGAATCTCCATAATAGAGAGCTCCTGCACGACCGAACGAAAAGCCATATTCCAAAGGATTTACAACCACCTGACACACAGCCTTATGATCGCCAGAAGAAGCCGTAATTGTACAACTACCAGAATAAACCGCCGTAACAACGCCTGAAGCATTTACGGTTGCCACAGATGGATCGGAAGATTTCCAATTGGTAGAATTGGCATAAGCCGAAGATAATGGTTGAATAATACATTCCAATTGGTAGCTTTCTCCTGTATTCATAGTTAAAGAAGAACGGTCAAGACTAACCGAAGTCACAGGATACTCGTCGCACGATGACAACAAGCATACACTTACCAATAAAATAAGATTAAATACCTTTTTCATTACTTTTTGTAATACGGCGTTTACGTAACACACTGGCAGGATAACTGGCCAATAAAAAACCTAAGATAATTACGGTAAAAAAGACTAAAAACACATCGCCTAACTGCAAAGCTACAGGGTAGTTTTCTACAACAAATCCTTCGCCCATTTTAATAACACCCACATATTGCTGTATTAAACAGAGCACCACACCAACAGCTAAACCAACCAAGGCACCATACACCGAAATCATCCAACCTTCTAGTAAGAACAGAAATTGTACGATTTTATTATCTGCACCTAAGTTAAAAAATAACGCAATATCTTGTTGCTTGTTGATCATCAGCATAGAAAGTGAGCCAATAATATTACACGTAGCAATGAGTAAAATAAATGCCAGAATAAGGAAAGTAATCCATTTTTCTATTTGAAGAATGCGGTAAAAATCAGCCTGTTGTTCATAGCGATTCTGAACAGCAAAGGAATCTCCCAAAATAGTTTGAATAGTAGATTCCAACTTATCTATCTGATTCTCATTTTTTACTTTAATTTCAACCGACGAAACTTCTGTAGGACTATAATCAAAGAGTTGCTGCGCCAAGTCAATAGGAACAAATACAATTTCATCATCGTATTCAGGTTGATTAGCGGCAAAAACACCTGACACAAAAAGATGATGTTGTGTAAAGGCGGTTTCAGGTCGCGCTAAATTGACGTTGACATTACGTTTTGGCACAAACAGCGCTATGGGCGATACAAAATCGACGCCTAAACTCAACGTATTAGCTACACCTACACCCATTACCGCGGTATTACCAGCGCCGCCACGCAACATAAACGATCCATCTATCATGAGGGTTTTAACACCTGTCATGTGTGAGTAATTAGTACTTACACCTTTTATAAGAGCTGGCGTTTGTCGTCCATTAAAACCAACCAATACATTGCCTGAAAAAACTTCTGAAAATAGTTCTACACCATCCAACGTGCGAACTTGTTGCCACGCCTCTGTATTTAAGTCGAATACACGACCTTGCTGCGAAGTGATTTTTAAGTCAGGATCAAATGAAGTAAAAGAATCCTGCACCATGTGCTCAAACCCATTGAGCACAGAAAGTACGCAAATAAGCGCCATAGAACCAACCGCCACACCACACATCGACACAATCGAAATAATATTGATGGTATTATGCGACTTTTTAGAAAACAGGTAGCGTTGCGCCACAAATAACGACCACACATACTGACGTATGCGCAGGTGCCACGCTTGCTTTTTCTGTTGATTATCCATCACGCCACTATTACTCTGAAGCCGTATTTTTCAATAATTGGTCAATATGTTCCAATTTTTCCATCGATTCATCCAAATAAAATGAAAGCTCAGGAACAATACGCAACTGATGACGCACACGTTTGCCCAACTCAAAACGAATAGATTTCGTATCGGATTGAACTTGTGGCATCACTTCTGCCGATTTGTTGGTTGGGAAAACGCTCAGGAATACTCTTCCTAAACTTAAATCGGTTGTCACGCGTACTTCTGTAACCGTGATTAAAACGCCTTGTAACTGACGCGCATAAAGCAAAAATAGTTCACCTAATTCCTTTTGCAATAAACGCGCTATCTTTTCCTGTCTTGTTGTTTCCATATAACTTATTGTGTAACAAAATGATTGATTGCATCATAGCTTCAGAAAAACCTGAAGCGAATGCACTAATAAAAAAAATAACGCTATAATTCGGTGCAAAGTTAACCATTTTATTTGTACTTTTGCGCCCGTGTATTCAAATTAGGTTTCCAAACCTAAAACCACCTTTGAAAATGAATGATTTAATCGAACACGACGGTATTGTTGAGCGTATAGAAGGTAATCACGCATTTGTACGCATCGAACAACACTCTGCTTGCTCTGCCTGCCATGCGAAAGCTGCTTGCACGGCTTCTGATACGGCTGAGAAAATTATTGATGCTCTTATTCCCAAAGACGCCCAGATTAATGTGGGCCAACGTGTGACTATTTTCGGTCAGCGTAGTATGGGCTTACGCGCTGTTTTACTGGCCTTTGTTATTCCATTTTGTATGATTTTGGCAACCTTATTGGTTCTCAAATTGTTTACCTCCAACGAAGCACTTTCAGGCTCTATCGCATTGGGAACCTTGATTCCCTATTTTGGCATCATGGCACTCTTCAAAAAGAAACTCGCCAGCCAATTCCAATTTTATGTAACAACCAAAAACTAATAACCAACAATTTTTTCATTATAACATTATTTCATCACCATGAATTTAATTGTCATTTCTCTTATCACTCTTGGCGTCATAGGCTGTATATCAGCCGTAGTTTTATACCTTGCCGCCCAAAAATTTAAAGTAGAAGAAGACCCACGTATCGACGAAGTAGAAGCTGTTTTGCCTGGAGCCAACTGTGGTGGATGTGGTAAACCTGGCTGTCGCAACTTTGCCGAAGCGTGTGTAAAAGCCGATTCCTTGGACAATTTGCTTTGTCCTGTTGGAGGCTCGCCAACTATGGCAAAGGTAGGCGAAATCTTAGGATTAGCTGCTGTCGAAAGTGAACCGATGATTGCAGTTGTTCGCTGTAATGGAACGTGCGAACATCGCCCTAAAACATCACACTACGATGGTGCTCGCTCCTGCCAAATTATGCACAACCTTTATGCTGGAGAAACTGGCTGCATGTATGGCTGTTTAGGTTGTGGCGATTGCGTAGCCGTTTGTAAATTCGATGCCATTCACATGAATCCTGAAACGGGTTTACCAGAGGTAGATGAAGATAAATGTACCGCCTGTGGCGCTTGCGTAAAAGCTTGTCCAAAAAATATCATCGAATTGCGGAAAAAAGGGCCTAAAGGGCGACGTATTTTTGTGAGTTGTGTGAATAAAGATAAAGGTGGCGTAGCACGTAAAGCATGCGCTGTGGCGTGTATTGGCTGTAGTAAATGTGAGAAAGAATGTGCGTTTGATGCCATCACCATTAGCAACAATTTGGCCTATATTGATTACGACAAGTGCCGTTTGTGCCGTAAATGTGTGGTAGTTTGTCCAACAAACGCCATTCATGAAATGAATTTTCCTGCACGCAAGCCTCTTACCGAGAGTCAAACTGCCGAAGTAAAACCAACCGAAACGCTTAACGCATAAGACATACATATTATGAAAACATTTAGAATAGGTGGAATTCATCCAACAGATCACAAACTATCCGCCAACATACCTATAGAAACAGTGGCTCTTCCAAAACAAGCCATTGTACCTTTAAGTCAACACATAGGTGCTCCTGCACAACCCATAGTAGAAAAAGGTGATCACGTAAAAGTTGGCCAAGTTATAGCAGCGGCCAATGGCTTTGTGTCGGTAAATGTACACGCCCCCATCTCTGGCGTTGTTACAAAAATTGACACCGCGCTTGATGCTTGGGGATTACCAATGCCTTCTATATTTATTGATGCAGAAGAAGATGGCGACGAATGGCTCGAAACTATCGACCGCACACCTGATTTGAATCGTATTTGTAAATTAACCAGCAAAGAAATCATCAAAAAGATTCAAGATGCCGGCATTGTGGGTTTAGGTGGTGCTTGTTTCCCAACTCATGTAAAACTAAGCCCACCTCCAGGTTCAAAAGTTGAAGTATTAATTATCAATGCTGTAGAATGTGAACCTTACCTTACATGTGACCACCAACTCATGTTGGAACGTGGCGAAGAAATTTTTATTGGAATTTCATTGCTAATGCGCGCATTGGAGATAGAACACGCCATTGTAGGTATCGAAAATAATAAAAAAGACGCGATTGAATTATTCCAAAAAATAGCCAATCGCCATTTTGGTATCGAAATCTGTCCTTTAAAATTGCGCTATCCACAAGGTGGGGAAAAACAACTTATTGATGCCACTATCGGACGACAAGTTCCAAGCGGCGCACTTCCTATAGCAGTAGGCGCAGTGGTTCAAAACGTAGCTACTGTATATGCCGTATACGAAGCTGTTCAAAAAAATAAACCATTGATAGACCGCGTCATAACTGTAACAGGCGAAAGTGTAACCCGCCGTGGTAACTATTTAGTACGTTTTGGTACACCACTAGCCGATGTTATTGCACAAGCTGGTGGAATTCCTGAAGATACGGGTAAAATCATTGCTGGTGGCCCTATGATGGGACGCGCCATGAGCAACGTTAACATGCCAGCACACAAACGCACTTCGGGTATTTTAATCATGACTGAAGCCGAATCAGTTCGCCGTGAACCCGTAAACTGTATGCGTTGTGGCAAATGCGTTGAAGCCTGTCCTATGGGCTTAGAACCATTTTTACTAGTACGACAAGCCGAAATGCGTTTATGGGACGATATGGAACAAAATGCAATTATGGACTGTATTGAATGCGGATGTTGTTTATATTCGTGCCCAAGTAACCGCCCATTACTCGACTACGTACGCATGGGTAAAGCCACAGTTGGCGAAATTATACGTACACGTGCCACCCAAAAATAAGTTTAACTTAAAACAGAATTCTAGAAATTGCAACTATGAAAAATTTAATTATTTCGCCGGCACCTCATGCGCACAATAATGATACCGTTCAAAAAACCATGTTGAACGTACTCATCGCATTAGTGCCCGCCTATTTAGTATCGCTCTATTTTTTCGGATTAGGCGCACTGATTGTGAGTCTAACTGCCGTTGTGTCGTGCGTACTATTTGAATACCTTATTCAACGTTTTCTATTAAAAGGGAAAAACTCTATTGTCGATTTATCGTCGGTAGTAACAGGTTTATTACTCGCTTTTAATTTGCCATCCAACTTGCCTCTTTGGATGATTATTATTGGGGCATTAGTGGCTATTGGCATTGGTAAAATGAGTTTTGGTGGACTTGGTAACAATCCTTTTAATCCCGCTTTAGTCGGTCGTGTTTTTCTGCTGATTTCTTTCCCAGTAGAAATGACCGCATGGCCACGTCCTATGAGCAACTGGAATATCTTTTCATCGTACATTGATGCCGAAACTGCTGCCACACCTTTAGCTATGCTCAAAGGGCATTTTGGTGAACTACCAAACACGATGGATTTATTACTCGGCAATATGGGAGGCTCATTAGGCGAAGTGTCTGCTATTGCTTTGATAATTGGAGGTTTATATCTTATCATAAGAAAAGTCATTTCATGGCATATTCCAGTGAGCATTTTAGGGACTGTGGCTATTTTTACCGCTATTCTTCATGCTGCCAATCCTGAATTATACGCTTCAGCCGATATTCATTTGTTAACTGGCGGTCTCATGTTAGGAGCTATTTTTATGGCTACCGATTATGCCACCTCACCTATGAATGGTAAAGCACAACTATTTTATGGCATCGGTATTGGTTTTATTACGGTAATCATCCGTACATTCGGTGCTTATCCAGAAGGAGTGTCGTTTGCTATATTAATTATGAACGGTGTTACACCACTGCTCAATCATTATATCAAGCCAAAACGTTTCGGTGAAAAAATTAAAGCTCAAAAAGTAACAAAATAATTATGAAACAGTTAAAATCCAGTTTCCTCAATATGGCAGTAGTGCTTACGGTAATTACATTAATTGCTGCTGGTGCACTGGCTTCCATGTATACACTAACCGAAGAACCTATTCGTTTAGCCAAAGAACAAAAGAAAGAACAAGCACTTAAAGATGTACTTCTTCCTTATACCCGATTAGATGAACCTGACACCATCAACGGATTAGCCATTGTACGTGCTTACAACGGAGATACATTTGTTGGAGCAGCTGTGGAATCATCAGCCAACGGCTTTGGCGGAACCATCAAAGTAATGGTTGGTTTTAACCAAGATGGTAAAATTGTTAATTACTCAGTTCTAGAACAATCGGAAACGCCAGGTTTAGGAACCAAAATGGTGGATTGGTTTAAAACCAAAAAAGGTAACCAAGACATTCGTCAACTCAATCCTTCAGAAGTTAACTTTACCGTAAACAAAGATGGTGGAGATATCGACGCCATCACTGCTGCAACAATCAGTTCAAGAGCTTTTCTAAAAGCCGTGAGTGACGCCTACGCAGTTTATGCCGAACAGCACGCAGCCGATGGCACTAGTGGAGCTTCACCACAAGCCGCCACAATGAATCCTGATTCTTTAGCCGTGGATTCCACTCTACTGAAAGATACGATTACGGTGGTAGAAAAATCAATTGTAAAAACCAATAGCAAACCCTTAAAACGCAGATAAATTATGAATTATCTAAAAACATTTACCAATGGACTTCTAAAAGAGAATCCAACATTTGTACTGTTATTAGGTATGTGCCCAACTTTAGGTACAACCACTTCTGGTATGAACGGATTAGGTATGGGTTTGGCAACCGCATTTGTACTCATCTGTTCAAATATAGTAATTTCCATACTCAAACGCTTAATCCCAGATAAAGTACATATTCCTGCTTATATTGTTATCATTGCCACCTTTGTAACTATTCTACAAATGGTTATGGAGGCTTACATGCCTGCTTTATACGAAAGTTTAGGTTTATTTATTCCGCTGATTGTGGTAAACTGCATCGTACTTGGTCGTGCCGAATCATTTGCTGCCAAAAACAATCCATTCGCCTCATTTCTTGATGGCGCTGGCATTGGTCTGGGTTTTACATTTGCATTAACACTACTTGGTTCCGTGCGTGAACTATTAGGAACGGGCAACATATTCAGCTTTAGACTATTTCCTGAAAATTATGGAATGTTGATTTTCGTTTTAGCACCAGGTGCGTTTATCGCCTTAGGTTATCTTATAGCTATTATCAATAAACTAAAATCTAAAAACGCATAACAGTTGATGGACCGTGCAACATAGTTACACGCAACATAAAACATAAAAAACATATATTATGACTTATATTTTAATTTTCATCTCTGCCGTATTTGTGAACAATATTGTATTGTCACAATTCTTGGGAATTTGTCCCTTTTTAGGCGTCTCGAAAAAAATCGATACAGCATTAGGTATGGGTGCCGCAGTGGCCTTTGTTATGACCATATCAACGCTCGTAACTTACCTCATTCAAAAAACAATTTTAGATCCGTTTGGATTAGGATTCTTACAAACCATCACCTTCATCTTGGTCATTGCCTTTTTAGTACAATTAGTAGAAATCATCGTAAAAAAGATTTCGCCCGCACTTTATCAAGCGTTAGGCGTATTTTTACCATTAATTAGCACAAACTGTGCCATTCTGGGAGTTGCCATTATGGTTATCCAAAAGGATATGACCTTAATTGAAAGTGTGGTATTTGCGATTTCCACAGCCATCGGTTTTGGTCTAGCTTTAGTACTTTTTGCTGGTATTCGCGAACAATTGGCTTTAGTTAAACTACCTAAAGGCATGGAAGGAACACCTACAGCCTTAATTGTAGCAGGTCTTTTAGCTATGGCATTCATGGGATTTTCGGGAGTTGTGTAAGTAAGCCACACCATTTTCAATAACGAGAAAAGGGATAATCGATTAAACGATTGTCCCTTTTTCGTCACTTATGATTACGTAACTCACAACTATTTTGTATCTTTGCCATCTCATTAAACTACGTATGATACTCATTTCTGAAAATATAACAGCAGATATCGACTCCTTCCTTCCAACGAATGAACAGGAACCGATATTTATACTAACAGACACCAATACTGAAATTTACTGTTTGCCACTGCTCAAAACGCATCCGCGCCTGAGTAACGCCCATGTAATAACTATACCAAGTGGCGACGAACACAAAAATCTAAATTCACTCACCGAAGTTTGGCATTATCTGTCGGATAATGGGGCGACACGTCATTCATTACTCATAAATTTGGGCGGTGGAATGATTACAGATATGGGCGGATTTGCCGCTGCCACATTTAAACGCGGCATGGACTTTATCAACATTCCCACCACGTTACTTGGTGCTATTGATGCTGCCACAGGGGGAAAAACTGGCATTAATTATTTAGGTTTTAAAAATGAAATTGGCGCTTTTGCTCCCGCTAAAGCAGTGCTCATTAATAGCCGATTTTTCGAAACCTTGGATATGCCAAATCTCTTGTCGGGATTTGCAGAAATGGTGAAACATGCACTCATTGCTGACTCCGATTTATTGCAGAAAACATTAAGTTTTGAGTTAGATAAGATCGATTACAAAACATTACTCCATCTGACCAAAACTAATCTCGATATAAAAGCGAAGATAGTAGCTGAGGATCCTCATGAGTTAGGTATTCGTAAAGCATTAAACTTTGGGCACACTTTTGGACATGCGTTCGAAACGTTATCGTATCAAACGCGCGAACCAATGCTTCATGGCTATGCCGTTATCTGGGGTTTGGTCTGTGAATTATATCTTTCTTATGCACAATTGCATCTGCCACAAAAAACAGTGATGGATATACTCTATTTTGCCAAAGAAAATTACGGAACATTCCCATTCTCTTGCAAACAATACGACGCGCTGTTTGAGTTAATGAAACACGACAAAAAGAATGAAGCGCAAGAAATTAATTTCACGTTACTTTCGGATGTTGGTCATGTAGAAATAAACCAAAAAACTACCAAAGAAGCCATTTTCGAAACACTTGATTGGTTACAATCTATGTAATATATACAACTATGGAACATAAAACACTCATTATTGGCGCCAGCAATAACCCTGAGCGCTATTCCTACAAAGCGGCCGAAAAATTACTAGCAAATGGGCACGCCATTGAGTTAGTAGGCTTACGTCCCGACACTATTTTTAATCAAAAAATAGATACCGAACGTAAAATGTATACTAACATCGATACTGTTACGTTATACATTGGTGCACAACGTCAGCCAGACTATTACGAATACATTATGAGCCTCAAACCTCGCCGAGTTATCTTCAACCCAGGAACCGAAAATCCTGATTTTGAAGCACAACTTTCGGCACACGGTGTTCTAGTAGAAGAAGCTTGTACATTGGTATTATTAAGCACGGGTCATTATTAAATTTTAAATTTATAGATAATGAAAATAGCCTTGATTGGGTACGGAAAAATGGGTCAAACCATTGAAAAAATTGCCATAGCGCGCGGTCACGAAATTGTTTGTATCATCGATGCTAACAACCGCTCTGATTTTGAATCGGCGGCTTTTGCTAGTGCCGATGTAGCTGTCGAATTTACCACACCAACAGTGGCTATCGATAATTATCGCCAGGCTTGGAAAGCTGGAGTTGCCGTGGTTTCCGGCACAACGGGCTGGAACGAACAACTACCACAAATCCAAGAAGAAATAAAAGCAAATAATTTCACACTATTTTGGACATCCAACTTCAGTCTGGGCGTGAATATTTTCTTTGAACTAAATCGACATTTGGCCCGCATTATGAACCAATTTGCTGATTACGATATGTCAATTACCGAAACACATCATATTCACAAACTTGATGCGCCAAGTGGTACAGCCATTACCTTGGCCGAAACCATTTTACAGCAAATAGATCGTAAAGACACATGGATTTTAGGCGAAATAGGTTCAGCCAATGAGCTCCCAATAAAAGCTATTCGCGAAGGTGAAGTGCCTGGCACACATACGGTTTGTTACGACAGTAAAGTGGACACCATTACCCTAACACACGAAGCCAAAAGCAGACAAGGATTAGCCTTAGGCGCAGTAGTTGCGGCCGAATTTACAGTCGGCAAAAAAGGGTTCCTAAATATGCACGATTTATTGAAATTTTAAACTCAAACAAATATGAAAAATCGCTTTAACAAACCTGCAAAAAACTGGATTAAATGTGCTATTTGGAGTCTCATTTACGTGTTATTCATTGCATGGGTAGGAAATTATTGGTGGTTGTTATTGTTGCCTTTCATAGTCGATATATTTGTTACCCGATTCATCCCTTGGGATTTTTGGAAAAAAACTAAAAACAAAGTACTTTACACTATTTTTAGCTGGATTGATGCCATCGTTTTTGCATTGATAGCCGTTTATTTCATCAATTTGTATCTGTTTCAAAACTACCAAATTCCGACCTCTTCTTTAGAAAAAAGTCTCTTAGTGGGCGATTTTCTCTTTGTAAGTAAAGCCTCTTACGGACCACGCATCCCTAATACGCCATTTTCATTTCCTTTGGTACAGCACACATTCCCTGAAATTATGGGCGGTGGAAAATCGTATATCGAAAAACCACAGTGGAAATATCGCCGTCTTAAAGGATGGGATAGCGTAACCAAAGGCGACATCGTTGTATTCAATTTCCCAGCAGGCGACACCGTAGCCACAAAAATGCAAAATCCCGATTATTATACGTTGTGCTACTACCTCGGCAGAGAATATGTACACCAACGCAGCGATATTTTTGGCGATATTGTATGGCGTCCTGTCGATCGTCGCGAAAATTACGTAAAACGTTGTGTCGCTACACCTGGTGACACCTTACAAATACGCAATAACGTCATCTATATAAATGGTAAAATAGAGGACAGCCATGATGGCGTTCAGTACAACTATTATGTACAAACAAATGGTTCGATGATTACAGAAAGCATGTTTGAAAAACTGCATGTAAGCAAAGAAGATCAACGCATGGTTGGCTCGTCAAATCCAGATGAGATGAATCTATTGATAAAACTAGGTTTTGATATCAATCAACCAATCTATCGATTCCCGATGACAGAGGAATCTAAAACTAAACTTCAAACACAAACTATCATTACAAAAATTGCCGTTGAACCTGATTTATTGGCTGGTCGCGTATTTCCACTCAAAGCCAATTACGGTTGGTCGCGCGATAACTTTGGACCACTTTACACCCCTAAAAAAGGAGCAACCGTAGCTCTAACAATGGAAAATCTACCCATCTACGAACAAATTATTCGTAACTATGAATGTAATACCCTCGAAGTGAAGGATAATACGATTTACATTAATCACAAAGCGTCTGATAGTTACACGTTCAAAATGGACTATTATTGGATGATGGGCGATAATCGTCACAACTCCGCCGATTCACGTTTTTGGGGGTTTGTACCTGAAGATCACATTGTTGGACGTCCAGTTTTGGTATGGCTATCACTCGACAAAGACAAATCACTTTTCCAAGGTAAAATCCGTTGGAACCGCTTCTTTAAGAATGCTTCAGAATAACAACTGACAGATATAAACTAAAAAAGGCTACAAATATTTGTAGCCTTTTTTTAATGCTTTAAAATACACAAACTGTAAAAAAATACATAAATTATTAATATTTGTATAAATCGACAAAAAAAATACACAAATCGACAAACGCAAAGTAATCTGATTTACGAAATTTGCAACCAATATATTACGCCTTAAATTGAACACACTATGAAAACAAAAGTAATGTCTGTTTTATGCGGTATTTTAGTTTCAAGTTCTTTACTTGGTCAGACGCTAACAGCTTATCGCAACGGTGCACCCACCAATTACACCGTAGCCGAACTAGCTGTAGGCACTTTGAGCGATGTCGACTCATTAACTACATCTGGCACATGGACTAACGATAATTTACTCACTTTGCAGCAAAGTTTGAAAACAAGTTGGTCATCAAGCAATAGTGTAAGCAATAAAATCCTCAAAAAAGTAGATATGGGCAACGCTTCATTTAGTGGAGTTATGACCACTGGTAGCCAATATTTATTTAGAAACTGCAGTGCACTACAACAAGCAATTTTCCCTACCGCAAACATCACAGATGCTGTTTCCTTAGCAAATACCTTCACCGGATGTTCAACTTTAAAAGAGGTTAGAAATACGGCTTCATTCCAAAATATTACCAATTTGTACCGTACATTTTACGATTGTTCTAACTTGGAATGGGTAAAATTTACAATTAATCCATTCAATTCGAGTAATTTAAGCGAAACCTTTTGCAATGCCAACCCTAATTGTATAAAATATATTCCCGACGGTATTGGAGATAGAGATGGCGGAGGTGTTTTAAATGGATTAGGCTTACCTGGCAATTGGAATAACTGCGTAGTAGGCACATATGCTACTGGTGGAATTGGTATCACCGATGGACGCCCATTTAATTTTCCTGTAGCCATAGATATTCGAATCGGACGTGATGTAAAATTATACCGAACAATGGATGATGGGCTCGATTACGAAGTGGTGATGTTACCTTTTGAAACGCAACTACCAAGCAAAATTCGCGCATTTGAATATACTGGTATTATAGGCGATTCTTTAACGTTTAATGAAGTAAGCACTTTACAGGCATACAAACCCTATTTAATAAAAGCTACAGGCGACATTGCTATTGGTAGTTACAATACTGGCATGGTTTTGGCTGTACCTCCAACATCACAAGAAGTAGCGGTGGCTGGAGCGCCCACTTTTGTAGCCACTTGCCAAACCAATGTGGTAGATTGTGCAACTCCATTGTTGAACACACTAAATCCTGGCGGTAACCAATTTGTAAAAACGGCTAATTGTGTAGTCTTGCCATTTCATGGTTATTTTAAAGAAAGTGGACTCAACAATTTAAAACTTAAATTCAACGAATTTCCACCAACAGAATTCCCATTAGCATATAGCCCCAATAACGCGGCATGGGGTTCTGTAGGATTTACCGCCGAAAATTTACTATCAAACAACGGCTTTGAAAATGACTTTACTGGGTGGAATAATAATCAAAGCGGTTCGACAATCAAAGTAGATGTCAATGTAAGTTACGCTTATGCTGGAGCTAAGTTCCTTGTGACAAGTCACACCATAGGTTGGGCCTACCAAATAGTTGATTTAGTCGCAAAAGGTTATACCGAAGAAGAATTGGATGCTCAACCCACACTAATGGGTGGAATCTATATCGCTCATGGATGGGGCGCACGATTCAAAGTAGATATGGTATTGTTGGATGCTAACAACAATGTATTATTTACGCAAAACATCGTGAATAAGACAAATAATTTCGATGACTGGAACTGGAGCTATTACAGCGCCGTATGTAAAAATTATGGTACAGGCGTACGCAAAGTAAAATTCTATTTAGAAGGTAAAGATACTAGAGGCTGGGCTGGATTTTATGGTGGAAACTATGATGAAGCCTTTTTAGGATTGGCACCAAATATTGAAGAAGATGGAAATTATCCAGCAGGTTCCGAAATTTCACTCACAGCTACGCCTAAACCTGGCTACATGTTTACAGCTTGGAGTGATGGTAATACCGATAATCCACGCCGCATTATTATGGATCAAGCACAAACGTTGGTGGCTAATTTCGCAGTTGCTACGTACGACATAGCTCTTAGCACAAACCCAGTAGGATTAGAAAGTTATCTTACAGGAAGTGGCAATTACACACATGCCAGCAGTGTTACACTCACAGCAACAAATTCTGCCAATAGAACATTCTCAAAATGGACAGATGGTGCATATACAGTATCCACTAACGTCAATTATGGCTTCACCGCCACTAAAGCTCGCCAACTCGTAGCTCATTTCACTACGACCAACATGAATACAGGTGATACAACAGCCGTGGCTTGCGATAGTTTTACATGGTACGGTGTAACCTATAACGAAACTCCAACGACTGCACCGACTCACTTATTCGTCAATAAATTAGGCGGTGATAGTGTAGTAACATTGCATCTTACCATTTATCCTACAACGGCAGATACCACAGTTGTGGCTGTGGGCTCTTATACTTGGTACGGAAGTACTTATACAGTATCAGGCGATTATACCCACGTAGTAAACAATGCGTATGGATGTGATAAAACAATTACATTACATTTGACCATTGTGAGTTCAGTAGCAAGAATTGAAGACGATTATTTTCAAACACTACAAGGAGCTATTGACACAGCTACAACGGGTGCTACAATTGTACTATTAAAAAATACAACTGAGAACATTACCCTCAGTAAAGAAATTGAACTACAATTGGATGCGAACCGAACTATAACCGGTAATTTTGCAATTGGCAAAACAGGTAAATTAACCTTACCAAATGCCAAAACACTGTTCATTTCGGGTGATTTTATTTTACGCACTTCTACGGAATCGGAAGCCATATTAGTTGGTCAAGCTGGTGCTACCATCACTGCAGGTGCTATTTACTTAGATCGATATGTCAATATTAATTTGGTACAAGCCAAGTACTACGGTTTCACAGCACCATTCGATGTCGCTTTGGATGGAGGTATTTTGAATGCCGCTACCAACAAGAAAATAACACAAGGCTATGACATGGTCATTTACGAATGGTTCGGACAAACACGTGCCAATACTGGATATGTCGGAAATGCGGATTGCCCAGAAAACGCTTGGCAAAGAGTGACTTCCGATTTAGTAGCAGGAAAAGCCTACATGATGGCAGTGAAAAATAACGTATTTAAAATTAGAGCAAAAGCCAAAACACCAACCATTGTTTTAAGCGACGACAACTCACAAAATCTCTATGGGTATAATAGTGCACTCGATGCCAAACATGCGGGTTGGAATTTCCTTGCACAACCGCTCATGCGAAATGGCACTTTCGGTGCTAACGGATATGTACAAGTACTCAAAGGAGCTAATGTTTACGAAACAAAAGCATTTACTACCACCACACGCTTTGCGCCATTCACAACCTTCTTTTATCAGGCGGCAGGAAACGGTACGCTCCATTTTACAGCAAATGCTAACAGTGCCACATTAAGAAGTGTGGAAATGCCAACTGAACAGCCACTAGAAATACGTTTTGAAAAAGTAGGTACACAAGAACGTGATAGAGCGTACTTAACACTTGCAGAAGACGCTAGTACCGCTTATGAAATTGGAAAAGATGTATTAAAAATGGGTATAGAGCCATCGGCTCCACAAGTATTTTTGAGGGAATTAGATTATAATTTAGCTGTTTGCCACACTAAAATACAAAATAATCAAGCACAAGTCGCTCTGCGACTCCTCTTCCCTACTGCAGGAACTTATACCATCGGATTAGCCAATAAAACAAATGAAGTGGTGTATTTAACCGAAAACGGATTGGATATTTGGAACTTGAACGAAGGAAATTACACATTCAATAAAAGCGGTTACGAATACAATCAAACGTTTGGTTTGAGAGTTGGCATAAATTACACGATTACCAATATCAACACCGTAGAAAGTGGCTTACGTGTGTATACAGATGTAGATGCTATTGTGATTGAGGGAATACCTACTGGAGAAAATTATCGCATATACGATGCTGTGGGAAGATTGATATTGACTGGCACTTCTACTGGAGCTGCTATACGAGAACCAATCGCAGTAGCAGGTATGTATCTGATAAAAACGGCTACTGAAAGTATTAAGATTATAAAATAACGTTCACACTATTAATAATACAGCTATGAAAAAGACATATCAAAAACCTCAAATAGACATGATAACGCTTCAATTAGAAGAGGTCATAGCAGCGTCACCATTTGGAGGAGGAGCACCGCCACATCCCGATTTTACAATGGTACAAGGAGATGAATTTAATCCGCCTATCAATTTAGTGTGACATAACGACGATAAAAAAAACAGCTAGCTGCTATGTATGCTAGCTGTTTTTTTAATAAGACAAGATACAATAGCATACAATTATGATTTTTTTGTATCTTTGAATCATTCTTATGCATTATGCGCATGACCTATTCTTACTATAACATTGCCAATATCACACTAGCCATTCTTGCAGACTCGTTGTTTGAAGAAGCGCTCCCAAATTACATTCCCTTTCGTGTAACTGCAGCACCTTTAGCTGACATCACGTTGTTATTGGGTTCTGATGTAAGCATACACGGTAAAGAAATTCATGCATTTGAAAGCGATTACATGCATTATCGATTTCTTAAGGGCGCAGACAGCAGCTACATCATAGAATTTTTCGACGTAAACACGGCGCACACATACTTACTAGAAACCAATGCTAAATGCTTGTTGTGCAAAACGAATATCAAAACTTCTTTTGAAAATTGCTTTGTGCTCAACAATATGTTGATGGTAGCTTTTGCCTTTGGTGCCATTCATCATAACGTGTTATTGTTTCATGCTTCGGCGGTTGAGCACAATGGCCAAGCGGCGATCTTTTTAGGAAAAAGTGGAACAGGAAAAAGCACGCACGCCGCCTTGTGGATAAACTATATTCAAAACTCTACTATGATTAACGATGATAATCCAGCCGTTCGTATAGAACCAAAAAATCATCGGGTTTACGGAACACCCTGGAGTGGTAAAATGACCTGTTTTCGTCAGAACAACTTCCCGCTTCGTAGCATTATCAGATTGGAACAATCTTCACAAAATAAAATTGAGCCATTAACTCCCGTCAAAGCTTTAGCAGCCGTACTGCCCTCATGTTCGGTAATGCACTGGGAAACTTCCGATTACAATAAAGTATATGATTTAATCGCAGAGTTAATTGTTGACTTACCTGTGTTTACGTTACATTGTTTACCTAATAAGGCAGCGGCAGAGATGGCGGCAGAAACTTTAAAAAAAGAATAGCGAATGGACACCAGAACAATAGATAATGCGCTCTTGTTTGGCGAAATAGAACACTTGCTAGCCGGCGGTAAAACAGTAACTATTACGACCAAAGGTGAAAGTATGGCTCCATTTTTGATAGACAATTGTGACAAAGTGGTTCTTGAGCCATTACCGAGTGACAAGTTCAAAAAAGGTATGATAGTGGTAGCCCAATTGCCTAACAAAAATTACGTCATGCATCGTATAGTGGCTATTTCAAAAACAATAACGCTAATGGGCGACAACAATAACTCACAAGAAATAATCACACCAGATGATATCGTTGGATATATTTCGAGCAAAATAAGCCCAAATGGGGAAGTCGTAAATTATGGTTCGCTCACTTGGAATTGGTTTGCCTTTTGGGCACTTGTTACAAAACGAAATCGCACAACTTGTTCAAAAATATACACTAGCATAAAACGTTTTTTCAAACGAATCAAAAAGAGAATACATCTATGAAACTAAAAAAGACATATCAACTCAAACAAATTGGAGAAGAATTTGTGGTCATGAATAACCAAGCGACATCGGTCGATTTTACGCAAATCATTACACTCAACCAATCGGCCGCTTGGCTTTGGAAGCAGTTGGAGCCAATGGAATCGTTTGATAGAAAAACCATAGTTCAACTATTGCTAGATGAATATGAAGTAGATGAAACCGTAGCACAAGCAGATGCTGACACATTTATACAACATTTGACAGAACACCATTTCATTGACTAATGCATTGAAGTCCTTACCAGTAAATATCAACCAACAACGTTTATTGGCATTAATGGCCAATAGTTTAAACGGCACACCGATTGACGCGGCGTTGTTCTACTCACTATCTGAAACAGATTGGGAGCAGTTGTATCAACTAGCGTTCGAGCAAACCGTAATCGGTATCACATTCGACAGCATCGAAAGCCTTCCCGCAAACCAAAAGCCACCAAAACCATTGCTGTTAAAATGGTTCACCCAAACCGCACGCATCGAGGCTCATTACGAGCACTTATCAGAAACCTTGATAGAACTTTATGAACTCTATCAGAAACACGGAATTCATGCTGAATTAATAAAAGGACACTATGTAACAGCATGTTATCCAAAACCAGCCCAGCGACAAAGTGGAGATATCGATTTATTTGTAGGACAACAATCCGAAGCTATTGAGCAAATTCGCCAAGAGCTAAATGCACCACTTTATGGCTGTAACTATGAAAAACATAGTGCATTCCTTGTCAATAACGTGAAAGTGGAAAACCATTATTTATGGACCGAAACGGAAATTTTTAATGGCGAAAAATGCTTTAGGCAGTTAGCCGCTCTGCCAACTAGTACCATTCTGATAAACAACCATCAAATAACAGTTCCATCACCAACTTTGCACGCTCTCTTATTAATTGTACATCCATTTGGACACTTTCATTTTGGCGAAGGTGTAGGCTTACGGCACGTATGCGACTGGATGATGTTTTGTAAAAAGTACCACACAGAAATAGATTTCAAACTATTAAACAATTGCTTAAAATCACTGAAACTAACACGATTTGCAGCAGCACTTTCCACTATTGCAGTGGTACATTTAGGAGCCAATAAAACTTGGTTCCCGAATACCATACGAACTAATAATGCCTATCGGTGGGTATTAAAACGTGTGCTGACAGAGGGAAATTTTGGAGCATTCAAAGAGGTAAAACCAGAAGAAATAAAGCCAACAGAAAAATGGTTATTGCGTTGGTACAAAACAAAAAAACAAATAGAGGAAAGTTTTGAAATTGTGCATGTTAGCCCATTTTATACTTACTTAAAATTAAAAGAAACGGTTGGTTTTAGAATTTGTAAATACGTGAAACACTTTATTCGGAAAACGCCATGAACAAAACGTCTAAAATGAATTGGAAACGGATACGCGCCATTTTAAAATGGACTTGGAATACCGGCAGCCCCTATAAAAAATCGATTGGTGGCTATACCGTGATTGGTTTACTGGACATTGTAGCAGGATTGGCATTTATCTGGGCATCAAAATTACTCATCGACGTTGCCACTGGTGCACGTGATGCCGATTTTTGGTTTACAGCGAGTCTCGTTGGCGCCATTTTAGTTTTGCAACTACTCTTCAAAGGTCTCGACAACTGGATTTCTGCCAATTTGAATGTAGACGTGAATAATCATCTACGACGCAGCCTTTTTCATCGTATACTCAAAAGCCGTTGGAACGAACTAGAACAATTCCATTCGGGCGATGTACTGATGCGTTTACAACAGGATATTAGTGAAATTGTAACACTACTTACAAGCACTTTACCATTGCTCATCATCACCATCACTCAGCTTATTTTGGGCGTCGCTTTTTTATTTGTACTCGATCCAGTTTTAGCATTATTAGTCGTCGGCATTGTTCCCTTTTTCTTTTTATTCAACCGTTTATATTTAGAAAAAATGCACAATTATAATGTGGACATAAAAACCAATAACAGCCAAATACAATCGCACATACAAGAATCCATTCAACACGGAACGATTATAAAAAGCTACGGAATGGTAAGTAACCAAGTTCATCAACTCGAGTTACTACAAGCTAGTTTACGTGAAACTATTCTCAAAAAAACAAAATTGAGTTTACTACTACGCAATATCGCTCATTTAGGATTTAGTGGAGGTTATCTGCTCGCTTTCTTCTGGGGCGCCTACAAACTATATCACCGTAGCATTTCGTTTGGTACCGTGACCGCATTTTTACAATTAGTGAATAAAATACAACAACCTGTTGCTCAATTAATAAGAGTGGCTCCTACACTTATTTCTACCATTTCAGCTGTGGAACGCATCATGGAACTAGAAGCATTAGAACATGAAAGTTGCTTAACACAGGAACATGTCACAGGAGATATTACACTAGAAATGAATCATGTTACATTTGGCTATAAAGAACAGCAAAACGTAATTGAAAATTTCAATTTGAAACTACATACGGGAAACACCGCGGCTATCGTAGGACCAACTGGATCAGGAAAAACCACGATATTAAGACTGCTTTTGGGATTTATTAAACCAGCCGAAGGTAACATTGTTATGCGTACACAACATGGATCAAGCATTGAGATTAGTTGCCAAACACGGTGTAATTTTGTATATGTACCTCAAGGGAATGCGCTATTTTCGGGTACTATTCGAGATAATCTTTTAATTGGAAACGAACAAGCAACAGATGCACAATTAATAACGGCGCTGCATACCGCCGTAGCCGATTTCGTATTTGATTTGCCCGCAGGACTTGATACTCATTTAAACGAATTTGGAGGAGGTTTGTCGGAAGGTCAAGCACAACGCATTGCTATCGCTCGATCACTTTTGCATGCTGGCAGTGTCTTTCTATTTGATGAAATATCATCGGCACTCGACGAGGCAACCGAAGCTCAATTGATTCACAACATAGCCTCCTACAATACCAACAAAATAAATATATTTGTCACACATAGAACGGCAGTTCTAGATGTGTGCGATAAAGTTATTCAACTGTAATAATAAACAAAAAAGGTTTCCATTATTGATGGAAACCTTTTTTATAGTTAAAGAAATTAATAGCCTAAAATTTTCAACATCGACTTATAACTTTGTTCCTTAGCAAACAACTTGGTGGTATACTCACCATCCTCATCGCGGTCGATTACAACTAGTTTTGGACCAGGAATCAAACAGTGTTGAATGCCTCCGTATCCACCAAGCGACTCTTGGTAAGCTCCCATGTGAAAGAACCCAACATATTGTTCTTGTTCTTCGCCCGGTTGCATTTTAGGCATAAACACCGCATTTGAATGCGCTTCCGCATTATAAAAATCTTCACTATCGCAGGTTAAGCCACCCAAATGTACACGTTGATATTCTTTATCCCAATTATTGACAGCTAACAACACGTATCGTTGATTAATAGCCCATGTATCAGGCAAAGTAGTCATAAATGAGCTATCAATCATATTCCACAACTCACGATCATTTTGTTGTTTCTGATTGACAATAGAATACAACATAGCACCACTTTCGCCCACGGTATAAGAACCAAATTCAGTAAACACATTTGGCTCAGGCACACCATTATTCAAACAAGTATTTTTGATTTGAGCAATAATTTCTTCGGCCATATACTCATAATCATATTCAAAATCCAAGTGCGCTTGAATTGGAAAACCACCACCAATATTCAACGAATCGAGTTCAGGACAGATTTTCTTTAATTCGCAATACAAATTCACTGCCTTTGTTAATTCATTCCAATAATACGCCGTATCACGAATACCTGTATTAATAAAGAAGTGAAGCATCTTTAATCCCACATGCGGATTGTTCTGAATCTTCTCTTGATAATAAGGAATGATGTCGTTATAGCGAATACCTAAACGTGATGTATAGAAGTCGAACTTCGGTTCTTCTTCGGCAGCGATACGAATGCCTACGTTAAATTTAAAGTCCTCAGTCGGCTCAAATAGATCCAATTCAAACTTATTATCCAATATAGGAATCACATTATTGAATCCTAGACGCATTAAATTTTGGATATTTTCCACATATTGAGGACGTTTAAATCCATTACATAGAATAAATGTTTCAGGTTTCAATTGACCCGCTTCAAACAAAGATTCCAAAATATTGATATCAAAAGCGGACGATGTTTCAATATTTACCCCATTTTTAAGCACCTCTTCCATGATAAAAGAGAAATGTGAACTCTTAGTACAATAACAGTACTGATATTCACCATTATAGTCAACTTTTGCCATCGCCACATTAAACATACGTCGCGCACGTTGAATATTTTGACCAATTTTTGGTAAATAACTAATTCTTAAAGGTGTACCATATTGTTTAATAATATCCATTAACGGAATACCAAACCAATTTAATTCACCATCGTTCACTGTAAATTCTTCACTAGAAATATCGAACGCCTGTTCAATAAGATCAATATATTTATTTTTCATAAAGAAATAATTAAATAATCCAACTCATTTAGATTGTAAAAAAAACAAACATCTAACTCACTTAGATTTATCAAAAAAAATAAATTCAATCAAATCACGCCGCAAAATTACATAAAAATATTCAAAATCAACAAGATAAAAAGAATTAAATCTATTCACACTCAATAAAAAGATATAACACCCATTTTATCTTTTTATTTTTACAATAAAAAATAGCGTATCCCTTACAAAAACACCGTCAAAACAACATAAAAATAGAAATTTGTTACATTATTTTTGTTTTTTTTAAAAATAATAATGATATTTGCCTTTGGTCTTTCTTAGTTAAAATTTAGCACCCAAGATTACAACTTAAACCTTTAAAAATGAAGGATTTGTTGCCATTTCTTGTACTATGGATAGGAGTGAATGCATACAGCAATCCGACTCCTTATTTTGCGCCTACCCCAAAAATTAGGTACATTGATTTAGAATTACCTACTACTATATCTTTGGAATCTCACTTTATCTTATCAAATGAACATGATGTGCAAGCTACTTATTCAAAATATGAGTCGCGTATCTACGCGCCAATAGCCGATATCGCGTCCATCACGCTAGAACAAAAACACAACTATTCTTCAATTATTTCTGATCCATTTTCAACCACCACAAACGAACTCTGTCCTCCATCACAAATATCTACCAATGGCGTTGATTTTGGAGGTGGCGACATTGAATTTGGCACAACTGATTGGGGAGATGGTGAAGAAGAAGAGCCTGGGTACGATCCATATCCAATTAACAATGACTTTGAAATATTGAGCTTTTTGATTTTTATATATGCTCTATCTACTTTTAGTAAAAAACATCGGAATTTACGATATAAAACAAACCACCATGAAACGTCAATTTAAACTCATCACCACTGGCCTACTCTTAATTATTGCTGGTGCATGGAGCCAATCTGCCAAAGCTTGGGATTTTACCAATGGAAAGATAATCTACTTTGACAATACGGTTACCAATTGGTCGCAAGCCTATATCCGAGTTGGGCATACTACTTGGAATAGTGCATACCTCATGTCAAAAGTAACAGGAACACAAAATTTATATACATACACCATACCTTCATGGGGAGGCTATGAAGCATTTGCTATTGCAAATAATGCTGCTTGGACCAATGGGAACAGTATTTATAACGTATGTACAGGAGATTCTTATCAAGTAACAGGATCTACAGTATATCAAGGATACAGTGTATCAAGTGATTATACACTAATCCCAGCAGGCGTAAATAACACAGATGGATGTTGTACCTATTATACTACAAGTGCATCCACGGGATTGGTCAATTATACGGTTACTTATTCTCAGCCAACAGGAGGGAGCATTAGTGTTACTTACACTAACCCTTCAGGACAAACAGGACAAAATGTATCTTCTGGCGGGAGCGTTGTTCCTACGTGTATTATTACCGTAACAGCCACAGCTAATAGCGGTTATGCTTTAAATACACTTACTGTAAACGGAGGAGCTTTTAACTCTGGGAATACTTATGTAGTAAGAAGCAATACAACCATTTCGGCTACATTCAATTCTAAACCAACTGGAGTTACGTTATCCGCCACTTCATCAATTACCGACACACAAGCCACACTTAATGGAAACATCAGTACTAACGGTGGAGTCAATATTACTGATTATGGATTTTACTATAGCACCAGTAATGGATTTGGTGATGGTGCAGGCACTAAAGTTCAAGTAGGAACGAGCAATACAACTGGGGCTTTCAGCAAAACATTATCGGGGCTTAATGCTGGCACAACCTATTACATCAAAGCTTATGCAACCAACTCCATTGGTACAACCTATTCGACACAAGGATCATTTGAAACGAGTGCGGCAAGCTGTTCTGCGCCATTCACGCTCAAGGATACGAGCATCACTATTAACAGTTGTGATGTAAACAAAGCTATGCCACAAGTAATAGCCACAAGTGGCTCTATACCAGCGAATCCACAATATGCATGGTCGCCAGCAACTGGTTTATCAGCAACAAATATAGCACAACCAACTTTTACCGGTAATAGTAATCAAGTCTATACGGTTACCATTACCAACCAAAATGAAACATTGTGTTTAGCATCAGCTAATGTGTCTATTAATTATAGTGATAATACACCAACATCGAGCCTTACCACAACAAACTACATTGTAGAACCAGAAAGCGAAATTGCCATAAGTGGAGCCAGTGCTAATGGTTCGTATAAATGGGAGGCAACAGGCGGTTCATTCAGCGCAACAACAGGCACACTAACGCCTACTTACACAGCTCCAGCAAACATAGGTAATTACACCATCAAATTGATTTCGCCAGCAGTAGGTAACTGTCCAGCCGACACAGCCTTTGCGACAGTGAACGTACGAGAACCTATAACATTGAAGGTAAAGCAACCTGACAATTGGAGTAGTACAATGTATCTATTCGCATACAACGTAAATGGCACCACTAGCGATGGTGCATTTAAAGCCATGACGTCATTAGGAGCAGATTATCAAGGTAAAACTTGGTGGTCGTACACCATGAATGTTGATACAACCTCGTTATATGTGATTTTCGTAGACGGTGGTGCATGGAATAGCGCTAATGGTTATAATACTCAAACTAGCGATTTAGCAGCACCAATTACCACATCAACTTGTTATGCATTAAGCGCTAACACGACAGAAAAAAAGACGGTATCAACAAGCGCATGTCCACTCTTTTGCGATAATCCGTTTACCTTAAATACAAATTCCTTAACCATCAATTATTGTGATGCGGACAAAACCTTACCAAGTATTACGGCAGCCAGCGGCTCAATCCCAACAGGTGCTTTGTATAGTTGGTCCCCTGCCACAGGTTTGGACGATCCGAGTAAAGCACAGCCTCTCTTTACGGGCACAAATAACCAGACATATACGGTTACCGTAACCGATTCAAATGGAATATGTAACGCATCCACCACTATTAGTGTGACTTACAATAACAACTTACCAACTGCCACTTTAAGCACAAAAAATTATTGTGTAACACCTGATAGTACTTTTACCATCAGTAATGCTCAAGCAACTGGCAATTACAGTTGGAGCTGTAACGGCGGGTCTTTGAGTACAACATCGGGCACGCTTACACCAACATATAACGCACCAGCAAACATCGGGAGTTACACCATAAAACTAGAATCACCGAGCGTAGGAAGTTGCGAAACGGCGGCTGACAGTGCCGTTGTTTTAGTAGTCAATAAACCAGTAGTATTAGCTACCGCGGCTACAAATGTGACAGGAAGTACTGCTATGATTAATGGCTCCATATCGAGTAATGGAGGTGTTTTGCCTAAAGAACAAGGTTTCTTTTATAGCACCACTAATTTAAGCGATTTTACAACGGGTACAAAAATAGTACAAGGCGATTCTGCCATCACAAACTTCAATTATCAACTCTCTGGATTATCGCTCAACACAACGTATTACTACAAAGCCTATATCAACAACGGACTAGGAATTACATTATCCACTAACACCGAAACTTTCACCACTGCGGCCACATCATATAGACTCGAAGTAACATCGGGAGGAAAAACTTACTATTCCAATGAACTCAACAGTGATGGCATTTTTTCGCTATATACGTTCAAAAACAGTCCAATTACATTAAAACAATGGGAAGGTAATTCCTGGAATTACATAAGCGAGGTAACATTCACAACCGACAGCACCGTAGTTCAAGTGCCATTTACATTTGCCACCGAAACACTTGGAGCGCTCAGTGAATACACAGGCAACTTTTTCATACGCACAGATATTGCCACAGGAGGTTGGAGTAACTATTTAGACACGTCAAAAGACAACAAAATGACCTTTTTCACCAAATACGTGGCAGGACCAGACTTATTCTCAGACACATACGACCACTATTGGGTAAAATGGATAAGTTTACCAGGAGGCACAAACCTGAAAGCACAAGTGGGGAATTTATACAATAGTGCCATCAGTGACTTTACGGATGATTATATTGTATCAGGAAGCGGCAAGTATAATGCAGCTGGCGTTCGCTTTGCATACAACAAGCAAACAAACATTTTAACACGCTATCAATTAGTAACATCAACCCTAACCATTGGTGGTCAAACACCGATCGACCGAAAAGATTGGATGTATGAATACACGTTTGAATCTGCACCCAACACCATTAACGTCATTGGGCAAAATGAATGGGAAGGACCAACTACCTATAGCACATTAAATACAATCAACTGTAAACTCAACGGTAAACGAGTGCGTGCCACATTTGACTATAAGACAAATCGTCTTACGTACGGATGGCTGCCTACAGATGACCCGAGCGCATCAGACCACAATCCACTCTACGAAGCAACTGTAACCGATACCATAAATGCTGACGCCGTATTTATTTCAAACGAATATGGAGCTGCTGGCTTAGTAACCGACAATTGTTCTATACAATTAAATGGACGAATAGTAGTACGAAAGACCTATAAAACAGGAGAGTTTGGCTATTGGCATTGGGTGGCATTACCATACGATGTGACCATAAAAGATTTATATGGACTCGATGGTTATGGACAAAAATATATAATTCGCGAATATAATACAGCCAAACGAGCCAAAGATGGTTTTTTGAATGGTACCAACTGGGCTTATTTATCAGTCAGTGACACGCTGTTTGCCAATGTAGGTTATTCGCTGGGCTTTTCTACTAATAGCAGCATACAAACCGAACTCAACAATCAAGGTGAAGTGACTATTAATTTCCCTTCTATACACAGTGGCTTCCTCTTTTCAACAGAAGCAGCCAATTTATATCGTTCAAGCACGTTTCTGCCTGACACAGCCTTATCATTCAGTGCCTTCCCCGATTACACAACCGAACATACGTATCGTAAATCAAATCAGGATTGGTATTTAATGGGGCAACCATCATTTACATTCAATAAAGCTACTGGCCCCACTTACATTATTCGTCACGAAGGTCAAAAAGCCGATGCCAACGATAGTGTTTATGGATTTGTTGGTTACTTAGCTGCGGATTATAACATTCCACATTTCCAATCGTATTTTATCCAATATCACGGCAATATAAACTTTGGAAACGTAACCGATGCCCAACACGCACCTTTACGTTTGGCAGCAGAACAAGTACCAGACGAATATTACTATCTTTATCTCAAAAATCAAAATTATTCGGAACGCACCTGTTTTATACTAGCCGAAGATGGGCATGATACCTATGAAATCAATAAAGATTTATCGAAAATGCTGGAACAAAACCACTATCCACAGCTCTACAGTACAACAGGAGGATATGGTCTAGAATTTAATCATCTAGCCAAAATAACCCAAACTGTACCATTAAGCGTGTGGATTGGCAACAAAGGGCTGTTTAATTTTGTATTGGAAAAACGCGCTGGACAAACTGCCACGTCAGTAATTCTAAACGATATGTTACTCGAGCAGCAGACCGATTTGATGCAAACTAACTATACTGTCAATTTTACAACGAGCGGCGTCACCATTGCAAACCGATTTACCATTACCTTTGATTTAACGCCAAAAGTAGTAACCAATATACCATCTAACACCGCATCAGAAATATCTGTATGCTACACTAATGGCAACATCTACATCAATAATATTCCCGAAAACACGTCAGCTTACCTAGTCGATATGTTGGGACGTAAAATTGAATCATGGCCGTCAGCCAACGAACACTTAACGCTACCTAAAATCAGCAACGGCGTCTATTTGCTGATGATTGATTATGGTTCTCATAGCGAGTCACACAAACTAATCATTCGAAATTAATCAAAAAAGAGCGCTTACACATGATGAGTAAGCGCTCTTTTAAAATTACAATTCTCAATTAGATTAAACTAATCAAAACATCAGTTTCAGTTTCAGTGAATGCCACTTTTTCTTCGCGTGCTAACCAGCCAAGAGCTGCATATAAATCTTTTTCACTCAATTTTGTGGCTTTCTTTAAAGCTTTCAAATCTTTTGGACCTTCGTTCAAAACATTCCAAACGATGCCAGCATTCATGCCTATTTTTTCTTTCATAGTTGTAAAATTTTTATGACTAAAAACGTATTACTTTATGTGAGTGCAAAGGTACTACCTTTTTGTAAATTTTCAAAATTTTAGGCTAATTAATATTTTTTAATATCTTTTTAATCAAAACGGATGGCCGATGCGGGCATAATTCGTGTAATCAAATAAGATGGTAAAATCAGCATAGCCAACGACAAAATAACGGTGCCAACATTTAACAAAAACCAATACAAAATATTCAGAGAAACCGGCACATAACTCACATAATACATAGATGCATCAAGCGGAATAACATGCGTAAAATATTGTACTAAAATAAGTGATACGCCAATGATATTACCCCAAAGCATGCCTTTGCCAATTAAAAAGAGCGATTGATATAAAAAGATTTTGCGAATAGACCAATTGTAAGCACCCATCGATTTAAGCATGCCAATAGTATTTGTTCGTTCCAAAATAAGAATGAGCAATCCCGAAATCATATTAAAGCCCGCCACAACAAGCATTAGCATTAAAATAACCCAAGCGTTAATATCAAGCATATCGAGCCATTCGAACACGCGGGGAACCAACTCTTTTATAGTGCGCGATTGATAAAATGTGCCCTCATTATCGTATCGATTAGCGATAGAACGAAAAACAGTATTTTCAACCTCATCTACTTTAGAAAAATCATCCACTAAAATTTCCAACTGACTCATTTGGGTAGTATCCCAATGATTCAATGTTTGAATGTGCCGAATGTCTGTTATCAAAAACAAATTATCATAATCAGCAAAAGTAGTTTGATAAATACCGCGAACTTTAAATTTGCGAGCGCGTACAGGATCTGTTATAAAATAGGTCAAAAATCGATCGCCCACTTCCAAATGTAAAAGATTTGCTATCGCTTGTGAAATCAACACATCATTAGTAAGCACGCTATCATTATACACGAGCGTGTCGCCTGCCACCAAATTCCGTTTAAAAAAATGCCAATCAAAACTGTTATTCACACCTTTCAAAACCACACCGTGAAAATCGTCCTCAGTTTTGACAATACCTGGCTTGGTAGCTACTTCTTGTACATGTTGCACATGAGGCAAAGAGCGCAAAACAGTTAAAATGGAATCCGAAGGAGCTATTGGTTCGGTTTCATAATTATTAGAACTACCATAATTCGCTACTTGTATATGCGAACCAAATCCAATAATTTGGTTGCTCACTTCTTGCTTAAATCCTACGACAATAGAAACCGCTACAAGCATCACGGCGAGTCCAACAGCGATACCAAGTGTAGCAATACGCACAGCAGGGCGCGACATACGTCGATGTCCTTCCCCACTAAAATGTAATCGTTTTGCTATAAAATATTCCAAATTCATACAGCTACAAAAATACACTTTTAAGCGGATATGCACAAATAGTTTTTGTGAACAAAAAAAAGACCACCCCTTTAAAAAGAGATGGTCTAGAGTTATGGACTTTATGAACAATTATAATTGAGGTCCAGCAGAAATCAACGCTTTTGCATCGTCATTATCGCAATATTGTTCGAAGTTTTTAAGATACTTCGCTGCAAGTGATTTTGCTTTAGTTTCCCATTCTGCAACATCGGCATACGTGTTACGTGGGTCAAGGATTTCTGTCTCTACATTATTTAATGCTTTAGGAGCAGTCAAATTCAAAATTGGAATGTGAATTGTTTCTGCTTTTTCAATTGAACCGTCGATGATAGCATCGATGATAGCACGTGTATTTTTCAACGAAATACGTTTGCCAGTACCATTCCAACCAGTGTTTACCAAGTAAACTTTAGCGTTATGTTCGTGAGCTTTACCAATCAATGTTTTTGCATACATAGTTGGGTGTAAAGTCAAGAATGCTTCACCAAAGGCAGGAGAGAAAGAAGGAACTGGTTCAGTGATACCACGTTCAGTACCAGCTAATTTTGAAGTAAAGCCAGAAAGGAAGTGATATTGTGCTTGTTTTTCATCCAAAATAGATACTGGAGGCAAAACACCGAAAGCGTCAGCCGACAAGTAAATAATTTTCTTAGCATGTCCTGCACGTGAAGGAGAAACTATTTTACTAATATGATAAATAGGATAAGAAACACGTGTATTTTCTGTTTTAGAAGCAGCAGCTGTGTAATCAGGAGTACCGTCAGCTTTTACAGTTACATTTTCCAACAATGCATCACGACGGATAGCACGCCAAATATCTGGTTCTTTATCTTTTTCCAAATCAATTACTTTAGCATAACAACCACCTTCGTAGTTAAATACACCATGATTATCCCAACCATGTTCGTCATCGCCAATCAAATAACGTTTTGGGTCAGCAGAAAGAGTCGTTTTACCTGTTCCAGAAAGACCGAAGAAAATAGCAACATCGCCTTCTGCACCTACGTTAGCAGAGCAGTGCATTGAAGCAATACCTTTCAATGGTAAATAGTAGTTCATCAAAGCAAAAATACCTTTTTTCATTTCACCACCATACCAAGTACCACCAATAACTTGCATTTTGCGAGTAAGATCAAACAAAGTAAACACTTCTGAATTTAAACCTTGTTCTTTCCAGTTTGGATTAACAGTTTTTGAACCGTTCAAACATACGAAATCAGGTTCACCATAGTTAGCCAATTCGTAGTGTGAAGGACGAATAAACATGTTAGTTACGAAGTGAGCTTGCCATGCAACCTCCATAACGAAACGCACTTTCATACGAGTGTCTTCGTTAGTTCCGCAGAATGTATCTACTACATAAAGAGTTTTTGCAGTAGAAAGTTGTTTAGTTACAAGATCTTTACAGTGATCAAATACTTCAGGAGTTGTTGGGCGGTTAATAGTACCATCCCACCACATAGTATCGCGTGTAGTATCGTCCAATACGATAAATTTATCTTTAGGAGAACGACCTGTAAATTTACCAGTATCAACAGATACAGCACCTGTAGTGGTCAACACTCCTTTTTCGAAACCTTCGTTAGCAGGATCCATTTCGGCTTGAAACAACTCTTCGTAAGTTGGGTTGTGCAACACTTCGAAATTACCGGAAATTCCATACTTGCTTAAATCCAATTTTTCCATAATGTTAATTGTTTTATAATGATTAATACTCTACTTGCATTTTATACTTTAAGACGTTACAAAGATACAACAAAAATCAAACCCGATAAAGCAATTAAAGAAATTTTTCTTTAATTAAATCAAAATAAAATAAAGTATTCATTATAAAATAATTAACAATGCTCATTTCGGCTTTATTGTGCAAAAAAAGAATTTTTAGTGCTCAATTTTGACATTTTTATTAAGGATTTACCCCCCGCTTAATCACATTTTTTTCTTAAAAAAAGCACTCCTTTTAAAAAATCAGAAAAACAGATTAGAAAAGAAGATGCAACAACTTATAACTCAAAAAAAATGACGTAAACTGGGTTAATTGAACTAGTAAAAAATAATAAAATATTAAACAAAAAAAGAGTTGAATCTTTTAAAATTATATTGTACCTTTGCGGCGCAAAAAAAATAAAACCTATTGTTTTGCACTGATTTTGAATTTATTTCAATTCATTTATATGAAAACAATCAAACTGAAAAAAGGATTAAACATTGAAATTTCAGGCAAGGCATCTTTGCATGTTGCTTCGATGAGTCAACCTGAAACGGTGGCCATCGTCCCTGACGATTTCAAAGGAATCACTCCTAAAGTAGCCGTAAAAGAAGGAGATACTGTAAAAGCTGGTAGTGTCCTTTTCTTTGACAAAACACATCCGGAGTTGAAAATTGTTTCACCTGTGAGTGGAACTGTGGCCGAAGTAGCACGTGGCGAACGTCGTAAATTACTCTACATCTCTGTAAAACGTGACATTGAAACCACTTACGAGCAATTTAACAAAGTTGATCTCAATGCAAAACGCGAAGAGATATTGAGCGCTTTACTTGAAGCGGGATTTGGAGGCTTTTTCCGTCAACGACCATACGATGTGATTGCCAATCCCACAGTAGCTCCTAAAGCTATTTTTGTTTCAGCATTCGATTCTGCTCCACTCGCTCCCGATTATAATTTTGTATTAAAAGGTCAAGCTTCACACGTGCAAGCAGGTCTTTCAGTTCTTGCAAAACTAACCGAAGGTAAAGTATACTACTCTGTATGCCCAGGTACATCAGCCGAATTAAGAAATATGAAAGATGTAGAAATCAACGAATTCGTCGGTGCTCATCCTGCTGGTAACGTAGGCGTTCAAATCAATCACCTAAATCCAATTAATAAAGGAGAAGTGGTATGGACATTGAATATTCAAGATGTTGCACTTATCGGACGTTTTACTACTACCGGTGTAGTAAATCTAACTAAAACAATTGCAGTAGCAGGTCCTGAAGTTATTGAACCTGCTTACGTTAAAACAGTATATGGCACCTCTATAGCCGCTATCACTAATTGTAACATTACGAAAGGTGTTAAAGTGCGCTATATCAACGGTGATGTATTAAGCGGAGCCCAAGTGGCAGAAACTGGCGTTTTAAGCCCTTTTGCAAATTTGGTTTCTGTTATTGCCGAAGGCGACACTGCCGATGAATTCATTGGATGGGCTATGCCACGCCTTAATAAATTTAGCAACAGCAATCTATTTGCCACTAAAATTATTCGCAAACTGTTTCCAAAAAAACAATTTGAGTTTGATGCCCGTATTTTAGGCGGCGAACGCGCTTTTATCATGAGTGGCGAACTGGAACAAGTGTTCCCTATGGACATTATGCCTGAACAGCTACTAAAAGCTATGATAACCAAAAATCTTGACAAAATGGAACAACTTGGAGCCTACGAAGTAGCTCCAGAGGATTTTGGTTTGTGCGAATTTGTATGCACCTCCAAAATGGAACTCCAAAAAATCGTTCGCGAATCTTTGGATTACATGAAAAAAGAATTGGAATAAAAACGTGAACCTTCATTATAAGCTATATGAAATTTCTTAAAAACATCGTTGACAAATTAGAACCAACATTCTCCGAAGGAGGTAAATTGTCAAAATTGCATTCCGTATTTGATGGCTTTTCAACATTCCTTTTTGTGCCAAATCATACTGCTAAAAGCGGTGCGCACATTCATGATGCTATCGACTCTAAACGTACTATGATTACCGTAGTGTTGGCATTGGTGCCTGCACTTTTATTTGGTATGTGGAACGTGGGTTATCAACACTTCTTGGCCATCGGTCAAGACGCAAACTTTTGGGAACAATTCGCTTTCGGTTTATTAGCCGTTTTACCTACATTAGTCGTTTCTTATGCAGTGGGTTTGGGTATCGAATTTATTGTTGCCCAAATTAAAGGTCACGAAATTCAAGAAGGTTTTTTGGTGACCGGCTTTTTAATTCCGCTCATTGTACCTGTTGACACACCACTTTGGATGATTGCTGTAGCCACAGCATTCGCAGTCATTTTTGCCAAAGAAGTTTTTGGTGGTACTGGTTACAATATTTTCAACGTAGCTCTTATTACCCGTGCATTCTTGTTCTTTGCTTACCCAACAGCGATGAGTGGCGACCAAGTATGGGTACGTACGCGCGATGCTTTCTGGTGGGGCGCAGGCGAACCAATCAATGCTTTTTCAGGAGCTACACCTCTTGGACAGCTAGCTACATCAACTGAGCCCGTAGCAGCTTTCCATAATATTATGGGCGATCCTATTGGATTTTGGGATGGTTTTCTTGGATTAATTCCTGGTTCTGTGGGTGAAACATCTACACTCGCCATTTTGTTAGGCGCAGCTCTGCTCATTATCACCAACGTTGCTAGTTGGAAAACCATGTTAAGTGTCTTTTTAGGCGGTGCCTTTATGGGATTCGTATTCAACACGTGGGGGCCTGATAGCGCTATCGCCAATTTACCTTGGTACAATCACTTGGTATTAGGCGGTTTTGCTTTCGGTGCAGTATTTATGGCTACCGACCCAGTAACGTCAGCTCGTACTGAAACAGGGAAATGGATTTATGGATTCTTAATTGGCGTCATGGCCATCGTTATTCGTGTACTCAACCCTGGATATCCAGAAGGTATGATGCTCGCCATTTTATTAATGAACATTTTTGGATGTTTAATTGACTATTTTGTAGTACAATCGAACATTAAAAAGCGTTTAAAACGTACAACCATTAAATAAGCAATTGATTATGGCTACAAAAAAATATAAATGTAAAGTGTGTGGCTACATACACGAAGGCAAAACGGCACCTGAATCATGTCCTGTATGTAAAGCCCCTGCTTCAGAATTTGAAGAAATCAAAGAAAAACGCAGTTTCAATAAAGAAAATGGTGCTTACATTTTCGTTTACACCTCTGTTATTATTGTTATTGTTTCGTTGCTATTGTCATTCACTTCTGGCGCGCTCAAAAGTCGCCAAGCAGCCAACATGGAACTTGACAAGAAAAAACAAATACTCAGTTCTCTGCCAGCTGTCAATTTAGAAGGAGCTGATGCGGCAGCACTATACACCACCTATATCAAAAAGTATGTGATGTTAAATGCCGATGGAGAAATTACTAAAGAGGTTGACGATTTCAACTACAAAGTAAGCGAAGGAGAATTACCTTTATATATTGCCGAAATTGAAGGCAAAACCAAATACATCATTCCATTAAATGGAGCTGGGCTTTGGGGTGCCATTTGGGGTTATATCGCCTTGAATGATGATAAAAATACGGTATATGGCGTTTATTTTTCACACGCCAGCGAAACGCCAGGCTTAGGTGCAAACATTGTAACGCCTAAATTCCGCGACCAATTTGTTGGCAAAGAGGTTATGAAAAACGGTGCATTCACTTCTATTGGCGTGATGAAAACTGGTCAAATCGCTGAAGGTCAAGATCAAGTAGATGCCATTTCGGGTGGAACCATTACCTCAAAAGGAGTTGAATCAATGCTCAAAAATTGTATTGGCAATTATATTACTTTCTTGAAAAAGACAACGCCAGCTGAAGAGGCTGTTAAAGAAGGAGGAAATACATTATGAAAATGAATGAAGAATTAAAGAACACCTTACTTGGTCCATTGAGCAAGAATAATCCTATTGCTGTTCAAGTATTGGGTATTTGTTCTGCATTAGCGGTTACTGTAGAATTGAAACCCGCCTTAGTAATGGGGATTTCCGTAACCATCATTGTGGCATTATCCAATGTCGTTATTTCATTAATCCGTAACACAATCCCTAATAGTGTACGTATCATTGTACAATTGGTGGTAGTTGCCGCTTTAGTAACGGTAGTAAGCGAATTTCTGAAAGCATTCGCCTTCGATGTCAGCGTTCAATTATCGGTTTATATTGGATTAATCATTACCAACTGTATTTTGATGGGACGCCTCGAAGCATTTGCCATGAGCAACAAACCTGGAGCTGCCTTTTTAGACGGTTTAGGCAATGGATTTGGCTATGCCATGATTTTGGTAATTGTTGCTTTTGTACGTGAACTATTTGGTTCTGGTTCTTTATTAGGATTCCAACTAATTCCTCAAAGCTGGTACGAAGCTGGTTATGTGAACAATGGTTTAATGATGATGCCTTCAATGGCTATGATTCTGTTAGCATGCGTTATTTGGGTACATCGTTCATTGAATAAAGATCTTCAAGAAAAAGAATAAAAACTCTAATAAAAGTTGTAAAAGGAATCATCAAGTTAACATAACGACGATTAAACTTTTACCTTCTAACTCATAAAAATATGGAAAATGCTTTAAGTATATTCGTTCGATCCATCTTTGTGGATAATATGATTTTCGCCTACTTCTTGGGTATGTGTTCATACTTGGCCGTATCGAAAAACGTGAAAACATCCATCGGATTAGGCGTCGCTGTAACCTTTGTGTTATTGATGACACTACCTGTCAATTACCTTTTAGAAGTGCACGTATTACGAGCTGGCGCTCTTTCTTGGTTAGGTGAGAGTTTTGCAAACCTAGACTTAAGTTACTTAAGTTTCATTTTATTTATCGCTGTAATTGCCGCTATTACACAATTAGTGGAAATGATTGTGGAGAAATTTTCACCATCGTTGTATGCATCGCTAGGTATATTTTTACCACTTATTGCAGTAAACTGCGCCATCATGGGTGGTGCTTTATTTATGCAGCAACGTGCAGGCTTAGAACCAACCGACCCTAAAGCATTAACAAGCCTAGTTGACGTTATTGCTTACGCCTTAGGTTCTGGTTTTGGTTGGGCGTTAGCCATTGTAGGTTTAGCTGCCATTCGTGAAAAATTAGAATATTCAGATGTTCCTGCTCCATTACGCGGATTAGGTATTACATTTATTACCGTAGGTCTCATGGCTTTAGCATTTCTATGTTTCAGCGGTCTTAAGATTTAATAATTTCAAGAAAAAATCAGAAATTTGAGGCACGAGTTGTTGCACAGTTCGAACCTCCAACTTTTAATACACTCATAACTATGTTACTCGAAATTAATTCCTTAATAATCACTACCAGTTTAGTTGTCTTTTTAGGCGTAGTGCTTTTATTGGTTATTGTACTACTTATCGCCAAACGCTATTTGGTTACTTCTGGCGATGTCAAAATCACGCTAAACGGCGAAAAAGAAATGCAAGTTGCGGCTGGAACCTCATTGCTAAACGCCATGTCAAATGCTGGTATCTTTTTGCCTTCTGCTTGTGGAGGTAAAGGTTCTTGTGCACAATGTCGTTGTCAAGTAGAACAAGGCGGTGGTGAAATTCTACCAACTGAAACGGTACACTTCAGCCGTAAACAAATCAAAGACAATTGGCGTTTGGGTTGTCAAGTGAAAGTGAAAAGTGACATGAGTATTAAAGTCCCAGAATCCGTACTTGGTGTAAAAGAATGGGAATGCGAAGTTATTTCTAATCGAAACGTGGCAACGTTCATCAAAGAATTTATTGTAGCCCTTCCTAAAGGCGAACACATGGACTTTATCCCAGGTTCATACGCACAGATTAAAATCCCAGCTTACACCATGGACTATGATAAAGATATCGATAAATCATTAATTGGCGAAGAATACGTAAAAGCGTGGGAAAATTTTGGTCTATTTGGTTTAAAATGTACCAATACGGAAGAAACTGTTCGTGCTTACTCTATGGCCAACTATCCTGCTGAAGGCGATCGCATTATGTTAACCGTGCGTATTGCAACTCCTCCATTTAAACCCAAAGAACAAGGTCCTGGATTTATGGATGTAATGCCAGGTATTGCATCTTCATACATCTTTACCTTAAAACCAGGCGACAAAGTTATTATGAGTGGCCCTTATGGCGATTTCCATCCAGTATTCAACTCTACCAACGAAATGATGTGGATTGGTGGTGGTGCCGGTATGGCTCCATTGCGTGCCCAAATCATGCACATGACTCATACCTTACGTACTACTAATCGCAAAATGTCATATTTCTACGGAGCTCGTGCTCTTAACGAAGTATTCTATTTGGAAGATTTCTTAGCTATCGAAAAAGAATTTCCTAATTTCTCGTTTCATTTAGCACTCGACCGTCCAGATCCTGCAGCCGATGCTGCTGGCGTAAAATACACACCTGGATTTGTTCACAACGTAATTTATGAAACATATTTAAAAAACCACGAAGCACCTGAAGATATTGAATACTACATGTGCGGTCCTGGCCCAATGAGTAAAGCCGTAGAAGGCATGCTCGACAGCCTAGGAGTTCCTCGTGAAAACTTAATGTTCGACGACTTCGGAGCATAACCAAATAAAAAAAGCCTTGAATTTCTTCAAGGCTTTTTTTATATTTATAGGTCACATATTCACTACTAATTCAGGCTTACCAGCCTCAATAAAACTATTATTACGATGTTCCCGTTCATCTAACGCTATACGGGCAAAAATCTCACCCCAAGTCGCCACATCGGCATAACGTCGAACCATCTCATTAGTTACTGGCTGCTGAAACAACAATTCATGGTCGCGCACAAATTCGGCATACGTATGTTCCGCATGATCTTCAAATTGTGCATTAAATAACAATGCCTGGCGCATACTTACACGGCTTAAAAACCAAGCAAAAGCCATATAGCCATATAACGCCACATGCGTTACAAAAGGATTTAAATACCAAGGCGAAGGAATCCCAAACTCCTTACGACGTTCGTTCAACACCAATAAATGCCAATATTCATTGTCCTGTGCCTCACGACTCCACTCCACCATATGTGACGCCAACTCAACTACTGATTTATGCCGATAAGCAAAGGATAAACGCACATAATGGCGTGTTTCCCATTTACGATACGGAATAGAAGCAAGCATTTCTAGAAAAATAACCTTGGGAACGGTTGTTTTGCGCCCCGCTACAAGATCCATTGACAGGAAAAAGAGTTTGGATAAAACACTGTACTTACAACGTGGAGTTGCCAACGTACGTTCTACTTCAGACTTTAAATCAATAGCTTCCATAATTATAATAAATTTAGAATGATTATTTTCGTCCAAAATCGGCAGGGATTTCGCCCCACAAATCAGTTTGCCATTTTAAAATTTTTGTATCATATTTATTCTCTGACAACCATTTTTCAGCCCGTGCCACCAATTCAAACACCGCCACATTTTTAGCCGTTGGTTCTAATTTCGATTTACATTTTTTTTGTCGAATCCAAGCTTGAGCCGTCATACTATCAGAATAAATTGGCATCGCTAAATTTTGCTTCTTAAGCCATGCTAATCCATGTACAATAGCCAAAAATTCGCCAATATTATTGGTAGCTCCTTCAAAAGGTCCCATCCTAAATAGTTCCTCGCCTGTGGCTGTCCACACACCACGATATTCCATTTTACCAGGATTTCCGCTACAAGCAGCGTCCACCGACATACTAATGAGCTCTGGCTTAGGCATATCTGTATTAGAATCTAACAAAGTGAGCACCTCCGACGATTTAGTGGCTTTTACCACTTGCCAATAATTTTGCGAAGCAGCCATTTTAGCAGCTTCTTGGGTAGGAAAGCCCTTATATTGAGCGCCTTCAAAACCCTCTACCTGAGCTTTACAAGCGTCCCAACTATCAAAAATACCGGAAGTGCGACCATTCCACACTACATAGAATTTATTCTTTGCCATACCACAAAGATACAGTCTTTTAACGAAAAAAAAAAGTGCTGTATTGATATCAATACAGCACTCGACCTAATACTAAAGAACCCAAATTACTTTTTGAAATAACGATTGTATAGACCTTCAAAACCTCTACCATGGCGCGCTTCGTCGCGAGCCATTTCATGTACGGTATCATGAATTGGATCTAAATCCAACATTTTGGCACGTTTAGCGATACGCATCTTATCTTCGCAAGCTCCACTTTCAGCATTCATACGTTTTTCGAGATTCGTTTTGGTATCCCATACCACTTCGCCTAACAATTCGGCAAAACGTGAACAATGTTCAGCTTCTTCCCAAGCATAACGTTTAAACGCTTCTGCAATTTCAGGATAACCTTCGCGATCTGCTTGACGGCTCATAGCTAAATACATACCAACTTCGGTAGCTTCGCCTAAGAAATGCGCGTTCAAATCTTTTTTCATTTCATCGTCACAATCTTTAGCAACGCCCAAAATATGTTCAGTTACAAATGATAAACCTGCTGATTCATCCATTTCTTTGAACTTTTCTTTTGGTTGTTTACATTGTGGACATCTTTCTGGAGCTTCATCACCTTCGTGAACGTAACCGCAAACGGTACAAATAAATTTTTTCTTCATGATTGTTATTATTTTATATATTAAATGTTAGCTTAGTTATACATTTTGTAAGTTGCTATTTAGTAGCACTCTTTTTCAATATTAATCAGAGGTTACCTCTTTAAATTTCTCTTTTGGTTGTTTACAACGTGGGCAAATTTCAGGAGCTTCGTCACCTTCGTGCACATAACCACAAACAGTACAAACAAATTTTTTCATAATAGTTTAGGTTTAAAAGTTATTACTTGTTCGGGCTTTCGTTGCAACTTGAACAATACCCTTTGAGATACAAATGTTTTTCGGTGACTACAAAACCATGCTCTAACGCAACGGAAGTAACGGAGTCTAACACAGCAGGTACATCAAATACTTTCTCGCAATTTAAACATTTAAAATGAGCATGATCGGAAGTATCTATATCAAAACGTACATTTTTATCATCAATGGTCAAGGCCAAAATAGCCGCTTGTTGGTGAAATAAATTGAGCGTATTATACACCGTTGTTTTCGATAATGTAGGAATCTGATCAATTAATCCTGCATAAATTTCGTCGGCCGTAGGATGCGTACGATGCTCATACAAGTAATTAATAATGGCTAATCGTTGAACCGATGGTTTAATATCGTGCTGCAACAAATAATTATAGGCATTAAAATCAGATTTCATATCAAATTTGTAATCATTACAATTTTATATCCATTGCAAAAGTAGAGTTTATTTATAAACGCTCCAAATAAATTAACTATTTTTAACTGAATAAATTACAGGACGGATGCGAAGTACGGACGTAAATCTTCGTTTGGTTTTACTAAAACCGTTTGAAAATGAAGTGCTTGAGCAGCTTGTATGTTCTGAATACCATCATCAAAAAACAGGCAAGATTCTGGTGCAACGCCTTCGGCTGACAACAGTTTATGAAAGATTTCGGCATCTGGTTTAGAACATTTGAGCTCGTATGAGAGGTAACAAGCGTCAAAAAAATCGCCTAATTGATGACCTTTGTAAGTAAATTTGGTAGCGGTGCACCACGGAAAATGTATGGGATTGGTGTTACTCAACATCACCACACGAAATTTACGCCGCAACGCCAAAAGTAATTCCAATTTCTCGGCTGGAATATCAAGTAGAAAAGCATATAATGCTTGATCTATTTGTTCATCGGTTACTGTGGGGGCAGTGAGTTTGCGTACTTCGTCACGAAAATCGACAGCAGAAAGTGAACCATTTTCTAACTGCATAAAAATACCAGACTGCACGTAGTTATCGAGTAATTGGTCGGCGGTATCCAAACCTAATTTACGAAAAGCGTCAATAGCAGCTTCGCGTTTCAGGTTAATCAACACACCACCAAAGTCAAAAATCAACGTAGAAATAGAAGTAAAATCCATGAAAATAATCGGTTATAGCTTACTAAAAAATTGACCTACAATTGGTTAAAATGAGGGCTTTAACTTTTAACCAATAAGCTGTTGCATAAAATGAAAAATTGTGTTACTTTTGCATCACTTTGCAAAGATAACAAAAAACTTTGTATCGACAGCGAGGGGGCCTATAGCTCAGTTGGTTAGAGCATCGGACTCATAACCCGCAGGTCGCTGGTTCAAGTCCAGCTGGGCCCACCAAAAGCGTTTGAAGAAATTCAAACGCTTTTCTTTTTATATGTTCCTAAACACAAACGAGGCTGAAAACCATGCGATTTTCAGCCTCGTTTATATTTAAAAGTGTTTGGTTTATTTTACCGCCACTTTCATCACTGAATTGCCAATTTTCACAAGATAAACACCTTGTTGAACAGCAAACTCTGCATTTTGAACTTGATTGCTCGAGATCATCAATTGGCCTAACACATTATAGATAGTTACATCAACAGGCATATTTTGTTCAATCCTGATTTTACCTTGGCTTGTGTACACGCCAGCTATCACTACTTGGTGTAAACCGCTACCGCATTCTTCTACCGTAACCGCACATGTAGCTGCAAATCCGCCATCAGTGGTTGTAACTGTAATAGTAGCTGTACCAGCTGCCACAGCAGTTACTGTTCCAGCTGTAACCGTTGCCACCGCCTCGTTAGACGATTCCCACATCACCGTTTTAATCGCTGCGTCTTGAGGAAGCACAGTTGCTACAAGTGTAAAGGTTTGTGTTCCACACATATTTAATGTTAATTGTGTAGAATCAAGCGTAACTCCTGTAACTGAAACTGGGCAGGCACTTACACTTACACGACACGTATCGGTAAGGGTGCTATCGCTATTAAACACAATAATATCGACACTACCAATACTTACTGGACGCACAATCCCGTCGGCCACAGTAGCAATTGCTTCGTCTGACGATTTCCAAGTTGTACGTTTGTCGGTAGCCGTTGCTGGTAATATTGTAGCACGTAAAATAGCTGTATCTTGACAAAGCGACACATTAAGAGTAGAACGCAATGTTAACGAAGTAGCCACAATGGGTTGATTTTGCTTAACACGTTTGTAAATATATGGCAATGGCGTTGTAGTTGATGTGTAGTTGGTAATACGGGCATAACTTGCTTCTGGTTGATTGAAACGCAATGTTCCATAATCGGTATTTGTATTAGCAATTTCAGCGCCGTCAAACGTTAATGCAATATTCCAATCCATACCGCCTTTATTCCAAGCTAATTTTTTAGCAGCGGTTGCTCCAAGTGTGTCGCTATACTGGTTCACCAAGTTCCAAGCAGTACCATTTTTGCGTAATTTGAAATACATAAATTCTGGCTCATAAACATCCAAAATATTATGTACTGAATAAACATCCATGTAAGGATATGTTTGAGTGGTATCAATATCACCAGCAGCAACACCTGAATAATAAATCAAAATATCGTCACCATCGACAATGGTGCCGTTTTTACCCACTTTTTCGTATTGATAACCCATAGCACTCTCTGTAGGTGTAGCACTTGGTTCATATTCAATAGTGTAGCTGTTGATATACACAGAACTTTCAGTTCCAGTAATCACAATCGAAATGTCTTCATCTGGTTGAACCACATGATTGGTGGTCATTGTTTTGGTAACATCTACATAAACATAGTTGATGTGGCTTACCCACGAACCATACCATTGAGGGCTATTGAATGCTGTTGAGCCCATATTGAAAAGCGATGTAGTACCAGCCATTACTTTGAAAGATGCGCCACCCGATTTAGCGTTAGAACACATGTTGAACGTAATACTTTTGATAGTACAACCTTCCCAACCAACTAAATAGAGTTCTGCCTTTTTATCTTTCGGAATTTGGTTGTAACGATTACCAACAACATTACCAAATTCGTTATTAAATTCGGCGTATGAATAAGCAGGCTTCGTACCAAATGGTTTTATAACGTATTTCAAATCGTCATCTTTTACGACGTTATACGTAATGGACTCAGCAAAAATAGACGCTGCACACGACAGCAATAGGAAAAGAACTGTAGTTTTTAAAAGGGACAAATAATTCATGATAATTAGATATTAAGTTTTACGAGGCAAAGATACACATTTTTACTTACTTACAAACCGTATCAAACTGTTAAAGTTGACACTATCGAAACAAAAACGAGGCACTCCACCAAAGGAATGCCTCGAAAAGAGCGGCAAGCGAGACTCGAACTCGTGACCCTCAGCTTGGGAAGCTGATGCTCTACCAACTGAGCTACTGCCGCAAAAAATGGTATGCAAAAGTACAGCTATTTTTTGAATTTGGAGAACACTTTACCTATTTTATTCTAGATTTTATGTAATTTTGTACCCATGATACAATCACAACGCACGAACTGGTTTTTATTATTCGCCACAAATTTTCTGGGCGTTTTCAACGATAATTTCCTGAAACATTGTATCATTTTTATAGCTATCTCGTGGCAACTTCCAACATGGCTCACCCAATCGCAATTGATTTCGCTGGTTTCCGCCGCATTGGTTGTACCTTATTTGATCCTATCGCCTTTCGCCGCTAAACTTTCCAGAATATATCAGCATCAAAAAGTGCTCAGAGTAGCCAAATTAGCCGAGTTACCTATTATGGCGTTAGCCTGCTTAGCCTTTATCAATCAATGGGTGTGGCTAGCACTAGCAAGTGTGTTGCTTATGGGCATTCAAAGTTCACTTTACTCGCCTGCCAAATACAGCTTAATTCGTGATATTGGAGGCGAAAAAGGCGTTTCATACGGCAGCGGTATTTTTGAATCGATGGCATTTTTAGGGATTTTAATGGGAACTGTGATGGCAGCTACCATTTCCGACAACTACTCCACTTTACTGACGTGTGGATTATTCCTGATACTAGCCATCATGGGTTATTATGGCGCACGTAACATCCGAACAGAAGAGCATGAAACACCTCACGAATCACAAACGATTCGTCCTATCAAATTTATAATCGATTCGTATCGCTTTGCTCGCCATTATCCACTACTCAACCTTGGTGTATTTGGAGCCTCATTTTTATGGCTCATTGGCGGCATTTTACAAATGAATTTAGTCATTTATTGCCACAATGAATTGCAATTAACAAATTCAGAAACAGGCATTATGATGGCCATGGCAGCCATTGGCATAGCTACAGGTTGTTTCGCCACAGGACAATTTTCGGGCACTACCATTCGCAAAGGACTTATTCCCACAGGTTTGGGTGGAATTTCTATTTTACTGGCACTATTATTACTCATCCAACCAACAGCTTTATTGGCAGGTGTTTTTGTTTTTGGTATCGCCTTTTTTGGCGGTATTTTTCAAGTGCCTTGCTTAGCGTTAATCCAAAAAGCAAACGTGGGCGGAAAATTGAGCGATATGATAGCGTACACCAACCTCATCACATTTATTTTTATTGTTGGCGGAACCATTATCTTTTCGGTAGTCACAGCATTCAGTCATGAAAATGCTTACCTCGTTTTTGGCGTACTTTTGATTATCTGCATCTCACTTTGCTTCTCTTTTGGAGTAAAACTCTACCAAGTAGCACAAAAAAACTTAACTGATAACCGATAAGTATCAACAATTTAGTATCTTTGCACTCCAAAGTTCAAATCTGCCTAAATGGCAGCAAAAAAGGTAATGGCTTCATATTTGTATAACTTGAGAAGCAACTTTATTTTAAACTCTAAAATAGACACTATAAACCACTATAAACATGGGAATTAACGATTTTTTATCCAAGCTTTTTGGTAATAAAGCACAACGTGATTTAAAAGAAATCATGCCAATTGTAGACAAAATTACTGCCATTTATCCATCTATCGCACAACTCACCAACGATGAATTACGTGCTCGTACTGAAGCCATCAAACAACGTTTGCGAGACGTCGTACAAAACGAGCGTGATCAAATAGCCGCTTTACGCGCCAAAATTGAGGAAACAGAAATCAATGAGCGCGAAAAAATCTATACCGAAATAGATAAACTCGAGAAACATATTACCGAAAAACTCGAACACACGTTAGACGAATCTCTTCCTGAGGCTTTTGCCATTGTAAAAGATACAGCACGTCGTTTGAAAGAAAACGAAACCATTGTAGTTACCGCCAATGATTTTGACCGTGATTTAGCCGCTAAACATGATTTTGTAGAAATTGAAGGCAATCAAGCCGTTTATCATAACGAATGGGTTGCTGGTGGCAACTTACTCAAATGGGAAATGGTGCATTATGATGTACAGCTTATTGGTGGTGTGGTGTTACACAAAGGTAAAATTTCCGAAATGGCCACTGGTGAAGGTAAAACATTAGTTGCCACTCTTCCTGTGTTCCTCAACGCCTTAACTGGCAACGGCGTACACATTGTAACCGTGAATGATTATTTGGCAAAACGTGACTCGGAATGGATGGGACCAATTTATATGTTCCACGGTTTGAGCGTTGACTGCATTGATAAATATCGTCCAAACTCAGACGAACGTCGCCAAGCTTATAATGCTGATATTACGTTCGGTACGAATAACGAATTTGGTTTCGACTACTTACGTGATAATATGGCTACTAGCCCACTCGATTTAGTACAACGCAAACATAATTACGCGATTGTTGATGAGGTCGACTCTGTATTGATTGATGATGCACGTACACCATTAATTATTTCAGGTCCAGTTCCTAAAGGCGAAGATCAATTATTTGAAGAATATCGTCCACGTGTCGAGATGTTGGTAAAACAACAAGCGGCCATGGCTACCAAATATTTGTCAGAAGCCCGTCAAAAACTCAATTCTGGAGACAAAAAAGAACAGGAAGAAGGTGCTCTATCATTGTTTCGCTCGTACAAAGCCATGCCAAAAAACAAACCACTCATCAAATTTTTGAGTGAACAAGGCATCAAACAACAATTGCTCAAAACCGAAGAGTTCTACATGCAAGAAAACAACAAAAACATGCATGTGGCAACTGATCCACTGTTATTCGTGATTGACGAACAACACAATTCAATTGAATTGACCGATAAAGGTATTGATATACTTACAGGAACCACTACCGACCCACACTTTTTTGTATTACCTGATGTCGGCGCAGAGCTTTCAGAAGTAGAAAATATGGGACTTGATGGCGATGCCAAGCAAGCTAAAAAAGACGAAATCCTACAAAATTACGCCATCAAATCGGAACGTGTTCACACCGTTAATCAATTACTAAAAGCATATACACTCTTCGAGAAAGACGATCAATATGTAGTGATTGAAAATAAAGTAAAAATTGTAGATGAGCAAACAGGTCGTATCATGGAAGGTCGTCGTTATTCCGACGGATTACACCAAGCTATCGAAGCCAAAGAACGTGTAACAGTGGAAGCTGCCACACAAACATTTGCTACTATCACTTTACAAAACTATTTCCGTATGTACCAAAAATTGTCAGGTATGACTGGTACTGCTGAAACAGAAGCTGGTGAGTTTTGGGATATCTACAAATTGGATGTGGTGGTCATTCCAACTAACCGCAACATTGCACGACACGATTTAGAAGATCGCGTATACAAAACTAAACGCGAAAAATACAATGCTGTTATCGAAGAAATTGTGAATCTTGTATCACAAGGTCGACCAGTTTTGGTTGGTACAACTTCGGTTGAGATTTCTGAGTTATTGAGCCGTATGCTCACCATGCGTAAGATTAAACACAATGTATTGAACGCCAAATTACATCAAAAAGAAGCGGACATTGTAGCCGAAGCGGGTCGCTCTGGTACTGTTACTATTGCTACCAACATGGCAGGTCGTGGTACCGATATCAAACTAACACCTGAAGTAAAAGAAGCGGGCGGTTTGGCTATTATTGGTACAGAACGTCACGAAAGCCGTCGCGTCGACCGTCAGTTACGTGGACGTGCTGGTCGTCAAGGTGACCCAGGTTCTTCTGTATTTTATGTATCTTTGGAAGATAACTTAATGCGTCTGTTTGGCTCGGAACGCATTTCAAACATTATGGACAAACTCGGATTTGAAGAAGGAGAGATGATTGAACACTCCATGATTTCAAAATCGATTGAACGCGCACAGAAAAAGGTCGAAGAAAATAACTTTGGTATCCGTAAACGTTTGTTGGAATACGATGACGTGATGAACTCACAACGTAACGTAGTTTATAGCAAACGCCGTCACGCCTTAATGGGCGAACGTATCGGTGTAGATATTGTAAACACGCTATACGATACCGCTGAAAATATTGTAGTAGACGCCTCTGAGGCGAATGATTTTGAGTTCTTAAATGCAGAACTACTTACTGCGTTTGCTATGGAAGCTCCGTTTGATGAAGAAGTATTTCGTAACAAACGTGCCAATGCATTAACGGAAGATGTAGCCGACGCCGCATTCAATACGTTCAAACGTAAAATGTCAAACATGGCTCAAATAGCCTATCCTGTAATTAAACAAGTTTACGAAAAACAAGGGCAACAATATGAAAATATTTTGATTCCTATTACCGATGGTAAGCGTATGTTTAATATCCCAGTGAATTTAAAAGCAGCCTACGAATCAGAAGGAAAAGAAGTGGTAAAAGCATTCGAAAAAGCCATCATGTTACTTACCATTGACGAAGCATGGAAAGAACATTTACGCGAACTCGACGATTTACGCCAATCGGTACAAAATGCCTCATACGAACAAAAAGATCCATTATTGATTTACAAATTGGAGTCATTCAACTTATTTAAAACGATGATGAATGGTGTCAATCGCAAAATTAGTTCCGTATTGATGCGCGGACAAATTCCTGTGCGTGAGCCAGAACAAGTACGTCAAGCAGCACCTACACAAAGCCGCTCAGATTACAGCCGTTACCGCACACAAAAAGACGATTTTAGCGGTGGAAACACTAGCGAAACAGCGCAAAAAGATACACGCGAACGCCAAGTAACACAGCCTATACACGCTGAAAAAACGGTGGGACGTAATGACCTTTGTCCTTGTGGTAGTGGGAAGAAATACAAAAACTGTCACGGTAGCAATGCCTAAGTTTAACTAAAAAAGCTCGGAATTTTTCTGAGCTTTTTTTATCTTTGCATCACTATGAAAAAGATTGAATTTCGCACTACCAACGACGGCTCTACCACACTTTATAATGGAGAGATTGATGAATGTTATCATTCCATGTTTGGTGCGCGCAACGAATCGATGCACATTTTTATTGAAAGTGGCTTAAAGCAGTGTTGTAAAAAACCAATAAACGTGTTAGAAGTAGGATTTGGAACAGGTTTAAACGCCTTTCTAACGGCTTTAGAAGCCGAAAAAAATGGAACGCTCATTCATTATACAACGCTTGAACTCTACCCACTCACTGCTGACATTTACACTAAACTACCCTACGCAGAAACATCTGAAGAACGGAATTTATTCACCCTATTACACACCTGTGCTTGGGAACAAACTATTCCCATAACGCCTTATTTTTCGATTACGAAGTTACAAGCCGATTTATCTACCATACATTTCGACAGCACATTTGACTGTGTTTTTTTTGATGCTTTTTCGCCCGAAAAGCAACCCGAACTTTGGGAAGAATCTATTTTTGCAAAAATTTATAAAGCCATGAATACTGGTGGTGTACTGACAACTTATTGCGCCAAGGGCGTAGTCCGTAGAACCTTGCAACATGTAGGCTTTGTGGTAGAACGCATTGCTGGTCCCGTAGGAGGGAAACGTGAAATTTTACGTGCACGAAAATAAAAAAACAGCTCTCGCATGAGAGCTGTTTTTTTATTTTATTCTTGACTTTTATTCAAATTCTTAGGACTATCCCAACCTACATCGTGAAGGTCTGAAATATCATCCCAATCGTCTTCATCGGTACCAACAATACACTCGTCATCACCACGACCGTCATCATCGAAGTCATCTTCTTCACGTTCCACGCGCGTGATTTCCAAGTTACGGTGAGTCAGGGTTTGAACCACTTGATTGGCTGGATTATTAATCTCTTCCCACAACATATCTTTGAGTTCGGTCAATCCCATACCAGATACCGACGAAAAGAAGACACAGCGAACACCTTGTGGTAACTCGGTGCGCATTTGCTCCATCAGTTCCTCATCAAGCATATCACTTTTAGAAATAGCCAAAATATGCTGTTTATCGACTAATTCTGGGTTGTACACCGCTAGCTCATTACGCAAAATTTCATATTCTTTAGCTATGTTGTCACTATCGGCTGGCACTAAAAATAACAAAATAGAGTTACGTTCTATGTGTCGTAAAAAGCGCAAACCTAAGCCTTTTCCTTCTGAAGCACCTTCGATAATACCTGGAATATCGGCCATACAAAATGACTTATTATCGCGATACGACACAATACCTAAATTGGGCACCAATGTAGTAAATGGATAATTAGCAATTTCGGGTTTTGCAGCAGAAACGACTGATAATAAAGTGGATTTACCAGCATTAGGAAAACCTACCAAACCAACATCGGCCAATACTTTTAATTCAAGAATAATAGAACGTTCAACCCGAGGTTCGCCAGGTTGCGCAAAGCGTGGCGTCTGATTAGTAGAAGTACGGAAGTGCCAATTGCCCTGTCCACCACGACCACCTTTTACCAGAATAAGTTCTTGTCCATCATCAGTAATTTCGGCTAAGAACTGACCAGTTTCTCCATCGTAAGCTACTGTACCACAAGGTACATCAATAATTTTGTCAGCACCATCTTTGCCAAAGCTACGACTAGCGCCACCACTTCCACCATCGCCAGCAAAAATATGACGTGCATATTTCAAGTGAATAAGTGTCCAATAATCTTTTTTAGCGCGTAATATAATGTGACCACCACGACCACCATCACCGCCATCAGGACCACCTTTAGTGGTCATATTATCGCGGTGAAAGTGTGCAGAACCTGCGCCACCTTTACCCGAACGGCAAAAGATTTTGACATAATCAACAAAATTGGAACCTGCCATATAATTTTGGAGTAAATTAAAATACAATGAATACTAAAAACCACAAATAGAGAATTCAATAAGATGAACAATACGCTCAAAATATTGCTCTATCGTCGTACAGTTTTCTACTGCCACATAACGACCAGATTGCTTATAAAAATCAAGAACAGGAACGGTTACTTGATGATATACTTCCAACCGTTTTTTGATAACCTCTAAATTGTCATCGGCACGACCAGACGTTAATCCACGCTTCAACAAACGATCAATCAACAAATGTTCGTCAACATGTAAATCTATCATTAATGTGAGCTTTTTGCCATGTTTGGCCAACAACTCATCCAATGCTTTAGCTTGAGCAACTGTGCGTGGAAACCCATCGAAAATAAAACCATTACAATTTTCTTTATGAAGATTAATCTTATGCTCAATCATTTGAATAATCAAATCATCGGGAGCCAAATTACCCTTGGAAATCAAAGCGTCAGCAATTTTGCCAACCTCTGTTCCATGCGCTATCTCTTCACGAAGCATATCGCCAGTAGAAAGGTGTACCAATTGGTACTTTTCTGCTATCAATTCGCTTTGAGTTCCTTTGCCTGAACCGGGAGCACCAAAAATAACAATGTTCAACATACCTTAAAACCTTCTTTACAATATCGATAATTAGTTCGCAAAGTACTTTGAAATGAAACACTCCTAAAAGTGAGATTCCCGTTTTGTGAACAAAAAACAATTCTAAATCAAACGATGCCTCTAAAAATAAAGCCTGTATTCTGCTCTCTCTAAAGAAGACAATTCGCAGTGAAAAACAGAGGCAAAGGTACGATTTTTTGTTGAATTACGAAATTTCCCTACTGCACTTTGATTAGACGAAAAAAAGATGTACTTTTGCTTGTTAAATGAGCACTTTATGAAATTAGATTTCTCCAAAAACATACTACGTCAGTTACTGCGCGTTTGCCTATTTTTGGTAACAGTAGCCATTGTATATCAACTTATTCCACAACGAATACAGTTTGACAGACAGTTCTCTCCAGGGAAACCTTGGCCCTACGATTTACTGACGGCCTCATTCGATTTTCCGATTTTTAAAGATGAGGCCGAATTAAAACGCGAACAAGATAGTATTTTACACTATTTTGTACCTTATTTTAGTCTTAATCAAGCAGGAAGCAACCGACAACTCACCAAGTTTAAACAGTCCACAGAATCTATTGACAGCTTAGCGCTAACGCAAAGCGAACGGGCACAATTGGCCAATAAATTAAGGCAGATCTATCAAACAGGTATTATGTCGTCAGACCAGATGCAAGACCTCGTAACCGCGGGCATTGTACGTATTTCAATTATTGACAGCAACTCAGTAGCCAAAGAAGTTCCTTTGAGTGAAATTTATACCGTTCGCTCCGCTTACGACGCTTTGTGCCAAAGCAATACGATTGATAATAAATTGCTGCGCGCTTGTAATTTCAACCATTATTTAGAAGAGAATTTAACTTATGATGCTAATAAATCAGAACAAGTTCGTTCCAGTTTGTTGGGGCAAATCTCACAAACATCTGGTTTAGTGCAAGCTGGTGAACGTATTATCGACCGCGGAGAAATCATTGACCAACAAACGTTTAAAATATTAAACTCACTTAAAATTATTACTGAACGCGACCAATTATCTGACCGAAATCATTATTGGGTAATGGCAGGTGAAGTGTTGCTCATTTTAGGTTTACTACTACTCTTTTTCCTCTATTTACACCTATTCCGTCCACTGATTTTTAATTCAAATCGTGATATATTATTTATCATGCTCATGGTGATAGGCATGATTGCGTTAGCGTCATTTACCATACGCTTAACTAGTTTCAATCTCTACATCATTCCATTTGCGCTATTGCCAATCATTATTCGCACATTTTTTGATTCACGTACCGCACTTTTTGCACACATAATCACCATCTTGCTGACCTCATTTATGGTACCAGCGCCGTTTGAATTTTTGTTATTGCAAATCACCGTGGGCATGACTGTTGTATCGAGTTTAAAAGAGATGTCGCAACGTTCGCAACTGATTCAGACCTCACTACTCGTGTTTTCATCGTACGCCGTAATGTATCTTGCCATTTCACTGATGCGCGATGGTTCTTTGGATAAAATTAATTGGATGATATTTGGCATCTTTGCACTAAACGGTTTATTACAACTATTTGCATATGGATTAATTTATATTTTCGAGAAACTATTTGGTTTCTTATCGAATGTCACTTTAGTGGAACTTTCGAATATCAATAATAAACTACTCATGGAGTTTTCGGAAAAAGCGCCTGGCACTTTTCAACACGCTCTACAAGTATCCAACTTAGCAACTGAGGCTGCAAAAAAAATAAATGCCAATGCGTTATTAGCACGTACTGGAGCATTGTATCACGATATTGGTAAAATGGTAAATCCATTATTTTTTACCGAAAATCAAACACCAAACGTTAATCCATTGGCAGATATGCCTTTAGAAGAAGCAGCACAAATAGTTATTGGTCACGTAGCCGAAGGTGTAAAACTCGCGGACAAATACAAACTTCCGGGCAAGATAAAGGCCTTTATACTCACGCATCACGCCGAGAGTAAAACCGCTTATTTCTACAACACGCTTAAAAATAATTTTCCTGATCAAGAAATTGACGAGGCGAAATTCACGTATCCTGGGCCTAAACCTGGCAGCAAAGAAACTACCATTGTGATGATGGCCGATGCCGTAGAAGCGTCCTCGCGTAGTTTGAAAGATTACAACGAAACAACCATTGATGAACTCGTAGAACGTATAATTGATGGTCAAATAGCGAATGGTTCATTTAAAAATGCGCCCATTTCATTCCGCGATGTAGAAATGATAAAAGCTATTTTTAAAGACAAACTCAAAAACATTTACCACAATCGCATCAGCTATCCTGAACTTAAATCGAAGAAAAAATAATTACAAATGAATCGTAAGATTTTACATATCACACTGTTTGTAGCACTGATTGGATTGGTTTTACTCTTGCCTTTACTTCCATTTTTTCGCGTAGATTTAACCTCCGAAAAACGGTTTAGTATTTCAGATCAAAGTCGCGAACTCATGCGCGAGTTAGATCGACCTATACAAGTAACTATCTATTCGGGAGGTGAAGTAGACGCGAATTTTGCTCGACTCAATAAAGCCACACGCGAATTGTTGGAAGAATTAAATATATATGCCACCCAGCGCATAGCTTATCAGTTCGTCAATCCATCGGAATCCACGTCAGAAGAAGAACGTAATAAAACCTATTTTTCATTAGAACAACGAGGTTTGCGCAGCATGTCCGTGGCATCGCGCGATGCGAATGGTCAGGTAACTCAAAGTGTGGTTTTTCCTTGGGCAGAAGTAGCCATAGGCAAAGATACTCTAGCCGTTTGTTTGCTCCAGCCCGACGGACAACGTAATGGTGAAAATGGCATCAATAGGGCTATTGAAAACCTCGAATTTCAATTTACCGATGCCATTCGTATATTGAGTAAAAAGAAGGTTGAAAAAATAGCCTTTCTCGAAGGACACGACGAATTATCAGAAGAACTCGTATATGATGTATCGGAAGCTTTCAGTCGTTATTTCCAAATAGACAGAGGCGTCATTGGTCTAGATGCCAGCATCTTGGACGATTACAAGGCGATAGTCATTGCCAAACCCATGAAACCGTTTAGCGAATCGGACAAATATATTATCGACCAATATATTATGAATGGTGGTCGCGTATTGTGGTTACTAGACGGCGTTCAAATACAAGAAAGCGACTTGACACAACGAGGAGTTGCGCCTATGCTTCCTTTGGATGTTAATTTACAAGACCAATTATTTCGTTATGGCGTTCGCATTACTAGCACATTAGTGCAAGACGCACAATGCGCCTATATGCCTATGAACATAGCCAAACCTGGTGAAACACCTCAATTTGAGCCATTACCTTGGTTCTATACGCCATTATTATTGCCTTCGCCCATCAGCCCTATTACTAAAAATTTAATGCAAGTCAAAGCAGACTTTGCCTCTGTATTAGATTTTACGAGTGATGAAAATAAAGTACAAAAAGACTTGTTACTCATCACGTCGAACGCAACACACGTAAGCCAAGCGCCAGCCACTATCGACTTATCGCAGCTACTCGAAAATTCTAAACAAGATGGCTATTTCTTTACCAAATACCAGCCAATAGCCGCTTCATTACAAGGAGTTTTTCCTTCCAATTTTCCTTCACGCGGTCGCATGGTACCAGCAGGTGTTGTCAACGAAAAACCGCACCGCGACGAAAGTGTGCCAACACGTATGATTGTGGTGGCGGATGGCGATATTATTCGTAATGAGGTGGAAAATTCGGCACAAGGTATTCGCATTATTCCGGCCGGCTACGACAGAGCCAGTCACATGACGTTTGGCAACAAAGATTTCTTGCTCAACGCCCTGCTTTATCTCACCGATGACCAAGATTGGCTTTCGTTACGTAATAGAACTTTTAAGCTGCATTTACTGAATAAAACGGCGGTTAATACCAATCGACACTTTTGGCAATGGAGCAATATTTTATTACCACTAGCACTACTAGCTGTCTTTGGTGTAATTCATTTTGTGATACGTCGCAGACGTTTTGAAAAAGGCTAAATTTCCTTCGAAAAATTTGTAAAATAAAATAATTCCAGCTATCTTTGTGAGTTACAAAGCGTAATATCGTCTAATCAATAAAACTAAAAAAACATATGAAATTTACAGTCTCTAGCACCGCTCTTTTGAGCCACTTGCAATCTATTGGTCGTGTTATTAACCCTAAAAGTCCACTGCCAATTCTGGAAAATTTTTTACTTAAAATAGAAGATAAGACACTTACCATAACCGCTTCTGACCTAGAAACGACTTTAATCACTTCGTTAGAAGTTGAAAATCCATCGGGCAACATCACGTTAGCTGTAAACGCAAAATTATTGATGGATTCTTTACGTGAATTTTCGGAACAACCATTGCAATTTGATATCAATGAAAATAATTTGGCTGTCATTATCAAAACAGAAAGTGGCAACTACAATTTTATTGGCCAAAATGGCGACGAATATCCAAAATTACCAGCATTAGGCGACGAAGCTAATACACTCACTTTACCTGTGGAAATCTTGGCTAATGGTGTGAATAAAGCGGCTTTTGCTACCGCTGATGACGACTTACGCCCAACGATGACTGGTATCTATTTTGACATCAAATCAGACGATATCACCTTTGTAGCTACGGACGCACACAAATTGGTGCGGTTAAAAAATACAAGCGTTAAAAGTGGTGTTGATGCGGCATTTATTTTGCCTAAAAAACCAGCTAACATGCTCAAAAATATCATCGCTAAAGAAAGCGGTGATGTAGAAATACGTTTCGATCAAAAAAATATCGTATTCAAACTTCCTTCATACGTTATGGTTTGTCGTCAAATTGAAGGTCGTTTCCCAAATTACAACGGTGTAATTCCACAAAATAATCCATACAAATTGATTATCGACCGTTTGTCGTTAATGAACGCCATCAAACGCGTGTACACCTTCTCAAACCAAGGTACAGGGTTGATTAAATTGGCTATTAGCGAAAATACATTGGTGATCACAGCGCAAGACATTGACTTTTCAACGTCAGCAAAAGAAACCATGACTTGTCAATATCAAGGTGAAACCATTAATATTGGATTCAAAGCCCCATTTTTAGTAGATATCTTAAATAACATCAATAGCGGTGACGTGGTTATCGAATTGGCCGATCCTTCACGCGCAGGTATCATCCTTCCGTTTGAAAACGAAGCTAACGAAGAACTGTTAATGCTGTTGATGCCTATGTTAATAACCGAATAAAGAGGCCTATGCCGACCATCATTAATCACATACAATCTGAACTGAAGGATTTTTATCCTGAAGGGGAAGTGAAAGCTTTCACACGATTGCTGCTCGAGAAAGTGGCTGGCTGGACTTTGACCGACATACTCACACACGATGATTTAGAATTGTCGGATGAGCAAACTTTATTCATACATCAAGCCGTAGAACGACTCAAAGAACACGAACCAATTCAATATATTTTAGGCGAAACCGAATTTTGCGGTATGCGCTTATGGATTGACAATCGTGTGCTCATTCCACGCCCCGAAACGGCAGAATTAATTGATTGGATTGTTGAAACCGTTCATCATCCTGCACCAGCCATTTTAGATATTGGTACTGGAAGCGGCTGTATTGCTATTGCATTAGCCAATAAATTCAGACAAGCTACGGTTACAGGTTTCGACATTTCGTTGGATGCGCTACATGCAGCTCACGAAAATGCAGAACTCAACAACGTGTTGATACGTTTTTTCCACATCAACATTCTCAAAACCGCACATTGGGAAGGCACATTTGATGTCATTGTAAGCAATCCGCCTTACGTTATGAATTCGGAGCGAGAAACCATGGAGGAAAATGTATTAAACCACGAGCCAGAAATAGCTCTTTTTGTGACCGATGAAGATCCACTTATTTTCTATCGACACATCGGTCAATTTGCCGCACAACACCTAAAGGAAGACGGTCAGCTATTCTTAGAAATCAATCAAGCATTAGGTAAAGAAACCGTACAATTACTCAAAGAAATTGGGTTCAAAACGGTAGAATTACGCAAAGATTTATCGGGCAAAAATCGCCTAATTCGTGCGCTGTTAACCAAACCAAAATAAACCAAATACAATGAACTTTAATGAGGCTTTACAAAAGGCAGCAGCCTACTGCTCCTTATCGGAAAAGTGCGAATATGAAGTCAAAGAAAAACTACGTACATGGGACGTTTCGAACACGGATGTAGCCAAAGTAATCGATCAACTTCGACACGATGACTTTATAAACGACACACGTTATTGCACCTACTACACACGTGATAAATTTCGCTTTAATCGTTGGGGGAAAATTAAAATTGGGATGATGCTACGTTCCAAACAATTACCGGAAGAAGAAATCACCAACGCCTTAGCCCAAATTGATGAGGCTGAATATGAAGAAGCTTTGGTGGTATTATTACAAACAAAACTTAAAAGTTTAACCTATAAATTCGAATACGAAAAGCAAGGAAAATTATTTCGATTTGCACAAAGTAGAGGGTTTGAACACAACATAATTAGTAATGTTCTCCGACAATTAGAATAACAAACGAGACGTCATTAAGGCGTCTCGTTTAGTTTATTACAGAAATGGTTAACAGATATCACAACACAATCTTAGCCGTCTTCTGGCCAACACGTACTACCAATACTTGATTCGACGAAAGCCCATCAATAAGTGTCTCTACGTTTTCAGCCGATTTGCTATAAACGGCTTGTCCCATCGTATTATAAACTGTAATTGATTGACCAACTTCGGCTGGAACTACAATCTGCCCATTACGCACATAAACGCCCAGAGAACATTCAACCCTACCGATTGCGGTTTGTTCATTCGTGATTGTATAAACGCCTCCCGTTTCGTTATAAGCATCTATTGGGATTTCTGTCCAGGTATGCGTATGACGATTTGTAGCCTCATCTGTCACATCGTATGTCACATTGTATAAATTATCACGTACCCACACCACGGTTACAGAGCCACTTTTCAAAAATGATTGTACATCATTGTTGCATTTATGAATAATGAGTGAACTTTGGTTTTTAATGCCAAGTCCTCCCAATTTATTATCACCAATGGTAGAAGTATAAGTACCCACAAAGCTACGTTCCGTACTTGGATAAATATCAAACGTATAGAAGGCACCATTTCCATTCACAATCACCCAATCATTGGTAGACGTTTCATACTCCATTTCAAAATCTGAAAATACTTGAAGATAAAAACTCTTCAGAGCCGTTCCGTTTTGAGGATAGTAAATAGCATGACCTTTCACAATATCAAATTCTTGTGTCAAATCAAGCGTACAATCATCTTCATCGGAACCTGCAGCTGTAGTTGTAATATGAAGCGATAGAAAGCATAATTGACCGTTATCACTAGGTTTACTGCCATAGTCAGCTTTTGGTCCCACTGTAAAAGTTACACTGTTGGCAAAACCAGACCAAGAAGCTTCGGCAGGCCCACTAGATTGAGATACAGTTCCGTTAGTAGAAGTCAATTTAGCCAATTGCTGTTGACCTTGGTACGACAAATCAAACACAATCGACGTGATATGAGCTGTATCGATAGACGAAATAGTAATTGTGCCATTCGCATAAATACGCAAATCAGCCGATGTAGCGTTGTAAGCTGGATTTGTGTAACCTGTTCCTTTGGAAGTTGTTACCGATAAGTTTTTATCACTCAGTGAAGTTGCCGCATAATCCGACATCGTCAAAATAACCGTTTTGCTATGAGCAAATAATGTGATAGATAAACCTACCAATAAAAATAAAAATTTCTTCATAATACCAAATTGTAGTTTACTACAAAAGTACAATATTTTAAAATACTTTCAATCAATTCAGAACAAAAAAAAGTGGAGATACTAAATAGCATCTCCACTTCTATTTACATAAAGTAACTAAAATTTATTTGGTCACCATTACCTTTCCTACTTTATTAGCAACTTTTACAATATAGACACCCTCTAAATTACCATTCATAGATGTTACATCCAAACCTGTAATTGTGTAGATGCGTGCAGCGTCTTCAGTATAAATACAACCATTATTAGCGTAAATATTATCTAAAATTTCAACATTATGAATAGCCACTTCATCATTAAGTGTGATTTCCTCTTCTGTATCATTATTAAATGCCCAAACTCCTTTGTTTAAGGATACAGTGTAGACATTGCCACTTGCATCTTCGAACGAACCTTCAAATTTATATTCTGGGAAGCCATCACCATCAATTGTACCTAAAGCAGATACAGTTAGACTACCTGCAACAAATTCTACAGAATCTGTTGCACTTGTATAAAATAAGGCATAATCAACATTATATGTACCAGAGATGGTTGAAGAACCATTGGCAGACACTTCCATATATAATTCTGGATAAACATAAGTACTGTTGTCATAATCATAATCATTATACAAATCAAGAGCCCAATAGCCAGCGTTTTCAGATGTAAAATAAATAGCGTCCACATAATTGAAACCAGTCATAGCAGTTTCTGTTGGATCTGTTGGATCTACGGTGCCACCACCTCCACCTCCTACGGTACAGCTTGTAAGATTGATATTACAATATTTAGTACCATCATTAGGATATCCTGTCATGATTACTTTAACTTTAACAATAGCAGTACCATTTAAAGTTACAGTATTATTAGCACCAACTGCAACCGAAGTAAGGGTTTTTGTTGCTACCACTTCATCAGCTGCATTCAAACCTGTAACAGTAAAAACATCTGTAGAAGCTGCTGTTTTGATATTTTGATTCAAAGCGCCGATAGTTAAAGTAACTACAACTTCATCAGAAGACACCAAAGTAGGAGACAAGAAACCTTGTCCTTCAAAATTCAATTTCAAACCTGCTGGAGTAGCATAAAAAGCTGCATCTGGATATGTTGGATTATTGGTAATATAAGTCCAACCTGCTGGGATGGATCCTGAAAAAGTACCCGTAACCTCAGCCATCATAGTCATCGTAGCAAACAAAGCTACAAACAAAAAAGTAATTTTTTTCATAAGCAAAAAAATTTATAAATAAATAATATAATCATGCATAACAATTATGCTCGGCAAAGATAGTCAAATTTCTTATAAAACGCAAGTAATCATTTGGTTTATCGACCAATCTGTTATATTAACAGATAAAAAAGAGGGTTCTGTATTACAGAACCCTCTCATATAAGATTGTTTGAAATGCTTATTTAACAGCCACTTTTTGGATGCCTTTAGCAGTTTTAACAACATAAATACCGTTCAATTGACCATTCAATTCAGTTACGTTTTGACCAGCAACTGAGAAGATTTGGAATTCGCCTTCAGCATAAACAGTACCGTTAGTAGCATATACGCTATTGTCGATAGTTACGTTTTTGATGGCTGTGGCATCTGTGGTAATACGTACCCCATAAAGACGAATTTGTTTTACTGGTGTAATAACTACACTTTTTGCATTAACATCGTTAATAACAAATAATGGCTCCTCATAACCCTTCTCATACTTATATGTATCAGCTGTGGCTGCGGTATAATCACCACCCACTACAGTTCCAACAGAAGCAGATATATTAGCACCCGTTTTAGCCATACCAATAACTTCAATTTTAGCGATTTGTGCTTGAGAACTAATAGTCATAGTTTGACCAGCAAAAACACGGAGTGTACGATTTGTAACGTTATTAAACGTGGCATCAGCCACAGATCCTTTAAAACTGAACGAAATGCCATCTACAGTAGCATCAACTTGCTCACCTGCCATTGGATCAGCTGGAGTTACAAGTGGCACAGATTCAAAAGTAAGCGTTAAAACCTCGGCAGAAACTGCCATTGTAGCGAACAAAGCCGCTACCAAAAAAGTAATTTTTTTCATGATAAAAGAATTAAATAAAATTAATAAAATAAGTAGTTAACAATGGGTTTTTATGTGAGGGCATACGACCTCAATTTGTGGGGATAAAGGTATATACTTTTTTTGAAAGTACCATAATTTTTGAAGCAAAAATATAGTTTTTAACATCAAAAATCATTCATCAATCTGAAAACAAACAACTTACTAAAAACTATACCCTACACCAACTCCCAAAACGGTTTTAAATTGAACGCGTGGCGCAAGATAACCTGTCTGGTCAGCTATCAGCACTTTGTCGTAATACTTGAGTGATGTGCTGAGTGTTACATTCAACACTTTAAGAAATTGATAAGACACGGCCATATCCCAATCGACATCAAAATTACCAAAGTCTTTATTATAAGGTGTAAATAGTCCCAACGTAGAAATAACTTTGAAGTTTTCGATACGCGCATAATTCACGCCGCCTTTAAATGATAAACCAAATGCGCTCCGGCTAGTTTGATCTAATTCAACACCGTATTTAGCACGTAACGTTGGATCTACAGAAGTAGAGATACGTCCCGCAACTGGTGAAAAGTAAGCAGAAAAAATATCATTAGGTTTCCAATCGAGACCTAATGAAACATCAGTATATGAAGGTGATAACCAATTGGAAATATAGGTCTCCGTTTCAACGCCGCCAACTGTTTTATACTCATAACCACTCAAAAACTGCGATTTAAAACTTCCTAAAGCCGTAGCGTACCATTTTGGCATAAATTCATAACCCACTTTTGTGGAGAAATTCAGTTTATCGCTCGATTTGCGCCAATCGTAAGCAGTACCTTCCATATACATAGCTCCAAGTTCTGTGTCAAGGTTGCTCTCCCATGCCAACTTGTTTTTTCGATATAGTAGCGACACGTTCGCAAAAACTACACCATTTGCATTATTGTTACCGCCAGCAGCCCAATTAAACATACCTGTAGCCGTAGCATTAACGCCCATCACACCAGACACTTTCCATTTTTTCTCTGCCGGCCCTTTTACCAATTCTACAGTTTGTTGTGAAGCTTTAACAGCCTCTTCGATAGCGGCTTTTGCATCTTGCGCCACCACCGATAATGAACCACACAAAAGAGCGACAACAAGTAAACATGCTTTAGTTTTCATAATTGTGTATTTTAGTTAATATTCGGTTTGTCAGGCAAATATAATCCTTTTTTACAAAACAACATAATTTTTCATAAAATAACACCTCAAAACAACCATCGTTCACAAAATGATAGCTTGCGCCGATACTGCATCACTGAAAAATATTAGAATCCAAGGAGCCAACTCGCGACTTTTTCGTATCTTTGTCTGCTCATTATTGGCAATAATATAGGTATTTACACGTTTGTAAATCCGGATGATACTTCTTTTGAATATAACCGATGTACTTAAAATTAAAACATAGTGTTTGGGCTGTATTGATGCTACTGCTAGTGGTATCAACGAGTTGTTCTACCAAGAAAAACACGTGGAGCACGCGCGCTTACCACACTACCACCACACGATTTAATATTGTGTTCAATGCACAAACCAATTACGACAAAGGAATTGGTGAACTCCAAAAAATGCAGCAAGACGACTATTCGAATATCTTGCCCTTGTATCCGATTAGCAACCATTCTAATGGGCAAGCCGTGGGAAGCACCATGGATATAGTGATAGAAAAATGTCGCAAAGCGATTAAATTGCATTCCATACAAAAGAAACCACAAAAGAATCCGAAAAAAAGTAAGGATCCTGAATATCAACAATGGTTGAAACAAACTGAATTTAACCCTATGGTTAAAAAAGCGTGGCTATTGATAGGTCAAGCTGAATTTCACAAAGCCGATTTCATAGGTTCCATAGGCACCTTTACCTATATTACCAAACATTTTTCTGCCGAACCAGCCGTAGTAGCGGAAGCACGTATCTGGATGGCACGTGCTTATGCTGAACTAAATTGGCTCTACGAAGCCGAAGAAGTGCTCGGTAAAATTAATGAAAATGACGTAACAACAGACTTAAACGGTTTATTCGCAGCCACTAAAGCCAATTTATTAATGAAGCAAGGACGCTACAAAGAGTCTGTTCCGTTTTTAAAAATTGCGCTTGACAAAGAAAAAAATCGCTATCAACGCACACGATTTAACTACATTTTAGGGCAATTACTTTTATTACAAAATGACCGCAAAACAGCTGCTAATAATTTTAAAGCTGTACTAAAATTGACACCATCTTACACCATGGAGTTCAATGCGCGTATGCAAGTGTTACAAGCAGAAACAACCAATCCGTCGAAAGCCATCAAGGCATTGGAGAAAATGGCAAAAAGTCCAAATAACAAAGAGTATTTAGATCAAATATATTACGCCATTGGTAATATACAACTCTTTGCAGGCAAAGAAGATAAAGCCATTACCGCTTACCAAACCGCTATCAAACAAAGCACGCGCAATGGCATAGAAAAAGCCGTTGTTTTATTGAAACTGGGCGATTTGTATTATGGTAAGAAAAAATACATCGACGCTCAACCATGCTACGAAGAGGCATCGACCATAATTAGCAATACGCATACCGATTATGCACGTGTTACAAAACTAGCTGAAACTTTAGGCGATTTAGCGGTGAATTATAACACCGTAGTACTGCAAGATAGTTTACAATATTTGTCGACGTTAAGCGATAAAGAACAACGCGAAATTGTGGACAAACTCATTGCAAAAGTTATTGCCGATGAAGAAGAAGCCAAACAACGTGCCGCCGAAGATGCAGCCACTTTAAATGCCGCCGGAGATGAACCAGCTTTCGGCTCGGCAGGATTAACACCCGTTGGCACTACGGGCGAATGGTATTTTTATAATCCAGCATTAATTACGAGTGGACGAACAGAATTCCAACGCCGTTGGGGAAAACGTAAATTGGAAGATCAATGGCGTCGCCTCAATAAAACGGCACAAATGGCCGAAGTGGAAGAAACGGAAACAAACGCCGCAAATACAGCGAACGACTCACTTCCAGCAAAAATGGAAGATACCAAAAATCCAGCTTTTTATTTAGCGCAAATTCCAAGAACGGAGGCTCAAAAGGAACAATCAAATTTAGCGATTGCGGAAGCACTGCTGAACATGGCGGATATTTATAAAAACAGATTGGAAGATTCGGAAATGGCTGAAGCTACCTTGTTAGATTTTCAAAAACGGTTCCCAAAAAGCGATCGTTTACTTGAAAGTTACTACGCTTTATACCAAGTGTACGGACAACTACAAAAAACAGCCGCCCAAAATAGTGTTCGTCAAACCATTGTCACCAACTATCCAACTAGTAAATACGCTATCATTTTGTCGCAACCAGATTATGCTGAGCGCATGCAACAGATGTACGTGATGCAAGATTCGCTCTACGCAGAGACATACACGGCATACAGCAAAAATGAATTTAAACAGGTGTTGAGTAATTATGATTACATGGCAAGCAATTTCCCATTATCAACCTTAATGCCAAAATTCACATTTTTACGTGCTCTGAGCATCGGTAAAACGGCAAGTGCCACTAACTTTCAAGAGGCGTTAAATAAATTAGTGGAACTTTATCCTACCAGTGATGTGGCCAGTATGTCAAAAGATATTTTGGCGCTGATGGCACAAGGTCAGCAAGCACAAAAAGGCGGTTCGCATGGCAGTTTATTATCGCGACGCGAACAAGAAGTACAAAGTGAAGCGCAAGAACCAATTACTACCAAAACCTATACAGCCGATACAAAAACACCATTTGTATTGTTATTAAAACCTATCGATCAAAGCTCTGTCAATCAACTTTTATTTGACTTGGCAGCCTACAACTTCTCGAAATTCTTGATAAAAGATTTTGATTTGGCGATACGCACCATTGAAGGCGAAAAAATGATTGCCATTTCGAACTTCGAGAACTACAACGAAGTGCTTTGGTACGATAAATTACTGACCACAGAACCCGCTTTGACGGAATCGGTAATGGCTAAAATTGCTTCACGCATTTATATTTCCAACGATAATTTAGCGTTGGTAACACTTTTATCGTTGAAAGAATACAATCAATTCTTTAAACAGAATTTTAAGTAAACACGAGCTTGGAACTTAAACTAAGAAAATTATGAACAAAAAAGAACGCATACTGTGGGCCGACGACGAAATGGACTTACTCCGTCCATACATCATTTTTTTAGAAGGAAAAGGCTACGAAGTGATAACCGCCACCAACGGACAAGATGCCATCACGCATTGTAAAAAAGAACGCTTCGATATCGTTTTTTTGGACGAAAATATGCCTGGTTTAAGTGGCTTAGAAACCTTAACGCACATCAAACAACTCGACCCTTCGGTCCCAGTGGTGATGATTACCAAAAGCGAAGAGGAAAATATAATGGATATGGCCATTGGTAATAAAATTGCCGATTATTTGATAAAACCCGTCAATCCGAACCAAATTCTGCTAGCACTCAAAAAACACATTCACAAAAAAGAGATTATTGCCGAACAAGTGTCGTCCAATTACCGGGCAGAATTTATGCAAATTGGGATGCAGATGAGCGATTCACTCTCGTTCGACGCCTGGAAAGAACTCTATAAAAAACTGGTTTACTGGGAACTTGAATTGAATGACACCGAAACGGGTATGCACGAAATGTTGGCTGCTCAAAAAACAGAAGCTAATGGCATTTTTGCCAAATATATTCGCCAGAATTATCCGCTTTGGTTCGAACATGCCGAGGAACGTCCATTAATGAGTCCCGATATTTTCAAAAAGCGTATTTTCCCGTTATTAGATCAAGGCGAAAAAGTCTTTTTTGTGGTTATCGATAATTTCCGACTCGACCAATGGCAGGTGATTAAAGAACTGTTGGGCGAATTTTACACCATGGAGCAGGAGGAACTCTATTGTACCATTCTGCCAACCGCCACACAATACGCCCGTAACGCCATTTTTTCAGGTTTAATGCCGTTGCAAATTAAAGAACTTTATCCCGATTTGTGGGTGGAAGAGGAAGACGAAGAAGGTAAAAACATGAACGAAGAGGCTTTGATTCAAACGCAATTGGACCGTTTTCGTCGAAAAATACCATTTTCGTACCACAAAGTAAACAATACGCAGTATGGCGAAAAGCTGGTAGAACAGCTCAAAGCACTCAGAGAAAATCCACTGAATGTATGTGTGCTCAATTTTGTAGATATGCTCTCGCATGCACGAACCGAAAGCAAAATGATGCGCGAATTAGCAAACACTGAATCGGCGTATCGTTCGCTCACGCTATCGTGGTTTCGCCACTCCAGCACGTTCAATCTGTTTAAAGAACTGGCGCAGCAAGGCTATAAAGTGGTAGTCACCACCGACCACGGAACCATTCGTGTCAATAAACCAATAAAAGTGTTAGGCGATAAAAACACCAACACCAATTTACGTTACAAAGTGGGCAAAATGCTCAGTTATAACAAAAAAGAGGTATTTGAAATGCTACAACCAGCCAAATTTGGCTTGCCAAGCCCTAATGTGAGTTCGGCTTACGTATTTGCCACGCAAGAAGATTTTTTTGCTTACCCCAACAACTACAATTACTACGCTGGCTATTACAAAGATACGTTTCAGCACGGCGGTATTTCTATGGAAGAGATGCTCGTGCCATTGGTAACGATGCAGCCAAAATAATATAATTAAATGGTTTGGGAATAGTTAAAAAATCGTTATAAAAAACGGTCTGCATTTGATAACAAATTACTACCTTTGCAGCATCTAACTACTATCAGATGAAACCATTTACAATCAACCAATTATACGAGGTGTTTTGCCAACATCCTATGGTAACCACCGATAGCCGGGTTTGTCCTGAAGGTTCACTATTCTTCGCTTTAAAAGGCGAAAGTTTCGATGGCAATCATTTTGCACTTTCAGCACTCGGCAAAGGCTGTCAATACGCCATTGTAGACGACGAGACGTATGCTGTAGATGATCGTTTTATAGTGGTTGAAAATGTATTAACCGCGTTGCAGCAACTAGCCACACTACACCGCAAAACACTCGGAACGCCCATTATTGGCATAACAGGTACGAACGGAAAAACCACTACCAAAGAGTTAGTTTCGGCGGTACTTTCCGAAAAATACCGCGTACTTTACACGCAAGGTAATTTCAATAATCATATTGGAGTACCACTCACATTATTGAAATTAACCAAAGAACACGACATCGCCGTGATTGAAATGGGTGCAAATCATCCAGGAGAAATCAAAACATTGGTCAATATTGCTTGTCCTGATTGTGGTTTAATTACAAACGTGGGCAAAGCTCACCTCGAAGGATTTGGTTCGCTCGAGGGTGTGCTGCATACCAAAGGCGAATTGTACGATTATCTGCGCGAACACAATGGGCAGGTTTTTATCAACTCCAACCATGAGTTATTAAAATCCATTGCACACAAATTAAATACCACCACTTACGCTATCGACGGCGAAGCCGACATACAGGGTTCTGTTACCGCCTGTTCACCTTTTGTTTCGATTAAATGGCGTAAAAAAGGGGAAGCGCCACACACAGTCGACACGCATTTTGTAGGTATTTATAATGCCGAAAATATGTTAGCGGCCATTACCGTGGGACTACATTTTGGCGTGTCGCCTCACGCTATCAATCAGGCTTTGGGCACATACGCACCACAAAATAACCGCTCGCAATTTGTAGAAACCAAACACAACCGTTTGGTGGTAGATGCCTACAACGCCAACCCAACGAGTATGATGGCTGCTTTGGAAAATTTCAAAGCGATGGAACTGCCAGCCAAAGGCGTTATTCTTGGCGATATGCTTGAATTAGGCCCACAAAGTGGGGAAGAACATCGTCGCATTGTAGACTATTTGATACAAGCGCAGTTTGAATCGGTTTATTTAGTCGGCAAACAATTTGGAGCAGTGGCCGACCAATTTCAACAGTTTGAAAACACTGCAGCGTTGATGTCCTATTTAGAACAACACCCGCTAAACAACAAAACGTTATTAATCAAAGGTTCCAATGGTATTGGGTTAACCAAATTGGTGCCGTTGTTATAATTTGAACATAAGTATTTCCAATGAACAGAATCATTATTCTACTACTCATAACGAGCTTGGCCGCCTGCACCAATAATGCAGTTTCGCCCATACCAAGTTACGCGGTATCATTGGAAATTAATATTTTGCAAGATGCTCCAGAACTCAACGCTATTGGTGGCGTAGCCGAATTCACATCGGCCTCTCGACCTTATCAATATTTGGGCTTTGGCGGTATCGTTATTTTTCATAATTTCGACGACCAATTTGTCGCCTTCGATATGGCCTGTCCACATGAAATAGACCGCAATACACGCGTGTCGGTAAACATGGCAGGGCAAGCTGTTTGTCCCAAATGTGGATCGACATTTGACGTAGGTTACAGCCAAGGATTTCCAGTAAAAGGTCCAGCGCGCTATCCTATGAAACAGTATCATGTAGCTATTTCGGGTGACAAATTAAGAGTTTATCCATAAAAACAGAGCTTATGCCAAAACCTTCGCAACGTGGCCTCTTGATGCCACAATCGCCTATTAGAAAACTTGCTCCATTGGCGGATAAAGCCAAAGCACGTGGTGTGAAAGTATTTCACTTAAACATCGGTCAGCCCGACTTGAAAACACCTCAAGTGGCGCTCGACACGTTGAAAAATATCGACCGCACCATTTTGGAATACAGCCCGAGCGACGGTTTCAAAAGCCTGCGTATGAAGATGTTGAATTACTACAGTAAATTCAATATCGATTTAAGCATCGAAGATATTATTATCACCACAGGCGGTTCGGAAGCAGTGCAATTTGCCTTTATGAGCTGTCTTGATCCAGGCGACGAAATCATTGTGCCAGAACCTGCATACGCTAATTACACAGCCTTTGCCATCGCAGCAGGTGCCGTAGTTCGTCCCGTAGTTTCTACCATCGAAGAAGGATTTGCTTTACCACCAATCAAAGAATTTGAAAAACTGATAACGCCTAAAACTAAAGGTATTCTTATTTGCAACCCAAACAATCCAACCGGTTATTTGTATACGCGCAAAGAGATGAACCAAATTCGTGATTTGGTAAAAAAATATGATTTGTTCCTTTTCTCGGATGAAGTTTATCGCGAATTTTGCTACACAGGCGCTCCTTATATTTCAGCGTTCCACTTAGATGGCATCGAAAAAAATATTATTTTGATTGACTCTGTATCAAAGCGTTACAGCGAATGCGGTATTCGTATTGGTGCATTGGTTTGCAAAAACAAAACGATTCACGAAAGTGTGATGAAATTTTGTCAAGCACGATTAAGCCCACCACTCATCGGACAGATTGTTGCTGAAGCCTCCATTGATGTACCAGAAGAGTATTTATTGGATATGTACAATGAATATGTAGAACGTCGTAAATTCTTGATTGATGGTTTAAATCGTATTCCAGGCGTATATTCACCAATTCCTATGGGCGCTTTCTACACCGTAGCACGTTTACCAATCGACGATTCCGATAAATTCTGTGCGTGGTTACTTTCTGATTTCGAATACGAAGGACAAACCGTAATGATGGCACCAGCATCAGGTTTTTACACATCACCCGAACATGGACGCCAAGAAGTACGTATTGCTTACGTGTTAGAAAAAGAAGACTTGCGACAAGCACTTTTGGTGCTCAAAAAAGCACTCGAAGTATATCCTGGACGCACTATTTAAAGAGAAAAAGAAGCATTAGCATTTCAACAATCGAAAAAATAACGTTATCTTTGTCACAGTAAATAACCTTATTCATTAAAACTAATAAACATGAATATTCCAAGTAATTTGAAGTATACCAAAGAACACGAATGGATTCGTGTAGAAGGCGAAGTAGCCTATGTAGGCATTACCGACTATGCACAAGGCGAATTAGGCGAAATTGTATTTGTAGAGATTGAAACCGTAGGCGAATCGTTGGCTGAAAACGCTACATTTGGTTCAGTGGAAGCTGTAAAAACCGTATCTGACCTATTTATGCCAATGTCGGGCGAAATTTTGGAAATGAATGCCGCACTCGAAGATCATCCCGAATTAGTGAACAACGACCCATATGGTGATGGTTGGATGATAAAAGTCGCTATCAACGATTTGGCAGAACTCGATACGTTATTAGATGCAGCAGCTTACGAAGCGTTAATCGGTTAATACAATCACCAAAAATAATAAAACCTTCCAAGCATTCACTTGGAAGGTTTTTAGTATCTAGCAGTTTTATGACACACACCTGTATTCTAGCACTTGGCAGTAATCTTGGCGACGGACGAGCCAATCTCCTGCGAGCGATTGAACTCATCGCCAGTCACATTGGACAAGTGATGGCACAATCAAGCGTACTAGAAACAGAACCGTGGGGATTTGTGTCAGAACATACGTTTGTCAATCAAGTGATTATCGTAAAAGGTGCGCTATCAGCCGAAGCTATTTTAGCTGAAACACAACAGATAGAAAAAGCGTTGGGACGCGTCACCAAATCCGAACATGGCAACTATGCCGATCGCATTATCGATATTGATTTGATTGATTATGACGGGCAAATTGTAGAAACAATCCAGTTGCAGTTACCTCATCCACAGATGCACAAACGCGCTTTTGTATTGACTCCACTGTGCGAGATATGGTCAACATGGGAACACCCCATTTTACATAAAAGCGCCCAAGAGCTCAGTGATGACCTTACAATTTATAACGGAAACCAACACTAATCAGCTCCTTAAATTGTAATTTAGGCTTTTCATCATCGGGCAACGTAATAGTAGAATCGAAACGTGGATTAAGTGCCACGCGCGCCGACATAAAACGATTGATGATAAAATTACCAATAATCTCCCAATCGGCTTCCACACCTTTATAGTTGGTATAAAGCGAAAAGTTCGTTTCCATCTTAATCTCTTTTGATAGGGCATACTCCCACTTCACTTTCACCTTGCTACCAAGCTCATTCATTATTTTTCGTCCAGGATCAATACCCACTTTATCGGCTATACTTACCGACACACCTGGTCGCGTAGTAGTATCAGACACATAAATCATTTTATACGACAACGGCGACACAAACACCGATAAATTATCGTGTTTGTAATCCACACCAAGCGACATGTAGAAACGAATGGGCGAAAACGGACCAGCTACTCGCTGATAACTATTGGTGACATACGTATTAAATAACGGCGTGGAAAATTCGGCTTCGCCCGTATAGTAAAAGCGTTTTGTATTAGTAATACGCAGACCTAATTTGGAGGTGAGTTTTACCAAATCATCGTTGGTACGAAACAAACGCAACGTATCAGAACCAGCGGTATTAAAACTAAATTTAGCATTTAACTGGTTGTCCCATTGCAAGTTCTTCTTATTATTATAATTCAAATTTCCTTTGATAAAGAAATAGGTTGTGAGATTACTTTCACCACCCGTATACCAATTATCAGAAATATAATTTTGTGACAGTTGCGCTTGCAAATCAGCATTATATACCCAAGGACTGACAGCCAATTTAAATGTATTTATGGGTTCTGACGTATTACGTGCAATACGGTCAACTTTGATTTGTTCGTTTGGCGAGGTATCAATTCTCCGATTGATAATTTCAGCAATATTGGGTAATTGCGATTCGTGATAAGCGTAAATAGCTGGATCTTGTTTAAACAATTCGGCTTGTGCGCCTTGTCGCAACGAAGCGATGATTTCGACCTCCGTTTCGGGCGTTTTGTCTGTTTTGGCGGCAGTCGAAAATACCCATTCATCCATAAATAAAGGATTATAGTGCACTCTTTCCAAAGCATCACGACGAATTTGAAGCGAATCTTCTTTAGAGATAAAATCAGCTACTTTGATAGGAATCGTATCCAACCACTCTACCCGTTTTATGGGTCTAGTCTGTGTTGGTTTCATCAGTCTTATAACGGGTTTGGATGCTACTTGTACTTTGGGAGTTGGCTCTGGCTTAGGAAGTGGCGCCAACGGTTTAAACACAACAAGCGGCACAGCTGGTTTCAACGCCATGGTATCGTGGACAGCTTCTACCACCAACGTATCGGTAACGGTCGTGTCGGCTCCAGCATATTCTTGCAGCCAATGTTCCACATCGTCGGTGGTAATCACTTGGGTAGAATCTACTGGATTGGCAAAGATAAAGCCACAAAAAACTAATCCAACAATAACATTAAAAATCTTCTTCATCAAACTTCTGAAACAAAAAATCATTATAAGGGAAACGGGTAATATGAATTTGTTTCACCTTTTCATACAACAACGTTTTCAGCGCGTCAGTATTGTCTTTGTCGCGTGCCGAAATGAAAATACAATCGCCATTGAGTTTGGCCATCCAGCTTTTTTGAAGCTCTTCCAGGCTATAGTTTTCGCGTAATTTAGGCGATAAATCATCGTCGTCCTTAGGCGTATAAGTAAACGCATCTATTTTATTGAATACCAAAATAGTAGGCTTCGAGTCTTTGTTAATCTCAGCCAATGTGGAATTTACCACGTCGTATTGATCCTCAAAATTTGGATGTGAAATATCGACAATATGCACCAATAAATCGGCTTCGCGCACTTCGTCCAAAGTCGATTTAAACGACTCGATAAGATGCGTAGGCAACTTACGAATAAAACCAACGGTGTCCGTCAATAAAAATGGTAAATTATCAATAATCACTTTACGAACAGTCGTATCGAGCGTGGCAAACAATTTATTTTCCGCAAAAACCTCACTTTTACTCATCAAATTCATCAAAGTCGATTTACCCACATTGGTATAACCCACCAATGCTACGCGCACCATTTTACCACGGTTTTTACGTTGTATCGCTTTTTGTTTATCAATGCTTTTCAACTCTTCTTTGAGCAGCGCAATTTTGGTCAAGATAATACGACGGTCGGTTTCAATCTGCGTTTCACCAGGACCACGCATACCAATACCGCCTCGCTGACGCTCCAAGTGAGTCCACAAGCGTGTTAAGCGTGGCAACATATATTGGCATTGCGCCAATTCCACTTGAATTTTAGCATGCGCCGTTTGGGCACGTTTTGCAAAAATATCAAGAATAAGAATCGTTCTATCAAGAATTTTTACCTCCAACTCTTTTTCGATATTGCGCAATTGTTTAGGCGACAGTTCATCGTCGAAAATAACCATGCCAACTTCTGGATTTTCGGTCAAGAACTGCTTGATTTCAGCCAATTTGCCCTCGCCCACAAACGTACGCGGATTCGGATAGTCCAAACGTTGTGAAAAACGTTTCACAGGAGTAGCTCCTGAAGTTTCGGTCAAAAAAGCTAACTCGTCGAGGTATTCTTTCGACTTTTGTTCATTCTGTGAAGCGGTAATCAAACCGACGAGCACAGCGCGTTCTTCGTAAATTTCTGTCGTTGTTAATTGCATACTATCTATTGAATTTCGTCTTCTGGCATCACAATAGCCATCACTAAATAAGCTAAAATGCCCGAAAACGCAGTAAAGATGGTTAAAAAAGTGTAGGCAACACGTACCAGTGTTACATCCCAACCAAAATAGTCGGCGATACCAGCGCAAACACCTGATAACACTTTATTGCGGGATTTTTTAAGTGGTTTATTCATTGCTTTTAATCATTATAAGTACCATTTTAAACTTCTCAACGGCTCTCAACGCATGCGAAATATTGGCAGGCATTATAATTGTTTCACCTGTCGACAACAGGTGAGATTTGCCGTCAATAATCACATCTGCTTTCCCATCCACAATCATCACCACAGCATCAAAAGGTGCTTTATGTTCACTCAAACCTTCACCTTTATCGAAAGCAAATAAGCTGATATTTCCAGTCTCTTTTTTCAGTACATGTTTACTCACTACGGCCTTTTCAGCATAGTTAATACTGTCGGCAAACGAAAACTTTAATGCTTTTGCAAATTCATTCTTTTCCATAGTTAGTTGATTTTATGATTGATAATTAGTAATAGAATCGTTAGTCGCGATGACGCAAATAAACATACCAATACGCCATGCCTACAAAAAGCGCGCCACCCACAATATTACCTAACGTGGCAGGAATTAAATTAACGGTTACAAAATCGAGCCACGTGATAGGTGCGCCCGTAAATATGGCGGCTGGGATAAAGAACATGTTGGCAATGGAGTGCTCGTAACCTAACGTCACAAACAACATGACAGGAATCCATAAGCCCAACGCTTTACCTGCCACATCTTTGCCCGCATAACCAAGCCAAACGGCTAAACAAACCAACCAGTTAGCACCAATGCCTTTGATGAACGTTGTTAAAAAATCGTGCGACAATTTGGTTTCTGCCAAATGATGTAAATAAGTCGTCCACGGCTCGGCAACAATTAAGCCCGCTTTGTATGTCATTACATAAGCGACAAAAAGCGCACCAAAAAAGTTGAACACATACGATAAACTCCAAATGCGCACTAACGCTGTCCATTTGTTTTTACGCTGAACCACGCACAAGGTCATGCCTGCGCAATCGCTCGTAAATAAATCGCCACCTGCTACGACGACCAAAATCAGTCCCACAGGAAACAGTGCACCTGCCATTAACTTGACTAAACCAGGATTGGTAGCACCAATTTCGGGCATGCCACCTGCTACGATAACGGTTAACAAACCGCCAAAAGCAATATACGCACCGCCCAACAAGGCCATTACTATAAATTTGGTTATCGGCATCGCTGCCTTTTCTTGCCCACTTTTTGTAAACAATTCTCCAATCGCTGTCGGAGTATTATAATTTGTTGTCATTCAAAGAAATTTCTTAGTTTGGATGGTCTCGTACTAACCCACATTTACGCCGTTCGTTACCAATTTGCTTGGCGACACCAATACCAATTTACCATCGGAATTTTCGGCACTCAATATCATACCTTCACTGTCAATACCTTTGAGTTTGCGTGTAGGGAAATTGGCAATAAAGCACACTTGCGTACCTACCAACTCTTCATGATTTGGATAACTTTGCGCAATACCTGACAAAATAGTACGACCGCCCATGCCATCATCCAATTTGAATTGAAGTAATTTATCGGCTTTAGGCACTTTGGTACATTCGAGCACTTTGGCTACGCGAATATCAAGTTTCATAAAATCGTCGAACGACACCAATTCTTTCACCGCATTTGGTTTATAATTTGCCAATTCGTTGGCTTTTTTGGTATCTAACAATTTTTGAACTTGCGCTTCCACTTCGGCATCTTCTATTTTTTCAAACAGTAATTCGGGTGTACCAAGTTTATCGCCTGTTTTCAATAAATCGATATGCCCCAATTCGTTCCAATTAAAGGTTTTCAAATTGAGCATGGTACGCAATTTTTCAGCCGAAAATGGCAAAAATGGTTCAAAAGCAATAGCCAAATTAGCCGCGATTTGCAAACCTATGTGCAAAATAGTAGACGTACGCACCATATCTGTTTTGGCTAATTTCCAAGGTTCAGTATCAGCCAAATATTTATTACCAATACGTGCTAAATTCATCGCCTCTTTTTGTGCATCACGGAATTTGAACACATCCAATAGTTTTTCAACCTCTTGTTTCACATCGGCAAACTCTTTGAGTGTCTGTTGATCGTAATCGGTCAGTTCGCCACACGCTGGCACTATGCCATCGAAATATTTTTGGGTCAACACCAACGCACGATTGACAAAGTTGCCAAATATCGCCACCAATTCGCTATTGTTACGCGTTTGGAAATCTTTCCACGTGAAATCATTATCTTTTGTTTCGGGCGCATTAGCGGTCAACACATAACGCAACACGTCTTGTTTACCAGGAAAATCTTGTAGATATTCGTGTAACCACACCGCCCAATTGCGTGACGTAGAAATTTTATCGCCTTCGAGATTTAAGAACTCATTACTTGGCACATTATCAGGCAAAATATAACTGCCCTCGGCTTTCAACATCGCAGGGAACACAATACAGTGAAACACAATATTATCTTTGCCAATAAAGTGCAACATACGGGTGGAATCATCTTTCCACCACGTTTCCCACGAACCTAATTCAGGATGTGCTTCGCACAATTCTTTGGTATTTGAAATATAACCAATGGGCGCATCGAACCATACATAAAGCACTTTACCTTCGGCACCAGCCACTGGCACTGGAATTCCCCAGTCCAAATCGCGACTTACGGCACGCGGTTGCAAGCCCATATCGAGCCAACTTTTGCATTGTCCGTAAACGTTGGTTTTCCATTCTTTGTGATCTTCTACAATCCATTGACGCAACCATGCTTCATGTTTATCGAGTGGCAAATACCAATGTTTGGTTTCACGCAACACGGGTTTACTACCGCTGATAGCCGATTTTGGTTCAATCAAATCGAGCGGGCTCAAACTCGTACCACACGCTTCGCACTGGTCGCCATACGCATTCGGATTTTTGCAATGTGGACACGTGCCTGTGATATAACGGTCGGCAAGAAACTGTTTAGCTTCTTCGTCGTAATATTGTTCCGATATTTTTTCTACAAATTCGCCTTTATCATACAATGTTTTGAAAAATTCAGATGCCGTATCGTGGTGCATTTTTGACGTAGTACGTGAATATACATCGAACGAAACACCAAATTCTTCGAACGATTTTTTGATGATGCCGTGATAGCGATCGACAATATCTTGAGGCGTAACGCCCTCTTTTTTAGCTTTAATTGTAATAGGCACGCCATGTTCATCGGAACCGCCAATGAATAAAACCGATTCGCCTTTGAGTCGTAAATAACGCGCATAAATATCGGCTGGAACATACACACCAGCCAAGTGTCCAATGTGTACTGGACCATTGGCATAAGGTAGTGCCGATGTGATAAGTGTTCGTTTGAAATCTTTCATTTTCTATCGTGATTTTATAAATTATTTGAGCGTAAAACGTTACTGTCACTTGAACTTGCAAAAGTAGTGTTTTTTTTGCGTTTTTAAAAATGCTTTTTTACACACAAAAAAGAGTAGATGAGCCGCTGAGAAACATTTGTTTACGCTCATTTTTTTTATACCTTTGCAACCCTTAATAGGAGTTAATTTTGGCCCATAAAGAAATAATATAACTCACTACAAAACAGTAATTTAAAAAATCGACATAATAAAAACGCATTCCACTTATGGCTTTTGAACAAGAAATTCAACGACGACGCACCTTTGCTATCATTTCGCACCCCGATGCTGGTAAAACCACTTTGACCGAAAAATTATTATTGTTCGGTGGTGCTATTCACGTAGCTGGTGCGGTAAAATCGAATAAAATTAAGAAAACTGCTACGTCCGACTGGATGGAAATCGAAAAACAACGTGGTATTTCGGTGGCCACTTCGGTGATGGGATTTGAATATAAAAACTACAAAATCAACATTCTCGATACACCTGGTCACCAGGATTTTGCCGAAGATACGTTCCGTACACTCACGGCTGTGGATAGCGTTATTATTGTGGTAGATGCCGCCAAAGGTGTAGAAGCACAAACACGCAAACTGATGCAAGTGTGTACCATGCGCAAAACGCCCGTGATGATTTTTGTAAACAAAATGGACCGCGAAGGTAAAGATCCATTCGATTTGCTCGATGAACTCGAAGCAGAATTGGGCATTGGTGTACGTCCGCTCAGTTGGCCTATCAATATGGGGCAAAAATTCAAAGGCGTGTACAACATTTACCAAGAAAAACTGAATCTTTACACACCTAACAAGCAAAAAATAAGCGAAACAGTGCCTGTCGATTTGAATAGTGCCCAGTTGGACAAATTTGTAGGCGAAGAGGATGCCAAAAAATTACGTGCCGACTTGGAACTCATTGATGGCGTGTACAATCCATTCGATGTAAATACCTATCTCTCGGCTGATATTGCGCCCGTATTTTTTGGTAGTGCACTGAATACGTTTGGTGTAAACGAATTATTAGATTGCTTCGTAGAAATTGCTCCAGCGCCATTGGCAGTGGAATCACAAGAACGCGAAGTGAAACCAAACGAAGAACCATTTACTGGATTTGTGTTTAAAATCCATGCCAATATGGACCCCAATCACCGTTCGTGTATCGCGTTTGTAAAAATTTGTTCAGGCAAATTTGAACGCAACGTGGCTTACAAACACGTACGATTAGGCAAACAGTTGAAATTCAGTAGCCCTACGGCATTTATGGCGCAGAAAAAAGAGACCGTGGACGAAGCTTTCGCTGGCGACATTGTAGGTTTGCCAGATACAGGTAATTTCAAAATTGGCGACACGCTCACGTCGGGCGAAGAGTTGCATTTCAAAGGCTTACCAAGTTTCTCACCAGAACTGTTTAAATACGTGGAAAACGCCGACCCAATGAAAACCAAACAGTTGCAAAAAGGGCTCGACCAATTGATGGGCGAAGGCGTAGCGCAAATTTTCACACACCAAAACAATGGACGCAAAATTATTGGTACCGTAGGTCAATTGCAATTTGAAGTGATTGAATACCGCTTATTACACGAATATGGGGCACAAGTTCGCTGGGAACCTATGTCGCTCTACAAAGCTTGTTGGATTGAAAGTGACGACGCACAAGAGCTCGAAAACTTCAAAAAACGTAAATTCCAATACATGGCAAAAGACAAAGATGGGCGCGACGTATTTTTAGCCGAAAGTGGTTATTTGCTCCAAATGGCACAATCGGATTTCGAAAAAATTCGCTTCCATTTTACCAGTGAATTTTAGTAGGTAATTCATAAAAATTTGTATATTTGTGGCTCACCTAAGTTCAATAAAATTGTTCCTTACAAACATAAAACGTATTCAATAGTTAATCACTTAAAAAATCCCACCGATGACACATTATCTAAAAATTGCCTTGGTAGCCATTTGCGCTTTAATCGTAGTTAACGTACAAGCGGAACAAAAAGTAACGTATGGTAAAAGTACCTTTACCTTGTACAAACCACTGCCCGATTTAGCACCACTGCCTGCGTGCGGATTTGCACCTGACGTGGCTGGCTACACACTCAAAAGTAAGCACTACGGATCAGGAACCTACTACGCTTATGCGCCAGGTAATGTGGCTAAAACCAACTATAAATGTATTTTGACAGAAATACAAAATTGGGTTTGCTACCGACCAGAAACCGTAAAAGAGTTGGCAGCTAAAAAAGGATTAGTGCTACTGACTGAGAAAGCCACTAAAAAACTGTTTAAAAATAGCCGCTTAGCAACGGCTGGGTTAATATATCAGTTAACCGAAACTTCATGGATTCGATTTGAGGTGGGCACATTGCAAAATTGCGGTGCCAAAGCTTGGGAATCGCACGAAGAATACATTGTTGCAGTCTCTTTCATAGAACAAGTACCAGCACAAACCGACGTTGTACTCGATCGTTTATATCGTTTTTGGAACGACGGCGTACGCTTTGGCGATTATGCAAGCGTGACACAATCGAACTTCAAAACACGTCCCACCGCACCGACCGATCAAAATCCTAACAACTTCGCCATTGGCGATGTGCTCAATCCTAAAAAAGGATTTTACCGCCTCTCATTCGATGGTGGCGCGCCTACTTACGTATGGCATAGCTACGAGAAAGTAGTGGAAGCCAACCTTCAAAAATCGGACTTTGACGTAAACGGTGCCGCTGGCTACAACGATTTATTAGCAGCATTTGAATACAGTTTAGATGGCGCAAAAAGTGGTAAAACTGTTTTTATTAGCTACAACGTCCATTCACGTTTTCTACACGATATAGAACCTGGCCGCACTTGGCAACAAGAGATGACGCAACGCAAAAAAAACGATGCGCAAATGAAAACCGAATTACAAAAAATTAATAAAGCCAACGCTGCTGGTCTCGAAAAATTATACAAAGAGGTTTTTAAGTAAACAGAACAAACAACCTACGTAAATAAAAACACAATTAAAAGTAAAAGTAGTTGCATTGACGCCCATTATAAATGAGGTATTGTGTACATTAAACGTTATCTGTAATTATCCTCTACAGTTACCTTAATAAAATTTACCACTTTTGAAACAGTAATTTTGTTATTAATGAAACCAACATTAAATATATATTGTGATGAAAGCTGTCATTTACAAAATGATGGAGAGCCGATTATGGCAATAGGAGCTATTTACTGCCCTATTGAAAAAAAAGAAGAAATTTTTGAACGTCTTTATAGTTTTAAAGTCAAACACGATTTGATTCCTAAGCACAAAAAAAACGAAAAAGAAAATAGAACTTACTACGAACTTAAATGGAATAAAGTATCTAAATCAAAACTGGAATATTACAAAGATGTAATCAATTATTTTTTTGACGATGATGATTTACAATTTAGAGTTCTCGTAGTTTCTAATAAAAGTAATATTGATTATGAAAAGTTTAAGCATACTCACGATACTTTTTACTACAAAATGTATTTTGGAATGCTAAAAGCAATTCTTAATCCAGAATATTCTCATCACATATATATAGATATTAAGGACACTCGTAGTAAAGAAAAAGTACACAAATTAGAACAAGTTCTTAGGAATGATAAATACGATTATTCTAAAGAAATAATAAAAAAAGTCCAACAAGTTCGTTCACACGAGGTTGAAATCCTTCAATTAACAGACTTACTAACAGGAGCAATGTCTTATGCAAATCGGCAACTTTCTAATAGTAAATCAAAAAATGAGTTAATAGAACTGATACGTAAGCGCTCAAAATATTCCCTAAATAAATCTACTCTTTTAAAAGAAAGGAAATTCAATATATTCATTTGGGAACCTCAAAAACCGTACTTCCTATGAGTGATGAATTAATATTCCCAGATTTAATTCTTTTTGAAGAATTTGGTGGAAATTTTAAATTATATTTTGAACGTGTTTATGAAATCTTTAAAAATAGTTTTATAAATTCTCAACCATCTTATAATGGATTTAAAGTTTTTGCCCAAAAACATCCAGAAGTTGACGGAATCCATCGTACATTTTATCATATTACGCACGAAGGAGAAATAGAAAATGACCGTAAACCAGATTTTAGACGAATGGAAAGAATCAAATTTCCTAAATTTTGTATAGATAATTATTCCCACAAGGACTTTCTTATTTGGGAAAAAATAGTTAGAAATGATAATAGGATTCACATCCTAAACGAAGCAGAAAGATATTTGATTGTTTTAACAGAAAGAAAAGGTTTTTATTTGTTTTGGACAGCATTTTATATTGAAGAGAACCATACAATTAGAAAGAAAAAGAAGGAATATGAAGCCTATATAAAAGCGAAAACCGCTTAGCATAACTAAACGGCTTCTAAACTCCTTTAACACTTACAACTAATAAAAGTTTGGTTACTGAGCTGGCGCAAAGGTAAACATTTGTTTTCATTTAAACAAGAAAATAACTACATATATTATCGTATATGTGCAAGATCGGCTGAAATATTAAGTTGAACCTTAAGGTTTTCTAGGTCGCAAAATTCAAAGTTCTGTCTTCAAAATCGGCTCTTGACAGATATTCGTAACCGTTATTTCACGGCAATTTTCATTGTACTCGTTTGGGTCAATTTTTGATGATTGAGTAAGGACGAAGCACTTACAAAACCTCCTCACTATTTTAGCGTAAGTTTCCAAACTTGCGCTTTTTAGTTATTACGGTGTTGTTTCCTTGACAAAAATAACTTTAAAAAAGTTTCCTGTTTCCGAGCTTTTATCTATCTTTGCCGTCACTAAAACCCTTGGATGTTTACTCTTAATTCGGATATTGTTCTGTAAACAATCTGTACTTCTGGTATAGGTTGTGCCTTTGTTTGTTCTCGAATCATTCTGTTCGAGAACGGTTTTCTTATTTTACTTATTTGAATATTTAATCTGCGTACAATGACACAAGCATTGTAGTGCTTGGCGTGTATGCAACAAATTAACAAAAACATGAACAACGAAAAACAGACCATTCACGAATTTGACTTAACCATTATTTATGATTTTTTCGCACAAAGCGAACGCCAAGGTCCTGGCAGCCGCGAAGAAACGCTTAAAGCATTGGATTTTATAAAAGGACTTACCGCACAATCTAAAATAGCCGATATTGGCTGTGGCACAGGTGGTCAAACAAGAGTTTTGGGCGAACATACACCATGTGACATTATTGGCGTGGACTCGTGGGCGAATTTTATAGATGAATTCAACCAACATGCCGAGAAACATCATTTACAAAATCGGGTAAAAGGCATTGTTGGCGATATGGCGAATTTGCCATTTCAGCCAGAAGCATTTGATTTAATTTGGTCGGAAGGTGCCATTTATAACATCGGATTTGAACGCGGACTGAACGAATGGCGAAAATTTCTGAAACCTGGCGGCTATATCGCCGTCACAGAAAATACGTGGTTTAGCGACGAACGCCCAGCTGAGATTGAAGCGTTTTGGCAAAAAGCGTATCCCGAAATCGATACGATTCCAAACAAAGTAGCTCAAATGCAAAAGGCGGGTTATCTGCCCGTGGCAACGTATATGTTGCCCGAACGTATTTGGACAGATTATTATGCTTGGCAAAAACAGAGACGCATCGCTTTTCTGGAACAGCATAAAGACAACGCCTTCGTAAAAGACTTTGTAGCCATGATGCAGTATGAAGCCGAATTATACGATAAATACAAAGCCTATTATGGTTATATGTTTTATATCGGCAAGAAAATGTAACGTCGTAAATTAATAAGCCCCGTTGATAGTTCGTATCAACGGGGCTTTTATTTATTTCACAGCGAGTTTCATCGCAGTCGTTTGGGTCAATTTTTGATGATCGAGTAAGTGGCGAATCACTTGCAATACCTCTTCTTCGGGTGCTTGCAGTTGTTTCATCAGTTGCGTGATAGACAAAGGATTTTTCGTCAACAGCGTTACAATCTGCTCTTCCAATTGCACAAAACGTGCCTCTTTCATAGCACGCGCTTTATGCGCCAAGCAAATATCGCACTGTCCGCATGGTAACGTGTGTTTTTCACCAAAATAGTTGAGCAACACACGGCTGCGGCACACCTCTTTTTCGTTGGCATACGCCAACACCGAAGCAATACGGTTCACATAACGTTCGCGACGTTCTTCGTAGGCTTCTTTAGGAATCACCAACTTGGAACTGTCCTCACGTGACCGCGTATAAATCAAAAAGGGCGTTTTCTTAAAAGGAACGTAAGTGACAATATGGTTTTTGTCCAACGTCATCAATTGCTCATAAATGGTTTGACGCGAACGACCTAACCGTTTACCAATCAACTCTTCGTTGATGTGAATCATGTCGGTAAACACGCCTGTGTACGAGCGCAAAATAACCTCTATCAATTCGTCAAGTGCAGGATTTTGTGTGCGAAATTGGTATAAATCCTCGCGTTTCACGGTAAACATCAATTTCGACGGATTATCCACTTCTTCGGTCAACTCCAAATAGCCAGCTAATTCCAAAATTTTCAGGGCGCTATATGTCGGAATAATCGGCAAATGACACATACCACAAAACGTTTGCAAGTTGAACGGATATACCGCTTGAAAAGCCGAACCTACACCAATTTCAAAATAGTCGGCCAACGCTTGATAGGTAGTTTTGATACGTTCTTTATCAGGAAACGTATCGTTAATACGCTTTTTGAGTTTGGTTTCATCCGTTTTGTTGTAAAGCAAAATGGCAAACGCACGCTGTTCATCGCGACCAGCACGGCCAGCTTCTTGAAAATAAGCTTCCAACGTATCAGGTAAATCGAGATGAATCACAGTGCGAACATCAGGCTTATCGATACCCATGCCAAAAGCATTCGTAGAAACAATGACACGACAGTCGCCCGATTTCCACGCTTTTTGTTTGCGGTCTTTTTGCTCGTCGGATAATCCGGCATGAAAATAGTCAGCCGACACGCCTTGTTGTACTAAGAAATCAGCAATTTCTTTGGTTTTTTTACGGCTGCGCACATATACCACCGAAGTGCCAGGCACACGATTCAAAATGTGCACCAATTGCTCCAATTTATCCTCAACATAACGCACCACATACACCAAGTTCTGGCGTTCGAAACTTTTTTGAAAGAGATTTTTTTGAGGAAAATTCAAACGCACCTGAATATCGTCCACCACTTCGGGCGTGGCGGTTGCGGTAAGTGCTAACACCGGAACGCCAGGCAAAAGCTGGCGAATTTCGGCTATTTGCAAATACGACGGACGAAAATCGTAACCCCATTGCGAAATACAGTGCGACTCGTCCACCGCAATCATACTCACATTGAGATGTTTTAGACGTGTTTTGAATAAATCGGTAGCTAAACGTTCGGGCGACACATACAAGAATTTGTAATCACCCAATTCACAATTGTCAAACGCCGCCAAAATTTCATATTGCGCCATGCCAGAATAAATCGCCGCCGCTTTAATGCCACGCTGTTTAAGGTTTTCCACTTGATCTTTCATCAAGGCGATAAGCGGCGTAACTACAATACAAACACCTTCCATTGCCAAAGCTGGCACCTGAAACGTAATCGATTTTCCGCCACCAGTAGGCATCAATCCCAACGTATCGCGCCCACTACCAACAGACTCGATAATATCAAGTTGGAGTGGACGGAAATCGTCGTATCCCCAATATTCTTTGAGAACATCGTGATAAATAGTCTGTTTAGGTATGGAAGTTGGTGCGCTCATAAAACGTAACTTTTTGATGTGAATGGTGTAGCGCACACCACGTGTTTATCGCTCAAGCGACTCGTTGCAAAAATCGTTAAACGGTTTCATAGCACGAAATACGTCCAACGCTTTTTCACGAAAATCGGTAGCTACCAATTCCGCTTCGGTGAGAGGATGTTCAACTATAAAATGTTTATATTTGAGCCATTCAGCCGCTGGTGAATCGGGCGAGAAACCGGTTGGAACACGTTTCAAAACCTCAGGCGAAACAATGCCATCGAATGCTTTTTTAAACTGCTTTTCATTGGCAATAGCAGCCAACTCATGGTAGTTGAGTTCTATCGATTCGCGCAACTGTTTCAACGCAGCTGGCTGAGGACAATAAATACCGCCACTCAAAAATGAACCATCGGGTTGCAAATGTAAATAATAACCGCTTAACAAACTTTTACGACCGCCATTCGGACAGATATAGGCGCCAAAATGGTTCTTATAAGGCAATTTGTTGGGCGAAAAACGAATGTCACGATAAATACGAAAGAGACAATCTTCAGGCGTGAGGTATTTGACACGTTCGTCGAACTCGCCGATGCGCGCAATAAACCACGCCACCTCTTCGCGAAACGCATCCAAAGCTATTTGGTAACGTTCCTTGTTCGCCGCAAACCAGTCGCGATTATTATTCGCCACCAAATCGCGTAAAAAATCTATAATCAGTTGATTTTGAATCATTCGCTTACCACAAAACGGGCTGTCAAACGGTTACGTTGTTCTACAAATACTAATTTTTCGCCTACCAATTTATCGACAATCTCTTTGGTATAATGACGAATAGTTATCAATTCCACATCGGTATTGTACAACACCTCGTATTCGTCTTGCAACTCGGTCACCAAATTTTTAAATATCGCAGGATTGTGATCGATACACAATGAAAAGCTAATAGCCGACGTTTGTATCAAACTAACTTTTAAACGATAACTTGCCAAAATAGCAAATATTTTGCTCAATTTTTCTTCGGCAATGAATGAAAAATCGCGTGGCGTTAAGGTTAACAACACTTGATTTGCTTTGTTGATATAAACGGGTGGCAACTCCAATTTGAACGAAAATTCGTTGATAATAGAACCTTCTTGAGTTGGATCCACAAACGATTTTACACACAAAGGAATTTTCTTGTTTTGTAGAGGTTTTACCGTTTTTGGGTGAATCACACTCGCACCACAATACGATAATTCAATGGCCTCTTTGTATGATAACTTTGGAATCACCACGACTTCAGCATAACGTTTTGGGTCGGCATTCATAACGCCTGGCACATCTTTCCAAATCACTACACTTTCGGCATTCAGTAGGTTAGCTAAAATGGCTGCTGTATAGTCGGAACCTTCGCGACCCAACGTTGTTGTTTGGTTAGTAATGGTTCCGGCAATAAATCCTTGAGTGATGTAATAATCGACACCATCAAAATTAAACGCTTCGCAAATTAATTGATTCGACAATTCCATATTGACATTACCTTCACGGTAATTATCGTCGGTTTTAAGCGAAGAACGAATGTCGACAAACTCCGCTTTTTCGCCTTGCGATTTAATAAATGCCGCCACAATCGTAGTCGAGATAATTTCGCCAAACGATACAATACGATCATATTCGTAATCGTAGCTTAATGATGGTTTATGTCTCGTGATTTCGCGTAATTCGCTATAAAGCAACTCTAATTTAGCGTCAATATCTGTACGATCGGAGAAAAGACCACTAACAATACCTTCGTGATAATCGACAATGGCTTGTATATTGGCATCCAAATCTGGTTTGCGATTAAAGAAACTATTCAAAACATCCTCCAAGGCATTAGTCACTTTTCCCATAGCCGAAACCACGATGACTAATTTCTCATTTTGAGAACGTACAATGTTGTAGAGATTACGAACGCCTTCAGCGTTTTTTACAGAAGCACCACCAAATTTAAAAACTTTCATAGAATCAATAAGTTATACTATAAAACAATGATTTCAAAACCGAGTTACAAAGATATGTGATAATATTGGATTTTACAATAAATTTGAACGCCTGTTTCGGGCGATTTTTATCCAAAATTTAGATAATCTGACAACAAAAAACTAAGCGGGCTAAGAAACTTATTCCTTAGCCCGCTCTATTTAACCTATAAGCCAAATTTATGGAGCTGGCGTTTGTGTTGGATCTACAAATACACGTGTAGCCAATTGTTTATCTAAATGATAAATGCCTTCGCCTTTTTCGCCTAACAATTTTATTTGGTCAATAATATCGAGTACATTGCTCTCCTCTTCGGTTTGTTCGTCGATGAACCATTTCAACATACTTACGGTAGCGTGATCCCTTTCGGCATTAGCCACTTCGTAACAATGGTTAATTTTTTCAGTTACCACACACTCGTGTTTGTAAGTTTCTTCAAACATGTGTAACAAACTATTCCATGAGTGATCCACTTTTGTAATAGGCTCAAGTATTACATTGCCTGAACGTGTCAACACATAATCATTAAATTTGAGTGCATGAGCGGTTTCTTCTTGAAATTGAACACGCATCCAGTTCGCAAAACCTTTCAAACCCTGTTGTTGGCACCATGCCGACATGCTTAAATACAAATAAGCAGACCAAAATTCTGCATTAATTTGTTTATTCAAAACCTCTTCGACCTTCGTGTTAATTTTCATAACCTATATATTTAAGAGTTAATAATAACATATTATTTAAACCACAAATATACACTAAATAATATTAAAAGTCAATAGAACAAGAAGAATTTTGAAACTATTTTGGAAATATCATTCAAAAAAGCGTATAAAATAAAATGAATTAAGTATTTGGTGGTCAGAAAAAATATAGTATCTTTGCGGTCCGTTTCGTGTAGCCGCTGATAGGAAAAAGAGATGCCTGTGAATGCTGCACCAATGTTCAATCAAATCTCTTTATAACAATGGATTTAATTAAAGTTGCAGAACAATCTTTTGCAGTAGAAAAAAATCATCCAGCTTTCAAAAGTGGTGATACCGTAACAATTGCTTACCGCATTATCGAAGGTAACAAAGAACGTGTTCAGTTGTATCGTGGTGTAGTTATCAAAATTGCTGGTCACGGCAACAAAAAACGTTTCACCGTTCGTAAAATGTCAGACAACGTAGGTGTTGAACGTATTTTCCCTATGGATTCTCCATTTATCGAAAGCATCGAAGTAAACAAAGTGGGTAAAGTTCGTCGCGCTAAATTGTATTATTTACGTGAACTTACTGGTAAAAAAGCACGTATCAAAGAAAAACGCGTGTAATTCACCCTTTGCATTTAGACATTCCAAAAGGTCGTTCTCCAAAGAACGACCTTTTTTTGTAGAAAATAACTACCTTTGCAAAAAGAAAAAACTATGGAATATCGACTCCTATTCGAAAACGCAGTAGCCGCTTCACGCACACTGAATGTAATAGATGAAGCGACCAAAAATAACCTTTTGATGGCTCTAGCCTCTGCAGCAGAAAATGCCACAGAAACCATTCTCGCAGCTAATGCAAAAGATTTAGCAAAAATGGATGTGGCAAATCCTAAATACGACCGGCTGAAACTTACGGCCGAACGGATTATTGCCATTGCAGAAGATATTCGACAAGTAGCACAACTCCCCTCACCACTACAACGCACACTCTCTACTACCATACGCCCAAACGGGATTATTTTGACCAAAGTATCCGTTCCTTTTGGCGTAGTGGGCATTATATACGAAGCGCGTCCTAATGTGACGTTCGATGTTTTTTCACTCTGTTTAAAATCGGGTAATGCGGTTATTTTAAAAGGTGGCAGCGATGCACAACATTCTAATGAAGCCATTATGGATGTTATTCATCACGTGCTCACAACATTTGGACTCAATCCTGATATAGCCACGCTTTTACCTTCCGATCATACTGCAACCAGCGAACTGCTTCATGCAGTCGGTCTTGTGGATGTTATCATTCCACGTGGCGGAAAACAATTAATTGACTTTGTGCGTCAAAATGCCACGGTGCCAATAATTGAAACCGGTGCTGGCATTTGCCACACCTATTTCGATGAATTTGGCGATATAGCTAAAGGCTCTGCCATTATCACAAATGCCAAAACACGTCGCGTAAGCGTATGCAATGCGCTCGATTGCCTCATTATTCATGAAAAACGCTTAGCCGATTTACCTATACTTTGTGCGCCACTCGTGAAAAAAAACGTAATCATTTATGCAGACGAACGCGCCTTCGGCGCACTTAAAAACGATTATCCAGCACACTTATTACAACCTAGCACAGAAGAATCGTTTGGCACAGAATTTCTAGATTATAAATTGGCCATCAAAACAGTCGACACATTCGATAATGCGTTGATACATATCGCTACTTACAGTTCAAAACACAGCGAATGTATTATCAGCGAAAACAAAGAGCGATTAATGCAATTTAATACAGCTGTGGATGCGGCTTGTGTGTATAATAATGTATCGACAGCCTTTACCGACGGAGCGCAATTTGGTTTAGGTGCCGAAATAGGTATTAGCACCCAAAAATTACACGCACGTGGTCCCATGGGACTCCACGAATTGACTACCTATAAATGGATTGTGGAAGGAAACGGACAAATTCGCGAAAAGTAGAACAAAAACACGCATTTTGCATTTGAAAATTATATCATTACCTTTGTATTCAAAATTCAATACTTTATGAGTAAAATAGGACTTGTTATCACTCAGGAATATAAAAATCGCGTAGCTAAAAAATCATTTCTAGTGCTCACGCTTTTAATGCCACTTTTATTTGTTGCGCTCATTTTTACGCCTATATGGCTTGCCACGTTAAAAGATGGAGAAGTAAAACTGGTGGCTGTGGTAGATCAAACGGGTAAATATGAATCGGTATTTACCGACAATGATGCCTACAATTTTGAACTCATCGGTGAGCCAATCGACAGTTTACGAACGAGCGAAAAACGCAGTGATTACGAAGCCATTGTGGTTATTTCAAACGATTTAGCTACCACGCCGGAAGCAGTCACTATTTACTCCGAAAAACAAGTCAATATTGAACTCAAAAACTTTATTGAACAAGGATTAAGTAGTTTTGTAGAAAAAGAAAAACTCCTGTCGCACAATATTCCCAATATTCAAGAAATTATTGACGAGTCGCAAGCCAATGTGCACGTGAATACCATCAAATGGAGCGAAGATGGAAGCGAGGAAATTTCGTCATCGGAAGTAGCTATTGCCATTGGTATGGTCTTCACGATGTTGATTTATATGTTTATTTTTGTGTATGGCGCTCAAGTGATGAGCAGCGTGGTACAAGAAAAAACAAACCGTATTGTGGAAGTTCTCATTTGTAGCGTAAAACCATTCGAATTGATGATGGGAAAAATCATCAGTATCGCTTTAGTTGGTTTAACACAATTTGGTATTTGGCTGCTGCTCACCATTGGCTTGGTGGTTGTTGCTGGACAATTTTTGGGAGGCTCTATCAATCCCGAAACCATGGTCAATGTGGAACAAATGGGTGATGCCACTGCCATACAACAAGCAAGTAGCGAGCTCAACTTCGACAATATCATGGCTATGATTATGTCGGTCAATCCGTTTGAATTAATCAGTTACTTTATTATCTATTTCATTGGAGGTTATTTGCTATACGCGTCTATTTTTGCCGCTATCGGTTCTGCCGTGGATAATGAAACCGACACGCAACAGTTCATGTTGCCAGTAACTATTCCTATTATATTTGCTATTTACGCCGCTATTTATGGCGCTCAAAATCCGGATGGTCCATTAGCCTTTTGGTGTTCAATGATTCCATTTACATCGCCCATTGTGATGATGGTACGTTTGCCTTTTGGTGTTCCGATGTGGGAAAAATTACTTTCCGTAGCCATTCTTATAGCCTCATTTATTGGTACCACTTGGATGTCGGCTAAAATTTACCGCACCGGTATTTTGATGTACGGCAAAAAACCAAGTTGGAAAGAGATGTGGAAGTGGCTCAAATATTAAGAGAACGTTTAAAGCATACAACTATGAAACCCATTATTGGAATTTCGGTCAATTATAAAGAACAAACATCGCGCATTGCCGATGCTTATGTGCAAGCTGTGTATTTAGCTGGCGGCGTACCCTTGTTAATTCCAGTATTGGACGACAAAGAAACGTTAGAAAACGCCATGCGTCAGGTGGATGGTTTATTGATGAGTGGTGGCGCCGATATAGACCCTTCATACTTCAATGAAACACCGATTCCAGAACTTGGTGATGTGGATCCTAAGCGTGATTTCTACGATTGTGCCTTAATTGATTTTGCACGTCGTCACCAACTTCCTATTTTGGGAATTTGTCGTGGCATGCAAGTATTAAATGTCTGTTTTGGCGGAACGCTATACCAAGATATTTACGCACAACACAGTGGCCAACTGCTTAATCACGATCAATCAGAAGCACGTCAGATTGAAACACATACCGTTACCGTTACACCAGGCTCTAAGTTAAGTCAAATTATTGGTAGCGAAAAGATTGGAACAAATACGTTTCATCATCAAGCCGTAAAAGATGTAGCCCAAAATCTGTGTGCTGTAGCCAGTTCATCAGATGGAATTTGCGAAGCAATAGAATCAAACGATTACCCAATTATCGGTGTACAATGGCATCCTGAAAATTTAGCACTCGCCAACAAAGAATCACATATTGCACTCTTCCAATGGCTAATTAACGAAGCCAAATTATTTCGAGAAGCTCGTCTGATACATGATACATTTGTTTCTGTCGATTCACATTGTGATACGCCTATGGTTTTCACCAACGATATGAATCTTGGAGAACGAACCGAAGGTGCCTTAGTCGATTTTGTAAAGATGGACGAAGGTCACTTGGATGCTATTTTTATGGCAGCTTACATTCCGCAAAGAGAACTTGATGAAACAGCTACCAAAGCCGCCAACGATTTAGCTAACAATATTTTAAAACGCATACACACACAACTTCACTCGAATAGTGATAAAGCGATGTTAGCACTCACAGCAAATGCTATTGAAACGGCAAAACAACTCCACAAGAAAGCCGTCACACCTGCTTTAGAAAATGGCTATGCTATTGGAACAGATTTGAGTCAAGTAGAGCAATTTTATAACGCTGGCGTACGCTATATCACACTTTGTCACAACGGCGACAACGCCATTTGCGACTCGGCCGCGAAAAGTCAAAATACACATAACGGAATAAGCAATTTTGGCAAACAAGTGATTGCCGAAATGGACCGCTTAGGTATTATGGTGGATATTTCGCACGTTGGTGAAAAGAGTTTCTGGGATGCCTTGGCATACAGTAAAAATCCAATTATTGCCTCACATTCGTCAGCACGCGCCTTGTGCGACCACCCACGCAACCTAACCGACGAACAACTCAAAGCTTTGGCTAAAAAAGGGGGCGTGTGCCAAGTGTGCCTATACGAAGATTTCTTATCGAAAACTGACAAAGCATCACTCCAAACAGCCGTTGACCATATTGACCATATTGTAAAAACCGTTGGCATCGATTTTGTAGGCATTGGTTCAGACTTCGATGGCGGCGGTGGTATTTTGGGCTGTCAAGCGAGCAACGAACTTATCAATATTACAAAAGAATTATTACGCAGAGGCTATTCTCACGATGATATTCGCAAAATTTGGGGCGGTAATTTACTCCGCGTCATGCGACAAGTAGAAGCCAATGCTCAGGTATAAATTAGAAAACTAAACGCATATGAAAAAACTTATCTTGGCCATTTCATTACTCTGCTGTACCGGTTTATTTGCCAGTACCACCGACTCTTTGAGTGTACGTGCCAACACATCGGAAACCCTATTTAATAATTTAGCTAAACCCGATAGTCAAACAAATGCCGTTGTAAATGTGCACTTAAAACCCATTATGCAAAAAGCCATAGAAGCGCAAAAAGCGGGCAATGCTAACGAGACACAACGCGGCTATCGTGTACAATTATTTTCAAGTAACAATGCACAACGCGCCAGAGGTGATGCGTTCAATGTAGAAAAAACTATTTTGGACAAAATGCCCAATTTACCAGTCTATGTGACTTATACATCACCCTTTTGGAAAGTGCGCGTAGGGAATTGTGTCACACATGCCGAAGCACAAACCTTGCGGCAATTTCTGATCGAAAATTTCCCTGAGTTTCAAACCGAAACCTATATTGTACCTGATCAAATAGTGGTAAACCAATAACAAAGATTATGAACAACGAATCGGTTGAATCGAAAACGGTGCAAATAGCGGAACATTACAACAAAATAATTGAATTACTGGGCGAAGACACACAACGTGAGGGTTTGCTAAAAACACCACTTAGAGTGGCCAAGGCCATGGAATTCATGACACAAGGTTACCAACAAGATCCTGAAGAGGTATTACGCAGTGCCATGTTCCACGAAGAATATCAGCAAATGGTTATTGTGAAAGACATTGAATTTTTCTCGATGTGCGAACATCACATGTTACCATTTTTTGGTAAAGCGCACGTAGCGTATATTCCCAATAAAACAATTACAGGTTTGAGTAAAATTGCACGTGTTGTGGATATTTACTCACACCGTTTGCAACTTCAAGAACGATTGACCATGCAAATAAAAGAGTGTATACAAAAAACACTCAATCCAATGGGCGTGATGGTAGTCATCGAAGCACAACATATGTGTATGCAGATGCGCGGCGTACAAAAACAACATTCCATTACCACTACTTCCGATTTTACGGGAGCGTTTCAGAGTGCGAAAACACGTGAAGAATTCATTAATCTCATCAAATAATGAAAACCACATTTATCACCGACACCCAAGAAATAGACGATATTATAAACTCTTGCCAAAGTTGCGTCGTCTCATTTGGTAGCAACGAGCCGTATGCTTTACCTATGAATTTCGCCTATCGTAATCCATACATTTACATGCACTCGGGACCAGAAGAAGGTCACAAATTGGAATTATTGGTTAAAAACCCCAATGTATGCGTGGTGTTTATGTCGCCCAATCAAAAATTGGTGTACCAACATCCTGATGTTGGGTGTAGTTATAGCATGAATGCCAAAAGCGCAGTAGCTTTTGGTGCTGTAGAATTTGTAGAAGAATCAACTGAAAAGCGTGAAATTATGGATTATTTCATGAAACACTACACGGCGCACCCTGTTTCGTATGGCGAAGCAGCCATAGCACACGTTAAAGTGTGGAAAATAAAGATTGACAAACTAACGGCCAAACATTTTGGACAATCGCAAAAGAATTACTAATTCTTTCGGATACTAAAAATCCCTTCTGTGTGACAGAAGGGATTTTTTTATTATATAAATTCACTGAATTATTCAGCACGAGTAATACGTGCTCCAATTGCATTTAAACGATTTTCAATATCTTGATAACCACGGTCAATTTGATCAATATGATCGATACGACTCACGCCTTCAGCACTCATGGCGGCAATCAATAAAGCAATACCCGCACGAATATCGGGCGAAGTCATGTTATTACCACGTAACGCCACTTTGCGGTCGTGACCAATAACAACTGCTCGGTGCGGATCACACAAAATAATTTGGGCTCCCATGTCAATGAGTTTGTCGACAAAAAACAAACGACTTTCAAACATTTTTTGATGAATCAATACGCTTCCTTTGGCTTGCGTAGCCACTACCAAAAGCACACTCAATAAATCGGGAGTGAGTCCTGGCCAAGGTGCATCGGCTAAAGTAAGAATAGAACCATCTAAAAACGATTCGATTTGATACGACGCTTGTGCTGGAATAAAAATGTCATCACCTTGCTGTTCTACCACAATACCCAATCGGCGAAAACTATCTGGAATAATACCGAGATTATGATACGATACATTTTTAATGGTGAGTTCGCTGCCTGTCATGGCTGCAATACCGATAAAGCTACCTACTTCAATCATATCGGGCAAAATACAATGTTCAGCACCATGCAACGACGATACGCCTTCAATTGTCAATAAATTGGATGCAATGCCAGAAATTTTAGCTCCCATAGCATTGAGCAATCGACATAATTGCTGCAAATAAGGTTCACAAGCGGCATTATAAATGGTAGTAGTTCCTTGGGCAAAAACAGCAGCCATTACGATGTTTGCTGTACCCGTTACTGATGCTTCGTCGAGCAACATATAAGTCCCCGTTAATTGTTTTGCCTCCAACACAAAAGCTTGTTTCTTTTTGTCGTAGTTCAAATCGGCTCCCAAATTTTGAATGCCCACAAAATGGGTATCTAAGCGACGGCGACCAATTTTATCGCCACCAGGTTTGGCATATATCACCTTGCCTAAACGCGCTACTAAAGGTCCGATAAGCATCACTGAACCACGTAATTTGGCGCATTTTTGCAAAAATTCATCACTTTCCAAAAACACTGTATCCAATTTTTCAGCTTTAAAACTATATTTGGCTGAGGCGAGTTGTTTCACCTGAACACCCATATCGCGCAATAATTGAATCAAATTATTTACGTCCAAAATATTGGGCACATTATCAACAATCACCTCTTCGGCGGTCAATACGGTAGCACAAATAATTTGTAACGCTTCATTTTTAGCGCCTTGCGGATGAATTTCGCCATGCAATTTATGTCCGCCTTCAATAATAAAAGATGCCATGTAATAGAATTTACGAGGTTAAAAATGAGAGATTAAATATAGTTTACTTCTGGTTCTATAGTGATGCCAAATTTATCGGCTACCGACTCACAAATGGCTGCTGCCAACAGACGTATATGTTCAGGTGTAGCGTGATCTTTATTAATCAACACCAGTGGTTGTTTTTCGTACACAGCTGCCCCACCGAGTGTTTTACCTTTCCAACCACATTGTTCAATAAGCCATGCGGCAGGAATTTTTACCAATCCGTTGCCGGCGGCATAATGAGGAATTGTGGAATATTGTTGGCGCAGTTGGTTGAATTGATATTCAGCAATAAGTGGATTTTTGAAAAAACTGCCTGCATTTCCAAACTCACTTGGCTCTGGTAATTTGGTTTTACGAATGGCTATAACAGCCTTGCGTACTTCTTCTACTGTCAATGGTTCAACAGAAGCAACAGCTTCCGATAAATTGCCATATTCAAGTTTAAACTGTGGCATTTTATCTAATCGAAACTCAACTGCCGTAACCAAATAGTGATTTTTTAAAGCCGCTTTAAAAATACTTTCGCGGTAACCATACTCACATTCCGATACATCAAACAACCGTATTTTGCCTGTGGAAATTTCAACTGTTTCCACACGTGAAATAATATCCGCCACTTCCACGCCATACGCTCCAATATTTTGCACAGCACTAGCGCCAACTTCACCAGGAATATACGATAGATTTTCAGCACCACCTAAACCGCGCGAAGCCATGACAGCACAAAAATCGTCCCAAACTACACCCGAACCAACGCGTACATAAACGTGCTCATCAGTTTCATACGTAGTTTCGTAGAAACAAATTTTAGAATGTAGCACAACTCCGTCAAAGTTCTTGGTAAAGAGCAGATTACTGCCACCACCAATCGCCAATAACGGATGTTGTTTTATAATATCGGATTGTAACAATTCTATCAGTTCTGACACACTTTGGTACTCCACAAAATAACGTGCTCGCACATCCATGCCGAACGTATTGTGTTTCAAAAGTGAATAATTTTCTTCGAGTTTCATTATCGGTATCTTTTCTGCAAAGGTAAGTTATTTTTGAGAATTTAAACGTGTGCCGAAATAGACAATTTTAAGTTCCATTACATTTCAAAACCATTTCTGTTTCCGTAACCACAAAATAACCCCTACAGCTACAAACGACATCACGCCCCAAGCAAATAAGTAACCATATTGCCAGGATAATTCGGGCATCGCTTTAAAATTCATTCCCCAAACACCCACCAAAAAGGTCAGTGGAATAAATATGGCCGACAACACCGTAAGGCGACTCATTATTTGGTTCATGCGCAAATCATTATTGGCTAAATACAAATCGACCAATGCGGTAATAGTTTCTTTCGCATTATCAATGAGTTGAAATACTTGCAACACATGATCGCGTGTATCCTTATAATAAATTTTATTCGTGGCTTTCACATGATGCGACTCCAACAATATAACAAAATCGGACCGCAACGGCCATAAATTCTTACGCAACAACATATAATCTTTCCGAACCAACTGAATAGAGCGCCCTACCGCCACATGGTCATTACCAAATTCCATTAATTTATCTTCCATGTCGAGCATTTGATCGCGTTGTACATCCAAAATAGCTAAATAGGAATCAATTATGCTACTAAACAATAAGTCATACAAATAATCGGCTGACTCAGAACGCACTTTACCCGTATTTGTTAGGAGTGCTTTACGAATTTCGCTGAACAAATCGACCTGTGACTCTTGAAAAGAAATAATAACTCCCTGTTTCATCAACAAACTGACATGTTCTTTGTCGAGCGTATGATGGTCATTATACGAAAAAACATCCAAAACCGTTAGAAAACCATGCTCAATCTCTTCAATTTTGGCAATATGACGTGTATTCAGCACATCCTGCATCCACAAATTAGGTAAATCAAATTGTCGACAAAATTCTTCGATAAGATTAACGTCGGACAAACCACGCACGCACAACCAATTCACCTTATTCAAATCCATGTGGTTCAAAATAGCTAAATCGTCAGATGTATGAGTCTTTATGCCGGACTTATCAAATACCGTAAGTTCAAAATGCGTTCCCGCGTGAATTTCGCCCGTGTATTGCAACTGTTCATACAATAAATTATCGCGCTGACGAATGCGTGGGCGACGTACAGGTTTTGGTGTTTTCTGTTTCATAGGGTGTTGTTTTTTAATGCGCTTCCAACCAATTTTGACCAACGCCAATATCTACTTTTAAAGGCACACACAGTGCAAAAGCTCCTTCCATTTCAGTTTTAATGAGTGTTTTTACCTGTTCTAATTCAGCTTGTGGCACATTAAAGTTTAACTCATCATGCACCTGCAAAATCATTTTTGTTTGTAAACCTTCCTCTTGTAATCGGCGATGGATACGCACCATGGCCAATTTTATAATATCAGCGGCAGAGCCTTGAATAGGCGCATTAATGGCATTACGCTCGGCAAAACCACGTACGTTGGCATTGTGCGAATTAATATCGGCCAAAAAACGTTTGCGATGAAAAAGAGTTTCTACGTAGCCAGTTTGACGAGCTTTTTCGATGCAGCTATCCATGTAGGCTTTTACCTGTGGAAACGTAGCAAAGTAACCATCAATCAACTCTTTAGCTTCGGCACGTGGAATTGACAATCGTTCTGAAAGTCCAAACACCGAAATGCCATAAATAATACCGAAATTGGCCGTTTTGGCTTTACGACGCATATCGGACGTAACCGCTTCGAGTGGCACATGATAAATATTGGCAGCCGTAGCGGCATGAATATCTTGATCGGACAAAAACGCTTGAACCATATTTGTATCGTTGCTCAAATGTGCCATAATGCGCAATTCCACTTGGGAATAATCGGCACTTACAAACACACAACCAGGTTCGGCAATAAATGCTTTACGAATTTCTTTCCCTTGCTCGTCACGAATAGGAATATTTTGTAAATTCGGATTACTTGAACTTAAACGACCCGTAGCGGTAACTGTTTGGTTGAACGAAGTGTGCACTTTTCCCGTTTTGTTATTAATCAATTTTGGGAGTGCATCAATGTAAGTACTGAGTAATTTTTTGAGGCCACGATAATCCAAAATTTGACCAATGACAGGATGTTTTGAACGCAAAGTTTCTAACGTTTCTTCGTCGGTAACATACTGGCCAGTTTTGGTTTTTTTGGCTTTATCGACCACTTTGAGGCGATCGAACAGCAACTCGCCAATCTGTTTGGGTGAACTGATATTCACATTTTCACCTGCTATTTTTTGAATCTCGCGTTCAATTTGTCGCATGGTATCAGTCAGCACTTGCGACGATTGAGCTAACGCAAAATCGTCAATCAGCATCCCATTTCGTTCCATTTGAGCCAACACACGCACCAACGGCATTTCTATCTCATAAAACAACTCTTGTAAATTGTTTTCGATAATTTGAGTTTCCAAAATGGTTTTCAATTGCCACGTAATATCTGCATCTTCTGCAGCATATTCAGCAATTTTATCCAAAGGAACTTGACGCATATTAAGCTGATTTTTGCCACGTGGACCAATCAATTCTTCGATATGAATAGTACGATAATGCAATAAAATTTCGGCCAAATAATCCATGCCGTGTCGCAATTCTGGATTAAGCAGATAATGCGCTATCATGGTATCAAACAGTTTCCCTTTCACCACCACACTATAATTTTCGAGCATCATCAAATCAAACTTGATGTTTTGACCAATTTTTCCAATGCGTTCATCCTCAAACACGGGTTTAAATTTGGACAACAACTGCATGGCTTCAGCGCGATTATCGGGCACTGGTACATAATAAGCCTTGTGCACTTCTACGGCAAACGATAATCCCACCAACTCGGCATCCAACACATCTACCGAAGTGGTTTCGGTATCAAAACAAAACGTGTTCACTTGCGACAACACGTCACATAACTCGGCGATTTCGCGCTCGGTTTGAACCACTTTGTAGGTATGCTCTGTGGTGGCGGCAGTTGCAAAATCAGTTATTAAAGCACTCGCAACAGGTTCAGAACTCATTATAGGCGACGACACTGCAACAGGTTCTGTTTCTGGCTCATCAAAAAGGGAACCTTGCAACGAAGGAGCTTTTGGCGTCGACACCTTGGCAACAGGTTCAGTTCCTCGCAACTTAGCAAGATAACTGCGAAACTCCAATTCCGAAAATAATTCGATGAGTTTGTCTTTATCGGGTTCTTCCATGATGAGTTTGGATTCATCTAAATCGACTGGAACATCAATTTTAATGGTGGCCAAAAAGCGTGAAAACTCTATTTTCTCTCTGTTTTCTTCCACCTTTGTTTTAAGAGCTCCGGTCAATTTACCCGTATTCTGTAGCAAATTCTCAATGCTACCAAATTCTTTCAATAATTTGACAGCGGTTTTTTCGCCCACGCCAGGACATCCTGGAATGTTATCAGAAGCATCGCCCATTAATCCAAGTAAATCAATCACTTGCGAAACCTCATCCAAACCCCATTTTTCAAGCACTTCTTTTACGCCCAACGTATCAAAGCCACTCGCACCAAATTTTGGTTTGTAAATAAAGATGTGTTCTGAAACTAATTGTCCGTAATCCTTGTCGGGTGTCATCATAAACACCTCAAAACCTGCTTTTTCTGCTTTTTGAGCCAAGGTACCAATGACATCATCGGCCTCAAAACCAGCCACTTGAATTACAGGAATACGATAAGCTTCTACTATTTGTTTGATAATAGGAATTGACTTACGAATATCTTCAGGAGTTTCTTCGCGTTGTGCTTTGTAAGCCGCAAATGCCTCGTGACGAAAAGTTGGTCCTGATGGATCAAAAACGACCGCTATATGAGTCGGCTTCTCGCGCTTCAAAACATCCTCGAGTGTATTTACAAAACCAAAAATGGCTCCGGTATTCAATCCTTTAGAATTGGTACGCGGCATACGCATAAAGGCATAATACGCTCTATAAATCAAAGCATAAGCATCGAGCAGAAATAATTTTTTCATGAAACGGGGTTATGTATAATACGTTGTGACAAAATCTATTGGACAAAGATACAAAAAAACTCCGCAAAGCCCATGTGGTTTTTGCGGAGTTTTTTATCAGACAACCGATTCTGTTATTCTGCTTTTTTAGTAGGTTTTTTAGCTGCCGGTTTTTTTGCAGCTGGCTTTTTAACAGCAGGTTTACTTGCTTTTGGTTTTACCTCTTCAGCTTTAGGTGCTGGTGCTGGTTTTTCTTTCACCACTGGTTCAGCAACAACAGGTGCTGGAGCTGGTTTAGGTTCAGCTTTAACAGGAGCAGGTTCTGTCAGTTTACGATAGACAACAGCCGATGCGCCCAACGATACAAATTGAAATACTAACGACACAATTATAATCATAATAATTGGCCACCAAGGCATAGACATTCCTTCTAGGCTCTCTAATGAATCAAACTCACAACAACTCGTGAAATCGACAAGAGCAAAAATAGGATACAACAAAATGACGGTAGTAATTAATCCCAACACAAGCGAGATGAAAAACAATGTCCATTTATAACCGTAAGTCAACTTATTACTTTGTATCAACGCTTCACCTGGCGAAACGCCTTTATCAAGCAAGAGAAAAACAGCTAACGACCATGCTAAAGAGATAACGATAGCTGGAAAAAATCCAAATAAAATCAATGGCACTACGGCAATAGACACAAGTCCCAACAATAAGAAAAATTCGCCCATGTATTTTCGATATTTTGCATCGAAAATGAAAAATGGAGAAATAACTTTTCCTTTGCTCAATTCTACTGGGATAGAACACATAGCAATGGTGGTTCCCACATTAAGGTAAGGAATCCAAATAGTAAGTGCGTACAAAATGACAGCACCCAGCAATGACAATGAGTTTTTCATACCAATGGAAAAACCCTCGCCAATAACGCCAAAAACGGTAATTTTCTTTTCCATAACAAAATGATTTTAAGATGAATAATTAAATACCAATGAGACAAAAGTAGTAAAAAATCAGTAAAAAAAACAATTTAGTTATAATTTTGCATAAAGCACCTGTTTTGATATATGACATTGCAGGCATTTATGCAAGTCGCAGTAACCTCGTTTTAACTGAATAAGTGCCTGTGAATCGTAGGCGGACTGAGATTTAATACCACAATTTTCGAATCCAGTCACTATGTGATTTTTCTCTGGCGTAATGGTACTTAGCAAATCAAAAGAACGTTGTACAAGTTCCTCATTATTATTTACTTTACCATAATGGAATAAAAACGGAACGACCGTGTTAATCAGTAAACTATCAATGGAAGATTTTGACAACTTTTTGGACACCAACTTACTCGATTCGCCAAACAAATAATGCGTCAACCAATAATCGGACACTTCACATTGAAACAGCGGACGCAAGTCATTATAAGAAGTTGTTTCGAGAATTTTAGAAAATAATTTACTCGATTGGTGAATCAAGGTAGCGAATTGTGCCAAGCGCACAGTAGGAAAATTAGCAGGACGCAAACGTAATAGTTTCCACAACGAATAATCAATTGGCTCTAACTGATATTTGGTTCGCAAAAAGTGATATTCGTTCTTTAATTGAGTAACATACGCATCATCAGTATTGGTTTTTTCAAGCAAACCTGCTTGACCAAACAACAAAGCTTCCAGTTGCATCAAGTTATTTTTGTGTTTTGCTAAAATATTTAACGGTAACGATTTGGCGAGCAATTCAAACGCTAACGCATTAGTGGAAAAACCAAAATTACGAGCCAAAACGATATAAAAAACCTCTTCCCAATTGTTGGTAGTTTGGTTTAATAATGTTTCAATCACATGAGTTTTCTGTTCCAAACGCTCTACCAATAAACGATCGAGCCAATTGTGAAGATGAACCGACGACACTTTGCCTAAATTTTTCTCACACGCCACAAATGAGTTTTGTTGTTGTAAAACTTCGTATTGTTGCAGCAAATGAGGAGAAAAGTTCAAACGTATTTGTGGCATTTCGCTACCATCGGCACGATAAATAATGGCATCAATATCGAACACAACATGTAAAATTACAGAATTGTAAGCAGGGTTTTGGGTGTGCCCATGACGTGCCCAGTCGCTCGATTTTTGATGAAATTCCACATTGCCAGCCCATAAAGTGTTGTTTATCTTCACTTTCGCATTAAATACATCGGGACCAGCATCGGTATTGAGTTGCCCCACATCAATAATTTCAACAGATTCACCCTGCGAAGTAACTTGCAAAGGCGAAAACAATTTTTGAAACCAAACATACTGTAAAAATTGCTCGGTCATAGGCTTTTAATTTAACGAGTAGTGACAAAGGTATATATTTTAACAAACATATATCACAATTTAAGACAATTTTACGCAATTGATTTTCACATATTTTATAATAGTTAAGGGTAAAATAAACTTTTTCAATAAAAAAATATCGAAAAACGATAAAAATATTTGGTTATTCGAAAATTAATCATTTCCTTTGCATCGAAATTATAAACATTTTAAACTATAAACGCGTATGAAACGTTTTAAAATTCTATGCACCTTGCTTTTGGTGAGTTTTTTGATTGCTGTTTTTCAAAACACAATCATGTCCTTTGTTGAAGGCTTTCAGTTGGGTTATGGCATCGCCTCGTTTGAAATTGACAACGGTTTGAATTCCGAAAGTTTTACCTATTTGGATTTAACACCAAAAACGGATGATATTGCTCTAAATGCGGACAATGTCAAAAATGGCGCACCACTTTCATTAGTACCGTCAAAAGCATCTATTGTGGCCTTTTATCCTGAAGGGACACACGAAAAAACAACCGCCGAACTGATTATTTCAATAATCAATGGCTTACTGAATCTAGGTATCGTTATTTGTTATTTCTACGTATTAGTAGTGTTTATTAAAATTATTTTATCGTTCCGTCGCTCTGAAGTATTTGAAGAAATTAATATCAAACGCATTAATATTATTGGTATCGGATTTCTTGTTTTAGGAGCTATGAGCACCATATGGCAAGGTTTAGGCGTATTTGTGGCGCGCCAAGCTGTAGAACTAGCTGACTATACTATCAGTTACTCCAATATTATTGATTGGGATGACATTGTGATGGGGCTAGTTATTTTATTAATGAATGAAATATTGCGCTTAGCAACAGGCTATAAAAAAGAACAAGATTTAACCATTTAACAGAAAAAAAACAAAACACTATGTCAATTATTGTGAATTTAGATGTGATGATGGCTAAACGAAAAATGTCACTCAACGAACTATCAGAAAAAGTAGATGTGACACCTGCCAATCTTTCTATTTTAAAAACGGGAAAAGCGAAAGCTATTCGTTTTAGCACGCTCGAGGCCATTTGTGAAGTACTCGACTGCCAACCTGGAGATATTTTGGAATTTGAAAAATAAAATACAGACAACTATTTTTAATCACTTTATTAAAAAATTATGAAAACAAAAGTTTATGCAATGTTAGTCGCCTTACTGGCCTTGACATCGAGCGTATTTGCTCAACAAGACCCAAGTAAAGGTTTGACTCAGTACAAATTGGATAACGGTTTAACCGTTTTCTTATGGGAAGATCACAATCAACCTGATGTGCACGGACGTATCGTCACCCGTGCTGGAGCACTTGACGAACCGGCTGATTACACTGGCTTAGCTCACTACTTGGAACACGTGTTGTTCAAAGGCACGAAAAACATCGGTGCACTCGATTGGAGCAAAGAAAAACCATTGTACGAAGAAATCATTAAGTTGTACGATCAACTAGCTACAACAACCGACGAAAAAGTACGTGCTGAAATTATTAAAACCATCAACGAAAAATCAATGGAAGCTGCCAAATTTGGTGCTACTGATGATTTCTCAAATTTGACTGAAGGAATGGGCGGCGAAGGCTTAAATGCATTCACAAGCTATGACTTGACCGCTTACTTCAATAACTTCCCTTCGTTCCAAATGGAAAAATGGTTAGAGTTGAACTCAGAACGTTTAATGGATCCTGTATTTCGTTCATTTCAAGCCGAATTGGAAAATGTATTCGAAGAATATAACATGTACCAAGACGACAACGAAACACATGTTACTGAATTTTTGTTCGACAACCTATACAAAGGTCATCCTTACTCACGCGATGTTATTGGAAAACCTGAACACTTAAAAAATCCTAGTTTAAGTGCACTTATTAAATTTTTCGAAACGTGGTATGTACCTAACAACATGGCTTTAGTTTTGGTAGGAAACTTTGACTCAGAAACGGTAAAACCAATGATTGCTGAAAAATTTGGCCGCTTAAAAGCTAAAGAATTACCAGCACGTCCAACTTATAATCCTACCGCATTCGAAGGTAACCCTAAAGTATCTGCTAAATTAGGTTATTACCCTCAAGTAGTATGGGGTTACAATGGCGTGAAAAAAGGAGACAAAGATGAATTACTTTTAGATTTCACCCTATCATTGCTTAACAATGAACACAGCACAGGTTTGCTCGATAAACTTATGTTGGATGGTGATATTCAAATGGCATTTGCTCAAAATGACGCACGTCGCGATTTAGGTCGTATTTTAGTGATGGCAGTGCCTTATTTTGATATCGCACAAAACATGTACGAATCAAATAGTGCTACTGAAAAAATCATCATGAAAGAGGTGGATAAACTAAAAAATGGCACATTTGAAGATTGGTTATTCCAATCGGTAAAAGCACAATTGTTACAGTCATACAAAGTGATGTTCGAAAGACCTTCATCAAAAGTGGACGTTCTTACTTATGCTTTTGCTTACAATGAACCAGTAGATGTTTATTTAAAAATGAATGAACGTGTGAACGCTATCACACGCGAAGACGTACAACGCACAGCACAAAAATATTTAGGTGGCAACCACATTACCGTTACCATTGAAGAAGGTACTCCTAAAAAGAATAAATTGAAAAAACCTGAGATTAAACCTTTAGACCCTCCAAAAGGTGTAGAAACAGCTTACTCTCAAAAAATTAAAGCAATGCCAATAGGCACGATTCAAGAAAAGTACAATGATTTCAACGATGTAAAAAAAGTAAAACTTTACAACGATGTTACCTTGTTCTGCTCTGACAACAAAGTAAACGATGTATTTACATTGACTTTGAAATATGGTGTTGGTACTGAAAAAATGCCTAAATTGGAATATGCAACTGCATTGATGAACACCGCTGGTGTAATGCCTGATGTAGATGCACAATCGTTACGTCGTCAATTTAGCGAACTTGGCGCTTCTTGCTCTTACGGTGTAAGCGATAGTTATTTTTATATTCAGTTGACTGGAGATGAAAAAAACTTGGCTGAAATCTGTAAATTAATGACTCGTCAAACATTGTTCCCTAAACTGGACAACAAACAGTTGGAACGTGTTATCGGTGGAGAATTAAACAACCGCATGATTGAAAAGAAAAATCCAGACATGTTATCAGACGCTTTGATGGAATATGTGCTTTACAAAGATAAATCTGAATACATTGATCGTATTGATGTAAAAGATATGTACAATGTGAATGTAAGCCCTGATGGCGACGTATCTGTAAACTATCTATTAACTATTGGTGATTTAACAAAAACTATTATCGATGCAACTAACTATGAATTGGATATCCACTTTGTAGGGCATACCCCAGCGGCTCAAGCAGCTGAAATTTTCAAAGCCAACTTACCTTTGAAAGATGGTTTAAAGAAGAGTGAATCTCCAATCATCAGAGACCGTGTAAAATACGATGCACAAACTATCTATTTCTTGCCTAACAAAGAGATGCAACAAGCTAAGATTTACTTCTATGTAAATGGACAACCTTATAACATTTCGGAGGATGTAGATTACGAAGCCTTCAACCAATACTTCAGCGGCGGCTTTAGCGGATTGGTTATGAACGAAATTCGTGAAAAACGCTCAATGGCCTACACGGCTTACGGAGCTATGGTAACGCCTCAAGTAACCGGTAAAGAATCTTACTTAATTGGTTACGTGGGAACTCAAGGTGACAAAGTAGCCGAAGCTGTAGATGTTTACATGGATTTACTTAAAAACATGCCAGTATATCCTGAACGTTTAGATAATATTAAAACCTATTTACGTCAATCGTCATTAACTGACAAACCATCATTCCGCGAAGCAAGCTTTGTGTTTGATGCATGGCAAAAATTAGGTTACACAGAAGATCCAGCTAAAGTAAATATGCCTAAAGTGGATGCTTTACAATTTGAACAAATCACTAATTTCTACAACAAATACATTAAAGGACAACCTATTGTAGTAGTTATTACCGGTGATGCCAAAACCATCGACTTGAAAGCTATTCAAGCTAAATGGGGTAAAGTAACTAAAATGAGCCCTTCAAGACTGTTCAAAGGAGGATTTTAATACCTAGTTTTTATAATAAAAAAAGGCTGTTGCATCAAATGCGACAGCCTTTTTTATAATCCCTTAAGCACTGATTAGGATTTTTTTGACTATTTATAACCTTATTTTGTATAGAACTTTCGAAAAAAAAACTTACTTTTGTTGTCCTGCACAAATAATAACAAATCAATATATATAATATCATATCACATAAACTATGGAAAAAACACTCGTTATCATCAAACCTGGTGCTATTCAACGCGAATTAGTGGGAGATATCATCAATCGTTTCGAACGTAAAGGTCTTAAATTATCAGGTCTCAAGATGATTCAATTAGATGACACCATTTTAGCAGAACACTACAGTCACTTAGTTGATAAACCCTTTTTTCCTCGTATCGCATCCTCAATGAAGGCTTCCCCTGTTATTGTTTGCTGTTGGGAAGGTTTAGATTGTGTACAAGTTGTACGCAACATGACTGGTGTCACCAATTCACGTAATGCCACGCCCGGTACTATTCGTGGTGATTTTGGTATGAGTATGCAAGAAAACATCATTCACACATCCGATTCTGTGGAAAACGCCGTGATTGAGCTAAACCGATTCTTCAAACCTGAAGAACTATTTGATTATTCAAAAGTTGGTCACAGCTTTTTATATGCAACAGACGAAAAATAATGAGTGATCTAAAACTATTCCTAATTGGCAGTCTCTTTTTAAGTGGATTCTTCAACTATTCTTACGCCATTTCGCCCGTTTTAGACGAGAATGATTCAACAGAATTTTTTGAACTAGATGATATCGATGCTCATAAAGATTTTGTTTCGACCAAATCATTTGTTAGAGACACAATAGACCGGTACAGTAATCCAGCATGTGAATTATATAACTATTCTTGGACTTCAGAACGATTAAACCCCTATCGTATAAAAATAGATAGTTTACCTGATTCCGTTTATATTAACTGTGCCGATTTTGTGTATCCACTCAGAAGCAATCACGTAACTTCGAATTTTGGTATGCGTAAATATCGTTACCATTATGGTATCGATTTAGGCGTAAAAATAGGCGACACCATTCGTGCTACTTTTGGTGGAAAAGTACGCATTGTAGATTATGAGCGCAAAGGCTATGGTCATTATTTGGTTATTCGTCATGATAATGGTTTGGAAACCGTATACGCCCACCTGTTAGAAGTGTTAGTCAACATCAATCAAACAGTCAAAGCGGGCGATATTATTGCTTTAGGAGGCAATACTGGACATTCTACTGGGCCGCACTTGCATTATGAAGTACGATTTTTAGGCAATGCATTTAACCCAACCAAATTAATTGATTTTGAGACGAAACATCTCTGTAAAAAAGATTTTTACATTGTCAAAAAAGAGACCTTTAGTCACGCTCAAGAGCTCAAAGTTATTTCACAGGCACGTTATCATAAAGTCCGTCCTGGAGACAATCTTTCGAAAATTGCACGCCGATATGGAGTGACCGTGAAACAACTTTGTAAACTGAATAAAATGCGTCCAAATACGGTATTACGAGTTGGTAAAAAAATACGCTATAAATAATGTTTGATTTAGCTATCATTGGTGGAGGACCAGCTGGTTACACAGCGGCCGAACGTGCTGCTCAAGGCGGTTTAACCGTTGTTTTGTTTGAAAAAAAACAACTAGGAGGCGTATGTTTAAACGAAGGCTGTATCCCAACAAAAACAATGCTATATAGCGCAAAACTCTACCAAAATGCTCAAAACAGTTCAAAATACGGTATCACGTTAGACAACTTAGCGTTTGATTACGAAAAAATAGTAGCTCGAAAAAATAAAATTGTGCGCAAACTAAATGCCGGTATACGTACAAAAATGGCTGAACATACTATCACGGTAGTAAATGGTGAAGCCTCTATACAAAGTGCTACCAATCACATTGAAATAGCTTGCAATAACGAGTTATTTGAAGCAAAAAAAGTGATTTTATGTACTGGATCCTCTACCGTTATTCCTCCCATTAAAGGCTTAGAATCAACCTCTTTCTGGACCAGTACCGAAGCGCTCGATACCAAATCAGTACCAGAGTCGCTTGTGATTGTTGGAGGCGGAGTTATTGGATTAGAATTTGCGGGATTATTTAATACGTTTGGTACCGCGGTTACGGTCATAGAAATGGCTTCTGAAATTTTACCTGGCATTGATTCCGAAATCGCAGCTTTACTGCGCGCCGATTATGCTAAAAAAGGAATCACATTCCATCTCAATGCGCAAGTAAAAGAAGTTTCCAATGAACATGTGCTATTTGCGACTAGCGAAGGCATTCAGAGCATAGATACCACTCAAATCTTATTGTGTGTTGGTCGCCAACCAAATCTTGAAAATTTAGGATTAGAATCGCTCCAACTAGAACATTTCCGTAAAGGGCTTGCCGTGAATAGCCACATGCAAACCTCGCATCCTCATATTTATGCGATAGGTGATATCACAGGTTTTTCTATGTTAGCTCACACAGCTTCACGCGAAGCCGAAGTGGCAGTCAATCATTTAGTAGGCTTAGAAGATGACATGAATTACAACGTTGTGCCTGCGGTAGTGTACACAAATCCTGAAGTAGCTGGAGTTGGTGCTACCGAAGATTCATTGAAAGAAAAAGGTGTTAATTATCAGGTGGCGAAATTACCAATGACCTTTTCAGGTCGTTTTGTGGCAGAAAACGAAGGTGGAAATGGCTTATGTAAACTCGTATTCAACGAAGAACAGCAGTTGCTTGGAGCACATATTATTGGAAATCCAGCATCGGAATTAATCGCCATTGCTACTTTAGCCATGGAACGTGGATTAACTGTGAGCGAATTCAAAAAGCTTATATTTCCGCATCCTTCGGTAGGCGAAATATTCAAAGAGACGCTTTTCACGCTCTAAAATCATTCCTCACGCGTTTTAAACATCCATAGAAGCTAACATTTTTTCGATAGCTTCGTCTGTTGTATGAAGTATGTCCTTGCATCGTTGCACAAGCGCGGTAGCTTCTTTCACCTTCGCAGAAAGTTCATCAATACTTAATTCGTTTCGTTCCAGCTGTTTCACAATCGTTTCGAGTTGCGACATGGCCTCCTCGTAGGTTATTTCCTTTTTCATATATCAGGTTGTTTTATTAATAATTGATGTCGTTTTTCCATCGCTAAAGTAGGTATCTACTTGGTCGCCAACGGCCAATTGAGAAACGGAACTGATTTTTTTACCATCTTTCTCAGTATAAGAATAACCCCGATTCAACACGAAATAAGGGTCAGACATTTCCACAAATCGAGTCAACAGATCAAGCCGTTTTTCTTCGTTTGAAATGACCTTTTTTACGGCCTGTTTTATACTAAAATTTTGCGCTTGTAAAACTAGTTGTGCACCATTGACTATTTGTTTAACCTGTTGAGGCAAACGCATAATTTCCGTTTGCTGCCTATTTTGAGCATCAGTGATTATTAAACGAACCTGATTGGCCAACGAACTCGCCATATTTGTAACAAAAGCATCGGAATCCTGCACACAATCCACTAAAAACTCGGCTGCTGCTGTTGGTGTTTTAACCCGCGTATGCGCCACCAAATCGACAATACTATCGTCACGTTGATGTCCAATGCCACTAATGATTGGTAAGGGAAATTGTGCACAATGCAACGCCAAATTATAATTGTCAAATGCGGCTAAATCGGAAGTGGAACCGCCACCACGAATCATGACCACTACATCGAATAAGTCTTGATTATCAGCAATTTTTCCTAATGCCTTTATCACAGACTCTTCAGTCTGCATACCTTGCATCACAGCAGGAAACAGTTTGACATAAAATTGGTAACCAAATGCATTGTTTTCAAGCTGATCTTGAAAATCGCCAAATCCTGCGGCAGAAGCCGATGAAACGACAGCGATACGTTGCGGTACAAATGGTATTTCCAATTGTTTATTCATATCAGCAACGCCCTCACTGGTCAAGCGACGAATAATTTCGGCACGACGGACAGCCATTTCGCCTACGGTGAATATCGGATCGATATCACGCACATTCAAACTCATGCCATACAATTCATGAAACTCTATTTGACAAGACACCAACACTTTCATGCCAACGGCTAACGCAGTGCCTGTTGACGATTCAAAATAAGGTTTCAATAGGCGATAGGTAAAGGACCAAATCATCGCCTTCTGTTTGGCAACAATTAAATCCGAATCGGATGATTTTTCGACAAATTCCAAATAACAATGTCCATTGGCATTCTCATGCAATTCAGCTATTTCAGCACGTACCCACACAGGCATAGCAAACGACAGTTTAAGCGTTTGTTTAACCTGTTCGTTGAGTTCTAAAAGAGATAACGAGTGCTGTTCAGACATTATTTATGGATGATTTTATAGATAAACACGTTATCTAATTGGGTCAATTTTAGATAATAAATACCTTGCGGAAACCTTGAAAAATCTATATTGCACGAATTTCCAGATGCTTGCACACAAGCTTGTACATCAAATAATTGCCATTGTATGGTATTAGCGTTAGAAATATACAAAGTCGTTTCCACAGGATTAGGATAACAGATTGGTCGTGCATCGGCATGGGTTGAAGGCTTATTGCCAACCACCGACATATATACAGAACCTAAATCGGGAATACCATATCCATATTGATAATCGGGAGACGTGTAGCGATCGGATGCTGCAAGAACCAATTGTAATAGCTCCATGTTTGTTTTCAACGGTAAAGCCTGCCACAAACAAGCTACAGCGCCTGCCATAATGGGAGATGAAAAGGAAGTCCCATTGGAAACCGTGACCACATTGTCACTATTCACTACAGCGGCAGCACTACCCATAGCACACACTTCAGGCTTCACGCGTCCATCAGACGAAGGACCAACGGAACTAAATGAGCTGAAAGTTTCATCCGCTTTTACTGCGCCAACGCATAAAATACTGTCGGCATCGGCTGGCGTAGAAATATACCTCCAAGGTAATTCACCTTCATTGCCAGCACTAATGCACAATAACATGCCGCGACGAGCTGCCCACGTAGCCGCCAAACTATTACGAGCGGTACGACCGTTTAAATCGGCATACGTAAAATTCTGATTTGAATCGTCAAATTCAGTATAACCTAACGACGAGTTCACAATGTCCACGCCTAAGCTATCAGCCACTTCTAAGGCGGCCACCCAATTGTCAATTTCTAAATGCGATTCTGGATCATCATCTTCGGTACGAAACAACCAATAGGAAGCTTCAGGTGCTGTGCCCAAAAACTTATTGGGAACATTGGCTGCCATAGTTGATAAAACAGCTGTGCCATGTGTTCCTTGATTAAAGACAGAGCCTGCCGGATTAACAAAATCGCGCGCTCCTAATAAACGCCCCTGTAACCGTAAACTATCAAAAGCCGACATTGTATTAACATGTTCGAAACCATCATCCAATACCGCAATTTGAAGCTCTTGACCTCTAAAACCAGCATTATGTAGCACCGACAAATTCAACATTTGATGTTGCACTTGGGAGTTAGGATAACTTAAATTGGTTGATACAACACGATTCTTACGAATGCCCCGCACAGGACTTAATGGAGCCCAAGTAAGTTCTACCGAATCGACACACGACAAACCTCGAATAGCGTCATATTGTTCATTGGTAGCTAAAACTGTCACACCGTTAAACCATTTAGACGCATGTATAACCGATGCACCTGTGGCTTTAATTAGATTGAAATATTCCGTATTAATTGGCAAATCCATCGAATCAATGGGACAATTATGTTTGATACGTCGCGCAATGGCACGTTCGGACAAAAAGGCTTGAGGTTGTGACAGACTAAAAGGCGAATTCGCTTTATCGTGTAACGTTACAAAATAATAGTTCTGAGCTGTGCTCAAAAGAACACAACCAAATAAACCAATTAATATGTAAAAAATACGTTTCATTAAGCGATAAATCCGCCGCCAATAACGCGGTCATTTTGATATAAAACTACAGATTGTCCAGGCGTAATACCCCATACTGGTTCTTTAAATACGAGCGTTGCCACACGTCCATCAAACTCAACTGTAGCTTCGGTAGGAGCACTTTTGTAACGAATACGAGCCAATACTCGGTTATTATTTGCCAACATGTCTACCGAAGTAAAACGGCAGCCAGTAGCACGCAAGTTAGTAGAAAACAGTTCATCACGGTCGCCTAAAATAACACGATTTTTTGACGCATCGATGCCAATCACATATTTGGGTGTACCAAAGGCAACACCCAATCCTTTACGCTGTCCGACGGTATAATTAGGGAATCCTTGATGACGACCGATGATTTCTCCTTTCGTATTCACAAAATCACCTGGTTGACATTGTTGGGAAAAATCAGTTACATTGTCCGACAAAAAATGACGATAATCATTATCGGGAATAAAACATATTTCTTGGCTTTCTGTTTTTTGAGACAATTTTTCAAAACCACGATCAAGTGCCATTTTTCGGACTTCTTGTTTGGTAAATCCGCCCAACGGGAAGAGCGTGCGCGATAGATTTTGCTCGGTCAACATCCACAAAAAATAGGTTTGATCTTTTTGAGCATCAACCGCATTACCCAAAAACCAGTGACCATTTTCGTGAATCACTTGCGCATAATGACCTGTAGCGATATGCGAACAACCAAATTCATCGGCCATATCAAGCAACTTGCCCCATTTGATCGACGAATTACATAGTACGCATGGATTTGGTGTACGACCTTGCATGTATTCATCCATAAAATTACAGATAACATGGTCTTTAAACGTTTGGCGGAAATCTAATATATGATGTTCAAATCCTAATTTTTCACACATGCGTTTAGCTTCCATAATAGAATCAATACTACAACAGCCTTTTTCTTTGGCTAAACAACTTTCCTTAATGCTATCGTACGTACGGAAGGTGACACCAACCAATTCATATCCTTGTTCTAAAAGTAACATGGCAGACACAGTACTATCGATACCGCCACTCATTGCCATCAATACTTTACCTTTTTTTGTTGTCATAATTACTTGTTTTACAATTTACAAAAGTACGAAAAAAGTTGTTGCCAAGATGTTTGAATACGTTAAATCTTCCATTGTAAGTGTAAACGAAAATCGGTACGATGATGCCCTTGAATTGTTTCAGCACCCGTTCCAAATTGTAACCTATTATCGGTGTAATACGTTTGAGCCACTCGCACATACAGTGTCAAACGCGATGTAATTTGATAGTCTAAATTTACATACCAACGATTACCTATACCATATAATGCTGGTGTATAGGAAGCGTAAGGCACATCACGTTCATACACATAAAAACGATTTTCGTAAGCTGGCGCATCAAAAAACTCATACCGAGCGGCCAATGTTAAATCAATCCATGGCAAGGTATAAGAAATGTCTTGTGTCATCAGAAAACCATAAGTTTGGTCGGCACCTAAATGTGCATAATTCCATTCTACAATATTTTTAAATCCTACTTGTAGCACTTGATACGCAATTGTATATCGCAATGACGCTTTTTGTATATCACTTACCAATGTTGTAGGTTGCACATCACCAGTTTGCACATTTTTCTCTTTTTGTTCAAATCGGAATCGGCCATACATCTCCACCTGACGACTTGGCATGAAATCTACTTGTAGCAATGTTTCATACCCAGAAGATGGCTTGTTAACTTGATATGCCAACCACGGCGAATGAAATAAATCAGCGTAAGCTGCCACTTTCCATTTGCGAACTGGTTTAAGTTCTGCGCCAATGTACAAACCATTTTCATTGTTGGTGCGACTGCCTTCACTAAATGCATTGGCAAAAAAGACGTCATATTTTTGGGAATAATAACGTTGTAAAACCGCCAAATTAAGAACCGAAATAGGAGCAAATAGCAAACCATTCAACGTAGCTACGCCGCCAGCATCGTTCATAGCCGTTTCACCAAAAAACTGAAATCCATGCCACGCAAAGAGATAATCAACACTGCCGGCAAATTGCGATTGTCCGCGAAAATAATAAAGTTGATAAGGTGCAGGTTGGTAGGTTAAAGGCACATCAAGCCACGTTTGAGTAGCGGTTAAACCTAAACGAAAAAAGCGATGACGATAAGTCACATTACCACCTACTAATTGACGATTTACCGTGCGTTTCTTCTCAAAATCAGCAGCTAGCCGATGTAAACCATCCGTTTTAAATGACGAAAAACTACCACCCGACGTATCGGCATCCATTTGACGAAACGAATAAAAGACGGACACTTTAAAATCGCCCAATGCAACGGTAGCGCCAACACCTCTGAGAAAATTATATTCATCGGTTGATGCGTGACGCTTTAAACCTTGCGAGCGTGTTGTTACATTGGTAACCAAACTCGATTTACTTGGACTCATATCTTGTTGCATCACTAACCCTTGACCAAAATTGGCACGATAATCGCCAACAACAATTGACGAGAATTTCCATAATTGATTGATTTGTAGAAATCCAGAATAGGAATCGTAACCGGTATTATAAGACCCATAAAACGGTTCTCCCGCATCTTTTTCGGCGGTCAAACCTAGTTGCAGTTTATCGGCACTTTTCAAACGGTATTTAAGCGATGTATAGAATGGATTGCCTAGATAAGCTTGTGTAGTATTGGGTAAATAACCTTGTTTTGGTTCAAATGTACCATCAAACCGTGCTATTAATTCGTGTTGACTAGCTCGCATCACATCACGAAACTTCCAACTATTCGACACCTCTTCGGCAGAACCAACTGTTACAAATGGTACTAATAATTGTATCGTAAATAAATCCATACCTTCTACCAGTTGTAGCTCGTAAATGGTACGCATATAACCTGCTTTATAAAGGTAATAAAAGAAATTCTCAATTTGAATGTCTGACAGAAATCGGAGTTGTGATAACTGTTCTGGTGTAGTTTTATTAAGATTGATAGGATGCTCGTAAAAAGCAATTAAATCATCGTATAAATCGCTATAATCAATTTCAGACTCACTGGTTTCCATCAGCTGACTATAGATTTTTTCAATCACACGATTAATCGCCACCTCTTGCCCCAGCGCATACACATACGATAGGAGCAAAACTAGTATGAGCCACACACGTTTCATTCAAACTGGTATTGTAAAACGCCCATCATCGTTAAGCCCAACGGATAACGATACTCTGTTTGCAAATGAAATCGAAAGCCATCAAATCCAAAAGCAGCTCCAAGAGTTGGTACAAAATAATTCGAGCCATAACCACCCACACGTACCGTAAATTCCTTGAAAGGTGTATATTCGAAGCCCGTAGCCCAACGCATAGGCGAATGTACCTCTTTATCAATTTGCACCAACCATGACACTTTTTCATGCAATTGATAATTTGTACCCAGACTAAACACAGAAGGCAATGGCTTTTTCAGTAAGTCAGTTTTAATTTGTGAAAAAACAGGATTAAACACATTGAAACCAATCACAAAATTAGGCAAAACTTGCAATTGAACACCTACCTGAGCTGTCAAAGTACCACGATAACGCTCTGAAGGCGACAAATAAAGCGTGTAATAATCAAACTCCACACCAATGTTCAACACCTGCCCAAAACTACGTGCCAAGGTGATAGATGATAACATCTCATTATACGCAGCATAACCAAAATAAGAAAACGAAGCACCCACGTTGACATATTTAGTAGGCACAGCAACACTAGCAACTGCATTTCCTAATTCACTTGTAATGTACCGATTTTCATACAATAAGGTTAGGCTTGGTTTTTGAGTTTGTGCTAAAGCAGCTGGATTTTGAAATGGCTGCCAATCGGAATTATAGGCTACCGAAGCGTTACCTGGCACATAAGAGCTAGGCACAATGGTGGCTACTTGTGCGTGAAGTGATAAAATCCCCAAAAATAAGAGCGATAAAAACAGATAAATTCTAGTCATCGGCACACTTTTTGTCTGATTATAAAAAGCAGCTAAAAATAGATAAAAGTTTTAAAAAATGCAAATGTGTCTCAACAAATAACTAATTTTGTGCCATCATGAAACGATTACTTTTCATACTCTGTCTTTTGGGCCTCATTCAAGTTGAACTGTCGGCGCAAACAACCATTTTAAAAAATACCGAAGGGAAAGTGGTTGGTTATCGTGTGCCTATAGAAGTGCAAGGCTCTGACACTATATTTCTGTTCCAGTTGCACAGTGTCTATATTTTTCCTCCGATGAAATTTAAGAATAAACAACAGGAAAAATATTATTGGAAATTAGTGCGTGATGTAAAAAAAACACTTCCTTATTCAAAACTGATAACAAAAGTCATTAAAGAAACTAACGACACGCTCATTCACATGCGCAGCGACCGCGATCGCGATCGTTACATGAAAAAATTTGAAAAGGAAATTTATAAAAAATACGAAAGCAGTTTTAAAAGGATGACCTTTAGCCAAGGTAAACTCCTCATTAGGCTCATCGACCGTGAATGTGATGCCACCTCTTACGAACTTATTAAAGTTTACCGTGGGAGTTTCACCGCTGGCTTTTACCAACTATTTGCCAAACTATTTGGAGCCGACCTTAAATCAGAATATGGCAGTGGCAAAAATGATGAACTTATTGAACGTATTATTCTACAAGTAGAATCAGGTCAATTATAGCTAAAGAAATGATTCCATATCCATTTTAGGGATTTTAGTATAATAGCTTTCTTAAGGGCATTTTTTACCAAAAATATTGGCTATTTTTGTACACAATTACAAGACCATATCCCTATGCAAAAAGAAACAACTTCTCTTTCAGATATAAAAGCGGGAAACGAAGCGATAATAACCAAGGTCTTAGGCCACGGCGCTTTTCGTAAACGCATCACAGAAATGGGATTTGTAAAAGGGAAAAAGGTGCGTGTCATCAAAAATGCCCCTTTACAAGATCCTGTTGAGTATGAAATAATGGGCTACAACGTCTCCTTGCGACGTTCAGAAGCTCAGTTGGTAGAAGTTGTGTCGATAGAAGAAGCTAAGAATTTATTAAGCACCGAATTTAATGGCGTAATTGATGAGGAAACACTCAAAAAATCGGCTATTCAAAAAGGCAATATTATAAATGTCGCTCTAGTTGGAAACCCAAACTGCGGAAAAACAACGTTGTTCAATCATGCTTCTGGTGCTCATGAACGCGTAGGCAATTATAGCGGCGTAACTGTAGATGCTAAAGAAGCTTCCATGAAACGCGATGGTTACACATTGCGTATTGTAGACCTACCAGGCACCTACTCTATCACAGAATACTCGCCCGAAGAACTTTATGTTCGAAAACACATCGTCGACAAACACCCAGATATTGTTATCAACGTAGTGGATGCGTCCAATTTGGAGCGCAATCTCTTCCTTACGACGCAACTCATCGACATGAATATTAAGGTGGTGATTGCCCTCAATATGTACGATGAATTAGAGACGAAAGGTATTAAATTCGACTATAAAAGTTTAGGCGAAATGATTGGAATCCCTATCATTCCTACCGTTGCGTCTAAAGGTAAAGGGATTGAAGAACTTTTTGATAAAGTAATTGAAGTATACGAAGAAAAAGATCCATCGGTACGCCATATTCATATCAATTATGGCAGCGTTATCGAAAAAGCCATTAATGATATTCAAGCTGAAATCTGGAAAAATCCAAATATACGCGTAAAATTATCTTCACGTTTCATTGCGGTAAAATTACTTGAAACCGACAAAGCAACACTCGAATGGCTTAAACAGTTCGACCAATATGAAGCCATCAAGGCGGCAGCTGAAAAAGCCATTGTCTTTATCGAAAAAGAATACAACGATCGGTCGGAAACCGTCATTACCGATGCAAAATATGGATTTATTGATGGCGCATTAAAGGAAACATGTAAATTCCCTAAAACAGATAAACGCAAACAAAAACGCGATATTGACGATGTACTCACGCATCGGATTTGGGGATTCCCTATATTTTTCTTTTTCATGTGGCTCATGTTTCAAGCCACATTTACCATTGGAAGTTATCCTATGGAATGGATTGATGCTGGCGTTAAACTCTTTAGCGCATGGTTACAAACTACACTACCTGATGGACCCATACGAGACTTAGTGGTCGATGGCATTATTGGCGGGGTTGGTGGCGTGATTGTTTTCTTGCCTAACATATTGATTCTATTCTTCTTTATTTCGTTAATGGAAGATTCCGGTTATATGGCGCGCGCCTCATTCATTATGGACAAACTGATGCACAAAATTGGGTTACACGGGAAATCGTTTATTCCATTAGTCATGGGGTTTGGTTGCAATGTGCCAGCCATTATGGCTACTCGTACGCTCGACAATCGGAAAGATCGTATTCTGACTATGATTATCACACCATTCATGTCGTGTAGCGCACGTCTGCCTGTATATGTGCTCATTATATCAGCCATTTTTCCCAACAATCAAGGACTAGTACTCTTTGCCATTTACCTCATTGGAATTCTGATGGCCACATTGGTAGGACTGATTATGAAAAAGGTGGCTTTTGCAAAAAAAGAAGTTCCTTTTGTCATGGAATTACCTCCTTACCGTATACCAACTATGCGGAACACCACCATTCACATGTGGCATAAAGGGCAACAATACCTCAAAAAAATGGGAACGGTCATTCTTTTTGCGTCTATACTTATTTGGGCTTTAGGTTATTTCCCACGTGATATCAACTATTCGCAAAATTATGATGCGCAAATAACAGCTTTGGAACAAAGCACTATTTTAGACCAAACATCCAAAACAGATAGTATCAACTTACTTGAAATACAAAAAGAATCGGAACGTCAAGAACAATCGTATATCGGTAAAATGGGACATGCCATAGAACCCGTTATCGCGCCACTTGGATTCGATTGGAAAATGGGTGTGAGTATTTTGTCAGGGCTTGCAGCAAAAGAAATTGTAGTGAGTACCATGGGCGTCTTATATCAAGCAGATATAAATACTGATGGGAACTCGACTACGCTTAAAGAAAAAATTACCGAGCAAACACATCATTCTGGAACTTTGTCGGGTCAGAAAGTTTTTACACCGCTAGTGAGTTTCGGATTTATGATTTTTATCCTCATTTATTTCCCTTGCGTAGCAGTAATTGCGGCTATTAAAAAAGAAGCAAACTGGGGATGGGCTATATTTACCATGGTATATACTACCGTTATAGCATGGGTGCTATCGTTTGCTATTTATCAAATTGGTAGTTTGTTTATTTAAACAACAAATTATGTTACAACTTATTATCATTTATATCATTATTTTCGTCGTGGTAGTTTATTCGATATATCGTGTCATAAAAACTATTACGGATAAAAAACAAGCTTCAGCGTGTGATGATTGTAGCGGTTGTGCTCTGAAAGCAGAATGTCAATCGCAAGTGTGCCCTGTTGAAAAGGCAGGTTTATTGGACAACCCGCTACGACGATGGTTTCAACAACCGCGTAAAATTCTTGCGCCTTATATTCATTCAGGCATGAACGTACTTGATTTTGGTTGTGGACCAGGCGTTTTTACATTTGAAATAGCACGACTATTAAACGGATCAGGACAAGTAATTGCAGCAGATGTACAAAAGGGAATGCTTGATCAAGTGTGCGCAAAACTAAAAAAATACCATTTTGAATCAGTAGTTAAAACGCATTTGTGCAAAACAACTCAACTAAACCTCAATTTATCGATTGATTTTATACTCGCTTTTTATGTGATTCACGAAGTGCCAGATCAAAATTCGTTATTCGAATCGTTCAAATCGGTCTTAAAAAAAGAGGGATTAATTCTAATTGTTGAGCCCAAGTTCCATGTTTCCCAAATCGCTTTTAACGCAATGGTGGACAAACTGCAAAAAGGAGGATTCAAAATTGTTGACACACCTCACATTCGTTTTAGTAGAGCCGTATTGTTGAAGCATAAAATTGAAGCTTAATTTGTGTGCTATATGAAGTACGTTTCACTCATCGTTTTTTTAATCATCACCATTATGGGAATGGCTCAAGTGACATGGGTTAAGAGCCCTCATAACTTGGTGTTGACTAAAACACTAAATGCATATGAAGGTGTTGCCATTGGAAGTCCATCCATAATTCAAGATGGCGACACGCTAAAAATGTTGTATGCAGCTGGCGGTGTTGACTCCAAAGGTCGCATTAGTTACGCTTACTCACTTGATGGTATTATTTGGCAAAAACAGAATGAAGCTACCCCTATTTTTGATGTCAGTAGTGAGGGGAAATGGGATAGTCACTTTTTAGATACACCCGATTGGTTGAAAGATAGTACAGGGTATAAACTCTATTACTTTGGCGATAACGATAATAATTCTATTGGTGGATCCATCGGACTAGCAACTTCTACAAATGGAATCCTTTGGACTAGAGTCGGTTCGGAACCCGTATTGTTACCTGGTGATAGTACCGATTGGGATGGACTTTATATCGAATCTCCTTCAGTACTTTATGATGGTAAGAGTTATTTTATGTGGTATTCTGGAATCGACAAAAATTATAAAGTAGCTATTGGTGTAGCTACTTCTCCAGATGGCATTACTTGGACTAAATATAGTGGAAACCCAGTGATTAAAAGTGATTCAAACTATGCGTGGGACGGATTATCTGTAGCCACTCCAACAATTATCAAGAAAGACAATAGTTTTGAAATGTGGTATTGTGGAGGATCATATTATGATATGCTTGACGACAATAAACTCGACACAATTAAGATTGGTTATGCCACTTCATCGGATGGTTTTGTTTGGCAAAAATATCACCAAAATCCTGTAATGAGCACATGCGATACGCCATATACTAACATAGAATGGCGAGGTCCTTGGACTCCTGATGTTATTTTTAAGAATGAAACCTATTACTTATGGTACGAAACAGCTTATGGTTTTGGCTTGGCAACCTCCACACCCACACCACTTATAGCTCCAGCTACAGAAACATATTTAGATTTTGCGATATACCCCAATCCCACTATTAATAGCATAACTTTAGAGATAAGTAAACAACAAGAAACGATAGTCAAAGTTTATAACCTACAAGGTATTTGCATTAAAGAAACATCTGGTAAAGGATTGATTAATATCGACATAAGCCTTTTACCTTCTGGAATTTACTTGATAACTACTTCTGCCAATAACTGGACATCTAATACACAAAAATTCATAAAATTATAAAACCAATCTACCACATGTGTGGTAGAAAATATACCACTCATAAGTTATTGTACAGATGTTTACCAAGCCCTATCTTTGCAATAACTAAAAACAGATAATACTATGGCAAAAATAGCGAAACAATTAACAGAACTTATTGGTAATACGCCCTTATTGGAGTTAACCAAATTCAATGCAACTAACCACTTAGCAGCAACCATTATTGCTAAATTGGAATCATTCAATCCTGCTGGTTGTGTCAAAGAACGTATTGCACTGGCCATGATTGAAGAGGCCGAAGCTAAAGGTATTCTTAAACCGGGTACGGAAATAATTGAACCCACCAGTGGCAATACTGGTGTAGGACTAGCTATGGTGGCGGCCATCAAAGGTTATAAACTTACACTCACCATGCCCGAAACCATGAGCATGGAACGTCGTAATCTCCTTAAAGCGTTCGGAGCACATTTAGTATTGACCCCAGGTGCTGAAGGTATGAAAGGTGCTATTAACAAAGCACTTGAATTGAAAGCCAACACGCCTAATTCATTTATGCCACAACAATTTGAAAATGCAGCCAATCCTGCTATTCATAAAAAAACTACTGGTGAAGAAATTTGGCGAGACACCGATGGTAAAATTGATATTTTTGTAGCTGGAGTAGGCACTGGTGGAACTATAAGTGGCGTTGGCGAGGCATTGCGCGCTCATAATCCAAATATTCAATTGGTGGCCGTAGAACCAGCCGAATCGCCTGTACTATCAGGCGGAAACCCTGGACCACATAAAATACAAGGCATTGGTGCAGGATTTGTTCCACCAATTTATAACTCCGCTATTGTTGATGAAGTTCTCACGGTAAGCAACGATGAAGCCATTCGTACAGCGCGTGAACTAACTCAACAAGAAGGCTTGCTGGTGGGTATCTCTTCGGGAGCTGCTGTATATGGAGCCTCTATATTAGCCAAACGCCCAGAAAATAAAGGAAAAGTGATTGTAACTCTATTACCCGATACGGGCGAACGTTATTTATCTACTGTATTATATGCGTTTGATGAATATCCATTGTAATCAGTTCATAAAAAAAGCCTCATGTGAGGCTTTTTTTATGAACTGATATTAAATAAAATAATCTACTAAATCGATAAGACCTGCCTTGACGGCATATTTAGTAGCCTCATGTATATTGTTAACTTGAATTTTGCGGAAAATATTTTTACGATGAGTCACCACGGTATGCGTACTCACATACCGCTCCTGAGCAATCTCTTTGGTCGTTTTTCCACTAGCAATAGCTGCCAATATCTGTTTTTCTGTAGCGGTTAGAGGAGCTGATAGTTGCTGTTGTTGCACAGAATCGAGTAGTGTTTGCGACACACTACTGCTCATATAACGACGCCCTTGTAAAATATCATGCCAAGCTACTATAAGTTCCTCGGCACTACAATCTTTTAAAAGAACACTCATGTGCCTTGTCTGTAGATAAATTTGTTTTATAAATTGATCACTTAATTCTGACGAAAATAAAAGCCACCAACTATCGGGATATTTCGTTTCCAGCACGAATAAGGTTTCAATATCAGATAAATCAAACAGAGCGTAATCGAGTACAATGACGGCATTCGGGTGACGTTCCAAAGTTTCAATTAATGCCTGCTTATGATGCACCACCAAAGGCTCCACAGTCAACAACGAAGATATAATGTGACAGAAGCCAATGCGTGTCACATCCTGATTATCGGCCATGATAAGTTGCGGCATAGAAGTTACATTAAAAGTGATAGCGACAAATTTACTACTTTTTTACAAAAAAAAGAGACAAAACTAATTAGTTTTGTCTCTTTCAGTACCCGAAGGGGGACTTGAACCCCCACAGCCGTGAGGCCAAAGGATTTTAAGTCCTTCGTGTCTACCATTTCACCATTCGGGCATCTTCTCTTGCAAAAAGATGGAGCGAAAAACGGGACTCGAACCCGCGACCCCAACCTTGGCAAGGTTGTGCTCTACCAACTGAGCTATTTTCGCAATACATAAACTTGATAAATAAAGCGCATCCGCCTTAATCAAAGCGGATGCAAATGTACAACTATTTTTTGAGTTACAAAAATTGTTGAAGCTTTTTTTGCTTTTTTTACCTACAAAATCTACATCTGATCGTAAGAATCAACCACTTGACCTGGTGTTTCTTCAGTCGAATTAGTATTTCCTTTGTCGGTCTGAGGATCATAAGATTCCTCTATTGTCAACAAAATTTCAACTTGATTACTAGGAACGACACCCATTTTTTTCGAATACTCTTCAAGTAATTTATCCATAACCTCTTCTGAAAGATTAGCGGGGTGACCTTGCCAACACACAATACCTTGAGGATCAATAATCATCACATTAGGGATGCCACGTACACCTACAGTAGCTTGTAAACGACCTCTGGTATCAATGGCACTATAATATTCCATACCGCGGAAATTACGCACAGTCATTTCGGTTTCTTTTGATAAACCAATCACTACAATTTTTTCAGCATATTTAGCAGCCAATGCGTTCATGTGAGGAATAGACACACGACAAGGACCGCACCAAGTAGCCCAAAAATCAATCACAATAAATTTTCCTTGCAACTGTGGAACTGGTGAAATCCATTTCTCAATAATTAAATTTGGCGTTTTTTGTCCAACGAGATTAGTATATGCTTGTCCGTTCACAGCAAGTGACGACCAAACAAACACACACATAAACATTACGATTTTTTTCATAGTTATTTGTTATAAGTTTACTGACGAATACAATTACAATCGTGCACATCTTTAAATCGCCATCCTACTTTAATCCCCACGATAATAGGAATACTGTTGGTAGAAAGACTTGAATAGTAACCATTATATTGGTAGCTATTTACATTCTGAATGGTTGTAAATAAAGGTTTTGCATCTTTATTCACAAACATATTATTAGCACCATGTTCGATATAACCAGCTACATACATTTCTTTCTTTTTGTCGAGATGCAGAATCGCACCAAATTGAATTTGAGCTGTCACCAAAAGACTTGTTTCAATTTTACCACTTGGTAGAAGGGTATTATACATACCAAATCCATGTTGTGGTAAATTTTCAATCCAAGTACCACCCCATTGTTCATACCATCCTTTAGTGATAATATCGCCTTGAGTCACGTTATACGACGCGTGGAATGGGATATACAACTTCAATCCAAACGAGCCAAACCATCCCGATTTACGATATTTCTTGTGTTGATAAAACACATTAACTGGAATCGCAGCCGAATAAACTTGTTGACGTTCAGTCCAGTTTTGCACTTTAGTATTCAATAAAAAAGCACGTCCCTGATCGTCTATAGAAGGGAATTCGTATTCACCATTCAACACACGTGTACCTTGAAAGGTCGAAAGGCCTGCGCCAAAACTCATACCCCAGCCTTTGCGAGGATTAAATAGAATGGCATACTTGGCACCCAAATCGAAATTGCCACCAGCGACCACACCATTATCAAAACCTCCATAAGGCATCACCACGGCTCCTCCGCCCAACTCCAAATCAACATAAGCAGGAGTTCGACCTTGAACCGTCACACAAAGTGTTGATACTAATAATGCTACAATAATTCCTATTTTTTTCATATATGCGTCTTTTTCAGTTTGTTTTGACTTTACATCGCTTATTCCGATACAACAAATTTTTCCGTAAATACTTCGCCAGTATGCATACGCACGCGAACCAAATAAACTCCTGGAGGCGACTGTATCAATATGTCATTTTCACCATTCACATCAGGCGAACGATAAATTGAACGGCCAATAGCATCAAATATTTCAAGTTCTGAACCAAATAATTGGTCTTCGGTAAATGGTACTACCACTCTCAATACTTGATTTGATTTAATTGGACTCGGAGCCAAAGCAATACTCTGTTTAGTGTTAAGTGTGATTACGCAAGACGCTATGGCCTGTCCGGCTGTATTGTAGGCCACCACATAATAATCACCATAGAAACCACCCAATTCAGAATAATATTGCAATGAAGCACCTGTTACGCGTTGGTTGTTTTTGTACCATTGGTAAGCGGTAAATTCATGACTACTATTATCGCAAATCAATACGTCGTCCCACATTTGAACAATCATGTTGTCACGGTGAATACCAAATGACACTAGATATTCCCCACTTTGGCAACCTGTTGCATTGGTTAATGTAATGCGTACTTGGTAAATGCCATAAGGCGCCATTGTTGGTGCTGGGAACGAAATATATGTACTAGTAAGTGCCGCTTCTTCTACATTGATAAAGCCGGCAGCTAATGCCGCCGCATTGAATGTCAATGAGTAGTTAGTTGGACTACCTGCTAATACAGTATAAGGAACTACCACATTACCAGATCCTTGGCAGGTTGGTTGAGGTGCATCAAACTTAGCTTGTGGCGATTCTGACAAGAATACTTCCACACTAGCCACATCAGAAGTTCCCCAAGGTGTAGTTACTCGAACGGTATAAGTTCCAGGCGTTGAAACGGTAACACTTTGCGAAACAGCACCTGCAGGTTTCACCCACATGTAACGATATCCTTCATCGAAACTACCGTTGGCTGTCAGTACTGTAGAACTTCCAGAACATAAGTAGTTCAAGCCTGTAATAATAGCTTCAAATGGAACTACTGTAATGGTAACAGGAATTGTAGCACGACATCCATTATTACCAACTGCCGTTAACGAATAAGTAGTTGTAGCGGCTGGCTGCAATTGAATAACTGCATCTTCCCCAACCAATAGACCGCCAGCATCACGCCATTCATATTGTACACCACCAGTAGCTGTCAATTCAGTTGATTGACCTTCGTATACAACCAAATTACCGGTGACAGCAGGAGTTGGTTTTGGATATACCGTAATAGTAACCTTCGTTGTATCCAATAGATTTTCGCAATGCAATCTATTAGAAGCAATTACCCAATAAGTAGTTGTAACAACAGGTGTTACCATAATAGAGCTACCAATTTGTCCTGTACTCCAACGATATAATACACCTTCGCTATCATATTGACTAATAGCTTTAAGTGTTATTACTTCACCTGGACAAACATTAGTTCCAGTAGGAACAATGATTTGAACAGAGCTTGCTGTTGGCACTTTGACAACTTCGATATGAGCAGTAGCTGTACTAGAGCAACGGTTATCTGTACTAGAAATAGCTTCAACAATATAATCCGTTCCATCTACTTCTGGATAAACCGTAATAGCGGTTGAGTTGAACCATTGTTTTCCTTCGTTTGAAGTCCACATATATGAACCCGTTGGAGAACCTGATGCGCGTAAAACAACCGCATCTGCACTACCTTCACAAATTTCAGTTTTACTTACTGTTACCGAAATTTTATCCATTGGTGTAACACGTACTTCATACGATTTAACCAATGAACATCCACTATTGTTGGTAACCGTCAAATAATAGGTTGTAGTTAAACGTGGACCTACTTTGATAGATTGACTTGTACCCCAAACTTTACCATCGGTATCGGTCCATGAATACGTATTGTGACCAGTATCAGCATCTTGAGCTGCCAATATCACTGAATCTCCTTCGCATATCATAACCGATGTGGTGGTTTTGTCAAATATATTAGCACCACTTGCGTCTACCGTGATATTACTTGGAATTGGATTTACTTTCACAGGTGATTCTTTACGTACTTTACAACCAGCTTCGTTGTAAATATCAACGAAATAGGTTACCGTACCTTGTGTATGTGGTAAATTCTCAAATATGTTCACATTGCTCGATTGTAAAACAGTATAAATAGTACCATCAGTTTTACCAAAATCGTAGCGTGTGAAACCATACGTAGCTTCTAATTTAACCACATTATCCACACAAGCCTCGCCTGAAGTTGATGATATTACTTTCAGTTCTGTATTTTCAGGTACACCCGCAACAGATACTGAATGAAGTACTTCAGATGATACACAACCTGTCAATGTATTGGTTGCCGTTACACGGAAGTTCATCATACCAGCAGTGGATGGAGAAATAGTTAACGTTGCTCCTGTTTTAGTTTCATTACCATAAACCCATGTCACTAATGCGTTAGCTGGATTGGTAGTAGCTACCAAAGTGAATGAGCCACCAACATCACCTAAGCAGAACAAAGTAGGACCGCTTACTGTCAACGTTGGTAATGGATTCACCACCACTGAATAGTTAACCGAAGTAGCACAACCAGCCAAGTTCGACACTTGAACATAATAGGTTGTATTTCTTGTTGGTTTCACCGTTAACTTGTTACCATTAACAATGACATCGCTACCATTATTAATTAACTCGTTACCATCACTATCAGTCCAACGATACGACAAACCATCTTTGTACGAAGCTGTAAGCGTAACTGGCGTTAAAGCACACACAGGATTTGCTACAGAAGGTACAATCGTGATATCTGTTGGAATAGTCATTACCGTTACTTTATGAACTGTAGTAACCTTACAGAAGGTCACTTTATTTGTTACAGTAACCGTATAGGTTGTGGTAGTATCAGGCATTACCTGAATAGCAGCCGAAGTATTACCAGCTATCGCTGCACCAGTGGAAGCCACCCATGCAAAACTATATTTAGTAGGTGCCAAAGCTGTACCATCAGCCGCTTTTACGGTAAGCGTAATACGTTCACCTTTACAGATAGCTGAACCGGCAGGAGTTACAGTAGCCGCCGAAGATGTTACCGCAATAGTTGGCATAACATGTACATCTACCACTTTAGTAACTTCTCGGTAACATTGTGCCGACGTTGATGTGTTAGTTATACGCAATGTATACGTAGTTGTTAATTGAGGATGTACTTTCACACTCGATTGGTTTGGATTAGAAATCACTTCACCGGAGTTTGTTGTCCACAAATACGCATAATCAGATGACAAGCCAGTAGGACCTACCAAAGTTACTTCAGAATTCGGACAAACTGGAGCCACTAATACATTACCATCGCCATCTTGAGCCACAATGGTTGGAGTTGGAACTGGTGTTACTTTAACCGTGTATGATAAACCAGCAACTGCAGAAGAACAACCCACTGCACTGCGAACAATGACATTATAAGTATGTGTTCCAAAAGCAGGTATATCTGTGATAGATGACGTCGTTTCAGCCATCGGGTTACCATCTTTTTTCCATTCAAATGTCAATCCTGTCAAGTTTGTACCAGTAACGCTAACCGTAATAGGCGAACCTTCGCAAATAGTTGGATTAGAACCCGTAACAGAACCAGCTATGGTCACATTTGGTTTAGCATTGACCACAATTGTTTGCTGTGCTTGACGACTGCAACCTGTAAGATTATCGGTAACCGTATATGAATAAGTGGTTGTTGCGATAGGATATACCGTAATTTCTTCACCATATTCATTAGGCTGCATCACGTCGGTTGGCGTGCTCGAAATCCACATATAAGAATAGCCAAGTTGCTGAGGATTATCAGCCGTTAAAATAACTGCATCTCCTTCACAAATAGTGGCATTACCACTGGTTAGAGTAATTGTTGGAGCTGGCACTGGATTCACATTAACTGTGTACACCAATTCATTAGCACCTGTTGAACAGCCAGACGTATTAGTTACAACCACTTTATATTCGCTAATTGGAGCCAATGGCTGATGCGTAATAGTTGTTACATCGGTAGCAATCACAGCACCGTTATACGTCCAAACATAAGTCAAACCAGACGTTGTACCCGACAATGACAAGGTCACCTCTTCACCTGAACAGATAATTGGATTTGTTCCAGATAACGATGATGTCATCGTAACATGTGGTTTAGGCGTTACCGTAATCACATACGTTGCCTTACGCTCACAACCTGTAGCATTACTTGCAATTAATGTATAGGTAGTTGTCACGGTTGGTGACACATTAATAGTTGTTCCGGCTGGAATAGTGCCCGTAGGATCTGATTCCCAACGGTAAGTATAACCGCCAGCATTACCAGTAAGCGTAACGGTTTGACCTTCACAAATGGTTTCACCACCAGTGATTAAACCATTAATAGTTGGTTGAGCAATAGCCGCCACATTCACTTTGTAAACTAAATCGTCAGCAGCAGTAGAACAACCTGTTGCAGGATTGGTCACTTGAACATCATACGTATAATTACCAGCACTTGGAGTATCTGTAATAGTTGAAACACCAACTGCAAAAGGAGCACCATTTTTGGTCCAAACATACGTAAATGCAGGTGTGCCTCCTAACACACGGAGTGTTACACTTTGGCCTTCGCAAATACTATCGGTTCCATCACCTGATGTGGTTACATCTAACGTAACAGCAGGTTTAGGTTTAACTACTATTGCTTGAGCAATGGTGCGAGCACAACCTGTTGTTGTATTTGTCACCGTTAAGTAATAAGTGGTATTACTTTGTGGATTGAACGTAATTTCAGGTTGAGTTGCTGCCACTGGGTCAATTACTTCAGACGGATTATTCGACGTCCACAAGTAATTATAAATAGGACCCGCTGGCGCTGCTACACCTTGGAATTTAATCGTTTCGCCTTGGCAAATAGTCGATCCGCCTTCTAGGAATGTAACGGAAGCAGATGGCAACGCTGAAACTTGAACATAAACGGTATCGCGCGTTACACAATTAGCTTCATTATAAACATCTACCCAGAACATATAACTACCAGGCACCGTATAAATAGGAGTCGTAATTTGCGATGTTTGAGCATTATTACTCCATTTAAACTTAGTACCACCAGAAGCAATCAAGGTCGTTTGTTCACCAGCGCATAAATTTCTATCACCAGCAACCGCAGCAATTGGTTTTGCATAGGCTTGAATAGAGTGATATACGCGTGTCGATTTACAAGTATTCACATCGGTAGATTCTACCCAATATGTGGTTGGATTATTCACATCTGTTGGTTTTACCCAAATTTGATTACCTGTACTTGCTGAAGAACTCCAACGATAAGTATTTGGTAAGCCATTAGCATCAGAAACAACCAATAAAACACTGTCGCCAACACAAACCGTAGTAGCACCATTGATACTCAATTTTGGAAGAGGATTAGCCACTACCTGCAAGCTACCTGATTCCACACAACCATTACTATTGGTGATTGTTACCGTATAAGTGGTTGTAGATTTCAAAGCATTAACCTGAAGTGTTTGTCCAACAGTTCCATCGCCCCATTCGTAAAGAGCGCCAGGGCCACCACCAGAAGCTGTTAACACAACTGTATCGCCAGAACAAATAGGATTGTTATCGGCAGTAATGTTTGGAACAGGAACTGGTAAAATAGTTACTGTATGGGACGTTTCGAATGAACAATTTGCATCATTGTAAACTCTTAATGTAAATTGATTAGCCGTTGCGGTTGGCCAAACTGTAGCCGTAGCCGTAGTTGCCAATACAAGAGCTGGATTATCATTAGCTGTCCATTCATAACGACTTACATTAACTGGATTAGCCGCTTTTAATACTAATGATTTACCTTGACACACTTTATCTTCACCTGAAATGGCAACAGATGGTTTAGCACTAACAGCGACTTGACGATTTACAGTACCAATACAACCATCTTGTGTAGTCACTTTCAATACATAAGTACGAGTAGACGTAATTCCAGCTTTTGGTAAAGTTAATACATCTGAAGTACCCAACACCACGGTTGGCGCATCAGTAGTAGTCCATTCATAATATAAATATGGATTTCCATTTATGTCTAAAGCTGGACCTGTCAAAATCAAATCATCTTCTGCAATTCCAAATTCATCTAAACAAATCACCGTAGGATTAGGTGTAATTGTTGGTTGTGGAGCTGGAATTACTGTTACAGGATAATTTATTGCTGTAGTACATCCAAAAGGCGTACGAGCTGTTACCGTATAAGTTGTTGTAACAGTAGGCGATACCGTAATAGTAGTGCCTGTTCCACCATTAGACCAAACAAACGTCGTTCCAGGAACACAACCAGAAGCACACGCTACAGTTAACGTTGTTGATTTTCCTTGGCAAATTGAATTATCACCTGTTACAGTTAATTGTGGTAATTCAATGGCTTTAATAGTATGCGTTAAACTCTTCACACAGCCACCTTGAGTAGTGACTTGGCAAGAATACGTTTGTAAACCTGCCGCCGAAGGAGTTACAATAATATTTGCAGTGGTTTCACCATTTGGACTCCATAAGTAAGTCACAGTTGGACCAACACTACCTACCACAGATAATGTAGCTGGAGAATTTACACAGATAGAATCAGGGCCTATGATTTGTAAATCATTTGGTAATTCATACGCTGTAATATCTGTTGTTGCGCGACTGATACAGCCCTTCATATTACGTGCTTCCACCCAATAACCATGAACACCAGGTGTGGTTAAGGTTGCGGTAATGTTAGGCGTTGTTTCGCCTGTACTCCACAAGAATTGAGTAAGATTATCGCCAACGGCACTTAATACAAATGGGACATTAGTACAAACATCCGTTGATGGAGTTTGTATTTGAACAAACTCATTAACACGAATGGTTATTTCAGCCACAGCACTACAACCAGCATCACTTGTTACTGTAACGGAATAAGTTGTAGTAGCTACAGGATTTTGAATAATTTGTGATGAAGTTTCACCTGTGTTCCACAAATAAGTATAATCGCCTGCAGGAAGAGCAGTCAAGCGTACAGCTTCACCAGCACAAATCATCTCTCCTGCTTCCGCAGTTCCTACAATAGAAGCCGTAATAGTTGGTGTTGGAAGTGGTGCCACCGCCACTGTTTTAGAAGCCTGTGCCGTACAACCACCCGCATTAGTAGCAGTTACAGTGTAAGTACCAGCAGCACTTACTACCAAAGTTCCACCTACAGTTCCGTCATTCCATACAAATGTCACATTCGGATCTGGGTCTGAAGCAACCAATTGTAAAGTTCCTCCTTGACATACGCTGCTACCACCTGTAATAGTTGGATGTGGTAGTGTGCTTACTATAATCTGTTGTTGAACAGGTAAACTTTCACAACCGCCACTAGCAATGGCTACAACAGAAACTGTTGTATTGGTTAATAAATTATTCAACGTAATACTTTGTTGAACCTCACCTGTACTCCAACGATAAGAACCACCAACGCCTGCACCGTTAGCCGTCAAAGTAACACTTTGACCTTCGCAAACAGCAGTTGAACTGGCTGCAATTGTAGCAATTGGTAAGTCATTTACCACTACGCTACGTTGAGCTTGACCGATACAACCATCAGCATTAGTAACTTCTACGGAGTATAAGGTAGTGGAAAGAGGATTGACTGTAATCGATTTCGTGGTAGCACCAGTATTCCATCTATATGTGTTGAAGTTTTCAGCCACAGTTAACGTGGTTGATTCACCCAAACAAATGATAAAGTCGCCAATAATAGTTGGTTCTGGAGCTGGTAATACAGTTACCGTATGATTAATGGTTGTATCACATCCGCCAGCATTTGTAACTGTTACCGAATAAGTTCTAGTTGTTGGAGGATTCACTGCAATGCTAGCTCCTGTAGCACCTGTACTCCAAGTATAAGTTGTTCCACCAGAAGCAACCAAAGTTACAGGGGTACCTACACATACATGAGTTGGACCTGTAATCGTAGCTGCTGGTTTAGCAGAAACTGTTACGGTATGTTGAACTTTAGTAGAACAACCAGTAGAATTTGTTACTGTAACTTCATACGTAGTTGTTTGATTTGGTTGGACATAAATATCTTGAGTAGAAAAACCATTACTCCATAAATAAGTACCACCAGTACCTGCTCCCGAAGCAATTAAACGTACTTGTTGTCCTGAACAACTAACACTAGGACCAGTTATAGTTGCAATTGGTAATGGATTTACTGCCACAGTGTGTGACACGCTATTCTGACAACCAGCTGCATTGGTAGCAGTAACCGTATAAGTAGTTGCCGTAGTTGGTTTTACGGTAATACTTGGCGTAGTTGCGCCAGTATTCCAAGAATATGCTGCTGCACCACCGCCAGACAAAGAGGCTGTTAACGTAACTGTTTCACCTGAACAAATAGCATTCACACCTGAAATTTGAGGAGTTGGTAATGCCGATACCGTTACAGGAACAGATTTAATTGCTGTACATCCACCAACCGTAACCACTGTTACAGTATACGTAGTATTTGTGGTTGGACTAACAGTTGTTGAAGCCATAGATCCACCATTACTCCAACTGTACGAAACCGCATTTGGACACGAAGCGGTTAATGTAGTACTACCTCCAGCACATACATTGGTGTTACCAGTAACGGTAATCACTGGCTGAGGAATAACTGTTACTGTTACATCTTTAGTAGCAAAACAACCATTAGCATTGGTCACTTTAACCGTATAAGTAGTAGTTGTAGCTGGAGTCACTGTTAATGAAGCATTGTTACCTACGGCTCCGCCACTCCATTCGTAAGCATTACCACCCGATGCAGTCAATGTTGTACTTGCACCAGCGCAAATAGTAGTTGCTCCGACAATAGCTGGAACCGGAATATCATCAACCGTAACGGTCCACATGGCTTGTGCCGAGCAACCATTATTATCGGTGATAGTACAAGTATACGTAGTGGTAGTACTTGGACTTACAGTTATACTTTGAGTTGTTCTACCATCTGCCCACAAGAAACCAACGCCACCAGTAGCTTGTAATACGGTGCTTGTGCCACGACAAATACGTGCTACACCAAGAATCGATACTGTTGGAGTAGGATTAACCTGAACCGTAAAGGTTACTGGCACTGTATTTTCACATCCTTGAGCATTTGTAGCCACAACACTATAAGTAGTATTATCGGTAGGCGACACATTAATACTTTGAGTAGTAGCACCAGTATTCCAACGATAACTTACACCACCATTAGCAGTCAATGTAGTACTGCTACCAAGGCACACTTTATTGTTACCTGTAATAGTTGGAGTTGGCAATGGTATTACATTGATAGTAATAGATGCTGAACTAATACAGCCTAAATTGTTAGTTGTAGTTACTGTGTATGTAGTAGTAGTGGTTGGCGCCACTGTCACAGATTGACTATTTAAAGAAGCACCAGCATTACTACTCCATTGATAGAATGGAGCTGCGCTAGAAGTCAAAGTCACATTTTCGCCAGCACAAATAGTTGATTTTGGAGCTGAAATAGTAGGCGCGGCCACTTGAGTAACTCGTACTTCAAATTGAGCGGTATTTTTACAACCGCTTGCATTGGTTACTTCTACTTGATATACCGTTGTTGTATTTGGACTTACCAAAATGCTAGTCATAGCAGGACCGGCTTGGCCTGTACTCCAACGATAATAAGAACCTCCACCATTAGCAGTTAAGAGCGATGATTGACCATTACAAATATCAGCTGTGCCACTGATTGTTGGTGTTGGAAGAGCATTCACATTAACCGTTACGGAAACAGTTTTAGAACAGCCATTCTTAGTTGCCGTTACACTATATGATTGCGTAGAAGCTGGCGTTACGGTACGAGTAGCACCCGTAGAGCCGTCATTCCACAAATAAGTATCACCGCCAGAAGCTGTTAATATAGTACTTTCGCCGACACAAATATCCAAATCGCCATTGATGGCAGCATTAGGCAAAGCACTTATGACTACCGCATGCACAGCTGTGCTAGAACAGCCTGCAGCATTAAATACTTGAACGTTATACTCTGTTCTACCAACAGGAGGAGCTACAATGGTAATGGTTTGGGTTGTTTCACCTGTACTCCACAACCAATTAGTGCCTGCAGAGGCAGTTAACGTAATATTATCGCCTGCACATCCAACAAGTGGACCGGTAACAGAAGCCGTAGGTAAATCAAGTACTTGAATGGTAATTTGAGCCGTTGTACTACAACCACCAGCACCAAATGCTTGAACACGATAAGTAGTTTCCGTTAATGGTGATACCGTAATACTTGCTGTACGTTCGCCAGTTTCCCAAACATACGAAGTTCCGCCACTAGCTGTCAACGTAATCGATTTACCACGACAAACAGAAGATAGCCCAGTATTAGTAACAATACCTGCTGTTGGTAAAGCGTGAACAAGCACATTAACCGAAGCCTGACCAACACAACCTTTATTATCGGTAACTTGAACTGACACATTGGTGTCGGCTAATGGTGTCAACGTTATACTTTGAGTTGTGGCACCGTTACTCCACAAATAAGATTGACCAGCGGTAGCCGTCAAAGTGGTTTGCTCGCCAGCACATAAATCTAAATCACCATAAATGGTTATGACTGGTTTTTTATTGACAACAATTGTTTGTTGAGCTGTATTAGTACATCCGCCTTTAGTAGCAGTCACAGTTAATACAGTGGTAGAATTTAATGGAGCTGTTGTTATATTTGCACCAGTTTGACCTGTACTCCAAACATATGTATCACCACCTGTGGCGGTAACCACAGCTGTTTCACCTTCACAAATTTCTGAATCACCTGTTAATCCAATGATTGGTTTTGGAGTTACAGTAACAGTATATGGGAACGGATCGCTTACACATGAACCTGTAGTAGCTACTACCGTATATGTAGTAGTAGTCAAAGGACTAACCGTAACACTAGATGTAGTAGCACCTGTACTCCACAAATAACTAGCTCCACCAGAAGCTGTCAAAGTGGTAGATGAACCTTCGCAAACAGCATTTGTACCAGTAATATTAGCAACAGGAATATCAGTTACTGTTACATCTACAGTTTTAGTATTGGTACAGCCTTTAGCATCTGTTACGGTAACAGTATAAGGGGTATTTACTAATGGATTCACTGTAATACTTGCTGTATTAACACCTGTATTCCATAAATAACTAACACCTCCACTCGCTGTTAAAGTAGTGCTTGCACCTTTGCAAATATTTAAATTACCAGATACGCCAATTGTTGGTTTTGGATTAACCGTAACAGTGTGTCCGACACGTGTAACACAACCATTGCTTCCTGTAATGTTTACATAATAAGTTGTTGTTGCATTTGGAGACACTACCAATGTAGCACCATCCATCACATTATCATCCCATCTATATGTTTGTCCACCATTGGCAATTAAAGTCACAACTTCTCCTGCACAACTTGTAGTTGGTCCGCTCACGGTACCCACCACAGGATCTTTAATGGTCACGGTATGATTTGCCGTAGCTTTACAACCACCCAAGCCTGTTACTTCAACAGCATAAGTGGTAGTTGCTGAAGGTGTTACGTTGATAGACTGAGTAGTAGCTCCACCAGGAGTCCAGAACCAAGCCGTACCAGTGTTGGCAGTAAGAGTTGCCGATGCACCTAAACAAATACTAACATCACCCGAAATAGTTGGATTAGGTTTTGCATAAACACGTACAGTGGCGCGTGCTTCAGCTTGACAGCCTTTTGCATCAGTTACTATAACAATGTATTCCGTATCAGTTGTAGGAGTAACGGTAACACTAGCTGTAGTTGCACCGTGATCCCAACTATAAGTACCTCCTGCACCACCGCCAATAGCCGTTAATGTAGTGCTTTCTCCAACACAAATATCTAAATCGCCCGAGATACTTGCCACAGGCAATGGATTGGCTGTTACCGAATGAGTGGCGGTAGTTTCACAACCAGCAGCATTTTTGACTGTAACAGTAAATAATGTAGTTGCATTAATCACAGGTGAAATACTTTGTGTAGTTTCGCCAGTACTCCAAACATATGAAGTTCCTCCATTAGCCGTTAAAGTAACGGCCTCTCCTTTACAAACCTCAGTTACGCCAGTAATAGTTGCCACTGGCTTAGGAGTTACAGTAACTGTTACATTAGCAGCTGCACTTTCACAACCGGAAGCACTTTTAGCAATAACAGAGTAAGTTGTAGTGGTGGTTGGATTCACCATAAGAGTGGCACCTGTAGCACCCGTGCTCCATGTATAGCTCGATCCGCCAGAAGCGGTTAACACTGTAAATTCACCTTCACAGATAGCATTATCGCCAGCGATAGATGCCACAGGAATTGGATTCACTGTTACAGTAATAGACTTCGTATTTGTACATCCATTAACATCAGTACCGGTTACTACATATGTTTGAGTTAAGGTTGGTGATACAACTATTGATTGACCTATTGAACCATTATCCCAAGTATAAGAAGAAGCGCCACTAGCTGTTAATGTAGTACTTTGACCCAAACAAATATCGGTATTACCAACAATATTAATGGTTGGTTTAGGAGTAATAGTAATAGTGTGATCTTTAGTAATTGAACACCCATTAGCACCAGTAATAGTTGCATAATAAGTAGTAGTGGCTGTTGGCGACACGTTAATGGATGCCGTTGTTGCACCATTATCCCAAAGTACTGAACCACCCGATGCGGTTAAAGTAACTGCTGTTCCAGCACAACTTGTTGTAGGACCACTAATAGTTCCTGCCACAACCGATTTTAACGCTACAGTATGTGTTGTAGTTGCTGTACATCCGCTAGCATTGGTTATAATAACACTATAAGTAGTGGTTGCTGCAGGTGTCACATTAATTGACTGCGTTGTATAATTACCAGGAGTCCATAACCATGATTGTCCTGCACTAGCTGTTAAAGTAGTGGTTTCACCAGGACAAATGTCAGTATTCCCAATAATACTTGCGGTTGGCAACGCATTTACTTTTACTGTAACAAATCCTGTTGACTGACAGCCGTTACCATCGGTAGCAGTAACAGTATAAGTGGTTTCGGAAGCAGGTGAAACAGTTATAGAAGCACCTCCTTGTCCATTGCTCCAGAGATAGGTTCCGCTAGGAACACCTGATGCTGTTAACGTGGTAGTCTCACCAACACAAATATCTAAATCGCCCGAAATATTAATTACACTTTCAGGAATAACCGTTACTGCATGATTAGTAGTAGCAGTGCAACCTTTATTATCTGTTACGGTTACTGTATAAGTAATATTATTAGTAATAGTTGGTGTAATAGATTGCGTGGTTTCACCTGTACTCCATAAATAACTTGTACCACCAGCTGCAGTAAGTGTTACCGAAGCGTTTTTACAAGCAATTGTTGGACCTGTAATGGTAGCTGTTGGAACAGGGTTTACAGTTAATGTATGTACAGCTTGTCCACTTGGGCAGCCTTGAGCATTATAAGTTACTAAAGTATAATTGGTAGTCGCTGCAGGATTAACGAAGATAGAAGACGCCGTTTCACCTGTACTCCACAAGTAACTTGTACCTGTACCGCCAGCTGTTAAAGTAACTCCAGTACCAGCACATGTTTGAGTCGAACCAGAAATAGTTGCGGTAGGCGCAGCATGAGCCGTCACTGTAACAGACACAGAATTGGTACAACCACTAGCATCAGTACCTGTAACTGTATAAGTTTGAGAACCAACGGCCATTAAGGTTACGGTGTTGGTTTGTGTATTCACACCATTGCTCCAAATATAACTTTGTGCTCCAGAGGCAACTAAAGCAGTAGCTTCACCGACACAAACATCCTGTTTACCAGTTATTGTAATAGTTGGTTTTGGAGTAACAGTAATAGTATGTCCTAATTTTTTAGAACAACCATTTTTAGAAATTGTCACATAATAAGTTGTTGTCACATTTGGAGAAACAGTAATAGTAGCTGTAGCTCCAAGTCCACCATCCCACACATAAGAATCTCCACCTGATGCAGTCAAAGAAACTGGTTCTCCCGCACAACTAGTTGTGGCACCACTAATACCTAAGCCAACAATTGGTTTAACTGTTACGGCATGATTGGCTGTAGCAGTACAACCTCCATTACCAGTAACAACAACTGAGTAAACCGTATTTACCGTTGGAGATACATCTACAGTTTGAGACGTCATATTGCCTGGAGTCCATAAATAGGATACACCACCAGTGGCGGTCAATTGTACCGATGAACCCTCGCAAACTTCTGAATCACCTGTAATAGCAGCAGTAGGGAGTGGGTTAACCACCACAGTACTTGTAGCTGTCGCTTTACAACCGTTAGCATCGGTTACTTCCACTTCATAAGTGGTAGTTGCGGCAGGGCTTACTGTTATAGAAGCTGTAGTTGGGCCATGCAACCATTTATAAGATGCACCACCAGACGCGGTCAAAGTAGTCGTTTGACCGACGCAAATATCTAAATCACCAGCTATAGTCGCAGTTGGTGCTGGATTCATAGTTACTGTATGAGTCGTAGTTGCTTCACAATTATTGGCATTTTTAACAGTAACAGTATAAGTGGTCGTGCTATATATAATAGGTGTAATCGATTGTGTCGTTTCACCTGTACTCCATACATAACTTGTACCACCTGCTGCAGTCAATGTTACCGAAGAGTTTTTACAAGCAATTGTTGGACCTGTGATTGAAGGCGTTGGAAGTGCATTTACGGTTACTTGCTTACTTGTTGAAGCGGTACAACCTGCGGCGTTAGTTACTGCCACAGTATATGTAGTTGTTACTAATGGATTCACAATGCGAATAGCTGTAGTCACACCATCATTCCATAAATAACTTGTACCACCTGTTGCAGTCAATGTAGTTGATTGACCAGCACAAATAGTAGTTGTACCTGTTATATTAGGCGTTGGTAAAGCATGAACATTGACGGTTACAGCAGCAGTATTTTGACAACCTGTAGTTGTGTTCGTAACCACAACATGATAAGTTGTATTTACGAGTGGGCTAACACTAACAACGGCACCACTTGTTCCAAGCTCTGTCCAAAAATAACTATCTCCACCAGTTGCTGTCAGAGTAGTTGTTGCACCAATACAGATATTTGTATTTCCACTGACAGATGCTACCGGTAATGGGTTTACGGTAATTGCTTTAGTAGCAGTATTTGTACAGCCATTATTAGTAATAGTCACAGTATAGTTACGACTCACGGTAGGAGTTACCGTTAATGTATTTCCAACGGTTCCATCATCCCAAACAAAAGTTCCTGTACCATTGGCAGTAAGCGTAAGACTTTCACCCAAACAAACTGAAGAATTCCCTGAAATACTAACTGCAGGTTTTGTTTTTACAGTAATATCCTTTGTAACAGTTTGAGAACATCCTGCCACACCATTCGTAACAGTTAAAGAATAACTATGGCTTGCGAGAGTTGGAGTTACAGTAATACTTTGAGTGGTTTCACCAGTACTCCACAAATAATTAGTAGCCGTACCGCCAGCAGTTAAAACAACACTACTACCTTCACAAACTTCGTCAGAACCATTAATAACGGCATCTGTTGGAGGATCAACAACATCAACACGAACAGTTTTAGAAGCAGTACAACCAGCTTGTGTCACTGTTAAAGTGTAATCTGTAGAAGCATTCAATCCTATTATATTTAAGGACGCTGTAGTAATGTTACCTGGCATCCATAAATAACTATCAGCAGCGCTTGATGTTAAAGTGGTATTACCACCTTTACAAATTAGCAAATTACCTGTAATCGAAGGAATTGCGGCAGAAGTTACATTAAGCGTATGTGTAGCAGTAGAAACACATCCATTTGCATCGGTAATGTCGCAAGTATAGGTAGTTGTAGTAGAAGGATTTACTGCTACCGAATTATTAGTACCCAAACCATGTGACCACGACCAAGCCACGCCGCCAACAGCGGTTAATGTAGTAGATGCACCTACACACGCTGTAGTTGCACCTGAAATAGAAACCGCAGCTGGATTATTTACAGTTATTAATTTATTAGCACGAACGGTACAACCTTCGTTATTGGTAACATCAACCCAATAATTTTGAGAAGCCGTTGGAGTTACTATAATTTCATTGGTGTTAGTAACACCATTACTCCATGTATAAGCAGCTGCACCTGGAGTTGCAGTTAAAGTTACCGAATTACCTTGACAGATAACATCATTACTTGCAGCAATAGCAGCCGTAGGCATAGCTGCAACAATTAAACTAGCATTAGCGGTTTGTTTACAACCATTGGCGTTTTCAACTTCCACCCAAAGATTCAGAGTTCCAGTACCAGCTGGAGTCAATGTAATACTTTGACTCGTTGAACCTGTACTCCATTGAACTACCGTACCACCAGTTGCCAATAAAGTAGTACTTTGACCTAAACAGATTGATAAATCTCCTGTGATAAGGGGAGTTGGAGGAGGCACTAATGTTACTTGATGATTCAAGATAGTTTCACAACCTTGAGCATTAAATACTGAAACCGTATAAGTGGTTGTGGCAGTTGGTGTAACCGAAGCCGTTTGAGTTGTACTTCCATCATGATGCCAGAACCAAGAAGTTCCACCATTCGCGGTTAATGTAAGGGTTTCACCTAAACAGAATGAAGTAGGTCCAACAACTGTAGCAGAAGGTTTTGCCACTACATTTACATTTTGTGTTACTCTACTAGTACAACCTGTAGCGTTAGTAATATCCACCCAGTAGGTTTTTAAACCTGCAGTAGTTGGAACATCTGCCATGACAGAACCTGTAGCACCTGTACTCCAAACATATCCAACTGCATCTAAAGAGTTCATAGTCAAATTAACTTCTTGGCCTAAACAAATAGAAGTAGTTCCTGTAATTGTACCAGTAGGAGGATTGACTACGGTAACATCTTGAGTTAAATTTTGCTCACAACCACCAGCATAAATAACCTTTACCTTATAAGTTTGATTAGCAAATAAAGGATTAGTGGTAATACTGCGAGTCGTTTCCCCTGTCGTTTCCCAATAATAACTTACACCACCGGCAGGAGCGGTCAATGTGGTAGTTGCACCTTGACAAATAGTAAAAACACCGGTAATAATTCCAGTAGGTAATGGGACAACAGTTACATTTTGACTCAATGTCTGTGTGCAACCATTGGTAGTAACATCAACTGTATAGGTTTGAGTGGTTGTGGCAGTAGTTGTCATTGACACAGCATTGGTTGCATCACTCCAAAGATAAGTACTTCCAGCAGGAGCTCCCGAAACTGTCAACACAATAGGATTACCCTCACATACCGTAGTTGCGCCAGTAATTGTTAAACTAGGTAATGGTGTAACTGACACCAAGTGCGATGCATTAGATGTACAACCATTATTATCAGTTACAGTCACCGAATAAACGGTAGATGCCGTAGGCTTAACGGTTATTATTTGGGTCGTTTCGCCAGTACTCCACAAGTAAGATGTTCCTGCTGATGCAGTCAAAGTAATACCTGTTGAAGCATTACCACAAATACTGTTTAAACCAGCAATTGTTGCAGGAACTGGATCATTCACGGTCACTTGTTGCGTTGCACGAACCACACATGTTCCCTTAGTTACGTCTACATAATAATCAGTAGTAGCTAAAGGGCTAACCGTTATAGAAGGTTGAGTAGATCCATTACTCCAACTATAAGAATCACCTGCAGGTGCAGTCAATGTAGTCGAACTACCTTTACAAATAGTATGAATACCAGAAATAACAGTCGTTGGAGGGCTTGTCACCGTCACCGACTGCGTTGCTGAATACGTACAACCAGCAGCATTAGTTACCCACACCGTATAAACACGGTTACTCGTTGGGCTCACTGTGATTGACTGGCTAAAACTTGCAGCATCATCATCCCATAAATAAGCGGTTCCTGGCGAAGCTGTCAATGTAATGGAAGAACCACTACAAACGGTTGTTGGACCAGTAATAGTAGGAGCCGATGAAGCATCAACAACTATCGTTTGATTAGTGCTATTAGAACAGCCTGTTACTTGATTGGTAACGGTGACTGTATATGAAGTTGTTGATAAAGGAGAAACTTGAATTTGAGCAGTCGTTGCACCAGTACTCCATAAATAGCTATACGTACCTGGCTCAGCAGCGGATGCTGTTAAGGTAGTCATCCCGCCTCGGCAAATTGTAGGTTGTCCTGGAGTAATAATGGGAGTTGGTTTTTGATTGACCGTAATAGTTTGAGTGGCAGAAGCTACACATCCACCTTTAGTCACCGTAACAGTATAATTAGTCGTAACATTTGGAGAAACTGTTATACTACGAGTGGTGGCATTATTGTCCCATTGATAGCTAGCGCCAGCTGGGTAAGCGGTTAAAATAGTACTACTACCAACACAAATTTGATTAATACCTGAAATAGTTGGGGTTAAAGCTGGAGTTACCGTTACGGTTTGACTAGCCACACTCATACAACCATTTGCATCTGATATTTGACAGGTATAAGTCGTAGTTACCAATGGGGTTACATTCAAAGTTTTAGTCGTTGTTGCCAAAGGGTCATCCCAAAGAAAAGCTACACCACCATTAGCAACCAAAGAAACTGGAGTTCCAATACACACTTCAGTAGGACCTGAAATGGAAACCATCGGTAAAGAATTAACCTGAATCGTTTTGAACGCTTTATTTTTACATCCATTAGCATCAGTAAGTTCTACCCAATAATCCGTATCAACAAGTGGGTTTACCGTTATTTGACTTCCAGTTGACCCATCGCTCCACAAATAAGTGCCTACCCCATTAGCGGTCAATGTAATAGGTTGACCCGCACAAACAAAAGGATTACTGTCAATACTAATCGATGGCAAAGATAGAACCGTCACATCCAAAGTTAACGTATCAATGGCCACTTCCGAAGCATCCTTAACAATCACCTCATAATGGGTGGATACAGCAGGAGTAACCACAATAGCGGAACCTATTTCCCCTGTACTCCAAATATAACTAGCGCCTCCTGTCGCTGTAAGCGTTACCGGAGTTCCAGAACAAACTGGCGTTGCAGGATTAGCAGTAAGCGTTTGGGCGGTACCAGACTGAACAAAGCTCAGAAAAACGATTACGAAAAGAATGAAACTAGATTGTAGGCGATTCATAGTATTGAGATTTTGGATGTTTTACATAAATCAAGCAATAACTGTGGGAAGTTATCAACTATTAGGGAGCAAATTTAATAAGATTTTTTTTAATAATGTGTAAAATACTCGAAATTTTGCTATTAACACTATGAAATAATCAAACTCTAACGATGAAATGCAGGATTTTAAACAACTTATTAACAACTTATGAGCTAGATAATAACAAAAATAAACACATTTTCCCTGAAAAAATAGTACCTTTGCAAGAGTATCCAACAAAAAAAATGCTTTTTTTTACCATTATTTAGCTTAAATTTCACATGGCTGAATTTAAAATAACATCTGAATTTTGCCCTACGGGAGACCAACCAGAAGCAATTCGACACCTCACAGAAGGAGTTACAAATGGCGTGCCATTTCAAACACTTTTGGGAGTGACTGGTTCTGGTAAAACTTTTACCATGGCCAATGTCATTGCAAACTTAAATAGACCTACACTCATTTTAAGTCACAATAAAACCTTAGCAGCACAGCTTTACAGTGAGTTTAAAGCATTTTTTCCTGAAAATGCAGTTGAGTATTTTGTATCATATTACGATTATTATCAACCCGAAGCTTACCTCCCAGTTTCCGATACCTATATCGAAAAAGACTTAGCAATCAATGCGGAGATAGAGAAATTGCGTTTATCAACCACCTCTTCGCTCCTATCTGGACGAAAAGATGTTATCGTTATTTCATCCGTATCCTGTCTCTATGGAATTGGTAATCCCGACGATTTTGCAGAAACATGCATTACAGTTCAAAAAGGCGCAAACTTAGTTCACAGTGTTTTCTTGCGTCAATTGGTAGAAGCCCTCTATACGCGTAATGAGTTAGAGTTAAATCGTGGAAACTTCCGCGTGAAAGGCGATACCGTTGATATCTTTTTAGCATACGCCGATTTCATTTTACGGGTCATATTTTGGGGAGACGAAATTGATAGTATCGAATCAATTGACCCAATCACCGGCCATGTTATTAACACGTTTGAAAGTTACAACATCTATCCAGCAAATATTTTTGTTACCACGCAAGAACGCATTCATTCTGCGCTTGATCAAATAGCTTTAGACTTAGGGAAACAGGTTGATTATCTGCAAGAAATAGGAAAACCATACGAGGCAAAACGCTTGTACGAACGCGTTAATTACGACTTAGAGATGATACGCGAAGTGGGTTATTGTTCAGGAATAGAAAACTATTCGCGCTATTTCGATGGTCGCCCTGAAGGTAGCCGCCCCTTTTGCTTGCTCGATTATTTTCCAAAAGATTTTATACTGATTGTCGACGAAAGTCACGTCACCATTCCTCAAATTCGAGCTATGTACGGAGGCGATGCCTCACGCAAAAGAAATTTAGTAGATTACGGTTTCCGATTGCCAGCCGCCATGGACAACCGCCCTCTCAAATTTGAAGAATTCGAAACATTGGTACACAATGCCATTTTTGTAAGTGCCACTCCTGCCGATTATGAATTAGAAAAATCAGAAGGAGTTATTGTAGAACAAGTTATTCGTCCAACAGGACTTTTAGATCCCATCATAGAAGTACGTCCAAGCCTCAATCAAATCGATGATTTGATGGAAGAAATTACCGTTCGAGCCGAAAAAGACGAACGGGTATTGGTAACTACGCTCACTAAACGCATGGCTGAAGAACTTGACAAATACTTTGACAAAATGGGTTTACGCTGTCGCTACATTCACTCCGATGTAGAAACGCTTGAACGTGTTCAAATCCTTGAAGATTTACGCAATGGATTGTTTGACGTACTAATTGGCGTCAATCTTTTACGCGAAGGATTAGATTTACCACAAGTTTCACTAGTGGCTATACTTGATGCCGACAAAGAAGGCTTTTTACGCAATCACCGCTCGTTAACGCAAACAGCTGGGCGTGCAGCTCGTAATCTAAATGGGAAAGTAATTATGTATGCTGATAAAATAACCAAAAGCATGCAACTAACTATAGATGAAACTAGTAGACGCCGACAAAAACAATTAAAATACAACGAAGATAATCATATTACACCACAATCGATTACACGACGTACCACATCGGCTTTAGGTTCGCAACAACCTAAACATAATTTCTACGTTGAACCAGAGCAACTCAATATTGCAGCAGATCCAGTGGTACAATACATGACACCAAAAGCACTTGAAAAAGCGATAGAACGCACACGCAAACAAATGACCGAAGCGGCTAAAAAATTAGAATTTATCGAAGCTGCCCAATATCGCGACGAACTCATAAAATTAGAACAGAGGCTGAACGATATCAAAAAATCATAAACGCTTACAACAAGCCCATATCGGAAAATCATCAGGAATATAAAACCTCGAAATCGTATCTGAATTTTAATTATTTTTCCTACATTTGCAAGTCCTAATTTACGCCTATCCAAAGATGAATCAAGTGGAACTCATAAAAGCCCCAATCTCGAAAGAATTGAAACAGTTCGAAGCTCTCTTTGCCACAGCTTTCGACGTATCAGATAATTTGCTGGGCTCTGTACTCAACCACTTACAACAACGAAAAGGAAAACAAATTCGCCCTATTTTAGTGCTATTAGCGGCCAAATTATGTGGCAAGATAAATCAAAACAGCCATTACGTAGCAGCAGCCTTCGAAATGCTGCATACTGCTAGCCTTATTCACGACGATGTTGTAGATAATACGTTTGAACGGCGCCGACAACCTTCTGTCAATGCCTTATTCAACAATAAAACAGCGGTATTGGTTGGCGATTATCTGCTCACCACCTCGATGGATTTTATGGCACGTGCCCAAAATCTGGAATTAACAAACTGTTTGGTAGAACTCGGTAGAGAAATTACAATGGGCGAGCTGCTGCAACTACAAAATGCCTACAAAGAAGCAGACGAAACCAATTATTACACAATTATTCGTAAAAAAACAGCCATTCTTTTTGCATTGTGTATGCAAGGTGGAGCCATTTCAACAGGCGGCACCGAAGAACAAAAAAAAGCGCTTCGTGGATTTGGTGAAAATTTGGGGATTTGTTTCCAAATAAAAGATGATATTTTTGACTACACACCAAAAGCAAATATTGGTAAACCAACGTTTAACGATGTACGCGAAGGTAAAATAACATTGCCATTGATTCATGCTCTAACAAAAGCATCTGAAAATGAACGTCAAACCGTTTCAGAAATCATAAAAAGTGGCGATTTCATCGATACAAATATCATGTTCTTACATGAACTTGTAAGTCGATATCAAGGGATTGAGTACGCCGAAAAACAGATGGAAGAATTTCGCATAAAAGCCTGCAATTGCCTCAATAATTTTGCAGATGATGATGTAAAAAAAGCGCTGCTTGCCACGCTTGATTATGTTCTTGTGCGCGAATCATAACAAGTTTTAAACTCAATACAATAAATATGACTCGTCAAGCCATCATAGTAGCCGGTGGTCGCGGTACACGCATGAACAATGAAGTACCAAAACAATTTTTACCATTATGTGGTAAACCAATTGTAATGCACACACTCGAAACTTTTTACAACTTTGATCCACACATAGAAATCATATTAGTTCTGCCAGAACATTTAATTGCCTATTGGCAAAATGTATGTGTAGAACATCAATTTAATATTCCACATCACATAGTTGCTGGAGGCCAGGAACGATTTTATTCTGTAAAAAATGGTTTAGCGTTTGCCAAACCAAATGCTTTGATAGCAATTCATGACGGCGTTCGTCCATTTGTAAGTCATAGCACGTTGGAACGTTGTTTTGAACAGGCCGAATTACAAGGCAATGCCATTCCCGCCATGCCGCTTGTCGATAGCATTCGTGAAATCAAAGAGCATGAAAACCAAATTGTTGATCGCACAAAATTACGTGCTATTCAAACACCTCAAGTATTTAAAAGTCAAATTATTACGAAAGCTTTTGAGCAACCTTTTTCACCAACATTTACCGACGATGCAAGTGTTGTGGAAGCATATGGCGAAAAAATTCATTTGGTCGAAGGTAACGTGGAAAACATTAAACTCACCACACCTTTCGATTTGCTCATTGGCGAAGCACTTTTACAACAACTCAAAGAGTAGCTCATGAATCTGAATACCGACATAAACTACATTCCAGGCATAGGACCAAAACGTGCCGCCACGCTTTTGGCAGAACTTGGAATGCGTACGGTAGAAGATTTACTCACTTATTATCCCTACAAATATATCGATCGCAGCCGTTTCTACACCATACGTGAAGTAAACGAAAACATGCCTTATATCCAATTAAAAGGCAGAATAATTAGTTTCGAAAAACGTGGAGAAGGTCGCAGCCAACGATTAGTAGCCACTTTTACAGATTCAACGGGATTTATTGAACTTGTTTGGTTCAAAGGAATCAAGTTTGTAGAAAGTAAATACCGATTAAATCAAGAATATATCGCCTTCGGCAAACCTGCTCGATATGGAACAAAACTGAATATGGCGCATCCAGAAATGGAAGCATTAACCAACGAAAATGAACAGAAAAACATTGGTTTACAAGCGCATTATAACACGACAGAGAAAATGAAAACCAATTTTCTCAACTCCGCCGCCATTCGAAAAATGGTTTTCACCGGTTTAAGTGACTCTACACTTCACATTTCGGAAACTTTACCAGCATCGATGATTCAGAAATTTGCCTTAATGTCGCGTGAGGAGGCTATCAATAACATTCATTTCCCAAAAAATGCTGACCTCTTAAGTAAAGCGCAACGTCGACTAAAATTCGAAGAACTGTTTTTCATTCAACTGAGCATTATCAGGCAAACAAAATTACGCGAACAAAAATACAAAGGATACATTTTCGGCTCTATTGGTGCTATTTTTAATCGTTTTTACGAAGAATGTTTACCATTTGAACTCACTGGCGCGCAAAAACGCGTGATGAAAGAGATTCGCGCCGATTTAGCCTCAGGAAAACAGATGAACCGCTTGCTCCAAGGCGATGTTGGCAGTGGAAAAACTATGATCGCATTAATGACTGCCTTAATTGCCGTAGACAATGGCTTTCAAGCATGTATTATGGCTCCAACCGAAATATTGTCCACACAACATTTCCAATCGATACACAAAATCATTGATAAAATCGGCGTAAATGTAAAATTACTCACGGGCTCAACCAAGAAAAAAGAACGCGCACAAATTGCCGAAGAGTTACAAAACGGCACACTCAACATCCTCATTGGAACACACGCACTTATTGAAGATACCGTCGAATTTAAAAATTTGGGGTTAGTTGTTATTGATGAACAACATCGCTTTGGCGTGGCGCAACGGGCTAAATTGTGGTCAAAAAATATACAACCACCACACATGTTGGTGATGACTGCCACGCCCATACCTCGTACGTTAGCCATGACTATTTACGGCGATTTGGATATTTCCGTGATTGATGAATTACCACCTGGCCGCAAGCCAATTGCCACTTATCATTATTTCGACAATAAACGAACTGAACTCAATAAGTTTATCAAAAAACAAATTGAGTTAGGTCGACAAATTTACATCGTTTATCCCCTGATTCAGGAATCGGAAAAAATGGATTTAAAAGACCTCGAAAGTGGTTACGAACAGATGCGAGAAACATTCCCGAATTACAAAATCAGCATGGTACATGGTCGCATGAAACCTGCTGATAAAGAATCTGCTATGAATCGTTTTGTGAAAGGCGAAACTCAAATTATGATGGCCACAACGGTTATCGAAGTCGGCGTAAATGTGCCAAATGCTTCCGTGATGATTATCGAAAATGCCGAACGATTTGGCTTATCACAACTCCACCAATTAAGAGGTCGCGTGGGACGAGGCGCCGACCAAAGTTATTGCATTTTGATGTCGCGCTACGAATTGGCCAACGAAACGCGTAAACGTTTACAAATCATGGTAGATTCAACCGATGGTTTTGTGATTGCCGAAGCCGATTTAAATCTACGTGGGCCAGGCGATATGGATGGAACGCAACAAAGTGGTTTGCCTTTTGATTTAAAAATCGCCAACTTGGCTCACGACGGACAAATTCTGCAAGTGGCACGCACTGTGGCCAAAGATTTATTGGAAATTGATCCTAATTTGGAGTTAGTTGAAAATAAAATCTTAAATTTGCAACTGAGCAAACTCCAAAGAAATGTGATTAATTGGGGCGTAATTAGTTAATTTTAAATCATTAAATACTATAAATAACATGAAAAAATTAGTAACACTAGCACTCGTACTAAGCTTGATGGTAGTAGGAACTACACCAACTTGGGGACAAACAGCCGTAAAAAAAGCAATTAAAAGCGCCGAAATCGTAAGTAAAGATGCGACTAAAAGCCATGTAAACGACCTAAAAAGTGATTATAAAAAAGCTCTCAGCGAAATTAACAAGTTGCAATCTGCAGCAGCCAAAAAAGAAACCGCACAAGAACAAGTCGCCGTTCAAGGTGGCGATTGGGTAGCTCTACAAAACACGATGGAAAAATTGGCTCAAATGGGCGTGCTATCTTTCAAAGTCGACGATTTAGATTTTGAAACACCGTGGCTCGCAGCGAAACAAAAAACATGTGATTTGTACTTCGCAAAAGGGAAACAAGAACTCGAAAAATCTAAAAATCTGGATAAACAATTAACCGCATTTGGTCTACTCGACAAAGCTTCTACATTTGCTAGCAAAAACGACTCTGCAATTAATCAACTCAAAAAAGAAATTTTACTTCCTCGCGCACTAGAATTGGCCAAATCGTGGAAAACAAGCGATAAAGCTACAGCACTTACCATTTTGAATGATATAGCACTTCATAATGCCGAAAATCCTGAAATCGTGGCACAAATAGCCACTGAACATGAAAAATTACAGGAAGAATTTTACAAAGATGCCGAAAAATTGTTCAAAGATCGCAACTACAAAGATCAATACAAAGCCATTGCAGCTTACGAACTTGTTGGGAATTATAAAGATGCGAAACTAAAAGCAGAATTGGCTCGTAAACGCGGCGCACTGACCATTGCCGTGATGGAAGAACATGGCGATACATCTATCACTCTGAATCCCAAAACCATCAAAAAATTAGAGAAAGAATTTCCTGAATATGTTACGTTCAGTGGTTATGAAGGACTCACTAAAAAACAATTAGTCGACAAAAAATGTGCACTAATACTAGTCTACGATGCTAAAACATTTGGTAAATATACGTGCAAACATGAAGACGGGAAAAAAGATAAAGACATCATTCAATACGTAGAACGCACCGCAAAAAATGGCAAATTGATTGAAAAAAGTATCAGTGCTCGCGAATACGAAAAAGGAAAAGAATCTATTGTAAACGCTGCCAATTTTGTAGCTTACAAAGGCGTAGTAGAAACCAATTGGACAACATCTACCATCACACTGAATTATGCGTTTAAAGTAATCGACCTGCGTGAAGATAGCACCCGAGTAGTGGCAACCATCGAAAAACCAGGTACCGTATCACTTAGTGTGACAGGCAAATACATCGAAACATACAGTGGTGACGAACAAAGTAAACCCAAAAAATTAAAAAACATCAACGATAATATTAACGACAAAGCCCTCCTTGGAAAAGCCAAAAAAGAAAAATTAGTTGATTGGGATTTCAATCTCTTGTTAATGAATAAAACAGACGAAATCAAAAAAGAATTAGAAGAGTTACTACCATATCGACACTATGCACAATAAATACTGAAAACCGCTATTTATGAGTAAATTAGATAAATTACGTTCTGCATTTCGCTATGCTTTTCATGGCATTGGACAGGCTTTTCGAAGTGAATTAAATTTGAAAATTCATGCCGTGATTTCTGTGTGTGTTATTATTGCAGGATTTGTGCTACATATTTCGATGGGCGAATGGATCGCCATTGTGCTCTGCATCGCTTTAGTGATTGCGGCTGAATTAATCAATACCGCCATCGAAAAACTAGCTGATATTATTGATTTAAAACCCAACAAAGATATTGGTTTAGTAAAAGACATGGCTGCAGGCGCTGTACTTTGGTGCGCCATGGGTGCTGTTTGTATTGGTTTGCTTATTTTTGTGCCTAAAATCATAATGCTATTTTAAGTTAAATAATGGTCAAAGCAAAAGAACTTCTTCATCACTTTATCGGATTATTTTATCCCAATATGTGCTGTGCTTGTGGCGAAAATTTAACCATTGGCGAAGAAGTTATCTGCTTAAAATGTTTGTACCATTTACCAAGAACCAATTTACATTTAGAACGCGAAAATAAAATAGAAAAGCGGTTTTGGGGCAAAGTAACCATTGAGTGTGCCACCTCGTTTTATTACTTCGAAAAAGGTTCCGATTTTCAAAAAATACTACACAAACTCAAATACAAGGATGGCAAAGAAATAGGTTTTACCATGGGTAAATATGCTGGCTCAGAACTGCTCGATTCACCCGACTTTCAACAATTTGATTTTATAGTTCCAGTGCCATTACATCCTAAAAAAATGGCGAAACGTGGTTACAATCAAGCAGAATGGATAGCTCATGGCTTATCAGAAGTGATGAACGTTCCCGTAGAAACCACGAACTTATTTCGCGCGATTGAAAATCCAACACAAACCAAAAAATCGGTGTACGAACGTTGGGAAAATACCAAAGGTATTTTTGATATTCACAACTTAGAACTATTTGAAAATAAGCGCGTTTTAATTGTAGACGATGTACTTACCACTGGCGCTACACTAATAGCTTGTGCCGAAGCTATTTTAGAGAAATGCCCAACAGCGAAAATTTCAGTCTTTACACTAGCTGTGGCTTAATTTTTACCAATCGAATATGATCGCAATTATAGCTTATTCAATCACAGGAATCTATATTCTAATGATCATCTTATTTACCATTGGGTGGTTAAAAACGCCCACATTTAAACCGAATAAATCGATTGAAAATCGATTGGTTTCATTAGTTGTTTGCTGTAAAAACGAAGTTCAAAACCTACCCTATCTTTTACAAAGTATTGAACAGCAAACCGCTCGCAAATTTGAAGTGATTTTTGCTAACGATCATTCCACAGATGAAACAGCAGAAATTTTGACAAACTTTTGTGCAAAAAATCCACACGCAAAACTTATTCACGCCACAAAACACGGTAAAAAAAATGCGTTGCGCGAAGCTATTTTGCACGCCAACGGCAATGTTATAGTTTGTACCGATGCCGATTGCGTATTAACACCAAATCATCTGGAAATTTTAGCGAACTACTTTGCTCAACATAAACCAGATTTATTGCTGGGCGGAGTCAAAATGAATTACAATAACACAGGTTTTCAAAAACTACAAGCGTTGGAATTTGCCTCACTCATAGCCTCGGCCGCTGGTGCTTGTGGATTAGGATCGCCAGTCATGTCAAACGGCGCAAATATGGCTTTTACAAAAGCGATTTGGGAAAAATACAACCACGAATTACACGACGAAGAGTTATCTGGCGATGATATGTTCCTAATGATGGCCGTAAAAAAGAATGGCGGACACATCGCTTTTATAAAAAATAGCGAAACGGTAGTTGAAACCAATCCTCAAACCACACTCAACGGATTCCTAAATCAACGCAAGCGCTGGACTTCTAAAACCAAATCATATACCGATTGGCAAACAATTGTGGTCGCTATGATCGTATTTATGGTTGCCCTGTCATTTTTAATCCTTTTCATGGGTGGATTTTGGCAAAAATCACTTTTCTATACATTAGCTATAACCTTCGCTGCCAAATGGATGGTCGACACGGTATTTTTAAGCCGTTTTTTGCCCTTTTTAAACCAAAAGCGACTCATTCTTCACACACTTAGTTTAAGTGTCATATACCCCGTTTATATCGGTTTTTCTGCCGTAGCAGGATTACTTGGTAAGTTTAGTTGGAAACAAAACTAAATTAGCCCTGTAAATTTCCCGATTTATCGACCATTGTAAAAACAAATAAAGCGAACTGCCTTGGTTCGCCTTATCCCGTTTCCGATCATATTTCTTCTTGTTTTTAAATACCTTCCGATGATTTATCGGATGTCCAAAGAACGCAATCTCTTCGTCGCGACTCTTCTTGTGCACAGCCTTCAAGGCCAATAGCATCTCATTTTTAGGTTTCATTGTTGTTAATAAATTACAGGTGAAATTAATAAACTAGATATCCACTTTTTAAATAAAAAAACGGCCACTCTTTTGGAGCAGCCGTTTTTGATTTGTATTGAAATACGAACTTATTTTACGATAGCAGCAAAAGCTTCATCTTTCATAAATTCCATAAATTCTACATCTTTCACAGCTTTTTCTTTCAATTTAGCATCAGCAGCAAGGGCTTTTTGTAAATTTACTTTAGCCAATTCGCGATCGTTAGTACGAGCACCAACAATAGCTAACAAATAATTAGTAGTAGCAGTTGGTTTTTCTACGCCATCAAGGATGGTACGTGCACCAGCATAATCTTTAGTTAAGATTTTAGCCAAAGCAGCATTGTTCATTTTAGCGTTACCAAATAAAGTTACAGCCTTTTTGTAATCAGCTTTTTTGATAGCGATAGCACCATTTACATAGTTCAAAGCATCGCCTACCCCACCAGCATTGCCAAAAAATTCTTCAGCTTTTGCATCGTCACCATTTGCTAAAGCAACTAAACCAGAGTTAAAGTTAACAGCAGCATTTTTAGGAGCCAATTCTAAAGCTTTAGCAAAACAACGACCAGCAGCAGCTACATCACCTTGTTCGTATTTAACTACGCCTAAGTTGTTAAAGCCACGATATTCTGAAGGATAAACTTCAGTAGCTTTTGTATAAACAGCTTCTTTTTTAGCTAAATCGGTAGCCAATGAACCTGCATAAAGTAATTCTTCTACAGAAAGAGATTCTGCTTTTACTCTTGCCAAAGAATCGATTTCAGCATCTGACTTACCAATAACATCAACTAATAAAGTCATTTTAGAACGACGTAATTGTGGTAAAATTTCATCAGCAATAGATTTGTAAGCTGCTGATAAGTTTTTGATTTCTTTTTCACGTTGTTCTGGGTCAGAATACATTGACAAAACGCGTAAGATAACTTCTTTGTCTTGGATGTTAGAACCTTCCATTAATTTTTGGAAACCATCCCAGTCTTCAGCTGTAAATTTAGAATCGATAGTAACTGTAGCTTTCAATTTTTTCAACTCTTTGTTGATAAATTTTACAGATTCTTTATCACGTTTGTCAGCCAATTTTTCATTTAATTCCATACCACCATCAGGTGATGCGTAAGAAGCAACTTCCAAACCTTTCATTTCAAGATTAGCAGCTTTGCTAGCTTCTTCGATACGTTTAGTCAAAGCAACAACAGTTTCTGATTTAACTTCTGATTTACGAATTTCAGATTTTTGAATCAAAAATTTAATTTCAGCTTCTTGACGTTCTTCGATAATACGTTGGAATTGATCTTTTTCGATTTTAGCAGCTACTTCACCTGGTTGCAATGCTACTAAAAGTGGAGTAATGTTAACACCATCTGCTACTTTTACAGCAGGAATAGTATATACTTTGTCTTTGATTTTAGCCTCAACTTCTAACCAAAGTTCAGAGCTTTCCATAGCAGGATCGTAAGTAAATACTGCTTTTTGCGAATATTTACCACCCATTTTGTAAGAAATAGAAGAATTGTTACCTTTTACCTTTTCACCTTGGTAAGAAACTGGTTCTGCTTTGAATGTAGCATCAGACGTTTTTGATTTCAAAACTGGAGTTACAGTCAAAACCATATTTCTTGTGAAATATTTCACAGGGAACGTTCCATCAATGGTAACCTCAATTTTTCCAGCGTGAGATTCCAATGGATTTACAGACACCTTCAAATCATTCAAAAATTCTTTAGGTGGTTTACATGCGAATAACACCAATACTGCTACCGCTAGAGTCAGGATAAGAGATTGTTTTTTCATACAAATAAAATTTTATTATTAAGTTAAAGAAAATCATTCAGTTCACAGCATGCAAAGATAATAATTCTTTATATAAATAAGGTACCCTTTGATGAAAAAAAATAGGTATATGTTAAATTAAATATTTTAAATTGTTGATAACTAAAAACTTAATTGTAATAATATATCAAATATTAAAATGTATTTTTGCACAAAATAAGCGCAAATAAAAGATGAAAGCAGATTTTTTACATAATGTAACCAGAAATAAAATCAAAAATTTACTCAAAAACAGGGTAAGTTACGCTATTTCAAACATTTCTAAGTCTGGAAAAATAAGTAGTATGCCTGTTTCACTTTCTATTGAACCTGCCGCTATTTGCCAATTACGTTGCCCCGAATGTGCATTAGGATCTAACCAATTAATTCGTTCCAATAAATTAATGGATCTTGATTTATACAAAAGAATTATCGACGAAGTTGGACCCAACTTACTCTACTTACTACTCTATTTTCAAGGAGAACCATTTCTGTCGCCTACTATTTTTGATATGATTGCTTATGCTAACACTAAAAATATATATACGGCCACTTCAACCAATGCGCAAAAAATAAATCAAACTGTTGCATCAAAAATAGTAAAATCAGGATTGAAAAAAATCATCATTTCTTTAGACGGCGTAACACAAGAAACTTATGAAACTTATCGAGTAGGTGGAAATTTAAATAAAACGCTCCAAGCAATTGAATTTATAAATGCCGAAAAAAAGGCACAAAATAGTCGTTTTCCAGCAATAGAATTGCAAATGATTATTTTTCGTCATAATGAACATGAAATAGGAACTTTCAAAAAAATAGCTCGAAAAATGAAAGTTCAAAAAATAACGATTAAAACTGCACAAATTTATAATTATACCGAAAAAACAGAACTCATTCCAACTATCAAAAAATATAGTCGTTACAAAACTATAAATGGAAATTGGGAATTAAAAAAGAAATTACATAATCGTTGCTTACGTATGTGGCAAAGTGCTGTAATTACCACTGACGGTGAATTATTGCCTTGTTGTTTCGATAAAAACGCTGATTTTAGTTATGGCAATCTTAATAAATATAGCGTAAAAGAGCTTTGGAATAACGATAAAGCATTATCATTCAGAAAAAGAATTTTATCGAATCGTAAAAGTATAGATATGTGTCAAAATTGTTCGGAATAAAGGCGTTATTTTAAGTTTACAATTTTTTATTCAACACTAAATATAGATTATATTCTTTTTACTATTTAAAATATAAAATATAAAGATAATAATAGTCTGTTGAAAAAGCTCATAACATTTTTAGTTATTTAAAATTCAATCAGTTATGTATAAACTATAGTTATTAATAACTAGTTGATAACTAAAAATTAAAAAAACTCTAATGTTCATTGTTTATTTTAAAATTCCATTATAGATTTTTCTATTTGAATAATGCAAGTCTTTTTTATTAGATTTTTTCAAAAATAGATAACAACTTTTCAACAGTTTTTAACCAATTGTTTTTCCCATAAAAAAATAGTAATTTTGCTCTTTCTTTTTTATTTAAAATCTGATGATATTTAATTACGACGTAATTGTGATAGGTGCAGGACATGCAGGCTGTGAAGCGGCTTGTGCTGCTGCTAACATGGGTTCAAAAACATTGTTAATAACGATGGATATGAACAAAATTGGCCAGATGAGTTGTAATCCTGCCATAGGAGGAATAGCTAAAGGACAAATTGTTCGAGAAATTGATGCTCTTGGAGGTTTCATGGGTATTGTGACCGATGCCACTGCTATACAATTCCGTATGCTCAATAAATCAAAAGGTCCTGCCATGTGGAGTCCTCGTTCACAATCTGACAGAATGCAATTTATTATTAAATGGCGTGAAATACTAGATGCTACTCCCAATCTCGATATTTGGCAAGATACAGTAACACAACTTCATTTTTCAAACGGAACTGTTACAGGTTGTAAAACAAGTATGAATGTTGATTTTAAGGCTACTTCAGTTGTTCTTACCACTGGTACATTTTTAAATGGATTGATGCATATTGGCAAAACACAATTGGTAGGTGGTCGTATTGCAGAACCATCTTCATTTGGTGTAACAGAACAATTAAAAGAAATGGGATTTTCTACAGATCGTATGAAAACAGGAACACCTGTACGATTGAATGGAAATTCTATTGATTTCTCGAAAATGGCAGAACAAGTGGGCGAAGATGATTTTCATAAATTTTCGTTTCTAGATTATAAGCCTCGTCCTTTACCACAACGCAGCTGTTGGATTACTTATACCAATTCTTCAACACACGAAATATTAAGAGGCGGTTTACCATATTCACCATTATACAATGGTCAAATACAAAGTATCGGACCTCGTTACTGCCCTAGTATCGAAACTAAAATAGTAACATTTGCGGATAAAGATCAACATCAATTATTCTTAGAGCCAGAAGGCGCTTATACACAAGAATATTATTTGAATGGTTTTTCATCATCACTTCCAATTGAAGTTCAGTTCGAAGCGTTGAAAACTGTTCCCGGTTTAGAAAATGTAAAAGCTTATCGTCCTGGTTACGCTATTGAGTACGATTTTTTTGATCCTACTCAATTAACGCATACGTTAGAAACAAAGTTAGTAAAAAATCTCTTTTTTGCTGGACAGATTAATGGCACCACTGGTTATGAAGAAGCTGCTGGACAAGGATTGATTGCTGGAATGAATGCACATATCAATTGTCATGGTGGTCAAAAATTTATATTAAGTAGAGACGAAGCTTACATTGGTGTGTTGATTGATGATTTGGTAACCAAGGGAGTTGACGAACCATATCGTATGTTTACTTCGCGTGCAGAATATCGTATTTTATTACGTCAAGATGATGCTGATGCGCGTTTAACCGAAAAATCGTATCTCGCAGGATTGGCTAATCGTCACCGATTTGACTTATTAAAAACCAAGCAAGATGCCATACAATCGTTACTTTTGTTTACCAAAGAATATTCTGTAAAAGCAGCAGAAATTAATCCTTTGTTGGAAACTTTAGAAACGGCGCCATTAAAACAATCGACAAAATTGTACGATTTAATTCTTCGCCCTCAATTAAATATTTCTATTTTAGAAAATAATTTACCAGAGTTCAAAGAAAAAATTTTCCAAATCGAAGAACTTAGAAGAGAAGAAATTTTAGAAGCTTCTGAAATTTTGATTAAGTATTCAGGTTATATAGAGAGAGAAAAATTGATTGCTGACAAGTTGCAACGCCTAGAGCATATTGTAATCGAGGACAAATTTGATTATGAAAACCTCTTATCGCTTTCAACAGAAGCTCGTCAAAAATTGATTAAAATTAAACCAAAAACCATTGGGCAAGCTAGTCGAATTCCCGGTATTTCGCCTAATGATGTTAATGTATTATTAGTTTTATTAGGGCGTTAAAGTTTATTTGTTCCACGTGGAACAAATAATAGTTGAAGAGTAAATTGATAAAAGTTCCACGTGGAACATAAATATATTTATTATGACAATAGAAGAAGTAAAAAGCAACATTCGCGATGTGATTGATTTTCCAATTCCGGGAATTGTGTTTAAAGATTTAACCACAGCCTTTAAAAATCCTGGCTGTATGAAGTATTTTGAAGACGAAATGTATCGTCTTTATAAGGACAAAGGTATCACCAAGGTCATAGGTATAGAGTCTCGCGGATTTATTATGGCTCCAGTTTTGGGAAATAAATTGGGTGTTGGTTTTGTGCCTGTACGTAAAAAAGGAAAATTGCCAGCTGAAACCATTGAAGTAAGTTACGCAAAGGAATATGGAGTTGACGTTATTGAACTTCATAAAGACGCTTTAACTCCCGATGATGTGGTGTTGGTTCACGACGATTTATTGGCTACGGGTGGAACTATGAAGGCTGCTTGCGAGTTAATTCGCAAATTTGGAGTTAAAAAAATATATGTCAATTTCTTGGTAGAACTTGATTTCTTAAAAGGTCGTGAACAGTTTGATAAAGATATCATAGTTGATTCATTGATTCATTATTAGTCAGGTGGGCTAAATTTAAATTGTCCATGCGTACGCGTGATCACATAAAAGAACAAATAGCACTACTTCCCGACTCTCCTGGGGTGTATCAATTTTTTAACGCCGATGGTGTTATTATTTATGTGGGCAAGGCCAAAAATCTGAAACGCCGCGTATCTTCCTATTTCAACAAAATACACGATTCTCCTAAAACTAATATTTTAGTTAAACATATTGTTGACTTGAAATATATCGTGGTCAATTCGGAGAATGAAGCGTTGTTGCTTGAAAATAATCTGATAAAAAAATATCAGCCACGTTATAATATTTTACTCAAAGATGGTAAAACTTATCCGTGGCTTTGTATTACCAAAGAACCTTTTCCTCGTGTGTTCAAAACGCGCACAGTGATAAAAGGTGCCGATTTTTTTGGACCGTATAGTTCTGTATGGACCTTAGACACGTTGTTAGATTTAGTGCGCGAACTCTACCCTATTCGTACCTGCCGTTTACCATTAACCGAAGAAACGATTAAAGCGAACAAATTCAAAGTTTGCTTGCAATATCATATTCATAATTGTACAGGCGTTTGCGAAGGTTTACAATCGCAGCTAGATTATCGAAAAATGATTGATGAAATCAAGGAAATAGCCAAAGGGAATAGCCACGAAATAACTAATTATTTATTGGCTCAAATGCGTGAATTGGCTGAAAAACAACGTTTTGAAGAAGCTCAAAAACTAAAGGAAAAATACGATTCCATCGTTAAATATCAATCTAAAACAGTTATTACTACCACCAGCGATGATAATTTGGACGTATTTGCTTACGACGAGGACGAAAATTCAGCCTACATAAACATTCTTAGAATCTCAAAAGGTTCTGTTATTCAAGGATTTACAATAGAATATCAGAAAAAAATAGAGGAACAAAAGACAGAACTTTTGGCTTTTGCTATTTTAGAATTGCGTGAACGATTAAGCAGTACATCTCATACATTAGTTGTTCCATTTGAACCGGATTTCATCGATGAAAAATTAGAAATTATAGTGCCTCAACGTGGCGATAAGAAAAAGTTACTAGATCTTTCGATGCAAAATGTGCGTCAGTACAAATTGGATAAGTTGAAACAAGCCGAAAAATTAAATCCTGATCAACGGGCTATTCGCTTAATGAAGGAAATTCAAACGGTATTGCATTTGCCCACTTTACCCCAAACCATCGAATGTTTTGATAACTCTAATATTTCTGGTGAACTTGCTGTAGCGGCTTGTGTGGTATTCAAAAAAGCGCGCCCATCAAAAAAAGATTATCGGAAATATACAATAAAAACTGTCGATGGCCCCGATGATTATGCCTCGATGCAAGAAGTTGTTCGTCGACGGTATCAACGAATGATTAATGAAGGCACTACTCTACCCGACTTAATTATAACCGATGGAGGTAAAGGTCAGATGGAAGTTGTGCGTCAAGTGGTAGAAGACGAGCTTCAACTAAAAATTCCTATTGCAGGTTTAGCCAAAGACAATCGCCATCGTACTAGTGAATTGTTGTATGGCTTTCCACCAGCAGCCATAGGTTTAAAACCGACTGATGTTTTATTTAAATTTTTGGCATCAATTCAGGATGAAGTGCATCGGTTTGCCATTTCGTTTCATCGCGACAAGCGAAGTAAAAATCAAATTGCTTCTGAACTCGATACCATTCGCGGAATTGGCGAAAAAACCAAAATTGAGCTACTTCAACACTTCAAAAGTATAAAACGTATCCAGAATGCCGAAAAAAATGATTTAGAAAAAATTGTAGGAACTCACAAAGCATCAATAATTTACAATTATTTTCATCCCGAAATAACCGCTTGAGAATCGCGTAATTTTTTTATGCTCAGCGCAGGGGCGTTATTTTTTTATTATTCGGGCACTATTTGCTCCATTTTTTGAAAGTTTCTCTTTTTCTTCTTTTTTGTGTAACTTTGTCATTCAATATTTTTTTAAGGTGAATATTCTTTCCAACATAAATAGGCCAAATCAAAATACGGTGGCGACTATCGGTTTTTTCGATGGCGTTCATTTAGGGCATCGTTTTTTGTTGAACCAGTTGAATATGTACGCCGCAAAATTTGGATTGGAATCTTTGGTAGTTTCGTTTGTCGATTCTCCTCAACGTATTTTGTCCCCCAATTCAGATATTAAACTATTGACTACCTCGTCCGAAAAATTAGCGATTTTTTCTGAATTGTGTTTGCAAAATTGTTTGATGCTCAATTTTGATGAAAATATGGCGGCAATCACTTCATATGATTTTTTGAAATTATTGCATGATACCTATCGGGTGCAAAAATTAGTGGTTGGTTATGATCATCATTTTGGGAGTGACCGGTTGAGAACATTTGATGATTATGTGCAGTTGGGAGAAAAAATAGGCGTTGAGGTTATTGCTTGTCAACCTTTTATTGCTGAAAATCTAACAGTTAGTTCTTCTAAAATTCGTACGTTCTTGCTGGAAGGAGATATTATTAAAGCCAACGAATTACTTGGTTCACCTTATACGATGCAAGGAGTTGTGGTGTCGGGCAATCAAATAGGACGTCAAATTGGATTCCCTACCGCCAATTTGCAATTGGATGTTTCCAAATTAATACCCAAAGGAGGCGTTTATGCGGTGGATGTCTTATTTGATAATCAAGTATTCAAAGGAATGTTAAATATTGGTACACGACCAACATTGTTTGGTCAAAAGCAAACTATAGAAGTCCATATAATTGATTTTGAAAAAGATATATATGGAGCGACACTGATTATTCGATTCCGTAAACGATTGCGTGACGAACGTAAATTTGAATCCATAAACGAGTTGAAAGCGCAACTCGAACTTGATAAGTCTTTAATTAATAACTAAATATGTAGAGTCATGAAAAAATTATTTTTATTTTTAATTGCATCCATTATGATGATTGCCTGTTCTAAGCAAGAAACAAATCCTTTTCTCATGGAATGGGATACGCCTTATGGTTTACCACCATTCAATAAAATTGAAGAAAAACATTATTTACCAGCTTTAGAAGCGGGTATTAAAGAACAAGAAGCTGAAATTGAAGCTATTGTTAATGACACCGCTGCACCAACTTTTGAAAATACCATAGCGGCATACGAAAAATCGGGCGCATTGCTCAATAAAGTTTCTTTGGTATTATTCAATTTATCAGAATCTGATGCTAGCGAAAGTTTGCAAAAGTTGATGGAGCAAGTACTTCCGATGATATCGGAACACAGTGATAACATCTTTATGAACGTAAAATTGTTCAATCGTGTAGATGCCATCTATAATCAACAAGATAAGTTGAATTTAACGATAGAACAAAAAATGGTGCTGGACAAAATGCATCGTCGGTTTATTCGTAATGGTATTGGCTTGGATGCCCAGAAACAAGCACGTTTGCGTGAAATTAATAAACAATTATCAGCATTGGAGCAAAAATTTGGTAATAATTTGTTAGCAGAAACCAATGCATTTCAATTGATTATCGACAAAGAAGCCGATTTGACAGGTTTGCCTGAAGCAGTTCGTACGGCTGCTGCCGAAGCGGCAAAAGAAGCTGGTATGGAAGGAAAGTGGTTGTTTGGTTTACAAAAACCAAGTTGGGTTCCTTTCATGCAGTACAGTGAACGTCGCGATTTACGTGAAAAAATGTTCAAGGCGTATGCTATGCGTGGCAATAATGATAATGCCAACGACAATAAACAAATTGTATTGAATATCATGAAGTTGCGTATCGAAAAAGCCAACATGATGGGTTTTGATACACCAGCTAATTTTATTTTGGATGAAACGATGGCTAAAAATTCAAAAACGGTGAATGAATTCTTAGCAAAAATATTTGTTCCAGCGGTGGCTAAAGCTAAAAAAGAGCGTGCAGAAATGCAACAAATTATTGATCGTGAAAAGGGAGGCTTTAAGTTAGCTGCTTGGGACTGGGATTTTTATGCAGAAAAACTTCGTCAAGAAAAATATGCCTTAAACGAAGATGCAATCAAACCTTATTTTCAAATGGAAAATGTACGCGCAGGCGTATTTGCTGTGGCTAGCAAATTATATGGTTTGAAATTTGAGAAATTAGACTCGGTACCAACTTATCATGCTGATGTAGAAACTTTTAAAATAACAGATGCTGATGGTTCGCTTATTGGTTTGTTTTATACCGATTATTATCCACGTACTAGCAAACGTGGTGGTGCTTGGATGAGTAATTTCCGTGAATCTTGTGTGATTGACGGCAAAGAAATTCGTCCAATTGTGGTTAATGTTGGTAATTTTACTAAACCAACTGCCACTACTCCATCTCTTTTGACTTTGGATGAAGTGGAAACCATGTTCCACGAATTTGGTCATGCTTTACATGGATTATTGACCAAGTGTAATTATTTGAGCGTAAGCGGAACTAATGTAGCGCGTGATTTTGTGGAATTGCCATCGCAAGTCCTCGAAAATTGGGCATTTGAACCAGAAGTATTGGCCATGTATGCTAAACATTATAAAACAGGCGAAGTGATTCCTGCTGATTTAGTAGCTAAAATACAAGAAACGGCTACCTTTAATCAAGGATTTATGACTACCGAATTGGTGGCTGCTTCTATCTTAGATATGAATTGGCACGATCTTACCAGTGTCGAAGGCATTGATGTAAATACCTTTGAAAAAGAACAAATGGCTAAAATTGGTTTGATTGATGAAATCATTCCACGTTATCGTACCACTTATTTTAATCACATTTTTAACAGTGAGTATAGCGCTGGTTATTATAGCTATTTATGGGCAGAAGTATTGGATAAAGATGCGTTTGAATTATTCAAAGAAAAAGGTATTTTTGATCCAGAAACGGCTAAAGCATTCCGTAAAAATATTCTTGAAAAAGGCGGTAGCGATGATCCAATGAAATTATATAAACAATTCCGTGGAGCTGAGCCAAATCCTGAAGCTATGATTAAAGGACGGGGATTGTAAACTAAAATCTTTAAATATAAAGGGCGGTACTCGGTTATTGAGTACCGCTTTTTTTATGCTTTCAATTAGGATGTAAAAGTTGTTGTTTTTTTTGCTAACTTTGTGGACTTTTGTTAGTTGTATTCTTCAAATTAATTTGAGCATGCAAATATTAAAAAAATTAGTAACACCAAGTTTAGAATGGCTCATAATACCGATTATTTTTTCGGCTATTTTGTGGTTTTTGCCAGCTATATTGGGGATTCCTCATCCTCAAGATAGCTATCCGTTTCAATTATTTGGAACCTTTACGTGGTTTACTTTATCGGCTGGTTGGGCTCATATTATTCAGTTCTTCTTTCAGATAGCCATAGGGTTAACACTTATGCGCTGGTGTGAACGTTGGCAACTGATTCCTTTACGTAGTGTGATTCCTTTGTTTGTAGCCCTTTTTGTGATGTCTATTATTGCCGATCTTCAATTTTTTGATGCGCGTACTATCGCCTTGAGTTTATTTTTATTGGCAATTTCGGAGTTGTTGTCTATGTATAGTTACAACGGCGAAAAAGCATCTGCCGCTTTTAACATTGGTTTTTTTATTATAAGTGCCGCATTCTTTCATGTAGAATATGCCTATTTGCTAGTTATATTTGTCATCGGCATGATTATTTTTAGTACATTCACTATTCGCACATTTTTTGCCTTGTTGTCAGGTATTTTAGTTCCTTTATTTTTAGTGTGGAGTGCGTTCTTTTTATCTGATAATTTGCCAATTTTGTATGCTATTTTGGGCGACTCCCATTTAAATATGTTTGATTTATCATCATTGTCACTATTACGAACTGATGTTTTATTGGGAGGCGTTTTATTAGTGTTGTTTTTAATGGCGTTAGTTTCCTATTTTTCTGTTAGTTTAAATTTTAAATTACACGTCCGTTTAAACTTTTTCTTTGTCAATTTGGCGTTTGTTTTGAGCGTTATTTGGGTTGGTTTATTTTTTTATAAATTGGAGGTCTTATTATTTGTACCTATTATATTTTTGATTCTTCTACTGAGTTTTTTCTTCTCAACCAATCAATCTAAATTTGTCAATATAGTCTTTGTTGCGTTCATTGTTTTAGGATTGGCTTATCGTGTACTAAATCTACTTGGATTTTAATGTTAGAGTTCGCCGAATATGGTTATGCTGGACTTTTTATTGCTTCTTTTTTAGCGGCAACAGTTGTTCCGTTTAGTTCCGAAGTGGTTTTTACCGCACTTGTATTTGGTGGCTTAGATGCTTGGACTTGTGTGCTTTGGGCTACTTTGGGTAATTGGCTTGGTGGGTTGACGTGCTATTGGCTAGGGCATCTTGGTAAAATAGAGTGGATTGAAAAATGGTTACGCATTAAGAAGGAAAAAGTGGATCGATTCAACCAAAAATTCCACAAATACGGCGATTGGCTAGCATTTTTCTCTTTTTTACCAGGTGTTGGCGATATTATAGCCGTAGCAGCAGGATTTATGCGGTGTCGATTTTGGATTGTGGCAGTTTCCATGTTATTAGGGAAATTTTTGCGTTATGTGGTTTGGATGTATGTCAATGGCCTGTTTTTTTAGATAAAACTGCCAAAAAGTCTGGTTTTAGGATTTGGAATAGAATGTGTATATTTGTGAAGTGGAATTTTACGAACAGAATGAAATAAATTTTTGAATGAAAAAAGAAGATAAAAAGTTACTTGAAGCTATTGTAGCTGGTATGCAAGAGAAAAAGGCAAAACGCGTTGTTACGGTTGATATGACCAAGTTAGATGCTCCTTGTCAGTATTTTGTTATTTGCGAAGGCGATTCGAATGTGCACGTGTCTTCCATTGCTATGGAAGTGAAAGATTATGTACGCAAAAATGCCAATGAAAAACCTTTTGCTACTGATGGCTTTGAAAATTGTGAATGGATTGCGTTGGATTATGGTTCAGTTATTGTGCATGTTTTTCGTCGTGAGACACGTGCATTTTACGATATTGAACATTTGTGGGAAGACGCAGATATTAAAGAATACGAAGACGTTGTTTAACGAAAATTCGATTTAAGCTTGTCTAGATTTTACGCGAGTTGGTCATTTATATAACCTATTTCTTTTGCTAGGTTTTGCGTGGTCGCTCACAGATTATGTGTGAATTTAGTTTGATGTAATTATTGAGAGTATAAAATATGGAACAGAAAAAAAATAGTAAACCGCAATTGCCCAACCCTAAGCAATTTAAGCCTAAATTCAATTTTTATTGGATTTATTTGGCTATTGCCGTGTTTTTTGCCGCGTCTCTTTTTTGGGATGGAGGGCAAACTTCTAAAGAAGTTCCTTACTCAAAACTTGAGGAAGGATTACGTAGTGGATGTGTAAAAAGTATGACCGTAACCATTACACAAAACAAGGTTGATGCAGAAATTGATCCAAAGTGTGCAGAACAATTATTTGGAAAAACTTATAAAGAAGGCGATAGAATACCTAATATCAATGCGTTGGTTCCTTCTGTGGAGGAATTTTCAAAATTGATTACTGAACTCCAAAAGGAAAAGGTATTCACGGGTGAAGTATCCTACAAGGAAGGTAAAAATTACATGGAGATGTTTCTCTATTCCGTTTTGCCAATTTTGTTGCTAGTGCTTTTCTTCGTCTTTATGAATCGTAAAATGTCTGGTGGTGCCGGTGGCGCTGGAGGCGTTTTTAATGTGGGTAAATCTAAAGCGCAACTTTTCGATAAAGGTGATGCTACCAAAGCTAAAACCACGTTCAAGGATGTAGCAGGATTAGCTGGTGCTAAACAAGAAGTAGAAGAGATTGTGGCTTTTTTGCGTAAACCTGATAAATATACCGAATTGGGAGGAAAAATTCCTAAAGGCGCTTTACTTGTAGGCCCTCCGGGAACAGGTAAAACATTGTTAGCGAAAGCCGTTGCTGGCGAGGCAGATGTACCATTCTTTTCGATGTCAGGTTCCGATTTTGTGGAAATGTTTGTAGGTGTTGGTGCTAGTCGTGTACGCGATTTGTTCCGTCAAGCCAAAGAGAAAGCACCATGTATTGTGTTTATCGACGAAATTGACGCTGTAGGGCGTGCTCGTGGTAAAAATAATAATATGGGTGGCAATGATGAACGTGAAAACACATTGAATCAATTACTTACAGAGATGGATGGTTTTGGTTCTAATAGTGGTGTTATTATTCTAGCAGCTACCAATCGTGCTGATATTTTAGATAAAGCCTTGTTGCGTGCTGGTCGTTTCGATCGCCAAATTCATGTCGACTTACCTGATGTACACGAGCGTAAAGAGATTTTCCAAGTACATTTACGCCCATTAAAACTCGATAGTACAGTTGATATAGAGTTCTTATCTCGTCAAACACCAGGTTTTTCAGGTGCTGATATTGCCAATGTTTGTAACGAAGCTGCATTAATTGCTGCTCGCCACGATAAAAAATCGGTTGATAAACAAGATTTTTTAGATGCGGTCGATCGTATTGTGGGAGGATTGGAAAAGAAAACTAAGATCTTAACTCAGGAAGAGAAAAAAAATATTGCTTATCATGAAGCTGGTCATGCCACTATTAGCTGGTTGTTGGAGCACGCAAATCCCCTTGTAAAAGTGACGATTGTTCCTCGTGGCGAGGCTTTAGGTGCGGCTTGGTATTTACCAGAAGAACGTCAATTAACTTCACGTGAGCATATTTTGGACGAGTTATGTTCGTTATTGGGCGGTAGAGCTGCCGAAGAAGTATTTTTGAATATGCTTGGTACTGGCGCTATTAGCGATTTGGAACGTTCAACCAAAAAAGCTTACGCCATGGTTGCTTATTTTGGTATGAGTAAAAACTTGGCCAATATGAGTTATTACGATTCGTCTGGTAATTCTGACTTTGGGTTTACAAAGCCTTACAGTGAAAAAACCGCAGAACTTATCGATGAAGAAGCCAAAAAAATTATAGCAGAGCAGTTTGAACGTGCTAAAAAACTATTAAAAGAACATCAAGAGGGCCATAATAAATTGGCACAAATTTTATTAGAAAAAGAAGTCTTATTTGCCGAAGATGTTGAAGCTATTTTAGGCAAACGACCTTGGAAAAGTCGTGCTGATGAATTATTACTTAGCCAAGTTGCCCAAGAGCCAGCTTTACCAACAGAAACGGATGTAAATACCACTGATGAAGCTTGATTCTCGTCATATTATTTTACAAAAAATCGCAGCCTTTTCCGATAAAAGTGCTGTCAATGCTACTTTTGAAAATGAAGATGCCAGCATTTATAAACCCATTGAAGGTTCTTTAGATAGCTGTTTTCAAGCAGAGTTAGCGTTAATAGGTGGTGAGTCATTTAGTTTTAAAACGAATGCTGAATTATACGCTGGTCTTAATTCATTTTTGGTGGAAAGAAGGTTTTCAGCTGTTTGTTCGTGCTTGCCAGACATTCAAAACCTATTGCCAAATGTGTTTTTAAACAGTGAGCCTTATGCTGACATGGATGCAGCTATTACTGAGTGTGAATTTTTAGTGGCGCGCACAGGTAGTGTATTAATTTCGTCAGCGAGTTATGGTGGTAGGCAGTTAAATGTCTTTCCACCAGTACATATTGTCATCGCAAAACGTAGTCAATTGGTTCCTTTCGTGACCGATGCTTTACAGGCTTTGCAAGAAAAATACCTAGGTGCATTACCTTCTTTGGTATCTTTTATTTCTGGCCCAAGCCGTACTGCCGATATTGAAAAAACGTTGGTCATGGGTGCTCATGGACCACGAAAATTATATGTATTCATAGCCGAAAATCTATAATTATGCTAAGTAGAAATTTAATACAACGAGGCGTTTCTGGGGCTATTTTTGTGGCAACTATTGTTAGCTCTATTTGGGTCAGTCCATGGACTTTTCTAGCTGTTTTCTTAATTATTTCATCATTGGCGATGCGTGAATTTTACAATATGATTAATTCGCCTGGTCGTATTGATGTAATGGTTGGACCAGCTATTGTTGCCAATTGCATTCTGTTTTTTGTGTTTTTTGCACGCCATTTTATGGAATTTATTCCTTTTAATTTAATGCCTATTTATGGCTTGTTCGTCATTTTAGTTCTTCTTTCAGAATTATTTCGTCACCGACATCGTCCTTTACATAATTGGGCCTATTTCTTTTTAGGACAAGCTATGGTGTCTTTACCATTTGCTTTATTGAGTAATGTCTTGTACTTCAACAATTCTTGGAATCCTAATTTATTATTAGCTGTTTTTGTTATTATCTGGGTTAACGATACGTTTGCTTATTTAGTAGGTAGCACATTTGGCAAACACCGTTTATTTGAACGCATATCGCCTAAAAAATCATGGGAAGGTTTTATTGGAGGAGCAGTGGCTTCTGTAGTAGTGGGTTATGTTTTTTCGTTATTTGAAACTGACTTAGTGTGGTGGCAATGGCTTATTTTTTCCCTATTAGTTGTTGTTTTTGGTACATTTGGTGATTTAATGGAAAGTTTGATTAAACGTTCAGTTGGAGTTAAAGATTCTGGTCGTATTATTCCTGGTCATGGAGGTTTACTCGATCGTTTTGATAGTATGTTATTAGCGGTTCCAGTTATATTTCTTTATTTACAATTATTTTAAAATCGTGCTTTTGGCACAGGGCTATTTTTTTATGAAAAACAAACATTTTAAACGTAGATTGAAAGTGCATAAAGAAGGGTATGCTATTTTACTTTCATTAATGCTGCTTCTGTTAGTAATTAACGTAGTTTTCTATTTTCAATCACCCAATCAATTCGTGTTTATTTGTAATTTAGTAGTGTCTATTTTGGCATTTTCGTTTTTCTTTTATTTCTTTCGCAACCCAAGTCGTGAAGCTTATATTGAAGATTCGAATTTGGTGGTAGCTCCTGCTGATGGACGTATTGTGGTTATTGAGCCAACTGAAGAATATGAATATTTTGGAGGTGAACGCCGTATCCAAGTATCCATTTTTATGTCTGTATTTAGCGTACATGCCAATTGGTATCCTATAGATGGTGTGGTAAAATATGTAAAACATCACAGTGGTAGGCACATGGCTGCGTATTTACCTAAATCGAGCCATGAAAACGAACGTTCTACGGTAGTGATAGAAAGTAAATCAAAACATCAAATTTTAGTACGTCAAATTGCTGGAGCTTTGGCTCGTCGCATTGTTACATACGCAGCACCTAATCACAATTGCTGTGTTAACGAACATATGGGGTTTATTAAGTTTGGTTCTCGTGTGGATCTGTTTTTTCCTGAAGGTACAGAAATTTTTGTTCAAATGGGAGAGCAAACTCGTGGTAACGAAACCATCATCGCCCGTTTACCTGATTAATATAAATTAATTTTTTTTATTAAAAAGTATTGTTAATTCAAGAATTAATTGTTTCTTTGTGAATGTTTTCGAGATAGTTATAGATTACTATCAGAAGCATAAGTACATTTTTAATTTTTAATTTTTATGAACATTTACATTGGAAACTTGAACTATAAAGTTCGAGAAAATGATCTCCAACAGTTGTTGGCAGAGTACGGTGAAATTACTTCCGTTAAAGTGATTATGGATCGTGAAACAGGTCGTTCTAAAGGTTTTAGTTTTGTGGAAATGCCTGACGATGCTGCAGCTCAACAAGTAATTGAAAAATTGAACGGTACCGAATATGAAGGCCGTGCTTTAGTAGTGAAAGAAGCCCGTCCACGCGCTTAATAAACAGCCTACAAAATTTAAAAAACTTCCGCTATCTTTGTAGTGGAAGTTTTTTTATATCCAAATGATTACCGCTCGTTACATAAAATCGCCTTTAATTACAAAATTAGTTTTAATTTTTGTGGTTGCTTTCGCTGGGTTATTTCTTAGCTCCGTTGCTATTCTTCTGTGTGCAAATTATATTAATAACATCGTAGTCATGAAATGGCTACAACTTGTTCAGACTGTTTTTACCTTTGTTTTGCCAGCTTTTTTATTGGCACACTTTGTGGGTAAAGGTGTTACTTATTTGAAATTTACACCGATTCGGTCACCCTTTATTTGGTTAGGTGTCATTATATTGATGCCGCTTGCTTTGCCTGCAGTAAATTGGTTAAAGTCATTAAATGATATGGCTGTGTTGCCTCATTTTATGAGTGGCGTGGAACTTTGGATGCAGCAAATGGAAAATCAATCGGAGGTTCTTACAGACAAATTTTTAAGCGTATCTTCCTATAGTGGGTTAGCCCTCAATCTGTTAGTTATGGCAGCAATACCAGCTTTGGGTGAAGAATTGTTTTTTAGAGGTATTTTGCAGACAGTTTTAGGCGAAAAATTCAATCGTCACTTGGCTGTGTGGATTACAGCTTTTATATTTAGTGCTATTCATTTGCAGTTTTACGGCTTTTTACCGCGCTTTTTGCTCGGAGTGGCCCTGGGTTACCTTTTTCTATTTTCGGGGTCAATATGGGCTTCTATTGTAGCTCATTTTATAAATAATGCTTTAGCTGTACTTCTTTTCTTTTTAACCTTTAATGGTTATTTGACATTTGATATGGATGCCTTGGGTACGCAACATACTTGGTGGTTAGGATTTTTGAGCCTGACTTTGGTTTGTTTACTTTTTTACCGATTGAATCGTACAAAAGAATAACATTTTTTGCTTGTCTTATACAAAATTAATCTCTAATTTTGCGGTGTAATGTAATGGCGGTTTAGTCTAGTGGCCTAGGACGCGGCCCTCTCACGGCTGAAACTCGGGTTCGATTCCCGGATCCGCTACAATAAAAATGGCGAGTGTTTTACACTCGCCATTTTTATTGACTTATTATAACCATTTTCGGCGCTTGAAGAACCACAAAATGCCTACTACAAATAAAACCATTAGTGCTAATGCCCATAGATAGCCATATTTCCAGTGTAATTCTGGCATCACATCGAAGTTCATGCCATACATACTAGCGATGAGCGTAGGTGGTAAGAAAATTACCGATACAATGGTGAAAATTTTGATAATTTTATTTTGTTGAATATTAACCAAACCAAGAAATGTATCTTGTAAATATTCTAAACGATCGAAGCTGAAACGCGTATGTTCGAATAATGAGTTAATGTCCTTGATAATGATAGCTAATTTAGTTTTCGCTTCATTAGGAAATAATTCACTTTTTAACATGTTCGAGCAAACACGTTGTTTGTCGATGATGTTTTCACGAATTAACATCGTTTTTTCTTGTAATTCCTTGATGGCTATTAAGATATCATCAGAAACATCGTCGTCCGTTTTCAAACGATTACTTAATTGTGTAATTTCTTTGGCCAATTCCTCAATCATATCAGCATCGTATTCTACTCGAGTTTCCAATAAGGCCACTAGAATGTAGAATCCATTGGGGTAATTTCGTGGGTTGGCAAACATTTTTTTCACCGTTTCGTTGAATGAACGTAATTCTTGACTACGTACGGATACTAAAATGTGATTTTTAACGATGAATGAAATAGGTTCTTCTTCGAAGTTGTCGAGTAAGAAGCGTGAGTTTGCAACCAAGGTATCTTCGGTTTCCATATAGCGCGAACTAATCTCAATTTCTTCCATCTCTTCTTCCTCTTGGATATAGATTTTAAGAAATTGTTCGAGTTCGGTTTCAGCGTCTTCTGGAACGTCATTCAGGTCAATCCAAACAAAGTTTTCGAGTGGAATTTCTTTGAGTAGATCAATATTTTTTGATATTTTTAGTCGGTTATTTTCCCGATAGAATAGACGAATTTCTGACATAAGCTTTGAGTTAACGATTCGAATATCTGAAAGTCAACTTCGTTGAGCACTCTGTGAAATTCGAATCTGGTTAATGATTCAATTTTAACGCTACCATGTTGGTTAACGCCACAAAATCGGCAACACTTAATTGCTCTGGGCGTTTTTCGAATATTGGCTCCGAACAACTTACCCCTTGAAGTAGAGGTTTTAAAGAGTTTCGGAGCGTTTTTCGTCGTTGATTAAAGGCTGTTTTCACCACTTGAACAAACAATTTTTCGTCGCAGTCGAGCTGCTTGGTTGCATTGCGAGTGAGGCGAATAACAGCCGATTTGACCTTGGGCGGAGGGTCAAATACATGTTCGTGTACCGTAAATAAGTAATCGATAGAGTAGAAGGCCTGTAATAAAACACTAGTTATGCCGTATGTTTTATTGCCGTGTGGCGCTGCAATGCGTTCGGCCACTTCTTTTTGAATCATACCTACCACGTAGGGAATGCGATCGCGATTTTCGAGTACGCGGAAAAAAATTTGACTCGAAATATTATAAGGGAAATTGCCAATAATGGCAAATGGTTTTCCATCAAATAAAGGAGCTAAGTCCATTTTTAAGAAATCACCTTCAATGACGTCCATCTCAGGGAATTTCACATGCAAATAATCAACTGATTCTCGGTCGATTTCTACAGCTTTGAATGTAATTTGGTGATTTTGGAGTAAGAATTGACTTAATACTCCCATGCCTGGTCCTATTTCAAGAACAGGTAAAACACAACCCTCCGGCAAACTGTCGGCTATACGTTGGGCTATCGACAAATCTTTGAGGAAGTGTTGTCCCAAGTGCTTTTTTGCTCTTACTAATGTCATGTAGTAAAGGGTCGTCAGGCATTTTTGTGAATTTACATTAGAATAAACGAAAAAATAATTACCTTTGTCAGGGTCTTTTTTCAGGAGTTGCAAAAGTAGTTATTTCATTTTACTCTACCAAACTTATTTCTTTTTTTCTCGGTATTTGAGTCTTATTCGTTACGCTTATGACTAATATAGAACGTGTCGCAGAAAAGGCTATTTTGAATGTTATAGCATTCTTTTACAAACCTTTTCGAAAAATTATTCCTCCTACTTTCTTCCGTTATGGCTTTTCTGGTGGAGCCAATATGGTGTTCGACTGGATTTTGTATTTTGTGTTTTACAATTATGTGTTCCAGCAAGACATTGTTGATCTTGGCTTTATTGCTTTTACTCCTCATATTGCTGCGTTTATTTTTAAGTTCCCTATCACTTTATTGACAGGTTTTTGGCTCAATCGGCATATCAGTTTTTCGGGTTCTGCTTTACGTGGGCGTATTCAGTTGTTTCGGTATTTTTTAGTAGTTGGGGCTTGCGTTATCATCAATTATGTGTGTTTGAAATTGTTTGTTGAGTACTGTGGTATTCGTGCCGAGCTTGCCAATATATTAACGACTATTATTGCTACGGTTTTCAGTTATTTTTCACAAAAACATTTTTCATTTAAAAAGTAAATGACCAGTGCCCAGGATTATCTTTTCAAATATAGTAAATGGCTAATTTTTGTGTTGGCCTACCTATTTTTGGGTTATAAACTGGTTACATTTGATGGTTATGAGGCTTTGTTAGAACATTTTTCTTCTGTTTCTTTTCACTATTATCTCTTTCTTTTTTTTGTATTTCTTTTGCTGCCATTCAATCTCTTTTTTGAGGCTTTAAAGTGGCAAAGATTGGTAGCAGGACTTCAACCTATTTCGCTGGGTTTGGCTTTTCGATCCGTGTTGGTTGGTCAAACGGGCGCTTTTTTTACACCTAATCGTCTTGGTGAATTTCCAGCTCGGGCTCTTATGTTGAATAAAATGAATATGATTCCTGCGGTTGCATTAGGTTTTGTAGGCAGTGCCATGCAAATGCTGGTTATTACATTGTTCGGTCTCATTACTACCTTCTTATATATTTCGAATAACGTATCACCTTTGCTTTCTTCCGTTTCAACGGTTTCTTGGGTTGTTTCTTTGTTACTTGTTTTGTTATTTGTAATAAGTTGTGCCTTATTATTCAGCCATTATAAGTGGTTTTATGGGCGTTTAAAAAAATCAAAATGGCAGTGCTTAAATCGTTTAGGTGAAGGTTTTGCGCATTTGTCGTTTCGTGACACGTGGCTGATTTTTTCTTTTTCGGTGCTTCGTTATTTTGTGTATTCATCGCAGTTTTATGCCATGTTGTTGTTTATGAATGTACCATTGACACCTTGGCAAGCACTCCTTTCTATTCCTACTATTTATCTTTTAGTTACCTATACACCATCGTTTGCTTTCTCTGAAGCTATGGTGCGTGGATCGTACGCCATTTTTATTCTTTCTGCTTTTTCCACCAATGATGCAGGCATGGCTTTGGCTAGTATTTTGTTGTGGTGTATCAATTATTGTCTTCCTATGCTTGTAGGTTCTTTTTTTGTTAAAAAGTCCCTATGAATGCGCATTAATTTTGTTAATTATTAGCTCTATTTTTAAAATTAAGCCGTTTTTTTGTTAAAAAGTAAAATATTAATCAATTTTTTACGTTAAATTTCTATAAAATTAGAATTAGTGTAATAATTATTATATTATCTTTGCTTCCAAAATTATCGTTATGCGCAAAAGTTATATTTGGATATTGATTCTTTTGATGGCCTTTTCCTTCGGAGGATTACTGCTTTTGCAGGTGCGTTATGTGAATCAGTCGGCATCCATTTTTAGTGCACGTTTTGATGATAATGTTAAACGTAGTTTGTATCAAGTCATCAAAACCATTGACGAAATGGAGGTGCGTGACTATTTGGAAACGTTTATTAATGGTAAATCGGACGATGCTCAACGAGCCAAAGAGTTGTTAAATAGTGACGAATCATTATTTAAGCACTCCTACACGGTAGACCAGCTAACCATGCCTGATGAGTCGGTTCAGATAAAATCGTTGGGTGGTAAAAACACCTCTATCTCCAAAGCGAGTGAATCGCAAAACCAACAATATAGAGAACGTTTTTTACGCTCTAAAGCTTTATTTGATGAGGTAACTGCCAGATTGATGAATGATGCGTCTTCTAAGCCTATCGAAAAACGTGTTGATTTTGTATTACTTGATGAGCTTTTGAGCAAAGAATTTTACAATAATGGGGTAGAGTTGCCTTTCCATTATGTGGTGACGGATAAAAATGGGAAAATCATATTTTCATGTCACGATGATAACATGCCTGTTACTAAAGATTTTTATCGTCAACAATTTTTTCCCAATGAAAATTCGGATAAGGTTTACTTTTTAAACGTCTTTTTTCCAACGCGTTCAGAATACATTGTACATTCTTTGAAATTATTGCTTCCATCGATTATTCTGACGATGTTGATGTTTTTTACATTTATGTTGACTATTTTGTATCTCTTACGTCAAAAGCGTTTAACGAGTGTCAAAAATGATTTTGTCAATAATATGACGCACGAGTTAAAAACTCCGATTTCATCTGTTTCTTTAGCTGCTCAAATGCTGAGCGATAACTCAGTAAATACGAATCCTAAAATATTAGCTCATATTTCACATGTGATTATTGATGAAACAAAACGATTGAGCTTTTTGGTAGATAAGGTGCTTCAAATGTCTGTATTTGAACGTGGTAGAGCAACTATGAATTTTCAAGAATTGGACATGCATGAGTTATTGGAAACAGTTATTGGTAATTTCTCGTTGAAAGTGAATAATACCAATGGTAAAATTATTTCCCAACTAAACGCTCAAAATGCTTCGGCGATGGTGGACGAGATGCACTTTACAAACGTTATTTACAATTTGATGGATAACGCTCTCAAATATCGTAAAGAAACATTGATTTTAACCGTTTCCACTTGGAATGACAAGGATAAACTCTGTATCAGTATTGAGGACAATGGTATCGGTATAAAAAGGGAAAATATGAAACGAATCTTCGATCAATTTTACCGCGTACCAACTGGTAATGTGCACAATGTTAAGGGATTTGGTTTGGGTTTAGCTTATGTATCAAAAATTATCAAGTTACATAAAGGCACCATCAAGGTAGAAAGTGAATATGGTATTGGAACAAAATTTATTATTGAAATATTAACTGTTTAAATTATTAATTATGGAAAAGGTAAAAATCTTATTATGCGAAGATGATGAAAATTTGGGCATGTTGCTCAGAGAGTATCTTCAAGCTAAAGGCTTCGACGTTGACCTTTTGCCTGATGGCGAAGCTGGCTACAAATCGTTTGTAAATGGTAAATACGACTTGTGTATTCTTGATGTGATGATGCCTAAAAAAGATGGCTTCACATTAGCACAAGATATTCGTAAAATCAATGGCGTTGTGCCTATCGTATTTTTGACTGCTAAATCGTTGAAAGAAGACGTGCTAGAAGGTTTCAAAATCGGTGCTGACGATTATATTACAAAACCATTCAGTATGGAAGAATTATTATTCCGTATCGAAGCTATTTTGCGCCGTTTAACCGGTAAAAAGAACAAAAATGGCAATGAATATAAGTTAGGTAAATTTACATTTGACACGCAAAAACAATTGCTTTCAATTGGCGATAGACACACAAAACTAACCACCAAAGAATCAGAATTGTTGAATATGTTAGCTCAAAATGTCAATAATATTTTAGAACGTAATTACGCACTGAAAACTATTTGGGTGGAAGATAACTACTTTAACGCTCGTAGTATGGACGTGTATATCACTAAGTTACGTAAACTGTTGAAAGATGACAAGGAAGTAGAAATCATCAATATTCATGGTAAGGGTTATAAACTAATCGTACCAGAGAACTAATAGTTTTCGCATTTGATACAAAAAGGAGGTAATCACCAATAGATTATCTCCTTTTTTGTCGGAGTTAGGCGATTCGAACGCCCGACCTCTACGTCCCGAACGTAGCGCGCTACCAACTGCGCTAAACTCCGTTTTGGAACTAGTTTAAATTATGAACGGTTTAACGTTTGAATAATCTCGTCCAACGTTTTATCTTCGCCTTTAGTTACGCATGCTTTAAAATTCATCTCTTCTGCTTTTTCCTTTGAGAAAGTAAAATAAGTACACACGGCTTCGGTACAAAGCTCACCTTGCTCATTGTAAAGAGTTCCTTTTATGGTGATAATATTGCGTTTTTGTTCTTGTATAGACGCTCTTAATACCACATAAGTATCGGTAGTAGATACCGCTTTTCGGAAACGTGTTTCCATTTTGGAGGTAACACCCGTAGTTTGAAGTTTGCACAATACAACCCACGCACAAATTTCATCGAGTAAAACGGATTGAATGCCACCATGTAAGGTATTTAGCCAACCTTGAAATTGCGATTTTGGTTGCCATACACTTACTATTTCATCTCCGTCTTCATAAAACTCCATTTTTACGCCTGCACCATTGTGTGGTGCACAGCCAAAACAGTTATAGCCAGAGAGACTTTCCCATGGATTTGTTAATTTTCGCATAAGTGTTTGTAAATAAAAAACGAAATCTAGTATCGATTTCGCTTTGTGTGTTGGTCGGGATGACTGGATTCGAACCAGCGACCACTCGCCCCCCAGACGAGTACTCTAAACCGGACTGAGCTACATCCCGTTTTCAATTGGTGTGCAAAATTACCAATTTTGTCAAAAAATAGCAAATGCGAAGTAGATTATTTCATCGTGTTTTTTCGTCAAACCATTTCCGAAGAAGATCACGTTGCTCCGTTTTGGTTAGAAGTGAATTATCAATTAAGAGCGCATCGTGAGCTTGTTTCAATGGACTTTCTACGCGATTGGTATCGCGTTCGTCGCGTTCTTTCACATTAGCTAGTACGGCCTCAAAATCTTCTGCTTGCCCTTTTGTTACCAATTCATCATAACGGCGTTGTGCTCTTACATCGGCCGATGCTGTGACAAATACTTTCAATTCTGCTTCAGGGAATACCACAGTGCCAATATCACGCCCATCCATTACAATACCTTTCTCTAACCCCATGCGTTGTTGTTGGCGTACTAATTCGCGTCTTACAAATCCAATAGTACTGACACGACTTGCTCCATTGGCCACCTCCAATGTACGAATTTCTCGTTCTACATTTTCACCATTCAAGTACGTTTCTTGTCGTCCATCAGGTGTGGTTTTGAAACTTATATTGATAGAACCGATATGTTTTTCTAATTCTGTTTCATTAATTGAGTCGGCTGTCATCCAGCCTTGACGAATGCAGTATAGCGATACGGCACGATACATAGCACCGGTATCCACATACACGTATCCAACATTTTTGGCCAATTCTTTTGCCATAGTGCTTTTACCACAAGAGGAGAGTCCATCGATGGCGACAATAATTTTTTTCATAGCCTTTCAGTTCAAATAATTCAAAACGTAAGTTTACTTAACTCCAAAATCAGTAAGCGCTGTACTTAAGGTTACATGGTACGATAAATTCCCCACTTGGTAGGGAACTAACGAAAATCCAACATTAAACTTGTAGATATGTATACCGGCTCCAAAGGCAAAACCCGCAGCCGTTTTCCAGTCTGTTACGTTCATCTCTTTTCGACGTCGGTGATTATAACTTACTGTTAAATACATATTTTTACTTGGTAGAATTTCTACTGCCCACACCGTGTGGCGAAACATCATATCATACCACGGAACTTCGCTTGAGCTAGTGTTATCGGTGTTTACTGATGCCGATTGTTGGTAGCTTAAATCCCACTGTTGTAGGTTGTGCAAGGTGAGTGAAAATCGAATAGGAGCGTGTTTGAGTTTTTGAGAAATCCCCAATTCTAAATTGAGTGGTAAGGTTTCACGATGTTGTGCACCATCAATTGAATAATAACCTGTGAACTGCCATCCTGCATTGCGTAAGCTTAGTCCAGCCGAAAATCCAACACTATCGTTATGATAAGAAGCGCCAAGATCGAACGCAACGCCAAAACTAGAATAACGCTCGTAAACAGAATAAATGGGTTTGAATGTAGCACCCACGGTGAAACCCAAAGGTAACGTACGTGCATACATAATGTTGAGTGCAAAATCTTTAGCTGTAAAGTTTCCAGTCAATTGGTCTGTTTCGTCAGTACCTAGAAATGTGCCGTAATCAATATAATGCATACCAAACATCATGTGGTTATTTTTGCCAAAGGAACGACCGTACGCCACAGAACCAAAATTGATGTCAGCTAAATAACTTACATAGTTGAGCGAAAAAACGTTGTTGGTTTTATCGGTCAATAACGCGGGATTATTAAAGGCGAGATTTAGGTCGTTATCAAATAGTGAAACATTGGTTCCGCCCAAAGCTGCGGTACGTGCTGATGTAGGTAAGTTTAAAAATTGATACGTGTCTTTGCCAGCTTGTGCAAATAGTGAAGTTGTACAAACTGTGGTGATTAATAAAAGTAAAACACGTTTTTTCATGTCATTTTTTGTGCTGGCAAATGAGGTTCAAAGGTACATTTTTTTCTTAAAAGGAGCAACACCTCTTTTTTAAACGAGAATTCATGTGAAATGTTTTATTTTCACCAGTTATTTTCTGAAATAATTTTTTTCAAGGGCATATCGTTTGGCTCTGTTGGTAATTCTTCCACGAGTTGAAAATCGAAACAAATACCTACTGTTTCAGTTGTTTGGTGTTGTAAGAAACGATCGTAAAATCCACGACCTCGACCAAGTCGGTTTCCATAACGGTCGAAGGCTACGCCTGGCACCACTATAAGATCAATTTTGCCGATGAATTCTCTGTTTTTTGGCTCTAATATATGAAATTCACCTTCTTTTAATTCGCTCGTATCTGTTAGTTGGACTGGGATAATATTATCTTTTACCACAGTAGGAAGAATCACAGTTTTTGTTTTTAGTAGTTCTGAAATCAGCTTATGTGTGCCTACTTCATCAGGTAATGACCAATAAAGCATCACAGTTTTAGCGTTGATAAACGGATCATATTTTTTGAGATTGGCTATCACAAGTTCTGATTTACGGCGTAATTTATCCAGTGAAACGTTTCTTTTGCCATCTTTCATTTGCTCGCGCAACGCCTTTTTTTGTTGATAAATCTCTGTCATGGTGTTTATAAAATTATATGGTAAAGGTATACATTTTTTGCATAAATCAAATAAAACAAGTACTTTCGTGTCCACAAATCAATTGTAAATGATAGACCAAACGACCATAGGAAAAATTATGGATGCTGCACAAATTGTTGATGTGGTATCTGATTTTGTGACGCTCAAAAAACGAGGTGTCAATTATCTTGGTCTATGTCCATTTCATAATGAAAAGACTGGATCTTTTACCGTGTCTCCTGCCAAAGGGATTTTTAAATGTTTTGGCTGTGGTAAAGGTGGTAATGCGGTTCATTTCATAATGGAACATGAGCAGCTTTCTTATGTCGATGCGTTGAAGTATTTGGCTAAGAAATATCATATCGAAGTGGTTGATCGTGAACTTTCAGATAAGGAAAAACTACAACAAAGCGATCGCGAAAGTATGTTGGCGGTCAATGAATTTGCTGCTAAATATTTCGCCGACATGCTTCATAATCATCGCGATGGCAAGGCTATCGGTATGAATTATTTTCGTGAACGTGGTTTTTCTGACGAAACTATTTTGAAATTCCAATTGGGTTATTCGCTCGATGAATCGGATGCTTTTTATCGCGAAGCCATAGCCAAAGGTTTTAAACCTGAATTTTTAGATAAAACAGGGCTTTCGCCTAAACGCGATGATGGTTCGCATTACGACCGTTTTCGTGGACGTGTGATGTTTCCTGTTCATACACTGTCCGGTAAAGTGGTTGCTTTTGGTGGCCGTGTATTAAAAAAGGACGATAAAACGGCAAAATATGTCAATTCTCCTGAATCCGAAATTTACCACAAAAGCAATGAACTATACGGAATTTTCTTTGCTAAGCAAGCCATCGTAAAACAAGATCGTTGTTTCTTGGTAGAAGGTTATACCGACGTTATTTCGATGCATCAAGCTGGCGTTCAAAATGTGGTGGCTTCTTCGGGCACATCGCTTACACCAGGTCAAATTCGTTTAATTCACCGTTTTACGCCCAATATTACAGTACTCTACGATGGCGATGCCGCGGGAATCAAAGCTTCTATTCGTGGTATCGATTTATTGCTCGAAGAAGGCATGAATATCAAAGTAGTGTTGCTTCCCGATGGCGAAGATCCTGATAGTTATGCTCGTACACATAATGCATCTGATTTCATCGATTTCATCGATAAAAATCAGGTCGATTTTATTAAGTTTAAAATCAATTTATTACTACAAGATGTAGGTAATGATCCTATCAAGAAAGCGACTTTGATTGGCGATGTTGTTCGCAGTATAGCTTTAATTCCTAATAAGTTAATAGAATCGGAATATGTCAAAGAGTGCTCGACATTGCTTGCTGTTGATGAGAAAATTATTTATAACGAAATAAACAAATTAAAACAAAACAAACGAGAAGAAGTTCAAAAACGAACGTCTAACGGAACACGAGAGTCCGTCGATACCTCTTCAACTGTTTCCTTGGTTGATGATATACAAATTCCCATAGATCAAACTACCAATCAGCAAGAATTGGATATTCTGTATTTCGCTATTCGTCATGGAGTGGAATTTTTGTATCGTGAATACCAGCCAGAATCGCATGAATTTGTCCGCGATTGGAGTGTGGGTGAGTATATTGTAGCTCAATTATTGGGTGATAATATCGAGTTTAAAAATCCTATCAATATGGCGTTGTTAACAGAGTTTGCTACACATTTGCATGATGAAGGATTTAAACCTTCTACATTTTTTATGCAGCATACACAGCCACAAATTAGTCGTTTGGCGGTTGATTTAATGACGGACAAATACCAATTAAGTAAAATTTTTACGCGCGAAGAGCAGCATACGTCGGTTGATGAGCAATACAGAGTCACAGCCAAGGCTAAACGCGATGCCCAAAAATTGGAAGAACATAGGCGTTGGCTTTTGGAATCGGTGCCACGTGTGATTTATGAATATAAAAATTCGATAGTGGTAGACCTTATAAAAACCGAAATGCTCAAATTAAAAGAGGCTGCCCAAGCTCGCGATATAAAAGCTACCGAATCCATTATGAAAACGATTGCCAATTACAATATTCTGAAAGCTCAATTTGCCAAGGAACTTGGCGAACGTGTTATTGTAAAAATGAGCTAGGGCTTTACTTTTCTTCTCTGTGGATGGCTCTTCCATGCGTTTTGTCGTAATTTTGTTTAAACGATGATTTTTTGTACCTTTGTAAATTATTTTCGATTAAAAATTATGTCAGATAAACACAAAAACATCATCGATGAGGTTACATCGAGTGATTATAAATACGGATTTACCACAGATATTGAAACAGAGGTAATTCCAATAGGATTGAATGAAGATGTGGTACGCCTAATTTCTGCTAAAAAAGGTGAGCCAGAGTGGTTATTGGACTATCGCTTAAAGGCGTATCGTCATTGGTTAACCATGAAAATGCCCGTTTGGCCTCACTTAACCATTCCTGAAATAGATTATCAAAAAATAGCCTATTACGCTGCTCCACGCAAAAACGCCCCTCAAAGTCTCGACGAGGTTGATCCCGAATTGATAAATACTTTCAATAAGTTAGGCATTCCGCTAGAAGAACAAAAAGCGTTGTCAGGCATGGCTGTTGATGCTGTAATGGACAGTGTGTCGGTAAAAACTACTTTTCGTGAAAGTTTAGCCGAGAAAGGTATTATTTTTTGTTCTATTAGCGAGGCGGTAAAAGATCATCCCGATTTAGTGCGCCAATACCTGGGATCCGTGGTTCCTTATGCCGACAATTTCTTTGCGGCGCTCAATTGTGCCGTCTTTTCTGACGGTTCATTTGTGTATATTCCCAAAGGTGTTCGCTGTCCGATGGAGCTTTCCACTTATTTTCGTATAAATGCCATTAATACGGGCCAATTCGAACGAACGCTTATTGTAGCGGACGACGACTCGTATGTTTCATATCTCGAAGGTTGTACTGCTCCTATGCGCGACGAAAACCAATTGCATGCTGCTATCGTGGAAATTGTGGTTATGAATAATGCCGAAGTAAAATATTCTACCGTACAAAACTGGTATCCAGGCGATAAGCAAGGAAAAGGAGGTATCTATAATTTTGTAACGAAACGCGCTATCTGCAAAGGCGATAATTCTAAAATTTCGTGGACGCAGGTGGAAACAGGTTCTGCCATTACCTGGAAATATCCAAGTTGTATCTTAAAAGGAAATAATTCGATTGGTGAATTTTATTCGGTGGCGGTGACTAATAATTACCAACAAGCCGATACTGGTTCTAAAATGGTGCATCTAGGTCGTAACACCAAAAGTCGCATTGTTTCGAAAGGCATATCGGCAGGACAAAGTCAAAACTCCTATAGAGGTTTAGTGAAAGTGGTGCCTGCTGCTCAAGGTGCACGTAACTTTTCGCAATGCGATAGTTTGCTTTTAAGCGATCGTTGCGGTGCTCACACGTTTCCTTACATGGATATAAAAAATGAAACGGCGATTATTGAACACGAAGCCACTACATCGAAAATTAGCGAGGATCAACTATTTTACTGTAATCAACGTGGTATAAGCACCGAAGATGCGATAGCATTAATCGTAAATGGATATGCTAAAGAAGTGCTTAATAAATTGCCTATGGAGTTTGCCGTGGAAGCGCAAAAATTGCTTTCAATTTCATTGGAAGGCTCTGTTGGATAAGATGTTATATGTAATAATTAGAACGAATGAACTTTTTTGATATACATAATATTGTAGCTACATTGTGGGGATATGACCTGTCGTATTTGGAATTGATAGGTTTTATCACAGGTTTTGTGTCTATTTATTTGGCGGGCAAAGGTCATGTGTTGACTTTTTGGATTGGCTTACTCAATTGTGCGGTGTTTTTCTCCTTGTTTTATCAACAACATCTCTATTCGATGATGTTGTTACAGTTGGTGTTTGCCTCTATCAATATTTATGGCATTATAAAATGGACATTTCCTAAAAAGAGTGAGCAAAACGCCGAAAAGAAATTACGTATTAGTACGTTGACTACCAAAGCGCTTATTTCCTATATGTTAACTATTGTTTTGGGTGGTGTAGCTTGGGGTTGGTTTATGGTGTATCTATCGAATCGTTTTCCAGATTTTGTACAAACACCTGCATATCCTTATGTTGACGCCATTTTGTTGATATCAAATGTGATAGGTCAAACTTGGGTGGCGCGTAAAAAAATCGAAAATTGGGCTTTGTGGATTTTGGTCGATTCCGCCAGCTGTATTTTATGGCTCGTGATGGGGATGAAATTGACCGCTTTATTATATGTTTTATATGTAATTATCTCAGTTTACGCTTGGTTCAATTGGCGTAAGCAGCTAGAGGAAGAGCGTGCTCTGGCCCGAGCAAAAAAGAAAAATCATTAATCATCTGACTTTATAATTTGCAACTTGTATCGGTTGCTATAATGAATCATTTATAACTAAAATAATATGCTTGAAATAAAAAACTTACATGCTACCGTTGCAGGTAAAGAAATTTTAAAAGGATTGGACTTGGTTGTTCGTCCTGGCGAAGTACATGCCATAATGGGTCCGAATGGAGCTGGAAAATCTACGCTCTCATCGGTTTTATCTGGTAATCCTGCATTTACAGTTACCGAAGGTTCTGTGACCTTTTATGGTAAAGATCTCTTGGCGTTACCTCCTGAAGATCGTTCGCGCGAAGGTGTTTTTATGAGTTTCCAATATCCGGTTGAAATTCCTGGCGTGAGCATGGTTAATTTTATGCGCACGGCGGTAAACGAACATCGTAAATATAAAGGATTAGAACCAATCTCGGCATCGGAGTTCTTAAAATTGATGCGTGCTAAAAAAGAGATGGTAGAATTGGATAATAAATTGGCAAATCGCTCTGTGAACGAAGGATTTTCGGGAGGCGAAAAGAAACGGAATGAGATTTTCCAAATGGCGATGTTGGAACCACGTTTGTCCATTTTGGATGAAACGGATTCTGGTTTAGATATCGATGCTTTGCGTATTGTGGCAAATGGCGTTAATTTACTCAAAACCAAAGATAATGCATCGATTGTGATTACTCACTATCAACGTTTATTGGATTACGTGGTGCCCGATTTTGTGCACGTGTTGTACCAAGGTCGTATTGTTAAAACAGGTTCGAAGGAATTAGCCTTAGAACTTGAGGAAAAAGGCTATGATTGGATCAAAAAAGAATTTGAAGCAGAATGAATGAACAACCCTACATAGATTTATACAAACAAACCGTAGAATCGATAAAAAAGCATTCGGCCGCCTGTCTTAATACACGACGCGATGAGGCCTTTGAACGATTTACGGCTGTTGGTTTTCCCACAAATAACGAGGAAAACTATTTGTATTGTCATTTGATGGAGCATTTGGGTATTGATTACGGTTTGAATATCAATCGTGTAACGATACCTGTTGACCCTTCAAATGTATTTAAGTGTGATGTGCCAGGTATTCAAGCCTATCTTTATTTTATTTTGAACGACCAATTTTATACTGGTTCTGGCGCTACCTCGAAACCATTACCTGATGGAGTGGTTATGTGTTCTATGATAGAAGCTTCAGAGCGTTATCCAGAATTGATAGCCAATTATTTAGGTAAACAAACGGCCAATAAAAAAGATGGTTTTACAGCTTTCAACGAAGCATTTGCGCAAGATGGATTTTTCTTTTATGTGCCTAAAAACGTCGTACTTGAAACGCCGATTCAGTTGATTAATATATTGCGTTCCGATGTCGATTTGATGGCAAATGGCCGTAATTTGATTGTGTTAGAATCAGGTGCGCAAGCCAAATTATTGGTCTGTGATCACACCATGGACGATGTGAACTTCTTCGCTAATCGATTAACTGAAATATTTGTCGGTGAAAATGCGCATTTTGATTATTATGCTTTAGAAAATACACACCATAAGACCAATAGTTTATCGCAAATACTTGTAGAACAACAAGCTAATTCACGACTCATTACGAACATCATAGGTTTGAACAATGGACGCACACGTAATCAAATTGAAATAGATTTGAATGGACAAGGTGCTGAAACTTGGCTGGGCGGTATGTTAGTGAGCGATCGTAGCCAACAAACTGAAAATTTCACGGTGATTAGGCATAATGTTCCTCGCTGTCATAGCAATGAACTTTTTAAATATATTCTGAATGGAGCTGCCGAAGGCGCTTTTTCGGGACGTATTGTGGTACAAAAAGGGGCGCAAAAAACAGAAGCTTATCAAACCAATCGTAATATTTGTTTGACTAAAGAGGCGCGTATGTTTGCAAAACCACAATTGGAAATTTACGCTGACGATGTGAAATGTGGTCACGGAGCTACTACTGGACAGATCGATGAAAACGCACTATTTTACATGCAAACGCGTGGTATTGGTTATGAAGAAGCACGTATGCTTCTCTTACTAGCTTTTACTTCCGATGTTTTGGAACATGTCGAAATTGATGCTTTGCGCGATCGTTTACATTTTCTGGTTGAAAAACGTTTACGCGGTGAAGAATCGAAATGTAAAGGCTGTGTTATTTGTTAATCAACTTAAAACTACATAACGTGGAATTATTTAATTTGGATGCCATTCGTGCTGATTTTCCCATTTTATCTGAAAAGGTGTATGGGAAACCGCTGGTGTATTTTGATAATGCAGCTACCACACAAAAGCCGCTTTGCGTCCTCAACAAAATAACGGAGGTTTATACTACCCAGAATGCAAACATTCATCGTGGTGTACATTACTTGAGTCAAAAAGCCACTATGGCGCATGAAAATGCGCGCCAAACTGTGGCCGATTTTCTTGGAGCTCGCAGCTCTAAAGAAATAGTATTTACACGTGGAACGACGGAAAGTATAAACTTGGTGGCAACGGCTTTTACCGAACGCTTTTGTAAAGCTGGCGACGAGATTGTATTTACTCAAATGGAGCATCATGCTAATATTGTGCCTTGGCAAATGACGGCTCAACGAGCTGGATTAACCTTGCGCGTTGCTCCTATTAATGAACGAGGAGAACTCATTCTTGAAGAGTTAGATAAATTGCTAACGGCTAAAACAAAGTTACTCACCTTGGCTCATATTTCCAATGTTTTGGGAACTATCAATCCTGTGAAAGAGATTATACAAATGGCTCACAAAAAAGGAATTCGTGTGCTGATTGATGGTGCTCAAGCTGTGGCTCATAGTGGTGTGAATGTAGCCGATTTAGACGCTGATTTTTACGTTTTTTCTGGTCATAAAATTTATGGACCAACGGGCATTGGTGTGCTTTATGGTAAAAGTGAATTATTGGAAGAATTACCGCCTTATCAAGGTGGTGGAGAAATGATTCAGAATGTGACTTACGAAAAAACGACCTACAACGAACTTCCTTATAAATTTGAAGCTGGAACACCTGACTATGTGGGTTCTGTGGCGTTAGCTACAGCACTCGACTATGTAACAAATATAGGTATCGAACGTATAGCTAGTTACGAAAACGAATTACTCGAATACGCTACCTCTAAATTATTGGAAATTCCAGAAATGCGTATCATTGGTACGGCGGCACATAAATGTAGTGTTATTTCGTTTGTCATAGCTGGTATCCATCCATTCGATTTGGGAACATTGCTCGATAAAACGGGTGTTGCCGTGCGTACAGGAAATCATTGTGCACAACCGCTTATCGATTTGCTTGAAGTGCCTGGAACCGTTAGAATTTCATTTGCTTTTTATAATACTCGAGAAGAAATAGATTATTTTATTGCACAATTGAAGCGTTGTATCGCTATTTTGAAGTAACCATTATGGAAAAACCAAATCCAAATCACGTTAATATCGAAGAAATGTTAGGGCCAAAATTACGTAAAAAAATGCCCCGTTTCTTGATTAATTATTTAAAAAAGATTGTTCATGAATCAGAAATGAACGAAGCTATCGATAAGTCAAATGGACTTTCTGGGCCTGAATTTTTTAAATATGCACTTAGTTATTTAGATATTACATACACCGTTATTGGCGAAGAAAATTTACCCAAAGATGGTAAATATATTTTCGTAGGTAATCATCCACTTGGAGGTGCCGATTCTCTTATTGTCGGTGAAATTATACGTCAGCATTATGGTAACGACATTCGTTTTATTTCTAATAGCTTAGTTGCTGGGATGAAACCACTATCTTCCATGTTTATTCCAGTCAATTTGTTGGGCGGTCCACAAACGCGTGATTTTGGCGTATTGATGGAAGAATTATTTGAATCGGATAATCAAGTTTCCATTTTTCCTGCTGGTACGTGTGCTAAAAGAGTTAATGGAAAAATTACCGAAATGCCTTGGAAAAAAATGTTTGTTACACGTGCCAAGAAATCGCACCGCGATGTCATTCCTATTCATTGTACGGGACGTAACTCCAATTGGTTCTATTTTATATCAAATGTGAGTAAATTCTTGGGGCTTAAAGTGAATATTGGCATGATGTATTTGGTGGATGAACTGTTTAAAGCCAAACACAAACATTTTACTGTGACCATTGGTAAACCAATTCCTTGGCAAACATTTGATTCTAGTAAGTCCGATTTGCAATGGGCGCATCATGTACGTAAAATGGTGATAGCATTAGGGGAGAAAACTCATTCAAAATAAATAATTTGCAGATACAAGTTTTCCATTGGTCTATACATTTATTGAAGTTTAAAAAACAAACTGTATCTTTGCCTTCCTTTTTTCAGATTTAAATTAATAATAAAAACAGTATTAGTTATTGAAGCAATTTTACCGCACTAAGATGAAAGAAATAATAGCTCCTGTTGATAAAGATTTGATAAAATCAGAATTGACTATTGACCGATTTTTACGCACTACAAACAAGGCGAATAATGAAATTTACATTGTAAATGCGCACAATTCACCTCATACTATGCGTGAAATTGGTCGTTTACGCGAAATAGCTTTCCGTAATGCAGGTGGTGGTACCGGTATGGAAATTGATATTGATACGTTCGATACAATGGAAGAGCCTTGTCAGCAATTAATCGTTTGGAATCCAGATGCTGACGAAATCATTGGTGGCTATCGTTTTATTTTAGGCGAGCATGTGAAAATTGATGATAATGGTCAACCAATATTAGCTACTGCTCATTTATTCCATTTTTCAGATCAGTTTATCAAAGAGTATTTACCTTACACGTTAGAGCTTGGACGGTCGTTTGTGCGTATCGAATATCAATCATCGCAAGCTGGAGCAAAAAGTCTTTTTGCGCTCGATAACTTATGGGACGGCCTCGGCGCTCTTTCCATTGAACACCCTCAAATCAAATATTATTTTGGAAAAGTAACGATGTATCCGTCGTTTGGAACTCAAGGACGCGATATTATTTTGTATTTCTTACAAAAACATTTTAATGATCCAGAAAATTTGGTGACTCCAGTTAATCCCATAAAAATGGAAAGTGATATCCAAAAGTTGGATAGCTTGTTGAGTATGTTCGATATTAAAGATAATTATAAGATTCTGAATCAAGAAGTACGATCTTTAGGTCAAAACATTCCTCCATTGGTGAATGCTTACATGAATCTTTCGAGTACGATGAAGGTTTTTGGAACAGCGGTGAATGATGAATTTGGCGACGTGGAAGAGACAGGTATTTTAGTAACTGTAGCCGATATTTATCAAGAAAAACGCGATCGACACATTGAAACCTATATTACTGAATTACAAAGTGATTTTAAGTTTCAGCGCTTTGGTATTTCTTAAATTAACAGTTTGATTTAATTCTTAGCTCATGATGAAGGATATTATTGCACCCGTTGCTCCTTCCTTGATTAAAGAGGAGTTAACAATTGAACGATTATTACGTAAAACGAATAAGGCCAACAATGAAATTTACGTTGTAAATGCTCATAATGCGCCTAATACCATGCGCGAAATCGGACGTTTGCGCGAATTGGCATTTCGCACAGCTGGTGGCGGTAGTGGTGAAGAAACCGACACCGATGAGTTTGATTATCTGGATATTCCCTACGAGCAACTTATAGTTTGGAATCCTGAGGCTGACGAAATTATTGGTGGTTATCGTTTCTTTTATGGCAAGAATGCGATTATAAAATCGAATGGCCAACCACATATTGCGATGGAACATTTATTTGACTTTTCGGCCCAATTCATCGCTGATTATTTGCCTTATACCATGGAAATGGCGCGTGCTTTTGTACAACCCAAATATCAATCGTCGCAAATGGGAGTTAAAAGCCTTTTTGCGTTAGATAATTTATGGGATGGCATAGGCGCTTTGATTGCTTTGATTGGCGATGTCAAATATTTGATGGGAAAGGTAACTATTTATCCTCACATGAATGAAGAAGCTCGTTGGGCTATTATCTATTTTATGGCGCATTTTTTTGGTCATCAAGTCGAATTTATGTGTCCAAAACATCCATTACAAATCCCACCACATTTGGTTCAAGAATTTGAGAAATATTTTACAGAAAAAGATTATAAAGATAATTTTCGTCTGTTGAATAGTTATGTAAAACAGCGCAAAGAAAGTATTCCGCCGCTTATTCATGCTTACATCGAATTGTCGTCAAGTATGCAAACCTATGGTACGGCTCAAGATCCTGACTTTGGAAGTATATTTGATACAGCCATGATGATAACCATTGATGATATTTATGAAGCCAAAAGAGCTCGTTATGTTGAAACTTTTATTCAAACGCGTTTAGGTGAAATTCCTAAATCGCTATAATTTTATGATAATTTGGATTATAATTAGTGTTATTGGAGTAGCTTCATTGGTGTGGTTAACTGTTGCTATTGTTAAATCAAAACCTCAAGCTGGCGAAGAAATTCCAATCGAAATTCCTGACGATTGCTGTGGTGCTCATGAAGTGTGCGAACGTGATAGTTTGTTGTCAAAAACCGATGAAATCGTCTATTTTGATGATGAAGAGCTTGACAAACTCAAAGGTAAGAAGCTAGAGAGTTACACACCAGCCGATGTCGATATGTTGGAACACGTTTTTTATACACTGCGTGAACAGGATGTGGCTGGCTGGATTCGTAGTTTACAATTGCGCGACATTGCTTTACCTAGTGATTTACGCGACGAAGCATTGTTAATTATTTCTGAACGGCGAACCGTTAAGTAATAACTAATTTATTTACAATATGATATGCTAGGCTTTTCAAAGGCTTAGCATATTTCCTTTTTATATACAACCGTTCAAAAATGGCAACCTGTTTATAACATTCACAAATTTTAAATCCCTAATTGAACAAAAAGAGGTAAGTTTGTAATCTCATAAATTTTGAAATTATGTTGTTTAATGAAACCATTTTTGGTCCTATTCATAGTCGCCGTTTAGGCGCTTCTTTAGGTGTCAATTTATTGCCCGTTAATGCTAAAATTTGCTCATTTGATTGCATTTATTGCGAGTGTGGATTTAATTTTACGCACGAAGGCGCTCATATTCCAACCAGACTTGAAGTAGCCACATTACTCGAAGAAAAATTGAAAGATTTGCAGGCAAAAGGTGAACCACTTGATGTTATTACATTTGCTGGGAATGGAGAACCCACATTGCATCGCGATTTTAATGCCATTATAGATGACACTATTCGGTTGCGCGATTGTTATTTTCCAAAAGCCAAAGTTAGTGTGCTTTCTAACGCCACACGTATTCACAAGCCTAAAGTACGTGAAGCGTTATTGAAAGTGGATAATAATATTCTTAAACTTGATTCTGCTATTTCTGCTACAGCCAAACTGATTAATCAACCCAATAATCCAACTTTTTCGATAGATGAAACTATTGAACAATTGAAGGCTTTTAATGGTAAGTTGATTATTCAAACACTCTTTTTTACAGGCGATTACAAAGGACAGCATATCGATAATACGACTGAAATCGAAGTTGTCGCTTGGCTGGAAGCGCTCAAGCGTATTCGTCCTCAACAGGTTATGATTTACTCGTTGGATCGTGCTACGCCAGCGCAAAACTTACACAAAGCCGATAGTGAAACTCTATCCACTATTGCTAAACGTGTAGAAGCTTTAGGTATCGAAACGCAAGTAACTTTTTAATAACAACGCGATGAACCAAGAAAAGGATCTGCTTTTTGAGAAAGCCATGGATAATGTGCCAGGTCAAAACGTGTTGGTCTGTCCGTTGGATTGGGGTTTGGGACATGCGGCACGCTGTGTACCTATCATTAAAGCGTTAGAAGCGCGTGGCAAAAACGTGTTATTAGCTGCTGATGGATTTCCGTTGGAGTTTCTCAAGCAAGAATTTCCACATTTAGAACATATTTCATTCCCAGGTTTCAAGGTTAAATACGCTACTGACGACAATCAAATGGGTGCTATGTTTGCCCAGTTACCACATTTTCTAAAAGGAATCAGACAAGAACATCGTGCTATAAAGAAAATTTGCGCTCAATATCAAATAGATACTGTTATTTCCGATAATAGGTTTGGATTGTGGAACAAACGTGTGCATTCTATTTATATGACGCATCAACTTGTGGTAAAAATGCCGATAAAATGGCATAAATTAGAAAAATTAGTTTGGTTCGTTCATCGTTTGTTTATCAATCAGTATAATACGTGTTGGATTCCAGACTTTCCTAATCATGAGAATTTGACTGGCGAATTAACTCATAAGTATAAATTACCAAAAAAAGCTCAATTTATCGGTATTTTATCTCGCTTTTCATCAACTTTAGAAGTGTCTGGACATTCGCCTTACGAAACGATTGCATTAATTTCGGGTCCTGAGCCTCATCGCTCTATTTTGGAAAATAAACTGATAAAACATCTTCAAAAAAGTCTTTTCCCTTCACTGATTGTACGTGGCGTGCCTTCGCAACAAACCGAAGAAGTTAATATTCTTAACGTTAAGTTGCTATCCCATCTTGATACGCCTACGTTGCAAAGCTTAATTGCTTCAACTCCTACGGTCATATGTCGTTCAGGGTATTCTACCTTAATGGATTTGGTTTCGCTCGATAAAAAGGCAATTCTCATCCCAACGCCTGGCCAAACCGAGCAAGAATATCTAGCCGAGCATATGAAAATTATGGGTTTTACTACACTTTCGCAAGACGAGATTTAGCTAAATTTCAGCCATTTTTGATTAAAAAAGTAAAAAAGCCAATTAAGCCAGTCGCAAATTGGCTTTTTTTGCTTATTTTTGTAAATTCAAGGTGCTAGAACTTTTTGCTCAAAAAATGGGCAAATCAACGCTAAATTTTGATTAAATTCAGGTCTGATTATGAACGTTTTAATTATCTGTTTTTCGGGTATCAGTAATGTAGCATCTGTGGTGCCTTTGTTAGACTCGCTTAATAGAAATTATGCTCAGCATCATTTTACGGTTTTGAGCCGTTCGTTTTTGTCCCCTTTGTTTGACTCATTTGAACAAGTGGATTTTGTGGGAGCTGATATTCGAGGCGAACACAAGGGTTTTTGGGGTACTTTAAACTTGTTTAATCAACTCAAGAGTCGTAAATTTGATGTTATACTCGATTTACAAGGTTCTTGGCGTACTCGATTGATTACTCGCTTGTTCAAATTATATGGAAAACGTGTACATACGGTTGATAAACAGCGTGCTGAAACCTATCAATTGGTACATCGTGGAGCAGAAAAATATAAGCCGTTAAAAACTATTTTTGAGCGCTATTCAGATGTTTTTGCTAAAATTGGTCTTGCAACAGACACTAAGTTCGAAAAATTAGCACCAGCATCAGTCGTTTGTCAACAAAAAGTACTCGATGTTTATGGCGAAAAACAAGGTACGTGGATTGGTATTGCGCCTTTGTCCATTGCTCGTGGTAAAACATTGCCACTGCGTAAAACAAAAAACGTGATACGCCATTTTGATAGCCAACCCAATACCAAGATTTTTTTGTTTGGTGCTGGTGAACTAGAAAATGAACTTTTAAGTGATTGGCAAACGATTTTTCAACATGTTTATGCCGTTCACACCTCGCTTCAGCTAGGTGAAGAGCTTGCTTTGATGGAGCAATTAGATGTGATGATTAGCATGGACTCTGGTAATATGCACTTGGCTGCGCTTACCGCTACTCCGGTGGTGTCAATTTGGGGAGCCACGCATCCTTATGCAGGTTTTTTAGGATGGAAACAAAGCGCTGATACCTGTGTTGGAGTGAATTTCTCGTGTCGACCTTGTACGGCGCATGAAGATAAAAAGTGTCACTATGGCGATTATCGGTGTTTAGAGTCCATTGCATCGGAAAATATTATAAAGAAAATAACCTATATACTCGAAAAAAAATAATCTATGGGAAAAATTATTGCTATTGCGAATCAGAAAGGAGGCGTTGGTAAAACAACAACAAGTATCAATTTGGCAGCTTCGTTGGCTTATTTTGGTAAAAAAATCCTTTTGGTAGATGCCGACCCTCAGGCTAATGCCTCAACAGGTTTGGGTGTTGATATTGAAAAGCAGGAAAAAACCATTTATCAATGTTTAATTAATACTATTTCCACGAGGGAAGCGATTTGTAAAACGGAGGTCGAAAATCTCGATCTTATCTCTTCTGATATCAATTTGGTGGGTGTCGAAATAGAAATTGTAGATGCCGAAGACCGTGAAATTCATATGCGTAACGCCTTGGCGGAAGTGAAGGATGATTATGATTTTATTTTCATTGATTGTTCACCATCTTTGGGCTTGATAACCTTGAATGCCTTAACGGCTGCCAATTCTGTTATTATTCCCGTTCAAAGTGAATATTTTGCTTTGGAAGGTATTGGTAAGTTGTTGCATACCATAAAATTATTGAAAAATAAACTGAATCCAACCTTGCGTATCGAAGGTTTTGTGCTCACTATGTTCGATGCTCGTTTACGCCATGCCAATCAGGTAGCGAGTGAGGTAAAAAGCCATTTTGGCGATATGGTATTCAATACGATGATTCAGCGTAATGTCAAATTGAGTGAGGCCTCCAGTTATGGACAGCCTGTTTTACAATTTGATGCCGATTCGAAAGGAGCACAAAATTACATTGATTTAGCAAAAGAACTCATTGAAAGAAGTAAATAAATTAGCGAAACAGAATGAAAAAACAAGCATTAGGACGCGGTTTAAGCGCGTTGATTGATACCGATATAAAACCCGATGGCGGATCGTCTATTAATGAAATAGAGATTTCTAAGATTCATCCAAATCCGAATCAGCCTCGAACTTATTTCGACGAAGAAGCTTTACAAGAGTTGGCCAATTCGATACACGAAATGGGCATTGTGTCGCCAATTACTTTGCGTCAGTTGGACGACGACACGTACCAAATTATTGCTGGTGAACGCCGTTATCGTGCCTCAAAATTGGCAGGTTTAGATAAAATTCCAGCCTATATAAAAACCAATCAAGACGAACAGCATGTGCAGTTGATGGCGTTGATAGAAAACATTCAACGTGAGGATTTGAATGCCATCGAAATTGCGCTCTGTTACTATAAATTGATGGAGGAATACAGTCTTACTCAAGAAGGTTTAAGCGAACGTGTTGGTAAAAAGCGTGCTACCATTGCCAATTATTTACGCTTACTAAAATTACCAGCCGAAATTCAGTTGGCACTTAAAGATAAACGTATCGACATGGGTCATGCACGTGTGTTGGCTGGCGTTGATAATGCCGTTGACCAATTGGCAGTGTATGAACAGATTTTGAGTGAAGGCCTTTCGGTACATGCTACTGAAGATTTAGTAAAAGCGTCGCCCGAAATTAAATCGGGAACGCCTAAAGCTATCAAAAAAGGGGCACTTACCAATGAAACCTATAGCTCATTAGCTACTGAATTAACGGCTTGCTTAAAAGCAAAAACGCAGATTGTAAAGGCAGAGAAGGGTGGTAAAATTACCATTTCGTTTAAATCAGATGACGATTTAAATCGCTTAATAGAAATTTTTAAGAATGGTTCCAACTAAATGAAAAAACCATTGTTGTTGGTTGTAGGTGTTTTGTTGAATGTGGCTTACGTATTAGCTCTTCCAACCGATTCTATTCGTATCAATACCACGGATAGCATGTCGTACACCACATCACAAGAGCAACAAAAGGATTTATCAGATAGTTTAAATGTCACTCTTGATTCTTTAGCGAAGAGTCAAATCGTGACTATGCCGGTTGTTTTTAAACCCAATCCTCAAAAGAGTTTGTGGTACGCCCTTATTGTTCCAGGATTGGGTCAAATTTATAATCGACAATATTGGAAAGTGCCTATTGTGTATGGCGGCGTGGCTGGTTTAACGTATGCCATTTCGTGGAATGGGAAATATTATCGTGATTATTCTCGTGGATACAGAGATATTATGGATTCCGATCCAAATACAAAAAGTTACGAAAAGCTTTTACCGTACGGAATTGATCCAAGTTCTAGTGTTGCTCAGAATTTAATGAAGAACAAACAGAATACGTATCGCCGTTATCGTGATTTATCCATTGTTGGTGCTGTGGCTTTTTATGCCATCACAGTGATTGATGCTTATGTTGATGCACAGTTAGCTGATTTTGATATTAGCCCAGATTTGTCGATGCAAGTAGCACCAGCCGTATTACAAACGCCCAATAGTTACAAGCCAAGCGTTGGCGTACAACTTAATTTCAATTTATATTAAAAAACTATACTAATACTATCAAATAAGAGATTATGAATTTCCCCAAACTGTTTTTCACCGCAGCTTCTGTAGTTATTTGTAGCCAACTTTTTTCACAGACTGTGGCGCAAAAAGCTCCTCAACCACCAGTTAATAAAAGTGTAACAGATACTACTGTTATTATTCCATGCGAATTTGATGAAAGTTTGGATGAAATTGTACATAACTGGTATTTACAGAATGCGATGTTGGGTCATTGTTCAAAAGATACAGGCTTTGTTACTTATCCCGACGAAGTTTATATTCAACGCATGCAGAAACTGCCTTATGTGATGGAAATGCCATACAATAGTATTGTGCGCAGTTTGATAGAAGTGTTTGCCAAACGTCATCACCAAGTGGAATATATGCTTGGAATAGGCGAAACGTATTATTTCCCTATTTTTGAGGCGGCACTTTCGAAATACAATGTTCCGTTGGAATTGAAATATCTGCCTGTTATTGAGTCGGCTTTGAATGCACGCGCTATTTCTAAAGCGGGTGCTGGTGGTTTGTGGCAATTTATGGTTTCTACTGGTCGTATCTACGGTTTGGAAGTGAATAGTTTGGTGGACGAACGCTGTGATCCAGTTAAATCTTCGGATGCGGCAGCACGCTATTTGCGCGATTTGTATAATATTTATCAGGATTGGCATTTGGTTATTGCGGCTTACAATTGTGGACCAGGTAATGTATCCAAAGCGATGCGTTATGCAGGTGGCGGCAGAAGAGATTACTGGCAAATTTATCCCTATTTACCACGCGAAACCCGTAGTTATGTGCCTATTTTTATTGCGGCTAACTACATGATGAATTATTACAAATTCCACAATATGTGCCCTGCTCAGCCTACGGTGACGGTAGCTACCGATACAATGATGGTAGATAAACGTATTAATTTGCATCAAGTGGCCGATGTACTCGATCTTTCAATTGAGGAATTAAGATTTTTGAATCCACAATATCGACAAGATATAATACCTGGTAATATTAAACCTTATCCACTGGTACTTCCATTTAATCAAATCACAGCTTATATCGATAATAAGGACTCTATTGCAGCCTATCGTGCAGCCGAATTAGTGCCACAGAGAGCAAGAATTGAACCTTTAAATAGTAACCCTACTGCATCGGGTAGTGGCGATATCACTTACCACAAAGTACGTTCTGGCGAAACATTAGGCGCTATTGCCAGTCGTTATCATGTTACGGTGTCGCAAATTAAGAAATGGAATGGATTACGTAATTCCATGATTCGCGCTGGTCAACGTTTAAAAATTTATCGTAAATAAAAACTGATGGAAAAAGTATATTATTCGATAGCAGAAGTGGCCAAAATGTTTGAGGTGAATCATTCACTCTTACGTTTTTGGGAAGATGAATTTGAGCAACTTGAGCCCAAACGAAATGCCAAGGGAACTCGTTTTTATACGGCGAATGATATAGAAGTGATTAAACAAATTCACTATTTGTTACGTGTTCAAAAACTTACTATTGCAGGTGCTAAAGAACGCCTAAAGCTGAATAAAGACAGCGTTGTAAAGAAACAAAAAATCCAAGAAAAATTAATGGCTATTCGTAAAGAGTTGGTGGCTATTCGTCATGAACTGAATCAAAATGAAGCCGTTGATCAAGCAGTTTTAATTCCATAAAATTAGTTGTCATGAATATCAAATCTGGTCTTATTATAGCCACTTGTATTTGCTTATTTCAAGTAAATGTTTGGGCACAACCGAAAGCTAAAAATGTGATTTTTATGATTGGCGATGGCATGGGCATCAATCAAGTTTATGCGGCTATGACAGCTCAAGGCGGTCATCTAAATCTTGAAAAATGCACTGCTTCGGGCTTTAGTAAAACCTATTCCGCCAATAAATATATTACCGATTCGGCCGCTGGTGGAACGGCTTTGGCTACAGGTTCAAAAACCAAAAATAACATGATTGGTTTGGCGCCAGATAGCGTCACTAAATTGTGGTCGTCGCTCTATTTTGCTGAACAAAAAGGGTTAGCCACTGGAATCGTTGTTACAGTTCCGGTTACACATGCAACGCCAGCCTCATTCTATGCGCATCAAATATCACGCAAAATGAGTGAGGAAATTGCTTTGGATTTATTAAATGCTAATATTGATGTGGTGATTGGTGGCGGCCGTGATGATTTCGAAAAGCGAACGGACAAGCAGAATCTGAAAACACAATTTGAAGCTAAAAATTATCAAGTAGTTCATTCCGAAAAGGCGTTGGATAAAATAGAACAAGGTAAAGTGTTAGCGCTTTTGGATGATAAAGATATGCCTGTAGCGAGTAAACGTGGCGATATGCTGCCTAATTCCGTACAAAAGGCGATTTCCATTTTGTCGAAAGACACGGCTGGTTTCTTCCTCATGGTAGAAGGCTCACAAATCGATTATCAAGGTCATAACAACAATACCAATGAGTTGATTAACGAAATGGTTGATTTCGATAAAGCCATTGGTAAAGCGCTCGATTTTGCAGCCAAAGATGGCAACACTTTGGTGGTGATTACTGCCGACCACGAAACGGGTGCTTTTTCCATTTTAGATGGAAATTTTGAAACGGGTAAAGTGGATGGTAAATTCAATAGTTTTTATCACAGTGGCGTGCCAGTTCCTGTGTTTGCCTTTGGTCCTGGTTCTGAGCAATTTAATGGCTGGATGGAAAATATTGATTTTCGCGATAAACTCTTGAATGCATTGGGTATAAAACACTAAGAAACGAATTTGACATAAAAAGAAGGTTCAAGCATTGCTTGAACCTTCTTTTTATGTCAAATGCACTTTAACATCTGTATATACGAACCTCATGTTCGCATATATTTATTATAGTTTAATTTAAATTTGTAATAAATCCCATTTAATCAAGTTGTTATGATGTTTAGTATCGAATCTCTATGTTCGCATACCCAATTTATTAAACAACTAACTTTATTCCGCGGATTTCTAGCTTTATACTACTACGAGTTAGCGTATTTTGTTTTGTAGGCTAGCGCATACAGTTTCATCTGTTTTACCATGGCGAGTAAACCGTTGGAGCGGGTAGGCGATAAATGCTCTTTTAGCCCGATTTGATCGATAAAATGTAAATCTGAATTGATGATTTCGTCGGGCGTACAGCCTGAAAGCACTTTTACTAAAAGTGACACAATGCCTTTTACAATCACGGCATCACTTTCGCCATGATAATAGATTAATCCGTCTTTATAGTCGGCTGTTAACCACACTTTACTTTGGCAGCCCTGAATAATATTTTGTTCTGTTTTGTCCGATTCAGGTAAGCTTCCTAGTCCATTGCCCAATTCTACTAAATATTGATAACGATCCATCCAGTCTTCAAAAGGGCTGAATTCATCGATAATTTCTGCTTGTTTTTCTTGTAAAGTCATTATGATAAATTTTAGATATAATTAAAACGTAAAAGTTCTTTCCAAAAGTCAGGATATGATTTGCTCACCACTTCAGGGTGTTCTATGGTAATAGGGATTTTTAGCGCCATTGGCGCAAATGCCATCGCCATGCGATGATCGTCGTAGGTCGCGATGCTAATAGGCTCGGCAGGTTGTTTCATGCTACCATTCCACGCCAATTCATTTTCGGCTGGTTCTGTTAATTCAAAACCGCATTTGGCTAGTTCATTTATTAACGCCGCCACACGATTTGTTTCTTTGATTTTCAAGCTCGACAAGCCTGTGAAATGGAACCGCGTTTCTGTCATGCAACAAGTTACTGCCAGTGTTTGAACAATGTCGGGCTCGTTGCTGAAATCATATTCTAGACATTCAAGTTTGTTGGGTGTTATTTCAATTTCAGCCATTTCATCGGTGAAAGTGGTTTTTATGCCAAACATCTGGAATAATTCCATGAGTTTCGAATCGCCTTGAGCACTCTCTTTTTTTAAACCGGGTAATTGCAATTTGCCTGCACCATGTATGGCGAGTAATTCGTACCAATACGAAGCGGCCGACCAATCGGATTCTACGTCAAATGCAACACTTTTATAGGATTGCGGACGAATGTCGATAGTTTGATTACAGAACTCCGATTTTACACCAAAAGCAGCCATTATCTGTTGTGTCATGCGAATGTATGGCTCTGAACTGATGTTGTTAGTGAGTTCTATGGTGAGTCCTTCTGCCAATTTTGGAGCTATCATCATGAGTGCTGATACGTATTGACTACTTACGCTGCCATCGAGTGATAATTTTCCGCCTTTTAAGTGAGTACCTACAATCTGTAACGGTGGAAAACCTTCTTTTTCGAGATAGGTAATCTTGGCTCCGATGTGTGTCAACGCGTCCACTAAAATCTTGATTGGGCGGTTTTTCATACGTTCCGACCCTGTTAGTATCCATGTACCGGGTTGAATGGCACAAAATGCCGTTAAAAAGCGCATGGCAGTACCTGCAGCACCAATATCAATCGTTGTGGACTCTAACCTCAAGGCGTTTGATAATACGGTTGTATCGTCGCAAATAGCTAGATTTTCTATGATACTTTTCTTTTCACACAGCGCATTAATGATGAGCACTCTATTGCTAATGCTTTTTGATGCAGGCAGGGCAACAGAGCCTTCTAAATGAACTGAAGGTGAAAAATGGAGTTTCATATTAATCTAAAAATCCTGGTATGGCGCTATTTTTACGACCTTTCCAAACATCTTTTAAGAAAGTAGACGATGTTTGACCTCCGATGAGGTATATATAATTATCTTTATCCACAATAACGGATTGTCCAAAACGAGGCACGAATAAATCAGGCAATTTGGCTTTGTCATCAGCAGCTTTCCAGCTTAATCCATAGTCCGGAGACACCCATTGTGTATCGGTTAACGTGCCACTATCATTTTTGCCTCCAATAAGCATCAAACCACCGCCATATTGAACTACGGCGGCCTCTTCACGTGGCGTAAACCATTCTTTTCCGGCTGTTAGATTTGCCCAATAGGAACCATTTTCCGTACTCCAAACGCTGCTGAGTAACGTACCTTGTGCACTTCTGCCACCTACAATAAAAGCTTGCATTTTACCTGACGGAGCTGCATCTACCCATACGCTAAATCCTGTTGCGGGGAAATGTTCTGGCGCAAGACCAAGGTTTGCCCAATTTATTTTATCGGACGATTCAAATATATTTCTGTTAGAACCATCGGTGGTACCCAAGGCATACACTTTGTTATTCATACTAAAAAGTAGGCGCGTTAATTGCACAGTAGGAGAGGTTATTTTACTCCACGCGCTTCCATTGGTACTACGATATAGTTCTTGGTTATAAACTAACAGCATTTCATCCTTCGTGGTAATCATCCCTTTTAAGCTTGATGCCAAAGGAAGTCCAGTTACGGTTGAGGCAGTCCATGATTTTCCGTTTACACTTTCAAAACGTTTGAATTCGGTAGTTGTCTTTACGAATAGATGCATCGTATTACTGAACAAAAGCGCTTTTTGTTCCACTGTTGCTCCTTGGTAAATTTCCGATTTTATGCCTTCCCATTCATATAAATCTGGATCCACCTGATGCACATTGACTTTTACCGTGTAAGTGCGTGTCGTTTTTTTGTCGGTAGCAATAGTTGTAATTCTCACTGGCTTTGTAAAATCTAACGTATCTTTACCTGTATAAAGCGTTGTGTCATTTAGATAAATCGCCGAAAGTGTTATAGCACTATAAATAGATGGAGTGAGCGAATCTAAATCCGACAAATAGGGTAGTGAGTCCACATTGTATATCACATTACTATCATTATCAATAGTAAAAACGGTTTTATTCAACCCCGTAACGCTGTCATTTTTTAGGTAAAATCTAGTGATAGTAGTCGTTTTGGATGTAGTTGTGGTGTCCTCTGTGTTGGTACAAGCAGACATAAAAACGCCAACTATAATCATCAACACGAAAGGGATTCTTTGTAATTTCATATACGTAATAGTTTAATGATGCGAGTTTTATTGTCCACAAAAATAGTCACATTTTATGGTCTTTTGGTACTCTGCTGTTAGTTTTATTTCAAAATAGACGCAAGCCTTCTTTAAATCGACAAGATTTGCAATACGCCTAGTTTATCGGGATTGACTTGTTTGTCGTCTTTTATAGCTTTGCTGAATGGTACATGTACTATTTCATCGTTCACAATGCCAATCATAATGCTTCGTTGTTCATCTAATAACGCATCAATCGCGGCTACACCCATGCGACTCGCCAAAATACGATCGTATGCTTTGGGAGAACCTCCTCGTTGTAAGTGCCCAAGGATTGTTACACGTACATCGTATTCGGGATGTTCTCTGTGCATCCGTTCCGCTAAACCTTGTGCTCCTCCCGTGCTTGGGCTTTCTGCTACAATCACAATGCTGCTATTTTTGGATTTTCGGAAACCATTTTTAATTAATTCTTCTAGTTGATCTTCTTTTGTTAATCGTTCTGGAATAATGGCAGCTTCTGCACCTGATGCTAATGCGCTATTGAGCGCTAAAAAACCAGCATCGCGTCCCATCACTTCTACAAAGAAGAGACGTTCGTGCGAATTGGCAGTATCTCTAATTTTGTCCACCGCTTCAACGATAGTGTTCATTGCCGTGTCGTAACCAATGGTAGAATCCGTTCCCCATAAATCATTGTCAATAGTGCCTGGAACACCAACGATTGGGACATTATATTCTTGTCCAAAGATATGTGCTCCAGTAAAAGTACCATCTCCTCCAATTACTACCAAGGCATCAATACCTTCGCGTTGCATACTTTCGTACGCTACTTGACGACCTTCGGGTGTCATAAATTCTTTACAACGGGCTGTTTTTAGAATAGTGCCACCACGTTGTATGATATTGCTCACATCTTCAGTATGAAACTCTTTGATTTCGCCTGTAATTAATCCTTTGTAGCCTCTATAGATGGCTTTCACTTGAATACCATTGAAGATGGCTGTACGTGTTACGGAGCGGATAGCTGCGTTCATTCCAGGAGCATCGCCTCCCGAAGTTAAAATTCCAATGCAATTAATTCTATACATATGTCTTAAGTATTTTAAATTACTTATTTAATCGTTTATCTAATGCTTGGGCAATACTCTCCATAAGCCATTTTGGGGTTGATGTGGCTCCACAAATCCCTATGGACTGAGCATCCTGCAACATGTCATCCGTGATATCATCTAAGGTAGAAATGAAGTAACTGCGTTTGTTTACCGTCTGACACTCCTTAAATAGCACTTTCCCATTTGAGCTTTGAACTCCACTTACAAATAACACAATATCGAATCGAGAGGCAAAGTTATGCATATTTGGGATACGATTGGCTACTTGACGACAAATAGTGTCGTGGTAGGTGAATTGTGCTGGAGGTACGAGTTTTTGTTCTATCGTTTTTACTAAATCATTAAAACCAGCAATCGATTTTGTGGTTTGTGAGAAAAGAATGATGTCTTTGGTAAAATCAATCGTATTTAAGTCTTCTTTGTGCTCAATTACAATACAATTTCCACCCGTTTGTCCCACCAAACCATTCACTTCCGCATGTCCTTTTTTGCCATAAATCACAATTTGTGCGTTGGGTTGCTCTGTGTAAGCTTTCTTAATTTTCTTTTGTAGAACTAACACCACAGGACATGAAGCATCGATAATTTCGATACCGTTTTCACGTGCTAAATCGTATGTGGAAGGTGGCTCGCCATGTGCTCTAAATAAAATTTTAGAACCACGCATAGTCGCTAGTTCGTCGTGATTAATGGAGTGTAATCCTTTATGCGACAAGCGAGCCATTTCTTGTTCGTTATGCACAATATCACCCAAACTACACAATGAGTCTTCATGTGTGAGGGTTTCTTCTGCTTTTTTAATCGCGTTGATTACGCCAAAGCAAAATCCTGATTTTGAATCTATTTCAATATGTACCATACGCTTAAAAATCTAAATTAAATCTAAATCGAATTCCCCAATTGATAGCGTTCGGAGCATCGCGGTGAGTTAAACGCCATACCGATTGTACCGAAAATAACTTTAAAATATTGGATATTCCGATACCAGCTTCCATATAAGGCACATCTATGCCCGCACTGTTTGCCGGTAATTCTAATATGTTGTTGTGTCCATTACGTAATCCGCCATACGCAATTTTAAATAGCACTTCTTCTCTTAAATTTGCCTTTTTTACCCAAGGGATGTAATTGAAAATCCATCCGCTGGTGATGTAACGGAAATTCCCCATAATATAAGCATCCGTCATAAATTCCATTTGATTCATCAAACAGAAATCGTATTCTGGAAACCAAATTCCGCGTGCACCTCTAGGAGATTCTAACAATGGAAATGGAACATCGCCAAATACATAACCGCTTTCGATGAGGTATTTTAATTTGCCAGAAAATACAGGAACGCTTTGTTTTACCATAAGCAACACCTTGCCATAAGGTTCTTGTTTGTTTCCCACTTCATAGTAGCCGTATTCACCTTGGATATTGATGATGGGATAAATGGTACGTAAGTAATAACGATGAAAATAGTTATTAAGTGTGTTTTCTTCAAATGATAATCGTAAGCCAATGGTTCCTGCTACCGATTTAATAGAGTTTACATTTATTCCATTTTGAACAAAAGGCATGCCGTTGTTGCTCAGTAGTTCTTTTGCTTGAAAAGAGGTCGTAAAACGAACTCCTTCTTGTTCGTAACGATAGGTAAGTGTGGCTTTGTATTGTTGTGCCAAGTTGTCATATTTGGTGACACGAGACAAGGTCGTCAGCAAATTTTCGGTACTTCCTACCATGTTTTCGTTAATGAGCAAAACATTGCCGTAACCGTAACGAATCACATCATTGTCGTAAAAAGCACTAATAGTATGCTCATTGTCAGAGCCGAATCGAGCTTGAATTTCACCGCCGTACTTCCATTTTTTATCACCAAATCCATAACCAACATATCCTCCTATGGTCATATTTTCCATCATTTTTTGGCCAGTTCTTAGTGCTATGGTTGGTCGAAATCCTTCTAAACTATTATAGCGAATCCAATTTACAGCAGGTCCGATATCTAATTTCCAAGCGTGTATGTAACCATTCATTACCAAATCTACAATACCAAAGGCGACTCTCTGTAATTTGGTTTTATTGATGCTGTCAATGGCGTTTCGGAAATTGGTTTCCGCTATATTGGATGAGTCAACTGCTGCCATGCGTTTTACCGAAAGGAGCTCTTTACTACTGACTTGTGTATTGGTGTAGGTTATATCTTTGTCGAATACTGTAGCGATGCCGTCTTTTGTTGAATTCTTTGCCAAATCGAATCGAAAACCCATGGCAAAATGTTGTTGTTTGTAATAGAATAAATGTTGTTCAGATTTTTCAAACGTTTGTTCTACCACTAAACTATTCATAAAATTAATATTCGCCGTGGCGGGCATGGCGGCACGTATGTGAGTCAGGGCATAGGTGGCTGAATCAATCCACATATCACCTTTAAACGTCAACTCTTTGTCGTTTTTTGGTCGGAAACGTATTTGATACGTTTTGGAGCCTTCCGTTATTAGGCTATCCATCAAAAAATATTGGTAATAGAGCGGACCTTGGTTGGCTAGCGGACTAATAAAGTTGGATTGTAATATGGTGATATGATTTTTATAGAAATTAATCTGGGGTGTGTACGTATCTAAAAAAATGGCGAGTTGATTTTCTGGTATAATTTGTAATGATTTTTCGTCTTTTGTAATCGTTTTGCGTTCTACTTTGCCACTATTATCCACTCTAACTTCGTCGTTTTTTTGTTCGTGATACACAGGAATTATTAACAAAGAATCATTTCCTCGAATAGAACCTTGTAGCATATCACGGAATAGCTTGCGCTGTAGTGAACGTTGTTTTATGTTGATGAAAAAAAGTTTAGTCGTTTGATCTTCGGCAGTTGATAAATTGAGAAAATTATCTGGATTATTTTTGTCCCTCGCAGCCAATACGTTACGCAGAATTGGCAATGCTTCGTTTTCGCCAGGCAGAACTATTACTTCATCCAAAATATTTCGTTCTTCTCGGAGTAAAATAGTCACCATTTGGTTACTGTTTTTCGCCATATTTATTTCGCGACGTTTGTAACCTAATACCGATACGCAAACCGTTTTTTGTGGCTCCGATGTACGTAGTATAAAGTAACCTTCTTCGTTGGTACTACTTCCTATTTGTGTTCCTTTAAACCAGACATTGGCTGCCTGAATAGGTTCTTGATTTGTCGCATCGAGCACTTGACCGAACACAATAAACTCTTGTGCTAGGGCTATGCCAAGGCTCAAAAGAGTCATAATGCTGTATGTCAAGAGTCTTTTCAACGTTGTATTAATGATGTTTAGGCATTTCTATCACTTCTAAATTTTGGATGTTTTTACCATCAATTTCAAATCGGAGAAGTGTACGTACTTGGTGGAATCCTTCTAAACCTGCAGCTCCAGGATTTACACAAAGCATATTGAATGTTTGATCGAACTGTACTTTTAGAATGTGTGAATGGCCACATAAAAATAAATCAGGACGCAGCTCTATAATTTTTCTTTTTGCTTCGGGCCAGTAACGTCCAGGATAGCCGCCAATATGCGTCAGTAAAACCGATACTTGCTCACATTCGAAACTCAAGAATTCAGGATAATTGCTACGTAAAGAACCACCATCAACATTGCCATAAACGGCTCGTAAAGGTTTAAAAGCTGCTAATTTTTGTATAACTTCCGCAGAACCAATATCACCGGCGTGCCAAATTTCGTCACACTCTTTGAAGTGTTCAAAAATACGCTCATCAAGGTAAGCATGTGTGTCCGATAAAATGCCAATACGTGTCATCTTTTATTTCGCCTGTTTTTGTTTTTCGAGTGCGCGTCGTTCCAAATAGAGTTTTAAGTTTTCTGGTGTTGTTTTCCAACGGCGATGCATCCACACCCATTGAGTTGGTGTTTCGCGAATAATTTGCTCCATCACATCGGTTTCCAACTGCGTATTAGCGTATAAATCTTTTTCGGAATCACCTGTTTTGATGGTTTCCAACGCTGGATAAATGGTAAATCGATAACGACTATCGGCTATCCGTGTAGTTGCCATTGGAACTACTACAGCATCAGTTTCTAATGCTAAGCGCGCAACACCCATTGGTGTATAGGCTTTTTTACCATAAAAATCGACAAAGAGACCTTTTACTTTGGTGTCTTGATCAATCATGATAATTAAACATTCTCCATTTTTAAGTGCTGTTACTAACTTTTGATAGGAACCTTCGCGTGAAATGTTACGCATGCCGCGTCGTTCGCGAAAGCGAACCATCATGTGTTGTAGCAAAAATCCTTTGACGCTTTTGCTTGCTCCACACGTTTTATAACCTAACATAGGAGGAGTTACTGCCGATAATTCCCAAGAACTTAAGTGCGGAATAAGGCAAATAACACCACGTTTTTGCTCGTATGCTTGTTTTAAATGTTCTTCACCTACGACCTCCACGAATTTAAAAAATCGCTCGGGTTTGGTTATATGCACTGTGGCAAAATAATCAAGTACCGATTTGTTGATGTTTACTAAAACTTCGCGCGCCATGACTTCTATTTCTGCTGGTGATTTTGTGTCACCATAAGCGGTGGTTAGACTCGCTACTGTGCGTGTACGCGTTTTTTCGTTCCATTTGTACGACAAGCCACCGATAAATGTGCCCAAATGGTTGCGCCAGATTTTAGGTAGAAATCGTAAAATGAGTATAGCAAGCTCTAAAAATGGGTACGCTATAAATAGAACTACTTCACGTCTTAAATCGCTTTTAGTCATTGTTTTAATATTCATATTTGTTTGTAGAAAGACCATTTAAAATAACGTTCATAATTTGAGTACGATGGTCTTTAATATAGTTGCTAATGTTGTTATTGATATAAGGAGTTTCCATACCTTTCAAAGCATATAAAAACATCATGGCAGCCCATTGTGTACTTTGTAGACGAAATACGCCTTTCACGGCACCTTCTTCCATAATTTCCCGAATCATACGAATTTCTTTGATGTCAATCGGGCGACGAGCCTTTTCAACTTCGTAAATATTACGAAAAAAGTCAGCGCGTAAAGACCCGTTACGCGTAATAGCTTCTTTTACCGCTTCAAAATGTACAAACACATACTCTTCCAACTTTTTTTCGGGTGAAAGTGGCATTCGTAATACACCTTGTAGGCGTTCTACCATTAAATCCAACTCATTTTCGATAACGGCTAGATATACCTCGTCTTTGCTACCAAAATAAGTGTAAAGTGTGCGACGACCTTTGCCTGAGGCCACAGCAATATCGTTCATGGTGACATTCTCTTTACCATACTGTGCAAAAAGTCGACGAGCCACGTCAACCATTAATACACGGGTTTTTGAAACTTTTGGAGTCTTCATTTTGAGTATAAATTTACAATAGTGTGCAAAATTACATCTTTTTTTCTATTGGCTCTCTATAAACCAGTTAAAAATTTCTCAATAAAGCTAAAGTGTGCAAATTTTAGCAATTGTCATGAAAAATACGCCTGAATTCAAACATTTTCTGTAACTTTGTCCCCTCGTTTACGTATTTGTTTTAAGCAATTTAAGTACCTTATCAGTTCTTTCTAAAAAGGATTCAAATAAGGGCTTATAAATTAACCTCATTTTTATGGACAAAAATTCAATTATTGGTATCGTTCTCATTTTAGCAATTATTCTTGGATTCAATTGGATGACCCAGCCGACAGCAGAGCAAAAGGCTGCCAAACAACATTATCGTGACTCTATCGCCATGGTAGAAGAAGCTAATAAATTAGCCGAACAAGTCATCGAAGCTCAAACACCACAACAACCAATAGTTGCTGATACGGCGGCAACTTCCAAAGCTGCTATTTATGGCGATTTTGCTTCGGCTGCCGAAGGCAAAGAGGAACTCGTAACCCTTGAAAACGACTTGCTCAAGTTACAGGTCAATACAAAAGGTGGATACATTTATTCCGCTCAACTCAAAAAATATCAAACGCATGATTCGTTGCCATTGGTTTTATTTGAAGGTAAAGAAAGTGATTTAGCATTTACATTACTTACCCGTAACAATCGTGTTTTAAGCACTAACGAATTATATTTTGTACCTCAAAAGCAAACGGCTAATGCTGATGGACAAGCTTTAGTCATGCGTTTAGCAGTCGATTCAGCTAGCTATATCGACTTTACCTACACACTGCCTGCCGACGATTATATGGTACAGCTTGATGTGCAGGCACATAATATGACCAATTACTTGGATCCAACTATGACGGCGCTCGAAATGCGTTGGAATCAGCGTATTCGTCAACAAGAAAAAGGTCGCAAATTCGAAAGTCGTTATGCTACGCTTAACTTTCGTTATACAGCCGATGATATGGAACAGTTGAGTGAGTCAAAAAATGACGCAGAAAAACCAGCTGGTAAAGTGCGTTGGATTGCGTTCAAAGACCAATTTTTTAGCACCATATTTATCGCCGAAAACTCATTTACATCTACAACTCTTGAAAGTGTAGTCGAAAATGAAAAATCGAAATATCTTAAAAATTATACAGCTGAAACAGCTGTTACATTTGATCCTAAAGGAAATGAAGCCACCAAATTTCGTATTTTTATCGGACCAAACCAATATAAAGTTTTGAGCCAATACGATAAAGATGTCGACAGCGATCAAAAATTAGGATTGCAACAAATTATTCCATTAGGTTGGAGTTTGTTTCGTTGGGTGAGCCGCTTTTTGATCATTCCAATGTTCAATTTCTTTGGTACTTTTATATCTAATTATGGTATTATTATTTTGTTGATGACCATTGTTATCAAACTTATTTTGTTGCCATTTACCTATAAATCGTACATGTCGACTGCTAAAATGCGCGTTTTAAAACCACAAATTGACGAGATCAACGCCAAGATACCTGCCGAAAAAGCAATGGAGCGTCAGCAAGCAACTATGGCATTGTATAAACGCGTTGGCGTTAGCCCGATGAGTGGTTGTTTGCCTATGTTGTTGCAAATGCCAATTTTGTTCGCCATGTTCTCGTTTTTCCCTGCTGCTATTGAATTACGTCAACAAAGTTTTCTTTGGGCACAGGATTTATCAAGTTACGATGCTATTTTTAGCTGGGATGCTTATATTCCACTTATAACGCCTTATTTTGGTAATCACATTAGTTTGTTCTGTTTATTGATGACTATTACCAACGTGGTTTATACCAAGTTGAATATGGCTAACCAAATGGGTGGTCAGCAAATGGCTGCTATGAAATGGATGATGTACTTAATGCCATTCATGTTCATGTTTATGTTCAATGATTATGCATCAGGTTTGAGCTACTATTACTTCATTTCATTATTGATTACTATCGGTCAAACTTACTTGTTCCGTTTGTTTGTAGATGAAGAAAAATTATTGAAAAAATTAGAAGCTAAAAAACAAAAACCTGCAAAAAAATCTGGTTTTATGGCACGTTTAGAAGAAGCACAACGCCAACAACAAAAAGCGATGCAACAGAAAAAACGTTAAGATATTTAATTTTGCGGAACAAAAGGTAAGGTTTTAACTAAGAATAATTGGTTATGTTCCGCATCAGTGGGCGGGGGCTGTGAAGTTCCCGCCCATGTTTTTTATTAGCTTCAAATGAGTAAAGTAGAAGAGTGGGTATTGTCGAGTAAGAACATTCTTAGACATAGTCTAAACGAGTTGATTTATACTTCAACTTTAAATGCTGGCAAAAGTAAAGCGAGCTCTCAACGCCATGTTGAGAGCTCGCTTTGAGTATAAAAAAGATGCGTAATTAGTTTAATTTCTTAAAGATAACGCTGGCATTATGACCACCAAATCCGAATGTGTTCGACAAAGCAGCACGTACAGTGCGTTTTTGAGCTTTGTTGAATGTGAAATTCAATTTGTAATCGATTTCAGGATCTTCATCGCCTTCGGTAAAGTTAATGGTTGGAGTCACGATGTCGTTTTTGACTGAGAGCACACAAATTAACGCTTCTAAAGCACCTGTTGCACCTAGTAAGTGTCCAGTCATCGATTTAGAAGAACTGATGTTCAATTTGTAAGCTGATTCGCCAAAAACTTGTTTAATAGCTTTTGTTTCTGCTATATCTCCTAGAGGAGTAGATGTACCATGAACATTGATGTAATCAATATCTTCTGGTTTCATCTCGGCATCTTCTAAAGCATTGTTCATTACAAGCATAGCACCTAAACCTTCAGGATGTGGTGCTGTGATGTGATGAGCGTCTGCACTTAAACCGCAACCTGCCAATTCAGCATAAATTTTTGCACCGCGCGCTTTAGCGTGCTCGTATTCTTCTAGAATTAAACAAGCACCACCTTCACCAATCACAAACCCATCGCGGCTGGCGCTAAATGGGCGTGACGCAGTTTCAGGAGAGTCGTTGCGGGTAGAAATAGCATGCATAGAACTGAAACCACCTACCCCAGCTTCGGTGATAGCTGCTTCAGCACCACCCGTTACGATAATATTTGCTTTACCTAAACGGATGTAGTTAAATGCATCAACAATGGCGTTGGTGGAAGACGCACAAGCTGATGTAGTTGTGAAATTAGGACCACGGAAGCCATATTTAATTGAAACATGACCAGGACCTATATCAGAGATCATTTTTGGGATAAAAAATGGATTAAATTTTGGGCCAATAGTATCTTTTGTTTTGGCGTATCCTAACACTTCTTCTTCAAATGTTTTGATACCACCGATACCTATACCAAAAATAACCCCAATTTTATCTAAATTTTCCTTCTCAACTTCAATTTTTGCATCAGCAATAGCCTCATCTGCAGCTACAATTGCGTATTGTGAACATAAATCCATTTTACGCACTTCTTTGCGATCAATGAATTCGGCAGCATCAAAATTTTTGACTTCGCATGCAAATTTGGTCTTGAAATTGGTAGTGTCAAAATGGGTAATTGGACCTGCACCACTCTTCCCATTTACAACGCTGTCCCATAATTGTGGGACAGTGTTGCCAAGTGGAGTGACGGCGCCAAGGCCTGTTACTACTACTCGTTTTAATTCCATAAAAGTAGAGAAAAAGTTATTATTTCGTAGCTGCTTCGATGTGCGAGATTGCATCACCTACAGTACCAATTTTTTCAGCAGCTTCTTCTGGGATTTGAATGTTAAATTCTTTTTCGAATTCCATAATTAATTCTACTGTATCCAAAGAATCTGCGCCAAGATCAGCAGTGAAACTTGCTTCGTTAGTTACTTCAGCAGCGTCAACGCCTAATTTTTCAACAATAATAGCTTTTACTTTTTCTTCTAATTGTGACATAATTCAAAAATGTTTTGGGTTAGTAAAAAATTCAAAAAATTGAGTTGCAAAGGAAACGATTTTTTTTCAATCAACCTGCGTTTTGCCTTATAATTTTACTTAATTATGCACAAAGCATATGTCAATGTGCAGAAATTATTCGGTTTCATTTTTCTATTTTTTCGATAAATCATTGATAGCTAAAAACCTAAGTTCTGCTTTAAAATATATGCACAAAATCCATTTTTTGTGCAATTTTAACATTCTTAAAAAGAACTAAATGTGATTTTAGAATAAAAATAGGTGAGAGAACTAGACCCTAGAGGTGAAAAAATGCATTTTTTTCTCTTTTTTGAGATAAAAAGCGTATTTTTGTGGCAGCAAACTTGAAACGATATTAAATATGGCTTTAATTAAATCTGTACGTGGGTTTACACCACAAATTGGTAACCACTGTTTTTTGGCCGATAATGCCACTATTATTGGCGATACAGTGCTTGGTGACGACTGTAGTGTGTGGTTTAATGCCGTTGTGCGAGGTGACGTGAATTCTATTCGGATAGGTAATCATGTCAATATTCAGGATGGTGCTGTGCTGCATACGCTTTATGAAAAATCGCAAATTCATATTGGCGATTATGTTTCGGTTGGACACAATGTCAATATTCATGGGGCTACCATCAAAGATTATGCATTAGTTGGCATGGGTGCTACCGTGTTGGATGGTGCCGTGGTTGGCGAAGGAGCTATAATTGCTGCTAATGCATTGGTTTTAAGTAATACCGTGGTTCCACCTTATACTATTTGGGCGGGCGTTCCAGCTAAACAGGTCAAAGAAGTTTCGCCCGAACAGGCCAAAGAGATAAATCAAAAAATAGCTCATAATTATGCGATGTACGCTAGTTGGTACACCGAAGACAAATAAATTTAAAGATTAGAACGTATGATAAAACACGTAGTTTGTTTTAAATTAGCTGACAATAATGCACATAATTGTGCGCAAGCCAAACAAGTGCTAGAGTCGATGAAAGGTAAAGTGCCTACTGCTAAAGAGATTGCCGTGAATATTGACGAGTTGAAATCGCCACGTTCGTTTGATATCATGTTGGAAGTATTGGTTGATAGCTGGGAGGCTTTAGAGGAATATCAAAATGACCCTTATCATTGTAATATTGTGAAAAAACACATGCGTGCAGTTTCACAACAAAGTATTTCACTTGATTTTGAGCTTTCATAAGCATATCGAAAATGCGAATAACTCAAAAAATAACCATTTTGCTACTAGCTACCGTGAGTTTGTTGGCGGCTTGTGCTGGTAAACCCAATGCAGAGAAACAGTCGACAGGCACGGTTTCAGCTCCTGTTTTTAATGGTGATTCTGCTTATCAATTTGTACAACGTCAGGTCGATTTTGGGGCTCGTGTTCCAGGTACAGCCCAACATACCGCTTGTGCTGCATTTTTGGACACTACATTTCGTCGATTTGGTGCTCAGGTGACTATTCAAAACGGTGAAGCTACCTTGTACGACGGACGCACAATGCGTTTTAAAAATATTATAGCCTGTTACAATCCGCAGGCCTCAAAACGTCTTTTACTTTGTGCGCATTGGGATACTCGTCCTTATGCCGACCAAGATACAAATCCTGCTAATCATCATAAACCAATTTTGGGAGCCAATGATGCAGCTAGTGGTGTTGGTGTTTTGCTCGAAGTGGCTCGTCAATTGCATCTGAATGAACCAACCATTGGTGTTGATATTGTACTGTTTGATTTAGAAGATTGGGGCACACCTGAATTTTATACAGGGCCACAACGTGAAGATACATGGTGCTTAGGTTCTCAATATTGGGCTCAGCAAGCTGTGAAAAGTGGTTATAAAGCTGAATTTGGTATTTTATTGGATATGGTTGGCGCTCCTAATGCCCAATTCTATAAGGAGCAAATTTCCACTTATTACGCTTCATTTGCTGTCGAAAAGGTTTGGAATGCAGCTCAGTCACTTGGGTTTGGCAGCTATTTCATAAATCAATCGGGTGGTGCTGTTACTGACGATCACTTATACGTGAACCGAGTGGCCAATATTCCTTGTATCGACATTATTCAATATAATCCGTATAGCACTACTGGTTTTGGCGATTATTGGCACACTATGGATGATACTATGAAGCATATTGATAAGAATACCTTGTACGTAGTGGGACAAACTTTATTACAAGTGATTTATAATCCATAAAACGCGAATAGTGTGAAAACTCATCAACCGTTGGCATCCTATTTTACCGTCGATTGCATCGAAGCCGGCTGCGATGAAGCGGGGCGAGGTTGTTTGGCTGGTCCTGTTTTTGCAGCCGCAGTTATTTTGCCAGCTTATTTTTCATCTCCTTTACTGAACGATAGTAAACAACTGACCGAACATCAACGTTATGCATTACGTCCTATCATTGAACAACAGGCATTAGCCTGGTCTGTAGCGCGTGTGGATGCTCCCGAAATTGACAAAATTAATATTCTGAATGCCTCTATCTTGGCGATGCATCGTGCAGTAGATGGATTATCTCTACGTCCAGAACATCTAATTATCGATGGCAATCGCTTCAAAAAATACCAAGACATTCCTCATCATACTATTGTAAAGGGCGATGGCAAATATTTGTCCATTGCGGCCGCTTCTGTTCTAGCCAAAACATATCGTGATGATTATATGGCGGCTTTAGCCGATGAATTCCCTCAATATGATTGGAAGTCAAATAAAGGTTATCCAACAGTAAAACATCGTCGAGCTATAGAAATGTATGGTACAACGCCGTATCACCGTATGACTTTTCGATTATTGAATACACAATTGGCATTGGAGTTATGACTCTAAAAATTACACATTTTTTAAAAAAGTGAGCAATTGTGTCCAATACATTAAAAAAAAGCGTACCTTTGCTCCCGAAAATTAGACTGCTCTTGAATGATTAAATCATTTTTCAATACATTTTTTCCTAAGCGTCGTATTATATCCGACCCTGTTTCTGACTCTCAAAATCCACTTATTTCTGTGTTGGGCTTTGTTCCCTGTGATCCCCAATATTACTATCTCGCTTTTCTCCATAAATCGGCTTTGGTTAAAGATAACAAAGGACAAAAACTTGATAATGAACGTTTAGAATTTCTTGGAGATGCTCTATTGCAAGCTGTTATTAGTGATGTGTTGTATCACCATTTTCCATCGCAAGATGAAGGGTTTATGACTATGATGCGTAGCAAGCTCGTGAAACGCGAAAATCTCGACGAGTTAGCCGAAAAAATAGGTTTACCATTGTTGGTCCAAGGTCATAAATCGAACAATAATCGTCATGTTTATGGCAATGCCTTAGAAGCACTTATTGGTGCTATCTATCTAGATAAAGGTTATGATGCGTGTAAACAATTTGTGGAAAGTCGAATTTTGGCTCGTTATGTGAATTTAGATCGGTTGGCGAGAACGGAGGAAAATTTTAAATCAAAACTGATAGAGTGGGGACAAAAACATCATAAAACCATTCGTTTTGAGTTGATTGCAGAAGAGCCACAAGCCGATAATCTGATAAAATTTCATTCAAAAGTATATGTTGACGATATAGAATTGGGTTTGGGTGTAGGTTTTGCAAAGCGTAAAGCTGAGCAAAATGCGTCTAAACAAGCGTTGCGTAAACTGAACATAGTTTAACATCATTGAGTATTAACTAAAATAATTTCATTATGGAATTCATTCATTTCTCAAAATTTGTGTTTGCTAAAGCTAGAAAGCGTGGGAATCACAGAATTTTATTTTATCGTGACAACTCTCTTGCAAAATGGGTTGGCATTACTTGGAGCGAATTAGCTGAAAAGGTTCAGACTACTGCTCGTGCCATGGTTCAAGTAGGCGTGAAAGAACACGATAATATTGCTATTTGCTCTCAAAATAAACCTCATTGTGTTATTGTTGACTTCGCTAATTTTGCGAATCGTGCAGTATCTGTGCCCATGTATGCTACCGCTTCGGCACCACAAATTGAGTACATTGTGAATGATGCAAAAATTGCTTTGATTTTTGTAGGTGAACAACAACAATACGATAGCGCCTTAGAAGTTTTAGCAACTTCTAACTATTTAAAACATATTGTGGTGTTTGATAGCAGTGTTGACTTGAAAGGCGAAAAGCGAGCTATGTATTTTGAGGATTTTCTAGCTCTAGGTGCCGATATGAAGCACGATAAAGAGGTTGAAAAACGTAAAAAAGCCGCAAAAGAAGAAGATTTAGCTGTTATCATGTATACATCTGGAACTACAGGAGAACCCAAAGGCGTGATGTTGCCACATACGGCTTTATTAGAAGGTATGCGAATTCATACAGAACGTCTGGTTACGGTGAATAGACATGATAAATCAATAGCTTTCTTGCCAATGTCGCATATCTTTGAACGCGCTTGGGTCTATTTCTGTATGCACAAAGATGTTAAGATTTATCTTAATCTTCGTCCTATAGAGGTTCAGCAAACTATCAAGGAAGTTCGTCCTACGTTAATGTGTAGTGTCCCACGTTTTTGGGAAAAAGTAGCCGCCGGTGTACAGGAAAAAATCGAGACATTTACACCATTCAAAAAAGCATTAGTTACTTGGGCGGTAGCTGTCGGAACCACTTATAATTTGCATTATTTGCGTATTAATAAACCCGTACCTCTAGGGTTACGTTTCCGATACATGGTTGCCGATAAATTGATATTCAGTACGTTAAAAAAGACTATTGGGATCGAAAATGGACGCATGTTCCCTGTCGCAGGTGCTGCACTCGATGATAAATTGGCAGTTTTCTTCCGTAGTCTTGGAATACCTATTACTTATGGTTACGGTTTGACAGAAACAACTGCAACGGTATGTTGCTACGATTATACCGATTATCGTGTAGGAACAATGGGCTCTCTTATGCCAGGCGTGCAAGTGAAAATTGGTGATGATAATGAAATTTTAGTCAAAGGCAAAACTGTGACTTCGGGGTATTACAATAAACCAGAAGCTACTGCAGCTGCTTTTGTTGATGGATGGTTTCGTACAGGTGATGCTGGTAAACTCATTGAAGGTAAACATTTAATGATGACGGATCGTATTAAAGATTTATTTAAAACGTCCAATGGTAAATATATCGCACCACAGCAAATAGAGACCAAATTGGGTGCCGACCGTTACATCGATCAAATTGCGGTTATTGGCAATAATCGTAACTATGTAACTGCCATTATAGCTCCTAATTTGGATGCGGTGAAGGCTTTGGCAGAGGAACATCATATTACCTATGAACGCATGGAGGATTTATTGGAAAATCCGATAATTCTCAAATTTTATGAGGATCGTATTGCTGAAGGACAAGTGGAAATGGCTAGTTTCGAGAAGATTAAACGTTTCCGTCTTATCAAAAAAGGATTTTCGATGGAGGCTGGCGAGTTAACTTCTACATTGAAATTGCGTCGTGCTGTGATTCAACAAAATTACAAATCGCTTATTGACGAAATGTACGATACAGTAGTAGCGCCTGTTTTATAAATAGAGCTGTTGATTGATTAAAAAAGGGAACCTAATTGATTAGGTTCCCTTTTTTATTACTTGTAAATCTGTTAAACATTAAATCTAAAGTGCATAATGTCACCATCTTGAACTAAATATTCTTTTCCTTCGACTCCCAGTTTTCCTGCTTCTTTTACAGCGCTTTCGCTACCATATTGAATGAAGTCTGCAAATTTAATTACTTCGGCACGGATAAAACCTTTTTCAAAATCGGTATGAATCACACCTGCACACTGAGGAGCTTTCCAACCTTCTTCAAAGGTCCATGCTCTTACTTCTTGTACTCCAGCCGTGAAATAGGTTTTTAATTTGAGTAGGTGGTAAGCTGCTTTGATGAGTCGTGCCACGCCAGATTCTTTTAAACCAACTTCTTCCAAGAACATTTGACGTTCTTCGTAAGTTTCCAATTCTGCTATTTCTGATTCAATCTTAGCTGCCACAATTAAAACCTCAGCATTTTCCTGTTTGACAGCGTTGCGTACTTGTTCTACATACTTATTGCCATTTGCAGCTGATGCCTCGTCGACATTACAAACGTACATAACAGGTTTTGATGTCAATAAGAAAAGTTCGTTTGCAAGCGTTTGCTCGTCTTTGTTGTCAAGTGTTACGGTGCGTGCAGGTTTACCTTGCTCTAAAGCTGCTTTATATTTAACAAGAATGTCATAAGCTATTTTAGCTTGTTTGTCACCTCCAGTTTGTGCTTGTTTTTGGACTTTTTGAATGCGACTATCCACTGTTTCGAGGTCTTTAATCATCAATTCAGCATCAATAATTTCTTTATCGCGCACGGGATCTACAGAACCATCCACATGTACCACGTTGGGGTCGTCAAAACAGCGCAAAACGTGCAAAATAGCATCTGTTTCGCGAATGTTGGCTAAAAACTTATTACCTAAACCTTCTCCTTTGCTTGCCCCTTTTACTAAGCCAGCTATGTCCACTATTTCTACGGTAGTTGGCAGAATGCGCTGAGGTTTTACCAACTCAGCCAATTGATTTAGGCGTTCGTCGGGAACGGTAATAACACCAACATTGGGTTCTATTGTACAGAAAGGAAAGTTTGCCGATTGTGCTTTAGCATTTGACAAACAGTTGAAAAGAGTTGATTTACCAACATTGGGTAAACCCACGATACCACATTGTAAAGACATATTGAGTTTATTTTTAGTTTTTTGAAATGTTATTCGGCCACTTCACCTAGTAATGTAGCAGCAGTGGCTTTGGTGATTGTAACTTGTACAAAATCGCCAATTTTTCGGCCAGCTTTGGGGAATACCACCATTTTATTTTGCGATGTGCGTCCACAAAAATGGTCGCGCGATCGTTTAGAGTAGCCTTCAACCAGCACTTCGAATGTTTTTCCCACGTCGCGTTTATTTGACTCATGACTGAGTTCCATTTGCAAAGCGATGATTTCATTTAATCGACGCACTTTTTCTTCTTCTGAAATATTATCAGGTAAATTTTTCGCAGCAAAAGTTCCTGGGCGTTCCGAGTATTTAAACATAAAGGCGGCATCAAAACCTACCTCGCGCATCAAACTCAAGGTTTCTTGATGATTTTCTTCGCTCTCATTGTGGAATCCGCAGAAAATATCGGTTCCGATAGTAGCTTCGGGTAAAATGCGGCGAATAGCAGCAATGCGTTCCAAATACCATTCACGGGTATATTTTCGGTTCATAGCTTTTAGCACCGCATTACTTCCACTTTGTACTGGTAAGTGAATAAACTTACACAAGTTTGGATACTTCGCAATCATTTCGAGCGTAGCATCGCTCATATCTTTAGGATGTGAGGTGGTAAAACGGATACGCATATTAGGAACAGCTAGGGCAACTTGTTCCAGCAATTCAGGGAAACCAATAGTTTGACCCTCTTTCTCGAATTTGTAGGAATTTACATTTTGTCCAAGCAGTGTCACTTCTTTGTAACCACGCGCATCTAAGTCTTTTACTTCATTGAGAATGCTTTCCATATCACGACTACGTTCGCGTCCACGGGTGTAGGGAACAATACAATATGAACAGAAATTATTACAGCCACGCATAATGCTTACAAAACCAGAAATTGATTTTCCAATGCGTGCTGGCAGTACTTCTCGGTATGTTTCGGTAGTTGATAATTCAATATTGATTGCTTTTTCACCTTTTTCTACGGCGCCTACTAAATTTGGTAAATCCAGATAAGCATCGGGTCCAGCTACAAAATCAACGCCGTGATCTTTGATTAACTCTTGTTGTACACGTTCTGCCATACAACCAATGACGCCAACGATTAATCCGTGTTTTTTACGTTTTAATGATTGAAAATATTGTAAACGGCTGATTACCTTTTGTTCTGCATTATCTCTAATAGAGCAGGTGTTCACCAAAATGGCATCGGCGCCTGTTATGGTGTCGGTTAGCTCAAAACCATCTGATTGCATGATAGATGCAACCACTTCGCTATCGGCCACATTCATTTGGCATCCATATGTTTCTATAAATAGCTTTTTCATAAATTAACTGTGAACTTGTAAATAAGGTGCAAAGGTACAATTTTTTGGTGAAAATTTGGTGGTTTTTATTGGTTTGAAAAAGTTTTCAACAAAAAATGAAGTTCTTTTGTTGGCGCATTGAAAAAATATATCTATCTTTGCAGCCCTAATTGGAAGGTCAAGAAATAACACAAAATAACGATAGCAATGAAAAGAACATTTCAACCCTCGAACAGAAAACGCAAAAACAAACATGGTTTTCGCGAAAGAATGGCAACTGCAAACGGTCGTCGTGTATTAGCATCACGTCGTGCTCATGGCAGAAAAAAATTGACAGTATCTGATGAATACTGCAAAAAAGCTTAATGGTTTAGAAACTAAAACCACACAAAAATAAGAAAAAGTGAAGATGTCAATCTTTGCTTTTTTTTGTTTTCAACCAATTTATTTATAAAATAATTGTACCTTTGGGCGTTATTTATGAACCCATTCAAAATATCGAAATTATGAGTCTACCAACAGTTTTTAATTTTCTCAAAAGCAAGTTTTTTTGGATAAATGTAGGCGTGGCGATTCTATCTGTAATCGTTTTGACTATCATTGTTTTGTTTTCGTTGAAATTTTTCACAAAACATGGTGAACAAGTGGCAGTGCCTGATGTTACAGGACTTTACGTGGAAGAGGCTGACGTTTTGCTTAAAAAGCAAGATTTATCGTACGAAATTATTGACTCAGTGTATGTTCGCGATAAATTGCAAGGAGAAATTCTTGAACAAATACCACGTGCCGAAAGTAATGTGAAAACTGGTCGTACAATTTACCTTACAATCAACTCAAAATCTGATAAGATGATCATTTTGCCTCAAATTCAAAATGTGTCTTATCGTCAGGCCAAAGCAACCTTGGAGGCCATTGGATTTGTGGTTAGCAATATCGAATATAAACCTTCTGAATTTCCTGATTTAGTGATGGGAATTCGTGTTGGACAAACGCCTGTTCGTGCTGGCGATAGATTACGTGCTGGTGCTAGCGTGGTGCTTATTGTAGGTTCTAAAACACAAGGCGAAACCGCTGTTGCGCCAGATTTAATTGGGTTTACACAATCGGCCGCAGAACAACTGATTTTGCAAAATAATTTTGTGGTGGGCTCTGTCGATTTCGATGTGCCTCCTGCCAATGAGGCTGATAAAGCAAACTACTTTGTTTATCGTCAATCTCCAGAACCAACAACATCGTACGAACTTGGGCGCCGTATCAATATTTGGTTGACCAAAGATGCTGACAAAATGTCGGAAAAAAGTTCGAAAGAAACTACTGAAGAAGATTTCTTTTAAATGATTGCGGGCATGTCAGAAAACCAGTTCCTTGATGATATAGATGAAGAAGTAGATGATTTTTTGCCTCAAAATGAGCGATTTGAACATCATCGTTTTGTTGTGGACAAAGGTCAGGCCTTACTTCGCATCGATAAGTATTTGGTCAATTGTATGTCAAATATTTCCCGTAATCGCATACAGGAAGCTGCCGACGCTGGAACTATTTTGGTTAACGACCGTCCCGTAAAAGCTAATTATCGTATCAAGCCACACGATGTTATAAGCATCGTTCTCGATTATCCTAAAAGTGATTTTTCTATTGTAGCCCAAGATATTCCCCTAGAAGTGGTGTATGAAGATGCCGATTTAATGGTGGTAAACAAACAACCTAATTTGGTAGTACATCCTGGATTTGGTAATTTTGATGGCACATTACTCAACGCCGTGGCTTGGCATTTAAAAGATGATCCCACTTTTGATGCTAACGACCCGCGTATAGGTCTTGTTCATCGTATTGATAAAGACACTTCAGGTTTGATTCTAATAGCGAAAAATGAGGATGCTAAAGCCAAATTAGCACTTCAATTTTTTAATAAGACAACTGAACGTACTTATAATGCCCTAGTCTGGGGTGTGGTAAAAGAAGAGGAAGGAACTATTATTGGCGCATTAGCACGCGATCCGCGCGACCGTATGTTGTTTACCGTATTTCCAGAAGGTGAAAATCCAGCTGCCAAACATGCCGTTACACATTATAAAGTGATTGAACGTTTCGCTTATGTCACTTTGGTGGAATGTAAGCTTGAGACAGGACGTACGCATCAAATTCGTGTCCACATGAAACACATTGGTCACACACTTTTTAATGATGAACGCTATGGAGGCAATGAACCATTAAAAGGAACAACTTCGGCAAAGTATAAACAATTTGTCAAAAATTGCTTTGATGTTTGTCCGCGCCAAGCCTTGCATGCCAAGACCTTAGGGTTTGTACATCCAACTTCTGGTGATTGGATTCAGTTTGATAGCGAGCTGCCTGATGACATGATTAATTTACTCGATAAATGGCGAAAATATTCGCCTAATAGTTTGCAAGAATAGCTTTTAAAATAGAACGATGATGAAAAAAATTATTGCAATTGTTGCAGGAGGAGACTCTTCGGAGTGGGAAGTTTCTTTGCGTAGTGCAGCTGGTTTAAATTCATTTATTGACGGTGACAAATACACGAAATACATTGTCACTATTGTGGGTAAAAAATGGCAAGTAGAATTGCCCGATGGTGGTCATTTGCCAATAGATAAAAATGATTTTTCATTTGTACTTGACAATCAGAAAGTAACTTTTGATTTTGCATACATTACCATACATGGAACACCAGGTGAAAATGGTATTTTACAAGGCTATTTTCGACTTATTGGTTTACCTTTTTCGTGCTGCGATGTGCTACAGGCCGCACTGACCTTCGATAAATATGCCTGCAACAACTATTTGAAAAGCTTTGGATTCAAGGTGGCAGAATCCATCGTGTTGCGCCCCGGTGAAACCATTGATGATGCTACTGTAGCTAATCAAATTGGTTTTCCGTGCTTTATCAAGCCAAGTGTAGGGGGTAGTAGTTTTGGTGTTACCAAAGTGAAGACTGTTGATCAAATTCAACCTGCTATAGCTAAAGCTTTTGCCGAAGGTGATGAGGTGATGATTGAAGCATTTTTAAGTGGTACAGAGGTCACCAGTGGCATGTATAAAACAAAAACAAAATCGGTGATATTCCCTATTACTGAAGTAGTTACTACTAATGAGTTTTTTGATTATGATGCCAAATATAATGGTCAGGTAGACGAAATTACGCCTGCCAGATTGTCTAATGAACTTACGCAAGCAATAAAAGATACCACTGAGCGAATTTATACTATTTTGCATGCAAAAGGTATTATTCGCGTCGATTACATTATTTCACCAGACGGCACCATTAACTTGCTTGAAGTGAACACAACTCCAGGGATGACAGCGACTAGCTTTATTCCACAACAAATTCGTGCGGCAGGGTTAGATATTAAAGATGTCATGACCGATATTATTGAAAATGAGCTGAATTAATAAAATTTAGATTTAAATTGTTGAAATAAGCAGCTAAAAATTTGGCTGCTTATTTATTTTACCCTCTTTTTAAGTTAATAAAGGTAATAATAATATAAATAAATATAAAAAATAGGGCTATTTTTGTGCGAATAATTGATATAATAAAAAAACGTACTACATTCGCAGATAATAACGAATTGTTTTTCAGCTAGTCATGCATACATACATCAATAAACAACTAGAAACTCTGAATTGGGACAGAGCTCCTCGTGAGCTTTATTTACCAATTGGCTACGCATTGGAAAGTGGCGGTAAGCGAATCCGACCAGCGCTTGTGCTTATGGCTTGCGACCTGTTTGGTGGCGCCAAAGACGGTGCAATGGGCGCTGCCTTGGCTGTAGAGGTGTTTCATAATTTCACATTGTTGCACGATGATATTATGGATAACGCTGAAACGCGCCGAAATAGGTTGACTGTTCATAAAAAATGGAATGCTAATACAGCTATTTTGTCGGGCGATGCTATGATGATTAAGTCGTACGAGTTTTTAGAAAATACGCCAGCGCATTTGTGGACTAAATTATTTCCTATTTTCACGCGTACTGCTTTGGAAGTATGTGAAGGTCAGCAGTATGATATGAATTTCGAAACCTGCGAAGAGGTGACTTTAGATGAATATTTTAATATGATTCGTCTAAAAACAGCCGTCCTATTAGGTGCTGCTTTGCAGCTAGGTGCCATTATTGGTGGTGCTTCGGACGATGATGCCCAACATCTCTATGATTTTGGTATTGCTATTGGCATTGCTTTTCAATTGAAAGATGATTATTTGGATACGTTTGGCGACGAAAAGAGCTTTGGAAAACGTATTGGTGGTGATATAGTGTGTGGTAAAAAAACCTTTTTGTTGATTAATGCCTTAACGCAAAGTACAAACGATGATCGTTTGTTAATTCAGAATACGTTAGCAGATAAATTGATGCCTGAAGAGCAAAAAATACGTACGATTACAGCTGTTTACGAGAAATTAGAAATTCCTAGTTTGTGTGAAAAGGCGATGTCAGAGTATTATAATCGCGCATTGCTAGCTTTGACAAAAATTACAGGAAATAAAAATGATAAACAACCATTTATGGCATTAGCTCAACAGCTAATGGGACGTACCGATTAAAACCATTAACCTAATACCTAATACCTTAACCTTATGCCTTACAGACGATTACCTAACACCGATCAAGCGCGCTTACGTTCGCTAGAAAAAGTGATTGAACTTGAGCACTTGTCAATGGCAGAGCTACCTGTGTCGTTTAAATTACTAAACGAAGCCAAATCGCAGTATCCGTTATTTTTAAACATGATTCAACAGTACAATCAAACGTTTGAAAATCAAGTTTCTGCGAATAAAAAATACCAGCAAATAGTAAAAAACGCTCGGTTGTATATTTCCCATTTCATTCAAGTACTTAATTTAACCGTTATACGTAATGAAATCAAAAAGGATTATAAACGTTTTTATAAATTAGATCCAGATGATTTCACGGTTCCGGACTTAACAAATGAACAAGCCATTACCGAATGGGGAAAAAATATTATTGAAGGCGAAAATGAACGTTTGCGTAATGGTGGCGCACCACTTCAAAATCCTTCTGTAGCGAAGGTAAAAGTTCATTTTGATATCTTCAAGGAATATAAAAATAGCCAAAAAGTATTTCAAACTAGCACAGCTCGCAATTTGGAGTGTGTGGCCACTATGAGGTTTAAGGTGGATGAAATTATCAAAGAAATTTGGGATGCTATTGAAAATAACTACAAAGATTTACCTCCGTATAAGCGTTGGAAACTCTGTTCCGATTGCGGAATTATTTATTATTATCGTAAAGGAGAAGAGGTTTTAACCCCAGCAAGCGATATTCGCTTTTTGGAAGAACAAAAAAAAGAGCAGTAAAACTGCTCTTTTTTTATTTAGATGCCGCAAATGCCTGTAAAATATCTTGTTTTAAATCATCTATATGTTCTAAGCCTAACGATAGACGTAGCAAATCAGGATAAACACCTGCAGCTATTTGTGCTTCTTCGCTCAATTGTCGGTGTGTGGTGCTTGCTGCATGTGTAATAAGTGTTCGTACGTCACCTACATTGGTGAGGTGTTTTATGAGTTTTAGTTGTTCTACAAAACGAGTGGTGGCTTCAAGCCCTCCTTTTACTCGGAAAGTAAGCACTGCTCCATAACCATTGTGTAAATATTGATTGGCTAATGCATGATAAGGATGATTTTTCAATCCCAAATAACTCACAGAACTTACTTCTGGCAGTGTTTCCAGCCATTGAGCCATGGTTAAAGCTTGTTGACACATTTTTTCGACGCGAATGGAGAGTGTTTCGACACCTTGTAGCATTTGCCAAGAGTTAAATGGACTGATGCAGGCCCCCATATCGCGTAGATTTTCGGCTACACAACGCATAGCAAAAGATATGTTCCCAAATTTTTCCCAGAAAACTAATCCATGATAACCTTCGGAAGGTTCTGTATATTTTGGGAATTTTCCATTACCCCAATTAAAGTTTCCTCCATCTACAATCACACCACCCATAACAGTGGCATGTCCTCCAATCCATTTTGTGGCCGATTCTACTACAATATTGGCGCCATGTTTGATTGGTTGGCACAAATAGCCTGCACAGCCAAACGTATTATCTACAATAAGTGGAATTTGGTATTTTTGAGCTAAACGTGCTAATTTTTCAAAATCTGGAACATTAAAATAAGGATTGCCAATATTTTCTGTATAAAGTGCTTTTGTATTGGCATCAATTAATTTTTCCATATCTTCGGCTTTGTCGCTCGCAGCTTTGCGCGCTTCAATGCCTAAATCTTTGAATGACACGAAAAATTGGTTGTAAGTACCCCCATACAAATAGGGAGATGTTACAAAATTATCACCGCTTTTCATGATGTTCATGATGGTAATCATTTGTGCAGCTTGTCCTGAAGCAACAGCCACGGCAGCCACGCCACCTTCTAATGCCGCCATACGTTGTTCGAAAATGCTATTGGTCGGATTATTGAGACGTGTGTAAATAAAGGGCGATTTTCCTTCTTTGAAATCTAAATTAAACAGGTCGGCTCCATGTTCGGCCGTGTCAAAAGTGAAGGCGTTACTTGGGTGGATAGGAGGCGTTGCTGGATTATTACCGTCCGGTGTAAAACCTGCATGCACTTGCAAGGTTTCAAAATGTAATTGATCTTTTTTCATAACATCTTAATGGTTTTGTGTAACGGTTTTGACAAAAATTTCGTGCATACTTGGTAATTCTTCGTTGAAGGCTTTTACTTCATAGTCACTGATGAGCGCTTGTAGCAGCGCATTTGATTCAAGGGCTGTTTTTAATCGCACCTGCGTTTGATTGCCCATTACTTTTTTATCAATAATATCGAATGAATCGCTGTTTTTCAGCTCTTGTGTGCGGATTAAAGCACTGTAAATATTTTCTTTGAATTGTTGCTGAATGTCGCTAACGCTTCCTTGAAGCACAACGCGCGAATGGTTGATGAGCGAAATATCATCGCAAATAGCTTCTACTGATTCCATATTGTGAGTGGAAAATATAATAGTGGCACCATTATCGCGTAATTCCAAAATTTCTCGTTTCAATAAGTCGGCATTCACAGGGTCGAAACCGCTAAATGGTTCATCGAAAATGAGTAGTTCTGGTTGATGTAGCACGGTGGTAATGAATTGTACTTTTTGTGCCATTCCTTTCGATAATTCTTCCACTTTTTTATCCCACCAATTTTCGATTTCAAATTTTTCGAACCAATATTTAAGCCGTTTCAACGCGTCAGGTTTCGATAACCCTTTGAGTTGGCACAAATAAAGTGCTTGTTCGCCAACTTTCATCTTTTTATATAAACCACGTTCTTCGGGCAGATAGCCAATACGTGCTGTGTCGTTTCCATTAAGTGGTTTACCATTAAGTAAAACCTCTCCGCTATCAGGCGCCGTGATATTATTGATTATGCGAATAAGTGTAGTTTTGCCAGCGCCATTGGGACCTAATAATCCATAGACATGTTGCTTTTCAATTTCCAACGATACGTTGTCGAGCGCCAAATGGTTGGCGTATTGTTTTCTAACATTTTTTACTTCTAAAAAAGCCATAAGTTGTTCTTCTTTTAGTTTGATTATGAGAATAAAACGCTGCAAAGATAACGAAAAAAGATGTACCTTTGCCAAGCAGTTTAGGTTCAATTATGAGTTTATATTGAAAATTAATGGAATTTAATAAAAAATCAATCGGTCATTTGGCTATTTTTACTTCGAGTTTAATATTTGGGGTAAATTTGCCACTGTCTAAAACCATATTACCACTCTATGTTGATGCCCAAATGTTAACATTATTTCGTGTGTGCGGTGCGGCTTTGTTATTTTGGGTACTTTCGTTGTTTGTGAAGAAAGAATCAGTTCCATTTAAAGATTTACTCTTGTTGTTTGGAGCTTCCATGTTTGGTATTGTTATCAATCAATTTGCCTTTCTCGAAGGATTATCTCGTTCTTCGGTTATTGATACAGGAATTCTGTTGACCATCACGCCAATTATTACCATGCTTTTTGCCGCATTATTTCTCAAAGAACCAATTACTGGCCGTAAAATTTTAGGGGTTTTGGTGGGTTTGTCAGGCGCTTTACTGTTGGTTTTTGCTGATGGTATCAGTGTGGATGGGAATGGTAGTTTGATAGGCGTTTTATTGTTACTTTCGAGTGCTCTTTCATTTGCTTTGTATTTGACACTGTTCCGCGGTCTAATCGTGCGTTATTCACCTGTTACATTGATGAAATGGATGTTCTTGTTTGCCGCAATTATTGGGACAAGTATTTATTGGCGTCATATTTCTACATTTGATTTTACAAACACACCCATGACTGCTTATTGGAAAATTGCTTATGTGGTTGTTGGCGCTACATTTTTTACGTATTTGCTCATCCCTATTGCTCAAAAATCGTTACGACCAACCACGCTCAGTATGTACAATTATTTACAACCAATTGTAGCCTCTTTTATCGCTTTCATGTATGGTATGGATACGTTTGGGTGGGTGCAAATTTTGGCAGCTGTTTTGGTGTTTAGTGGGGTGTATATTGTCACTCAAAGTAAGTCGCGAGCACAGTTGGAATTAGAGCAAAAGCAAAAACAATCGTAAATAGTTGCACAAAGAGTTTATAAAATAGCCATTTTTTTGTTAAAATAGCTCCCTATTTTGTGGGTTGGGCGCTGAATTTCAACAAAAAGACGTATATTTGTAGCAATTTTTTAACTATGAATACGTTCTACTTTGGCGATAGTTATAAAAATGATGGTGAATAAAATGATTTATAGAACGTTTCTAGCTCTTTTCCTGTTGATTACGGTGAGTGTTTCGGCCCAAAAAGGCCGTGAGCAATCTCGATATTATATGGAAGCTGGTTTGCAAGGTGGCGGCGCTTTTTATTTAGGCGATGTTAATTCCACGTTGTTTCACCAGTTGGGACCTTCTTTTGGGGCTTTTGGTAAATATAAAGTCGATGGTCATCACGAAATTGGTGTTGATTTGACAGGAGGGCTCGCAGGTATACAAACATTGAATAATATAGCACAAACAACGGATTTTGTAGATTTTAGTTTGCTATACACATTTAATTTTTGGAATTACGGTGCTAAAAAATATCAGGAAAATGCCTCTAATATAACGCCTTATATGTTTGTTGGTTTAGGTACCACTTTTTATAATTTCAAGGCTGGTTTATTGGGTATGAATATTCCTTTTGGTTTAGGTGTGAAGTATAAGTTTGGTGGTCGTTGGAATGTGGGTGCTTCTTGGACGATGCATAAACTCCTAGCTGATAATTTTGACAATGTAAATGATCCATACCGTCTGAACAGAGGTGTTTTAAATAACAAAGATTTGTTTTCGACGTTTGGGATTTTTTTGTCATTCGATTTTCTAGAAATATGCGCTCCTTGCCGTAACCATATTAGGTACAAACAACAAAGATGAATTTTAAAGAACAAATAGACAAAACAGCCTTGCCAAAGCATGTTGCTATCATTATGGATGGTAATGGGCGTTGGGCTAAAGAGCGTGGATTCAATCGTTTGGTGGGTCACCAAAATGGTGTTGTATCTGTGCGTAAAGTGACCGAAGCAGCCACGGAAATAGGTCTTGAATATTTAACCTTGTATACATTTTCGAAAGAAAATTGGAATCGTCCAAAATCGGAAGTTGATGCGTTGATGGAATTATTGGTCGAAAATATTGAGAAAGAAACGCCTACGTTTCATGCCAACAATATCCGTTTGTTAGCTATTGGCGATTTGACACGCATGCCCGAAAAGGCTTTTAAAAAATTACAAAATTGCATCGCCGATACGGCTAAAAACAGTGGTTTGAAGTTGGTTTTGGCATTAAGTTATTCTTCCCGTTGGGAAATGGCGGACGCTATGCGTCAAATAGCACTGAAAGTGCAAAAAGGTCAGTTAACTCCAGACTCAATCACCGAAGATGTTATTTCACAACATTTAAATACCGCCCACATACCAGATCCAGATCTTTTGATTCGTACGAGTGGCGAAGTACGTATTAGTAACTTTTTACTATGGCAAATTGCTTATTCCGAACTCTATTTTACGTCTATTCATTGGCCAGATTTTAGAGAAGAACAACTATACGAAGCCATTGTCGATTATCAACACCGCGAACGTCGTTTCGGTAAAACTAGCGAACAACTCAATGAAAACTAACATACGCGTTTTTTTCTCCCTCTCTTTACTTTTGTTGGGTGCTCACGTAGTGGCACAACAAACGGTGGCATCAGTTGATACGCTCACTGCTTCATCGCCCATTATCGACTACGCTATTCCAAGTGGCGATTTAACCATTGCCAATATTGCCATAGTAGGTTCTGAAACCTACGAAGATTATGTCCTAATTGGCTTTTCGGGCTTGTCCGTTGGGCAAAAAATTAAAGTGCCAGGTACTGAAATCTCCAGTGCGGTAAAACGTTTTTGGAAACAAGGTTATTTTTCCGATGTACGCGTATTGGCCACTAAAATTCAAAACGATAGCATTTGGTTGGAATTGCATTTAAAACAACGTCCTCGTATTTCAAAAGTAAATTATTACGGATTAAAAAAATCGGAAGAAGAGGATTTACAAACTAAGTTAGCACTCACCAAAGGTAGCCAAATTACACCCGATTTACTTGATCGTTCCAAAATAGCTATCAAAAAAGAGATGGCTGGCAAAGGGTATTACAATGCCGAGGTTTTTATGTATGAAAAGGCCGATCCTGCACAAGTAGGTTCTGTTATTTTGGATGTGAATGTCGATAAGAAGGAGAAAATTAAAGTTCGTGAAATTTATGTAACAGGCAATCAAGCTCTCTCGCTCAACAAGATTGACGCTACGATGAAAAAGACCAATCGTCAAGCAAATATCTTGAATATCTTTAGAAGCAAAAAATTTGTTCAGGAAGAGTACAAAAACGATAAGGAAGCTTTAATTGCTAAATACAACGAAATCGGTTATCGTGATGCGGTTATTGTGTTTGATAGTGTAGCAAAATACGATGAAACGCATGTAGATGTGTACTTGACGGTAGACGAAGGTAAAAAATATTTTTTCCGCGATATCAAATGGGCTGGTAATACAGTTTATCCAAGCGATTATTTGGATCGTGTGTTGAATGTTAGAACGGGCGATGTTTATAATTTAAAACTGCTCAACAAACGATTAACTGAGGATGAGGATGCGGTTTCTAAATTGTACCAAGATAATGGTTATTTGTTTTTCAATATCGACCCAGTTGAGGTGAAAGTAGAATCTGATTCTATCGATTATGAAATGCGCATGTACGAAGGCAAGCCGGCCACTATCAACAATGTAACTATTACCGGAAACACACGTTTGTACGAACATGTTATTCGCCGCGAATTACGTGTGAAACCAGGTAACTTATACAGCCAATCGGATTTAGTGCGTACCTTGCGCGAATTGGCTCAAATGAAACAATTTGACGAAGAAAAACTCTATAAAGGTGTTGACATTCAACCAAATCAAGAAGATGGTACGGTAGATGTGGGCTTGAATTTAGAAACCAAATCGAGCGACCAAGTCGAATTTTCGGCTGGTTGGGGGCAATCAGGTTTGGTGTTTTCTTTGGCTTTGAAATTTACCAATTTTGCTATTCAAAATGTGTTTAAGAAAGATATGTATAAAATTTTGCCTCAAGGTGAAGGGCAAACATTTAGCATAAAAGCACAAACGAATGGTATCTATTACCAAAATTATGGACTTTCGTTTTATGAGCCATGGTTAGGCGGTAAACGCCCCAATTCGTTATCTGTAAGCGTTTATTATTCGATACAAACAGGTTTAAGTAAACGTTATCAGCAAGCTTATATGGATAATACTTACTATAATTCGTTATTGTATGGCAATAATTATTCAACAGGCACTGCTACCGAATACGATAAAAATATTTACTTACGTACATTAGGTGCTTCTGTGGGTATTGGTACACGTCTCGATTGGCCAGATGATTATTTTGCACTCTATAGTGAATTGTCTTACCAACGTTATGATCTTAAAAACTGGTACAAATACTATTTTGGTTTTGAAACGGGTTTGTCCAATAACTTGGCATTGGGTGTGACTTTATCTCGTAATTCTATTTTTAATCCTATTTATACACGTCGTGGGTCATCTTTTGCATTCTCTGTAAAAGCTACATTCCCATATTCCTTGGTTGATGGTAAGGATTACAGTACTATGCCTGATATTGATAAATATAAATGGATTGAATACCATAAATGGAAATTCTCGGCTAAAATGTTTACGCCGCTTACCAAAGATGAGAAATTGGTATTGATGGCACGTGCCGAGTATGGCTTTTTAGGTTATTACAATAAAAACAAACGTTCGCCATTTGAGAAATTTTATGTAGGTGGTGATGGTATGTCGGGCTATACTACAGCCGGAACAGAAACCGTCGGTTTACGTGGTTATGAATCAGGTTCTTTAACGCCTCAAAACAGCAATGGTTATAATGGTAATTTGTATACAAAATTGTCGTTTGAATTACGTTACCCATTATTACTCGAAGGTCAAACCAATGTGTGGGCATTAGCCTTTTTGGAAGCAGGTAACTGTTGGTCCGAATTTAAAGAATTTAATCCATTCGATTTGAAACGTTCGGCGGGTGTTGGCGTACGCGTATTTTTACCGATGTTTGGTTTGCTGGGTGTAGACTGGGGTTGGGGCTTTGACCCAATTCGCGGTGACAGCGGTAAAGGTGGCAGCCAATTTGCTTTCGTCTTAGGACAAGAATTTTAATAATAGTTGTTAAAAAAGCATGGTTTGGCAAGACTTTTGCCATGCGTTATATAATTGTAATTGATATCGTTATGAAAAAACTTATTTTACTCGTCGCTGTAATGTTTGGTTCATTCGGTTTTACGCAGGCACAGAAGTTTGCGTTGATTGATATGGATTATATTCTGAAAGCTGTTCCTGCCTACGAAACAGCCAACGAACAATTGGATCAGTTATCCAAAAAATGGCAAAAAGAGGTGGAAACCAAATTAGCCGAAGTACAAACTATGTACAAGAATTATCAAACGGAATTGGTATTTATGTCCGCCGATATGAAAACCAAACGTGAAGAAGAAATTGTGGCAAAAGAGAAAGAAGCCAACGATCTTAAACGTAACTATTTTGGCCCACAAGGCGAATTGTTTAAAAAGCGAGAAAGCTTGATGAAACCAATTCAAGAAGAAATATTTACAGCGGTACAAACATTGGCTAATGAAAAAGATTATCAATTAATTTTGGATAAGTCGTCGAATATGAGTTTGATTTTTGCCTCTCCCAAAATTGATGTGAGCGACGCTGTACTCGAGAAACTTGGTTATTCTAAATAAATAGTTACCTTTGTGTTTTAGAAATTGCTTATTAAAATCATTAAAAAATAGAAACTTATGATGAAGAAAATTATTTTGTTTTTGGCGGCTATTATGCCGTTAGCAGTTATGGCAGAAGATTTAAAATTTGGTTATATCAACACACAAGAAGTGATGATGTTGATGCCCGAAATTAGTGGCATCGAAAAACAAATGGCCGAGTTTAACGCTCAAAATACCAAATATATGCAGGATATGCAAAAAGAATTGGAAGACAAAATGGCCAAATATGATCAAGAAAAACCTACTTTGAGTGAAGCAGTTCGTAAAGTGAAAGAAGAAGACTTACAAGAGTTATATCGTCGTTTCCAAACAGCTCAACAAACATTATATACGGAGTCACAAACAAAACAACAAAGTTTGTTGCAACCAGTACAAGATAAACTCAAAAAAGCGATTGAAGCAGTTGGTCAAAAAAACAATTTCTTCATGGTATTTGAATCAGAAGCAGGTATTTTGTACAAATCGCCTAAGGCAGTAGATATTGCTCCTTTGGTAAAAAAAGAGTTGGGAATTCTTTAATTTGTGCCACCAATATTGACTTTAAAAAGGCTGCCATTGGTAGCCTTTTTTGAAATAATAGTGTTAATTTATGAAACGATTTTTTTCTCTCATCTTGTGTTTATCGGCGTTGTTGTCTGTTCAGGCGCAGGATTCATGTAAAATTGGGTATATCGAACGTTCGGCACTGTATGTGAACATGCCTGAAGTATCGCAAGTAGAGGCGCAATTGTCGCAACTCAACATTCTTTATACTAAGGAATACGACCGTATGACCGCAGAGTATAACGAAAAGGTAAAAGCGTATATGGCTACTAGTAAATCGTTGAGCGAACCTATTAAATTGGCTCGCCAAGCAGAGATTACAGAGTATGAAGAACGTATGGCGCTTTACAAAAAACGTTACACAGAAGAAATCAAAAAACAAACCACCTTGTTGTGGAATCCTATTCACAGCAAAGTAAAACAGGCTATTGAAACGGTAGCAAAAGCGCAAGGTGTTTCTATTGTATTAGATCAAGCTACGCCGTTGTATGTGAGCGCATCTTGTATGGATTTACTTTCGTTGGTTAAACAGGAATTAGGGATACAATAATGAAAATAGGAGTATTTGATTCTGGTTATGGCGGATTGACCATTTTGGAAAAAATTCGCGAACGATTACCTCAATATGATTATATCTATTTGGGTGATAACGCTCGCACGCCGTATGGTACCCGTTCGTTCGAAGTGGTGTACCAATATACGTGGCAATGTGTCAAAAAGTTATTTGAGATGGATTGTGAGTTAGTAATTCTAGCTTGTAATACGGCTTCGGCTAAGGCGTTGCGTTCTATTCAACAAAATGAATTGCTCCACTATTATCCAAATCGTCGTGTGCTTGGTGTGATTCGCCCTACGGCCGAAAGTATCGATGCATTGACCAAAACTCGTGTGGTTGGCTTAGTCGCTACCGATGGCACAGTTCAATCGAATTCTTACAGTTTGGAAGTGGGTAAATTATTTCCTGACATTCAAGTGGTGAACCAAGCGTGCCCGATGTGGGTGCCACTTATCGAAAACAACGAACATCAATCGGCTGGTGCTGATTTTTTCGTCAAAAAATATTTAGATCAATTGCTCGCTAAAAATGCGTCTATTGATACACTTATTTTGGGTTGCACGCATTACCCGCTGTTACTACAGAAAATTGAACACTATTTGCCGTCACACATTCATATTGTCACGCAAGGTAACATTGTGGCGGATAGTTTAGCCGATTATTTGGAACGTCACCCAGAAATTGAACAGGCTTGCTCTAAAGGTGGAAAAACCCGCTTTTTAACGACTGAATCGGCCGAGAAATTTCAATCATCAGCCTCTATTTTTTTACAACAAACCATAGAAGCAGAACATATTTCGTTGGATTAATTACATCATCTCAATACATTTTATGCAACTTAAGCTCAAAAATCCTCTTGTATTTTTCGATTTAGAAACCACTGGAACCAATATTGTATCCGATCGCATTGTGGAAATTTCATATCTTAAAATTTCTCCTAATGGCATGGAAGAAAGTAAAACCATGCGTATCAATCCGGGCTGTCATATTCCAGCAGAATCGAGTGCTATACATGGCATCTACGACGCAGATGTAGCTGATGCACCAGTATTTAAAGCCGTTGCTAAAAACATAGCCAAAGATATTGAAGGATGTGATTTGGCGGGTTATAACTCCAATCGTTTTGATATTCCATTGTTGGCCGAAGAGTTTTTGCGTGCTGATGTGGATATTGATTTGATGAAACGTAAATTTGTGGACGTACAGGTGGTTTTTCATAAAATGGAACAACGCACGTTGAGTGCCGCTTACCAATTCTATTGCGAAAAAAACTTGGAAGATGCGCATACAGCTGAAGCGGATACGAAAGCGACGTACGAAGTACTCAAAGCGCAACTCGACCGCTATCCTGACTTACAAAACGATGTGGAATTTTTATCGAAATTTACGTCGTTCAATCGCAATGTAGATTTTGCAGGCCGTATTGTGTACAACGATAAAGACGAGGAAATTATCAATTTTGGCAAATATAAAGGTCAAAAAGTAGAAGATGTATTGCGTAACGACATGGGCTACTATGGCTGGATGATGCAAGGCGATTTCCCATTGTATACCAAAAAGGTGTTGACCAATATCAAACTGCGTATGTTTGGTAAATAATTGGACTTATAGTGGATAAAAAAGCACTTAACGAAATCTCGTTAAGTGCTTTTTTTATGACTTGAGAATTTGTTTTTTTATTTTATGAAATTCATAAATCATGAATGCTTTTTTATTTACCTTTGCACGTCTTTAAATCTCTATCTATGAATAGTGTTTTTATTTTATTGAACAGTTTAAGTGATTGGAAACCATACTGTTCGAGCGAAAGTGTGATGACTGTTTCCGATTATTTGGAACACCAATACGTGGGGCGTACACCGCAACTAGTTATTAACTTAGCCAACGATTATAGTTATAATTCTGAAGGCTATTATTGTTCACTGTTGGCGCAAGCGCGTGGACATCGGGTGATTCCTGGTGTAGATACGCTCAATAAACTGGAAAGTGGTATGGGTATACGTATGTCGGACGTACTTCAAAAACAGTGTCATCAATACATCACGCATAACAACTTGACCGAACCTTGGTCTATGAATATCTACTTCGGACAATGCAAAGAAAAAGGTTTAGAGAAAATTGCCCGTTTCATTTTTGATAACTATCCAAGTCCGCTATTACGTGTTACGTTTAATACCCAAAAACGTAATCAATTGGAATCTGTTCAATCGCTGCCATTAAACCGCTTGAGCGATTCGGAACAAGATGATTTTGCCGACGCACTCGACCATTTTAATAAGAAAGTGTGGCGTTCGCCACGTTGTTCTAAATCAACGCGTTATAGTTTGGCTATTTTGCATGACCCAGCTGAAAAATTTCCACCGAGCGATAAACAAGCGATTAATAAATTTTTGGAAGTAGCTAAACGCATGAATATCCATGCTGAGTTGATTACCGAAGATGACGCCACGCGTTTAATGGAGTTTGATGGTCTGTTTATCCGAACCACCACATCGCTCAACCACTACACCTATAATTTATCGCAGAAAGCGGCGCTTAATGGCATGGTGGTGATTGATGATCCACAGTCGATTATTCGCTGCACCAATAAAGTCTATCTGTCGGAATTATTCGAAAAAAGCAAAATTTCCGCTCCTGCATCGTTCTTGTTGTTCCGTTCGCAGGACTATACATTTGAAGCCGTGAGTGCGCAAATTGGATCACCGTTTATCATTAAAATTCCTGATGGTTCATTTTCTATTGGTATGCGTCGTGTGACGAATGAAGCGGAATTTGAAGAAGCCATTGCACATCTGTTTCAACATTCGTCTATTTTATTGGTGCAAGAATATATTCCTACGGAGTTCGACTGGCGTGTGGGTGTGTTGAATGGCGAACCGCTGTTTGCTTGTAAATATTACATGGCCAAAGGACATTGGCAAATCTACAATCACGCCGTCACGGGTAAAAATCTGTGTGGTCCGTGGGAAACTGTTCCCATTTATCAAGTGCCTTCTAAAGTGCTCGATTTGGCGGTAAAAGCGTCTGCTTTGATTGGTAAAGGTTTGTATGGAGTTGACCTCAAAGTGGTGAATGGCAAACCGATGGTAATCGAAATTAACGACAATCCAAGTATCGACCACGAAGTAGAAGATGCGGTTATTGGCGATGAACTGTACTACCGTATTTTGCACTATTTTGTGAGCAAGCTCAACCAAATGCACGCCGCTTTATGACCTCAGCATTTGTTATAGAAACTGGTAAATTGAGCCATTTGCCCGATGTGGTAGCACTCGAAAAAGCCTGTTTTGGTGCCGACCAATTCTCGAAACGGCAATTGGCTTATTTGATGACGAAAGCGCAAGGTGCATTTTTGGTGGCGTGTTACGAGGAACGTGCGGTGGGTTATGTGTCGCTCGTGAGTCGTGCGAATTCTACGAGTTTACGCATCTATTCCATTGCGGTAGATCCTGCGTTTCAAGGGCAACACGTGGGGCAGTTATTGCTCGATAGAACACTACAATTTGCGCGCGAACAGCAACTGCAACAAATCAGCCTAGAAGTGAATGTCAATAATGTCGCCGCTATTGGCTTTTACCAGAAAAACGGATTCCAAACCGTCGGTCTTATTCCTGCTTATTACCACGATGGCTCTGCCGCTTACAGAATGCGATTAGAAGTGTAATTTATTTACTTATTCCCTTTTTAAAAACCCTATTTTAGTACTGTCTTTTACCTCAATTTCAGGATAAAGGTCATCTTTTGTATTTGGAATTTTGTCAACGCCAGATGAAAATAATTTATATTTTTCACCAATTACTTCATAGTTGAAATTATATGAATGTTCACCATCATTTTGGAGAATGTCTGTCGTTGAATAACTTTCCAAATCATCTAGTGATTCAGGGTATTCTCCTTTCTGAATCTTATAAAATTCAATATCTTTCACTAGAGCATTTAACTGTCTTTTTGCTGTACCAATTTGCAACTCTGTGTGTAGATTTTTATCCGATTGTTTGGTGAGTATAGTGCCATAAAATCCAATTGTGCATAAGACTCCTATAGCACCAATTATGGTAAACCACTTATCTTTATATTTAAACACTCCTAGAAGAATTATTAATATTCCTAATAATGCTCCAACAATAGGTATTATACCAACTAATCCAACTAAATATGGTGGTTTTTCTTTAGTTGAATTATTCACATTGCCAGTATATTGCATTATTTTAGCCTGAAGAGTGCCTAAAAAGTTGTTAAACTCGGCTTCGGATTTGAATGCGCTATCAGGAATTAAAATAAACTTTTGGCTTACAACTGTGATGACGATATTTTTTCTTATTACTTTCAATGATATAAAGCTTTCCCATTTCCAAATATCATTTTTTGTTCCGGATGAAAACATAACTCCTTCCTCGTCTAAAAGAATTATTTTCTTTATCTCCAAATATTCAGGATGTTTCTTTATCTCTAAATAGTAAAACCATAATGACAATAAATAAGGAATAAGATAGAGAATACTTAAGTATAGAGCACCAGCTATAAAGGTGTTTTCTAAAAAGTCAATTATTCCGGAAGAGTGGGCTAAACTAAAATATCCTATTGTTATAGGTATTAAAATTGCAGCAATAATATCCTGTTTAAGCCTATTTAGATGATACGACTTATAAAATTTTTGATAATCTTTTCTTGTGGTTTGAAATTCTAATTCCATTTTCTATATATGATTATTTCTATTAAAATACACTTTCTTCCATTTTGTCTATCTTTCATTTCCGTTTGTACGTATATTTTATTTCGCGGAAATCCAAGTAGGGTGCTAATTTACGCAGGTCGTCTGGCGTGAATTCGGGCAACGCTTTGAGTTCATCCAGGCTGTGGAGGCCTTCTTTCGTGCGGCGTAATTCGTAAATAGCTTTGGCTTGGTAAAAATTCAGATACGGATGACTTTTGAGTTTTTCCACGGTGGCTTTATTCACCAAAATTGGTTTAATAGAATCGGCGGTGGCGGATAAATAGGGCTGGAGTTCGGTGTACACGTTTTCAGGGAAATTTGGGAGTTCAAGCAATTGCGCTGGCGAGGCAAAACCGCCTAATCGGTTCCGATAACTGATAATTTGTTTGGAGCGTCCACTACCAATACCGCGTAGATTTTTCAATTCCGTGGTGTCGCAGCGGTTTAAATCCACATAAACTGGTTCGTACGATTTTTTCTTTGGGGTTTCTGGTGTGGCGGTTGGTGCAATCTGAATATAAGGTTTTAATACTTCAAAATAGTCAGGATTTATGCCATACACTTTGGCGAAATCGTCAGCAGTTTTGAATTTTCCGCCTTTTAATCGGTAGTTTACAATGTTTTTGGCGACGTATGGTTTTAGTCCGAAACGCACAAAACCAGCCGAGTCCAGCGTGTTTGGATCGAATGGAAATAATTCTGCTTGTGGTTTTTCGCTGTCAAACGATTTATAAGATTGCTTTTCAAATGGCGATTCGTACGTGGAACGTGGTAGGTTTTCCAACAATTTTTCGAAGGCAGCCACTTGCGCTCTGAACAGCGAATCGTTGTCGGGCACAGCTGGCGTCACCAATTTGGGCAGTAATAAATTGATGCTTATTACTACCACAATGAGCAACAATAGCACCACAATGCCAACTTGCTGCCCACGCGAAAAATATAAGAATTGCTTGAACACGTTAATTCTATTTAGTCGATGGTTACTTCGCCTCGTAATGGTGTGCTCATTTGGCGACGAATTTCTTCCGAATCGTTCGTTTGTCCCAAGAGATACATCAGTTTGGTCACAGTCGCTTCCAACGTCATATCAAATCCACTTACAATGCCTGCTTTTTGCAGATTGATGCTGGTTTCGTAACGTCCCATTTCCACGCTGCCACTTCGGCATTGCGTCACATTGACAATCACAATGCCTTTGTTAGTGGCTTGTTTTAAGAGTTCAAATAACCATTCTACGCGTGGCGCATTACCTGCTCCAAAACTTTCGAGCACCACAGCGCGTAAACCAGCGATAGAAAGTATGGCGTTTACCGTAGCTTCCGTAATGCCAGGGAAAATTTTAAGAATCGCGATGTTCGTATCGAGTTGCGTTTGTATGGCAAATGGCTGTTTCACAGTTTCGTGGTGAATGTACGCGGAGGCGTATTTTATGTGAACGCCAGTTTTGGCAAGTTCTGGATAATTAAACGATGCAAATGCATTGAACGCTTCGGTATTTCGTTTGGTAGCACGGTTGCCGCGCATCAATTTATCTTCAAAAAAGAGACAGACTTCGGGCACTAATGCTTCGTGGCGTTCGTTTTTGGCAGCCGCAAGTTCAATGGCGGTAATTAAATTTTCTTTCGCATCGCTGCGCAATACACCCACAGGCAGTTGAGAACCGGTGAAAATAACGGGTTTTGTCAAATTTTCGAGCATAAAACTTAATGCAGAAGCGGAATACGCCATGGTGTCTGTTCCGTGAAGAACCACAAAACCATCGAAAGCGTCGTAATGGTCGAATATAATTTCAGCAATGCGCACCCACGATTCTGGCTGAATATCCGATGAATCGATAAGTGGATTGAACGACACCGAAGAGATGTTTACGCGCAACATTTTGAGCTCTGGAATAAAACTGAGCACTTGTGCGCTGTCGAGTGGAGAAAGTGATTGCGTGGCAGGGTTTTCGCCCATGCTAATGGTGCCACCAGTAAAAATAAGCAGAACAGAACTGTCGTTTTTCATAGTACAAATAGCTGATTTGTGCCCACAAATGTATGAAAAATTGGTGATAATAGGACAACCTTTTACGAAAAATAGTTTTCACGTTCAACTACAATAACTTTCTAGTTATTTGTTACTTTGATTTTTTTAGAATAACTTTGCGTGTTGACTTCGGATATCTGTTATACTCAACTTTATTTAGTGCATAAATTATGAAAAAATTAGTAGTTATTGCTGCGTCTTTGGCTAGTATCGTTTTGATACTATTTTCGTCGTGTGAAACACCTGTTACATTCGATGAAACGCTTTTAATTGGTAAATGGACCAGACCTTCAACGTTAGAGAATAATGATGGTCAAGATTGTTATCGGTATAATGCCGATTATACGGGCGCAGCTTGGGATACCGGAGAAGTGGCTGGAGAGGAAGAAGCACAACCTTTTACATGGACGTTAGAAGGTGCTGTTTTAACACAATTGCACCAAGGTGAAATGGGACAAGTCGTGCCAAAAGTGTACACGCTCACTACGCTCAATGATTCCACATTGAGTTATAAAGATGATTACGGTGTTTCGGCTACCTTTATCAAAGTAAAATAACTAGAGGCAATTATGAAAAAAACATTTAAAATAGTAGCGTGGACAATTGGTTCGCTTGTAGTGGTGGTATCGCTTGTGGCAGCCATAGCTATTTGGTTGGTATTTACGCCTGCTAAATTGACGCCGATTGTACGCCAACAACTGCCCAAATTTGTGACATGTGAAACAACGTTGGATCAAGTCGATTTGACTTTCTTTTCGACGTTTCCGCATTTTGGACTGCATGTGACCAATGTCTGTTTGAAAAATCCTGTGGCGGGGGCTCCTTCCGACACACTTGCCTATATTGGCGATTTGACAGCTACCATCGATTTAATGGCATTTTTGAAACACAACAATGTGATATTAAATCAATTTTATTTAGAAAATGGCGTTGCCAACGTTTATACCAATGCGCAAGGGCAAACCAATTACGACATCATGGTGCCTTCGGAAGTGGAAGATACAACAACATCTACGTTCTCATTTGGAAAAATGGCGTTAGAATCGGTCAGTGTTAAAAATCTTCGCCTGGTTTATACCGATGAACAGGCACATATGTATGGCTCAATCGATACAATGAATGCGGATATGAATGCCGCTTTTCTTGGCGAAAATGGCGATGCAAAATTCAAAGGCGATTTGGCTGGTGTGCATTTTGAAATGAAAGATTCTGCCAGTTCTATGAGCACAAACTTAGCAACGGTGGAACTTGCGTTTGATGGAACTAAAACAGGTTCCGAACTTGCTGGAGATGTGCAATTGCATTTACCGAATTTCTCATTCAAAATGGATGGCGTAGATTATGCCAAAGGGCTTAATCTCGTGATTGATGGTCCTATTGCCGCCAATATGAATACGTTGAAGTTTGCGCCTCGCGAAACCAAAGTCACAATCAACGACCAAGAATTAACGTTGGATGGTTGGGCACAATATGCCGAAAATGGCGATATTCCGATGGATATTAATTTTACATCGGCCACCTTGGATTTGAAAACGGTGTTAAACTTATTGCCAAAAGAGTATGCTGATATGCTTTCCGACTTGACAGCCGAAAGTGATTTCGATGCATCGGGCAGTGTGAAAGGTATTTATAACGATTCGTTGATGCCACAAATTAGCGTTACTACCAATTTTGAACGTGGAACAATTGCTTATAAAGGTTTTCCGTATGTTTTGAAATCGGTTAAAGGTACGGCTGTGGTATTTATCGATATGAATCCGAACGCAAAATCGTCGGTTAAAATCACCGATTTATCCGCAAAAACAGGTACGTCGTTGTTGCGTGCTAAAGGGGATATTACCGATTTATTGGGCGATTTTAAGTGTGATTTCCAAATTAAGGGCGATTTGAATTTGCCTGAAATGGCGTGGTTTTTACCCGAAGGTATGAAAGTGACGATGAAAGGTCGCGCCAAAGGAGAAGTGAAAACGAGCTTTAAATTGGACGATTTTATGGCGATGGATTTACATAAAATTAAAGCCAGCGGTGCATTTGACGTGCGCGATTTGGATGTGGTGTACGAAGATAGCATGTTGGTAAAAGCGCCTACCGCATCCATGAGTTTTAATTTGCCAAGTAATCGTACCAACAAACAATTCACTGAATTGCTTTCCATGGGTATTAAAACGCCCGATGCTAACGTGGAAATGTTGGATTTTGCAAAAGCTGATATGGGCGGCGCTGATTTGCAATTGGGCTTTTCCGATTTTATGGATAGTACCAAAATGATGTCCATGACCTGCGATTTTGACGTACAACATCTGTTGGCCTTGATGGACACCATGAGTGTAGATATTCGTCATCCACAAGGAACGGTTACATTGTCGCCATCACGTCGTAATCCTAAAAACCCACGATTAAACCTCAAATATGAGAGTCAGGCGTTGGTGGCGAATATGGGTTCTACCATGAAAATGGACACCAAATATTTGAATGTGTCAGCGTCTACTACTTATGATGAGACACAAGAAAATACCTATTTACGTTGGAATCCACGTTTAAATGTGGACTTTAACGATGGCCACATTCGGTTAGCGTCGGTGGCCTATCCTATTGACATTCCAACTATTAAATTTAATTTCACGCCGCGTCAATTTGTGATTGATGATAGTCGCGTCATTATTGATCAATCCGATTTCTCATTAAAAGGAGAAGCAACTAATTTACGTAAGTTTGCTAAAGGAAAGGGCTTGCTCGAAGGTAAATTTGATTTTGTATCAGAACAAACTAATTTGAATCAATTGATGGATTTAATGGATGGTTTTGGTGCTACTGATTCTGCGGCTACCACAGCTGCGGTTTCTACTACGCCATCCGCCGAAGCGCCCGATCCATTTATGGTGCCTAAAGGTGTGAATGTGACACTCAATACACAAATCAAAAAAGCATTGTATGCCGATAATGTGTTGGAAAATGTGGGTGGCAAGTTGACTATAAAAGATGGTGTGATGGTGTTGGAGCAAATTGGTTTTACCTCCGAAGCTGCCGAAATGCAACTCACGGCACTTTATCGTAGCGACCGTCGCGATCATTTGTTCGCAGGTTTTGATTTCCATTTGTTGAATATCGACATCAAGAAGTTGATTCACATGGTGCCCGATGTGGATACGATTTTCCCAATGCTGAAATCGTTTGATGGACGCGCTCAGTTCCACTTAGCTGGTGAAACCTACATGAAAGGTAACTACGATTTAAAAATATCTACGTTGCGTGGTGCTACCGCTATCGAAGGTAAGGACTTGGTTTTATTGGATAATGAAATGTTTGGACGCATTGCGAAACCACTTTTGTTTAGTCGTAAAACCAAAAACAAGGTGGATAGCATTAGCGCTGAAGCTACTGTGTTCCGCAACGAAGTGGATATTTATCCTTTTATGATGTCCATGGATAATTATTCCGCTATTGTGGCTGCGCGGTACGATTTAAGCCATAATTATAATGCGCATGTAGAAACGGTATCGCCTGTTCGTTTGGCTTTAAATATTATAGGTAATGCCACTAATTTGGATCAAATGAGTTTTAAATTGGATAAAACCAAATATAGTAATCTCTATAAACCGGAAAAACGCAATGCAACCGAAGAGCGTACTATGGCTTTGAAGAAACTTATTGCAGATGCGCTAAAAGATAATGTGAAATAAGGCATTGACGCCCTATTAGTTAAAAGCTTCCTCGTAAAACAGGAAGCTTTTTTTGTATGTTAAACTAGCTTAACTATTTTTTTATTGAATTTCGATAAAAATAGTTTGATTTTCAAATAATAATACTTTACTTTGTGACGTTAACAGTTTAGTTAAAAGGAGTCATTAATTCCTTATTATCATCGAATTATTAGAAAAATAAAAAATAATAGTATTTTGTATTGCATAGTACTAAAATATATCATAACTTTGTCCCCGAAATGATAACGATTAATCTACGTGGTAAGTCTAATTAAATTCATAAACAGATGATTCATCTTGAAAATATTCACAAAACGTATTATGCAGGTTCGCCCTTGCATGTGTTGAAAGGTGTCGATTTGGACGTGGCTGATGGCGATTTTGTTTCCATTATGGGAGCTTCTGGTTCTGGTAAATCCACGTTACTCAATATTGTTGGTATTTTGGATAATTACGATGAAGGTAACTATTACCTCGATGGTCGTTTAATTAAAGATTTAAACGAAACTCAATCAGCAAAGGTGCGTAATGAAATGATTGGTTTTGTGTTCCAGTCGTTCAACTTGATTAACTTCAAAACCGCACTCGAAAATGTAGCATTACCTTTATATTATCGTGGTGTTTCGCGTAAAAAGCGTAATGCTATTGCGTTGGACTATCTCGACCGTTTAGGTTTAAAAGATTGGGCAGATCACTTGCCTAACGAAATGTCGGGTGGACAAAAGCAGCGTGTGGCTATTGCGCGTTCCATCATTGCAAAACCTCGTCTTATCTTAGCCGATGAACCTACGGGCGCTTTGGATAGTACCACGTCACAAGAAGTGATGGATATTTTGCGCCAAGTGAATCGCGAAGAAGGCATCACCATGTTAATTGTGACACACGCACGCGAAGTGGCCGAACAAACCAACAAAATAGTGAATTTTAAAGATGGTTTAATTAGTAGTATTGAGGATATAAAACAACTCTAGTGGAGTTTATCAGTATATGAAAGACCTTTTTCAGGAAATATTTTTAACCATTCGTGCCAATAAAATGCGTACGTTTCTCACGGGATTTTCTATTTCGTGGGGTATTTTTATGCTGATTATTTTATTGGGCGCTGGTAATGGTTTGCAAAATGGTATGATGGAGGGATTTCGGTATATGTCTAAAAATTCCATTTCGCTGTATCCAGGTTTTACTTCTATGCCTTACAACGGTATGCAAAAAGGGCGTCGCATTCGTTTTTCCCAAAGTGATATCGAATTCTTACGTCGTAATTTAACTAATGTATCGGCTTTTTCTCCTATTTATAACAAATGGAGTTCTAACATCGTGAATGGTAAGGAAGTGGTGTCGAGTACCATGTCGGGCGTGGAACCCGATTATCAAGTGATGCGTAGTTTGGAAATTACTTCTGGACGATTTATCAATTTAGCCGATAATCGCCAGAACCGAAAAGTGGTAGTGATTCACCCTAAGACAGCTGAAGTACTCTTTCACGATCAAAATCCTATTGGTCAGTATGTCGAAATTGATCATGTTCCGTTTCAAGTCATCGGTTTGTATGACGAAGATGGTGCGGCTCGACGTTCTCCTTCGTTCTATATTCCGCTCAATACGGCACAGATTATATTTAATCCTTCAGGATACATTGATGATGTGTCGTTTGTAGTTGAAGGTATCGAAAATAAAGAACAAAGCACCGATTTTAGTAATAAGTTGCGTCGTATGTTATCGCAACGTTTACAGTTCGACCCCAACGACCAAAATGCCATTTGGATTCAAGACCGTTTGTCGGATTATATGCAAGCTCAAACTATTTTTAATGGCATCGCCCTATTTGTTTGGATTATTGGTATCGGAACCTTGATTGCTGGCGTGGTTGGCGTAAGTAATATTATGCTAATTACGGTGAAGGAACGCACACATGAATTTGGTGTGCGTAAAGCATTGGGCGCATCGCCAAGGTCCATTTTGCGTTTAGTGGTGTGGGAATCGCTTACCATTACTACTATTTTCGGGTATATTGGTATGGTTGTGGGTGTGTTACTCACGGAAGGCCTGGCGTCGATTCTGGCACAAAATGCGGCCGCGGCAACCGACGAACCACATATTTTTTTGAATCCAACGGTCGATTTAACTGTTGTGTTAGCAGCTACCGCCATTTTGGTCGTAGCAGGCGTTGTGGCAGGTTATGTTCCAGCTAAACGTGCTGTTAATGTGAAACCTATCGAAGCATTACAACATAAATAATTTATACGTATGTTTGATTTAGATACATGGCAAGAAATTTGGTTAACAATTACGCGAAATAAATCGCGTAGTTTGTTGACTGCTTTTGGTGTGTTTTGGGGTGTTTTTATGTTGGTGGTGATGGCAGGTTTTGGTGTGGGTATTCGACATGGCATCATGGATGGCGTAGAGCATTTTGAAGCCAATTCCGCGTTCTTTTTTACCGATGCTACATCTGAACCTTATAAGGGTTTTCAACGTGGGAGAACGTGGAATATGACCATGTCCGATTATGAAGCTATTAAACATCAATATGCTGACAAAATAAAATATATGAGTGGCATTATGTTTGGTGACAGAGGCGGCTCTACTAACAATGTGGTTCGTCTTGATAAATTTGGATCATTTAGTATCATGGGCTTTTCACCAGATTACAATCGTATCAATCCAAGTCGTATTTTGCAAGGTCGATTTATCAATGATATTGATGTGCGGGAGTACCGTAAAGTGTGTGTTATTGGTAAACGCGTGGTGAATGATTTGTATGCACCAAACGAAGAAGTTATTGGTTCGCTTATTCGTGTAAATGGCATTTATTACACAGTAGTTGGTGTGTGCGAAGCGGTTTCCAAAAATATCAACGTGTTTGGCGATCCAGAGGAATTGGTAAATTTACCTTTTACCACCTTGCAGCAAGCTCAAAACGAAGGTGATAAGGTTCATAGTATCGCTTTAGCTGCAAAACCGTCTGTGAACATTGCAGATTTGGAAGAAGAGGTGAAAATGTTCCTTAAAAAACGTAATAGCATTGCTCCAACCGATGCTAAAGCGGTGGGTTCCTTTAATGCGAAGAAAATTTTTGATCTTTTTCAGGCTCTGATTATTGGTATTAACGCTTTGATTTGGATTGTTGGTTTAGGAACTTTGCTCGCTGGTGTAGTGGGCGTGAGCAATATTATGTTGGTAACTGTGCGTGAACGTACACAGGAAATTGGGGTACGTAGAGCGTTGGGTGCTTCGCCGTTTACTATTTTGAAACAAATCATGAGTGAAAGCTTGGTGTTAACTTTCTTGGCAGGCATTTTTGGTATTGTACTCGGTGTTGGTGTGCTTGCGGTGGTTTCCCAAATTATGGCTGCTAATCCGTCCGAAAACATGCCTTTAAGTAATCCGCAAATTTCGTTTGGTATTGCTATAGCTGCACTTTTAGTAATTATAGTGGCAGGTTTATTTGCTGGCTGGCTGCCTTCAAAAAGAGCGTTACAAATTAAAGCAATCGACGCATTACGTGATGAATAAATTTTACAAATTATAACTCATAATCAATTATGAAAAAAGCAATTAGGATTATTCTACTTTCTCTTTTGGGAATCGTTGTTATTGGTACATTTGTCTTTTTATGGCAAAAGTCGCAACCTAAAACGGTGGTTTATGAAATTGTGAAACCATCTATTCAAACTATTTCGAAAAAAACCGTTGCTACCGGTAAAATAGAACCACGTAATGAGGTTTCTATTAAGCCCCAAATCTCCGGAATTATTGCTAAAATTTATAAAGAGGCTGGGCAACGTGTGCAAGCTGGCGAAATCATTGCGTTGGTAAAGGTTATTCCCGAAATGAGCCAACTTAACAGTGCTGAAAGTCGTGTGAATGTTGCCAAAATTGATTTGGAGCGCATTCAAAAACAGTATGAACGCGACGAAAAATTATACGATTCGAAAGTGCTGTCGCGCGAAGATTTTGAACAGAGTAAAGCGAACTATTTAAAATCAAAAGAAGAATTGCAAAATGCCGTTGATAATGTAGAAATTATTAAAGATGGTATTGCAAAACGTTCAGGTTCCTATAGTAATACACAAATTCGCTCAACCATTACAGGTGTCATTCTCGATATTCCAGTAAAAGTGGGTAATTCTGTTATCCAGTCGAATAATTTCAATGATGGAACTACCATTGCTACCATTGCCGACATGAACGATATGATTTTTGAAGGTAAAATTGATGAAACCGAAGTTGGTCGTGTTCACGAAGGAATGCCTATTGTACTGACTGTTGGCGCGTTGCAAGATAAAAAATTTAATGCTACATTGGAGTATATTTCTCCCAAAGGAGTTGAAGAAAATGGCGCTGTGATGTTCGAAATGAAGGCAGCAGCTCGTATTCCTGATTCTGTGGTGATTCGTGCAGGCTACAGTGCCAATGCCGAAATTATTTTAGATCAACGTAAAGATGTGTTGACCATTCCTGAAAGTGCTGTTTCATTTGAAAATGACTCTGCGTTTGTTTATGTACTCAAAAAGACTAAAGATAAAACTCAAACGTTCGATAAGAAATTTGTGGAATTAGGTCTATCCGATGGTATCAATATTCAAGTTGTAAAAGGCGTAGTTGATTCGATGGAAATTCGTGGTCTACAAAAAGTAGAAACTGAAAAAACGCCAACACCTCCTGCTAAATAATTAGTTGGTCAAATCCATCTTAATTCTGGTATTTTTACGTCATGTATAAAGTCAGTAATTGAAAACTTAACTCATTATGAAACTAAAAATTATAGTAATTACCATTTTAGCCATTTTGGCAGCCTCGCTCCAGGCGCAAGAAGTGTGGTCGCTCAGTAAATGTGTTGATTACGCGGTGCAAAATAATATAACGGTGCAAAAAATGGCTTTACAAACCGATTATCAGAAGCTCAATTTGAAAACATCACAATGGAGTTTTGTGCCGAACTTGAATGCAGGATTGGGTCAGAATTTTTCATTTGGTCGTGCCACTGGTAATGATAATATCACTACTAGTCAATCACTTGCTTCTACCAATTTTAATGTGTCTACTTCTATGCCTTTATTTAGTGGTTTGCGCATTACCAATCAAATAGCATCTGATAAATTGAATTTGCAAGCGGCTATTGAAGATTTGAATAAAGCCAAAGAAGATTTGACCCTGAATGTAACGGCTTATTATTTGAATATTTTGTACAACAAAGAGTTGGTAAACATTACTCAAGAACAGGTAAAGTTGAGTGAAGAACAAGTGAAAAATACCCAAGCGTTGGTCGAAAGTGGTAAAAAATCGGAATCGGAATTGTATGAAAATAAAGCACAATTGGCCAATGATCAACAAACCTACATCGAGGCTTCTAATGCTTTGAAATTGGCTATTCTCGATTTGTGTCAAGCTATTAATTATACCGATATTGCCAATTTTGATGTGGCGGCTATTGATACCAAAACGTTGCTCGAGACGTTAGATTTAAGTTTAGTTTCACCTCAAGATGCCTACGCTAAATCGTTAACCTTGCGCCCAGCTATTAAAGCCTCCGAAAAGCGTATCGAAAGCAGTAAAAAGGATCTGAAAGTGGCACAATCCGCTTTTTATCCTCAACTCGATTTGCAAGCTGGTTATAGTACGGGTTATTTTCACTCTTTTCAATTGAATAATGTAGGATTTGGACAGCAGCTTAAGGACAATAGTAGTGAGGCTGTGGCTTTATCATTATCAATTCCTATATTCAACAGATTGGCATCTGTGAATCGCCTTAAACAAGCCCGTATTGGGATTTTAAATCAAGAATTGGAGTTAGAAAACACCAAACAAGTATTATTAAAAGAGATTCAAACTGCTTATTATAATGCGTTAGCTGCTCGCGAAAAATATACAGCTGCAGGTAAAACATCCGAAGCGTCACGCATCTCGTTTGAATTTGAGCAGCTCAAATATAATGGGGGGAAATCGACTCCGTTTGATTTTAATAACGCCAAAACAAGGCTCGAAAAATCGTTAGCGCAAGAGGCTCAAGCTAAATTTGAATTCATTTTTAGAACTAAAATATTTGATTTCTATAATGGTAAGGAACTCACTTTTTAAGGAGGGTCTTCTAGAATAGTTTTAGTGTCGAATTAATTGTATGGTTTATATCGCTCAACTTGGAATTAGGAGATCTAATTCCAAGTTTGTTTTTTATCTATCTCCTAACAAAAATAGGCGTTGCTAAGTCACTTAGCAACGCCTATTTTATATAAAGATAACCGACTTATTCTACGGTTACCGATTTAGCCAAATTACGTGGTTGATCGACATCACATCCTTTTACTACCGCAATATGATACGCTAATAATTGTAATGGAATAGCAGCCAAAAGAGGCACTAAACATTCTTCGGTTTCTGGAATACAAATGCTATAATCAGACATATCTCGTACCACGGTATCGCCATTTGTTACAACTGAAATAATGCGTCCCTTGCGTGCTTTTATTTCTTGAATATTACTTACCACTTTTTCGTACGTGCCACACTGTGGTGCAATCACTACAACTGGCATTTCTTGATTAACTAAAGCAATAGGCCCATGTTTCATCTCGGCAGCTGGGTAACCTTCGGCATGGATGTATGAAATCTCTTTCAGTTTCAAAGCACCTTCCATGGCAATAGGATAATTATAGCCACGCCCTAAATAGATGAAGTTTTGTGCATAAGTGAATGTTTTAGCAAATTCAGCGATACGGTCGTCTTGCTTTAACGTTTCTGAAATTTTTTCTGGAATTTTGGCCAATTCAGATACAATTTGCAAATAACGTTCGTCGCTCAATGTACCTTTTTCTTTACCAATCATTAATGCCAACATGGTGAGTACCGTCACTTGTGCGGTAAAAGCTTTGGTAGAAGCCACTCCGATTTCTGGACCAACGTGTGTGTAACAGCCTGAATGCGCTGCTCTTGGAATAGATGCGCCAACTACGTTGCATATTCCAAAAATAAAGGCACCGTGCGATTTGGCTAATTCAATAGCAGCTAATGTATCGGCAGTTTCTCCTGATTGAGAAATTGCAATCACCAAATCGTCTTCATTGATAACAGGACTGCGATAACGGAACTCTGATGAATATTCTACTACAACAGGAATACGAGCAAACTCCTCGATGGCATACATGCCAATCAAACCAGCATGCCATGAAGTACCACAAGCAGTGATGATGATGCGTTTTGCATTAAGGAATTTTTCTTTATTATCAATAAAACCTGCTAACGTAATGTTGTTATGCTCAATGTTCACACGGCCACGCATACTTGTAGCAAGTGTAGTTGGTTGTTCAAAGATTTCTTTTAGCATGAAGTGTGGATAGCCACATTTCTCTAATTGACTTAAGGTCATTTCCAGTTTTTTAATTTCTGGAGTTTTTACCACATTGCCAATCGTTCTAATGCTAATTTCCTTACCACGTTGTAGGTGAACTATTTCTTGTTCTCCTACATACACCACTTTATCCGTAAATTCTACGATTGGCGTAGCATCTGATGCCAAAAAGAATTCATTGTCGCCAATCCCAACAACGAGTGGACTTCCTTTACGTGCAGCCACCATTTCATCGGGATTATTTCGATCTAAAACTACAATGGCATAAGCACCAACCACTTGGTTTAATGCTAATTGTACGGCCGTTTGTAAATCTGTTTTATCAGTTGTCTTGATATATTCGATAAGTTGCACTAACACTTCTGTGTCAGTTTCGCTTTTGAATGAATAACCGTGTTTCATCAAACCTTGTTTGAGTACCGCATAGTTTTCGATAATTCCATTGTGTATAATGGCCAATTCTTCTGATTCAGAGTAGTGAGGGTGAGCATTTACTTGGTTTGGTTCTCCATGGGTTGCCCAGCGCGTGTGTGCAATACCTATAGTGCCCGACACGTCCTTCGATTCTACGGCGTGTTCCAAATCAGCCACTTTGCCTTTGGCTTTGTACACTTTTAACTCTTGTTTACTATTAATCAATGCTACGCCTGCACTATCGTAACCACGATACTCCAAACGATGTAAGCCTTTGATCAAGATAGGATAAGCGTCGCGTTTGCCAATGTAACCTACAATTCCACACATAATTTTGATGTTAAAAGTTTGTAAAACAGTTGCAAATTTCGTCTTTTTTATCCGTTTTTGCAATAGCTGCAACATTTTTTATTTGTGTTTTTGCAAGTTGTTCATCTGTTTTCAGAAAATTTCTTACTATCTTTGCTCTTATTACTTGATTTTTGCGGATATAATGGAACAGAATGAATTGTATATGAGTCGTTGTTTACAGCTCGCACAGCAAGCTGAAGGGCATACTGCTCCAAACCCTATGGTTGGTGCCGTGATTGTGTGCGATGGCGTTATTATCGGTGAAGGGTATCATCATCGTTGTGGAGAACCCCACGCTGAGGTGAATGCAATTCGCTCGGTAGACGACCAAAATTTGCTGATGAAATCGACACTTTATGTTAACTTGGAGCCCTGTTCCCATTATGGAAAAACGCCGCCTTGTGCACAGCTGATTATTGATAAAAAAATTCCTCGTGTGGTTATTGGCATGGGCGATCCAAATCCCAAAGTCAATGGCCGTGGCATCCAAATGCTTCGTGAGGCGGGTGTCGAAGTTGTTGAAAATGTATTGAACCAACAATGTCACATACTCAATAAGCGTTTTGTTACTATGTATACAAAAAAGCGTCCGTTTGTTATTCTCAAATGGGCGCAGACACAAGATGGTTTTATTGACGCCTGTCGAACCACTTCAGAGATTCCTCCATTACGTATTTCAAATGAGGTAACCAAAACCTTGAATCATCAAATTCGTTCGATAGAATCGGCTATTTTAGTTGGTACTAATACGGCATTGCTTGATAATCCGCATCTTACAGCACGCAAATGGAGCACTCGTAATCCTGTGCGTATGGTAGTCGATAAATCTTTGCGTGTTCCTTCCGATTATCGTATTTATGATCAGACAACACCAACGGTAATTTTTACCGATAAAATGGTAGAAAATAAAACCAATATTACGTTTGTCAAATTAGATTTTTCTAAAGCAATTGTGCCTCAAATATTGGACTATTTATATCAAGCAAATTTGTCCTCACTCATTGTTGAGGGTGGAACTCAATTGTTGCAAGCATTTATTGACGCTCATTTGTGGGATGAAGTTTATATCGAAACTTCGCCAGAAATCATTGGGTCTGGTGTTAAAGCTCCTAATATAACGATGCAAATTATGGAAACAAAGTGGTATGATGTTAACAAAATGGTAATAGGAATTCCAGTTTTATGAGTCTATTATCCGACATAGTATATTGGATTATTGTCGTGTTACTTGTTTACACGATTGCCATGGTGATTTTCGCTATTTTGTTGGAAAATCGCAATCCACTTAAATCCATAGCTTGGGTTTTGGTATTAGTTTTACTTCCTTTTGTTGGTCTCGTTATATATGTCTTGTTTGGGCAGGATTTTCGACGTCGTAAAATTATTTCAAAAAAAAGTATCAAGAAATTATCTCGTCCTGCACATTCTGATTTTGACTTTAAAGCCTTTTTTAAAGACGATACATTACCCGTAGAAAACCAAAAACTGGTTTCGCTCTTATATAACAATGCTGAAGCGTATCCTTATACCAATAGTAAAGTAAAAATACTCACGACTGGCTTTGAAACCTTTGATAGTCTGTTTTACGATATTGAACAAGCTCAAAATCATATTCATTTAGAATTTTACATTATTCAAGATGATGTAGTAGGTAATCGGTTACGTGAATTGCTTATTCGTAAAGCAAAAGCAGGTGTTAGAGTGCGTGTAATTTATGATTACGTTGGTGGATTTGATTTGTCTAAATCGTATCTACAATCATTGCGTGACGCAGGTGTTTATATTCAGCCTTTTTTACCGTTGAAAAAATCAATTGGTTTTAGTAAAATGAATTATCGTAATCATCGTAAAATTGTGATTATTGATGGTGTGATAGGTTATACGGGGGGATTGAATATTGCCGATAGATATTTAAATGGAAATAAATTGGGATTGTGGCGCGACACACAAATTCGTATCGAAGGTTCTGCGGTTCGTGGCTTACAACGTGTTTTTCTGATTGATTGGTTTTTTGTGGATAATAAAATAATAACGCATCCCGAATATTTCCCTACTGTTTCTCCTAGTGCCAATAACAATTTAGTACAAATTGTGTCGTCTGGGCCAGATTCCGATTGGAAAACTATTATGCAAGGTGTTGTGTCGATTATTGCAGGTGCGTCTCAGTATGTCTATATTCATACGCCTTATCTCATTCCTACGGAAAGTGTTTTAACGGCTATGCAAACCGCTGCGTTGAGTGGCATAGATGTACGTGTGATGTTACCCGAAAAATCGGATACTTGGTTGGTTACGTTAGCCTCAAATTCTTATTTACAACAGCTGTTAGAGTCTGGTGTGCGGGTGTTTATGTATCAACATAATTTTTTGCACAGCAAAGCTATTGTCGCCGATGATCGTGTGTCGACCATTGGTACAGCCAATATGGATGTGCGTAGTTATGAGCACAATTTTGAGATAAATGCTTTTGTTTTTGATGAAAAAGTGGCCATCACTTTAAAGCGTCACTTTTTAAAAGATTCGCACAGTTGTGTAGAAATAAAACTCGATGTGTGGAAGTCGCGTAAACGTATCGATCGTTTTAAAGAATCCTTTGCTCGACTGTTTAGCCCGCTAATTTAAGCGTTTTTAGAATCGTCTACTTCTTCAAAATCCACATATTCTCCCGTCTTTTTGAATACATTACGGCGCTGTTTATCGCGTTTTGCTTCCTCGTTTATCGGAGATTCATTTTCAGACATCGGATTTCTTTGATGCTTGGTACGTACAAATAATGACCGTATAAAACTAATTCCAATAAGTAACACTAATATAACGATGAACAATAAAAAGAAGAATATGGATCCTAAAAATGAAAACATAGCGATATAATTTAAATTGTACGAATGACATCACAAAAATAGTGCAAAACATGAAAATTGACAAAATAAATTAAACCTTTTGACAGAATGTCAGTCTGAATGGATGTGAGAACAAAACAAAATCTATTTATTTTTAAATTTTAATGGTATGAAAAAATTAAGTTTATTGGCATTTGCCCTAATGTTAGTGGTGGGAACTTTGGTAGCTCAACCTGGTAAATGTAATCATGCTACGTATTCGCCTGAAACACGAGCTATGATGCGTGTTGATGCCTTGGCTGCAACAGTGGAATTATCAGCTTCTGAACGCACGCAAGTGTTAGAGTTGTTTACTAAACAGGAAAAAGAAAAAGACGCCAAACGCGAAGCATTAGATGCGCAACGCGAGCAACGACGTGCAGAGATGGAAGCTTCTAAAGCAAAAAATGATGCTTCGTTGAAGAAAATCATTGGCGACGAGAAGTTTGCTAAATATGAAGCGGCTCGTGCTGAAAAGAAAGAAGCGATGAAAGAAAAACACGAAGGGAAAGCGTGTTGTAAAGATTCAAAAGCCGATGGCGCAGGTTGTGCTAAATCATGTGCTAAACCATGCACTAAAAAATAAGATTTAATGCTTTATAAAAAAAGCCTCAATCAAACGATTGAGGCTTTTTTGTTATGAATGGTTTGATTAGAAAGCGTCGATAATAGCTTTGAAGTCTTCGCATTTAAGTGCAGCTCCACCAATTAAACCGCCATCAATATCAGCGTTAGCAAATAAGCCAGCAGCGTTTTTACCATTACAGCTTCCACCGTAAAGAATAGAGCAGTTTTCGGCTACTTCTTTGCCATATTTGTCATTCACCAAGCTACGGATATAAGCGTGTATTTCTTGAGCTTGTTCTGGCGACGCGGTTAAACCTGTGCCAATAGCCCATACTGGTTCGTAAGCCAATACCAATTTGCCAAAATCTTCAGCCGACAAATTGAATACTGAACCTTCCAATTGCGCTTTTACTACTTCGTTTTGTTTGTTAGCTTCGCGTTCTTCTTTTACTTCGCCGATGCAGAAAATAGGTTTCAAATTATTTTCAAGTGCTAACAATACTTTTTCTTTTAAGATGTCGTATGTTTCGCCATAATAAGCGCGACGTTCGCTGTGACCAAGAATACAATAAGTAGCACCCGTAGACGCTACCATAGCAGCTGAAACTTCGCCCGTATAGGCGCCAGAAGCTTTGTTAGCACAGTTTTCTGCAGCCACTTCAATGCAGCTTCCTTTGAGTAATTCTGATACCGTAGCCAAGTGAATAAATGGTGTACCAATTACTACTTCGCAGTTTGGTTTTGTGGCTAATGCGTTTTTAAGTTCGGTAGCTAAAGCTACACCTTCTTGCAGGGTTTTGTTCATTTTCCAGTTACCTGCTACAATGTTTTTTCTCATGTTGGTTTTATTATTTATTGATGTTGATAATTATTGAATGTAAGTTAATCTTATTATTTGATGAAAAGCCCTTTTGAAACTGTAATATAGTGCCTTCCTACTCCTAGTGTTTGAGGAATGCCATTTTTCCATAATACAATAGCAGTTCTATCATCTAATCTATAATTTACTACAGCGTTGCTTAAAACAATTTCTCCTAAAACGTAGATGTCACCATTTGAAACACAAATCGAACGAGCTACCGAACTTATGCCCTCCTCACTTAATGTTTGTGCTGTACCATTAATCCATAATGTCGCTCTGTTTTTGACATCTCCTACTATATAGATATTTTCTCCGTCAACACATATGTCGCGCGCACGTGAACCTAATTCATTTGAAAGTCTTATTATCGAATCATTTTTCCAAAATGTTGCATAGTGATAAAAAAAATCCTCCACATAATCTCCAGTAATATAGATATCGTTGTTAACTACATAAAGTGATGATGCATCATAACAGCAGGAGCGTTCACATTGTAGGCTGTCGCCATTTTTCCATACTTCACCACAGTATCCTAATACATAGATGTTGTTATTCACTTCAACCATATCTTGAGCGCATGAATTCCACTTACTAGGTAATGTTTGTGTAGCTCCGTTTTTCCATAGTGCTGCACTAGGATAAGTATATACGCTGTTATAAATGGTATCTTGTCCACCTATGTATACGTCATTCCCATTGACTAATAGACTCTGTGCATTTCGTATTCCAGATATTTTTTGGGAGTTTTTGTTCTTTTTTAAAATATATTCAAACGTTGAATTCCCAGGATTTGTATAATCAATAACATTTGTTCTACCTAGAATATATACATCTTTTTCTGTAACAAAAATACTTCTAACATCAGTATTCATATCTGCCATCAAACTATCAGGTCTGCCATTTTTCCACATAATTGGATTCCCATCAACATTACCAATAACATATACATCAGTTTTTCTTGTCCATTCTTCACATGAACTTAATAAACAAATACCAAGTACCAATAAAAGACCACTGAGTGAATAGATTATGCATTTCATGGTAATACCGTATTAATTCTTTTTCAGATGCTTTTGAATGCAATTACTGTTGTATTTGTCGAGAATCGTTCCTTTTTTGAGCACCATAATGCCAGGATTAGCTCTAACCATGGTCTTGAGCGTTATAGGGTCGGTTGTGCAAAATTGGTAAGGCGTGTGATGAGCCGCTTTGAACGCTTCAATATCGCCTTGGTACGATGCTGTGAGCGCATAAAATTTGGCACCTAACGCTGTTTGTTCCTCGTATAGTTGGTTTATGGCGGCTAAATTTTTGGTATTGGTTTTGGATAAATCGTACATTACAATAAAGTAAGTGATACCTTCATCCTCTAGTACGATGTCTGTAATGTCGTCGCCAGTTTCCGTGGTGATTGAGAAATCGTGAATAGCTGGTGTAAAGCCTTTTTTGATTAATACGCTCGTTTGATCCACAAAATGCCACGTAGTATCTTGCCAAGGATAATTTTCCAAGGTAAATTCTTTTTCCACGCCATCTTTTTCATAGATAAACGTCGTTTCATATTGGTCGCTCTCTGCATTTTCGGGAATCAGCATGCCTTCGGTGATGTTGGCTCCAATTTTATACGGACGAAAATCGATAATTGGCAAATAATGAAGGCAATAACAAGAAAATGCAACGGGAATAAATCCGAATGAAACGGCCAATAGCCAACTTGGGAGTGGCGATAGGTATTCGTGATATTTGCGGTTAGTGAGAATAATGGTTACAATAAGTACGAGTAGTACTACATTTTTCCAAAACGTCGCCCAATTGCTTATCACCAGTGCATCACCAAAACAGCCACAGTCGCTAACTGGATTATTAAGAGCAATCCACAAAGTGAGCGGAGTCATTATTATCATAAAAATGAACCCTCCCCAAGCGGTTTCGCGCAAACGTATACCTAACAAAATGTTGATACCAATCATAAACTCGATAGCCGAAATGATGATGGCCGCCAAGAGTGCCAAATTACCCAGTTGAGCTAAATTCCAAACTTCTAAATAATCTTGTTGTTTGTATGAAAATCCAAGTGGATCGATGGCTTTTACAAAACCAGAAAACATAAAAGTTAAACCAAATAAAATACGACAAATGAGTCCAATCCATTGGAACCAATTATGTTTCGGTTTATAAGGTCTATAAATTTGCATAGTCTTGTTGGTTTAAGCAGTTTGAATTAGACCAAAAATGGCATAATTAATCATGTCAAAATAGTTGGCATCAATGCCTTCTGAAATTAAAGTTTTGCCTTTGTGGTCTTCAATTTCTTTGGTGCGATGTATTTTCATCAAAATTAAATCGGTGTACGATTGCGTACGCATAGAGCGCCAAGCTTCATCGTAATCGTGATTTTTTGCCAACATCAATTCTTTGGCTTTTTGAATGTAATTTTCATACAACGTCTTGATTTGCTCTTTCGATAAATCGTCGGTATCGGAGTAACCTAATTCTAGTTGTATTAGTCCAATAATGGCGTAATTAATGATGCCAATAAGCTCTGGCCGAATCCCCTCATTTACCAATGTTACGCCTTTTGTTTCGATACTGCGTATCCGTTTAGCTTTGATAAATATTTGGTCAGTTACCGATTCGGGACGCATAATGCGCCACGCGCCACCGTAGTCATTTAATTTTTTTAGAAAAATATCGCGACACTCGGCTACCGCTTGATCAAATTGTTTTTCGGTTGTACTCATAGCTTCATTATTTAGCGTTTACCTTATATAATTTTGAGTCGGCAAGTGCTTCTACTACATTTACTATGTAATCACCCATTTTTTCGCATTCTACAATCATATCCATATAAATAACGCTACTCGCATACGGATATTTTGCATCGTTCACATCCACAATGTTTTGTGTTTTAAGCTGATTGCGGAAATTGTTAATTTCGTTTTCTAAATTTTGTGTCTTATTAATATCCGAAATTTGTAAGGTGCTAGCTTCTAGAATATGGGACATCTGTACGATAGCACTTTCCACTAAATTAAACATTAATTCAATATTAGCGTTCACATCGTCCGTGAATGCCACTTTGCCTTGGTTGCGACGTTGGATGGTGCGTGCCAAGTTGTAGCAACTATCGGCTACACTTTCTATTTCAGAAACCACGCGCAAGTTCATTTGGATTTGGTGTTTTGATTCATCACTCAAACGACCATCAGCCACTTTTGTTAGGTAAGTGGCAATTTCCACTTCCATACGGTCGCTAATGTTTTCATATTTCTGCACACGTGAGAATTTTTTCACAAACGCTGCCTCGTCCGTTTCGTGGTATAATTCTCGTACTAATCCAAACATACGTTGTGTACGTTCGCTATAGAGGACAATCTCTTTGTGTGCTTGTAGAATCGATAACTCAGCAGTAGATAGCATGCCAGTAGAAATGAAGGTTAGATGCGACTCCTTGTCTTCTGTACTAGGTTTAGAAGGAATTAATTTGGTTACAATTTTTACGTATAAGTTTGTAAACCAAATCATGATACAAATATTGATTAAGTTAAAGACTGTGTGAAACATCGATAAACCAAATGACACAAAATATTGCATATTGGCAAAACCATTTATCAAAGCTTGATTCTCGGCAGTGCCTGCATTTAAAGTACCATCGTTCAGTTGGTTTACAATGGTAGGATCGGTACTATGAACAAATGTCATTAAATCATTTGGATTACCAGCCATTGAACTTGATATAGCAATAATTAGTTTAATAAATGGTCCATATAATAAGAGTGTCCATACAGAGCCCAAAACATTAAACATCAAATGCCCAACAGCTGCACGTTTGGCTTGTACGTTTGCCGAAATTGATGCTAATAGTGGCGTGATACAAGTACCAATATTGCTACCCAAAACTACGGCCGCAGCCAATTCAAATGAAATCCAACCTTTGCTTGACATGATTAAAACAATGGCAAATGTAGCACTTGACGATTGAACGACCATTGTTACAATCATTCCGACCAAGGCAAATAATAAGATTGAACCATATCCCATGGTGGTATATGATTCGAGGATTTTAAAAACTTCTGGATTAGCTTGTAAATCTGGAACAGAGCTATTGATATACTCCAAACCTAGAAATAGAAAGGCAAATCCAATAATAAATTCGCCCCAACTTTTAGAAGAGTTCTTTTTTGAAAATAATAATGGAACGCCGAAACCAATTAAAGGTACTGCAAATGTTGCTATGTTAACTTTGAAACCTAATAAAGAAATCACCCACGCAGTAGCGGTAGTTCCCACATTAGCTCCCATTATTACCGCCATTGATTGACCTAATGACAAAAGCCCAGCATTTACAAAACTCACGATCATTACTGTGGTTGCTGAAGAGCTTTGTACTAAGGCGGTAATAAAAATGCCGGTGAATGCTCCTACAAAACGATTATTGGTCATTAAGGCCAAAATGTTACGAAGCTTATCGCCGGCTGCTTTTTGTAAACCTTCACTCATCAGTTTCATGCCATATAAGAATAGGCCTACTGCACCAATCAGTGTCAGGAATTCGAGTAATCCAAATTTCATGTTATGTTCTTAGTTTTTAATTTGTGTGCAAAATTAAACAAAATTCTTCTGACATTCTATACAAATTTGGTAAAAATTGCCTATTTTTATCCCCCAAAAGTAATGTTTGATTACAAGATTGTTAATACCATAATAATCAAGTTTTTAAACATTTAATTCTTCGCTAAATTCATCATTATCTTTATGGTTATGGAGCAAACTGTTACAATTTTCTGTAAAAACAATCAACAATTTAAGGACTATCCACGCGGAACTTCTTTAATGGATATTTATCGTGATATGAATATTCAGCTTAAGTTTCCAGTTGTGGCGGCTCGCGTTAACTATAAAGTTGAGGATCTTAACTTCTTGATTTATAAACCTAAGGATATTGATTTTATTGATGCTAGCACACCTTCTGGTATGCGTGTTTATTTGCGCTCCATCAGTATGATTATGGCTAAAGCACTCAACGATTTAAATCCAGAAGCAACATTACGTATCGAACACCCTATTTGTCGTGGGTATTATTGCTGCATCGATGGTCGAAACAAGAAAGTGCGACCAGAAACTATAGCCGCTCTAAAGAAACGTATGCAGGAAATCATTGCTGCAGATATGCCTATTGTTTCAGAGGAAAAACAGACACCTACGGTTATTGAAATGTTTCGTGAACGTGGCGAAATGGATAAGGTTATTTTGCTTGAAACGTTGGGAATTTCATATGCGCGTTTTGTTCGTATAGGCGATTTTGTCGACTATTATAATGGTGTTTTGGTGCCATCAACTAGTTACGTGCCTTTATTCGATTTGCAAAGTTATAGTAATGGTATTTTATTGCGCGTGCCCGATCGTCATGCTCCCGATAAATTAGCTGAATATGAAGATCAATCAAAAATGTTCGAAGTGTTCAACGAATTTGTGAAATGGAATAAATTGATGGATTTGAGTAATGTGGGCGATTTTAACTTGCGTGCGCGTGAAAAGAATGTGTACAATATGATTAAAATTTCCGAAGCCTTGCACGAACGTAAGATTGTGGAAATTGCCGATATGATTCATGAACGTCAGCCTATTAGTCGATTTATCATGATTTCTGGTCCATCATCGTCGGGTAAAACCACGTTCAGTAAACGTTTGTCTGTTCAGTTAATGGTGGCAGGCTTAAAACCTATCGTTTTATCGCTCGATAATTATTTTGTGAATCGTGTGGATACGCCACTAGATGAAAATGGGGAATGGGATTTTGAAGCGCTTCATGCAGTCGATTTAGAGTTGTTTAATACCCAGTTGACACAATTGCTTAACGGCGAAGAGGTGGAAATTCCGTTTTATAATTTTGAAGATGGTAAACGCTATTTCCGTGGCGAGAAAATTCGATTGAATGCTGATAATGTTTTGGTTATTGAAGGAATTCATGCTTTAAATCCTGAATTAACTTCGGCTATTCCACGTCAAGCGATGTTTAAAGTCTATGTATCTACGTTAACAACTATTTCACTCGATAATCACAACTGGATTCCAACCACCGACACACGCTTATTACGTCGTATTGTGCGCGACTTCAAGTTTCGTGGTTTCTCGGCACGCGAAAGTATAAATCGCTGGCCAAGTGTGCGCCGTGGTGAAGAAAAATGGATATTCCCATTTCAAGAGCAAGCCGATGCCATGTTCAACTCTGCTTTGATGTTCGAGTTGGCTGTATTGCGTAAACATGCCGAACCTATTATTGCCGACGTACCTCAATATTGCGAAGAATATACTGAGGCGCATCGCTTATTGAAATTCTTAAAATACTTTACACCAATACACGATCGTGAAATTCCACCAACGTCCTTGTTACGTGAATTTTTGGGTGGTAGTAGCTTTAAATATTAAAATAAGCGTAATTCTTATTCTAATTAAACGTTTTTTTTGAATTAATGCTCAAGCAACAACTCAACATAAAATTACAACAGAAGTTATCGCCTCTTCAAATTCAGGTGATAAAGATGCTGGAGTATCCTACTGTGGAGTTGGAGGAGCGTATTCGCGAAGAAATGGAGGCCAATCCAGCATTGGACGAAGGCCGAGAAGAAACCGTTTCCGAGGAAAATGATTTTGATTCTGGTGGCGACGATGATTTCGACAATGATTTCGATTTGACGGAATATGCCATGGATGACGATATTCCTGATTATAAGTTGCAAACTAATAATCATTCGGTCGATGATAAAGAGGTGTCTATGCCATTATCAGGTCAAACTACGTTTCACGAATACTTGACTAGTCAATTGGAGTTATGTGAGGCAGATACCAAAACACGTCAATTAGCTCAGTATTTGATTGGCAATATTGATGATGATGGTTATTTGCGTCGCGAAATTGAAGCCATGGTCGACGATTTGGCTTTTCAGTTTGGCTTGTCAATTACCGACGCTGATATGGAAAAGGCCTTGTTGGTTGTTCAAAATTTGGATCCATCTGGTGTTGGCGCACGCGATTTGAAAGAGTGTTTATTATTGCAGTTACGTCATAAACAAGCCACATCATCTATAACGTTGGCCGAACGTGTTATTGATCGTTTTTTTGAACCATTTTCTAAAAAACAATACGATTTAATTGCTCGTCGCTTGGGTTTGTCTGATGTCGAAATGAAAGAAGTGGTAGCCGAAATCATGAAGCTGAACCCCAAACCGGGGAATGCTTTTAGCACACCTTCTGAAATTTTATTGCAGCAAGTAACGCCCGATTTTATCATTGAAAATGATAATGGTCGTTTATCAGTAATCTTAAATAATTCGAATATTCCCGACTTAAAAGTGAGTAAAACTTACAATAATATGGTTTCGGATTATGTTGGAAATAAAGAGAACCAGAACAGAGAAATGCGTGACGCTATTTTGTTTGCGAAACAAAAAATCGATGCAGCTCGTTGGTTTATTGATGCCATCAAACAACGCAATGTCACGTTGTTGAAGACGATGAATGCCATTGTTGAGGAACAGTACGCATTTTTTCTCGAAGGAGATGATACCAGATTGCGTCCTATGAAATTGAAAGATATTGCCGACAAGGTTGGTTTCGATGTGTCCACTATTTCGCGGGTGAGCAATAGTAAATATGTGCAAACGGAATTTGGTGTTTTTCCACTTAAATATTTTTTCTCTGAAACGATGCAAACAGCTTCTGGTGAGGAAGTTTCTAACAAAGAGATTAAACAAATTATTGTGGATGTGGTGTCGGAAGAGGATAAGTCGAACCCAATTGCTGATGATGCGTTAACTGAAATCCTTCGTAAAAAAGGGTATGTTATTGCACGTCGTACAGTGGCAAAATATCGCGAACAACTCAATATTCCTGTAGCACGTTTACGTAAAAAATAATGCAACCATGATCAAGAAAATACTATTTCTAACAACTTTAGTTGTAATGATTGGCTGTTCTACCGATGGTCAATTGCAAGGCATATGGCGTTATGTGGAGTATGATTTTACTACTACGAAAACACATGACGGAGCCTTGTTAGAAACGCTCAAAGGCGTGGTGACATATCCTGCTAGTCAACAAAAAACGGTCACGTTTAATCCGAATGGAACGTGTACTGGATTGTATAGCGGTTATTGGTTATTAGTGGATAACACAATAAAAATCAAAGATAGTGTGGCGAGTACTACGTTTGACCTCTACACGATAAAATACCTTTCAGACACTAAATTAATTTTAGAAAGTGTTACCACGGTAGCTGATGATAGCTTGGTTTATAATACAGCTACTACTCATTATTTTGAGCGCTAATTTTGTGAAGGGTGGAGTTCTAAATGTTTTTTTAGAAACGGTGCCGTTACACTATTTTTTGCTTTAGCCAATTCTTCTGGAGTGCCTTGTGCTACTATTTCTCCACCAAATTTTCCAGCCTCTGGTCCCATGTCAATCACATAGTCGGCGCATTTTATAACATCTAAATTGTGCTCGATTACCACCACTGTATTGCCTCTATCTACCAAGCGATTTAGCACCGACAATAACACTCGAATATCTTCAAAGTGCAGGCCAGTTGTTGGTTCGTCCAGCACATATAATGTTTGGCCAGTATCACGTTTTGACAATTCTGCAGCTAATTTTATACGTTGACTTTCACCACCAGAAAGTGTGGTACTCGATTGGCCTAATTTGAGATAACCTAAGCCCACCTCTTGTATCATTTTTAGTTTATACACAAAGGTTGGCATATTCTCAAAAAACTCCACAGCTTGATTTATTGTCATATCTAACACATCGGCAATAGATTTTCCTTTGAAACGTACTTCCAATGTTTCGCGGTTGTATCGTTTACCTCCGCAGGTTTCACAAGGGACCAAAACGTCTGGTAAAAAATTCATTTCCAGAGTTTTATAGCCATTTCCTTTGCATGTGTCACAACGTCCACCAGCTGTGTTAAACGAGAAACGCCCAGGTTTGTAACCACGCATTTTCGATTCGGTAAGCCCTGCAAATAAGTTGCGGATATCAGCAAAAATATTGGTGTAAGTTACTGGGTTAGAGCGAGGTGTTCGTCCTATAGGCGATTGACTAACTTCTACTATTTTATCTATATTCTCAATGCCTTCGAGCGAGTTGTAGGCTAAAGGTTCTTCGAGTGAACGATAGAACTTTTTACTTAAAATGGGTTGTAGTGTTCGGTTTATAAGTGTGGATTTACCAGAACCAGAAACGCCTGTAATGCATATAAATTTACCTAATGGAATGGTCAAATCAACGTTTTTGAGATTGTTGCCTGTAGCTCCTTTTAATACCAGTTGTTTACCATTCCCTGCTCTATGCGATGTTGGATTTTCTATCTGTTTTATTCCTGTCAAATAGTTGGAAGTCAGTGTATTTTGAAGCAACATGTCTTGTGGCGTTCCTTCAAATACTACTTGTCCGCCGAGTCGTCCTGCACGTGGACCTAAATCTATGACATAATCGGCGGCCATCATCATTTCTTCATCGTGCTCTACTACAATTACCGAATTCCCCATGTCCCGTAAACGCTGTAAAGAGCGAATCAGTTTTTGATTGTCGCGTTGATGTAACCCAATACTTGGTTCGTCTAGAATATAAAGTACATTTACCAATTGTGATCCAATTTGTGTAGCTAAACGAATGCGCTGACTTTCGCCACCAGATAGCGAAGCTGAAGCTCTGTTGAGTGCTAAATAACCCAAGCCTACATCCAGTAAAAATTGCAATCGGGTATCTATTTCCTTTAAAATTTCGGTAGCAATAGTCAGTTGTTTTTCGGAAAGATGTTTGGACACGTTGATAATCCAATCATGTAAATCGTCCAAATCTAATGCTGCCAATTCGGCGATATTTTTACCCGCTATTCTAAAATGTAACGCTTCGCGGTTGAGTCGTGAACCATGACAATCGGGGCAAGTTACGGAGGTGAAAAACTGATTTGCCCAACGTTGTTCCAAAGCAGTATTGTCGGTGGCGTCTTGTTGTAGTTCGATGTAATGAATAATGCCTTCGTACGTAGCATAATAATTGGTCGATTCACCCAACGACGCATTTTTAACTTGAATGCGGTCGTCCGAACCATTTAGAATTTCATCTAGAGCTTCGTCTGAAATTTCGGAAATCGGCGTTTTGAGTGTGATATCATATTTTTCGCAAATGGCTTTTAATTGCCAAAAAATAAGCGAGTTGGTCTCTTTCCCAAGTGGTACAATGCCGCCTTGAGCAATACTCAATTTTCGATTGGGAATAATTTTGTCAATATCAATTTTATTAATCGTTCCCAATCCTTTACATCGAGGACACGCACCTTTAGGTGTGTTAAACGAAAAATTGTGCGGTGCTGGGTCGTTGTATGAAATCCCTGAAGTTGGGCACATTAAATGGCGCGATAGATAACGAATGGCTTGCGAGTCTTTATCGAGCAACATCATCACGCCATTACCTTGTTGCATGGCACTTTCCAAACTTTTTTTGAGGCGTTTTTCGTCTTTTTTATGTACTATCAATTTGTCGATTACGACTTCAATATCGTGATTTTTGTAACGATCTAGCTTCATGCCAAACGTAATTTGGCGCATTTCGCCATCAACTCGCACATTCAGATAACCTTTGCGACGAATGCTTTCAAACAATTCTTTGTAATGACCTTTCCGTCCTTTCACGAGTGGTGCTAACAGGTAACACGCTTTATGCTCATAATTTTCAAAAATCAGTTGAAGAATTTGTTCGTCGCTGTACTTCACCATTTTTTCGCCCGTAACATACGAAAAAGCCTCTCCAGCACGGGCAAAAAGTAAACGTAAAAAGTCGTAAATTTCGGTGGTAGTTCCTACCGTAGAGCGTGGATTTTTATTGGTGGTTTTTTGTTCAATGGCAATCACGGGACTTAATCCTGTAATTTTGTCCACATCAGGGCGCTCCATATTGCCCATAAAATGGCGAGCATATGCCGAAAAGGTTTCGATGTAGCGTCGTTGACCTTCGGCATAAATCGTGTCAAAGGCGAGCGACGACTTTCCGCTACCGCTTAATCCTGTTATAACTGTGAGTTTATTGCGTGGAATGCGTACATCAATATTGCGTAAATTATGAACGCGTGCGCCATACACTTCTATCCATTCTTGTTCTGCTTTTTCTTGCTTCATGCCATCGTTCATTTGGAGAACCGCAAAGATACAAATTTGTTGCTAGTTGTGTATTATCCCCGAACTCTTTTTCTTCTTAAAAGTGATAAAAATGGAGTTAAATGAACGTTATCATATCAGAAAAGAAGTAAAAAAAATAAATTTCTTAAAAAAATGAGTGATAGAGCATATTATCTAAAATTTTTATTGTACATTTGCCATGCAATTCGCGTGTATAGAATTTTAATAGAGAAAGATATGATGGATGTTAAAAAATCGCCAAAAGCCAATTTGGAAAACAAAAGAACTACTTTTGTTTTAATGGGATTAATCCTTGCATTAGGAGTATTCTATGCGGCTTTTGAATGGACTGAACAAGAAATTACAGTGTATGAAGTTCAAAACAACATGGATGCCATGTTTGAGGAGGAAATGGTAGAAAATACGATTCAAGAAGAAACGCTTCCGCCACCACCGCCTCCAGCTCCAGATGTGATTGAAGAATTGAATATTGTGGATAACGATGTCGAAACTGCTGAAGTAGAAATCGTTTCAGAGGATAATCAGAACAAAGTACAAGATATTGTAAAAGTTCCTATAGCTCCAATAGAAGAAGACCCTGATTTAGTGACAGTTTTCCGGGTGGTAGAAAAAATGCCTGAATTTCCTGGTGGTACTGTTGAATTGATGAAATATTTGAATAGTAATGTCAAATATCCTATCATTGCACAAGAAAATGGTATTCAAGGACGTGTCATTGTACAGTTTACAGTTCGTAGGGATGGAACTATTGATGATATAGAGGTAGTTCGTTCTGCCGATCCTAACTTGGATAAAGAAGCTATACGTGTTATCAAATCGATGCCTAACTGGACACCTGGCGAACAACGAGGGAAAAAGGTTAACTGTAAATTTACAGTTCCAGTTGTGTTTAAATTACAAACCTAATTTACTCATAACCATATAAAATACTGCCTCGCAACTAAGCGGGGCAGTTTTATTTACTTAAGATTTATAATTGCAAAAACGCCTACATATTCATGGAACTTTTAAAACACATTAAAGCACGAGCACAAAAACATCTTCAACGCATTGTGTTGCCTGAAGGAACTGAACTTAGAACATTGACCGCTGCGAATAATGTTATTCGCGACAAAGTAGCCAAACTTATTTTATTGGGAAATCCGTCCACTATCACACAGCTTGCTACAGACAATAATCTTACTCATATCAACGAAGCGATTATTGTTAATCCAGATGAAAATCCGGAATTGGATAAATATGCTACGTTATTATACGACCTGCGCAAGAGCAAAGGTATGAGTATGGAACAGGCTGTTGATTTGGCAAAGAACCCACTTTATTTAGGCTGTTTAATGATTAAAGCAGGTGATGCTGATGGTGAATTGGCAGGTGCTCAAAATACTACAGGCAATGTGCTGCGTCCTGCACTACAAATTGTCAAAACACTGCCTGGCGTTAGCTGCGTTTCAGGAGCGTTAATGCTATTTTCAAAAGAAAAACAATTTGGTGAAAATGGTATGCTCATGGTGGCCGATGTCGCGGTAATGCCAAATCCTACAGCCGAAGAGTTAGCTCAAATCGCAGTGACTACTGGCCACACCATGCGCGCTATTGCAGGCATAGAACCACGTATTGCTATGTTAAGTTTTTCTACTAAAGGCAGTGCTTCTCACGAATTAGTGGATAAAGTAACTACAGCTACTAAATTGGCTCAGCAAATGGCTCCCGATATGTCTATCGATGGAGAACTTCAGGCTGATGCCGCTATCGTACCATCGGTAGGCGCTCTCAAGGCACCAGATAGCAACGTGGCTGGTTCGGCTAATACATTAGTGTTCCCAAGCATTGAGGTTGGAAATATAAGTTATAAATTAGTACAACGTCTTGGCGGTGCAGAGGCTATTGGACCAATTTTACAAGGTATGGCAGCGCCAGTGAACGATTTGAGTAGAGGCTGTTCGGTTAATGATATTGAACAAATGATTGCCATTACAGCTAACCAAGCCATTGCAGCGAAACATCTTTTAGTAAATTAAATTCAGCATTATAACAATCGTATGAAAATTCTAGTTTTGAATTGTGGAAGTTCATCTATCAAATATAAATTATTTGATATGGCTTCTAAAGAAGTTTTGGCACAAGGTGCGATTGAAAAAATAGGATTACCTGATTCTTTTTTGAAATTTACCTTGACTGAAGGTAATAAATTGGTTATTGAGAAAAATATACCAGAACATACTGTCGGTATTGAATTCATATTGGAAACCCTTGTGAGCTCCGAATACGGATGCATTAAATCTCTTAAAGAAATTAATGCTGTCGGTCATCGTTTGGTACATGGCGGTGAATATTTCAATGCTTCTGTTATCATTACTCCAGAGGTGATTGCACGTGTTCAAGAATGTTCTGATTTGGCTCCGTTGCATAATCCAGCAAACTTAAAAGGAGTGGCAGCCATTACCAAGAATTTACCAAATATTCCTCAAATTGGCGTGTTTGATACTGCTTTTCATCAAACGATGCCAGCTTATGCGTATATGTATGCTCTTCCATACGAATGTTATAAAAAATATGGTATTCGTCGTTATGGCTTTCATGGAACAAGCCATCGTTATGTGTCGAAACGAGCTTGCGATTTTTTAGGTTTGGATTATACGCAAGAAAAAATTATTACAGCTCACATTGGTAATGGAGGCTCTATTACAGCTATTGAAAATGGGCAGTCTGTTGATACGTCTATGGGTTTAACGCCTGTGGAAGGATTGATTATGGGAACGCGTTCTGGCGATGTGGATCTTGGCGCTATTACGTATTTAATGGATAAAGAACATCTCGATAGCGCAGCCATTTCTGATTTAGTGAATAAGAAAAGTGGAATAGTTGGCATATCTGGTGTTTCTAGCGATATGCGCGATATAGAAAAAGCTATTGATGAGGGAAATCCACGTGCTAAATTAGCTATGGATATGTATAATTACCATATCAAAAAATATATTGGTTCGTACGCTGCAGCTCTTAATGGACTTGACGTTTTGGTATTTACTGGTGGTGTGGGCGAAAATCAAGCTGGTACGCGTCAATATGTATGCGAAGGTCTAAGTTATCTTGGCGTGGAAATTGACTCAGCCTTAAATGCTAAAACACGTGGTGAAGAAGTGGAATTATCAACTCCAAATTCAAAAGTTCGAGTAGTAGTTATTCCTACTGACGAAGAATTTATGATTGCCAGTGATACATTGGAACTTGTAAAATAATAGATCATCAGTAAAATAAACAAACACATTAACAACTTTATAATTAATTAGAATTATGACTTACAAAGTTATGTCGGCAGATGAAGCTGCTGCTTTTGTAAACAATGGCGACATTGTTGGTTTTAGCGGATTTACGCCAGCAGGTTGTCCTAAAGAAGTACCTACAGCGATTGCAAAACGTGCCGAAGCGGCTCATGCCGAAGGTAAAGAATTTAAAATTGGGATGTATACTGGTGCATCTACTGGCGACTCATTGGATGGTGCTTTGGCACGTGCTAATGCTATTTTATTTCGCACGCCTTACCAATCGTCCAAAGATTTACGTATTCGTGTAAATGCACAAGAAGCGCACTATTTTGACATGCATTTGTCGCAAGAAGCCCAAGAATTACGTTATGGATTTATGCCAAAACCTAAATTTGCCATTGTAGAGGCTTGCGATTTGACTGATGATGGCGAAATTGTTCCTACTTCTGGCGTTGGTATTTTGCCTACAGTTTGCCGTTTAGCTGATTATATTATTGTAGAATTAAATGCCGCACATCCTAAAGCATTGCGTGGCATGCACGATATCTACGAGCCTCTTGATCCACCTCACCGTGAAGCTATACCTGTTTACAAACCGAGCGATCGTTGTGGCAAATCATGCGTTAAAGTTGATCCTAAAAAAATTATTGCCGTTGTACATACCAATCGTCCTAATGAAGTGGGGGAATTCTCACCAGTAGACGAAGTAACAGCCAAAATTGGTACTAATGTTGCCAATTTCTTAGCTGGCGAAATTAAGGCAGGTCGTATACCAGCCTCCTTTTTACCAATCCAATCGGGTGTAGGAAATATAGCAAATGCTGTACTTGGATCGTTAGGCGCTAATCCTGATATTCCTCCATTTGAAATGTACACCGAGGTCATTCAAGATGCTGTAATTGACTTGATGAAAGAAGGTAATGTTAAGTTTGCCAGCGGTTGTTCGCTTACAGTTTCCGGTGCATTATTAGACCAAGTGTATGCGGATCTCGATTTTTTCAAAGAACGCATCGTTTTACGTCCACAAGAAATTTCGAATAATCCCGAAGTGGCTCGTCGTTTGGGTTTAATTACCATTAATACGGCTTTGGAAGCTGATATTTTTGGAAATATTAATTCTACGCATGTGTTGGGTAACAAAATGATGAATGGCGTTGGTGGATCATGCGATTTTACCCGTAATGCTTATATCTCTATTTTCACGACACCATCAACAGCCAAAGGTGGTAAGATTAGTGCTATTGTGCCAATGGTATCGCATCTTGACCAAAGTGAACACTCAGTGAAAGTTTTAATTACTGAACATGGTGTGGCTGATTTACGTGGAAAATCACCTATTCAACGTGCACACGAAATTATTAATAATTGTGTGGACCCTGAGTATCGCGATATGTTGCGTCGTTATTTGGAATCCGCTCCAAAGGCGCATACACCTATGAATATTTACACCTGTTTTGATATGCATAAAGCCTTTATGGAAACTGGCGATATGCACAATGCAAAATTGTAATAGCTCCTATTGTAATAGTAAAAAACGCTTTCAGATTCTGAAAGCGTTTTTTAGTTGATAATAACCGAAGCACTATAAAAAGTCTTTTCGTTTATTGGGCAGAGTGATAAATAGCCTGCTGCAATTTTTGCATCTTTTATTATGAGTGGATATTGATTCGTGAGGATTTGATGTTTGGTTAACAATTCTCCTTCGGTTAAGCCATGTTCTATTGTGAAAGTACCTTGTTTCCCATTTGCTACAAAGTGATCATAAAATAATCGCGCTACCATTCCCATCGTCATACGCATATTGATTTCTACGCACGGATTAATTGCAAAGGTTCCATCTGCTTGTTTGTAAATAAACATATCAACGCCAAAGTAACCTTGATAGTGACCTGCGATGTTAGTCTCAAAAAAATCAATTAAATGGTTTTGAATGATTTGCAATGTGTTTATCGGAATATAACGCTCAAGTTCGCATTCGATAGCTTCGTCGCTTAGTAGCATATTACTTTTATAAATACCTGAGTCGTCAGTTTGAAAGAGTGAATAGCCACTAAATAAAATGTGTCCCTGTTCGTCGCTATGAAATTCCATCGCAAAATCTTGTATCTTTTGTAAGGCTTCTTCACCCATCACGCAACCTTGTTTAGCGATGGTTCGTTTGCACCATCCAGCAAGGCTTTCGGTTAATGGGCCTTTATTCCAATATAGCCCTTTACCACTTCCAGAATACGGTGCTTTTAGAACAATTTCTGGGTATTTTTGTGTGAATTCAATGATAGTATCTAGGGTATTAAATCGCATTGCAGGTTCTGGACATTCAATCGTTTTGATGGTATTTCTAAGATATGACATACCCTCTGCGGCTAATTGACGATGTGACAACTCCTTGATTTTATTTAACGCGTCATCTGAAGGCAAACAACTTGGTGATACGCCTAACTGCAACAATGTATATCGAACTTCAGGGTCCCAGCCCCACGTGCGTACGTGTTTATATTCAGCCGTATTTTTAGTATGTATATAAACTGATCGATTAAAGTGTTTTTTTTGTTCGTCTAACCAATTTAAATCGGGTGTTTCGGCAACAATATCGGCATGTGTAGATGAATACCATAGGGGTAATAACGCTAAATCCTGCGCAAAGGTAATGGCTGATTTTGGCGCATGATAATAGGGACTGTAGTTAGCTAATGCCAAATCGTGCTGTGGATTGAATATGTACAGTGATTTATTATTCATGATATTGCAAAGATAGTACAAAAAATGCGATCTGTGAGAATCACAGACCGCATCTATTTTGAACAAGTAATGAGTTTAGCGTCTTGTTGTAATATGTTTGTGTGGTGCTTTTTTAGCGCTTCTTGCAAAGTTTCTTGCAGGAGCTGCAGCTGCTTCTGTTTCTACTGTCTCAAGTGTTACAGCACCTGTGTATGTAGCATTAATTGTACTTCCAAAATGTGAAGTGGCAGCTACTGTGATAGTATATACATTTTCAGTTAAGGCGATGGTTACCGAACCTCCTTCTAACCAGAAATAATCTTCATTTACAGCTGCGAAACTACCAGTTGGGAACATACCCCAGAAGAGAGCACCTGGTAATAATGTGTTAGCTGCATAGGTGGTTGCGAAGCTAAATGTACCAACAGGTAAAGTGGTAGCACCTTTTTCTGTAAATAATTCTAGTGCAATATAGCCTCCGCTTGTATCCCACATTTCTAAACTGATATTATCAGTGCCTACTTCATAGTAATCACCATAGTTTGATGCGGCAATAGAGTCAGAAGGAATAGTTAATGTTGTTTGTGTTGGAGTTTCAGGTTCGCCAGCATAGTCATCACTAGTGCTTTCTGTTTGATCTTGTACTACTAAGTCGCCTGTAAAATAACCAGTACGTACTTTATCTAATGAATCGACAAGGTTTACGGTAAATACATATTTTTCGCCTGATTTCGCTACTTTTACAGTACCGCTTTTAATACCAAATGTAACATATTCACCTTTGTCATTGAATTCGTACCATTTTGTATATTCCACATCAAATGTACCAGCAGCATAAGTACCTGAGCTTAATGTGTAAGTACCTTCTGTTAAAACTGAATCAACCGAATATAAATCTAATGTTACCACTTGGCCTGCAGAGGCATAGCTGCCAGTGCTATCTACTTGCATGGCTGTAGCTAACTGTGTATAGTAGTTATAGGCCTCGCTGTATTCTGTGCCATAATAGCCAGCTGTAGCTGTAGCAAAAATAAGAGAATCGGTTTTGTTATCTACTGGAGGCGTAATTGGTTGTTCTTTTTCGCATGAAGCAGCAAAAATTAAAAGTGACACACCTGCCACCAAACTAAAGATTTTTTTCATTGTAAGTAAAAAGTTAATTAATAAATAATTGATTGCGTTGCAAAGTTAAAAAAATATATCGATTTTGCGACCAAAGTGCTCCATTTTTAATAAAAAAAGTAAGAAACTAATAAATTTCTTACTTTTTTATTGATTTAAGTTATATCGAAGTCCGGCTGTCAAACTTAAGTTGTAGGGATGTTCTGTTCGTATATTTTCAGGTTGCGGCGAAGTGTTATTGGGAATATACCAAGTGAAACCTGGTTCAAAAAAAAGATTTAAGCCTTTATAGAGGCGTACGCCAAGCCCGATGTTTGCTGTTAATGAAAATTGAAAGCCGTTTATGAATTCCTCTTTTGAGTCGCTATCAAGCAAAGCATTGGTTTGATCGAAGGTATATGTTTGAACATTTTTTACCAACCCTTTTTCTGCCATACCACCCCCTGAGACGTAACATTGTACGATGTTATAATCGAATACTTTGTACGAAAACATGACAGGGATACCCAAATAATGAAGTTTTTGATTATTGACAGCATAATCGCCAGTAAGGGTATTTTCATTAGTAATGGTTGAGTGGATATACGCATAATTAAGCCCTGTGTGCACAGAAAAACCTTTGGCTAAAGGAATTCCAACAGAAGCTCCTACCATAATTGGCAAATCGTGTTTGGCATTTACTCTGTTCATGCTTCGGTACGAAAAAGAGTTGTCCATCAAAACGGTTGGTGCTACATCACTCATGGTCAAAATTTCTGGTGTTATCGAAGCCAATAATCCAACATTCCAATTTTCAGTTCCTGATTGATTAGACGATTTTTGTTCTTTTTCTTCAAGAGCAGCTATTTGTTGTTTATTTTGCTCTCTCATCAAGGCATCAGCGGCTTCTATAGATAACATTGGATTGTTCTGTGTCTCCGTTTTATCTACTTGAGCAAGAGCTTTGTTGTCCTGTTTTGATTCCTGCAATTGCACAATATATTCAGAGCCGTCGTCTTCTTGTTCGTGCAACGATGGTTTTTGATTTTCGTCTTCTTTGGGTGCGGTTTCTATCGACTCAGTGTCTTTGGTGTCGTTCGTATTGTCATCTTCATCGGTAGTTTTATGTTTTGATTTGGTATGTTTATCAGCCTTTTTTTGTTCCTTTTTAGTGTCTACTTTTTGGTTGTCTTTCGCTGATTCTTCTGTTTTAGCAACTTGGCTTAATAAAGCTGTAGACGTGTTTATGTTTTTAACAGGTTCACCATTAATATTTTCCGTTGTTTTTTGTTCCGATTCGGCAAATGTTGGTGAAGTGGGTAATGAGCTGGAAGGTTGTTGGTATAATAGTATGGCAACTAGTGCTACAGCTGCAACACCAACGGCTACTGACCAACGCCATGCTATCGAGATACGACGCGAAGGGACTGGCAAACGCTTTTCAATTGCGTTCCAATCATTGGCAGGTAACTCTAATTCTTGGAATTTAAGCTTTTCCTGTAATCGTTGTTTTAATTCGTGGTCCGTCATTTATATAAAGCAGTAATCTTAGTTTGTAAAATGGTTCTTGCCCGTGAGAATTGAGAGCGCGATGAACTTTCGTTAATTTGTAATATGTTCGCTATTTCGGCATGACTGTATCCTTCTATTACATATAAATTAAAAACAGTTCTAAATCCTGTAGGTAATTCCTGAATTAACGCCATAATCTCGTTGGCCGAAAGTTGATCAATGGCTGACGGTTCAGGTGACATGATCTGGATATCTTCTTCTATATCAGAACTATCTCTTAGTGCATCGTTTTTACGTAAATATTCGAGTGCCGTGTTCACAAAAATTTTACGCATCCATGCTTCGAAGAAACCTTGTCCACTATAACTTTCAATGTGTGTGAACAATTTTATAAAACCGTCGTGCATTAGATCCAAGGCTACCTCATAATCGCCGCAATAGCGCATACACAGAGCTGCCATACGTTTGGCATATAAGTCGTAAAGCCGACGTTGCGCACGCCTATCACCGCGAATGCAACCGTCTATCAATTGACTTGCAGTCAGATCATATGTATTTCCTGTCTCTTTCATTGATGCACAGAACGTTGTAAACGTTGCATCGTATTTGAATTATTTTCTTAAACTTGTGGTAATGGCTACGGCTGCTCTATGTGCAGTACCTGATTCACCTAGACGTCGTTCGAGCTTATTGTAGCCCATTTTTATTTTTTCGTAGTAGGAAGAATCGGTCAGTATTCTATCAAGTTCTGCGTGAACCTGTTCAGATGTGAATTCGTGTGCTACTAATTCTTTCACGACTTCAGTTTCTGCCACCAAATTGACCAGCGAAATGTAACGTGTTTTGATTAGAATCTTTTTTAATAAGGATGCTATTCTACCTCCAATTACATGGTAAACGACCACCTGCGGTACTTTGAGGAGCCCCGTTTCCAATGTGGCAGTGCCTGAATTGACTATGGCGGCATACGATTCGTCCAATAGGGCATATGTACTATCCGACACTATTTTTACGGAGGATGTTAAAAATTGGTTGTAATAACCTCGTTCTATGCCTGGCGCGGCCGCTACTAGAAATTGAAATGTTGGAAATTTATCGGCTATTTCAACCATAGTTGGTAAGCATTTACTTATTTCTTGACGGCGGCTGCCCGCTAATAAAGCCACAATAGGACGAGAGTCCAACTTATATTCTTCTCTAAAATTTCGATTATTTTTGCTTGCGTGGAAGTGTGCGATGGAGTCTACCGTAGGATTTCCAACATAAGTTACGGGGTAATCATATTGCGCATAAAATTCCGTTTCAAAAGGAAAAATTGTATACATTTTATCAATGTATTTTTTAATGGATTTGATGCGATAACTTTTCCATGCCCATAATTTGGGTGAGATGTAGTAGTAGACAGGCGTTTGAAATTGTTTTTTGACGTATTTGGCAATGCGTAAATTGAAACTTGGATAATCAATCAAAATGACGACATCGGGTTTGAAATGTGCAATGGCGCGTTTGCAATCTTCCAAATTGACAAGTACTTTTCGTAAGTTGAGGAGCACATTTATAAATCCCATAAAAGCCATGTCACGATAATGTTTTATGAGTTGGCCTCCTTGAGCCTGCATTAAATCGCCTCCCAAAAAACAAAATTCAGCCTCGTGATCCTGTTGCTTCAACTCCGCCATGAGGTTTGAAGCGTGTAAATCGCCAGAAGCTTCGCCTGCTATCAAAAAATATTTCATGCTGTTGTTATAAGAAGAACATGGCAATAGCCAAATAAAATAATACTGGTACAAAGAACCCTCTGCAAGCTTTCCATAATTGTTTAGCATAACAGATAAATACTCCGAATAAATTAGGAACTAAAGCCACAAGAATTAATTTACTTATCATAGCCGGAGCACCGTTAAACATAACCTTGAATGCTTCGAATAAGGGTAATTCTCCCTTGTAAAAAGAAGCAACGAAGAGCCAGCCAAAAAATAGTGGCATGATAATGCCAATTCCTAATGCCAGCCAAAAGTTATCTAATTTCTTCATATCCTTTCAGTTGTTTGATGGCTTCATAATCAGTCATGTCCACACGTGTGGGTACGATTGCTACATAACCATGCGACAACGCCCATTCGTCAGTGAGCTCATTGTCGGGTTCTTGATTGAGAAAGTAGCCGGTGAGCCAATAATAGTCTTGACCATGAGGCGAAGTACGATTCTCGAATTCTTCTGTCCAATAACCTTTTGTTTGTTGTGACAAGCGAACGCCTTTTATGTCGCCCATGGGTGCGTTTACATTTAAACAGACACCAGCAGGTAATCCTTCCATCATGACTTTGCGTGCTATTTGTTCAAAATAAACTTTAGCTTTCGAGAAGTCAGCATCTTTGGCGTGGTCGCAAATGGAAAATCCTACCGAAGGAATTTCGTTCACGCAGCCTTCGAATACAGCTCCCATAGTACCAGAATAAATCACGTTGATGCCTGAATTAGAGCCATGATTAATGCCCGAAAAAAGCAAATCGGGTTTGCGGTCGAGCACGTTATTGAGTGCCAATTTGACACAGTCGGTCGGCGTGCCCGAACATTTGTAGATTTCTAATCCCGGTTCTTTACGTTCCAGCTGATAATATACAGGCACTGCCATGGTGAGCGCATTCGATTGAGCTGACCGTGGACCATCGGGCGCCATAACTACGACATTGCCTAATGTGCAAGCCATATCAATCAATTCTGATATGCCTTTTGATTGTACACCGTCGTCGTTGGTGATTAAAATTAATGGTTTCATATGATGTAATTTATTTTTTACGTGTTAAAGCAGTTTTGGCACCCAATAAAAAGAGCACAGTTACGATAATCATATAAAGCATATCGCGGCTGTCGAGCACGCCACGACTCATTGATTGGTAATGGGCATGAATGCCACTGTTTTTGAGATATAAACTGGTATTTCCATTGGTGAAGAGCGATCCGATGAGTTCAAAACCATAAAACATAGTGAAACAAATAACGGCAGACACCACAAAGGCGGTCAGTTGGTTACGCGTAATAGAAGAACCAAATAAACCGATAGATCCATACACAGATGCCAGAAAAATTAAACCGATAAAGGAACCCCAAAATGCACCGCTATCCACATTGCCCATTGGTTCGGCTAAAATATAAACGGTGGCATACCAAATAATACTCGGAATCAAGGCTACGAGCATTATCAACCAAGCTGATAGAAACTTACCAACCACCAATGAAAAGGTGCTAATTGGGCGAGTTAGTAGCAGTTCAATAGTTCCTTGCTGTTTTTCTTCTGCAATGAGTCGCATAGTGACGGCTGGACATAAAAATAAAAACAGCCAAGGGGCTAATACAAAAAGTCCATCAATATTGGCGTAACCGCTATTAAGAACATTGTATTCACCTGGGAAAATCCACAAGAAAAGACCAGCACCAACGAAGAAAATAGCTAGAACAATGTAGCCTACTGGTGTATTAAAAAAACTGCGAAACTCTTTTTTCAAGAGGTTCCATATGGAAGATGTCATAAATGTAAAAAAGTTATTGTATTTTTGCTAGCAACATATTACTAGTTGCAAAGATAGCTCTATTTTTGAACAAAAATAGTTTAGAATGATGAAAAAAACCATATTTTTTGCCTTATTATTTATCGGTGTCGGCCAATTAGCGACGGCTCAAAAATTTCCTTTTGCCATTAAAGGTTCCATTTATGGAGGTTATATTGTACCCATGACCAAAAATCTTGATTCTATTTCACATCCCCCTGCTTTAGGTGGCGAGTTGGCTATAGAATTTCCTGCTATGGGTAATTACGATTGGCAGCATTATTGGCACATGCCTACTGTGGGTGTTGGACTTTTAGGCATTAATTTGGGAAATCCAAAGTTGTTAGGAACAGCTTTTGCCATATATCCTTATTTGTTAGTGCCAGTAGTAAAAACAGAACATTTCCATTTGAATTATAAAATTGGTGCGGGCTTGAGTTTCTTTACCAAAACATGGAATGATGGTGATACACTGTCGGGAGTCAATGCCTCAACCGCTAATTCTGCGATAGGCTCAGTTTTAAATGTGTATTTAACTACGGGTGCCAATTTAGAATTTCCTGTTGCCAAGCAATTTTCTATTACGTCAGATATTGGCTACAATCACATGAGTAATGGTAGTATGCTGCAACCGAACGCAGGGCTGAATATGTTGCAGGTGATGGTTGGTGCCAAATATTTATTTCCTGGCTGTACGCATTGTAAAAAACCGAGACCGCCTATTGACGGCTTTCCTTACGATTTTTCGATTAATTTAATTGCTTCGGGTGGTGCCCGTGAATTGTACTACAAGGACAATAAAATGTATCCCGTAGGTTCTTTTCATGCTAGTATGTCTGCTAATTTGACCGATTGGTATGCGTTGGGTGGTGGTGTGGACGTGTTTTACGATGGTGTGTTTGTACAACAAGGTAATCGCGGTGCTGAATCGTATACGCAAAACACGCGTTTTGGTCGTTATTTTATTCCAACTGAAGATATTGCAAATAAATTTCGCGCAGGCGTTTGTTTAAGCAATGAGTTTATTATTGGTCGGGTGACAGCTGTTTTACAATGGGGAGTTTATGTGTACGACCCAATTCGTAACGCGACACATGATCCACATCCTGTATATGGTGATAATCGTCCGATGTTGTATAGTTATGATATTGAAAAAGAAGATGGTTGGAACTATTTCCGTTTAGGCGTACGCTGTCGTGTATACGATAATTTATTTGTGAATGCGAGTTTAAAAACACATTTACAAAAGGCGGAAATGATAGAATGGGGTATTGGTTACCAAATACCGTATACAAAAAAACAAGAATCAGATGGTCGTCGAGGAAGTTACGCCGTGTATCATCCCGATAGAAAGTGGAAACGAGGCGACCCTAATAAACAATGGCAGCCTGTTGGTGTTGAGTCCGAAGACCCCCCATTTAATTTAGGACGATAAAAAACAATAAAGGCAGAATAAATTTTTATTCTGCCTTTATTGTTTAATTTCGAGTGGCACAAAAGTCGACCATTTTTTCGAGGTGAGTTTCCAGATAATTGCCCACCACCACAATGTCTGCGCCAGCTTCATACGCTTGTTTTATGGCATCGGTAGAAGTTAAACCTCCGCCTACAATGAGTGGAATGTCAATAGCTGTTTTTACAGCTTTTATGAGTGCTGTTGGCACTGGATTTTGGGCTCCGCTACCAGCTTCTAAATAGATCAGTTTGTGACCCAATAATTGTCCAGCTAAAGCGGTAGATACAACTTCATCAATGGCATCGCGTTGTAAAGGTTTGGTTTTACTCACACGCTCAACGGCTGTTGTATTGCCACCATCAATCAGTATATATCCTGTTGAAATAGTTTCTAAAGCTGATTGTTGAATAGCCTTAGCTGCTTGCACGTGCTGCCCAATGAGCCATTTTGCATTACGACCAGATATGAGTGAAAGCAGAAGAAGCGCATCGGCTTTATTGGTCAATTGAAACGCATTACCTGGGAAAAGCACCACGGGAATTGTCGTTAATCGTTTGATGTGTATCACTGTTTCATCTACCGAGTTTTGCAGTTGGCTACCACCTACGAATATGAAGTTTGGTTGTGCTTTATTGGCGGTGTCAATAACCTGTTCAAGCGTTGTACCAACACATTTTTCAGGGTCGATAAGCACAGCAAAAAGTTGTTTTCCTATCTTATGCGCTGTGGTTATTGTGTTGTAAATCGCTTGCATTTAGTTTATTATGGCTTTACGGTCCACACTAATACAAATTCTGGAAACACATGGTAGGTCAATTGGAATGTTTCGGCAGCTGGTGTGCGTGTTTCCTTAGCTTCCATAGTTCCCATTAAATAAGGCTTAAATGGTTCTATGGCTAAATGTTTTGTAAATTCCACTTCTTCTTGTCCGAGTATTTTATAGAGTGTTTCTTTGGCGGCCCAGAGTAACGCTAGATGTGTTTTTGCCAATGAAGGCTCAATAGAGGTGCGCTCTGCTTCCGATAAAAATTTGCTTTGGACACGTACAACTTTGTCTGATATTCTTTCTACATCCACACCTACGCGGTAAGTTGGGTGAATTAATACAGCAACAAATTTTCCTGTATGTGTTATACTAATTTGGAAAGAATTATCCACCAAATAAGGTTTGCCTTGTTTGGTGTAAGCAATGGTTTTCTTTTCACCAATTACCTCTTGTAGTAATACACGAGCAGCGAGATATTCCAGTTTGCGTTTATCACTTGTAAATAGCGAAATTTCTTGAATAATAAACGGATCTAAATGAAGTAAATCTAGCAATTCGTCGATAGTTTCAGTGATTTCCCAAAGAGCTAGCGTAGCATTTTCTTCGACTGTTTTTTTACTTAAAAGCATAGTGTGTTGGGTTTAGTTATTTCCAAGTTAAACTTTCCATGAGGCGACGGATATCGTTCGTTATAAAAGCATTTACTGGTGCTATAGAATCGCCATTTGGTAAATGATTGAAATAGAGTGAACCACGTACAAAATTATGGACGCTATCGGTTACATAAAATTGCGCTGACGAGGCGGCATTTCCTTTTATCTCGTACAAAACACCATAGACGTGATGTACCGGATTTTCAAAATACTCTTCTGCGATGGCGTCGGCTCTAATGGTGTGTTTATAAACGAGTGTACGTGCATCTTCTATGGCAGTAGCCAATTCTTGGTGATTTAGTTTTTTATAACTACAGTGAATCGTTGCTTGCCATTGCGGGTATTCTATATTTACCCAATAAGGTTCGTTTGGATCCGCCGGTTTCACTTTGGCGTATTTCGACAAATCAAAAACATAAGGCAAATTCGATTCGTAACTGTTATAATGCGCTTCGGGTAAATCAATTCTGAAATATCCGTAATCCAAAGGCAATGGTTGATGTCCACACGAAGTGAGCAACAATCCGAGTAAGACGTTTAATATGATAAGTTTATGCTTCATCAGTGGTCGTGTCAGATTTTATATACAATTTTACTTGTTGAATGCGGCGGTTGTCGACTGCTAGAATTTCAAAACGATAGATACCAAATTCCAATTGTTCATATAAACTTGGAATATCACCTTTCAACTCGAGCAATAAGCCAGCTAATGTATCTACATCGTCGGTTTTATCTCCAAATATATCTGAAGGTATATTGGTGGCTTTAAAGAAATCATTTAAAAGAATTTTAGCTTCAAATAGGTACGTTGTGTCGTCTATTTTTGTGTACAATGATTCTTCATCATCATGTTCGTCGCTAATATCACCTACTACTTCTTCAAGAATATCCTCCATCGTTACCATGCCTAAAGTTCCTCCAAATTCATCAACAACTATGGCCACGTGGATTTTATTTTTTTGAAAATCGCGTAGTAAATCGTCTATTTTTTTTGTTTCTGGCACAAAAAAAGCTGGACGAATGAGCGTTTGCCACTTGAACACATTGGTTTTGGTTAAGTGTGGCAACAAATCTTTGATGTACAAAATTCCTCGAATATTATCTTGTGAATCCTGTAATACGGGAATTCGAGAGTAACCGAGCTCTACTACAATGTTGAGTACTTCCGAATAGGGTGTTTTTAAATCCACAGTGACCATGTCAAGGCGCGATGTCATCACGGCATCTACCGTTGTATTACCAAAATTGACAATCCCTTTTAAAATTTCTTTTTCCTCGTTATCCGCTTTCGTGGTTAATTCCAATGCTTCCGAGAGTTCGTCAATCGATAGATTGTTGTGGCGGCGTTTTGCCAATCGTTTATTGACAATATGGGTCGAATTGACTAATAATTTTGCAAATGGTTTTAATAATCGAGTTAACAAGCCAAAGGTTTTCGATGCTTTACGAGCCATACTCACTGGGTTTTGTGTGGCATAAACCTTCGGCATAATTTCACCAAACAAAAGAAGTAGGAACGTAATAACGATGGTTTGAATGATAAACTCCAATAGTGGCACCTGCGAAAAATCGAATAAACTGTCGATAAAAAATGCTGATAAGACCACTATAGCGACATTCACAAAATTGTTACTGATTAAAATAGCCGCTAACAAATATTCTGGCTTTTCTTGTAATTTAAAAACACGTTTATCTGCGTCTGTATTGGCGGCTTCCATTTCGCTCCGATGTTGTGGTGTAAGGGAGAAAAAGCCAACTTCAGAAGCTGACATAAAAGCGGAAACTCCTAAAAGTAGAGCTATGATAAGCAATGTGATTACATGCTCAAAAGTGAATGGTAAAACAATAACCGCGTTTAGCAACAGATAGGTGTCCAAAGTTCAGTGATTTAGTTAATGTTTAGGTCGTTGTATTTGGCTGTAGTTTCCTATTTGAGGCGGCTACAAAAAAATACAAGGATGAAAATGGCTTTTCATCCTTGCAAAAATACGCTTTTTTATTGAAAAAATGCGCGATGCACTAAAAAATCTTATTAGAATGGCAAATCGTCAGCAGCATCAGCAGGTGCTCCGTCAAATGGAGTTGCGTTAACCACTGGCTCTTGGTTAGCCATAGGTTGGCTTGGTGCGCCAGCATTATCAGATGCTTCGCGTTTGCCTAGTAATTGAACAGTATCTCCGTATATTTCTGTAATATAGCGTTTATTGCCCGTTTTATCGTCGTATGAACGAGTTTTGATTTTTCCTTCGATAAAGAGTTGGCTGCCTTTTTTGATATACTTTTCACTGAATTCGGCTAAGCCTCTCCACACAACGATGTTGTGCCATTCTGTTCTGTCTGGAACCACTGTTCCATTAGCCATTGTGTAACCTTTCTCTGTTGTAGCAAGCGGAAAGTTAGCAACTGCTACATTTTTGTCTAAATAACGTACTTCAGGGTCTTTACCCACATTTCCAATTAGGATAACTTTGTTGACTGACATAATAATTAGTAATTAAATTGTAAATAAATCTGGTGCCAAAGTAAGCGGTTATTTTTCAAACTGCAAAATAAATTTTCATATTTTTTTAACAACTTTTTAAAGTTGTGCCATTTTTTTACTCGCAAAAATTAATTCGATAAGCTCCTTTTTCTTTTATGCTGTATAAGGTATAACCATATTTGGTGGCTAATTTTTTGTATAAATTATGGCTTCGTTCTGATACATTGCCGCATGTAATCACGTGTTGCGGTTGTACTAGTTGAAACAAACGATCCGAAGGATAAACGCGTTTGCCAATTATAAGGTAATCAACTTTTAATGGTGAGTCAGCTCGTTTGTATTTAAATGGATTTTGGTTGAGCATTAAGAACGTTTTTTGATTACATACGAACGCCTTATCCAACCAATTGCTATCAGTTTTCAAGTCTATTTTAGTAGCATGACATTTCTCCCAATAATCGCGTCCCAATTTATCGGCCATAATACTATCGGAGGTCAATACTAAGTTGTTTTCGGATACGATTCTATTCACCATGACTTCTTTTGAATGGTTCCACACAATTACTTCTTCGTGCGTGAGACGATCATATTTATCGACTGTTCTAACACTAATAATGAATAAAATAAGTGTGAGCAAAATTGCCAAAGAACGAAATGTAATCTTGTTAACTAAAAAAACGAGTGTTAATATGGTTAGGTAGAAAAGTAGTAATTCTGTTGGGCTTATCCACGTAATAGAAAGTGCATGTGGTAAATGTTCGATACCTGAGATGGCCATGTACATGATACGTAACACCCAATTGAGCAAAAAGGCTACTGCTATATTGAGATAAGGAATCCACGATACGACAAACAACACTATGGCTAAATACAAAATAATGCTGGCAGCAGGAATGACTACGAAATTGCTTAATAAAAAGTAGTTGGGAAATTGATGGAAATAAAAAAGTGAAAATGGTGCTGTACCAATTTGTGCCGCCAATGATACGGCTGTCAGTTCCCACGCCCAACGTAGAAACCGATTTTTGACAACGAGTAACTCGACGATTTTAGGTTGAAAATAGACAATAGCAATAACAGCGCTATAACTCAGTTGAAAGCCAACATCAAAAAGGAAGGCGGGTTGATACAAAATCAACAAAAAAGCCGAAAGAAAAATAGTGTTGAAGGTCTGCGATTTACGTCCAATGACACCAGCTAATGCCATAAACGTAAACATGACTGTGGCACGCATTACCGAGGGTGATAATCCGGTGATAAATGCGTAAAACCATAGAAATAGAATAATAAAAATAGGTTTTAATCGTTGTGTGCGTTTGTTTTTATCCAAAAAGCCAAGCAATGAACCAATAACGATATAAATAATGCCCACATGCAAACCACTGACTGCTAAAACATGCATGGCGCCAGTAGTGCTAAAACTTTCGCGTAATTCTGGCGTGAGTGCATCTTTATATCCTAAGGTGAGTGCGGCTAACATACCAAATTCGTCACCTGATAAGCCAAACTGATGATAAATATTTAACAGATAGGTTCGACATTTTTCGGCTGTAATTATCAAGGAAAATGGATGCTCTTCTCCTATTTTTTGCCATTTAGAAGGTGATACATAACCTGTACCGCCAATGCCTTGATGTGCTAAATAATTGGCGTAGTTGAATTCTTCAGGATTGCCCGTACATTTCGGTTGATCAATGGTGGTAGAAACCAATAAAATGTCGCCGCGCTGTAGTTTGGCAGTGGCAGAATCTTTGGCAAAATATAAAATAACTTCGCCTTTGGTTGGATGTGTACTTATACTATCGGTAAATGTGTGCAGTTTGGCTCGAAACATGATTGAACGCTCTTTTTCAATCGGTTGAGCGTCTAATAATACTTCGTAAATTCCTGATTGTCCCGCATAATCTAGGTTGGTTTTTGCTTTGAATCGGTGATTTAGGAATAGTCCCAAACTTATTAAAATGAACAATGTGCCAAAACCAAAAAGCCATCGTAAATTATAGTTTACGACAGCTTTTTGTATGATAAAAGGAATGATAAGGGCGCAGCATCCAATTCCAAATAAAACGAACATCATTCCTAATGAGATGTTTGTGTATTCGCCTAACAACACACCGCCTGCCAAAAATAAAAACAGGCGAAAGAATGGTGTTTTAGCAAAAAAATCAGACATCATATCGATCAGATGGTATTACTGATGTTGTTCGCGCAATAAATCATTTACCGTTTTTACCGGGTTAAATGTTTCAATAGGCACTTCTACAAAAATGGTGTTCCAATCGCTCATAGCGCCGTTCCAAAGTCCTGGTAATTCGAGGGCTTTGAGTTCTTTTCCGCCACTTGATTTGGAAGATATAAAGCCTGTTTTTTGATCTACATAATCCCGTAAATTAAATTTCTTACCTTGGTAGTTTTTGAGTGCGCACACCAAATCCACTGGGTTAAAATGGGTTGACTGAGCCATCAACGCTTTTTCTTTAATTTGTGAACTTTCAAGAATTTGTGGAGATACTGTTCCGTCCGAATTTTCGGTAAGGAAAGGACCTCCGCCTGGTTCACCTTCGTTTTTAACCATGCCACAGACGCGGATTGGGCGATTAAGTTTGCCATGTAAATAAGCAATCAATTCTTCGCGTGATAATTTCGTTTGTTCAGGATTGTGATTGTTTAAACGTTTGGCACAGAATTGCGCAATGACTAATAATTTGGCATCACTTATCGATGGATTGTCAAGTTCTTTTAGGTACGCAAAAGTTTGTTGTTGTAGTGCAACAAGCAAGCCTGCAATCACTTTTTTGAAAATGATGGTTGTTTCTTTTAATCGATCAGGAACTACGTTGTCAATATTTTTAATAAAGACAATATCTGCTTCTAAGTCGTTTAAGTTTTCGATAAGTGCGCCGTGTCCACCTGGTCGGAATAATAGTTTTCCATCGTTCGTGCGAAATGGTTGATTGTGTTCGTCTGCCGCAATGGTATCTGTCGACGGCTTTTGTTCGGAGAATGTAATATGGAATTTAATGCCAAATTTTTCTTCGTAAGTAGCTAACGATTCAGCTAGGTGCGCTTCAAATAATTGTCGATGTTCCGACGACACGGTAAAATGAATGGACGATTGACCGTTCGACGAAGCATATAGGGCGCCTTCTACCAAATGTTCCAAAAATGGCGTTCTGTTTTCGTGTGGATATCTGTGAAATTTGAGCAAACCTTTAGGCAGCGTGCCATAGTCGAGCCCTTTTTTCTCCAACAAATTAGTTACCACATCTTTGTATCTGCCAGCTTTTATAAGTTCATCTATGGTCAATTGCTCATTGCGCAAGCATGCTTCGTTTAAATCAGCAAAAAATGCAAATCGCGAAATGTGCTCAAAAAAATGTTTTTCGAAAGGTGTTGTTGGAACGTCGTTTTCACCATTCAAAAATTCAAATAAATCTTTGAACATGCGACTAGCCGCGCCTGAAGCTGGTACAAATTTTTCTATTTGGTGGGTTCCTTGCAAATATTGTTCCCACGTTTCAATAGCCACCTCTAGTTCCGATTCGGTCAGTTGAAGAAGCCCTTCGCCAATGGCAGCCACGCGTTTTATATTTAAATACGGAAATCCTTGTACAAAACTGGTTAGTTGTTGTTCAACTGTTGCTACTGAAATGTTTTTGTGTTTTAATTGTTCTAGATCGGATGGTGTAAACATAGCTATAGTGTAAATAAGGTTAGTTAGGTATTAGCATACTATACAAAGATAGCAAAATGCCCATAAAAAAGCAAATATACAAATATGTTGTTTAGCAGATAGCGTGTTGCTTATTATTCAGGATAGAGCAAATATGGTTTGCGTTGTTGTTTGAATTTCTCAATATCAGGTAACCAGCGGCGCTCAATTTCTGCTGCCGAGCGCCCATTGATAATCATAGGTTTTACATAATCAACTCCGATTAATGTTTCAAAAAATGAGTTGAAGAAAAAAGAACCTAAGTGCATATTCCAATAGGCATCTATCAAATAACGCAAATCAATTCCTTCTGCAAACAAGGCGCTATCGCTAGGTAATGTTCGTAAATCTCTACCTTGACATTGGAAGTTCCGCAAAGGTGGATTTTTGGCGCCACGTACCGATTCGGGATTAAACGAAAATGTACAACCCAACATGTTAGGATGTCCGTATACTTGGAATGGAAATTCTGTACCTCGTCCAATACTGATAGGTGTTGCTTCAAAATAAACGAGTGATGGATAGAGATAAACCGATCGCATGGTTGGTAAGTTTGGCGATGGAGGAACGGGAACAACATATTTTGTTTGATGCGTGTAATTCTTACAGGTAATTACAGTTAAGTTACATTGCAAATTATTGGCTAACCAATGTTCCCCATTAATCATTGTTGCGAGTTCGCCTAACGTCATGCCGTGTATAATAGGAATTGGTAATATGCCCCACATCGATTTGTAGCGCATATCCAAAATTGGACCGTCTACATAAAATCCGTTTGGGTTTGGTCTGTCGAGAATGAGTAGCGGTTTATTATTCTCAGCACACGCTTCCATTACCCGAACTAACGTGGTTAAATAGGAGTAATAACGAACCCCTACATCTTGCAAATCAAAGACTACGATGTCGATATCGGCCAGTGCCTCTGCCGTTGGTTTTGATACATCACCATTAAAAAGGGAACGAATAGGTAAACCTGTTTGCTTGTCGGTGGTGGTGTAAATTTTGGCACCCGCATCGCGGTAGCCGCGAAAACCATGTTCGGGAGCAAAAACACAGGCAATGCGTGTACCTATTTTAGTCAGAAAATCGACGATATGAAGTTGCCCTACCATACCACTTTGATTGGTAACAATGCCAACACTTTTGTTTTTTATCAGCGGTAAATAGCGTTCTAACTGATCGGCACCTACTACAACAGGTTCGCTTGCCCAAAGTTTTAGTGTACAAACTAAACCACACACAATCCAAATAAGTTTTTTCATGGGTACCTCCTTTTTTAAAGGTCTTTTATGAGTAAATCGCTTGAGTGATTAACTGTTTTTAGACGGAATTGTTCTAATTGCTCCCACATTCCATCAAATTCCTTTTTAGGGTTTACTTTAAAATTTTCTGATCCGAACGTACTTATTTTATCAAATACCAATTGGATAGTCATTTGGTGTATATCCATGGCTGGTTGATATGATTTTTCTTGATTGCTGTCGGTATAAATTTCAGATAAAAGATTGACTTCTACCAAAACTTTGAGAAGTTGATTGACCAATCGTATCGGAATATTGTAGTCGTCGGCCAATTGTTGTTTGGTAATTGGTTTCTCTCCGTGTTCAAATCGTGTTACGATAATTTTTATAATCAGTAACGTGATATAATCTTTGTAGCGACGACTAATGGTATTCGTTTCATTTTCAAAATTATAGTTTTGTAAATTTTGACTTACAAACGTAAATTCAGCACCATATAACACAATAACCCACGCAATTTGCAAGAATATTAATAACAACGGAATGGCGGCAAAACTACCATACACGGCATTATAGTTTGATAGATATATTTGTCCGTTGACATAAAGTCCTTGAAAGAGTTGAAATGCTACGCCCGAAATAACGCCTGCCAATAATGCATGTTTAAACAGTACTTTGGTGTTCGGAACTATCAGGAACATGATGGTAAATAGTACGCTAAAAATGAAATAAGGAGCTACTTTTAATAAAAAGCGGGTCAGTGGTGAGAAGAAATGACTTAATCCTGCCGTTTCAAGTTGTGTGTTAATGAAAATGGAAAAACCGCTTGATAAGGCAATCAAGATTGGAACTAATAGCGTAAGCGAAATATACATGGTGAATTGGCGCACAATTGATCGCGATTTTTTCACATTCCAAATATCATTGAAGTTGTTTTCTATTTGGCGGAATGCACTCAAAACTGACCATAATAAAACGGCAAAACCAACTCCTAAAAATACACCACCTTGTGCGCGTTCGAGGTATCGTTCCACAAATTGGATGATGTAGGGAATCATTTCCGCTTGAGATGAGAGTGCTTTAGAAAGCCAATCTACCACTGCTTCTTGAAAGCCGAAGCCACGCCCAATAGCGATGACGAGCGCCAATACAGGAACTAAGGCCAAGATTGTATAAAAGCTAAGCGCAGCGGCTTTGATAAATAGATTGTCCTTAGTGACACCACGCGCCGACAGAATGATTTTTTTGAGTAAGCGTAGCGAAAAACGGCTCGATTTGGTCAGTTCTTTTTCTGTAATAACCCAAATATCGGAAGCGATAAAACGGTAAAGACGTTTGATTTGTTCTACGAGGGATAGTTTTTTGTTTGTTGCCATCGGATGTTATAATTTGATGTGAAAAACAATCGGACTGTAAAGAACGCAAGAAGATGATAAAAAAATAGTAGAACTATAAGCCGGATTCTGTATTCCGAACTAGTCGGAATGTCTGCCATTTATCTCGAACAAGTGTCACCACTTGCCTCTATCGACCTACCCTCCAACATCGAGCGAGCAACTCTGATAGCGTTGGTTTACATGGTCTTTCAATCCATAAGGCGTACGGCTTCCTATGTTGCCATCGGAACGGTGAGCTCTTACCTCGCCTTTTCACCCTTACCACGACAGAATCGTGGCGGTTATTTTCTGTTACGCTACTTGAACCTCACGGCCCACTTCCCGTTAGGAAGTATGGTGCTCTATATTGCCCAGACTTTCCTCCACGCCTAAGCGAGGCGGCAGACTGTTCTACTATTTGAGTACAAAGATACTAAAAAGTTATAAAGTATCACTTTGTTATCAGGAGTTTTTCCGCTGGCGGCGAAAAAGATAAAACAGTAACCCAATTCCTACAACAACAAATGGAATACTGAGCCATTGTCCCATGTTTAAAGTCATTGTTTGCTCAAATGATACTTGTATTTCTTTTACAAACTCTATGCAGAAACGGAATGCTCCGATGGCCAACAAAACAAAGCCAAGAAAAAAACCGTCGGGTAAATGGCGTTTGCTAAATTTGTGTATCAAAAACATCACACCGAAAAGGACGAAATAAAACAACGCCTCGTAGAGTTGCGCTGGATGGCGTGGACATTGGTCGTAAAGTGGAAAAATAAATGCCCATGGTACATCTGTTTGTGCTCCCACAATTTCGGAATTGGCTAAATTGCCTAATCGTATAAAGCCACCAGCTAGAGGCGTGGCAATGGACAAAAAATCTGAAAGTGGCCAAAAATTAACTTTGTACTTACGGCAGTAAAGCCACAATGCAATCATTAAACCTACGCCACCGCCGTGACTAGCTAAACCATGATAGCCAGAAAATTCAAAACTACCGTCAGGCAACTCGGTAATTGGTAGCAGCAGCTCCAATGGGTGCGCTAAATAGTAACTTGGCTCGTAAAAAATACAATGTGCCAAGCGAGCACCCAAGAAAATACCTAAAAATAGGTAAATTAATAATGACTCGTATTGATTTTGTGTATAACCACTCTTTTTGAAGAAGTTATATACCACCCAGCCGCCAAAAAATAAGCCTAAGGCAAATAGAATACCGTACCATCGAAATGTGATACCAAACAGTTCGCCAATTTCAGGCGTGATAGGCCATGTGATAAATAACATAATGATTGAATTTAATGTTTATTGAACCGTAAATTGATTAGGAATATCATCAATTAATTGAAATAATTCGTCTTTGCTTTCGGCACGTAACAAGGCAATACGCATAGGTTTAAAATTGTCGATTCCTTTAAATGCTGGAGCGTTGGCCAAATGACGGCGACTATGTACAATGCCTTTCCGTTCGTCGTTTAACCATTCGATGCTACGAAGTACATGCTCTTTGATAATGGATGTTTGCCATTCGAAAGCGCGTGGAGCCATTTTTTCACCTGTTTGTAGAAAATGTTTTACCTCTTCAAAAATCCACGGACGACCAATGCTTCCACGTCCAATCATAACGGCATCAACACCATATTTGTCGAAACACTCTTTGGCACGTTCTGGCGTTGTTACATCACCATTGCCAATAATTGGAATATGCATGCGTGGGTTATTTTTTACTTCGCCAATCAATGTCCAATCAGCTTCTCCAGTATACATTTGAGCCCGTGTTCGTCCATGAATAGCCAATGCTTGAATGCCACAATCTTGTAATTGTTCGGCTAAGTCCACAATGATTTTTTGTGAGTCGTCCCAACCTAATCGTGTTTTTACGGTGACTGGAACGTTAACCGCTTTTACTACTTCACGTGTGATTTCAAGGAGCTTTGGAACGTCGCGTAACATACCCGAACCAGCACCTTTCCCAGCTACTTTTTTTACAGGACAGCCAAAATTTAAGTCTAAAATATCGGGTTGAGCTTGTTCTACCAGTTTGGCAGCTTCGACCATTGTGTCCACATCGCGCCCATAAATTTGTATAGCCACAGGGCGTTCTTGCGGTAAAATGGTGAGCTTTTGCTCGGTGCGTTTTACACTACGAATTAGGGCGTCAGCCGACACAAATTCGGTATATACCAAATCGGCTCCAAAACGTTTACAAAGCAGCCTAAAAGCTGGATCTGTAACATCTTCCATCGGGGCTAAAAAGAGAGGCTGGTGACCTAAATCAATCGTTTGAATTTTCATGTTGAAAGCGGCTTGTAATCCGTTATGACGAATTGCGTTTTGTGTTTCTTTTTCAATTGACAAAAGTACGAAAAAAAAAACTATCTTTGCAAGTCATTTGAATTATGATACGAGTTTATATCACCAAATACAGTGATTATGGAAAATGAATTTTTAGCGTTAGAAGAAAAAATAGTGTCTGTTTTAAAAACAGTATACGACCCTGAAATACCTGTGAATATCTATGATTTAGGGTTAATTTATAAAGTAGACAGTTCTGCCGAAGGTGTGGTGACGATAGAAATGACCTTAACAGCACCCAATTGTCCAGCGGCCGATTTTATTGTCGAAGATGTCAAAATGAAGGTGGAAGCTGTCGAAGGGGTAGCGTCTGTGGTTATTAACTTGGTATTCGAGCCTGCTTGGTCGCGTGAAATGATGAGCGAAGAAGCACAATTAGAGCTGGGCTTATTGTAAAGTCAATTATTAAAATTATCTGTTGTGAAATATTACTTTTTGTCAGATGCCCATTTGGGAACACGCGTGGTGAGTGACACGCACGCTCACGAACAAAAATTGGTCGATTGGCTCGATATGGCCAAACTTGACGCCACAGCTATTTTTTTACTGGGCGACATCTTCGATTTTTGGTTCGAATATAAAATGGTAGTTCCGAAAGGGTTTACCCGCTTGTTGGGTAAATTGCGCGAAATTACTGAATCAGGAATTCCTATTCATTTTTTTGTTGGGAATCACGATTTGTGGACATTTGGTTATTTAGAACAAGAACTAGGACTTATCGTTCACACTGCACCTATGACCGTAGAACTTGGTGATAAACGATTTTTCTTGGCTCATGGCGATGGTTTGGGCGATAAAAGTCGTTCATTTTCTTTTATCCGTTCCATTTTTCACAACAAAACTTGCCAACGCTTGTTTCGTTCGTTGATTCCTAGTTCATGGGGACTTTCGTTCGGTTTTCGTTGGAGCGAGAGCAACCGACGTAAACACGACAAAAACAATGTGAAATTTTTAGGTGAAGACCAAGAGCCGTTAGTGTTATTTGCTAAGCACCACGCTTTGGAACATCCTATTGATTTTTATGTGTTTGGGCATCGTCATATTGTACTCAATTTGATGTTACAATCCAAAACACAAGTACTGATTATTGGCGATTTTATGCGTGAATTTTCGTATGCTGTGTTTGATGGAACGACTATGGCTATTGAGAATTTTGAGTGATTTGTTGACTAAGCGATTTTATCAATGAACATTACTCGATTAGAACTCGACCAAATACTGCCACTCACCTGCTCGCGTTCGGGCATTTGCTGTCATGGCAAGCAGGTTTATCTAAATCCTTACGAAATACACTGTTTTGCGGTCGCAAAGCAGATGACTCCAAGCGCATTTCTTCATCAATATGGCGAGCAAGGCGGCATTAAACTCAAATTCAATGGCTCTACCAGTTGGCGCGGCATGGCGGCTTGTAGCCAATATGTAGAAGGGTTTGGTTGCAGCGTTCATGCTGGAAGGCCTTTGGCTTGTCGTTTGTATCCTCTTGGTCGACAAATTGAGCACGAAAAAGCGTATTATATTTTCGAGGGAACGCAATTTCCTTGCTTGGATGGTTGTCCCGAAGTGGAACAATTGCCCAAACTCACGGTAGCTGACTATTTGCAAGGTCAAAAAACGGAGCCCTTTATTTACGCACAAGACACCTATTTGGAAGTGGTTCAGGCGTTGGCTGATATTGCTTTTATGTTGTTGTTGGAAACTGGATTGGCGGAATCGACCGAGCATAAAACGGTGGCACTTTGGCGCGCTATGAGCCACGAAACGCCTGATGATTTAGCACAACGTATTGGTGAAGAGTGGCTCGAGAAACTGCTGCTACCAAACATCGAAAATGCTTCCGAAAACGCTGCTGATTTTATACAACAACACAACGTATTGCTTCAAGAAGCTATTCAAAAACAATGTGATACATTGCAGAACCTGGATCAAATTCAAGAACTATGCGTGCTGGTGCTGGCGATGGCTTTATACTTGGCGCGTTCGTTAGGTGCTGACACCAAACAACTTGCCAACCATTGGATTAACACGGCGGTACAAAACGGAGCAAAAGCATAATTTTTTTCTGAGAAATTAATGAGAAGCAAGTACGAATTGAACTTGTTTAAAGGCGAATAGTTTGTATTCGCCTTTTTTTGTGCGCAGGCGAATTGGTCCAGTCGGTAAAACGCTGTCGATCTCGGCTTCAAATTCTGATTCGTGTGTTTTGAAGCGATGATAACCTCTGTTGCGATACAATAGTTCGTAATAGGTAGCTTGTAAATGGCTTGATTGATTTAAGTCAAATTGTTCGTAATCAACTAAAATATTGTTTATCAGTTTATGTAAAAGCGCTTCGCGGTCAAAAGTTTTACCGCGAAGTTGATACATCGAAACAGGATTTGGAGCATCACTGGTAAAAGTATGTTGGTTTACGTTTAATCCAACGCCTACAATGGCTTTTGCTAATTGCCGATCCATGATGGTGTTTTCGATGAGAATACCACTCAATTTTTGGTCACCTACATAAATATCATTGGGCCATTTGATAGTAACTGGTATATCCAATTCCTCGCGAAGCGTGTTGACGATGGAAATGGAAATTAATTGTGACAACAGAAATTGTTGCTCAACGGGAATTTTGGTTGGTTCTAATAATAAACTAAACAGTAAATTGGCAGCGCGATCCGATTCCCACTTGTTGGCAGCTTGTCCTTTTCCGCTTGTTTGGTAGTCGGTCGACACCACAAATCCATGGCCCTGCTGGGTTAGGTTCTTTCGCAACCAAGCATTCGTAGAATCAACTTCTGGCAGATGTATGTGGTTTATTTCAGAATTGGTAACAACCATGTTTCAATTGTTTTACGTAATTGTGCTCGCGAACCGTTGTAATGGTTTATGATAATGCAAAAACTATAGATGTTATCTGGTTTATGAATATAGCCAGCATACGCTTGAACGCCTGTCATACTGCCACTTTTGGCTCGAACGCAAGCGGTTATCGAAGGATTATTTAAAAAGTTTTTGACAGTGCCTTCAACGCCTGTTCGTGGAATACTTTCGAGAAATGGTTGTGAATTGGAACTGCGAATCATATAACCCAAAATGGCATTTAAAAACGTTGCAGGAAAAGCATCCATAGGCGATAAACCGCTACCATCGTTCAACAAAACTGGTTGCGTGTCGATGCCTTTCGAGCGCCAAAAGTTGAGTATTACTTCTTTGGCGATTGTATTTGTTGCCAATGGACTACGTTGTAGAGCCAGTTGTTTAAAAAGATGTTCGGCGTAATTATTATTACTGAAAAAGTTGGTTATGCGACAAATATCACTCAACTTCGGAGATTGATGTGTAAAGAGAGTTGTGCGACGTTCAATAGAGGTTATTTGATCTGTGGCAGTGCCTGTTACTGTGATATCGCGTTGAATCAATTCGCGTTTTAATTGTTGTACCAAATAGAGTGGCGGATTGGGCATATCGCCTCTTATTACAAATTTGGCACGATTGGCAGGCATCGCTCCTCGTAGTACACGATGCGAATCGTATGGAATGCCATACAAATAGGTGCTATCAGATTTTATGGCGGTAACTTTAACGAAATTGTTCAGTTCTAAATCAATATTTGCTGGTTTTATATCGACAATTTTAGGCGTTGAACCTATTTCTTTTGAATTTAACGTGATGTACGTTGTATTGTCAAATATAGAGAGTCCATATACGCCAGCAGCGTAATAGTTGCCTATATCTTCCCAAGTCCAACGAGCAGGTAATGGCTCTTTATCAAATAGCAACGCATCAGCAACGATATCGCCTTGAATCTCTTTGATGCCCAGTTTTTGAAGTTTGTCGGCCCAATGGGCTAAACAGTTTTCATCTTGAAAATAGGCTGAACCAAGAGTAGGGTCACCCGAACCAACGATGTATAAATTACCTTTGAGAATGCCATCGACTAAAGTACCATCGTAAGCTACGGTGGTGGTGAATCTAAAATCGGGACCTAATAATTCTAATGCGGTAGCGGTAGTAATAAGCTTTGTAATAGACGCTGGCGTAGCACTTTGAGCCGATTGGTGTTCGAGTATGGTTTTGTTAGTTTCTACGTCGGTCACAATGAAGCTGACAGTAGCATTTTTCAATTCTACTGGCAAGTCAATGGTGTGTGCCATGATAAACGGCACACAGCAAAAACAAATTAGAATGGCAAGTAGTTTCGATTTCATCACACAAATAAAATGGGTAAAAATGTTCCTAAACAACCCACTAAAAATCCTGCTGTGAGCTGCCCAGGTGTATGTGCTTTCAGTTCTAAACGGCTCCATGCTACAAAGCCACTTAATAAAATAATGCTAATAAAAAGCCAAACAGGATTACTATGAAACACAAATGAGGCTGCAAAAATAGAGCCACATAATCCTCCCATACCACTCATGTGCGCACTAATTTTCCACCATAAATTAACCAAAGAAATCACCATTAAACCAATAGTGGTGCCTAGTGCTATTAGAATGACCCATTTGCCAATACCAATCCATACAAAAAAACGGATGCAAGCTAAATACGACAGAAAAGTAATGATGTACGGCCATGTGCGTTCTTTGCGGTTTTTGATATATAAATCGCTAACGATGCCCGTTTTTATTAAAATCGTGGTAGCCAATGCTGGAATAATCATGGTAAACAGCACTACACTGAGCACAATAATTAAACGTCCATGATCGTCGAATAAGAGACGAGCGTACCACATATTCATCAACATGAGAATGGCGTAAACTGGCGTTAAAAACGGCATGAATGCGAATGAAAAGAACTGTGCTATTTTATGCTTCATCGAATTTTTTATTAAAGATTTGAGTGAAAAGCAACCAATCCTTCTAACGGAGATTGCTTAATTTCGCCGAGTGTGATGCCGAGTTCAAAGGCTACCACTTCCAAAATATCTTTGAAATAATAAGCTATAGAGCCCACAAATGATACGGGATATTCTTCAAAATTAGGATATTGCATGACGTTACGTACAAAAAAGTCCGTAAAACTGTCAAATATTAAATTGTAAATAGCTGGTTCTGCCATGTTTTCGGCTAAAAATGGTGTAAACTGAGCCAGATAACGATTTGGAAACGGTTTCCGGTAGACATGATTGATGATGTCATTGGCCGTTAATCCAAATGTGGTGAGGAATTTGTTTTTTAACTCTTCAGGTAGTTGATTTTTTAAACAATCGGCAATAAATTTCTTACCTAACACAGCTCCGCTTCCTTCGTCGCCTAAAATAAAACCAAGTGGCGAAACATTGCTTACAATATTTTTCCCATCGTAAAAACAGGAATTAGAACCTGTACCCAAAATGCAAGCGATGCCAGCTTCATGTTGTAACAAGCCTCGCGCTGCTGCTACTAAATCCGATTCTACATAAATTTGAGACTGTGTAAACGATTGTGCGATAGCGTGTTTTACCATTTCAATTTTGTCTGCCACGCAGCCTGCACCATAAAAATAAATAGCTTTCACACTGGATGGTTTTACGTTCAGTGTTAATGTGGCAATTTCGCCAGCTATCTCCTCTGGTGTCTGATAGAATGGGTTAATTCCTGGTGTAAATAATGACTGTATACTCTTCCCGTGTTCCACTAAAACCCAGTTAGTAGATGTGGAGCCGCTATCTGCTATTAGAATCATCTGCTTTTTATTTATTTAATCTGCAAATTAAGCTAAAATAATCGGCTTTGACAACGATTCTTTGTTAATAAATTTTTTGCCGTATACATTGGTAGAATAACATGAAAAGGTTATCTTTGAGGTTTCAAATAAATTATTCGGTATGACAAAAAAGATATGGTTGCTTGCTGTCTCGTTGTTTCTGGCGACGACTGTCTTTGGCGTAAATTTAAAAGCATTAAAAGCGTCCATCGCTACATGGATGGATGGTTATGCCACTCAATACCAAACGTTAGGTCGTTTCAATTTGAAAGGTATTAATATCGACAAACGCACTAAAACGTTTAGTGTTTTTGCAAATGGTTATTTTGGCTCTATTCCCTTTCGTCCCGAATTAGTTGAGCGCATGAATAGTGAAGTAGCCAAACTGATAGCTTCCGATTATCCCAAGTATAGGGTCGTTATTTATGCTGACGATGTAGATATTATCAATTTAATTCCGAATGCTTATCGTAATACTCCTATTGATTCTTTGCGCTTATCGCTAACCAATAAAGTGCCTTCGGCTTTTATCACAAACACTTCAAAACCGTATTTAGCTCCTTTGGGATTGAACAATCGCAACATTGCCTTGTGGCATGGTCATGGTTGGTATTTTGACCAACGAACCGATCGCTGGCGTTGGCAACGAGCACGTGTTTTTGAAACGGTGGAAGATAAATTTACCATGTCTTATGTCTTGCCTTATTTGCTTCCGATGCTCGAAAATGCAGGTGCCAATGTGTTTTTACCTCGTGAACGCGATACGCAAACGCACGAAGTGATTGTGGATAATGATGACTCCGTGACCACTTCGTTTTATAGCGAAATATGCGATTCGCATGCTATTATATGTCGAGATACGTTGGGTTTTGCTCATAAACGAGCCGTTTACAACGATACTCAAAATCCGTTTAAAGAAGGCACTTGTCGTGTGGTTCAAAGTGACACGGTTTCTCATGTCACCTTTGAATGGATTCCCAATATTCCTGCCGATGGTGATTATGCCGTTGCAATAGCGTATAAAAGTGATACAGCCAGCGTTACCGATGCGCGTTATAAAGTGCATCATGCGGGTGGCGTGACAGAATTTACGGTGAATCAAAAAATGGGTGGTGGCACGTGGATTTATTTAGGCACGTTTCATTTTAAAAAAGGCGTACGTCCCGATTTCGGAAAAGTGAGTTTGACCAATCAAAGCGTTTCTGGTGGTTTGGTGGTAGCCGATGCTGCTCGTTTTGGTGGCGGTATGGGTAATATGTTGCGCTGTTTGGCTGATAGCAGTTTGCTCGATTCTGTGAAGCCACGTAGCACGCGTATGTTGTCTTGTTTTGCCACTTCCGAATGTCAAACTTCCGGTCGTGCTCGTTACCTCGAAGCTGGACGTTATTGGTTGCAATGGGCTGGCGCACCAACCGAAGTGTACCGTTATTCCAATGGGTTTAACGATTATATGGATGATTATGTTTCGCGTGGAATTTGGGTGAATTGGCTTAATCAAGGTTCTGTAAATGTTCCTAATGCCACAGGTTTGGGCATTCCAATTGATTTGGCACTTGGTTTTCATAGCGATGCTGGTTGTAAAAAAGATACCATTGTGGGCACACTTGGTATTTATACGACGCAATTAACCAATGAAGATACTAAATTAATCTTTCCCAATGGGCAATCGCGTTACGCGTCTCGCGATTTAACCGATTTGGTGGCGATGTCTATTGTGAATGATATGCGTAAATTGTACAATCCTAATTGGTCATTCCGTGGTTTGTGGAATAAGTCGTATGCCGAATCGCGTCGTCCAGAAGTGCCAACGATGTTGCTCGAATTGCTCTCGCATCAAAATTTTACCGATATGCAGTTTGGCTTAGATCCACGTTTTCAATTTTCTGTATGTCGCTCTATTTATAAAGGTATTTTGCGCTTTTTGTCCGTTCAAAATGGCACACCTTATGTGGTACAACCATTACCAATCAGTCATTTTTCTGCTCAGTTAGCAGGCGATAGTGTTATTTTAAATTGGCGTTCTGTGACCGACACACTCGAATCAACGGCTTTCCCTAACGCTTACGTAGTGTATACACGTGTGAATGATGGAGGTTTTGATAATGGTGTTTTGGTACATGAAACGACTTGCAAATTACCTGTCGTAGCTGATAAACTTTATAGTTACAAAGTGGTAGCGGTGAACGATGGTGGCGCCAGTTTCCCCTCTGAAATTTTGTCGGTTTGCAAAAATAGTCGTGCTACACATACCGTTTTGGTTGTGAATGGTTTCGACCGAATTTCTGCTCCTGAAGGATTTTCGTCTGGCGATTTTGCAGGATTTCCCGATTGGTTGGATGCCGGTGTGCCTTATGTACGAAACATTTCTTATGTAGGTGCACAACATGAATTTTCGCGTTTAGAACCTTGGCGTGACGACGATGCACCTGGTTGGGGAGCTAGTAACAGCGATTATGAGACGGAAATCATCGCTGGTAATACATTTGATTATCCATTTATTCATGGTAAATCACTTGTGAAAGCAGGTTATTCGTTTGTGTCGAGTAGCAATGAGGCAGTAGAAGACCGCTGCATTAATTTAGCCGATTACAAAGCTGTTGATTTCATTTTAGGAAAACAAAAACAGTCGTTTTTGGGTACAAATAGAACGACAGCGGACTTTAAAACCTTCACGCCATCTATGCAAAAGGCGTTGACTGACTATTGCTTGCAAGGTGGAGCGTTGGTGGTGAGTGGTGCTTATGTCGGCACCGATTTATGGAAATCGTCTTTAGTGAGTGATGCCGACAAACGTTTTGCCGAATCTATTTTGAACTATACGTGGCGAACCGACCGAGCTGCGCAAAAAGGAAATGTGTCGGCTGTGTACGCACCGAATAGCTCATTTACAGGCAAATTTGAGTTTTGCACGGCATTAAATTCTGTACAATATCACGTGGAATCGCCCGATGGAATTGAGCCTGCCAACAAAAATGCATTTACTATTATGCGTTACGGGCAGAATAATATAAGTGCCGCAGTGGCTCACAAAGGCACCTATCGCACGTTGGTTTTCGGATTCCCGTTTGAATCACTTACGTCTGATGCGATGCGTGACGATTTGATGCGACAGATTATGCGCTTTTTAATTGACGAACCATAAAATAACTATGAAAAAAATTAATTGCTTCATTCCGGCACAAGATGCCACACAATTAAAAACAACGATTGAAGGCTTGCGCCAATCGGCTTTTGTTGGTACTATTTATTTATTGTCAACCAACGGTTGTACTTATCCTGATTGTGTGACGTTATCTGTTGATAGTTTGACAAGTACTAACACGATAGCTCAAATAGCGGCTCATTCTGATGCTCAATTATCATTGATTTATACCAAATATACGCCACTCGAATTGGGGCAATATGCCTTGGAGCGTTTTTATCATTTAGCAACTTCGGCTAATGCTGGCTTGCTCTATTCCGATTACTATGAACTGAAAAATGGAACGCGTGCTTCTGTACCAACTATCGACTATCAATTGGGTAGTTTACGCGATGATTTTAATTTTGGATCAGTGTTGGTTTACAATGCTACTGAACTTAAAAAAGCAGCGACGCAGATGTCTGTGGCCTACGCCTTTGCAGGTTTGTACGATTTACGTTTAAAAGTAAGTCAATCGGCATCCATTTTACATATCAACGAATATTTGTATACCGAAGTTGATCACGATATGCGTCAAAGTGGCGAAAAGCAATTTGATTATGTCGATCCGAAAAATCGGGCAGTACAATTAGAAATGGAAGCCGCTTGTACCGACCATTTGAAATGTATTGATGGTTATTTGGCGCCAACATTTAAAGCCATTCAGTTTGACGAAGAAGTTTTCGACTATGAAGCGTCGGTTATTATTCCCGTTCGTAACCGTGAGCGTACACTCGAAGATGCCATAAAATCGGTGTTGAAACAGCAAACTAAATTCCCATTCAACTTACTTATTATCGATAATTTTTCGACCGATAAAACGCCTGAAATTATTGAGAAATACGCTCAGCAGGATTCGCGCGTGGTGCATCTCATTCCTAATCGTACCGATTTGGGTATTGGTGGTTGTTGGAATGTGGGCGTTGATTATAAGGATTGTGGTCGATTTGCTGTTCAGTTGGATTCGGACGATGTGTACCAAGACGAACATACGGTGCAAACTATGGTAGATGCTTTTTACGAACAAAATTGCGCCATGCTGGTTGGTTCTTATACCATGACCAATGGCGATATGGAAGTGATTGCTCCAGGTTTGATTGATCATAAGGAATGGACGCCTGACAATGGCCGAAACAATGCACTTCGTATCAATGGTTTGGGTGCTCCACGGGCTTTTTATACGCCGTTGTTGCGTGAAATCCGTGTGCCAAATACCAGTTATGGTGAAGATTATGCGTTGGGATTGCGTTTTTCGCGTGATTACCAAATTGGGCGTATTTATCAATCGCTCTATTTGTGCCGCAGATGGGAAGGTAACTCCGATGCCGCACTGGATATTGTGAAACAAAATGCCAACAATTTGTATAAAGATAAAATTCGCACCTTTGAGCTTATCGCTCGTATGCGGATGAATGCGAAATAGTGAAGAAAAACTAAATAACAATTAGTGCCCTTAAAATCTTTTTATCATGAAAAAAATCTTTATTCTCTTTTTTGTCTCTTTTGTAGGATTCTCCTCGCTTTATGCCTTTTCACCTAACGACACGATAGAAATCGTACGTTCGTCGTATTATTACAGAGGAAGTAAATTGACTGGAACCGATTTGAATTCATTATTGGCGAACACTTCTTCCGATATCGACGCACAACTGCATAAAGCTAAAGTTGATGCTGTTTTCACGTCTATTTTTAGTTATACAGGAGGTTTTTGTGTTGGTTATTCATTGGGTTATTGGTTGACAAGTGGTCACTTTAATTGGCAATTAATGGCTGTTGGAGTTGGCTCTATAGGTATTGCCATTCCGTTTGCTGTCGGTAGTAATCAGCGCGTTCGAAAGGCGGTTGAATTGTATAATCAAGGTATCACAACACGGGGGTATACAGGGCAAGCTGTTGATTTTCAATTGGGAATAACGCCTGGTAGTGTGGGCTTAATTATGCGTTTTTAGCTTATGATGTTGCAACAACAAATCAATCAACTATTTACCAACCAATTACAAAATTGGGAGTTGGCGCATCAGAATTTCAGCGACTTACATTCGGTCTGTTCTAAAACAGTCGATTTTGGGGCGTTTCAAATCGTTGTGCAGTTTAATCCAGCTCGTATGGTGTCGTCGGGCGCCAAAATAGATGCCAAAACGATTGCCGAACGACCTTGTTTTTTGTGCGCTGAAAATAGACCAAAAGAACAGCAAGGCGTTGAATTTGGCGACTATACCATTTTGGTCAATCCGTTTCCTATTTTTCCTCAGCATTTTACCATTCCGAGGCGTGCGCACGTACCACAATTGATTTGTCCCTATTTTGCCGACATGCTCACTTTGGCGAAGGCGTTGCCCGAACTCGTTATTTTTTACAATGGTCCTCGGTGTGGTGCTTCTGCTCCAGATCATATGCATTTTCAAGCAGGAACAAAAAGTTTTTTGCCCGTTGTGAAGGATTATTTTCGCTTAAAAACGCCAGTCCCTAATACGCCTTATTTTACGATTTCCAATTATTTACGCACGGTTGTGGCGCTGGAATCTAAAACGGTTGAATCGGCGGAACGCGATTTTTGTGAGTTGTACCAGATGCTTCAATCGCATCCATCGGAAGAACCGATGATGAATATTGTCTGTTTTTATGAGGACGATACGTATTATACGTTGGTCTTGCCACGTGCTAATTTTCGTCCTTGGCAATATACCGCGCAAGGCGATGAACAGTTGCTCGTAAGTCCAGCAACGGTTGAAATGTCAGGTGTTTTTATTACGCCAGTACGCGCTCATTTTGAACGTATAACTAAAGACGACATCCGTGATATCTTAACACAATCAACTCGAATAATATGGCCATAGCATTTCCATATAAAGAAAAAACGACTGAAGGCGTTGGTAACACCTTTGTTCCCGATTTCGATTTTGAACCCATTTCTGACGCTCAAGCATTATTTACCGAAGAACAATTACCAAAAGCTGCTCACGAACCAGTGATTGCCGTAGGTATTATGTCTCAGCCAACATTGAAATTCCAACTGCATGGCGATTTTCGTTGTGCTCAAACAAAAGAGCATTACACAGGTTCTTTTTCTGCAGAATTGGTTGCTGGTAAAATTCAATTTGAGAATTATTATTTTGATGAGCTTGTATTTGAGCCTCAACAAAAGGATGCGGTTTTTGAACTTAAGGATGTCACTATCGGCATTGAATTTCATTGGGAACGGCGCGAGCATCAGCAATTCCAAGGCGCATTGAGAGTGATAGTTGACAACGATACGCTTTGGGCAATTAACGATATTGCTGCTGAAGATTATTTATATTCCGTTATTGCCTCCGAAATGAGTGCAACCGCTTCGTTGGAATTTCTGAAAGCTCATGCGGTTATTTCTCGTAGTTGGCTTTTGGCGCCCATGTGGAATAAACCTAAATCGGAATCACACCTTGCTCAACAAAACACGTCTGATGACACGTTGATAAAATGGTATGAACGTGATGCGCATCAATTATTTGATGTTTGTGCCGACGACCACTGTCAACGCTACCAAGGAATTGCGCGCGCGCGTACATTATTAGTTCGTCAAGCTATCGATCAAACGCGTGGTGAAGTGTTGGTTCATAACGGACAAATCTGCGATGCCCGTTTTTCAAAATCGTGTGGTGGCGTTTCCGAACTGTTTGAAAGCTGTTGGGTTGACGAACATTATGATTACCTCACGCCTGTACGCGACGATGCTTCGTGTGATGAAGTACCCGATTTATCGGTTGAGGCAAATGCTGAATGTTGGATTCGTACATCGCCCGACGCATTTTGCAATACATCCGACCAACAAATTTTGAGTCAAGTGCTGAATCAATACGATCAGGAAACGCAGGATTTCTACCGCTGGAAAGTACAATATTCAACAGAACAATTATCGGAGTTATTAAAAAAACGTTCAGGCATTGATTTTGGAACGGTGGTTGATTTACTACCGCTTGAACGTGGTGCTTCGGGTCGTATCACTAAATTGAAAATTGTAGGAACTAAACGTACGCTCATTGTTGGTAAAGAATTGGAAATTCGTAAATGGCTTTCAGAATCACATTTGCATAGTTCTGCTTTTGTGGTCGATAAAACAACCGATGGTTTTGTTCTTACGGGAGCAGGCTGGGGACATGGCGTTGGCTTGTGCCAAATAGGCGCTGCTGTGATGGGCGCTCAAGGTTACACATACGATCAAATTTTAAAACACTATTTTAGAGGCGCTACATTAAACGCCGCTTATTAATATGAATCAATCTTACAAAAAATCGCCCTGGAAATGGGTTCCTACGCTGTATTTTGCTCAAGGTTTGCCTTATGTGGCTGTTATGACTATTGCGGTGGTGATGTATAAAAATCTAGGTATGTCCAATAGCGACATCGCTTTTTATACGGGGTGGCTTTATTTGCCTTGGGTTATTAAACCATTATGGAGTCCTTTTGTTGATTTAATCAAGACCAAACGTTTTTGGATTATTGCGATGCAATTTCTAGTCGCGGCAGGTTTTGCAGGCGTGGCGTTTTTTATTCCGACTACATTTTATATAAAAGCCACTTTAGCTTTTTTCTGGTTACTCGCTTTTAGCTCAGCCACGCACGATATTGCTGCCGATGGTTTTTATATGTTGGGTTTGACATCTGGTGATCAATCCTTTTTTGTTGGTATTCGTAATACGTGTTATCGTTTGTCTACCATTTTTGGCCAAGGCGTTTTGGTTATGTTGGCGGGTTTGTTGTCCGAAGGTAAAATAATCACTTCTGTTAAGGGCAATATCCCGTTAGCCTGGAGCTTGACTTTTTTTCTTTTGGCAGCACTTTTTATAGGTTTTTCGCTCTATCATTTTTTCATTCTGCCAAAACCCATTTCCGATGAATCCAAGAAAATAGTTCCTCCCGCAGAAATGCTTCGCGATTTTGGGCATACATTTGTCACATTCTTTCAGAAAAAAGATGTGGCCTTAATGTTCTTCTTTATTCTAACTTATCGTCTTGGCGAAGCACAGCTAACTAAAATAGCATCTCCTTTTTTATTAGACACTCTTGAAAATGGTGGATTGAATATGTCCACATCTACTTACGGGCTCATTTATGGAACGTTTGGAGTGGCAGCATTACTACTCGGAGGTATCATAGGTGGAGTTTTAATTTCGCGTCATGGGCTTAAACGTTGGATTATTCCCATGGCCTTACTGATTAATTTACCAGATATATTTTACGTTTTCTTAGCTTATTACCAACCGAGTGTATCTATGGCCGCTATTTTTGTCGTTTTAGAGCAGTTTGGATATGGATTTGGATTTACGGCCTACATGCTTTACCTTATTAATATAGCAGATGGCGAATACAAAACCGCACATTATGCAATTGCCACAGGCTTTATGGCTCTTGGAATGATGCTCCCAAGTATGGTGTCAGGATGGATTCAAGAGCAACTAGGATATACACTATTCTTTATTTGGGTATGCATTTGTACCATTCCAAGTATTTTTGCTGCTGTTTTTGTACGTGCGAAACTCGATCCATCTTATGGGAAAAAATAGAATTCGCACTTTTTTAGGGAAAAGATGGCTCTTCATGACGTTAAATGCGTTGCTGTAGTCTCTCTTGTAACCGCTAAAAATGCGTACTTTCTCTAAAAATATGCTGAATAACATATTTTTTGTAATTTTGTTCAAAATTTAAATCACTGATAAATAATACTTTGTATTTTTCTTTCATAATTTCTCTAAAAAAGTTGTTATAAAGTTTGGATATGAATTAAAAAAGGTCTACTTTTGCATCCGCTTTCAGGGGGAAGCGATGAGTGAAGTGGTGGTGATTGTGGGTTATATTTTTTAT